>Ga0265338_10000065_pt1 | contig 188966 bp, 187 predicted proteins | sample 42126metaG_FD_193579 | JGI IMG/M metagenome (GOLD analysis project Ga0265338, IMG submission 193579) | Rhizosphere microbial communities from Carex aquatilis grown in University of Washington, Seatle, WA, United States - 4-21-26 metaG | ecosystem: Host-associated > Plants > Roots >... | reverse complement strand
TCTGCAAGCTCAAGCATTTCAGGCGCATCGCGACCCGCTTCGACAAGCTCGCTCGCAACTTTCTCGCGGCAGTCGCACTCGGCTCAACCCGCCTCTGGACCAGGGTTTATGAGTCCACGCCCTAGTGTCTTCGCATCATCTTTCCGAACCACTCACCTTCGTCTCCGGCCTCCCAGTCCGGAGACTTTTTCTTTTGTGGGGGGAATGCCGAGCTTTCACGCTCAGCGATGCGACGCGCTGCTGATTCAATGAAGGCGTGCTGACCGCGGGTGGTTGTGATGCAGAAATTGTGACGCAGAAATGGAGGCGCGGCGCGTCGGTCTCGACCGGAGCCGCTCAGCCGTGAGTGCCAAGGATGAAGTCGCGGATCACGGCGAATGCGCGCTCCGGCTGATCGGACACGACGCCATGTCCGCAATCGGCGAAGCGTTCGAAGCGCACGAGGTCGGGACGCAGCGCGGCGGCGATGTCGACCTGGCACGCGATCGGCGTCATCGGATCGTCCTCCCCGCCCATCACCAGCGTCGGGCAGCTGATGCGATGAAGATCGGGCACGAGGTCGAACGACGTCACCTCGCCGCCCGGCCGGGTGAACCATTGCAGCACCGCGGGCCGGCGCAGGGCGCGGGCCATCATGTCGGGATCGTGCCCCTTGCGGGTGTAAAGCGGCAGCGCGAGGCGCTGCCACGCCTCGACCGACGCCTGATCCTTGTGTCCGCCCGTTTCGAGGAAGCGGCGCCGCGCCAGCGCGCCGACCTCCGGTCCGCCCAAACTCTCGAACAGCGCCACGCGCTGTTCGAGGTAGGACTGGCCCTTGGCCTCGGTCGAGATCAGGATCAGCTTGGCCGGGTGCTCCGGATGCCGGGTCGCATAGGACATCGCGACGAAGCCGCCGAACGAGACGCCGAGCACGATCGGATCGACGATGCCGACGATGTCGCAGAACGCTTTGACGTCGTCGCCCCATTGGGAGAGTGTCCAGAGCTCCTGCGGCCCGTCCTCGCTGCGGCCGTTGCCGCGGTGGTCGAGATAGACGAGTTGGGCAATGTCGGTGAGCGCGGAGTAGGCGGGCTTGTAGCTGGTGTGGTCGAATCCGGGGCCGCCATGCAGCAGCAGCACCGTCGGCTTCTGCCGCATCGCCGGACCGTCGGGGACGAGCGCGGCCCCCTCGACGTCGAAGTACAGCCTGACGCCATTGACGAGAACGCGCATGTAGGCCTCCCGGAGGTGTCGGGATAGGCTACGCGATCCTGGGGGGCGACGATAGCGGCGCGCCGCGGTCTACCCGCCGTAGCTCTGCACCAGGCTCCCGGCCACCAGCGACCAGCCGTCCACCAGCACGAAGAAGATCAGCTTGAACGGCAGTGACACCACCACCGGCGGCAGCATCATCATGCCCATCGACATCAGCACGGAGGCGACCACGAGGTCGATGATCAGGAACGGCAGGAATAACAGGAAGCCGATCTCGAAGGCGCGTTTGAGCTCCGAGATCATGAAGGCGGGCACCAGGATGCGCAGCGACAGCTCGTCGGGCGTCGCCGGCGGCGCCTCGCCCGAGAGATCCATGAACAGCTTGAGGTCCTTCTCGCGCACGTTCTTCTGCATGAAGCCGCGCAGCGGCACCGAGGCGCGCTGCAGCGCGTCCTCGACGCCGATCTGGTTCTCGATCAGCGGTCGGACGCCGTCGTCATAGGATTTCTGCAGCACCGGTCCCATGACGAAGGCGGTCAGGAACATCGCAAGCGCGATGATCACCGCGTTCGGCGGCGCCGTCGCGGTCCCCATCGCGGTGCGCAGCAGCGATAGCACCACGACGATGCGCGTGAACGACGTCATCATGATCAGGATCGACGGTGCGATCGACAGGACCGTGAGCAGCGCGATCAGCTGGACCGCGCGTTCGGTCACGCCGCCATTGCCCGGCCCAAGATTGATGCTGATGTCCTGCGCAGCCGCGCTCCCCGCCAGTGCGCCGGCGGCCATCAGGACTGCAATGAAAAGAACTCTACGCGGGGCGAAGCCGCCTCTCACTGAGACGACTTCGGACGGCCGAGCAGCGAGGCCATCTCGTCTTCCAGATTCTCAAAGCTCGTCTTGGCCGGCGGTGTCGGCGCCGGCTCGGCGCGCGCCGCCTGGCGCATCGGCGTGCCTTCGGCCGGCGCATCGGCGGAGGGACGCCGCAAAGCGGCCTCGAGACGTTGTGCCATCTCCGCGAGGTTGGCTTCGGCGCTCTGCTGCGACGGTGGCGGCGCTGGCGGGGGCGGCGGAGGCGCGGCGGGCATCTGGGCGACCGGGGCGGGAGCCGGGGCCGGCGGCGCTGCGGGCGGCTCGGGCCGCATCGGACGCCGAAGCGGCGGTAGCTTCGCCGGTGCCTCCGGCTGACGTGCTGCCTCGCTCTGCTGCGGCGACTCGGCCGGCCGCAGCGGACGCGGGATCAACGGCTCACGCGGCGCCTCACTGCGCGGCAGACGCTCGGGACGCGGCTCAACGCGCGTCTCCTCCGAACGCGGCTCAGGGCGTGGCTCCGCCCGCGGCTCGCCGCGACGGGCGAGTGGCGGCGGCTCCGGCGCAAACGCCGCCGGCTCGCGCCGTTCGGCCGCGGCCGGGGCGGTGCGGCGGACCTCGTCGATGAAGGATGGCCGGGCCGGGCGCGGCGGCAGCTCCGGCATCTGCGGCTCGGGCAACTCGACCGGCTCGCTCTTCGGCTCAGCATCGGGCCATGGAGCGGGCTCCGGGAGCGGAGCGATCCGCGCGGCCTGCGGCTCGGCGCTGAGGCCAGGGCGCTGCGGCAGCTGCTCCCGCGCCGGCATCGCACGCACAATGTTCGATTCGACCACGATGTCGGTCGGTCCGCCGATCATCAGAAGATGCTCTATGTTATCACGGCGCACCAGCACCAGGCGGCGGCGGCCATCCACAGCGGCGGCGTCGATCACGGCGAGACGGGGCATCCGGCCGCGATTCGGGTTGGTTCCCAGGCGATTCCCGGCGAATCGACGAACCAGCCAAGCGGCCAGGCCGATCAGCGCCAGCACGGCTACGAATGCAAAAAAGAACGTCAGCGCCTGCATCTCTGTCCCCGGCAAATACCGCGTCCTTTCGAAGTCTCTCGTCTGTCCAACGCATCGCCGGCAGCGAACGGAGCTTCAGAACCGGAACCACCTGTTAACGCATGACGGCAGGAACTGCCGCCCGACATCTTAATAGCCCATGAATCGGCGGGGCCAAAACGACTTCTTGGCCGGGGCTGCCGTCCCGATTTGATGCATAGCTCGGCGGCGAGCCCTGCAGATTCCTAAGAAAGCGTCAAAAACCCGGGTTTCTCCCGGGGTGCAGCGCACCGCTTTTTAACTGTTCGTTAACCATATGCACGGCAATTTCTACCTACCGAATCCGTCCGATAGTCGGACAGAACTGAGCAGCGCCATGTCCATCAACGATCTGCCCGTGCTGTCGGCGTTGCGTACCAAGATGCAATGGCACCAGGAGCGCCAGCGCGTGCTGGCCGAGAACGTGTCGAATTCCGATACGCCGAACTTCAAGCCGAAGGACCTGGTTGAACCGAAATTCGATGCAACCGGGCAGGCCGTCGGCGGCTTCGCGCCGCTCTCGCTGGCGCGCACCAGCACGGCGCATATCGCGCCGGCGTCGGGCGAGAGCGCGAGCTTCGACCAGAACCGCAAGGTCGGATTCCTGACGCGGCCGGCCGGCAATGCGGTCAGCCTCGAAGAGGAGATGCTGAAGGTCTCCGCCAACCAGATGGACTATGCCGCTGCGACCTCGCTCTACGGCAAGAGCCTGCGTCTGCTGAAGACGGCGATCGGCAAGGGCTGAGCCCGATTGAGGATGGAGACCGACTCGCATGGCCAATGATACCAGCGACTTTGTACGCTCGATGAGCATCGCAACCTCCGGCCTGCGCGCGCAGGCGGGGAGGATGCGCGTGATTTCCGAGAACATCGCCAATGCCGATTCGACAGCCGCCAAAGCCGGTGGCGACCCGTATCGCCGCAAGGTCCCGACATTCTCTTCGGCGCTCGACCGGGCGCTGGATGCCAAGGTGGTCACTCTTGGCAAAGTCGTCCCTGATCAGTCTTCGTTCCGCGTCAAATACGATCCGAGTAACCCGGCCGCGGATGCGTCCGGCAATGTCAAGTACCCGAACGTCAATCCGCTCGTTGAAATGACCGACATGCGCGACGCACAGCGGTCCTACGAAGCGAATTTGAACATCATCGGTGCCACGCGCCGGATGATCCAACGCACGCTCGACATTCTCAAGACCTAGGATAGGAACGAACGTCATGGCCTCCCCAATTTCCGCAGCGAACGCCTATGCAAATTCCGCCCGCGTGCTGGACACCGGCGGTTCGAGCAATGCCTTCGGCAGCCTTGCACGCGTGCGCGATGTGCTGGGCAATGGCAATGGCACCGACAAGGGCGGTCCGTCGTTCAGCGCGGTGCTGAAGGATGCGATCGGCAGCGTCATGGAAACCGGCCGCAAGTCCGACAGCCAGGCCGTCGCGATGGCGGCGGGCAAGGCGAATGTGATGGATGTCGTCACGGCGGTCGCCGAGACCGACGTCGCGGTGTCGACCCTGGTCTCGGTGCGCGACCGCGTGATCCAGGCCTATGAAGACGTGATGAAGATGACGATCTGAGCTCGCTCGGATCGTGCAGGCCGATGGCGCGCGAGGGGGCGCGTCACGTTCTATCAGTTGACATGACACGGAGGGGCCGGATGTGCCGGAGCCCCACGCAATCCGAGGGCGCCAAAGCGCCCGCTGACGATGAGGGGCGGTTGGGACATGACCGGGGCTGAAACGCTCGACGTGGCGCGCGATGCGATCTGGACCATCGTGCTGGTGTCGTCGCCGCTGATGGTGGTCGGACTCGTGGTGGGCGTGGTCGTGTCGCTGTTCCAGGCGCTGACGCAGATCCAGGAGCAGACGCTGGTGTTCGTGCCGAAGATCATCGCGATCTTCGTGACGCTGCTGCTGGCCCTGCCGTTCATGGCCGATGCGCTGCATTCGCACATGATGCGGATCTCGTCGCGAATCATCGGCGGATGAGGCAATGTGCGGCGCGGCAGAGCTGTCCCTTGCAAGGGCGCTGCGACCGGTCGTGACGCGCGGCGCGGGGGGCGCTGCTGCTTTCGATCGGGCGCGAGCGGCCGTTGTGCTCGGCGCCTCTCTGGTCGCCTCGTCGCAGGCGATTTCTTCGCAGACCGGCGAGCTGCAGCAGCCTGCGGCGGTCCGGGCCGGGGCGGCCGACGATGCGTATCGACATCTCGTTTCTTCCGACCCTGGCGGCCGTGTTCATGCTCGCCTTCGCGCGCATCGGCGCGATGGTGATGCTCCTGCCGGGGCTGGGCGAGGTCAATATCCCGGTCCGCATCAAGCTGGCGACCGCGCTGCTGCTCACGATGATCGTGCTGCCGCTGCATCGCCAAGCCTATCAGGTCGACCTGCAGGCCCTGTCACCGCTGCTGGTGATGATGGTGCACGAGATCGTGATCGGGATCGTGCTCGGCGCGACCGCGCGGGTGACGCTGTCGGCGCTGCAGGTCGCCGGCTCCGTGATCGCGCAGCAGATGGGGCTGGGCTTCGTCACCGCGGTCGATCCGACACAGGGTCAGCAGGGCGTGCTGATCGGCAACTTCCTCACCATGCTGGGCGTGACGCTGCTGTTCTCGACCGACAGCCATCATCTGGTGATCGCGGCGCTCAGCGACAGCTACAAGATCTTCGCGCCGGGGGAGGTCATCCCGAGCGGCGACGTCGCCTCGCTGGCGACCCGGGCGTTCGCCGCCGCCTTCAAGATCGGGCTGCAACTGTCGGCGCCGTTCCTGGTGTTCGGCCTCGTCTTCAATATCGGGCTCGGGGTGCTGGCGCGGCTGATGCCGCAGATGCAGGTCTATTTCGTCGGCGCGCCGCTCTCGATTCTGATCGGATTCCTCATCTTCGGTCTGGTTCTGGCCGCGATGATGGGCACGTTTCTCGGCTATTTCGAAGGCGTCATTCACGAGATGATGCCGCGGTGAGGAGTGCCTGACCGATGGCCGATGAGGACGATTCCGAGGACAAAACAGAAGACCCGACGCAAAAACGCCTCGACCAGGCGCTCGAGCGCGGCGATGTCGTCAAGAGCCAGGAGCTGAACACCTGGTTCGTGATCGCCGCCGCGACCTTGGTGATGTCGACCTTCTCCGGCTCGATCGGCACCGCGGTGCTGGTGCCGATGCGCAACCTCATCGCCAATTCATGGATGATCCATACCGACGGTGCGGGCCTGCTGGCGCTGGCGCGCAGCCTGTCCTTCGCTGTGATCGCGGCCATCGGCGTGCCGATCCTGATGGTGATGCTGGCGGCGATCGCGGGCAACATGATGCAGCATCGCCTGGTCTGGTCCGGCGAGCCGCTGAAGCCGAACTTCGGCAAGATCTCGCCGCTGGCCGGGGCCAAGCGGCTGTTCGGCAAGCAGGCCGCGGCCAATTTCGCCAAAGGCATCTTCAAGCTCGTCCTGCTCGGCACGGTCATGGTCATGATCCTGTGGCCGGAGCGGCTGCGCCTCGAATCGCTGCTGCATATGGACGTCAGCGAATTGCTCGGCGTCACCATCTCGCTGACCAAGCATCTGATGGGCTCGGTGGTCGCGCTGCTCGCGCTGGTCGCGATCGGCGACTACCTGTTCCAGTACCGGCAATGGTACGAGCGCCAGAAGATGTCGGTGCAGGAGATGAAGGAGGAGTTCAAGCAGTCGGAAGGCGATCCGCACGTCAAGGGGCGCATCCGCCAGATTCGCCAGCAGCGCATGAAGAAGCGCATGATGGCGGCGGTTCCCAAGGCCTCCGTGATCATCACCAACCCGACCCACTATTCAGTCGCACTGGCCTATGAGCGCGGCATGTCGGCGCCGGTCTGCGTCGCCAAGGGCGTCGACAATATCGCCTTCAAGATCCGGGAGATCGCCAAGGCGCACGACATCCCGATCGTCGAGAATGTTCCGCTGGCGCGCGCGCTGTATGCCACCGTTGAGATCGATGCCGAGATCCCGGTGGAACATTATCACGCGGTCGCGGAGATCATCAGCTATGTGATGGGACTGCGGCGCACTCTCTCGGGGCATCCGCGATGACCGTCGATTCGGTTCGAGATCCAGCCGCAAAATACGGATAAATCATGGAATATCGGCTTGACGGGCTTGCGCTTGACCCGTCGATTCAGGCAGGTGGAAGCGGGGGCCGCCCGGATCGACCGAGGCTCCCAGCCGACAGGTCGCGTCCTTTTGCCATGAGCGCCGAACCAGACAACGATGCGTTACAGGACCAGGTGAACCTGCCGGAGCGGCCGCGCCGCAGCGGCAGCATTCTCTTGATCCTGCTCGTCGCGTTCGGCCTGGTCGCCGTGGCGATCGCGCTGATGACGATCGGCCGCGCCCAGGCGCAGCCCTATATTCTAGGCCTGCTGTCGCTGCTGGCCACCGTGGGCCTGTTCAATCTGTTCGCTTTCGCCGCGGGGATCGTCCGCTTCGCCGACAAGACGACCGACGATCCGGTGATGGGCGCGATCGCCGACCACGCCTTTGACGGGCTGGCGGTCACCGATCCGCGCGGCCACGTGGTCTATGCCAACGCCGCCTATCTCGCCATGACAGGGGCGGCGAGCGCGCAGGAGGCGCGTCCGGTCGAGCGCGTGTTCATCGGCAATCCCGACGTCTCCGAGGCCGTGTTCCGCCTGCTCAAGGCCGCGCGCGAGGGCAAGCGGCAGCAGGAAGAGGTGCGCATCACCGCTGCAGAGGGCGGCCAGGCCCGCTGGCTGCGGATGCGCGTCCGGCCGCTGAGCCAGACCAAGCGCTATGCGCGATATGCGGTGTGGTCGATCGCCGACATCACCCGGGATCGCGAGCGCCAGGAGGACGTCTTCCAGGAGCTGCAGCATGCGATCGAATATCTCGACCATGCGCCCTGCGGCTTCTTCTCCGTCAGTCCGGAGGGCAGCCTCGTCTATGTCAACGCGACCCTTGCCAACTGGCTGGATTACGACCTTGCCGAGATCGCGTCGGGAGGCCTGAAGCTGTCGGACGTGGTCTCCGGTGACGGCGCGTCATTGCTGACATCGATCGTGGCGGTGCCGGGCGAGGTTCGGACCGAGGTATTCGACATCGACCTGAAGATGCGCAGCGGCAAAACCATGCCGGCGCGGCTTTATCACAAGCTCGCCTTCGGCGCCGACGGCAAGCCGGGTGCCTCGCGCACCCTGGTCATCAGCCGCGCCCGCGACGAGCGTTCCGATCCGGAGCGCGCCGCCGAGGTGCGCTTCATGCGCTTCTTCGACCACACGCCGATGGCCATCGCGACCGTCGACCGCGGCGGCGCGGTCGTCAGGGCCAATGCGCGCTACGCCAAGCTGGCGCAGAGCGTCAGCGGCGATGCGGCGGCGGCGAAGTCGATCTTCCGCACCGTCAGCCAGCGCGACCGGCACCTGTTGATCGCCGCGATCAATCAGGCGGCGGAAGGGCAGGCCGACATTCCGCCGGTCGAGGTGATGCTGGACGGCGCCAAGGAGCGGTTCGGCCAGTTCTTCGTCACCGCCGTCGAGGAGGACGAGCGCGAGACCGAAGCCGCGATCGTCTACATGCTCGAGACCACCGAGCGCCGCGCGCTGGAGAACCAGATCAACCAGTCGCAGAAGATGGAGATGGTCGGCCAGCTCGCCGGCGGCATCGCCCACGACTTCAACAACGTGCTCTCGGCCATCATGATGGCCAACGATTTCCTGCTGAACGCGCATAAGCCGACCGACCCGTCGTTCCAGGACATTATGCAGATCAAGCAGAATGCGACCCGCGCCGCCACCCTGGTGCGGCAGTTGCTCGCTTTCTCCCGCCGCCAGACCTTGCGGCCGCAGGTGCTGGATCTCGGTGACGCGCTGTCCGATCTGACGATGCTGTTGCGCCGGCTGATCGGCGAGAAGGTCAAGCTCGACCTGGTGCATGGCCGCGATCTGTGGCCGGTCAAGGTCGACGTCTCGCAGTTCGAGCAGGTGGTCGTGAACCTCGCGGTCAATGCCCGCGACGCCATGCCGGACGGCGGCAAGCTCTCGGTTCGCACCGCCAATGTGTCGGCGGACGAGGCGGCGCAGGGCGCCTATAAAGGCATGCCGGTCGCCGACTATGTCCGCATCGAGATCAGCGATACCGGCACCGGCATTCCGGCCGAGATCCGCGAGAAGATCTTCGAGCCGTTCTTCTCGACCAAGGAGGTCGGCAAGGGAACCGGCCTCGGCCTGTCGACCGTCTACGGCATCATCAAGCAGACCGGCGGCTTCATCTATGTCGACAGCGAGGTCGGCAAGGGCACCACGTTCCAGATCTTCCTGCCGCGCCATCACGTGGTGGCGGAGGTCCCGGCCGAGCCGCAGGCCAGCAATGGCGCCGCCAAGGAAGCGCCTGCCGCCGAGGCGCCGAAGCCGCGGACCGATCTGACCGGGCAGGGCACGATCCTGCTGGTCGAGGACGAGGAGGGCCTGAGGGCGCTGAATGCGCGCGGCCTGCGCTCGCGCGGCTACAGCGTCATCGAGGCCTCCAATGGCATCGAGGCGATGGAGGCGCTGGAGGAATGCAACGGCGCGCTCGATCTCGTGGTGTCCGACGTGGTGATGCCGGAGATGGATGGGCCGACGCTGCTGAAGGTGATGCGTGAGAAGAATCCCGACATCAAGATCATCTTCGTCTCGGGCTATGCCGAGGACGCGTTCGAGAAGAGCCTGCCGGAGAACCAGCAATTCGCGTTCCTGCCGAAGCCCTTCACGCTCAGCCAACTGGTCGCGGCGGTGAAGGAAACGATGGCGCCGCAATAGGTTAGGGGAAGGGTCGGACAAGGCGGTCGAGGGCATTCAAGCCGCGACCCAGCGCCGCAGCCGCGCGGCCTCGTGCCGCCTTTCTTTTTGGCCCGCAGTGCCCATCTTACGGGCATCCCCATTCCGGGGAGTCATGGGAAACAAAGATGAGCTTCATGCAGCGCAAAAGCGGCCTCCTCAAGGCGATGGCCGTGGCCCTTTCAATCGCGCTGCCGACGGTGCTCGCCGTCTCGGCAGCTGACGCCCGGATCGGCGGCGGCTCCAGCTCGGGCTCCCGCGGCACGCGTACCTTTTCCGCGCCGCCTCCGACCACGACGGCGCCCGGATCGGCGTCACAATTCAATCGCACCATCACCCAGCCGGGTCAGCCGGGCGGCTTCAACACGGCTGCGCCCGCGCGTGGCGGCCTGTTCGGCGGTCGATTCGGCGGCATGCTCGGCGGTCTCGCCGCGGGCTTCCTCGGCGCCGGCCTGTTCGGCATGCTGTTCGGCGGCGGCCTGTTCTCGGGGCTCGGCGGCTTCGCCTCGATCCTCGGCCTGATCCTGCAGATCGTGCTGGTGGTGTTCCTGGTGCGGATGGCGATGGCCTGGTGGCAGCGCCGTAACCAGCCGGCTTACGCCGCTGGCCCGTCGCCGGCCGACGGACAGCAGAGCTTCCGGTCAGGCCTGAGCGGGCTTGGCAGCGGTCTCGGCGGCTTCGGTGGCTTCGGCGGTGGCAGCAACCAGCCGCCGCTGCAGATCCAGCCGGCCGACTATGAGGCGTTCGAGCGCCTGCTCGGCGAGATCCAGCAGGCTTGGTCGAATGAAGATGTCGGCCGCCTGCGGCTGTTGTCGACGCCCGAGATGGCCTCGTATTTCGAGCGTGATCTCGAGCAGAACCAGGCCCGCGGCGTGGTCAACAAGGTCTCTGGCGTCAAGCTGTTGCAGGGCGACCTCGCCGAGGCCTGGCGCGAGAACGGCGCCGACTATGCGACGGTCGCGATGCGCTTCACCCTGGCCGACAAGACCACCGAGCGCGCCTCGGGCCGCGTGGTCGAGGGCTCCGACCAGCCGCAGGAGGTCACGGAGATCTGGACCTTCCTGCGCCATCCCGGCGCCGACTGGCAGCTGTCGGCGATCCAGCAGGTCAGCTGAGCCGAAAGGTCGGACGATCATCATCAAGCGCCGCGGAGCCATCCGCGGCGCTTTTGCGTGTGCGCCCGGCGCGGAATATTCCAGCGTGTCATGGGTTCCTGAAGACGCGAACGACATCGCGCCCAAGCGATGCGCCGGCATCACGTCCACCAGGGAGGACACCATGAGATCGATCCGCAGCATCCTGATCGGCAGCGCGCTGCTCGCCGTCGCACCCGGCCTGATCGCGACTGCGTCGGCTGACGGCGCGGACATGAGCTTCTTCCTCACCAGCAACGGCCCCGGCCAAGGCGGCAATCTCGGCGGCCTTGCTGGTGCCGACAGGCACTGCCAGACCCTGGCGCAGGTCGCGGGTGCCGGTGCCAAGACCTGGCGCGCTTATCTGTCGACGCAGGCCGCCGACGGCCAGCCGGCGGTGAACGCGCGCGACCGCATCGGCAAAGGCCCGTGGCAGAACGCCAAGGGCGTCGTCATCGCCAAGGACGTCGCCGAGCTGCACAGCGGGTCGAACAATCTCACCAAGCAGACTGCGCTGAGCGAGAAAGGCGAGGTCATCAACGGCCGCGGCGATACGCCGAACCGCCACGATGTGCTGACCGGCTCTCAGGCCGATGGAACCGCCTTCGCCCCCGGCGAGGACCGTACCTGCCGCAACTGGACCAGCGCGACAACCGGTGCGGCCATGGTCGGCCATTCCGATCGCATCGGGCTGCGCGACGACGAGCCGTCGAAGTCCTGGAACGCGTCGCATCCCTCGCGCGGCCCCGATGGCGGCTGTTCCCAGGCCGATCTCAAGAGCACCGGCGGCGACGGGCTGCTATACTGCTTTGCGGCGAACTAACAACCCGCGTCCTCTCCGTCGCAACACGTATGGGCGCATCAGATCGAGGATGGCCCATGCGCTACGAGCTGTATTACTGGCCGATGATCCAGGGCCGCGGCGAATATGTGCGGCTCGCGCTGGAGGAGGCCGGCGCAGCCTATCGCGACGTCGCGCGCGAGGAGGGCATCGCCGCGATGACGACGATGCTGCAGGCGGACAGCGACACGCCGCCCTTCGCGCCGCCGTTCCTCAAGGCCGGCCGCCGCGTCATCGGCCAGACCGCCAACATCCTGTTGTTCCTTGGCAACCGCCATGGTCTTGCGCCGAAAGCCGAAGCAGGGCAGCTCTGGGTGCACCAGCTGCAGCTGACGGTGACCGATTTCGTCGTCGAGATCCACGACACCCATCACCCGCTCGGACCCACCTTGTACTACGAGGACCAGCGCGCGCCGGCCAAGAAGCGCACCGCCGAGTTCTGGAACGAGCGGGTGCCGAAATTCCTCGGCTATTTCGAGCAGATCCTGGCCAACAGCGGTGGCGCCTACGTCACCGGTCGTCGCCTAACCTATGTCGACCTGTCGCTGTTCCAGATCATCGCCGGCCTGCGCTATGCGTTCCCAAATCGGATGGCAGCCTTCGAGCGCTCCATCCCGGGCCTGGTCGCGCTGCATGACCGCGTCGCGGCGCGACCGAACATATCAGCCTATCTCGCCAGCGAGCGCCGCATCGCCTTCAACGAAGACGGCATCTTCCGCCATTACAAGGCGCTGGACGCGTGAAGCCGGGCGCGCGCGGCGCTCTTTATCGAGCGAAGGATGAACGTGGCCGCCGGTGTCGAACAAAGAGGCCCCCGACGGCCAAGCGCGCTACGCCCACACGTATAGCGGCGGACGCTTGACGCGCCGCCGCTATACGAAGTTGGCCTGATGGAGTGGGGTCGTCAGGCGAGAATGTCGACGCGCGTGCCCTGGCCGGGCGGAAGCGGCGGACGGGAGGCCTGCTTCTCGGCAGCGGCTTCGTCGCCGGTCTTCTCGGGCTTGAAGGACTGAGTCTCTTGGCTCTGCGTCTGTTGGGTCTGCGGCTTGTTCGTCTCGGTCGAGACCGGCGGCGGTGAGGGCGGCGGTGATGACGTCGAAACGCTCGAAACGGACATGGTCCAGCTCCTCGCTTGGTGTTGGACCAAGCGTGAGCATGGGGCGCGAAAACTTCGTCAATTGGATCGTTCGAATTGTCTGCAACTGTGGGCGGCGGCCACGATAGTGAATGGGGCGCTGACACGCGTAAAGAAAGGCTGCGGTATCAGCGTATCCAGGCCTATTGATCCTTGCTGCGTGTGATCGTGATCGACGACTCCGTCTTGGTTCGCGCGCAACGCATGTCGAGTCGCCGGTAGCGGCTTGCGACATCGTCGCCGCGGAAGATCCCGAGCCGGCGGTAGCAGCGGGTGACGCCGCGCTGCATGTCGTCCTTGGGCAAGGTGAACACGATCGCGGCCGCGCTCGCCATCAGCTCGACGAAGGCCGGCGTCGGCTTGCGGTCGGATTTGCCGAACAACTGGTTGCTGAAATTCTTCGATGAGCAGCCGAGCGTGATCTCGCGCGCTTTGGGATGCGCCAGATAAACCGTGCCGGCCGCCGTCTGGCCGATCCTGATGCCCTCGATGCCGTTCTTCAATTCCTTGGCGAGGTCGTCGCAACGGTCCGCGCGGGCCGGTTGCGACGTCAGCGCCATGCTCAGCGCAACGAACGTGGCGAAACCAGCGGCCCGGCCAAATGCCCAATGATATGAATGCATTCCAAATACCCCCGCGGCATTGAAGCGTGCACGGGCCGGTGATGCAAGCGCTTGGGCGGATCGCTGCGGCAGCCAACAGACAGGTGTGGCAAACCGGCCGTGCGTGCAGGGCAGCCGATCGCCAGGCTCGATGCCGCCATGGCGCGTGGAGCCGCCGGTTCGACCGGCGCGCGCCGCGCGAGCCTCGTCGGCCTTGTCACTCCCGGCCAGACGTGTTCTACTGCAGGTATTTATTAGGTCGTTTGCAGCTATAGATTTATCAGTGGAGTTGCGACATGGCCGCTCCCCCCATCAAGCTTCATTACGTGCCCGCGATCGCCGCCGAAGCGGCCAAGCGGTTCAAGTCGCGCAACGAGCCGCGCCGCAGGCGGATGACCGCTGCCAACAAGGGCGAATACACCAAGGTCGAATCCAAGGAGCGGCTGGTCAATCACGTCAACAGGCTGCTGAGCGAGCTGGCGAGTTCTACCGCCGCGCCGGATCCGGCGAGCGCGCAGGAGACGTTGCGGCGCGAGGCCCCGACGTTGAAGGGCCTGCCGTCACCGGGCCAGGTCACGGCGAGCGACATCAACGATCGTTTTGTGGAGCGCGTGATCGGCAAGACGCGCGACTTCCTCGCGGTGCAGTTCTTCGATCGCGGTGCACGGGCGAGCCGCGCGGTGTGCCGGATCGTCACGACCTTTCCGGAGGGCGAAGCCTTCGGCACCGGTTTCCTGGTCACGCCGCGGCTGCTGATCACCAATCATCACGTGTTCACCGATGATGACGTGGCGCGGCGCAGCAGGGCCGAATTCAACTATCAGCTCGGGGGCGACGAGACGCTCGCGGTCGAGACCTTCGCCTTCACGCCCGACGTGTTCTTTCTCAATGACAAGGGGCTCGATTTCGCGCTTGTCGCGGTGGCCCCGAGCTCGGTCAAGGGGACGCCGCTCGATCATTTCGGCTTCTGTCCGCTGATCGGCGCCGAAGGCAAGATCATCACCGGCCAGCCGGTCAACATCGTGCAGCATCCGAGCGGCGGGTTGAAACAGGTCGTCGTGCGCGATAACCAGCTGATCGACCTGCCGGAGAACGGCTCGGCGGTGGATCAATACGCCTATTACGAAGCCGACACCGAGCCGGGCTCGTCGGGCTCGCCGGTCTTCAACGATCAGTGGGAGGTCATCGCCCTGCATCATTCGGGCGTGCCCAAGACCAACCGCAGCGGTCAGGCGCTCGACGCCAGCAACAAGGTGGTGCCGTCCGACGGCGACCAGACTCGCGTCGAATGGATCGCCAATGAAGGCATCCGCACCTCCCGTCTGGTCAAGTTCATCGCCAATGCTGGCGTGGCGCGCGGCAAGGAGCTCAAGGACGAGTTCGTCAATATCAGCGCCGGGCAGGTGGTTCGGCCGCCTCCCAACCCGCCGGTGGAGAGCACGCCAGTGACGCCCGAGCCTCCGCCATCGCCGCCGCCTCCCGCGCCTGAGCCCGTGGCGGCGTCGCCAGCCGGCACGGTCTCGATCACGGTGCCGCTGAACATCACGATCAGCCTTGGCGCGGCGGCTGGCGCCACCATCGCCGCGCCGGCGGGAGTGCTCACGGCGCCGGCTGGCTCGGATCTGCTGGAGCAGGCGCGGCCCGAGCCGTTCTCGACGCCGCGCCCGGGGTTCGATGCGAAGTTTCTCGGCTTCGATGCGCCATTGCCCAGGCTTGCGCCGCCCGCAGCGGCGGCGGCGGCGAAGCTCGCCAATGGCGGCATCGAGCTGACCTACTTCCACTACAGCGTCATCATGAATGCCCAGCGCAGGCTCGCCTTTGTCTCCGCGGTCAATCTCGACACAAAGGCGAAATTCCAGGTCAAGCGCGACGGCAAGGACAAATGGTACTATGACAGCCGCATCCCGCGCGAGGCGCAAGCGGGCCCCGAGCTCTACGCCGACAACCCGCTCGACTTCGGCCATTTGACGCGCCGCCAGGACGCGGCCTGGGGCGCCGACGAGGACGAAGCCAACGCCGCCAACAGCGACACCTTCCATCTGACCAACTGCTCGCCGCAGCATTCGGTGTTCAACCAGAGCAGCCTCGCCAGCCACAATGGCGTGCTGCTGTGGGGCAACCTCGAAATGTATGTGACGGCGCAGGCGAAGAAGGACACGCCGCGGCTGTCGATCTTCAACGGCCCGGTGTTCCGCGCTACCGACCAGCTCTATCGCGGCATCCTGTTGCCGCGCGAGTTCTGGAAGCTGATCGTGTTCACGCGCGCCGATGGCCGGCCCGGCGCGGTCGCCTTCGTGCTGAGCCAGGAGAGCCTGATCCGCAATCTGCCGGCCGAGGAATTCGTGGTCGGGCCCTACCGTCCGTTCCAGCTCCGTATCGCCGATCTCGCCGCGCGCACCCAGCTCGATTTCGGCAAAATTCAGAGCTACGACCGCATGGGCGATGTCCGCCAGGAGAGCCTGATGGAGGGCGCGCGCAGTCCGGTGGTGTCGATCGGCAGCTTCGCCGACGTGGTGATCTGAGCGGGCAGGGCGGCCGGCAATTCAGACCAAAGTAGGCATGGTTCGGCCCCGGTGCCGCCATGCCGATACATAGGTTGCGCGCCTGGAAGATGGTCGATATCAGACCTGTCAAGACCGCTTTGGGCGGCCCTTTTTAGAACCCCACGAGCTCGCCATGAACGCGCCCACCGCCTTTCCCGACCAGTCCAAGCCCGTTCCGCCGTACAAGCACACGCCGTTGTTTCCGCTGGGGCCGGACACCACGCCCTACAAGAAGATCACAAGCGAGGGCGTGCGGGTCGAGAAGGTGCTGGGCCGCGACATGCTCGTGGTGTCGCGCGAGGCGCTGCGGGCCTTGTCCGAGGCCGCCTTCGGCGAGATCAACCACTTCCTGCGTCCCGGTCATCTGAAGCAGCTGCGCAGCATCCTGGAGGATCCGGAGGCCAGCCCGAACGACAAGTTCGTCGCGCTTGATTTCCTGAAGAACGCCAATATCTCCGCCGGCGGCGTGCTGCCGATGTGCCAGGATACCGGCACCGCGATCATCATGGGCAAGAAGGGCTGCAACGTCATCACCGATGGTGACGACGAGGCGGCGTTGAGCGAAGGCGCCCGCGACGCCTATCTGCGCCGCAATCTGCGCTACTCGCAGGTCGCGCCATTGTCGATGTATGAGGAGAAGAACACCGCCAACAACATGCCGGCGCAGACCGAGATCTACGCCGAGGGCGAGGACGCCTACAAATTCATGTTCATGGCCAAGGGCGGCGGCTCGGCCAATAAGAGCTTCCTGTTTCAGGCGACACCCTCGGTGCTCACCAAGGATCGCCTGCTGGCCTTCCTCAAGGAGAAGGTCCTGACGCTCGGCACGGCGGCGTGCCCGCCCTATCATCTGGCGATCGTGATCGGCGGCACCTCGGCCGAATTGTGCATGAAGACGGTGAAGCTGGCGTCGGCGCGTTATCTCGACGCGCTGCCGACCCAGGGATCGGCCGATGGCAATGCGTTCCGCGATCTGGAGATGGAGCAGGAAATCCACAAGATGACGCAGAGCCTGGGCGTAGGCGCCCAGTTCGGCGGCAAATATTTCTGCCATGACGTCCGCGTCATCCGCATGCCGCGCCATGGCGCCAGCTTGCCGATCGGCCTCGGCGTATCCTGCTCGGCCGACCGCCAGGTGCTCGGCAAGATCACCAAGGACGGCGTCTATCTCGAGGAGCTCGAGCATCATCCGGCGCAATATCTGCCGGAGGTCGAGCAGGCGCTCGGCGGCGAGGTCGTGAATATCGACCTCAACCAGCCGATGAAGGACATCCTCGCGACGTTGTCGAAGAACCCGATCAAGACCCGGCTGTCGCTGACCGGCACCATGATCGTGGCGCGCGACGCCGCGCATGCCAAGCTGCGCGAGCGGCTCGATCGCGGCGAGCCGCTGCCGGACTACTTCAAGAACCATCCGGTCTACTACGCCGGTCCCGCCAAGACGCCGGATGGCTACGCCTCCGGCGCGTTCGGTCCGACCACCGCGGGCCGTATGGATTCCTTCGTCGATCAATTCCAGGCTGCCGGCGGCTCGATGGTGATGGTCGCCAAGGGCAACCGCGCGCCGGCGGTGCGCGAGGCCTGCAAGAAGCACGGCGGCTTCTACCTCGGCTCGATCGGCGGCGCCGCGGCGAACCTCGCCGAGCACTGCATCAAGAAGGTCGAGGTGGTGGAATATCCCGAGCTCGGCATGGAAGCGATCTGGCGCATCGAGGTCGTGGATTTCCCGGCCTTCATCATCATCGACGACAAGGGCAACGACTTCTTCAAGGAGCTGAACCTGGGTTGAGGTTCTCCGAGACGGATGCGAGGACCGCATGGTCGAATGGTTCGATGACCTCACGATCGGGATGACGTTCAAGAGTGGTGAAGCGGTGGTGTCGCGCGAGGACATCAAGCGCTTTGCCGCCGAATTTGATCCGCAGCCGTTTCATATGGATGAGGAGGCGGCGGAGAAGACCATTCTCAAGGGGCTGGCCGCTTCCGGATGGCACACCGCGGCGATCGCGATGCGGCTCGCGGCAGAAGCCCGCCCGTTCGGTCCGCATCCTCTGTTCGGTGCCGGAGTCGACGAGTTGCGCTGGCTGAAGCCGGTGCGGCCCGGCGATACGCTTCATCTCGAAGGCGAGGTGGTCGATCTCGTACCGTCGCAAAGCAAGCCGCAGGGCATCGCGCGCATCCGATGGACCGCCTATAACCAGCACGGCGAGGCCGTCTATACCTTCAATCCGATCGCGATCGTACCGCGGCGTCCGGCCTGATCGGCACGCCGGCGGAGCGCGAGCTGCATCGAGACAGCATGTTTCTCGGGCTTGATGGTTTCCGCAACGGCTGGGTCGCTGTCCGGATCGACGGCGAGTGTCGGGCGATCGAATTCCGTCCTGACGTCGCGGGGGCACTGGCGGCGCCCTTCGTGCGCGCGGCCATCGATATTCCCATCGGCATGCGTGACGACGGCGCGCGCGCCTGCGACCTGCTCGCGCGCGACAGGCTCGCGCCGCATAGGTCCCGCGTCTTCACCGGGGCGCGGCGCTGGTTGTGGGAGGACTACACCGATCCCGATCAGGCCAATGCCGAGGCCTCGCGGCGCGGGCAGACGCGCGCCTCGCGCCAGCTTTGGCATCTCGGCCGCAAGATCATGGAGGTCGACGCCTTCGTGCGCGGGCATCGCGAGCTCGACATCCGCGAGGCGCACCCCGAAATGGTGTTCCTGCGCCTGCACGGCGCGCCGCTGCCGCCGAAGAAGACGCATGAGGGCGCCAGTCTGCGGCGCGACCTGTTGTTTGCGGATGGTTTTCACGACATCGACGAGTGGGTCAGCCGCGCCCGCATCGGCACCGGCGCCAAGGCGGACGACGTGCTCGACGCCTGTGCCGTGGCACTCGCTGCCCGCGACTGCGCCGGCTGCGTGCCGGAGGGCGATCCGCCATGCGACGCGCATGGCCTGCCGATGCAGATCTGGTTTTGAGAGCTGCTGCTTCGCCGCCGCAGGTCGGTTGCGTGCCCACCGTCGGTCGGCGGATGTTCGCGCGAATGGTGGGCATGGCGCGCGAGAGGCCGTCACATGATCGCGACGGCGAAGCGCGCCTTTGCCAAGGCTACAGACAAGGCTACTGAATAGGGTTCAGCCCCGCGCGCCAGTGAACGGGAAGCTGCCCATGAAGCCGATGCCCATCTCGCCGGAGATGGTGTCGCCGGCCACCTTGCCCTTGAAGTCGAGGGTCAGCGGCATCGGGCTGGTGATGGAGACCTTCCAGGCGACGTCGTCGCCGTTCACGGTGCCATCGAAAATCTCAGCGGAATCGCCCTCCGCGGCCTGGGTGCCGGTCAGCGTCGTGCCGGAGCTCTTCAAGCTCAGGGTCGCGCTGCGCTCGCCCATCGGCGTGTTCAAGGTCAGATTCCAGTTGCCGTCCACTGCCATCGATCGTTCTCCTGGCGTTGCCATCCCGCGCCCCGAAGCCGCCTTCGAGGGTGCCTTGGGGCGCCCCTATAGCGCATCTTTGCGCGTAAGCCCAATACGACGATCGCGAGGCCTCAGGCGCGGGCCGCGCGCAGGCGATTGGCCACCACAAAGCGGAAGGCGATGAACTGCAGCGCGAAGGCCGCGACCTTGGCGCCGCCAGCGATCACGGTGATGTAGAGCACCCAGAGCTTGATGTCGCCGTGCATCGCCATGGCGACGGTGCCCAGGCCGAGCGCGAACATCAGCGCCGCCCAGGCGTAGCCGGCGGCCGTGACATATTCCGGGATGGTCTCGGAGACGATCGGCGGCACGTAGCGCAGCATCCAGCCGCGCTTGAGCATGATGAGGCCGATCGCGAAATGGCCGATCGCAGGTTTGGCGAACATGAAGCGCGGATCGTTGGTGAGCAGCGTGACGCCGCCGAGCACGATCACGAGGCCGACGCTGGCATAGGCCATGAAACTCAGGCTGACGCCCCTGACGCGGGCATAGACCACCTGGACCACAGCCACGGCGACCGCGGCGGCTGTCGCCAGCACGACGTCGTCGGTTGCGATGTACAGGATGAAGAACACCGCGGCAGACAGGAAGTCGGCCGTCAGCTTCGCAAACACGTCTTTCACGCACGTCCCCCCTGGGGCAGAATCGTCAGGAATCTTGGCCGGACATTACGGCAGCACTCTGCGCCGCCATGTCCTTCGTCCTACGGTACTCAGGATACCAACGCGTGAAGTAAAGTGCACTGTTGCGCGCGGCAAAAGCAATGGCGAGGCCAGTCCAATAGGGCAGCCCGGGAACGTAGAGCGTCATCAGATTGCCGATCATCATCAGCAGGGCCGCCAGCGTCCAGGCGCCGGTGATCACGTAATTTGCGCGCATAAAGCCGGGAATGGCGGCAATTTCCGGCGGGACCTTCTCCAGCGCATATTGCAGGGTGAATGGCACGCGCAGCAGCATCGACCCGAGCGACAGCGCGAAAATGCCGCAGTCGACCGCAAGACGCACCCCGGAGACGCTCATGCTCGGGTCGATGAGATTGAGGTACGCCGCTACGCCGGCGAACACGATGGCAGAGCCGAGGCCGAGGATCTTGACGGAACGCCCGTTGATCATGTCGAGCGCAACCACGGCCAGGCACAGCCCGGTAGCCACAGCCAGGCTGAGGGTCGCAGAGACCATCGTCAGCAACGCGGCGTAGACGCCGTAGGGCGCGAGAATGAGTAAAAGCGTCATTGACGGCTGCTCCCGAGCCAATCTTTACACCGACAAGATGAATAGAGGCGGCACAGCTTCCGGTCAAGCCAAATCTTGACAGTGTCAAAATATCGTGACGGCGCAGGTTAATGTTGGACAGTCAATGACTTGTCGTCAGGCGCCGACCCAATTGCCGTGAAAGCCGTCGGGGACGCGATGGCCGAGATGGACCAGCGCCACCGGTCCGCTGGCGATGTCGGTGGCGTTCAAGACCGCGAGGTCGGAGGTGTTGGTCGCAGCGCGCCACACCACCGTGAGCAGCCAGCCGTCACCTTCCGCCGCATCGGCGCGGCGCGGCACGAACACCGGCTCCGACAGGCTGTCGCCATCCGGCAGCAGGTAGGTCGCACGCCGCGTGCCCGCGGCGCCGTCGACCTGCGCAAGGCCGGAGAGGGCGCCGAACAGCGGGCCGTCCGGATTGGCGCAGGCGTACCAGCCGTGGCGGCTCGGAAGCCCGGCGCGGCGGTCGTCGATGCGGGGGAATTCGCCGGTGAGATCGTCGAGATAGGTCTGTGTGAAGCGTTCGCTGGTGCCGGCGAGGTCGAAGCTCCAGCGGCAGAGCCGCGCGCGCGACTTGGCCGGATCGGTCGGCCGGCCGTCGGGGTGCGGAAACAGCGGCGGCTCGTCGAACTGCATGACGTCGGCGATGATGTGGTGGCCGTCCTCCCAGGCGTTCATGACATGAAAGACGTAACAAGCCTCGCCGCGATACCAGACGATGTCCTTGACGGCGCCGCCGCGCTTCATGACGCCGACATAGGCGCCCTTGTCGGGCTCCCAGGCATACGGCGGCCTGCCGGACATTGCGCGCTCCAAGCTTCCGGTGAGCGGCAGGATCGGAAACAGCACGTGATCAGAGGTGACGACGAAATCATGCACCATGCTGGCATAGGGGGCGTCGAAGCGATTGAGGCGCGTCAGCCGGCCGGAGGCGTCGACGGTGCCGTAGGTCAATGCCGGCGTCAGCGGCCCGGCGGCGTTGTAGCCGAAGAACAGCAGCTCGCCGCTGACCGGATCGGTCTTCGGATGCGCGGTGAAGGCGCCGCGCAGACGGCCGCCGAAATCGTGATAGCCCGATGTCGCCAAGGTGCCCGGCTCGATCTCGGTCGGCAGATGCGCCTCCTCCAGTGCAAGCAGACGACCGGCATGGGCGATGATGTTGGTGTTGGCGACGCCGCCATCCGTGACGTCGGCCGGCGCGTCCGGGAGTTTGCGGCCGAAGCCGCCGAACAGCGCGCGTCCCGCGCGGCGCTCGGCCTCGAATTTCGGCGTCCGGACCCAGCGGTTGCGATAGGAGGCGCGGCCGTTTTCGAGATGGAACGCGTGCAGCATGCCGTCACCGACGAACCAATGTGCGCCCGGCGACGAGAATTGCGGGTTCGGACCGTTGCGATACAGCGTGCCGTTGAGCTCGCGCGGCAGCTCGCCGCTGATCTCGAGGAACGGCGCATCGCATTCGAACGGGATCGGCGCGAGGTTGCTACGGTCCGTCCGGGGCGTGGCAGGCGTCTGCGTCATGGCCGTTTCCTCAGCTTATCTTTACGATGTAAAGATAAGCTAGCGGGACTTCCTGAGCTGGTCAAGTTCAATCTTTACGATGTCAAAATCACGAGTATAAGGAGTCCATGACGATCAAACCGGAACAGGGGCGGACGCGCACACGACGCCCGACCGCAGCAACGACACGCGGCAAAGCGCGCCGCGGGGCCGGCACCGCCGGCGATGCGGTCGCACCCTATCATCACGGCGCGCTGCGCGATGCGCTGCTCGAAGCGGCCGAGCGCGTGCTGGAGCGCGACGGTCTGGCGGGGCTCACATTGCGGGCGGTGGCGCGGGAGGCCGGCGTGTCGCATGCGGCGCCGACGCATCATTTCAAGGATCTCACCGGTCTGGTGAGTGAACTCGCCGCGATCGGCTTCACGCGCTTCAATGCCGCAATGAAGGCGGCGGGCGAGGGGCCGGGCACGCCGATCGAGCGCGCGATGGCGCGGGCGCATGCCTATGTCGCCTATGCGCAGGCCAATCCCGGCATGTATGGACTGATGTTCCGCACCGAGCGGCTCGACTATTCGCGTCCCTCGCTGCACGAGGCGGCCGAGGCGTCCTTCGCCGGTCTTGCTGGTTCGGTGGCCGCACGCAGCGGAGACCAGGTCGGCAATGAGGAGCTGACGATCGATCAGGCTGCGGCGATCGCGCGCGCCTGGTCCCTGGTGCACGGCTACACGATGCTGCTGCTCGACGGCCGTCTCGCCGACATCCTGCGCCGTTCACCGCCGGGCACCAATGCCGAATCGCTATTGGAGGCGATGCTGCGGGCCACGGTGCCGAAGCTGCCGCCGGGCGCGTAGCTCGACACAGCGGAAACCGGGCGGCGGATTGCGCGTTGGTGGGGCATGGCACGAACACCACGCGCTCCCTGGACGAAGCCCAATCCGCGCAAGCGCGCCGGCAAGGCTTCGACGCATCTCACCCCCGCCGAAAAGGCGACGGCCAAAGCGCGCGCCCGCCGCGCCGGATGGCGCTATCCCAATCTGGTCGACAATATGCGGGTGGCCGCCAACAAGGCGGCCAACACCAAGACCAGCGGGCGCAAGCGCGCCGCGACGTCAAAGACCAAGCGGCGCCCTGCATCGTCTGCCAAGAAACCGTCCGCCAAACCCGCCACGAAACGCGCCGTCCCCCGCGCCACAGCGACAGCGCGCAAGACAAGGGGGCACGCGCAGGAGAAGGATCCGCGCGGCGGCTTGACCGCAGCGGGACGCCGGGCGTTCGCCGAACGCGACGGTGCGCATCTGAAACCGGGCGTCAAGAAAGCGGTATCGCAGATGACGCCCTCCGAGATGCGCCGCAAGGGCAGCTGGGCGGTGCGGTTCTACGGACGCAAACAACTGCCGCCCTTGGTCGACGCAGAAGGGCGGCCGACCCGGCTCGCGCTGTCGGCGCATGCCTGGGGCGAGCCGGTGCCGCGCACGGTGAAAGCCGCGCGCCGAATTGCGGCCAAGGGCGAGCGGCTGCTCGCCCGCTATCATCGCATCAAGGACCGCGGTGCGCGCAGCCCGCGCTAGGGTCGCGCCAGGCCGATGACGCGGCCGCGCGTGCCGACGATCCTCACTTCGTCCTTGCTGCAGATGAAGCTCCGTGCGGTCTCATCGGCGGCCTGCCGCGCCAGTTCATTGGCGTTCGCGTTGGCGGTCGCATCGACATAGGCAACGTGGCACACCGGCCCTGGCGGTAGACGCGTCACCACCAGCATCGGCTTGTCCTTCGGCCCGCTCTTGCCCTGGTCGTCATTGTCGGCGATCTGCCAGCGCTGGATGATCGCGAACGGCCTGCCGTCGGCCACGCGCCATTCGACGGTGTTGCCGGCGGAATTGAACGGACCGAACCAGGATTCGGCTGCGGGCTCCTTCGCGGCGGCGCGCGCACTACGTCCCACCGAGACCGTCTGGCGAAGATCGCCCTCGTTGACGAGCAGGATCAGCCCGTTCTTGCCGGGGCAGATCTGCGTCGAACTGTCACCGTCCTTCTTGCCGCTGATGGTACGGCAATCCTTGGCGGCGGCCGAACTGTAGATGCTTCCGATCGTCTCGGCTGTAGCCTGGCTGCCGCACGCGCCGGTGAGGAGGAGTGCTGTGCCGATCCAGGCCAGGACCTGTGAGGCGGAGAGGGCGGTCAGTTGTTGGGCAGGAGACATCAGGAACTCGCCGTTAGGCCTGCGCAAGCTGGGGAAGGATCGGCGCGACGGCTTGAAACACCTGACAGCACCATGAATTTGTCCTAGAACGACCGCCTTGTACCATCCACTTATCAGCTCTCGGTCATGCCTGCCATCCCGCCGACCAAACCCTATCGCATCGGCCGCTCCAAGACGGGGCTCGGCCTGTTCGCCACCAAGCCGATCAAGAAGGGCACCAAGATCATCCGCTATTTCGGTCCGCTGCTGGATTCGAAGAAGGCGGATGAGGACGCGATCGAGAACAAATATCTGTTCGAGCTCGACAAGCGCTGGACCATCGACGGCTCGATTCGCGAGAACGTCGCGCGCTACATCAATCACTCTTGCAAGCCGAACGCCGAATCCGACGTCAAGCCGCGCAAGAAGAAGATCTTCATCCGCGCCATCAAGGACATCGAGCCGGGCGAGGAGATCAACTACGATTACGGTACCGACTATTTCAAAGCCTATCTGAAGCCGATCGGCTGCAAATGCGAGGCCTGCGAGAAGAAGCGGGCAAAGAAGAAGGCTGAGGCGCGGGCCGATCGCGTTCTTCAAAAGGCGAAGGACGAGCGCAAGGCCAAGAAGAAGGCCGAGAAGCTCACCAAGGACACGGCGAGGGATCCAGCGAAGGACAAGGCCAAGCAGCGTTCCAAAGCCAAAGCGAGCACCAAGGCCGGAGGCGATGCCCAGGCGCGCGGCAAGGCCAAGAGCCGGCGGCCGGTGCCGACCGTCGGCAAGCGCGTGAAGACTAGGTCCACCGTCAAGACGCTGACCAGCCGCGCCAAGGCGGCCTGAGGCGGTCAGCCTGCGTTCCTTGCCTCGTCACGCGGGCTTCTGAAAGCCAGCGTCGTCCAGGTGACGCCCGCGGCGCGGTTCTCGGCGCCGCGCGACGCGCCATCTTGGTTGAACACGAGGCTCATCCCGAGTTTCCGCGCAGGTTCGATGATCGCCTCGGCGTCGATCTCGAACATGCGGCGGCCCGGAGGCACCGGCCCGTGCCGCAAGGTCATGATCAGCAGGCCGCCGGGAGCGATTCGTGCCGCGATGTTGGGAAGCGCTTGTCGCCGCTGCGCGTCGTCGAGATGCATCAAGACGGCGGTCGACATCACGAGATCAAACTGTTCACCGCGAGCGGCCAGAACTGCGAGGTCCGGGAGGCTGTCGTCGATCCAGGTGATGGCAGGGCAGGCATGCAGCTCGATTGCGCCGATGCGCAGCTCATGAGTCGGCTCGACGGCCACCACCTGATGTCCCAGGCTTGCAAACCAGGCGGCGTCACGCCCCGTGCCCGCGCCGATGTCGAGCACGCGGGCAGGAGTCTCCGGAAGCAGATGACGCACGGCCGCATGGACCTGCTCCGCGGGGATGCTTTCATAACGGATCAAGAGGGTGTCGGCCTCGGCGGCGTAACCTTCCGTTCCGCTCACATGCGGCTGCATCGCTGCGCTCCCCCTTACGTTTTCGATCCTGCAGGGGACAGTTTCGCCGCCCATGTGCAGCCGTCAACCGGGTAGGAACGCCGGCCATCCGATCGCCATGGCCGGCGCCCATCTGCGTTTGCCTCATGCCATGATCGGACCCGCACTGCGGCGCAAGCCCATATATTGCAGCTCGGCGAACACGCCGGTGCCCACCGCCTGGGCCGCGACAAAGATCTCGCCGAGCGCGTTCGGGGCAACCAGGCCCGAGAACAAGAGGCCGATGCTGCCGACCGTCCACGCCGCGTTGCCGGCGATGACGAGCAGCACCAGCGGCCTGGGCGCCGTTGCGCGCGAGGCGAGCCAGCCGACGAGGATCGTGTAGGCGATCAGGAACAGGCCGGTCTCCCGCAGCAGCGCGTCAGGCAATTGCATCAGCGTCGCGAGGGGACCAGCGTCGACCGTGAGGACGAGGCCGGCGACGCCGCTGAAGATGGCGTCGGCGAGCAAGGCGCGGCGGAGCAGGGTGGACGAGGTGATCATGTTGTGTCTCCTTCGGTTGGGGGAACGGCATGGTTCAACGGAACCAGGCGAGGAGCTGACGGCGCAGGCGCCTCGGGCACAGCGAGCGTGCCGCCCGCGTCTCGATGGCGTAGACCTGCGCGAAGACGAGGCTGCCCGTGGCGTGCAGCAGCGGCTCCGGCATGTTCAGCGAGCGTGCCAGCAGAGAAGTCGCGAGGCCCGCCAGCCAGCTGCTGTGCGCCGTGAATGGAGTGCTCTCGGGATCCTGCTGCCTGCTCATGGTCTGCTCCTGTGAGCATCACGATGATCGGTCGCGGGAGGCTTTTCGATTACCTCGCACGTCATGGTGGCGCTGACGTCTGCGTGATAGATCTCCGCTCATGATGAACCAGCTCGCTTCGGCGCGCGCCGACCGCGCCAAACCCGTTCATGTCGGCGAGCATCTGCGGCAATGGCGGCAGCGGCGGCATCTCAGCCAGCTCGATCTCGCGCTCGATGCGGAAATTTCCGCCCGGCATCTGAGCTTCGTGGAGACCGGCCGGGCAGCGCCGTCGCGCGACATGGTCCTCAAACTGGCGGAGCGGTTGGACGTGCCCCTGCGTGAACGCAATGTGCTGCTGGTCGCGGCGGGCTACGCGCCCGCCTTTCAGCAGCGCCCGCTGGACGATCCGGCGCTGAAGCCGGCGCGCGAGGCGATGAACCTGGTGCTGACGGCGCATGAGCCCAATCCCGCGCTCGCGGTCGATCGGCATTGGAACCTGGTCGCGGCGAACCGCATGATCGCGCCGCTACTCGCCGGCATCCCGGATCACCTGGTGGCGGCGCCGCTCAACGTGCTGCGGGTGGCGCTTCATCCGGAGGGCCTGGCGGCGCGGACGGTGAACTTGGCCGAATGGAGCGGACATCTGCTGGAGCGGCTGCATCGGCAATGCGAAGCCACGGCCGACGCCGATCTGCTGGCGCTCTATCAGGAGCTGCGATCCTATCCGTTCCCGGCGCGATCCGGGCCGCTGGCGGCCGACAGCGTCGCGATTCCGCTGCGGCTCCGGGTCGGCAATGATGTGCTGAGCTTCTTCTCGACCACCATGGTGTTCGGCACGCCCGTGGACATCACCCTGTCGGAGCTGGCCCTGGAAACCTTCTTCCCGGCCGATGAGCTCACGGCGAGCAAGCTCAAGGAGATGGTTACCCTGCTGTGACCCCGGCTTGTGCTGGCGGGGCACGGGTTTATCTTGGGCGAATGCAAGCGAACCCGGAGCGACGCGCATGAGCCCCTTGAAGCCGCTGACCATCGATGTCGTGTCCGACGTCGTCTGTCCCTGGTGCTACATCGGCAAGCGGCGGATCGAAGAGGCGTTGAAGCTGGTGCCGGACGTGCCGGTCGAGGTGAACTTCCGGCCGTTCTTCCTCAATCCCTGGGTCCCTCGCGAGGGCATCAGCCGCGAGCAATATCTGACGACCAAGTTCGGATCGGTCGAGGCCTACAAGGGGATTGCGGGCCGGGTGGTCGCGGCTGCCGCGCAGGAAGGGCTGAGCTATCATCCCGAGCTCGTCGCCCGTCAGCCCAACACGATCGATTGTCATCGCCTGATCCGCTGGGCTGGCGACATCGGCAAGGCGCCCGAGATGAAGCAGCGGCTGATGGAATTGTATTTCCGCGACGGCGGCGATCTCACCGATGTGAACGTCCTGGTGCAGGCCGCAGCGGATTGCGGGCTGGATGCCGACGTCGTCCGCAAGATGCTCGCCACCGACCAGGATGTGGAGCTGGTCTCGGCGCAGGCCCAGGAAGCCGCAGAGAAAGGTATCTCGGGCGTGCCGACCTACGTGTTCGCGCAGAAATACGCGGTTTCCGGCGCACAGGATCCGCAGATGCTCGCACGGGCGATTCGCCAGGTGTCCGCCGAGGTCAACGCTGCGGCTGCGGAGTAGCGGCCCGGTTCTTTCGGCTGCCGCGCAGCGCATGCACTGTGCGGCGTGCAGCGGCGAGGCCGTCGCGGCGAAGCACCAGCGCCGCATGGATGATCTCGGCCACCGGATCGCGCCTGTAGAGCGGAATCAGCACGTCGCCGATGGCCAGGCGTCCGCGCCAGATCGGATTGATCATCGGATGATCGGGACCGGCGGTGGAATCGGCAGAGTTGATAGCCGGGTCACTGCAGAGGTGCCGTGTCAGATCAAGCGTCAGCTGCACGCCTGGGGAATATCTCGCGAAATGCTCGTCGACGCCGAGCTTGAAGAAGAAGGCGCGGTGCGCGTGGCGCAGCACGATGCCGGCGGCCACCGTCGTGTCTCCGGCCACGAGGCTGATGATCTCGCAATCGCCGTCCTGAGCCAATGCTGATGCCGCGCGCCGGATGAAGGCCGCGTCGCCATCGTGCTGAACAAGCGCCGTGCCACGGCGTCCCTTCCAGCCGCTCGCCTCCAGCCTCAGAAACGTCTCGAGCGCAGGAGCAATCTCGCCAGCCGACCGCGCGACCTCGAACCGCACGGGACCGTGCTCGGCCAGTCGATGCCGCTGGCGGCGTAACTCCTTCAGCTTCTTGGGGCCGAGAGCGTCCTGGAGCACCTTCTCGCCATCGCCCGTCGCATCCAGGCACGCCCGCTCATAGGATTGCAGGATTCGCGGCGACAGGCCGTCACGACGAAGAGCCGTCGTGAACGCCTGCATCACGGGCCCCGCGATCGACATGTCACGGAGCAGGATCGCGCGTGCGCCGGTGCGTCGTGCCTCGTCGAGCAGTCGGGCAGCGGCCGGTTCCGCATGCTCACGATCGAGCAACGGCGTGCACAACGTGCCGTAGGGATGGCCGCTGGCGAGGGCAGGCAGGGGCAGCTTGCAGGCCTTCCATAGCGAGGTGACCGGCATCAGACCGGCGAGAGAAGAGGGCTGAGCCTCATCGGAGGCGCAGAGCGCCGAGGTGCCGGTGCGGCCGCGGGCAGAGGCGTTGACCGCGAGCTCCCATCCGGGAAGATAATAGCCGTTGGGCTCTAGGGCGCGCGCGGCCAGATCCCGCCAAGCCTGCGGCGCTACGCTGTCGAGCGGAAGCGGCCGCGCGATCGGCGCGCGCCGTTCGCGATCCATGCCACGGTCCTCCGCTGCCGAAGGCGCATGGGCAATCGTACGATCGATGATCTCGGTCACGTCCCGCTGGTCCCCTCGCTGCACGCACATCGCGCAGCTTGGTCGAATGGTAATTGCGAAGCTGCCAAGATAGGCCTTGCCGATCAGCTCGAATTTGCGCGGCCGACTTCACCGTGCATTCACCACCCGGAGCAGCTGGGATCAGCGGATCAGGGCCACGTCGCGGAACGCGCCGATCAGCGGCTTCTCGAGCTTGCCCTCCATGCTCTGCAGGATCTCATAGGCCTTGTCGCGGGCCATCACCGGCTTGTAGCTGCGATATTCGATCAGCGCCGAGAAGATGTCGGAGATGGTGAGAATGCGCGTGAGGTCCGGGATGCTGTCGGCCATCAGCCCATCGGGATAGCCGCTGCCATCGAGAAACTCGTGGTGATGACGGACCGCATCGAGCACCTCGGTCGTGATCGCCGGGGTGCCTTTCAGGGCGTCATAACCTGCCGCCGGATGGGTCTCGACCAGCGCGCGTTCCTTGGTATCGAGGCGGCCCGGCTTGTCGAGAATGGCCAGCGGGATCTTCGCCTTGCCGATGTCGTGAAACATCGCGGCCATGTAGAGCCGCTCCAGATCCGTACTATGAACGCCAAGGCTCAGGCCAAAATCGACGGTAATGCCGGTGACCAGCAGACAATGCTGATAGGTGCCTTCATGATGACGGCGAACCGTCGCAAGCCAATCCGACAAGCCGTTCTCGGCGATGCAGTCGGCGATCCGCTTGCCGGCACGTCGGGTCTCGTCGACGTCGATCGCGGCGCCGCCGAGCACCGCCGCGAACATCGAGGCGATGCATGAAGCGCCTGCAAACGCGGCCTGGCGATCATCGGCCGCAACGCTCTTCGCATTGGATTGCGGGCGGGCATCGAGCAGTTTTCCCAGCAGCTGATTGCGGGTCGGCGTACTCGACAAGACGCTCGTGGCACCGAGCGCATAGGCCTGCACGGTCGACAGGCGTGACTTGTGGTTGGTCAGGAAGATGCGGCGCGGAATGCGCGCCAGCCGGTCGGAAATTTCTTTCAACGCCGTGATGTTGTCGACATCGCGCAGATCTGCGGATACGACGATCGCGTCAATGTCACCGCCGCGTATATCGGCGTCACCAATCAATTCAGATGTGAGCGAGCAGCGTTCGGCCAGCATGCCGCGTAGCAATGCGAGCTTGGCTGTATCGTCGCCAACGAGGTGAACGTTCATGTAGAACAGGTCCAGTGATCGTTCTGCACTTTAATGGGACCTGATGTTCCGCGAGAATCGTTAAATTTGAGCCATTCGTTCGGTCTCCGGCTACGGGTTTACGTTAGCTAAGAACTAACACTATTCTCTTTGAGCGGTAGCTGGTTCCGCCGCATCGCTGCTGCTGATCAGTTCAGGTGAGCGTCTTTGGCGTGTCTCGTCTGTAGGTTGTATTATTTGCTCGCGAGGACGGCGTTGTATTTTTGCGACATGCAGTCGTCGCCGGAGCCAGCGCGTCGGCGGTCGATGATCTCGTTCTGCTTGATCGTGAGCCGATACGTCTGGCGGCGGAGGGGAGCTCCGCTCGCGGAGATGATCTGGGCGCGCACACAGGCCGTCCATGCGTCACTCTCGTCGGCCCGCCGGGCTATGGAAGCTTCCAGCTCGCGGGGCTGCGTTGTCGCGACGAAAATCATGTCGAGGTTCTTGCGGACCAGGAGCGGAACGTCGGGGGGACTCTCGGGCGGCGACGGGGCGGCCTCCTTGGCGCGCATGAACGCCGGAAGACTGGAATGGCTGTCCGCGGCGCAGCCTGCGAGCAGCAGGGCAGCCAGAAGCGCCAATCGCGATGTGATCCGCCTCACTTTCGACCCGCCTCGCATCACCCGGGCGATCTAATCGGCGATCACGGCAAGGATGGGGGGATCTCGTGTCTGAACACGTCTGAACCATTGCGCTTTGCGTCTAATGTCGCGGCGGCGACGCGGCGGAGTTGCTCGCCGCAATGAACCGGGCCGCAAGCGACGTCGACCAACGGACATACCGCGCCCAGATTGGAGATCGTCATGTTCCGCCACGCTCTCGCAGCCGCCTTGCTTGCGGGCAGTCTGCTTGCCGGGCTGACGCCGGCTTTGGCCGAAAGCAGCCGGCTCGCGCTGGTGATCGGACAGTCGGCCTATCGGTCCGTGATGCCATTGCCGAACCCGGCGAATGACGCCAATGCCATGGCCAAGATGCTGGGAGAGGCCGGTTTCGATGTGACGATCGTCGTCGATCTTTCGCAGAAGGATCTCAACCGCGAGGTCGGTGATTTCGCGGCCAAGATCGCAACCAAGGGGCCCGAGACGGTGGCGCTGGTCTTCTATGCCGGCCATGGGCTGCAGATCGACGGCGAGAATTACCTGGTTCCCGTCGACGTCGATCCGCGGCGCGAAGCCGACATTCCTTTGCAGGCCGTGCGTCTCAACGATGTTCTCAACACGCTCAATTCAGTGCCGAGCCGGATGCGCATCCTGCTGCTCGATGCCTGCCGCAACAATCCGTTCCCGTCGATCAGCCAGAGCGCCGGCCGCGGTCTCGCGTTGCTCGATACGAAGAGCGGAGCACCCGGCACGTTTCTGTCCTATTCGACATCACCGGGCGCAGAGGCCGAGGACGGCAATGGCGCCAACAGCCCTTACACCACGGCCGTGCTCCAGGCCGCGCGCGAACCGGGCTTGCCGATCGAGGAGGCCTTCAAGCGGGTGCGCGTCGCCGTCAACAAGGCGACCGAAGGCCGGCAGACGCCCTGGGATTCCTCGTCGCTGACCGAGGATTTTCGTTTCGTCGGTGCAACCGACGCCAGCGCGGCCAATGCCGGGCCGCGGCCGGTGGTCGCCAAGCGCAGCGTCGACGAGTGGAAGCGCAACCTGCAGGGCAAGCCGATCGAGGCTGCGAACGAGATGATCGTCGGCGACGGCAGCGTCGAGGCCTACGAAGCCTTCGTCACGCTCTACACCGCGCCGCCTTTTGGCCCGCAGGCACGGCAATGGCTGGACCTTCACAACCGGATGGCGGCCTGGAACGAGGCCGTGCTGATCAACACGGTTGCGTCATATCAGACGTTTCTCGATCGTTATCCCGACAGCGACCTGACGCCGACCGCGCGCAAGCTGATTGAACGGCTGCGCAACCGTCCGGTGGTGACGCCGGTCGCCGCCGTAGCCAATGCGGCCATCCCCGTGAGTCCGCCCGTCGTGCCGACCAATGCCGCCCTCGGGCCGACCTGTCCGTGCTCTCCGTCACCACGCAAATTGGATACGCCCAAGCGGGCGGAAGAGAAGCCGGCGAAGAAGCGTGCCGAGGATCCGCCCAACAAGCGCGCCGGCCGCGCCCCGCGCTACCGCGATCCCGGCGATGATGTCGTGGTCTACGCGCCGCCGCCGCGGGACTATTATCCACCTCCGGTGCGGGTGGTGCCGCCCGCCGGCATCAGTATTGGCATCGGAATCGGTGGTGGCTATGGCGGCGGTGGCTACGGGCGGGGTCCCGTGACCTCCCCGACCCAGCGCGGCTACGGATATTGATGCCGGCTGACATCTGTGCCGTCGCGGTGGCCGTCCGAAGCGGCGGCCATTTTCGCGCGGCTCAACAGACGCCTCATCCAGCGATCCCGGTGGGTCTGCCAGCCGCCCCGCAATGATTCCGCTCGTCCCGCAGGCTCCGCCGCCCGTCCCATTGATGTCGACGCCGGGCTTGCCGCCAGCATCATGGTGCTGCGCGCCGCTCGCGGCGTTGTTCGCGACAAGGGAAAAGACATGGCGTTACGTCGGGATGCGATCGCAATTGTTGTCATCGTGGCGCACGGCCTTTTGGTGCAGGCGGCGGTTGCCTCGGCGCGGGCGTGGCCGCAATGGGGCGGTGATGCTGGCGGCACGCGGTTCTCACCGCTGGCGCAGATCACGCCGGCCAATGTCGACAAGCTGGTGCGGGCCTGGGACTACCACACCGGGGACAGCACGGTCCGGCCGCCTGCAGCGGCCCTGCGCACCAAATTCGAGGCGACGCCGCTGCTGATTGACGACAGCCTGGTGTTCTGCTCGCCGTTCAACGAGGTGATTGCGCTGGATCCTGGCACGGGCGTCGAGAAATGGCGCTTCGATCCGAAGCTCGCGAACGATCTGAGGCCGGCCAATCGATACGCCTGCCGCGGCGTCGCTCACTGGGTCGATGCGCAGGCGCCGGCTGACGCGGTCTGCCGCAGCAGGCTGTTCATGGGCACGGTCGACGCGCGGCTGATTGCGCTGGACGCCCGGACGGGCCGGCCCTGCGCGGGCTTCGGCGTCGGCGGAGAGGTGCGTATCGACCTCGGGACGGACCTGCTCTGGCCGAGCGAGTTTCAGATCACCTCGGCGCCGGCGGTCGGCCGCAATATGGTCGTGGTCGGCTCGTCGATCGCCGACAATCAGCGAGTCGCGGCGCCCCCCGGCACGGTGCGTGGCTTCGATGCGCGCACCGGCGCGTTGCGATGGAGCTTCGATCCGTTGATCCATGACGGCATCACGGCCGGCCACGCCAATGTGTGGGCGCCGATGTCGGTCGATGACGAACGTGGTCTCGTGTTCCTGCCGACGTCCTCGCCAAGCCCCGATTTCTTCGGTGGCGCGCGTCCCGGCGACAATCGCCACTCCGACTCCGTCGTCGCGCTGCGGATCGAGACCGGCGCGCTCGTCTGGTCGTTTCAGACCACGCATCACGACGTCTGGGACTACGATTTGCCGGCGCAACCGACGCTGGCGAGACTCGAGACCGGGCAGGGCGCGCGCGACGTCGTGATGCAGCCCACCAAGCAGGGCTTCGTGTTCGTGCTCGATCGCGACACGGGAGCGCCGATCTGGCCGGTGGAGGAGCGTGCGGTGCCGCAGGGCGCTGTCGATGGCGAACGGCTGTCGCCGACGCAGCCATTCCCGACCCATCTGCCGCCGCTGCTCGCGCAGCGTTTCACATCGGAGGACATCTTCCGTGTCGTGCCGCGCTTCGTCGATTCCTCCTGCGAGGATCAGCTCGCGCCGTTACGGAATGATGGCCTCTACACGCCGCCGACCACGCAAGGCACGTTGATCTATCCGATGACCGGCGGCGGCGTGAATTGGGGTGGCGCGGCGTTCGATCCCGTCCGCCAGATCCTTTACGCCAATGTCAGTCGGGCCATTCACATCGTCAGGCTGATCCCGCGTGACCAGGCCGACCGCATGCGATCACAGCCGGGGATCGAACTGGGTCTGCAGCGCGGCGCGCCCTTCGCCGTGACGCGGGCGATCGCGATGTCCAAACTCGGCCTATTGTGCAACCGGCCGCCCTGGGGGGAGATGGTCGCGCTCGACCTCAAGGCGGGCAAGGTGCTTTGGCGGTCAACGGTCGGCACCACGGAAGACCGCGCGCCACTCGGGCTGGCCTTCAAATGGGGGACCCCGCTCGTGAACGGCCTCGTCGTCACCGCCGGGGGACTCATCTTCACCGGCGCGATGGATGCGTATTTGCGCGCCTTCGATGCGGGCTCGGGCGAGGAGCTGTGGCAGGGGCGGCTGCCGGCCCCTGGTGTCGCCAATCCAATGACCTATCAGTGGAAGGGCGAACAATATGTGGTGATCGCCGCGGGCGGCCATTCCGAGGCGGGCACGACGCTCGGCGACGGCGTCGTGGCGTTTCGGCTGGCGCGGGTTGGCGAGTCGCCGTCCCTCTGGTCCCGCACCATCGACAGGCCGGGCGGCCGGCTCGCCGGTAGCGCGATGATGGCGGGCTTCGTCCTCGCCGCGCTGCTGCTGGCATGGTGGCAATGGCGTCGACGTCGCCGGCGCGCCTAGCGCATGATCCGCAAAGATGAAGACTGGCTCTCCGACGAGATCATGCTCAAAAAGAGCGATGAGATCGTGATGCGCGTCTGCGGAAACGCGTCATGATCTACGCGCGGTCAGTCGAATGCGACGCCGATCCGCTTGTCGTGGCTCCACACCGCATGGCAGCGCCGCGTGAACTTGTCGGAGGGGATCACCAGCGTGAAGGCTCCGGGCAGGCCGACCGGATTGACAACCTCGACGCGCGCGCCGGTATTCGACATGTTGCGGACCATGCAATCGACGGCGCCGCCGCCGTCGAACGCCAGCCTGCCTTGCTTCAGCACCCGGTGCCGGGGTGCGATCCGTTTCTCGTCTGTCTCGCTCATGGCCGTAACCCGATGCCGCTTGGCGCCGCCTTTCGCTTCAAATGCGCCTAAAATAAACCAGGGCCGGGTTTCATCGAGATAAATGCGGCTCGCGAAGATCGACATGCGATCTTCATCTTCTGTTAACGCCCGTAGCTTCCCGGATCAGAGCATCGCGAATGCGCTCGACACCATCGCGACGGGCTTGCCGTCAGTGGCGCTCGTCAGCGTGACACGGCCGAAGCTCATGGTGCGGCCGAGTCGGACAACGCGCGCATCGGCGAGCACATCGGAGGAGGCGACCGCGCGCATGAAATGCGTGGTCTGGTCGACCGTGGTCATCGGCCGGTAGCCGCTATTCGCCGTGACCATGGCGATCACCATCGCAGTGTCGGCGAAGGCCATCAGCGCCTGTCCGCAGACGACGCCATTGTCCCGGCACAGACGTGACGAGAACGGCATGCGCAGAATAGCGCCGGGCTCGCCCTGCGGCGTCGGCGCAATGTCCTCCACGGTCAAGGCAAGATCCTTGATCCAGGGCGCGAACACGTCGTCCAGGATTCGGCGCGCGTCGTCGAGGGTGAAGTTCAGGGCGTCAGTCGGCACGTACGGAGCCTCCCATGTCGTGTCATTTCGCCAGCCTTGATCGGGCGGGCAGCCGACCGATTGCCGCAGGCTGGCGGCTTGAAAAGGCCGGAGTTCGAATCCTATGATGAATGGCGGGCCGATGACAGCCGGCAGTGGATGGCCGGATTCGGCGCGGCGGCGTGGCTTGGCGCAGGGCGAAAGACTTGGCGCATGGCGAAGCGATGCTATAAGGCCCGCCACTATCGGGAGTAACCAATGAAGAAGCTGATTGTGACGATGGCGCTCGCCGTGGCTGCTGGCTGGGCTGTCCCGGCCGTGGCGCAGATGCCGAACATCAATCTTCTCGCTGACGGTCCCTCCAAGACGCCTGAGGAGAAGGAAGCCGAGGCGGCGCGCGAGAAGGCCTACAAGGACACGATGCGCAAGATCCCCGACGCCAAGACCTCCGCTGACCCATGGGGCAATGTTCGCGCCGTGGAACAGCCGAAAACGGCGCCGGCCGTGAAGACCACGGCAGCCAAGAAGCCCAAGGCGAACCCTACGACCAACTGAGCGCTGCCGCACTCGGCCGCCTGTGCCGTCCAGGCAAGATCGGCGATAGGCCCGGGTGGCAGTATGCCGGACTCGGATTCCGTGCGGCCTCGTCTATATTGACGGGGTGTAACGCGCTGGAGTTCGTCGATGGGATTGCGTCCGCGTGACATTGCCAGCCGGATGGCGGCCCGGCGCCGTAAGGGCGACGGCTATGTCCGTGACACGTTCAAGTTGCCGCGCGAGGAAGCACGCGCCAAGGCTCGCGACTATCTCACCCGATATCCGAAGGCGGGCTATATGAGCGCCGTCGAAAGCTGGCGCGAGCTGCCCGACGGGGCCATCGAGTTTACGATGCGGCGCCTGCCGAGCGCCGACTGAGCCGCTGCGAGACGATCATTCCTTTTCGCCCAGCAGTTTGCGCGTGTCGCGATTGATGAAGTGAAGCCGGGTACAGGCCTTGCAGACCACCGTTTCATACGCGCAGGCCGGGTCGCCCGGCTTCGGCTCTTCCAGCCAATGCTGCACGTTCATCCCGGTTCGCGGACATTTGAAGATCAGATTACCCATACAAATTTAAATGTCTGCCAGGACGGGAACAGGCATTTTGATCTAAATCAAAGTCTCACGAAGAATGGCCGGTCGCTCTACGTTCGCAACAGGCAATGATTGAATCTCAATTGCTGTTTCTACCTGGGAGATATGAATGGCCGCTATCACGCCTGATCGAGGGATTCCGCGACGATCCTGATCCGGAATACGGGCTGCCTCGCTTCGTCGAGCAACTCCATCTGCCATTCGGAGTTTTCGGCAAGCTTTCGCGAGATGCTGCTCGCCATGTCGGCGCAGACAGTGGTCATCTCTTTCCATGCTGCATTCCGATCGGCACATTCGGTGCCATACTCGGACGCGCCGGAGAAGTGGCCATTACGGATACGAAAGAAATAGAGCGGCATTGCCAAAACCGTTGACCCCTGACCGCCCCAGGCCGCTGGGTTTGATGAACGCAGGGTAAATGGATGCGGAAAACCCAATCGGATCAATTCCGGTAAAATACGGTCGATGACGACCGCACCGGCACAGCGGAAACGTGTCCGCGGTGAAGCCTCACCCCTGATCTGCTGTAATCTTGGGCGGCCTGTGAACTGAAACAAGTGAGCCTCGGACCGCGGCGGTCCGAGGCTCCGCGTCAACGTCGTAGCTTCCCGACGGGGCAGTTCGGCAATGACAATTGCAACTATATGACAGGGCGTGCGCGCATGCTTTGCGACAGGTCAACGCTCGTCGCATAGGGGACCGACACCACATCCGCCGCGGCGTTTTCCCGAAACAGTCAGGGCCATCAACCGGTCTCAGCGATCGATGATCCGCTCCGGCGCGACCGCCAGGCGGTACGCGACGGCGGTCGAACCATCCGGCGTTTCGAGCAGCGCGTCGCATAGAGGGCAGCGCACGTCACCCGGTGGGCACGCATATGACCGCAGTTCGATGCGCTGCAAACCGGCTCTGCAGGAGAGGCACATGACCTCATCTTGTTTCATCCCCTCATGATGCACGAGCGGCACGATCAGTTCCGCGCGGATTGCGCCGGGCTGTATGACAACACCGTGCGGGGAGGCGGACGATCCAAAACGTCGAAAGCCCCGGACGGGGTCCGGGGCTTTCTCTCGCCCTTTGGCGCGGATGGTTTCAGGGCCGTGCGCCTAGAGGTGACAAAGCGCGGCCGTAAATCATGTGCTGATATCGGCCAGCTATCATCGCAACAAACAAACAAATTCGGGGCTGATCAAAAATCTGTTCGTGTCCGACAACCGAACCCATATATCGCAACCAAGAGTTTATGACAATGCTTGTTGTCCGATCCACTCCAGAGCGACTTGCGGGTCAGTGTTGCGCAGCGCGCGGTTCCGCCCCCGGGGCCATCCCTTTCGGCTGGCGTGGAAGAGATCGCTCTTTGCGGCCTGCGGCGCTTTATCTGCTGACCATCATATCGCGGCCATGGAACAAGCTGAGGGGGGCGCGGGGCGCATCGCATGGAGCGCATGACCGATGAAGCTCAGGCAGAAACGGATCGGATTGCACGAGAAATAAGCTGTCGCACGCGCTACGAGCCGAACAAAAGCAGAAGAGCGGTTGGAACTTCGTTCTTCTCAGGAGAACCACGGAGGTGCGGTCAGCGCACGCGCGCAGAAGTTGGTTGTTTCAAGGAAAAGTCTTGACCAGCACGATCGGACCGACAATGGCCGCATTGAACTCAGCAAGGTGCTCGCTCGGAATCCAGTACTCGAGATGATCGCGTCCGCCGGCCTCGCGTACCTCATAGCGATCGACGAAAGTGCGCAGCACCTCGAAGCGCAGCACGTGACCGCTGCCGCTCGCCGGCACGTTCCAGTCGCGCGCGATCTTCACCGCGTAGGCCTCGGTCAGCACGGGATAGAAGATCGGCTGCTCCGGCAGCCGCGGCGGAAACGCACGCATGCCCGACGCCGCGATCAGTGCGAGTTCCTTCGGACCCACCGGGCGCCATAGGGTGATCGTCGGGTTGGCGATGGTCATGTGGTTTCAAGGGAGGCCGGTGATCTGGTCTCTCCAGACCAAGCAGAACGGCACGGCTCCGGCAAGTTTTTCGTCATTGTCTCAATCTGTGATTGTCGTTCGATCTGCTTCGGTGGGGAGATGTGGCACCGAGCCTGCGGTCTTGTCCTGATCAGCGCCCGCCGATCATGCCCCCGCGCAGCGCCTGTGCCTCAGCGGGCAGCCCTGGCGCTGGGAACCGGTGCGTACTGCCGGGCGCGAGCGCGCGCCGGTCTGGCTCAGGCTCGGGATGTCCAGCGACCAGGGCAACTGGCTCTCTCGGGGCGCTATGAGCCGAAGCTGTAAATGCCCCCGAATGCGAGAAAGAACATATTGCGAACAAAGAACAGATCGGGTACATTCACCTCAAGATTGTTGCCCGGCCTCGTTAACCATTTGTCCATCCCGCGAATCCCCGCCATAAGGAGCGCCAATGTCCGCCACCGCCCTGCGTATCGTCGAAGGTTCCTCAATGGATAAGAGTAAGGCGCTCTCCGCTGCGCTGTCCCAGATCGAGCGTCAGTTCGGCAAGGGCTCGGTGATGAAGCTGGGCAAAAACGACCGCTCGATGGATGTCGAGACGGTGTCGACCGGTTCGCTCGGGCTGGACATCGCGCTCGGGATCGGCGGTCTGCCGAAGGGGCGGGTGATCGAGATCTATGGGCCGGAATCGTCGGGCAAGACCACTCTGGCCTTGCACACCGTCGCCGAGGCTCAGAAGAAGGGCGGCATCTGCGCCTTCATCGATGCCGAGCATGCGCTCGATCCGGTCTATGCGCGCAAGCTGGGCGTCAACATCGACGAGCTGCTGATCTCCCAGCCGGATACCGGCGAGCAGGCGCTGGAGATCTGTGACACCCTGGTTCGTTCCGGCGCGGTCGATGTGCTGGTGGTCGACTCGGTGGCGGCGCTGGTGCCGAAGGCCGAGCTCGAGGGCGAGATGGGCGAGTCGCTGCCGGGCCTGCAGGCCCGCTTGATGAGTCAGGCGCTGCGCAAGCTCACAGCCTCCATCAACAAGTCCCATACCATGGTGATCTTCATCAACCAGATCCGCATGAAGATCGGTGTGATGTACGGCTCGCCGGAAACCACCACAGGCGGCAACGCGCTCAAATTCTACGCCTCGATCCGTCTCGACATCCGCCGCATCGGCGCGATCAAGGAGCGCGATGAGGTGATCGGCAACACGACCCGCGTCAAGGTGGTCAAGAACAAGCTGGCGCCGCCGTTCAAGCAGGTCGAGTTCGACATCATGTATGGCGAGGGCGTGTCGAAGATGGGCGAGATCCTCGATCTCGGCGTCAAAGCCGGCATCGTCGAGAAGTCCGGTGCCTGGTTCTCCTATGACAGCCAGCGGCTCGGGCAAGGGCGCGAGAATTCGAAGTCGTTCCTCAAGGCCAACCCCGATATGACGGCGAAGATCGAGGCCGCGATCCGCCAGAACTCCGGCCTGATCGCCGAGCAGATCCTGGCCGGCAACGCGGAGCGCGATGCCGACGGTGAGGAGCCGGCGGAGGAGTAGGGGGACGACGGCGGCGGGGGCCGTGGACGTGAGTAGCCGACGTTCCGGCGCCCGCTTGCAGATGTGTGGTGCTCTATCGAAAACCGCGGCTGCTGCGTTCCCGAGTGCCGCGAGTATCCGTTTCTGAGCGCCGGATAAGATCTTCAACGCGACTAACTTAAAGTGCGCGCGGGCGGACCGGATCCGCGCGGCGGCGTTGCGATTTCCGACGCCAATCCTGGGCGTCGGGCGTCGATCGCGAACGTGTTGCTCGCGCCTTGAGCCAATCAGGTCGTCCCGGAGCCAACAGCATGACGCGTTTGTTTCTAGTGGCTGACGATCCCAGCGCCGGAGCGCTTCGGAGGAGCGGCTTTGCCGATCTGGTGGTACCAATTCTCCATCGTTTCGTGTGGGGACCGTTGCCATCCGACGCCGAGTTGTCGGCCAATCTCGCCCAGCGCACCGCGCGACGGAAGCGGGGGCATTGGTTGGACTTCGCCTCGCGTGGCGACTTCAAGGCGGTCGGCGGCCGAAGTCACAGTTTTCTCGAACTTGTCGACCGTTGCGATAGCGTCGAACTGTGGATGGGGACCCGTCCGAACGACCAGTTGGTGCTGATTTGGCTCTTGGACTATCTGCGCGATCACGCGGAGATCGCGACGAAGATCGTATTGCGGCATGTCGATGTCCCGCTATTCGATGCCCCGGCCGGGCGACGCGCCGGTCGGATGATGGCCGGCGTCGAGCTTGCACGTGCGCATCTCGACCTGGGTCATCTGGCATGGCAGGCGTTTCGTGCGCCGACGCCGCAAGCCTGGTCCGATCTGTTGAAGCAGGATCTCAGTGCGCTGCCGCAGCTTCGCCGCTGCGTGCAGGAGATGCTCGATGAGCTTCCCGGTGTTGCGACGGGCCTCGGAGCATCGGAGCTGAGAATCCTCGAATTGCTGTCAGCCGGCTATCAGCACCCGTTCGACCTGTTGCCGCATCATCGGGATCGCTTTCAACGCCGCGTCTATGACTATTGGGAAGGAGGCACGTTGCTCGACGGTCTGGCGCTGGCACGGGTGCCTGCAATTGCCGGCCTTGCCGAATGGCCATTCTCGGTCGAGATGCACGACCGCCGTGAAAGCCTCGAGCGCTACACGGCCAGCACCCTGTCGCTGACACCGCTCGGCAAGGCAATCCTCGCCGGCGAGGAGGATTTCAGCAGCCATAATCCGATCCGGCGCTGGTGGGGCGGCACCGAATTGACCAACGCCAATCTCTGGCGTTGGCATGCGGTGCTCGTCGCGCCGGATCCCGGCATGCCTGACCTCATTGATTGTCGCGAGCCGTGGTGTGCGATCTCTTGGGACATGCGTGAGGAGGCTTACTCCGCGGCCTGTGCGTAGTCGCCAATCGGCGGACACGAGCAGACCAGGTTGCGATCGCCATAGACATTGTCGACGCGTCCGACGGGGCACCAATATTTGTCGGTGCGCGAGGTGCCTTCGGGGAAGCAGCCCTCGCTGCGGCGATAGGCGCGGTTCCAATCGTCATCGGCGATGTCGTGCACCGTGTGCGGCGCGTGGCGCAGCGGTGAGGCCTCGATGGTGAAACGGCCCTGTTCGACCGCGGCGATCTCCTTGCGGATCGCGATCATGGCATCGCAGAAGCGGTCGAGCTCGGCTTTCGATTCCGACTCGGTCGGCTCGATCATCAATGTGCCCGCCACCGGGAAGCTCATCGTTGGCGCATGGAAGCCATAGTCGATCAAGCGCTTGGCGATGTCGTCGACGGTCACCCCGCAGGTCTGCTTCAGCGGCCTGGGATCGATGATGCATTCATGCGCGATGCGGCCGCGTTCGTTGCGATAGAGCACCGGGAAATGCGGATCCAGGCGCGCCGCCACGTAATTGGCGTTGAGGATCGCGATTTCGGTGGCGCGGGTGAGGCCTTCGCCGCCCATCAGGAGCATGTAGATGTAGGAGATGGTCAGGATCGAGGCCGAGCCGTAGGGAGCGGCCGAGACCGGTCCGACGGGAGACGGCGTCGCGGCGTCGGTCGCGGGGTGACCCGGCAGGAACGGCGCCAGGTGCGCCTTGACGCCGATCGGGCCCATGCCCGGGCCGCCGCCGCCATGCGGAATGCAGAACGTCTTGTGCAGGTTGAAATGGCTGACATCGGCGCCGTAGTCGCCGGGCCGGGAGAGGCCGACCTGCGCATTGAGATTGGCGCCGTCGAGATAGACCTGGCCGCCATGGGCATGGACGATGTCGCAGATGTCGCGGATATGCTCCTCGAACACGCCGTGGGTCGAGGGATAGGTGATCATGATCGCCGCGAGCTTGGCGCTGTGCAGCTCGGCCTTGGCCTTGAGATCGGCAAGATCGACATTGCCGTTGCTGTCGCAGCCGACGACGACGACCTCCATGCCGACCATGTGCGCAGAGGCCGGGTTGGTGCCGTGGGCGGAGGAGGGGATCAGGCAGATCGTGCGATGACCCTCGCCGCGTGCGGCGTGATAGCCGCGGATCGCGAGCAGGCCGGCATATTCACCCTGTGCGCCCGAATTCGGCTGCAGCGACACCGCGTCATAGCCGGAGATCCGGCACAGCCAGTCCTGCAGATCGGCGAACATCGTGTGATAGCCGGCGGCCTGCGCGCGCGGCACGAACGGATGCAGGCTGGAGAATTCCGGCCAGGTCAGCGGAATCATCTCGGTGGTCGCATTCAGCTTCATCGTGCAGGAACCGAGCGGAATCATCGCGCGGTCGAGCGCGAGATCGCGGTCGGCGAGCTTGCGCAGATAGCGCAGCATCTCGGTTTCGGAGCGATGCGCGTGGAACACCGGATGGGTCAGGAACGGCCGCTGCCGCTTCAGCTCGGCCGGGACAGCGTCGCGCGCCTCGGCTTCGATGGCCGCGTAGGAGAGCTCGCCGCCAAAGGCGCGCCAGACGGCTTCGACGACATCGGCCGTCGTGGTCTCGTCGAGCGCGATCCGCAGCCGGCTGCCGTCGCGCCCGAGATTGATCCGCTGGCTTTCCGCACGCGTGATGATCGCATCGCATTTGGCGCCGGCCTCGACGAGGACCGTATCGAAGAAGCTGTCGCTCGCCGGTGCGAAGCCGAGCTTGCGCAGCCCGGCGGCCAGCACTGCAGCCCGGCGATGCGCGGTCCGGGCGATCGATTTGAGCCCGTCGGGACCATGATAGACCGCGTACATCGCGGCGATCACCGCGAGCAGCACCTGCGCGGTGCAGATGTTCGAGGTCGCCTTCTCGCGCCGGATGTGCTGCTCGCGGGTCTGCAGCGCCAGGCGATAGGCGGGAGCACCGCGCGAATCGACCGAGAGGCCGACGATGCGGCCGGGCAGCGACCGCTTCAGCGCGTCGCGCACCGCCATATAAGCGGCATGCGGTCCGCCATAGCCCATCGGTACGCCGAAGCGCTGCGCCGAGCCGATCGCGATGTCGGCGCCGAGCTCGCCGGGCGAGGCGATCACCGTCAGTGCCAGCAGGTCGGCGGCGAGAATCGCCAGCGCACCCTTGTCGTGCAGCTTGGCGATATCGGCGCGCGGATCGCGCAGCGCGCCCGTGGTCTCCGGATATTGCAGCAGGCCGCCGAACACCTCGGCGCCGTCCAGATCCTTGACCGGATCGCCGACGATCAGCTGCCAGCCCAGCGGCTCGGCGCGGGTGCGCAGCACGGCCAGCGTCTGCGGATGCACGTTCCTGTCGACGAAGAACGCCTTGGTCTTGGCTCGCGCCGAACGCTCGGCGAGCGCCATCGCCTCGGCCGCCGCAGTGCCCTCGTCGAGCAGCGAGGCGTTGGCGACGTCGAGCCCGGTGAGGTCGCAGATCATGGTCTGAAAGTTGAACAGCGCCTCAAGCCGGCCCTGGCTGATCTCGGGCTGATACGGCGTATAGGCCGTGTACCAGGCCGGGTTCTCCAGGATGTTGCGCTGGATCACCGCCGGCATGATCGTGCCGGAATAGCCTTGGCCGATCAGCGAGGTGAACACCTGGTTCTGTGCGGCCAGCGCCCGCATGTGGCCGATCGCCTCGACCTCGCTCAAGGCCGGTTCGAGCGTGAGCGGCGTGGCCTGGCGAATCGTGCCGGGCAGGGTCTGCGCCATCAATTCGGCGACGCTCTTGGCGCCGACGGTCTCCAGCATCGCCGCGACATCACGGGGCGATGGACCGATATGGCGGCGGGCGAAGCTGGTGGCGGCATCATCGAGCGGCTTGAGCGGCGTGGTCATGAGGGCCTCGCTGGAAGATCCAAAGTTGGTGTCATCGTCCGTCCCACGGTCTCGCCTGCGGCGAGCCCGTGGACAGGCTGCAGCGGACGATCCAGTACGCCGAGGCGTCTCTGGTCGACCGCTGCCGCTGGTGTGAGTACTGGATGCCCCGCCTGCGCGGGGCATGATGGCGGGTGTGGTGGCCCGCAGAGGTCTCACGCCGTGTGCGCCTTGTACGCGGCCTCATCCATCAGGCCGCCGAGCTCGCTTTTGTCGGCGATCTTGAGCTTGAAGAACCAGGCCTTGCCGCCGGCGTCAGTGTTGACCAAAGCGGGCTCGTCGACGATGGCCTGGTTGACCTCGACCACCTCGCCGGTGATCGGCGCGTAGACGTCGGAGGCGGCCTTGACCGATTCGACCACGGCGGCGGCCTCCGTCTTCTTCAGCGCGCGGCCGACCTGCGGCAGTTCCACGAAGACGACGTCGCCGAGCTGGGCCTGCGCGAAATCGGTGATACCGATGGTGGCGACATCGCCCTCGATGCTGAGCCATTCATGGTCGGAAGTGTAGAGCGTGGTCATGGACGTCCTTCAGCGCTTTGCAGGGTCAACGTTTGTAGGTGTTGGGAACGAACGGCGTGGCGGCGACGCGCAGCGGCAGTCGCTGGCCACGCACGTCGGCGAAAAGCACGGTGTCCAGTGCGGAGAGAGCGGTCGGCACATAGCCCATCGCGACCGGTGCATTCAGCGTCGGACCGAAACCGCCGGAGGTCACCTTGCCGATCGGCTCGGCCGAATCGGCCGTCGCGAACAACGTCGCGCCCTCGCGGACCGGCGCGCGGCCTTCGGGCTTCAGACCCACGCGGCGGCGGGCCGCGCCACTATCGAACTGCGCCAGGATCTTGCCCGCGCCCGGGAAGCCACCCGCACGGGCGCCGCCGCTGCGGCGGACCTTCTGCACCGACCATTCCAGCGCCGCCTCCACGGGCGTCGTAGCCGTGTCGATGTCATGTCCATAGAGACAGAGCCCGGCTTCGAGCCGCAGGCTGTCGCGGGCCCCGAGCCCGATCGGCAGCACGTCCTTGTCGGACAGCAGCGCTTCGGCGAGTTGCTCGGCCTTGTCGGCCGGGACCGAAACTTCGTAGCCGTCCTCGCCGGTATAGCCGGAGCGCGAGACGTAGCAGGTGAGCCCGTCGACGTTGCGCGGCCCCGCATCCATGAACCGCATGGCCTCGGCGTCCGCACAGAATTTCGCCAGCACGGACGCTGCCTTCGGGCCTTGCAACGCCAGCAGCGCCCGGTCGGCGAGAGGCTGCACGTCGCAGACGCCCGAAAGTCCGTCGCGCAGCAGCTGAATGTCGGCGTCCTTGCAGGCAGCGTTAACGACCAGCACCAGATGCTCGCCGAAATTCGCCACCATCAAGTCATCGAGAATGCCGCCCTCGGCATTGGTGAACTGGGCATAACGCTGGCGCCCGGGCGGAATACCGATGATGTCCTGCGGCACCAGCCGTTCCAGCGCGGCTGCGGCGTCGGCGACTGTGCCGGATTTCGGCACCACAGCGACCTGGCCCATATGGGACACGTCGAATAGTCCAGCCGCGGCGCGGGTATGGAGGTGCTCCTTGAGCACGCCGGGCGCGTATTGCACGGGCATCTCATAGCCCGCGAATGGCACCATCTTGCCGCCGAGGCTGACATGCAGCGCATAAAGCGGCGTTCGCTTGAGAGGAGAGGCGGGAGTAGCAACGGGTTCAGCCATGGATCAGGGGTCCTCGCGCGGTTCCTCGGGACCAGTCCCGAAAAACGCCACCGAAGCCCCATCTGTCGCTGTGCCTGAGAGTATTATCCCGTCGGCGGACACTTCCCGGGATCAGGCCCGGCCAGCGTCTCTTTCCAGATGCAGTAGCAGTCGCGAGGGTCCTTTTGCCTGAGAGTTTCCGGGGCGGTTGCTCCTTCGGCGCCGATCCTTGAAGTTCAAGCAGAACCTCAAGAGAGCGGTCTCTCCCGACGCGACTGTCGTCAACGCCGCCGACCAAACACCAGGGCGCGCGAACTGTCAACGCGTCACGCTGGCTTTCAACCAGCTTTAGGAGCCGTGCAGCAAGCCCATGATGTTTCTGCACAGTTTCTGGACAGGCGAAGTCCGCTTGTCTAAAAGCAATGCCGCCGAATTCCCGGACTTCTTCGATTGGATTGCTATGAGCGGCGTCAACGAGATCAGGTCGACCTTCCTCAACTTCTTCGCCGCGAACGGCCACGAGATCGTGCCGTCCTCGCCGCTCGTGCCGCGCAACGACCCGACCTTGATGTTCACGAACGCCGGCATGGTGCAGTTCAAGAACGTCTTCACCGGCGTAGAGAAGCGGCCGTACCACCGCGCCACCACGTCGCAGAAATGCGTTCGTGCCGGCGGCAAGCACAACGATCTCGACAATGTCGGCTACACCGCCCGGCATCACACCTTCTTCGAGATGCTCGGCAACTTCTCCTTCGGCGACTACTTCAAGGAGAACGCGATCGAGCTCGCCTGGAAGCTCGTTACCAAGGAGTTCGGTCTCCCCAAGGACAAGCTGACCGCGACCGTCTATATCGACGACGACGAGGCGTTCGGCCTCTGGAAGAAGATCGCGGGCCTCCCTGAGTCGCGTATCATCCGCATCGCGGGCTCGGACAATTTCTGGCAGATGGGCGACACCGGCCCGTGCGGCCCGTGCTCGGAGATCTTCTACGACCATGGCGACAAGGTCTGGGGTGGCCCGCCTGGCTCGCCGGAGGCCGATGGCGACCGCTTCATCGAGATCTGGAACCTCGTGTTCATGCAATACGAGCAGCTCGAGGGCGGGGTCCGCAATCCCCTGCCGAAGCCGTCGATCGACACCGGTGCGGGCCTCGAGCGCGTCGCCGCGGTGCTGCAGGGCAAGCACGACAATTACGACATCGACCTGTTCGTCGCCCTGATCCGCGCCATCGCCGACCTCACCAATGCCGATCCGCAGGGCCCGCAGAAGGCGAGCCTGCGCGTCATCGCCGACCACCTGCGCGCCTCGTCGTTCCTGATCTCGGACGGCGTGCTGCCCTCCAATGAAGGCCGCGGCTATGTGCTGCGCCGGATCATGCGCCGCGCGATGCGCCACGCCCAGCTGCTCGGCGCCCGCGAGCCGTTGATGCACAAGCTGGTCGGCGCGCTGACCCGCGAGATGGGCCAGGCCTATCCGGAGCTGATCCGCGCCGAGGCGCTGATCAAGGAGACGCTGCGGCTCGAAGAGACCCGCTTCCGCAAGACCTTGGAGCGCGGCCTTGCGATCCTCGACGAGAAGTCGTCCACCCTCAAGAAGGGCGACATGTTCGACGGCGACGTCGCCTTCACCCTTTACGACACCTATGGCTTCCCGCTCGACCTCACCCAGGACGCGCTGAAATCGCGCGGCATCAGTGTCGACCAGGCCTCCTTTACCGACGCGATGGAGCGTCAGCGCGCCAAGGCGCGCGCGGCCTGGGCCGGAAGCGGCGAGGCGGCGACCGAGAATGTCTGGTTCCCGCTGCGCGAGAAGCTCGGTGCCACCGAGTTCCTCGGCTACGAGACCGAGACGGCGGAGGGCGCCGTCACCGCGCTGGTCAAGGACGGTGCCGAGGTCGACGGCCTCAAGGCCGGCGAGAGCGGCGCGATCGTGCTGAACCAGACGCCGTTCTATGGCGAGTCCGGCGGCCAGGTCGGCGACACCGGCGTGATGAGCGGCGATGGCGTTCGCGTTCGCATCACCGACACCCAGAAGAAGGCCGGCGACCTGTTCGTGCATATCGGCACCGTGGAGCAGGGCACGCTCAAGCTCGGCGCCGCGCTGCAGCTTGAGGTCGATCACGGCCGCCGCTCCGCGATCCGCGCCAACCATTCGGCGACCCACATCCTGCACGAGGCGCTGCGCCAGGTGCTTGGCGACCACATCGCGCAGCGCGGCTCGCTGGTCTCGCCCGACCGGCTGCGCTTCGACTTCGCCCATCCCAAGCCGATCTCGGCGGAGGAACTCGCCCGCGTCGAGGACATCGCCAACGACGTCGTGCTGGAGAATGCCGAGGTCACGACCCGGTTGATGGCGCTCGACGACGCCCGCGAGGCCGGCGCAAGGGCGCTGTTCGGCGAGAAATATGGCGACGAGGTTCGCGTCGTCTCGATGGGCAACGCCGCGCGCGACCAGGCCTCCAATGCGCAAGCCTCCAATGCAATGGGCTGGTCGGTCGAGTTGTGCGGCGGCACCCACGTCAAGCGCACCGGCGATATCGGCCTGATCGCGGTCACCTCGGAGAGCGCGGTGTCATCCGGCGTTCGCCGCATCGAGGCGCTGACGGCGCGCGGCGCCCGTGCCCATGCCAACCACAATCTCTCGCTCGCCAAGGCCGCCGCGGCCGAGCTGCGCACCACCGTCGACGAGGTGCCGGCGCGCATCGCGGCGCTGATGGAGGAGCGCAAGAAGCTCGAGCGCGAGCTGTCGGATGCGCGCAAGAAGCTTGCGATGGGCGGCGGCGCCGCGGCCGGCGGGTCCGCTTCCGGCATCCGTGAGGTCGCCGGCGTCAAGCTGATGGCCCGCGCCGTCGAGGGCGTCGAGATGAAGGATCTCAAGTCGCTGGTCGACGAGGCCAAGAAGCAGCTCGGCTCCGGCGTCGTGGCCATCGTCGGCCGCGCCGAGGACGGCAAGGCCGGCGTGGTCGTCGGTGTCACCGCCGATCTCACCGCGCGCTTCAACGCGGTCGAGCTGGTGCGCGCGGCATCGGAGGCGCTGGGCGGCAAGGGCGGCGGTGGCCGTCCCGACATGGCCCAGGCCGGCGGTCCCGATGGTTCCAAGGCGGAGGCCGCGCTCGCCGCGATCGAGAGCGCGATCAGCAGGGCGGGCTGATCGTGCCGCCGCTCGGGCCGGGGCAGAGCATTCGCGATCCCGACCTGCGGGACCGGCTCTACGAGCTGCTCGAGCACGACCATCTGCCGCTGTCGGTCGGTTCGCGCCTGGTGCGGGCGGTCGTCATCGTGATCTTTGCCGACGTCCTGGCGACGGTCCTGGCCTCGGTGCCGCATCTCGACGCCCGCTTCGGCGCGACCTTCACCACGGTGAAGGTCATGGCCGTGCTGGTGTTCGGCTTCGAATATGTCGCCCGTCTCTGGAGCGTCGCCGGCCATACGCCGCTGCATGTGTCGCCGTTGCGCGACCGTCTGCAATACGCCTTCTCCGCGCTCGGCCTCATTGATCTCTGCGCCTTCCTGCCGGCTGCCCTCGTGCTCGCCTTCGGCGATCACGCCACGCTTGCAGTGCTGGTCGTGCTGCCCTTCCTCAAGCTGGTGCGCTATTCGCCGGCGATGCGCTCGCTGTTGGCCGCGATCCAGGCCGAGCGCCGCACCTTGGTCGGCTGCATCGCGATCCTGGCCGGCGCCGTGCTGCTGTTCGCCTCGCTGCTCTACGCGGTCGAGCGCAACGTGCAGCCCGACAAGTTCGGCACCATCCCCGACGCGATGTGGTGGGCGATCGTGACGCTCGGCACCGTCGGCTATGGCGACGTGGTGCCGGTGACCCCGCTCGGCAAGGCGATCTCGGTGTTCACCATCGTCGGCGGCCTCGCCATGATCGCGCTGCCGGTCGCCATCATCTCCAGCGCTTTTGCTGATGAGGTGAAGCGGCGCGACTTCGTCGTCACCTGGGGCATGCTGGCGCGGGTGCCGCTGTTCTCGCATCTCGCCGCCGCCGAGATCGCCGACATCATGCGGCTGTTGCGCGCGCGCACCATCGAGGCCGGCGAGATCCTCGTCCGCCGCGGCGATGTCGCCTCGTCGATGTATTTCATCACCGCGGGCGAGGTCGAGATCGAGCTGCCGACGCAATGCGTGCGGCTTGCCGACGGCACGTTCTTCGGCGAGATCGCGCTGCTGCATCGGACCAAGCGCTCCGGCACCGTCAAGGCGACGCGCAAGACGCGGCTGCTGGTGCTCGATGCGCAGGATTTCCACGCGCTGATCGCGCGCATGCCGGCGCTCGCCGCCCACGTCACCACCACGGCGAAAGCGCGCATGGCCGATTCCGGCGACCTCGCCATCGCCGAACTGTCGCAGGTCGAGCACGACGACCAGCCGGGCGGGTAGGGAACGCGACACGTCCGCTGCCATCCTCCCCTGGAGGGAGAGGGTCGGCTCACATGAGCGCAGCGCATGTGAGCCGGGGTGGGGGTCTCTCCACGCGCACCAGCGTCCCCGCCATCCACGTCGTTCGGCGCCCTGAGAGCGACGTGGATGCCCGGGACGGAGTCCGGGCATGACGCCTTGGAGGCCGGGTCGCGAAACGACTCAGATCGTCCTGTGGGACAGAATGAGATATGCGTTTCGACGCGAGCCCAGGGCGGCGCCGACACAGGCGAACGCATCCCATCTTCCAACCAGTCAAACAGCCGGGCGTGCAGGCGCGATCCCGCGGCGCGTGGCGTCCGGGAGATGCAGCGGCGTCCGCCCTCGACAATGATGAGGGCGCAGGGAATGCCGGGCGAAGGCCTCGCCCATGGCCCGCCTGCGAACAAAAATGCAGGCGGCAGGTACCACAGGTTCAGCCGAACATCCGGCATTCCCTGCGCGGCAGTTTTAACGCTTATACGCGATCTCCTCGGTGCACCGGGCTTGTTGGCCACCGTGGCGACGACGCGCGTCACGCACGCCATCGCGGGACACCAGCATCGGGGTGTCAGGACCACGCGACTTCACGTCCGCAAGCGCATCATTCGTCCGCACCATTGAGGTGCGCTGATGCCCTCACGTCCACCGCATTGCCGGCCCAACGTCTCGTGACGACGCGTACGCCCCTCATCCGGACCGGAACGCGCGCAGCATATGCATGGAATGCTGATTTTCGGAAGATATTTATTTCTCCGCGAAGCTCTTGAAACGGACGATGGCGTTGAAGCTGCGGATGAAATACGCCGTTCGCCGCGAGGTGATCCGGGGGCAATCGGGACCAATTTCGCTGCGCACACGGCAGGCACGCTGCTCGTCGGGCAAATCGGCGAACGGCAGGTCACTGCAGGACCTGCGTCCAACTCGAGCGATGACAAGACCGATTGTGAGGCAAGCGGACCAAACCGCGATTTGCCAGTGACGGTCGCTTGTGACCAGCCGTCTTGGTGACCCGGTCTTAGCCTTGGCAATCGCCCTTGACCAAATCATCGGATATCGTAGGACGGAATAGGGTCTCGTGAGGGGCGAATGAGACGGCGCCGGTTTATCTCACTTCTGGGCGGAGCCGCGTTGGCGCCGTTCAACGCAATGCCAGTGTTCGCGCACCCACCCGATAGCTGCGGCGTCCCGCTTGCGCGGGAGGACGGCTGGCCCATCGCTCTCGTTGGCGAGGACAAACTCATAGACCACGCCGCGCTGTGCCGGATAGCGGAGCGGCTCGCCGCCCTCGGCAACCCCAATGTACATGCCGTGCTCGTCGTCCGCGCTGGCAATTTGGTGTTTGAACAATACTTCAAGGGTTCGGACGAGGTGCCCGGCCGCTTTTACGGCAGCAGGGTGGCAGATATCAACTTCGACGCCGATACGCTGCATAACGTGAAGTCGGTCTCGAAGAGCGTCGCGTCTCTCGTCCTCGGGATCGCGGTTGACCGCGGGCTGGTAAACAGCGTCAACGATCCGATCTTCAGCTTCTTTCCCGAATTGTCTGACTTGCGATCTCCCGAAAAGGAACGCATTCAGTTGTCGCACGCGCTCTCCATGTCGATGGGTCTAGAGTGGGTGGAGGCGACCCCGGCCACTGGAGACAATAACATAGGTCGCCCGATCCGTGTCGTTACGTCCTCGGTCTTCCAGTGAAGACTCCAGCCGGAACAGAATTCTTGTACAACACCGGCGCGCTCACTCTGGTGTCTGCCATCATCCGCAAGGCGACCGGACGCCCGCTCGACGAATTTGCCCGAGAGAACTTGTTCGAGCCGTTAGGCATCACCAAGGTCGAGTGGACGCGGATAAAGGGGGATACCGATGCTGGCGGAGGATTGCGCTTGCGACCGCGCGATATGGCAAAAATCGGCCAGCTAGTTCTTGCGGGCGGCTGCTGGAACGGCCGCCAGATCGTGTCCAAGGCATGGATCGAGACCTCGACAGCCCCTAGGATCAAGATCTCGGACGGTCGATCTTATGGATACCTTTGGTGGCTTGGTCGTTCCCTGGTCAACGGGCGCATGTTTCACCGGGCTGAGGCGCTTGGCCGAGGCGGGCAGCAGATTCGCATCGTTCCCGAACTCGATCTCGTTGTGGTGGTCACCGCAGGGTACTACCAGGACTATAGTCCCCGAGCCTTTCAAGTGCAGTCCGATGTTTTCAGAGACGTCTTACGGGCGATTTCGTCTTCTGGCTGACATACAAGCGCCACCACCAGCCTGCGTGCCGGATTTCCGCTTCTGGACCCAAAGGCGACATAGTCGCTTGGTCCAACGTGCCTTATTGTGAAGAGTCTTAGGCTATCGGAGCCAATGATGCGTAGCACTAAATTCGTGTTCGCCATCTGCTTCCTCTTCGGACTGACAGCGGCGAAAGCCGCGGGGGTCAGAAACTTTGACATTCCCGCTGGCGCGACGGGGCCGGCGATCAGACTGCTGGTCTGGACGCCGTGCGCGGAGTCGCCACAAGAAATGGACGCACGTGGAGCCATTTTCTTCGCCGTGCCCGGATGTCCAGTGACGGGCGAAAAACTCCCGCTCATCGTGATTTCGCATGGCAGGCGCGGATGGTTCGGCGGTCACCATGACACGGCCGCGGCGCTGGCCGATGCCGGTTTTGTCGTCGCCGCGCTCAACCATCCTGGTGACACCTGGCGCGACACCAGCCGCACTGACAGCCTTTCGGTGCTCGTCGAGCGCCCGGCGGATATTAGCCGGCTGATCGACTACATGCTCGATGGCTGGCCGGATGCGCCACGCATCGACGCCCAACATATTGGTCTCTACGGCTTCTCGTTTGGCGGCTATACGGGGATTGCTGTCATCGGCGGCAATCCCGATTTACGAAAGGGTTTGCCCAATTGCGCGACGTCGAGCCTGTTGGCCTGCAAGCAACTCGAAAGCGGCGAGGCGCCCGGTCAGCTGATCAAGCCTGATCCGCGCGTCAAGGCCGCTGTCATCGTTGATCCATATCCCGCTTTTGTCTTCCCCGAGAAGAACCTGAAGAGAACAACGATTCCCGTGCAACTGTGGAGTTCCGATCCGGCCCAGAATGCTGACGGTCTGTCAGGATGCTGCGCGGCAGCGGTCAAACAAGGGCTCCCGGTGCCAGACTATCACTTCGTGGCAAACGCCAGGCACTTCTCGTTCCTTGCCACCTGCACCCTAAAGGAAGCGCAGGCAAATCCCGCCGTTTGCACCGATGCGCCGGGTTTCGACCGCGTCGATTTTCATCGGAATCTCCACGCTGATATCGTGGCGTTTTTCCGCAAGCACTTCGCTGAAAGCGCGAACCCGTAGTCATCTCGCCGTGGCTGCCCCGACATTGGGGTTCTCACACACACGTCACCCAGCGCAGATCGAGCTTTTCGAGACGTGGAAGCTCGATCAGCGTTTCCGGCAATGCGGCGAGAGGGGTCCCTCTCAAATCGATCTGGCGCAGCTCCGCCATTGAACCGATCTCTTCCGGCAAATGGGGCAAGCTGTTGGTCCTGCGATACAGCTCACGCAGCCTTGAATCAGCTGTCCCTGACTCCAGGGGATTTATCCAGCATGCCGCCGTTCCAACGACGCGCTCTCCTTGTCGTTGCGAGCGCAGCAGCGAGGCAGCCCAGACTGTCTCGCCTGAGAGGGGATTCTGGATTGCTTCGCTCGCGCTCGCAATGACGCGTGGAGACATCGTGCTTCCAGGCCAGCCGCCCGTGACCCGTCGCCTCACGCGAACTGCGCGAGGCCGTGGCCGACCGACCAGTTTTCCTTGGCGGCGTCGAGGATGACAACGAAGACGTCCTCGGGCCGGAGGCCGGGGCTGTCGCCGAGCAGCGCGGCGATGCGTCGGAACAGCGCCGTCTTCTGCTCTGGCGTGCGGGTGTCGAAGACGGTGATCTGGATGTAGACGAGATCGTCACTGCGGTTGACGTCGAAGGCGTTGCCATAGCGGAAGTTGGAAGGATCGTGCTCGGTGATGATCATGAACTGATCGTCCTCCGGCACGTCGAGCGCCTCGCGCATCGCCCGGTAGAGGCTGTCGAAGATCGCCTGCCGGTAGGCCTCCGGCTTGCCCGCGCGCAGCGAGATGTGAAGCAGCGGCATCCCTGGTCCTTTCATCCGCGACGTCGGCTGATCATCCGCGACGTCGGTTGAGAGATTAGATGCGGCGGTGCGGTTCGGGTATGCTGAGGATCGAGATATCAGTCATAATGGCTGGAAATGACCGAACATCCGCTCGACCTGGACGAGGTCCAGGCCTTCGTCCGTATTGCCGAGCTCGGCAGCTTCACCCGCGCCGCCGAGGCGATGCAGACGACGCAGGCCGCGATCAGCCTGAAGCTGCGGCGGCTCGAGAACCGGCTGGGGTGCCGGCTGATCGAGCGCACGCCGCGGCATGTGCAGCTGTCGGAGCGGGGCAGGGTGTTTCTCGATCCGGCCCGTCAGCTGCTGGCGGCGCACGACCACGCGCTCGCGGCGTTTGCCGGCGTGCGGCAGCGCCTGATCATCGGCATCAGCGACCATGTCGCCGGGCCGGAGCTGCCGGCGCTGATCGCGCGCATGAACGACCATGATCCGCATCTCGTGGTCGAGATCCGCATCGGATCGTCGGGCGATCTGTTGCAGAGCTACGACCGGCGCGAGATCGAGGCGGTGATCGTTCGCCTGCATGCCGGGCGCAGCGATGGTGACCTCGTGACCGAGGAAAAGTTTGGCTGGTTCGCGAGCCCGAACTGGCAGCCGCGCGCGGGCGAGCCGCTGCCCGTCGCGACCATGGCGGAGTCCTGCGGCGTGCGCGCGATGGCCGCGCAGCATCTCGACGCCGCCGGCGTGTCCTGGACCGAAATCTTCGTCGGCGGCGGCGTTGCGGCGGTCGTGGCCGCTGTCACGGCCGGGCTCGGCGTCGCCGCGCTGGCGCCGCGCATGCTGCCATCGGGCGCGGTCGATGTCGGCGCAAGGCTCGGACTGCCGGAGCTGCCCCGGCTGCCGGTCCTGCTGCACACGCGGGTGCGGGAGGGGCGGGCGCGCGCGGCGCTCGATGCCCTGGTGGACGCCTACCGAAGCGCGGTGCAGGCGTGACCCATGCGGCGTCGGGGAGGGATCCTGGAGCTGATCATGGCTGCGGATCCTGCCTCGTAAATTTCCGTTGGCTTTGCTATAAGTTAGCAGGCGGCTCTGACCGGGCGTCGCGTCCTGGAAACCACCGATGTCTGAAACCAAAGCCCGCGTAATGCCCTCGGCGCTTCCGTCCAGCGAGGTGGAGCTCGCGGAATGGAACGCGTTGACCCGCGAAGAGCAGATCGCACGCGTCAGTGGATTCTTCGCGCATCCCGATTGTGAAACGTTCACCGACGAGACCGCTCAGGACATCATTGCGGCCGCTCGGCAGCGAGCTGCGGCGCGTCGTGGGTCGCTACCGGCTCTCGGTCCGCGCGCGAGACCAGCTCGCGCAGATCTTTGACTATACTGAGATCGAGTTCGGTCTCTATCAAGCCGAAGCCTATGCATCCGGAATGATCCGAGTTGCTCGCGGATTTTCCTGCCGTCGGTCAAGCCGACGAAGAGTTTCGGCGCGGACTGCGTCGGTTTCGTTTCCAGGCGCACGTCATCTACTACACGGTGTCGATCGACATGGTCGAGATTCGAGGCGTGTTGCACCATGCGCGTCGGATCAGGCCAAGCATGTTCGACTGATGCATTGGTTATGGACGGCCGCTTCAACTCGTCGGCGATAGTCCCCTGCAACTGCTCGGCCTGGCGCTGTTGTATCGCGAGCGGGGTGCCGATTGGTGTGCGGCCGACGAGGACATTGAAGCGTTCCTAGCTCGTTTCTGTTCCTGATCGCACGTCGGAACAAGGCGGCAGTGCACTCATGAAAATCATCTTTGATCCCGACCTCGGCGCGCTCCGGAGCAGTCGCCTCGGCAGGCGACTGGGTGCACGTCAAATTCCGCATCGCAGCATGTGACACTCATGTCACAGTTACTTTTATACCGACTCTCAAATATAATATGACTATTCAAAGGCATCTCGACGCTTGCTAGGGTCGCGGTCCAATCTCAGGTTGATGAACTTGCTCAGCTAACGAGCGACGCCGGGATTGAGCCGAGGGGAAGCGCGCACCGGGACGACGGCTTTGGGGCCGGGGCGCGACATAAAAACAACCAGAGCCTGGGGCGCTGCGAGGAGCAGAAAAGATGAATGGGTTTGTGACGACCGCACGCATGTGCGGCGTGGGTGTTGCTTTGTCTCTGGTGGGGTGTGGGGCGTATGCGGCGGATATGCCGACCAAGGCGCCGATTCCCTATGCCGGTGTCGATGACTTCTGGACGCGGCCATATCTGTTCGGCGATCTCGGCCGGACCAAATTGAAGGAGCAGGGCATCTCGCTCGCGCTCACGCTCGGCGACGAAGCCGTCACCAATCTCTCCGGCGGCTCGCGCAACACTTCGGCCAATGCCGGGCAGTTGTGGTTCCAGGCCAAGTTCGACATGGCCAAGCTCGCCGGAATCCCCGGCGGCACGATCGGCATCACGCTGGTCGATCGCTTCGGCAAGAACCTCAACAGCGAGGCCGGCATCCCGGCGCTGCAACTGACCAACGAGGTGTTCGGCCGCGGCAACATCCTGCGCCTGACCGAGTTCTACTACTCGCAGAAGCTGCTCGGCGACCGCCTCGAACTGAAGGGCGGCCGGCTGCCGGTCGGCTCCGACTTCTTCTTCGGCCAGTGCGAGTTCATCAACCTGACCTTCTGCGGCGGCCAGCCCGGCAACATCCAGGGCGGCTACATCTACAACTGGCCGGTCAGCCAATGGGCCGGCGTCGTGCACTACAATTTCACCAAGGAGTGGAAGCTGTCGGTCGGCGTCTACGACGCCAATCCGAACTATCTCACGACGTCGGATGCGGGCGTCTATTTGGCGCCGGGCATTCCGCGCTCGAACCCGGCCGCGGGCGTGCTGGTGCCGGTCGAAGTGGTGTGGGAACCGAGCGGTCCGCTGAACGGCACCTGGCGCTTCGGCGGCTGGTATGACAGCGCCCCGTCGATCGACGGTGGCCTGCCCGGCATCATCGGCGTTGTCCGCGGCGGCCCCGGCGTCGGCGACCAGAACCTCAGCAGCCAGCGCGGCCGCTACGGCTTCTACGAATCGATCCTGCAGCGCCTGACGGTCGACGGTCCCAAGGCTCAGGGCTGGTACACCTTCCTCAACACCAGCGTCGCCGATCACCGCACCTCGTATCAGGACTACCAGATCGCCTGGGGCATCAAGCACACCGGCACCTTCTCGTTCCGTCCCGAGGACGAGGTCGGCTTCGCGGTGGGCACGACACACGTCAATTCCGCGGCGCTGACGCCGAATGCCGGCGGCAACGAGATCCCGCTCGAAGCCTGGTACGGCTGGCAGGCGACCGGTTGGATGAACATCAAGTTCGACGCGCAATATGTCATCAATCCCGGCGGCCGCGGCTTCAACGGCGCCGGCGTGAAAACCAACAATGCCGTGGTGCTCGGCCTGCGCACCGTGGTCCACTTCTGATCCGATGCTCAATCGAGGGGCGGATGGCCACATCCGCCCCTCAGCGGCGCTGGAGCGCGCGATGGCGTTGCTGCGCGGATGAGCCGCCGCAGGGCTGCCCATCCGGGCAGGGGCGCGATGCGCGGACGCCGATTGACTCTTCCACACTGCGGCACGACATCTCCTGAAGCGCCGAGCGCGAGTCCGAGGGAGATCGCATGACCGTTTCAGACGCCCATCTCGTTCCCGGTCAACTGGTTCCCAGCCAACGCCGCGGTGACGACGTCGTGGACTGGCTTACCAACGGCACCCGCGACGAACGCTTCATCGACAACATCTTCGCCCAGATGTGTATCCGGCTGCAGCGTGCCGGCATCCCGGTGAAGCGCGCCTCGCTGCACGTCCAGATCAATCATCCGCTCTGGCTCGGCGCGCGCATCCTGTGGAGCGACGGCATGGAGGGCTCCGAGATCGACCGCATCGACTACGACGTCGGCGCGCGGTCCGAATTTATCGGCAGCCCGGTGAGCGAGATTTTTCATGGGGCCGACGAGATCCGCGAGACTCTGACACGCGACCGCGCGCTTGGCCGCCAGCATGCGGTCTATGACGACATGCGGGCCCAGGGTCTGACCGACTATGTCGCCTGGCCGATCTTCCACACGCTCGGCAAGCGGCACTGCGTCACCTTCGCGACCGACCGCCGCGACGGCTTCGATGAGGCCGATATCGATGCGTTGAAGCAGCTGCTGCCGGTGCTGGCGCTGGTCAGCGAGATCCGCATCAAGAACCGCCTGGCGCGCACCCTGCTCGAAACCTATGTCGGGCCGCATGCCGGCGAGATGGTGCTCGCCGGCGCCACGCGGCGCGGCAGCGGCACCACGGTGCGCGCGGCCATCATGATCTGCGATCTGCGCGACTTCACCAGGATCTCCGACAATTGGCCGCGCGACGACGTCATCGATCTCCTCAACGGCTATTTCGACGCGATGGTGGAGCCGATCACCCAGCATGGCGGCGAGATCCTGAAATTCATCGGCGACGGCCTGCTCGCGATCTTCCCGCTCAGCGACCCGCAGGCCTGTGCCAAGCTGCTGTATGCGGTGACCGATGCGCGCAAGGCGATGGCGGCCCTTAACGCACGCAATGCTGAAATCGGCCGCGCGCCGCTGAACTACGGCATCGGCGTGCATCTCGGCGACGTCATGTACGGCAATATCGGCTCGCTCAGCCGGCTCGATTTCACGGTTATCGGCCCCGCGGTGAACATGGCCTCGCGCATGGAGGCGCTGACCAAGCAGGTCGGCCGCAACGTGCTGCTGTCGCGCGCCTTCGCCGAGCACCTCGAGGGCGAGTTCGCGCTGGAGCGCGTCGGCGAATATCCGGTGCGCGGCTTCAGCGAACCGATCGAGCTGTTTGCGTATGAGGGGTAGGGGACGCGCGTATCCCGGATGAGCGCAGCGACGTCCGGGTTCAACTAACGAAATCGAGCATCGCGAGGCTTCGCCGTCAACTCTCATCCAGATACGGCGTCACCACCTCGCGGGTCTCGGCGCTGGTGACCACCGGCACGATCTCGAAGGTCATGCCGGTGTCGCGGGCATTGGCGAGAATCCACTGTTGCAACAGCCGTGCGTCGTCGCATTCCATCAGCTGGAAGCAGCGGTCGAAATTCGGCTCGATCCAGCTGCCGAGATATTTCAGCCCGTCGGGAAATTTGATTCCGGGATCGCGCACCCGGCGATAGACCGGGATCGGATCGCGGTCCTTGAAACGTTCGATGACCATGAACAGCATGCGCGCCCCCTCTGTGTCGGGCGCATTGTGAGCGGGATTCAGCTCTGATGCCAGATCGCACCGGTTGTCTTGCTGTTCGACCAGGCCGGGCTGCAGCCGCGCGGCGTCGTCCGCTCGCCGCCGTCCGGCCATCATCCGGCCGATGCGAGGAGATGGCCTGAACCATCTCCCCCTGAGATCGCGCTGTCCTCCGCATGATGAGAACCGCGCGTTGGTCCGCAACGCACGCAGTCGCGTGTCAGTCCTTGACGATGCGCACGGCGCCCTTGGCGGCGCTGGAGGCGAAGGCCGCATAGGCCTTGAGCGCGGTCGAGACCTTGCGGGCGCGCGTCTTCGGCTTCCAGGCCTGGTCGCCTTTGGCCTCCATCGCGGCGCGACGCCTGGCCAGCTCCTCATCCGACACCGCGAGATGGATGGTGCGGTTGGGAATGTCGATCTCGATGCGGTCGCCGTCCTGCACCAGCCCGATCAGGCCGCCTTCGGCGGCTTCCGGCGAGACGTGGCCGATCGACAGGCCCGAGGTGCCGCCGGAGAAGCGGCCATCGGTGATCAGCGCGCAGGCCTTGCCCAGGCCCTTCGACTTCAGATAGCTGGTCGGATACAGCATCTCCTGCATGCCGGGGCCGCCGCGCGGGCCTTCATAGATGATGACGACGACGTCGCCTTCCTTGATCTTGTTGGTGAGGATCGCTTCCACCGCGGCGTCCTGGCTCTCCATGACGCGCGCCGGACCTGCGAATTTCAGGATCGAGGCATCGACGCCGGCGGTCTTCACGATGCAGCCGTCGCGCGCGATGTTGCCGGTCAGCACTGCAAGGCCGCCGTCCTTCGAATAGGCATGGTCGATGTCGCGGATGCAGCCTTTCTCGCGGTCGAGATCGAGCTCCTGGTAACGGCGGTCCTGGCTGAAGGCGACTTGCGTGGGCACGCCGCCGGGGGCGGCCATGTAGAAATTCCTGACGCTGTCGCTCGCCGTGCGGCGGATGTCCCAGCGCTCCAGCGCAGCCTCCAGCGAGGCCGAATGCACGCTCGGCAATTCGGTGTGCAGCAGGCCGGCGCGGGCGAGCTCGCCGAGGATGCCCATCACGCCGCCGGCGCGATGCACGTCCTCCATGTGCACGTCGGCGACAGCGGGCGCGACCTTGCACAGGCAGGGGACCTTGCGCGAGAGGCGATCGATGTCGGTCATCGTGAAGGGGACCTCGCCCTCATGCGCGGCGGCGAGCAGATGCAGCACCGTGTTGGTCGAGCCGCCCATCGCGATGTCCATGCTCATCGCGTTCTCGAACGCCTTGAAGTTGGCGATGTTGCGCGGCAGCACGCTGGCATCGTCCTGCTCGTAATAGCGGCGGGCGAGATCGACGATCAGATGCCCGGCCTCGACGAACAGGCCGCGGCGGTCGGCATGCGTCGCCAGCACCGAGCCGTTGCCGGGCAGCGACAGGCCGAGCGCCTCGGTCAGGCAGTTCATCGAGTTGGCGGTGAACATGCCCGAGCAGGAGCCGCAGGTCGGGCAGGCCGAACGTTCCATCACCTCGACATCCGCATCCGACACCTTGTCGTCGGCGGCCACAATCATCGCGTCGATCAGGTCGACCTTGCGCAGCTTGCCCTGGATGTTGACCTTGCCGGCCTCCATCGGACCGCCCGAGACGAACACCGCAGGAATGTTCAGCCGCATCGCGGCCATCAGCATGCCCGGCGTGATCTTGTCGCAATTGGAGATGCAGACCATGGCGTCAGCGCAATGCGCGTTGACCATGTATTCCGTGCTGTCGGCGATCAGCTCGCGCGAGGGCAGGCTGTAGAGCATGCCGTCATGGCCCATCGCGATGCCGTCGTCGACCGCGATGGTGTTGAACTCCTTGGCGACGCCGCCGGCCTTCTCGATCTCGCGGGCGACCAGCTGGCCGAGATCCTTGAGATGCACATGGCCGGGCACGAACTGGGTGAAGGAGTTGACGACGGCGATGATCGGCTTGCCGAAATCCTCATTGGTCATGCCGGTGGCGCGCCACAGGCCGCGGGCGCCGGCCATGTTGCGGCCATGGGTGGAGGTGCGGGAGCGATAGGCGGGCATGACGGTTTCCTCAGGCGTTCCTCGAGAACAGGCAATGTTGGTCCGGACAGGCGGGCAGCAGGCCACGGCCGCCGTCCGGCCAAGGACGCCGCGAGGCATACAGCGAAGTCCTTGACGATTCGACCCTAAATTTCGCCGCATCGGGGATGCCAAGCGGGCAGGGCGGCGGTCCGCTGCCCGCCTGTCCGGCGGCGGCCGTCCACAGGCTGGCGGCGTGGTCACAACTTTGTGCCTATTTGTGGAACGCGCGCACGCCGTACATTAGAACGGAGCGGTTCTGTTCCTGGCCGGGAAAGCCGGACAGGTCCGCCATCAGCCTCGGTCGTTTGACTCCAGCTTCTAGAAACCAGCCGTTTGAGCCCAGTCGCTTGATCCCAGTCGCTTGATCCCAGTCGCTTGATCCCATGTCGTGCATCACCCGATCCCTTCACCTGCCCGTCATTGCCGCATTGCTGCTGGCCTGTCCCGGCACGGCGTCCGCGCACGCCATCATCGTCACCTCGCAGCCCGCATCGGGCGCGACCATCGACAAGGACGCGGTCGCGATCCGGCTGCGCTTCAACAGCCGCATCGATCACGCCCGGTCGCGGCTCAAGCTGCGCGCCCCCGATGGCGCGGAGCAGGCGCTGATTCCGGCCGCGGATGCGCCGGCCGACGAGATCGATGCCGAAGCCCGGGCGCTTCGCCCCGGCGCCTGGCACCTGCAATGGCAGGTGCTGAGCGTCGACGGCCACATCACCCGCGGCGACATCCCGTTCAACGTGCGCTGAGCGCGCCATGGCGCTGTTCCTCGACATTTTCGGCTATCTCTCGGTGGTGCTGCGCGGGCTGACCTTGCTGGCGCAATCCTTCACCATCGGCGGTCTCGCGTTCCAGCTCCTGCTGCTGCGGCCGCTGCAGGCCGAGCTCTCCGCCGAGGCGATCATCGTCGGCAAGCGCGGCCAGCGGCTGCTGCGCCTCAGCGCGTTCGGGTGGTTCGCCATCGTGCTGGCCGCGCTTGCGGTCAACATGGCGGCGCTCACCGGCACGCTGGAGCTCTCGCTGGGCGAGGCCGCAGGCGCCGATTTCGCGCGCTCCGGTTTCGCCGTAGCGGCCTGCGCGCTCGGCATCGCGTGGCTCGCCCGCACCGGCCATTGGGGGAGAGCGCGCGCGATCATGCTGGTCGCGCTGGTGGGTCTCGCGCTCGCGATGCAGCTCAATCTCACCCATGCGGCGAGCCGGCTCGACGTGCGCTGGCCGCTGCTCGCCGCCGACTTCCTGCACATGCTCGGCGCCGGGATCTGGATCGGCGGCCTGCCTTATTTCCTGCTGGCGCTGAACGGCTGCAGGTCAGAAGACGACCAGCGCCGGATCGGCCGGCGCTATTCGCTGATGTCGATGGCCTCGGTCGCCGCCATCGTGCTCGGCGGCACCATCATGGCGATGGCCTATCTCGGCTCGTTCGCGGCGATCTATGGCACCGCCTATGGCGTGATGACCTCGGCCAAAGTGGCCATGCTGCTGATGCTGCTGGCGCTCGGCGCCGGCAATTTCCTCGCCGTCGAGCGCCTGCGCCGCCGCGATCCGGCAGCACCGCTGCTGCGGATGAAGCGCTTCGTCGAGGTCGAGCTCGGCATCGGGCTCACGGTGCTGCTCACCGCGGGATCGCTGACCTCGCTGCCGCCCGGCATCGACCTCAGCCAGGACCGGCTGAGCTGGAGCGAGATCGTCGAGCGCGCCACGCCGCAATGGCCGCGGCTCTCCAGCCCCTCGGTCGACCAGCTGACGATCTCCCAGCTGCAGGCCAAAATCGACGCCGCCGACGCCCAGCGTGTGACCGCGCCGCAGGCCTATGTGCCGGGCGAGGGCGTGATCCTGCCGCGCAGCGCCGCCGACATTGCCTGGTCGGAATACAACCACCATTGGGCCGGCATCTTCGTCGTGCTGATCGGCGTGCTGGCGCTGATCGAGCGTTTCTCCTGGGGCCGGTGGGCGCGGCATTGGCCGCTGCTGTTCCTGGTGATGGCGGCGTTCCTGTTCTTCCGCGCCGACGAGATGGCCTGGCCGCTGGGCCCGATCGGCTTCTGGGCCTCGTGGCGCGATCCCGAAGTGGCGCAGCACCGGCTGTTCGTGGTGCTGATCATCCTGTTCGGCCTGTTCGAATGGCGGGTGCGGCTGCGCGGGCAACAAGCCGGCCGGGCGGCGCTGGTGTTTCCGCTGACGGTCGCCGCCGGCGGCGCGCTGCTGCTGACGCATTCGCACGCCATCGCCAATATCAAGGACCAGCTGCTGATCGAGATGAGCCACACGCCGCTGGCGCTGTGCGGCATCACCGCCGGCTGGGCGCGCTGGCTGGAATTGCGCATGGATGGCCGGATCAGCCGCGCCGCCGCCTGGGTGTGGCCGGTGGCCTTCGTGCTGGTCGGCTTGATCCTGCTCGATTATCGCGAGGCCTGAGGCGATGGGACGGCCGCGCCCGTGCCAGCCTCAGGCCATACGATCTCGATATGCTCGTTGTTGAAGTCGGGGTCGTTCTCGTCGCCGCGCCGCCAGCAGGTCATGCCGGCCGGCAGCCCGGCCAGCCGGATCGGCTGGCCGTCCGGCACCCGCGCGCCGAAGGCGAGCAGGTCGATGAAGCGGTTGACGAGGTCGAGAATGGCCTCGCGATGCTCTGTGCGGAGCCGGTGGATGCTGAGGTCGGGACGGCCGAACTTGCGCATGCCGCGGGTGTGGACCCACTCCGTGCCGTCTCCGTCCGGAGAGATCAAGGTCACGACGTGATGCCGGGGTGCGCAATGCCCGACATTGAAGGCGCGCGTGCGCCATTCGGTCGGACTCCACCATTTCAGCATCTGCGGGTCGTAGATCGCGACGCCGCCCACATCCAGGCAGAAGGCCAGGAGGCCGATCACATCGCGGAAATAGCTCAGCGTCCGCGGATCGGCGATGTCGCCTTTCACCACCAGGCAGCAATCCTGCGCGGCCACGATCGCCGCCAGATCGGGATCTTCGGCGATGAGCCGGGTCCAGGGATGTCCGGTGCGAAAGCGCCTCACGACGTCGGGATGCTCGGTCGGACCGTAGGACAGCAGATCGATGCCGTCAGGCACGCCGCTCGACCGATAGGCGCTCCTCGACAGCGGCCGATCGAGATCCACCCAGCCATAGACGACGTAGATCAGGAACGGGTTGTTGCCGCCCGCCACATAGTGAGTTCGCGGCCACTCGGCGAGCAATGGCGTCATGCGCGATGCTCCTGACATGGTGCCGGCTTGGCTTCGGCCTGGTCGCCTGCGCCGCGTTGCATCCGCTCACTCCTTGCGGAGGAAGACATAGTCCGCGGAATAGGCCACGCTGCGGAACTGCCCCGCGGTCTCGCAGGCGCCTTCCAGTTTGCCGCCGGCGGTGTTGATCCGCTGCACCGTGGTGACGTCGGAGAGCACGCCCTTTCCGCCGCGGTGCGAGACCACTTCGAGCTTCAGCCAGGCAATGTCGTTGTCGGTGGCGCCGATCGCGGTGCCCTGCACCCGGCCGCCGATGATCGAGCCGTCCTGATGCTCCCAGCTCGGCCCGGCAGAGTGGCGGCCGACGGTCTTGCCGTCCGCGACCAGCGTGGCGATCGGCTCGCGGAACGTCCAGGCGAGCTTGCCGTCTTTATCGGTCTTGCATTCATAGACCTGCGCGCCCTCGGCATGCAGCGTCAGCACCGGCTTCTCGCCGGCGGCGACGAGGGCATCGGGAATCGCGGTCTCGGCGGCATCGACCTGGACGGTCAGGGCGCCCAGCAGCAGCAGCAGCGACAGCGTGGGGATCACGCGCATGGTCAAGTCCTCGATCATAGCGAAAACGGAAACGAGCCGCGCTTGCGGCGCGGCCCGTCGATAGGTGACCAAACCAGAAGGCGAAAGTGGGGAGACTTACGCCGCCGCCATCGCCTTGGTCAGGTTCTCGGCGATCTTGTCGAGGAACCCGGTGGTCGACAGCCAACGCTGGTCGGCGCCGACCAGGAGCGCGAGGTCCTTGGTCATGTAGCCGGCTTCGACGGTGTCGACGCAGACCTTCTCTAGGGTGGCGGCGAACTTGGCGAGCTCGGCATTGTTGTCGAGCTTGGCGCGGTGCGACAGGCCGCGGGTCCAGGCGAAGATCGACGCGATCGAGTTGGTCGAGGTCTCCTTGCCCTTCTGGTGCTCGCGGAAATGGCGGGTCACCGTGCCGTGGGCGGCCTCGGCCTCGACGGTCTGTCCGTCCGGCGTCATCAGCACCGAGGTCATCAGGCCGAGCGAGCCGTAGCCCTGTGCCACGGTGTCGGACTGCACGTCGCCGTCATAGTTCTTACAGGCCCAGACATAGCCGCCCGACCATTTCAGCGCCGCGGCGACCATGTCGTCGATCAGGCGGTGCTCGTAGGTGATCTTCTTGGCCTCGAACTTGTCCTTGAACTCCTTGTCGTACACCTCCTGGAAGATGTCCTTGAAGCGGCCGTCATAGACCTTGAGGATGGTGTTCTTGGTCGAGAGGTAGACCGAATAGTTCTTGGCGAGGCCCATGTTGAGCGAGGCGCGGGCGAAGTCGTAGATCGACTCGTCGAGATTATACATCTCCATCGCGATGCCCGGGCCCGGCGCCTTGAAGACCTCCTTCTCGATCACCGTGCCGTCGTCGCCGACGAACTTCATCGTCAGGACGCCCTTGCCGGGGAATTTGAAGTCGGTGGCGCGGTACTGGTCGCCATAGGCGTGGCGGCCGATGATGATCGGCTTGGTCCAGCCGGGGACGAGGCGCGGCACGTTCTTGCAGATGATCGGCTCGCGGAACACGACGCCGCCCAGGATGTTGCGGATGGTGCCGTTCGGCGACTTCCACATCTCCTTCAGGCCGAACTCCTTCACCCGGGCCTCGTCGGGGGTGATGGTGGCGCACTTCACGCCGACGCCGACCTTCTTGATGGCGTTGGCGGCATCGATCGTGATCTGGTCGTTGGTCTTGTCGCGGCTCTCCATCCCCAGGTCGTAATATTGCAGGTCGATGTCAAGGAACGGGTTGATCAGCTTGTCCTTGATGTACTGCCAGATGATCCGGGTCATCTCGTCGCCGTCGAGCTCGACGACCGGGTTGGTCACCTTGATTTTTGCCATGATCGATGGGGCCTTCTTGGGAACAGCGCGCCAGGAATGGAAAGCGCTTGTGAAATCAAGCGCGTCATAGCACTGCTGCACCGCGGGCGGAAGCGCACCCGGTATGCGCCCGGTGCTGATTTTCGCAGCCCGCTCATGCAACGGGCGAAGACGGCGGGGCGGCCTCCCTCCGGCTTCGCGCAAACTGCAAAAATCCGGCTTAAGCCGATTATTTTGCTTGAGAATTCTCGCCAGCCGGGCCAACGGAGCGGGAGAGGCGCGCGCATGGCCGCGCCTCACGTGAGATGGAAGGTGAGGGCAGACCCGTGTCGGGGACCGACAAGACCAAGGCAGGCGTGGAGATCGCAGGACCGGTGGTGATCCTGGTCGAGCCGCAGCTCGGCGAGAACATCGGCATGGCCGCGCGTGCGATGGGCAATTTCGCCCTGACCGAGCTGCGCCTGGTCAACCCGCGCGACGGCTGGCCGAACATCGCAGCCACTCGGGCGGCCGCTGGTGCCGACCACATCATCGACCATGTGCGGCTGTTCGAGACCCTGCCGGAGGCGATTGCCGACCTCGACCTGGTGTTCGCGACCACGGCGCGCTCCCACGACCAGGCCAAGCCGGTGATGGGGCCGGAGGCGGCGGCGCGGGAGATGCAGGGCCAGATCGCCAGTGGCGGCCGGGCCGGCATCCTGTTCGGCCGCGAGCGATCGGGCCTGACCAACGAGGAGGTTGCCCGCGCCAACCGCATCATCACCTATCCGGTCAATCCGGGCTTCGCCTCGCTGAACCTCGCCCAGGCCGTGCTGCTGATGGGCTACGAATGGTTCAAGCTGGTGACCTCGGGCGCGCTGCCCTTCACGATGCCCGAGCGCTCCGAGCGCGCCACCCAGGAGCAGCTGGAGGCGTTCTTCGAGAACCTCGTGCGCGAGCTCGACCGGGTCGAATTTCTGCGCCCGGCCGAGAAGCGCGAGACCATGCTGGTCAACCTGCGCAACATCTTCTTCCGCATGGAGCCGACGAGGCAGGACATCCACACATTGCACGGCGTGGTCATGGCGATCGCCGAGGGCCGCAAGGGGCCAGCCAAAGGCGGCGTGCTCGACAGCACGCAGGCGACGCGGCTCCGCGCGCTGATCGCCGAGCAGGGCACGGTCGCCAACCTGCCGGATTCGCGCGGCTCCTTGCGCGGCCTGGCGCGGCTGCTCCGCCGCAACCCGACCGATGCCGAGCGCGCGCTGTGGCACGCGCTGTCGCGCGACCGCCGCTTTGCCGGCCAGTTCAAGCGCCAGACCCCGGTCGGCCGCCACATCCCGGATTTCGTGTCGTTCATCCACCGCCTGGCGATCGAGCTGGTCGGGACGGACGAGAGCGAGGGCGTGGTCGCGGACCGCGCCCAGCGCCGGGCGTGGCTGGAGAGCCGCGACTACCGCGTGACCGAGGTCAGGACGGCGGATGTCGAGAGCGATCTCGAAGCGGAGCTGAAGCGGCTGCAGGCGCTGATCGCCGGGGCGAACTAGCCGATCCGCTTCGACCTGCCGTTGCGCAGTGATCCCATTGTGATCGCGTTGGATCGCGAGCGGGGTGGCGAGCTGGCCTCCGCCTCTGCGCGTCCGCTGGGAGTGTCTTGGTCAATCCCCACGCACGGCGCAATCGCAGATTGAGACTTTGGCCGGCTCACAGCGCGGAAGACGCTGATGAGTCCAGCAGCGCGCGCGTGTCTGCGGCCCGGACATCGCCGACGCCCCTTGGCTTGCCGCGCCGCGTTGTCGGGCCGGACCTTCGCTGGTATCCTGATCGGCGAACGGACAGGGGCGTGGTGTCATGACGATGACTTGGCGGGGGCGTGTGACCCCAGCGGCCTTGGCGCTGGCTGTCGCAGCGTCCCTCTCGATGGGCGTTGCACGCGCGCAGGCGCCCTCGAGCGCGACGTGCGGCAACGAGGAAAATCTGAGCCTGGAGGACCGGATCGCGGGCTGCACGGCCGTGATCGAAGCGGCGGCCGCCAGTCAGCAAAGTGATGCCTTTGCCCGGCTCCGGCGTGCCGAGGCCTACGCCTTGAAGGGGCAGCTGGACCTCGCAATCGCGGACTATGACCGGATCATCGAACGCGATCCCAACGATTTGGCCGCCAGGCTGCGGCGCGCGTCTGTCTATCTCCTTCGGCGCGACCCGGAGGCTGCGACCGCTGATTTCGACAAGATCATTGCGACCGATCGCAGGAACGTCGACGCCCTCATCGGACGCGCCATGCTTCGCTTTGCCAAGCGGGACTTCGACGGCGCGGTGGCTGACTATGGACAGGCCCTGCGGGTCCATCCGGAGAATCTCAAGGCCCATGTCGGCCGCAGTCGGGCCTACAGGGGCATGCGGGATCTCGATAGCGCGATGGGCGACTGCAGCAAGGCGATCGAGATCGGCCCGCAGCGGGACGATGGTTACGTTTGCAGGGGCGAAATCTATCTCTCCAAGAGCGATCTCGATCGCGCCGCCGCGGATTTCGAGCGGGCCATCCAGGTCGATGCAAAAAGCTCGCGGGGATTTGCCGGCATGGCCGTCGTGCAGCAGCGCCGAGGAGAGATCGACGCCGCCATGGCCAGTCTCAATCAGGCCATTGGGCTTGACCCGAAGAATTTCGGCCTCTACCGCAGCCGCGCCTTTCTGTACCTCGAAATCGGCGACGTGCAGGATGCTGCGAGCGATTTCAGTCGATCACTGGAGCCGAATCCAAGAGATCGCTACGTTCAACTCTGGCTGGACGTCGCGCGCCGACGCAGCGCTCAGCCGAGCCAGCTTGCCGAAGCTGCCAAGGGCCTCAATCTGTCGGCTTGGCCGGGGCCGATCATCAAGTTCTATCTCGGCGAGATCACCTTCAGCGAGCTGATGTCGAAGGCCGACGATGCTGATCCATCGAAACTCAATGGGCAGATGTGTACGGCCAATTATTTCGCTGGCGAGCTCGCGCTGGCCGAGAAGGATTCTGGCAAGGCTGCCAAACTTCTCGGGGACGCCGTGAATATCTGTCCTGAAAGCTTCGCCGCGTCGACAGTGGCACGAGCTGAACTCCGCTCGCTCGGTATGAATCCATGATCAGCCGTGGGTCTCAGGTTGGCGACTGTCCTGTGAACGTCACGGAGCGAGCTTGGGGATTGAGCAGGGGACACAGCGTGATGCGGCAAGCTTCGCGCGCATTGGTCGTGACGGTGCTGATCGTGCTGGGAGGGATGTTGCCAGTCCCGATCCCGGCGGCGTATGCCAAGGAGGACCTCGCCGCAAAATGCCTTGCCGCAGCAGTCCAAATGAGCCCGGAGGATCGCATTGCCGCGTGCACTGCGATGATCGATGGCGAGACTGCGCCCCTGCAACGGTTGGTATGGGCGCGCCTCACACGGGCCGATGCCTATCTCAAAACGCAACAATTCGATCTCGCGATCGGAGACTATGACCGGGTCATCCTACAATTTCCAGACAACATCGTTGCGCGCCTTGCGCGCGCCTATGCTCATTGCAGGCAGGGAAACATCGCCGCCTCATTGGCGGACTACGAAGACGTCATCGGTCGCGATCCGCAGAATGCCGCGGGCTATCTTGGGCGAGCCGGCACTCGCATGACCGAAGGCGATCTTGACGGCGCCATCGCTGATTATGAGAGGGCCATGAAGGTTCATCCAGACAATGTCCAAGCCTATCTCGGCCGCAGCGCCGCCTACCGGGCCAAGGACGATCTGGATCGTGCCATCGCCGACTGCAACAAGGCTATCGCGATCAGCCCGGAGCGACAGTACGGCTACCTCTGCCGCGGCAGCGTCTATCGCGCAAAGGACGATCTTGATCACGCGATGGCAGATTTCGTGCATGCGGTCCAACTCGACCCCAAGGATCTGCGCGCAAAAGCAGCCATTGCCGGCATCCATCAAAGCCGCGGCGAGCAGGAGGCCGAGCTCGCCGCTCTCGACGAGGCGATCCGGCTCAATTCGCAAAATGCGTGGATCTACCGATTACGCGGATTCGCACGGATTCAAGCCGATCTGCTGCCCGATGCGATCGAGGATCTTCACCGATCGATCGAGCTCGATCCCAAATGGCCTTATACGCGGTTGTGGCTCGAGATCGCGCTGCAACGCAGCCGACAGCCAAGCCAGCTCGCGGATGCAGCCAAGGGGCTCGATATGGAAAAATGGCCGGCGCCGCTCATTCGCTTGTTCCTGCGTGAAACAACAGTCGACGCCGTGCTGGCCGCAGCCGATGACTTGATCATCAGCAAAAAGCGAGGGCAGGTCTGCGAAGCGAACTTTTATGCCGGGGAGTTGGCGTTGTCCCAAGGCGCCGTGGAAGAGGCAGGGCGGTTGCTGCGCCTTGCGGTCGATGAATGCCCCAGGACATTCATCGAACGGTCAGCGGCCAAGGCCGATCTGCGCAGGCTCGAAGCGGCTTCTCGGGACCCGTACTAATACGGCCGCCGTATCATTTGCTGCCGATCCGTAAATTGCTACCGATTCAACGGTCACAGCATACTGTTGATCAAGACAAGTTTCTAAAATTCGAACGGATTGCGCAGCTTTGCCGCAACGGCTGGTGCGAACGATGGGAACCCGATCGCGATGACGATCACCCATGCCCCATCGTTCACGGAGAGCCTCGACCAATGCCGATCCTGCCGCAGGGCCTACGCAAGCCGCAGACCGACCCAACCAGCGACCAGACCGGTTTCTTCGAGAACGACAGCTGGCTCACACCCGATCTGACACCGCTCTGGGTCGCCAACTCGGCCGCGAGCGCAGCCCAGCCGGCCGCCGCCCCCGCCGCGGACCAGTCGGCGGCGATCGCGCTCTACGGCAATTTCTGCAGCGTCGCGGCGACGGTGACCACGTCGTCGACATCGACGGCGACGAAGACGGCGGCGCCGACGACCAGCACCGCGACGGTCGCGGCGACGACCACGACCAAGACCACCGTGCCGGCCTGGGTGAACACGCTCACCAACGCCCAGATCAAGGCCGACATGACCGCGGCGATCACCAACGGCACCGTCACCTATGCCGGCCTGCTCAAGGTCTTCACCGACGTCGATGCCTCGCTGGCTGCGACCAAGACCAAGCTGAGCGCCAGCCAGTTCGCCGATCTCAAGACGATCGCCGCCAATCTCAACAACGGCGTGTCGACCTCGAGCTACCTGACCTACATCACCCAGGCCTTCGTCAACGGCAATGCCGCCAACGCGACCTGGACGGGCGGCGCCGCGAGTTCGGTTGCGCTCGGCAACCTCGCCACCGGCTCGACCGAGCTGCAATTCGCCGAACTGATCGGCAAATGGTTCCTCGGCACCGATCTGCCGTCGTCCAAGGTCGTCCTCGGCAGCACCCAGTTCTCGGTGTCCTACTCGAACGTGACCAAGCCGCTGTTCGCGACGGGCGGCGCCAGCCTCAACGACATCAACCAGGGCTATCTGGGCGACTGCTACCTGCTCGCCGGCCTCGCCGAGGTCGCCTACAAGGAGCAGTCGGTGATCTCGTCGATGTTCACCGCCAACGACAACGGCACCTATGGCGTGCGCTTCTACGTCAACGGCACCGCGCGCTACGTCACCGTGAACACCGCGCTCGCCAATGGCGGCACCATCTTCAACAAGGGCGGCAATGCGATCTGGGCGAGCCTCGCCGAGAAGGCCTATGCCGAGCTGCAGGCCAGCGGCGTCTACACCGGCAACTCCATCAATTACGGCAATTCCTACACCACGATCGGCAATGGCGGCGCGCCCGAGATCGCGCTCGAGGCGATCACCGGCGCCACCCAGATCACCGACTTCCGCGCCATGGGCGGCTCCTGGGGCAAGGTGGTGTACAACTCGTCGTTCGGCGTGACCGGCTACACGACCGGCAATTCGACGGCGAGCGTGCTGGCGACGATCGCGGCGAGCCTCGCCGCGGGCGACGACGTCATCCTGTCGTCCTACACCAACGCCAAGGATTCGACCGGCAAGACCACGCTCGTGGCCAGCCACGCGATGTCGATCTACGGCTACAACAGCGCCAACGGCATGCTGCAGGTCCGCAATCCCTGGGGCTCGGCGGCCGGCCAATATTGGCAGACCACCTTCGAGGTCAGCCTGGCGACCCTGCTGGCCGCCGGCGACACCATCACCATCGACAATGTCGGCGACGCCAAGAAGCTGGCGGCGAGCACCACCACGTCATCCTCGGGGCTGAAGCTCGTCTCCGACGTCAGCGATCTCTCGGGAGCCGCATCCGGCTTCGTCCAGGCGATCGCCTCGCTCACCGATGGCGGCGCGTCGAACGTCGCGTTCACGCAATCGCTGGCCTCGCAGCAGCACACCTTGGCGATGCCGCTGGCGGCGTGATCCGCCCCTGATCGCCGGGACGCGCACATGTGACGGATTCGCGATCGGCTCTCTGCACACGTCATGGCCGGGCTCGTCCCGGCCATCCACGTCGCGCGGCTTCCTGGGAAGGACGTGCATGCCCGGACATATGACGAGCAACTCATTAAGAGGTTGCCGGTGTGCGCGGGCGCTCGTCCGTGAGTTTGCGGCCGATTCGGCGGTGCAGCCGGCACGGTCTCTTCGTACCAGACCGCCGCCGCCATGCGTCACCTGTTAAGCATCCGATTTAACGTCGCGCCAACGCGAGCCGCGGAGGGTGTCGCGGGGATGTCGAACCACGAGGCGGGATCATTCGATGCAGGCGTGTACGGATCAGGGCGCATGGGCGCTGGCGCTGTCGCTGCATCTGCTCGGCATCGTCGCCGATCCCGGCCGCATCCAGCACGAGGCTGGCCGCAGCGACGCACTCTCGGTTGATGATCTCCTGCGCGCCACCGCGCGCTTTCCGGTCAAGGCGAGGCTGGTCACATCGAAGATCGCACGCCTGAAGACGACGCCGCTGCCGGCGCTCGCCGTGCTCAAGGATGGCGGCTTTGCCGTGATCGGCAAGGTGACCGAGACCGCTGTCCTGATCCAGGGGCTTAGCGATGCGGGGCCGCGTCTGCTGGCCTTTGCCGAGTTCGAAACGCTGTGGTCCGGCCAGCTCATCCTGATCGCCAAGCGCGCGGAGCTGTCGGACACCGCGCGCCGGTTCAATCTTGGCTGGTTCGTTTCAGCCATCGGCAAGTACCGGCGTATCCTGATCGAGGTGCTGCTGGCGTCGTTCGTGATCCAGCTGTTCGGCCTGGCGACGCCGATGATCTTCCAGGTCGTCATCGACAAGGTGCTGGTGCATCGCGGATTGTCGACGCTTGAGGTGATGGTTGCGGGCCTCGCGCTGATCGCGCTGTTCGAGGCGGTGCTGTCGGGCCTGCGCACCTATCTGTTCACCCACACGTCCAACCGCATCGATGTCGAGCTCGGTGCGCGGCTGTTCCGGCATCTGATGCGGCTGCCGCTGGCCTATTTCGAGAGCCGTCGCGTCGGCGACAGCGTCGCGCGGGTGCGTGAGCTGGAGACCATCCGCCAGTTCATCACCTCGTCCTCGATCACTTTGGTGCTCGATCTCGCCTTCGCCGCCGTCTTCATCGGCGTGATGTTCCTCTATAGCTCCACCCTGGCCTGGATCGTCTGCGCGACCCTGCCGGTCTATGCACTGCTGTCGCTCGCCACTACGCCCGCGTTCCGGACACGGCTGGACGAAAAATTCCGTCGCGGCGCCGAGAACCAGGCGTTCCTGGTCGAGAGCGTCACCGGCGTCGAGACCATCAAGGCGATGGCCGTCGAGCCGCTGATGCAGCGGCGCTGGGAGGAGCAGCTCGCGAGCTATGTCGGCGCCTCCTTTTCGGCGTCGCAGATCGGCAATTGGGCGAGCCAGGCCGCCAGCCTGCTCAACAAAAGCGTCGGCGCTCTGACGCTGTTCGTCGGCGCCGGCCTCGTGATCGCCAATCGGATGACGGTCGGCGAACTCGTCGCCTTCAACATGCTCGCCAACCAGGTCTCAGGCCCGGTGCTGCGGCTGGTGCAGGTCTGGCAGGATTTCCACCAGGTGCGGCTGTCGGTCGAGCGGCTCGGCGACATTCTCAACACGCCGGTCGAGGCGCAGAGCGGCGGCGCCGAGCAGAACCTACCGCCGCTGCAGGGCGCGATCGAGTTCGAGCGCGTGACTTTCCGCTACGGGCTCAACACTCAGCCGGTGCTGCGCGATGTTTCCTTGAAGATCGGGGCAGGGCAGGTGGTCGGCATCGTCGGTCCCTCGGGCTCCGGCAAGAGCACGATCGCCAAGCTGGCGCAGCGGCTGTACCTGCCGGAAGCGGGCCGGGTGCTGGTCGACGGCGTCGACACCGCGGTGCTCGATCCGTCCTGGCTGCGCCGCCAGATCGGCGTGGTGCTGCAGGAGAACGTGCTGTTCAACCGCTCGGTGCGCGAGAACATCGCGCTCGCTGATCCAGCGTTGCCGATGGAGAAGGTCGTCGAGGCGGCCAAGCTCGCCGGCGCGCATGAGTTCATCTGCCGGATGCCGCAGGGCTATGACACGGTCATCGGCGAGCGCGGCGTGTCGCTGTCCGGCGGCCAGCGCCAGCGCATCGCGATCGCGCGCGCGCTGGTCGGCGATCCCCGCATCCTGATCTTCGACGAGGCGACCTCGGCGCTCGACTACGAGTCCGAGAGCATCATCCAGGCCAATATGCGCGACATCGTGCGCGGCCGCACCGTGCTGATCATCGCGCACCGGCTGTCGACGGTGCGCAGCGCCGACCGCATCCTGACGATCGAGAACGGCGTGATCATCGAGGACGGCACCCACGATCAGCTGGTGGCCGGCGGCGGGCGCTATGCGACCTTGCACAGAATTCAGTCCGCGGGCCGCTGAGGAGAAGGCAATGAGCACACCTGCAAGCCTTCTGCGAAGCCTGTCGTTCGGCGGCGGCAACGTGTCGGAACGCGAATTCCTTCCCGCGGCCCTCGAAATCACGGAGACGCCGCCCAATCCGCTCGGACGCATCACGGCGCTGGCGCTGTGCACCGTGACCTTTGCGGCGCTCGGCTGGGCGTTCCTCGGCAAGGTCGATATCGTCGCGGTCGCCAGCGGCAAGGTGATCTCGCACACCCGGACGCAGGTGGTGCAACCGTTCGAGACCGCAAGCGTCAAGGCGGTGCTGGTGCAGCCGGGGCAGCGCGTGCGCGCCGGCGACGCGCTGATCGAGCTCGACAAGACGTCGGTGAGCGCCGAGGCCGATCGCGCCCGCAGCGACCTGATCGCGAGCCTGCTCGACGAGGTACGGCTGGCGGCGTTCCTCGACGGCGTGAAGATCGGGCCATTCGACCTCGTGGTCGGCGTCGATCCGCTCGACCGCGCCCGCGCCCAGGCCCAGCTCACGGCACAGCTGGCAATGCGCGCCAGCCAGTTGGCGGCGCTCGCGCAGGAGCGCGCCCAGCACATCGCCGAGCGCGAGGCGCTGCAGCAGACGGTTGCCAAATATGAGCAGACCCTGCCGATGGTCGCCGAGCGCGCCGAGATCCGCACCAAGGCGAGCGAGATCGGCAATGCCTCGATCATCGCCCGGCTGGAAAGCCAGCAATTGCTGGCCGAGACCCGCGCCGAGCTCGCGATCAACAAGGCCAAGATCGTCGCGCTCGACGCCACGATCGCCGGGCTCGATCAGAAGATCGCCGCGACCGAGGCCGAGATCCGCGACAAGGCGATGCGCGATCTCGCCACCGCGCGCGAGCGCGCCCGCGCCGCCGGCGAGGCCTTGACCAAGGCGACGCGACGCGCCGAGCTGCAGACCCTGCGCGCGCCGATCGACGGCACCGTGCAGCAGATGCACGGCGCCGCCGCGGGCGCCGTGGTGACGCCGGCGCAGCAGCTGCTGTCGGTCGTTCCCGACGACGACAGGATCGAGGTCGAGGCGGTGGTCGAGAACCGCGATGTCGGCTTCGTCGAGGCCGGCCAGCGCGTCGAGCTCAAGGTCGACGCCTTTCCGTTCACGCGCTACGGCCTGCTCGGCGGCCAGGTGACCTCGGTCGATCGCGACGCCGAGGCCGCGCCGGTCAATCCCAATGGCGTCCAGGGCGCCGAGCGCCAGGCCGACCAGACCGACCGCGTCGAGGCCAGCGAGCGGCTGCGCTACATGGTGCATATCGCGCTCGACCGCAGCACGCTGGACGTCGATGGCCGCACGGCGGCGCTGGTGCCGGGCATGTCGGTGAAGGCCGAGATCCTGACCGGCAAAAGGCGCATCATCGATTTCCTGCTGGCGCCGTTGCGGGAGCACCTCCACGACGCGATGCGCGAGCGCTGAGCAACGGCCCGGGCCGCCGGGCATGCTTAACGCGCCCTTGCGCATTTGACCGAAAAACCACGATCAAATCGTCACGCGCCCCGTTACGGAACACTCGCGTTCCGGCGGTATGAGTGCCGTACTACATTTTTTTCGCTGTGGCTGGCGGCTTTGATCATGAACGAAACACATTCCATATTGCAGGATCTTGAGGATGCGATCGCGCGGGGGACGGCTGACAGCCGCGAGCGCGCGCTCTGGCACGCGACCGATCTTTTGATCGCGGGACGTTATTGCGAAGAGGAGATCGCCACGTTCGGCGAGGTGATCGGCCGGCTCGCCGACGAGATCGAGACGGAAGCGCGCGCCAAGCTGGCGCATCGGTTGGCGAGGATCGAATATTCGCCGGCCAGCGTCGTTCGCAAGCTCGCTTTCGACGACGCGATCGAGGTCGCCGGCCCGGTGCTGCGCGAATCCGAACGGCTCGACGATGTCGCGCTGCTGGAGAACGCCCGCACCAAGAGCCAGGCGCATCTGCTCGCGATCGCCGAGCGCAAGAGCCTGAGTCCTGCCGTGACCGACGTGCTGGCCTCGCGCGGCAACAGCGCTGTCGCCAATGCGGTTGCGCGCAACCAGGGCGCGCAGTTCTCCGGCTCGGGCTTCCTGCACATGGTGCAGCGTGCCGAGAACGACTCCATCCTGGCCGAGCATCTCGGCCGGCGTCTCGACATCCCGCGTCATCTGTTCCAGCAATTGATCGCCAAGGCCTCCGACGACGTCGGCAAACGGCTGGCGGAGGAACGGCCGGAGCTCGTCGGCGAGATCCACAGCTCGGTCGCCAATATCGCCGGCGATCTGCAATCCAAGTTCGGCCCGGGCTCGCGCAACTACTTTGTCGCCAAGCGCACTGTCTCGATCCAGCATCGCCTGGGCAATCTGCACGAAAGCACCATTGCCGGCTACGCCGTCGCCCACAAGGTCGAGGAGGTGATGATCGGCCTGGCGCTGTTGTCCGGCCTGCCGGCCGATGTCGTCGAGCGGGCGCTGTTCGACCGCAATCGCGAGATGCTGCTGATGTTGGCCAAGGCGCTGCATTTCAGCTGGGACACGACCATGGCGCTGGCGTTCCTCGGCGCCCGCGAGCATCGAATCACCGCCGGCGAGCTGCAGGATCTGGAGCGCGACTATGCCCGCCTCGACATGCAGGCCTCGCGCAGCGTCATCGATTTCTATCAGTCACGGAAGAATCCCGCCAAGACCGGACGCGAGCCGCGTGCTCTCGCCCACTGACGTCGTCATCGAAGGACAGTGTTATGAACAGCATGGATCTACACGGCTCCGCACGACCGCTCCGCCGCGAGCCGGCGGCCGACCGCAGCGTGGCGGAGGCCGCCTGGCTCGTGCTCGAAGCCGCCAATGAACTCGGGGATGAGGATGCGGTGGCGGCCTGCCGGCGGGTCATCGACGCGGGCCTGAACGGGGCAAAGCCTCTGCCGCGCGACCTCGACCTTGTCGGCGATTATTTCCGCTGAGGGCGGCAGCCGCGGCGGCTACACCGCGGCGAGCTGAGCATCCGGCCTGCTGCTGCGCTTTCCGGCCTTCAGCCTGACCGGCTCGAACAGGGTGCTCGCGGCCAGGCCCGCGGTGTCGGCGACCTCGGGATTGCGCGACACCATGGCGGCGACGATCGCGCCGTCGATCAACAGCGCCAGCTGATGCGCGAAGCTTTCGGGATCCTGAGCTCCCATCTCACGGGCCAGTTTTTCGATATGGGCAAGCACCACCTTCTTGTGGCGCATCGCGATGGTGCGGAACTGCTTCTGGTCCTTGTCGTGCTCGCCGACTGCGTTGATGAAGGGGCAGCCATAGAAGCGCTCCTCGCCGAACCAGCTCTTCAACGCCGGAAAGATCCGCGCCAGCTTGGTCTCGGCATCGCCGCCGCCGGCCTCGATCGCGCCGATGAACCATTCCCGCCATTGCTTGCCCTCGCTCTCCAGCACGGCGGTGACGAGCGCGGTCTTCGATCCGAATAATTTGTAGAGTGTGGTCTTCGCCGTCCCAGCCTCGCTGATGATGGCGTCGATGCCGGTGGCGTTGATGCCGTTCTTGCAGAACAGCCGCGTCGCCGCGCCGAGCAAGCGGCCACGCGCCGAGTCCTCATCAACCGCCGCAATCGTCCGCACGATCGCCGGCTTCTTGCTTGTCTGTTTGCCCGCAGCTGACTTGCCCATGCGCGCGAGCTTAATCGCTGTGCGCGTGAGCAAGCAAGTGTGCTCGCGGCCAACAGGCGGACTTGCGCTCAATTTCATCGTGACGAGCAGCATTGTGCATCGCGCTTGGGCAGGCAAGGTCGGGCCACATTCTGCCATCTTGTCCTAAGCCGCGAGGATCATTCCGCCTTTTGATTTCCGGCCTCCCTGGCACGCTTCGTGCAGGAAACAGACCGTTCGGTATCCTCGATCCCAGGGAGAGAAATCAGATGACCGCTGTTGTTCAGAAGACGGCCCTCACGGGCTGCCTCGCACCGATCGATAAAGGCGGGCTCGAACAGCTCATCGCCAACGGCAAGGCCAACCCCAAGGTCATCAAGACCCTGAAGTGCAAGACCGTCGCGGAGGGCAAGTTCCGCCACGCCAACTACATCCGCAATCTCGCGCCTTACATCGTCGACGAGCCGCCGGGCCTGCTGGGCGACGACACCGCGCCGAATCCGTCGGAGGCCTCGCTCGCCGCGCTCGGCTCCTGCCTCGCGGTCGGCCTGCACGCCAATGCCGTGCATCGCGGCTGGATCGTGAACAAGCTCGAGCTGGAGCTCGAGGGCGACCTCAACATCACCGCGGTCTGGGGCACCGGAGACGTCTCCGAGAAGCCGGTCGGCTTCACCGATGTGCGCGTCAAGGTCGACATGGAATGCGAGGGCATCTCCAAGGAAGAGGTCCAGGCCCTGATCGATCACGTCAAGAAGTGGTCGCCGGTGGCCAACACCTTCACGCGTCCGGTCAATCTCGAAGTCGGAATCTGAGTTGGGCTGACGGCCTGAAGCAGCGGAGGACGCGTCATGGGTTCACTCGGACAGCATCTGGCGGTCGATGGGGCGGGCGTGATGCCCATGCCGTCGACCGTCGAGCAGGTGGCGGCGATCGCGCGCAATGAGCTCGCGCCGCTGGCCGCTGGCATCGACGCCGGCACGGTGTATCCGGCCGAGGTGCTCCGCCGCTTCGGCGAGGTCGGCGCCTGGAGCAGCCATGTGCCTGACAATGGCGAGGCTGATCTGAACAGCGCGATCGCCGCGATCGCGGCGATCGGCGAGGTCTGCGGCGCCTCGGCCTTCATGGCGTGGTGCCAGAACACGCTGGTCTGGTACATCGCGAATTCGAGCAACCGGGCGCTGGTCGATCGCCTGCTCGACGATGCGGCCTGTGGCCGGCTGCTCGGCGGCACCGGGCTCTCCAACCCGATGAAGAGCTTTTTCGGCATCGAGAAGCTGAAGCTGAAGGGGCGGAAGGTCGAGGGCGGTTATATCGTGCGCGGCGCGCTGCCCTGGGTCTCCAATCTCGGGCCCGACCACATGTTCGGCACGATCTTCGAGCGCGAGGATGCGCCCGGCGAGATCGTGATGTTCGTGGCCGATTGCGCCGATCCGGCGGTGACCCTGCAGCCATGCCAGCCGTTCCTGGCGATGGACGGCACCGGCACCTATGGCATCCAGTTCCGCGACCTGTTCGTGCCGGACGAATTGATCCTCGCCGATCCCGCGGGGCCCTTCGTCAAGAAGATCCGCGCCGGCTTCATTTTGCTTCAGGCCGGCATGGCGCTCGGCCTGATCAAGGACTGCATCAAGATCATGCAGGAGGTCGAGGCGCCGCTCGGCCATGTCAACCGCTATCTGCCGCAACAGCCGGTCGACTTCAGCGCGCTCGCCGACGAGCTCGCCAAGGAGACGGCCATCCTGGCCAGTGATCCCTACAACACGGACGAGACCTACTGGCGCAAGGTGGTCGCGCTGCGCCTGCGGGCCGGCGAGGCCAGCGTTGCTGCAGCTCACGCCGCGATGCTCCATTGCGGGGCGCGCGGCTACATCAAGGGCAATCGCGCCGAACGTCGCCTGCGCGAGGCCTATTTCGTCGCGATCGTCACCCCCGCGACCAAGCAGCTCCGCAAGATGCTCGCCGACGGCTGACGCCGGCGAGAACGGCAAACCAACACATCCACCAGGAGAGGCCTGCCATGACGGACGTTCTGATTACTGCCGGCGAACTCGCTGAACTCATCAAGACCGAGCCGTGTGTCGTCATCGACACCCGCAATCCCGATGCCTATGGTGCGGGACATCTTCCCGGCGCCGTCAACGTCCATGAGATCTTCACCTATCTTGCGACGTCGACGCCGGAGGGCATCGAAGAGCTGAAGACAAAATTCGCCGACGCCTTCGGCGCGGCCGGTCTGTCGGGCGCCGAGACGGCCGTGGTCTATGAGCAATCGATGAACTCCGGCTTCGGCCAGTCCTGCCGCGGCTATTTCCTGCTGACGATGCTCGGCTATCCCAAGGTGAAGGTGCTGCATGGCGGCTACGACGCCTGGGTCGCGACGGGCTTGCCGATCACGACCGATGTGCCGACGCCGGCGAAGGCTTCGTTCAAGATCGTACCGGAGGCGGGCAGCATCCTGATCGATGCCAAGGCCATGCTGGCGGCGGTCGGCAATCCTGCGATCGCGATCCTCGACGTCCGCGACGTCGATGAGTGGATCGGCGATTCATCCTCGCCCTACGGCAAGGATTTCTGCCCGCGCAAGGGCCGCATCCCCGGCGCCGTGTGGCTCGAATGGTACCGCATGATGAAGCCGACCGGCGAAGGCCCGCGCTTCAAGTCTAAGGACGAGATCCTCGCCGAATGCGCCACCGTCGGCATCAACGTCGACACGCCGGTCTATCTCTACTGCTTCAAGGGCGCGCGGGCGTCGAACACGTTCCTCGCGCTGAAGAACGCCGGTGTGAAGGATGTGCGGATGTATTTCGGCTCGTGGAACGAGTGGTCGCGCGACCCGTCGCTGCCGATCGAGGAAGGCCTGCCGATGCCGGCGATGACCAGCAAAGCGGCATAGAAGCTGCATGTTATGCACGTCCGGCCGCTGAAAAATGCGGCCGGACGAGCTGTTCGAAGGCGCTGATAGCGCGGGTGTGACAAAGGGGCGCAGCACATGTCGATTTTCGATGATCCGTTCGATGCCGATTCACGCGTGAATGCCGGTTGTATTTGCGGCCAGCATCGCAGTCCGGCCGAACATGAGCACGCCCTGCGCGCGTTGCGCTGTGAGCCGGTGGTGGAGTCCGCGGAGAAGCGCTACGAGAACGTCGTCGCCTCGGCGGTGCTGCGCGCCGTCTTTCCGCAAGCCGCCACGCGCCGCGCGTTCCTGAAATCGGTCGGCGCGGCCACCGCGCTGGCCGCGGTGTCGCAATTCTTCCCGCTGAAGACCGCGACCGAAGCCTTCGCCGAAGCGGGGGCACCTGAGAAGAAGGATCTCAAGGTCGGTTTCATCCCGATCACCTGCGCCACGCCGATCATCATGGCGGCGCCGCTCGGCTTCTATGCGAAGGCTGGCCTGAATGTGGAGGTGGTGAAGACCGCGGGCTGGGCCGTCATCCGCGACAAGACCATCAACAAGGAATACGACGCCTCGCATATGCTGGCGCCGATGCCGATCGCGATCTCGCTGGGGCTCGGCGCGCAGCCGATCCCCTTCACCGTGCCCGCGATCGAGAACATCAACGGGCAGGGCATCGTGCTGTCGATGAAGCACAAGGACAAGCGCGATCCGAAGGATTGGAAGGGTCTCAAATTCGCGATTCCCTTCGACTATTCGATGCACAATTATCTTCTGCGCTATTATCTCGCCGAGCACGGCATCGATCCCGATACCGACGTGCAGCTGCGTTCGGTGCCGCCGCCGGAGATGGTCGCCAACCTCAGGGCCGACAACATCGACGGCTTCCTTGCGCCCGACAACATCTGCCAGCGCGCGATCTATGACGGCGTCGGCTTCCTGCATATTCTGTCCAAGGAGATCTGGGACGGCCATCCCTGCTGCAGCTTCGCCGCCAGCCGCGAGTTCATTACATCCGCGCCGAACAGCTTCGCCGCGCTGACCCGCGCCATCGTCGATGCCACGGCCTACGCGTCGAAGGCGGATAACCGCAAGCAGATTGCGGAGGCGATCGCGCCGGCCAACTACATCAACGCGCCGGTGACGGTGCTGGAGCAGGTGTTGACCGGCACCTATGCCGACGGCCTTGGTGGCGTGAAGACCGACCCGAAACGTGTCGATTTCGATCCGTTCCCGTGGCAGTCCTTTGCGGTGTGGATGCTGACCCAGATGAAGCGCTGGGGCCAGATCAAGGGCGATGTCGACTACAAGGCGGTTGCCGAGCAGATCTATCTGGCCACCGACACCCGCAAGGTCATGACCCAGATGGGCCTGACGCCGCCGAAGGACTCCTACAAATCGTTCTCGGTGATGGGCAAGCCGTTCGATCCAACCAAGCCAGATGATTACGTCGCCAGCTTCAAGATCAAGAAGGCCTCGTGATGGGGGCGATATGCGCGGCGCTGCTGACCTCCCCAATGGTGTCGTCCCCGCGAACGCGGGGACCCCTACGCAGTGACCTGCCTTGGGGCAGGGGCGGTCGCGATTGTCTTATCCATCAACTGACGACGGTGGCCATGGGTCCCTGCGTTCGCAGGGACGACACCGTGGGTGGAGCGACGGCATGACCGCCTCCCTCCGTCTGCGCGCCGCCGTCGTCTCGATCGTACTGCTGGCCGTCTTCCTCGGTGCCTGGCATCTCGCCACGCGCAGCACGGGGACGGCGGCCAATATGAGCCCCGAATACGCCAAGCTGATGGGCATGACCGCCACGCAGGGCAAGTCGGCGATGCCCGGGCCGCTCGATGTCGGCGCCAAGCTGTGGGAGCATCTGAAGCGGCCGTTCTATGATAACGGGCCGAACGACAAGGGGCTCGGCATCCAGCTCGCCTTCTCGCTCGGGCGGGTGATGCTGGGCTATCTGATCGCGGTCGCGATCGCGATCCCGCTCGGCTTTCTGATCGGCATGTCGCCCTTGATGAGCAAGGCCCTCGATCCGTTCATCCAGATCATGAAGCCGATCTCACCGCTCGCCTGGATGCCGCTGGCGCTCTACACGATCAAGGATTCGAGCCTGTCGGCGATCTTCGTGATCTTCATCTGCTCGGTGTGGCCGATGCTGATCAACACCGCCTTCGGCGTCGCCAGCGTCCGCAAGGAGTGGATCAACGTCGCGCGCACGCTCGAGGTCGGCAATGTCCGCCGTGCCTTCACCGTTATCCTGCCGGCGGCGGCGCCGACCATCCTCACGGGCATGCGAATCTCGATCGGCATCGCCTGGCTCGTCATCGTCGCCGCCGAGATGCTGGTCGGCGGCACCGGCATCGGCTACTTCGTCTGGAACGAGTGGAACAATCTCTCGATCACCAACGTGATCATCGCGATCCTGCTGATCGGCGTCGTCGGCATGGTGCTGGACCAGATCCTGGCCCGCGTGTCGCGGCTCGTGACGTTTCCGGAGTAGGCGAGCCATGACCGACAAGTTCATCTCGATCGAAGGCATCGCCAAGCGCTACGACGGCGCGCGCAGCACGACGATCTTCGAGAATCTGTGGCTCGGCATGGCCCGCGGCGAGTTCGTCTGCGTGATCGGGCATTCCGGCTGTGGCAAGACCACCGTGCTCAACATCCTGGCCGGGCTGGATGTGCCGAGCGAGGGCGCTGTCATTGTCGACGGCCAGGCCATCGAGGGACCGAGCCTCGACCGCGCCGTGATCTTCCAGAGCCATGCGCTGTTGCCGTGGCGGACGGTGCTCGGCAATGTCGCCTATGCGATCTCGTCGAAATGGCGCAGATGGGATCGCGCCAAGGTCAAGGCGCATGCGCTCAAATATATCGAGCTGGTTGGCCTCGCAGGCTCCGAGCACAAGCGGCCGTCCGAACTGTCCGGCGGCATGAAGCAGCGCGTCGGCATTGCCCGGGCGCTGTCGATCACGCCGAAGATCATGCTGATGGACGAGCCGTTCTCGGCGCTGGACGCGCTGACGCGCGGCACCTTGCAGGACGAGGTCCGGCGCATCTGCGTCGAGACCGGCCAGACCGTGTTCATGATCACCCACGACGTGGATGAGGCGATCTATCTCGCCGACAAGATCGTGCTGATGACCAATGGGCCCGGTGCTGTCCTGGCCGAGATCGTCGAGAATCCGCTGCCGAAAGACCGGCTGCGCGGTGACCTGCATCGCCATCCGCTGTATTACGCGCTGCGCAACCACATCATCGACTTCCTGGTCAGCCGCAGCAAGATCTTCACCGCCGAGACGCCGGATCATGATCCGCGCAAGGTGCCGGTGGTGAAGATCGGCCGGACGGAGCCGACGATCGTCGCATCCAAGCCGGTCGACAGCGATGCGCCGCAGGCGGTCGCGCGCTGACAATCAGAAGAAACCCGTCAACGAAGGCCCAGCAAGGGAGACCAAGCATGAAGCGATCCGACCTCACCGAGAAGCTGCTCGACATCAAGCGCGAGAAGGGCTGGAGCTGGAAGTACATCTGCGAAAAGATCGGCGGCTATTCCGAGGTGCTGATCGTCGGCGCCCTTCTTGGCCAGATGAAGCTGACGAAGCCGCAGGCCGCGAATGCCGGCGAGCTGTTCGGCCTGTCGAAGTCCGAGATCGCGATGCTGAACGAGACGCCGATGCGCGGCGAGGGCGTGCAGATGCCGCCGACCGATCCTTTGATCTATCGCTTCTATGAGCTCGTGATGATCAACGGTCCGGCCTGGAAGGAGCTGATCCAGGAGGAGTTCGGCGATGGCATCATGTCGGCGATCGATTTCGACATGGTGATGGAGCGCCTGCCCAATGCCAAGGGCGACCGGGTCAAGATCACGATGTCGGGCAAGTTCCTGCCCTACAAATATTACGGCGCCAGCGGCAACGTGCCGGAGTACGGCTTCAAGGAAGAGTGAGCCAGGGGCGAATAGGGAGCGGCGAATAGGGGGACTCTATTGGCCGCTCGGTTGCGTGACGTCGACGTGGTTAAGCGAGACTGAAGTGGCCGATGAGTTTGACAGCATGTCGATTCGTCAATCTGCAATCCGCAATTGATAGGAGATGAACGCGCCACCTCAATGTCGGAGTATCGAATGCCGCGCCTTCAATTCTCGCTTGCTGCTGCAATCGCTTTGCTTGTCGTTGCACCTGCCGCAAGCCAGGCACAGGGACAGCGCATCATTGTCGAACAAGCCGGCGCCAGCCCGCGTCAGGAAGGTCTTGTACGGGTCCAGAGTTCAGTGAACTTCTTCGTCGCAGGGCCGACCGGAGACGGCGACGAGGCCCAGAAACTGCGCGATCGCGCGCGCCGCACGGTGTACGAGATGGCGGCGCGCGAATGCGACCTCTTGCGCGAGGTCCTCGCCAAGGACTGCCGGATGGAGTCGGTCAGCACCAACATCAACCGGCAGTACGGCCAGCAGCAGCAGGAGGGCTTTAACGTGAACGGCGCGATGAATTTTCAGATCAGCATCAAATAGCCGTTCCGTCGCAGGGCGATTATCCCGCCTTGATCTGGGCGACCGCGGTCGCCAGCAACTCGCTCATCTTGGCGCGGACCTCGGCCTCGGTCACGGCCGCGCCCTTGGCGGAGAGATCGCCGAGCACCTTGCGCAGCACGTCGGCGTCGCCCGCTTCCTCGAAATCGGCCGCGACGACCTCCTTGGCATAGGCATCGGCGTCAGCGCCGCTCTTGCCGAGCTTTTCGGCGGCCCAGAGGCCGAGGAGCTTGTTGCGGCGGGCTTCCGCCTTGAATTTCAATTCCTCGTCATGAGCGAATTGCTTCTCGAACGCGTCCTCGCGCTTGTCGAACGTGGTCATAGCCGGAACTTCCAGTGTTGCCGAAAAGGGTTAACCGCGCAGGCGGTTGCGGGGCGGTGGCCGCACGCCTAAATAATTGGAACACCTTGTCAATACAACGGGCACGAGGCCGCAGGGAAGGGCGGTAAAACTCCGCTTCCGTGGTCTGGATCGATTGTGCTCGGGACACCAATGGGATAGGTTTCCCACAGGCCCGGTTCCTGTTCTGTTTCCGTCAGAATCCAGGCCCTCGCGGCAGCTCCGTCGTGGTCCTGTCCAAAGTCATCCGGAGCCCACCATTTCATGGATTTCAACAAAACACGGTACATCCCAATGAGCCGTCGGCGTCGCATTTATGAAGGCAAGGCCAAGGTCCTTTACGAAGGTCCCGAGCCCGGCACCCTGATCCAGCACTTCAAGGACGACGCCACCGCCTTCAATGCCAAGAAGCACCAGGTGATCGAAGGCAAGGGCGTCCTCAACAACCGCATCTCGGAGTACCTGTTTCAGCACCTCAACGACATCGGGGTGCCGACCCACTTCATCCGCCGGCTCAACATGCGCGAGCAGTTGATTCGCGAGGTCGAGATCGTGCCGCTCGAGGTCGTGGTGCGCAATGTGGCGGCGGGCTCGCTGTCGCAGCGCCTCGGCATCGAGGAAGGCACCCAGCTGCCGCGTTCGATCATCGAATTCTATTACAAGAACGACCAGCTCAACGACCCCATGGTGTCGGAGGAGCACATCACGGCGTTCGGCTGGGCTACTCCCCAGGAGATCGACGACATCATGGCGCTGGCCATTCGCGTCAACGACTTCCTGACCGGGCTTTTCCTCGGCATCGGCATCCGTCTGGTCGATTTCAAGATGGAATGCGGCCGGCTGTTCGAGAACGAGATGATGCGGATCATCGTCGCCGACGAGATTTCCCCCGATTCCTGCCGGCTGTGGGACATCAAGTCGAACGAGAAGCTCGACAAGGACCGCTTCCGTCGTGATCTTGGCGGCCTTCTGGAGGCCTATACCGAGGTCGCCAAGCGGCTCGGCATCCTGATGGAGAACGAGCGTCCGGCGGGCTCCGGCCCGGTCCTGGTCAAGAGCTAAAGGGAAGCAAGACGTGAAAGCGCGTGTCACGGTGACGCTGAAATCCGGCATCCTCGATCCCCAGGGTAAGGCGATCGAGGGCGCCCTCAAGTCGCTCGGCGTCGACGGCGTCGCCAGCGTGCGCCAGGGCAAGGTGTTCGACATCGAGCTCGCAGGCGACGACAAGGCCAAGGCGGAGGCGGCGCTGAAAGCCGCCGCCGACAAGCTGCTCGCCAATACGGTGATCGAGAATTACCGGGTGGAGCTGTTGGGGTAGGCGATGGTCGTGACCGACCGCGAGATCTACGAGCTGGTGCTTGAGGTCTCGCGTGATCTGGTCCGGGTCGAAGCTTCAGTCGATGAGCTGCTTGCTGGTGTGCGAGCGTTGAACCGGGAGCTCTCGTCAGACTCACATACTCTCGCGACGCTGCGAGGGGATCATTCTCGAGCAAGCACGTAGAACATGAAATCCGCCGTCCTCGTCTTCCCAGGCATCAACCGCGAACGCGACATGGCGCGGGCCTTGCGCATGATCTCCGGCCATGAGCCGGCGATGGTCTGGCACGCCGAGACGGCGCTGCCGAAGGGAACCGACCTCGTCGTGGTGCCCGGCGGCTTCTCCTATGGCGATTATCTGCGCTGTGGCGCGATCGCCGCGCGGGCGCCGGTGATGGATGCGGTGCGCGATCACGCCGCCAAGGGTGGCCTCGTGCTCGGCGTCTGCAACGGCTTCCAGATCCTGTGCGAGTCGGGCCTGCTGCCGGGCGTGCTGATGCGCAACGACCGGCTGAAGTTCATCTGCAAGGACGTGCATCTGCGCGTCGAGCGCTCGGACTCGCCGTTCACCCGCGGCTACAATGCCGGCCAGGTCATCCGCGTGCCGGTCGCCCATGGCGAGGGCAATTACGCGGCCGATGAAGAGACGTTGAAGCGGCTCAATGGTGATGGGCGCGTGCTGTATCGTTACTGCTCGGCCGATGGCGAGGTCGGCGACCTCAGCAACATCAACGGCGCCGCGCATTCCATCGCCGGCATCGTCAACGAGAGCGGCAATGTGCTCGGCATGATGCCGCATCCCGAGAATCACGTCGAGGACATCATGGGCTGCACCGACGGCCGCGGCCTGTTCGCCGGCCTCGTCGCGCATCTCGACCGCGCGGCCTGATCCTCTCTCAGCAGCAGCGCCCGTCACGTCCGGGGCGGGACGCTCGGCAGCCGGACCAACAAACGATCGATTGGCGGCGGAGGGATGAGGGACGTTCCTCCAACTTTGGATCGTCCATGACCTCCGCCCTTGCCTTGATCCCGACGGTGCCTTGATGTCGACGCTGCCTGCTACCCGGCGCACTCTGCGCTGGCCTTTCGTTCTGATGTTGCTCTTGGCCGTCCCGGGCCTCGATGCCGTCCGGGCTGAGACTCCGTCGCCTGCTGCGCCGAGTCAGCCGGTGGCTGTGCGCGGCTGGACACCACAGCGACCGAACGGCACCGACGTGACCTTCTTCCTGTGCGAGGATGCCAAATGCGGCCCGGGCTCGAAAGTGAGCTATCGGCTCTATGCGCCCAACACGACCTTGACGATCGAGCAATTCCGCGCGTCACAGGAACAGACGGTCAAGCTGCTGGACCAGCGCGTGCCCGGCCAGAAGACCACAATTCTGCGCGTGGAGGGCGACAACGGCACCGGCGTGCCGCGGGTGTTCCGGGTGCGCCGTCTGAAGGTGGCGCCGGATGGGACCAAGGAATATCAGGTCAGCGGCGTCCTGTTTGGCGCAAAGGGCAGCGCAAGTCTGATCAGCACGGCGAGCAGCGAAACGGGCAGCACCGCCAACTTTGCCCAGTTTGCCATTCCCGTCATGGCCCTGCTCGGCCCGTCGTCGCGGTAAGGCGTGCGAACGCTGCCGCTCCATAGAGCGGCGGCCCGCGCGGCCGCAGGCGGTTCTTGGCGGTCGATGAAGACGCCGTTCATCGAAATCGTTCCGCAGTTTTTTCTCGCGCCGCCCGGCAACGCCGAGCGGCTGTTCGCGTTGTCCGCCCGCGAGTGGGGCAGGGAACCAAGGAGGTTCTCTTATGACGACGAAACATTGGCTGGGAACGGCCGCGATCATCCTGGCGATCGGCACGGCATCAGGTGCTGCATCGGCGCAATCGGACACGAAGCGCGAGAGCGGTGCTGCCGCTCCCACGGCGCGCGAGGCGACTCGGCCCGGCAGCGAAGCCAAAGGCGAGGTCAAAGGCGGCGGCGCCGCGGCTGCTGAACGCGGCGCATCCGAGACGCGGCAGAGCGCGCAGGAGCCGCGCCGGGGCGAGCCGTCCTCCGCGGCGGGCCGCGAGCAGGCCCAGGAGCGGTCCTCGGAGCGGTCCTCGGAACGGTCGGCGCCTGATGCCAAGCAGAGCGCCGAAAGCAAGGGCGAGCGCGGGCCAGCTGCCGCCGAGCGCGGCCGCGACGCCAAGGAGAGCGCCGAGACGAAGTCGGCAACCGACAGCAAGCAGGCTGACAAGCAGCCGGACAGCAAGACCAAGGCGGAGTCCAAGCCGCAGCAGGGACGCGCCGAGGATCAGCGCAAGGGCGAGGACCGCGCCGCCGAAACCAAATCGGGCGCGACGGAGCGCAAGTCGGATCGCGAAGCCGATCGCAACGACCGCAACGGTGCCGACAAGAACCGGCAGAGCCAGGACGAGCGCAAGCCCGGCACCTCCGACCAAGCGGCCGACAAGCAGGCGACGGACAAGCAGTCGACTGACCGCAACAAGCAGGCCAATCAGCCGACTGGCGCGGACAAGGCTTCCACCGCGCAGCAGAACCAGCAGCCGGGTTCGACCACGGCCGACACACGTCAGCAGAATGCGACCGGACAGGCCAACAATCCGGCCCAGCCCGGCGCCAACCGCTCCAGCACGCAGGTCTCCGTCAACGCGCAGCAGAAGACCCGCGTGGTCGATCAGCTCAAGCGCGATCACGACTTCGATCAAGCGCGGACCAATGTCGACATCCGCATCAATGTCGGCGAGCGCCTGCCGGAACGTGTCCGGCCGCGTCCGCTGCCGTCGGACATCGTGACCATCGTGCCGGAATATCGCGGCTACGAGTACACCGTCGTGCATGACGAGATCGCGATCGTCGATCCGCGCAGCCGCGAGATCATCGACATCATCCCGCAGAACGGCATGCGCGCTGATCGGGGCTACGATCGCGGCGGCTATGGCGTGGGCTCGACCCGTATCGTGCTGTCGGACGACCAGCGCCAGATCCTGCGCCGCGCCGCCACCGAGACCAGCACGGTGGGCTCGACCACATCGTCGTCCTCTTCGTCCGGCGCGAGCTGCCTGAGCCTGCGTCGCGTGCCCGACGAGCTCGCCCGCGCCAATCCGGAGCTCGCCAACTACCAATATCTGGCGATCGGCGATCAGGTCGTGCTGGTCGACCCCCGCGACCAGAAGGTGGTGCAGGTGATCGACCAGCAGCAATAGGCGCGCTGCGGAGACCGAGTGGAGGGGCGGGAGCGCAAGGCGGCGCTTCCGCCTTTTTCCTTTCCTTGGTGCTGACGAGCAGCCCTATCGTGCAACGCTCCGCTACGGCGAATTCGCCGCGTCCGGTGTGCGCCGCTTCACCCGCTTGATCGTGCCGGAGAATGAGAACAGCGGCCGGGTGCCGGAATGCAGCATGCCGCGGAGGAAGATCAGCGAGGCGCCGGCGCGGGTGACCTCGCCGGTGGCTTCGATCAACTCACCCTCGCGTGCGGCGTCGAGGAATTCCGACGAGAACGACACGGTCACGCCCGGGCCCTGCAGGATCGGCGCGGCGAAGGCGAACAGGCAGTAATCGGCGAAGGTCATCAGGCAGCCGCCATGGACGTTGCCGCCGCCATTGAGATGCTTCTTCTCGACCCGGAAGGCGCATCGGATCGAGCCATCCTCCTCCATCCGGTGCCAGAACGGACCGGTATGGGATTCGTAGCTGTCGCGCAGCCAGGTGCGCCAGCCGGCGAACTCGCCGTCGGTCGCGATGTGGATGCCGGGGCGGTTCTCGAAGGCGGAACGGGACAGGTCGTGCACGTGTCAGGGCCTTTAACTGTTGATTTACCGTCTTAAATCCGATTGGCCGCCAATCTGCAAATATCCCGCCTGGCGGGGCGGGCCAAAGCTCTGGACAGGGCGGAATAGGGCCGTAAAAGGCCTTTTCCGCTTCTGACTCTGTATCTATGAAGCAGGGTTTAAGGGACCAGCGGCCCACGGGGCAAAGGCATTTCTCCATGCGCAATGAACCGCAGATCACCCCCGAGCTCGTCGCCGCCCATGGCCTGAAGCCCGACGAATATGAGCGCATCCTGAAGCTGATCGGGCGGGTGCCGACCTTCACCGAGCTCGGCATCTTCTCGGCGATGTGGAACGAGCACTGCTCGTACAAATCGTCGCGGATCCATCTGCGGGGCCTGCCGACCAAGGCACCCTGGGTGATCCAGGGTCCGGGCGAGAACGCCGGCGTGATCGATATCGGCGACGGCCAGGCGGTCGTGTTCAAGATGGAGAGCCACAATCACCCGAGCTATATCGAGCCGTACCAGGGTGCCACCACCGGCGTCGGCGGCATCCTGCGCGACGTCTTCACGATGGGCGCCCGCCCGATCGCCTGCCTGAACGCGCTGTCGTTCGGCGCGCCGGAGCATCCCAAGACCCGGCACCTGGTGTCCGGCGTGGTCGCCGGCATCGGCGGCTATGGCAACTCGTTCGGCGTGCCGACGGTGGGCGGCCAGACCCGTTTCCACACCCGCTATGACGGCAACATCCTGGTCAACGCGATGGCGGTGGGCCTCGCCGATGCCGACAAGATCTTCTATGCGGCGGCCTCCGGCGTGAACATGCCGATCGTCTATCTCGGCTCCAAGACCGGCCGCGACGGCATCCACGGCGCCTCGATGGCCTCCGCCGAGTTCGACGACTCCTCCGAGGAGAAGCGCCCCACGGTGCAGGTCGGCGATCCCTTTGCGGAGAAGCTGCTGCTCGAAGCGTGCCTCGAGATCATGGCCGCCGACTGCGTGATCGCGATCCAGGACATGGGGGCGGCGGGCCTGACATGCTCGGCGGTCGAGATGGGCGCCAAGGGTGATCTCGGCGTCGACCTCGATCTCGACGCGGTGCCGACCCGCGAGACCGGCATGAGCGCCTATGAGATGATGCTCTCGGAAAGCCAGGAGCGCATGCTCATGGTGCTGAAGCCGGAGAAGGAGAAGGAGGCCGAGGCGATCTTCCGCAAATGGGGGCTCGACTTCGCCGTCGTCGGCTACACCACGCCGAGCAAGCGCTTCGTCGTCAAGCACGGCGGCGACGTCATGGCCGACCTGCCGATCAAGGAGCTCGGCGACGAGGCGCCGCTCTATGACCGTCCGCACGTGGCTTCGCCAGCGCTGCCGGTGATCCATGCCCGCGAGGTCAAGGCGCCCATGGACACCATCCCGGCGCTGGAGAAGCTGATCGCAACGCCAGATCTGTGCTCGAAGCGCTGGATCTGGGAGCAGTATGATCACGTCATTCTCGGCAATACCGTGCAGCGTCCGGGCGGCGATGCTGCTGTCGTGCGCGTGCAGGACGGGCCGAAAGGCTTGGCGCTGACCGTCGACGTGACGCCGCGCTATTGCGAGGCCGATCCTTATCAAGGCGGCATGCAGGCGGTGGCGGAGGCCTGGCGCAATATCACCGCGGTCGGCGGTCGGCCGCTCGCGATCACCGACAATCTGAATTTCGGCAATCCGGAGCGGCCCGAGATCATGGGGCAGTTCGTCGGCTGCCTGAAGGGCATCTCGGAAGCCTGCCGCGCGCTCGACTTCCCGGTCGTGTCCGGCAACGTCTCGCTCTACAACGAGACCAACGGCCGCGCGATCCTGCCGACGCCCTCGATCGGCGGCGTCGGCCTGCTCGACGATTTCACCAAATCGGCCAGCATCGCCTTCAAGGCCGAAGGCGAGGCGATCCTGCTGATCGGCGAGACTCATGGCTGGCTCGGTCAGTCGGTGTATCTGCGCGACGTCTGCGGCCGCGAGGAGGGCGCTCCGCCGCCGGTCGATCTCGCCGCCGAGAAGCGTATCGGCGACGTCGTCCGGGGCATGATCCATGCGGGCACGGCGACCGCTGCGCACGATCTCTCCGACGGCGGCCTGCTGGTGGCGCTGGCCGAGATGGCCATGGCGTCCGGCATCGGCGCCCGGCTGCTGGCCGCCCCCGCTTCGATCGTGCCGCACGCTTATTGGTTCGGCGAGGACCAGGCCCGCTATCTGGTGACGGTGCCGGAGACCGAGGCCGGCCGCGTGCTCGCCAAGATGCGCGGTGCGGGCGTGCCATGCACCCGTATCGGCACCACCGGCGGCTCGGCGCTTGCCATCGCCGGCGAGGCGTCGGTCGAGGTCACCACGCTGAAGACCCGGTTCGAGAGCTGGCTGCCGGGCTACATGGGCGGCGCTGCCTAGTCCATCGCGGTCGTCCCGGACAAGCCACGGCGGCGCCCCGCGCCGACGGGGCGCCGATCCGGGACTCATACGCCGTGCGCACGAACGCGTTGCGCGGGCTGATCGTTGACCCACGCCAACAACAAAGTCCTGTGGCGATGGGGACCCGCTTTCGCAGGGACGACAGCGGAGTTCGTTGTCCGAGCAGTGGTTACCCTTGGCGTCATTGCGAGCGAAGCGACGCAATCCAGAGCTCCGGCGGGACCCTGGATTGCGTCGTCGCTTCGCTCCTCGCAATGACGGACGAGACAGGGGCGTCCTACAACACGCTCTTCGCGCCCGGAATTTGCCGTAACACCCAGGTCGCTCCCCAGCTCAACAACACGCTGCCGACAAAGGCGATCGTGGCCTTGACGATGGCCGGCAGGCTGAGGTCGAACAACCAATATTGGATCCACAGCACGATCGGATAGTGCACCAGGAACATGCCATAGGCGTCGGCCTGCAGCCGGTCGAGCACGGAGAATTCCGAACGGCGGTTGTTGAGGAAGTAGGACAGGATCGCGAACATCATCGCGGCGCTGAAGATCACGAAGAAGAAGCCATAGGCCGCCTCGTACCAGTGCGGCAGCTCGGGCGGATTGCCGAGCACCTGACGCTTGATCGTGATCAGCACCCAGAGCAGCGCGTAAGGCACGATCGTGACCACGATCCATGCGCCGAGCCCACGCTGCGACATCTGCCCTTCGGCAGCCAGCAGGCCGCGCTCGAAATTGGCCGAGCCGATCCCGGCGCCGACGAAGAAGTAGGCGGCGTAGAGCAGCACGCGGCTGGCCTGGACCGAGAGCGGACCAAGTTCGAACCAATGCGTCGGTCCAAAATACAGCCGCGCCGGGATGTAGAGCACGCCGGTGATCAGCAGGAAGATGAAGAAGAAATCGCGCGGATGAGCGAAGGCGCGCAGCGACAGCCGGTTGATCGGATCGAGCAGGTGCGGCGAGACGCGGTAAAGCAGCGCGGCCGCAAGATCGAACGCCAGGAGCACCCAGATGAACCAGATCGGCCCGCTCGGCCAGGGGCCGACGGTGACGGTCTTCCACCAGAATGCGGCGAAGGTCGCCTCGGGATTGGCGCGCAATTCGATCGCATAATAAGCCAGCGGAATAACGGTCAGGGCAGCGATCACGAAGGGCAGACCAAGCCGCAGCAGCCGGTCGCGCAAGTGCTGCAAGGTCGATTTGTGGGCAAGGCCGGACCACACGAACAGGCCCGACAGGAAGAAGAACATCGCCATGAAGAAGCTGTCGGTGGCCAGCACGATGCCATCGAAGCCGATGAACGAGGTCGGATCGGTGTGGCCGAAATAGGTATAGGGAATCACGGCGTGATGCAGCAACACCACCAGCGTCAGGAATGTTCTTGCATGGTCGAGCGCTGCATTGCGCGCCCGGGCCCGAGGCCTGGCCTGAAGCTCGACCTTCGCGGCCGCCGCCGATTGCGTAACCGATATGACCATATACCCCCCTCAAATGCCCCTGCGTCAGTTCGCCGACCTCGCTGGACGATTGCATCCGCCCTCATCGCCAAGGCCGTCGGCAAGATCGGTCCGACCTGCGTGAGCAAGAATTGAATGATCGCGTGCACATTGGCAGCACTCGCGCCGAGCAGCGGATGACCCCGCCGGGACACCCGATCTCATCGCCGATGCTGCAAATCAGCAAGCGCCGCGACCCGCAAGCCGATTTCTCACACAGTTGAACATTTCTCGTCATCGATCATTACGACGAGCGGCGCTCAAAGTTACGGGCCGGCGGTCTCCCGGTTGCGAGATTCTTCCGTCCGAGGCGCGATCGCTCCAGGAACCGGTTCCAGGCACCGTCGTTAGTGAGGCGAACGCGCCGGCACGGCGCCGGACTGGAGGACCATACCGTGACTATTCTCAAATGGGCGCTGCTGTTCTTCGTAATCTCGGTGGTTGCCGGTATTCTCGGCTTCACCGGCATTTCAGCAGCTTCCGCCGACATTGCGCGGATCCTGTTCTACATCTTCCTGGTGATCTTCCTCGTGCTCCTGATCCTCGGATTGACGATCTTCAGGGTCTAGACATTCAGGGTCGAGGCACCATGAGTCAACGACACCGCGTGCGGTTCGGCCCCTGCGCCGCCCGCGCGGCATATGACGATCAATCAGCCACTTCCTCGATCCGCACCTTGTCCGGATAGAACGCCAGATGACCCGCAATCTCGGTCATCGCGGGGAAGGGGGCCTCGTAGCTCCAGATCGCATTGTCCAGAGTGGTGCCATTGGCGACGATGCTGAAATAGCTGGCATCCCCCTTATACGGACAGTGGGTGACGCGAGCCGTCTTCTGGAGGGCTGCCATGTTGGCGTCGGCCCGCGGCACATATTGGACAGCCGGGTAGCTCGCCTCTTTCAGCGTCAAGGCGCGGGTGGTGTCGGCAATCACGGCCCCGCCGGCAAGCACGCGCACGCGCTTCGGATTGGGCGTGATGGTGATCGGGTGGTCCGGACCGGGAAGCTTCATGTTGCGCGTCCTCATCTGGTCGACCGGGTGCGGCACCCGGTCCTGCCATTTTGTTGTATCCAGCTATATAGTGGCTCCGGACGTGACCTCGAAAGCAGTTCGCGCTAATTTCGGCCATCACGGTCGCGCGAGAGTGCCTTGATTCGTTGCATTCGACGGCCCACGCCAGGGTCGGGCGCTGTATCACCAAGGTGCCCTCGGACCGAGCACAGAAGGAGATTGATCGGATGCCCATGGATGCCCACGATATCGAGCAGATGATCAAGGCCGCCATCCCCGATGCCCAGGTGACGATTCGTGATCTCGCAGGCGATGGCGATCATTACGCCGCCACGGTGATCTCGGAGACCTTCCGCGGCAAGTCCCGCGTGCAGCAGCATCAGCTCGTTTATCAATCGCTGCGTGGCCAGATGGGAGACGTGCTGCACGCCCTCGCCTTGCAGACAGGGGTCCCAGATCAGCGCTGACGCCGCGGCGCACACCTTGGGGGAGGTGGGAGTGGAGAATCCGCGAGGTGCGCTGTTCCGGGTTCTGGAGCCGAACCGGCATAGCCGTGTGACGTTCGTCGAGCTGTTCTTCGATCTCGTCTTCGTCTACGCGGTGACGCAGATCTCGCATTATCTGATTGGCCATTTCACGCCGCTCGGCGCCGCGCAGACGGCGATGCTGTTCCTCGCGGTCTGGTGGGTCTGGGTCTATACCGCCTGGGTGACCAACTGGCTCGATCCTGAAAAAGCGCTTGTTCGCGGCCTGCTGTTTGCGTTGATGCTGGCGGGCCTCGTACTGTCGATGTCGATCCCGCGGGCATTCGAGGATCGCGGCCTGTGGTTCGCGATCGCTTACGCCGCGATGCAGGTCGGCCGCACCGCCTTCTGGTTGACAGCGACGCCGCCGCAGCGATCGGCCGTCCGCCGCAACGCCGCCCGCATTCTGGCCTGGCTCTGTGCATCCGCCGTGCTCTGGCTGCTCGGCGGCCTGGCCGAGGGGACATCGCGAATGGCGCTCTGGGGCGCTGCGCTCACGCTGGAATACATCTCGCCGGCCGTTCGCTTCTGGGTTCCGGGTCTCGGCAGCTCGACCGTGGAAGACTGGATGGTCGAGGGCGGCCATATGGCGGAGCGCTGCGCGCTGTTCATCATCATTGCGCTGGGAGAATCGATCGTCGTCACCGGTGCCACTTTCGCGGAGCTCGACTGGTCCGGCGCCAACATCGCCGCCTTTGCCAGCGCCTTCATCGGTACGGTCGCGATGTGGGCGGTGTATTTCAATCGCGGTGCCGAGGCAGGCTCCGAGATGATCTCGCGATCCACCCAATCCGGGCTCGTTGCCCGATCGGCCTACACCTATCTGCATATGCCGATCGTCGCCGGCATCATCGTGTCGGCCGTGGCTGACGAGATTGTCCTCAAGCATCCCCTCGGACATAGCGACTTCAAGACCGTCGCCGTCACGATCGGAGGACCATTCGTCTTTCTCGTCGGGACCATCCTGTTCAAGCGCGAAGCGCGCGGATTCCTCCAGCTGTCTCACGGCGCGGGCCTGCTTGCGCTGGTCGGACTCGGCTGGTTCGCGCCTGCGCTGTCGCCGCTGCTCCTTTCCGCGCTGACGAGCGCGCTGCTCGCGATCGTCGCGCTGTGGGAGACGCTGTCATTGCGAGCGAAGCCGGAGCCTCACGCCTCGGCGACCAGCGCCTGAACCGAGAACATCTCGCTGGCATCTGTCCACACGGTCTGCACGCTCCAGCCCGAGCCGCGCGCCAGCGCGCCAAACCGCGCGATGCTGTATTTGTAGCTGTTCTCGGTGTGAATGCTCTCGCCGGCCCGGAACGCGATCGTTGTGCCGAGCAGGCGCACGGTCTGCGGCTTGCGCGCAACCAGATGCATCTCGATGCGGTGCTGCTCGCGATTGTAGATGGCACGGTGGGCGAAGGCAGACAGGTCGAAATTGCCGCCGAGCTCGCGGTTGATCCGCAACAGCAGATTAAGATTGAAGCGGGCGGTCACGCCGGCTGCATCGTTATACGCCGCATGCAGGATCCGCTCGTCCTTCTCAAGGTCCACGCCCACGATCATCAGGGCGCCGGTGCCGAGGATCTCCCGCGCGGAGCGCAGGAAACGGCAGGCTTCATGCGGCTCGAAATTGCCGATCGTCGACCCCGGAAAGAAGCCGACCTTCGGCTTGCCGTCGATTGCGCGGGGCAGACTGAAGGCCGTGGTGAAGTCGGCGATGACGGGGTGGACCGCCAAATCGGGGAAATCGTGCCGCAAGCTCTCGGCCTGCGCGGTCAGGAAGTCGCCGGAAATATCGACGGGGACGTAGGCTGCAAAGCCGCAGTTTTCGAGCAGCAGCCGCACCTTGGTGGTCGCGCCGGCGCCGAACTCGATCAGGGCCGCATCCTCTGGGATGATCGCGGCAATCTCGGCACCCCGATCTCTGAGAATGCCAAGCTCGGTGCGCGTCGGGTAATACTCCGGCAACCGTGTGATCTGCTCGAAGAGATCCGATCCGGCGGCGTCGTAGAAGTATTTCGGTGACAATTGCTTGGGCTGCTGCGTCAACCCAGCCAACACATCTGACGCGAAGGCCGATGTCTTGGCGTCCGGGAGATGAGCATTGGCCAAAGCATTGACGTGGACGTTCATGATACTCTCCAGGACGCGCATGGGCGCGGTTGTCGGGATTTGACGCTGACGGCTAGTCGTAATCGGCGAGCCTCAGCCCCGTGAATTGCCAGCGATGATGCGGATAAAAGAAGTTGCGGTAGGTGACGCGGCTGTGGCCCGCTGGCGTCGCCAGCGATGATCCGCGCAGCACCAGCTGGTTGACCATGAACTTGCCGTTGTACTCGCCGAGCGCCCCTTCGATGGCCCGATAACCGGGGTAGGGGCTGTAGGCGCTGCGCGTCCATTGCCAGACCGTGCCGAAGGCATCGTTGAGGTGATGGCCGCGCGCGGCGACTTCCCACTCCATCTCCGTCGGAAGATGCTTGCCGCGCCAGCGCGCGAAGGCGTCCGCTTCGTAATAGCTGACGTGGCAGACCGGTGCGTCGGGGTCGGCGGGCTGCAGGCCGCCGAGCGTCATGATGCGCCATTCGCCCTCGACCTTGTACCAGTGGCCAGGTGCCTGCCAGCCTTCGCGCGTGGCGGTGGCGAAGCCGTCCATCAACCAGAGCGTCGCCATCTCGTAGCCGCCGGCGTCCATGAAGGCGAGCCACTCGGCGTTGGTGACGAGGTTGCGCGCGAGTTTGACCGGCCCAACCAGCGCCCGATGCGCCGGACCCTCATTGTCGAAATGATAGCCCCCGCCAGCATGGCCGACGGTGTGGATGCCCTCCGGGAGGTCAACCCACGTTTCGCCGGTGGCCGCCTGGGCGGGGAAGCGCCAAGCCGGATCATAGGCCGGGGCCGTCGGATTCTGTGCGAATGCGTGCAGGATGTCGGTCAGCATCAACTCCTGATGCTGCTGCTCATGATTGAGGCCGACCTCGACGAGCGGTGCGACCGCCTGCAAGGTGGCCGCATCGGCGCGGCCCAGGAAGTCGACCATGGCGGCATCGACATGGCGGCGGTAGGCGGTGATGTCGGCCACTCCGGGGCGAGTGATCAGCCCGCGCTCGCCGCGGGTATGCCGCGGGCCGGCACTCACATAATAGGAATTGAACAGGAAGGCATAATCCGGGTGGAAAGGGGCGTAGCCGCGGCAATGCCCGCCGAGCACGAATTGTTCGAAGAACCAGGTCGTATGGGCCCGGTGCCATTTCGCCGGGCTGGCATCCGGCATCGACTGGATCACCTGATCTTCGGGGCTGAGCGGTGCGGCCCGTCGCTCGGTTTCGCCGCGGACCACCAGAAAAGCCTCGATCAGGCTTCCGGCCAGGGAGCCGTGGCTCGATGTCGGCAAGGTGGCTGGGGCGGGGGACGAGGCCGTGGCGGAGGCTGAACTGGTCACGCGGGTCTCCGTTTGGGTGGAGAGAACGTTGTTCGCAGGAACAAGTTCCTCCGGACAGTTCGTCCTAAATGGGGGCTTGGTTACGGGATGAAACCCTCGCGGCGGCTATAATATTGCTGCCGTCAGCCCATGACGGGGCCGGGGCTGGCCTTGGGGTGGTTGATCCTCGGCATTTTACTATGGCTGAACAACGGTTTGCGCTACATATAGGGGAGTGGCCTGTCAGCCGGGACGGAATGCGTCCCTGGTGCAGGACGGCACCGAGCCCCAGGCGTTCCTTGAGGCGCCCTAGAGGAAGCGAAGATGAGCATTGAGCAATTCATTGACAACGAAGTGAAGTCGAACGACGTCGTCCTGTTCATGAAGGGGACGCCGCAATTTCCGCAGTGCGGATTTTCCGGCCAGGTCGTCCAGATTCTCGATCATGTCGGCGTCGGCTATAAGGGCCTGAACGTGCTGGAATCCGCCGAGCTCCGCAACGGCATCAAGACGTTCTCCAACTGGCCTACCATCCCCCAGCTCTATGTGAAGGGTGAGTTCGTCGGCGGTTGCGACATCGTGCGCGAGATGTTCCAGAGCGGCGAGCTGCAACAGCTGTTCACCGACAAGGGCATTCCGGTCGGCACGGCAGCCTCGGCCTGAGCTATCCAGTCCGAAAGATCGGCGCGACCCGGTTCGAGGTCATCACAGCCGACATCACCAAGCTCGGCGTTGACGCCATCGTCAACGCCGCCAACTCGTCGTTGCTCGGCGGTGGCGGCGTCGATGGCGCAATCCATCGCGCGGCGGGACCGGAGCTCGTCATGGAATGCCGCATGCTCCATGGCTGCAGGACCGGCGAGGCCAAGATCACCCGGGGCTACCGGTTGCCGGCCCGCCACGTGATCCATACGGTGGGTCCGGTGTGGCAGGGCGGCGAGCGCGGCGAGCCGGAATTGCTGGCGTCGTGCTATCGTCGCTCGATCGAGCTGTGCCACAAGCATTTGCTGGACTCCGTCGCGTTTCCCGCGATCTCGACCGGAATCTTCCGCTTCCCCGCCGATCTTGCCGCCTCGATCGCGGTATCGACGGCGATCGATGCGACCCGCGAGGAGACGTCGCTGTCGCAGATCGTGTTCTGCTGCTTCTCCGAACAGAGTGCCGAGCTGCACGACCAGGCGTTGAGCGAGGCCATCATCAACCGCGGCCACGCGACGTGAATGCGGCCGATCGCTGACGAACCCGCTTGCAAGATCCGGCTGCTCTCGCGCCGCGCGCTGCTCGGTGGGCTTGTCGCGGCGCCGATGCTGCCGGTCCTGGCGCGGACGGGCGGGGCCTCGCGCCAGCTCGATCGGGCGCGGCTCGATCGCGTTTCCGACTACTTCCGAAACGAGGTCTCCTCCGGCAACATTCCCGGCGCGGTCGTTCTGGTGCAGCAGCACGCCGCTCCGGCGTTACTGCAGAGCTTCGGCTTGCGCGATCCCGCGACCCGCACGCCGATGACGGCGGATGCGATCTTTCGCATCTACTCGATGACCAAGCCGGTCACGTCGGTGGCTGCGATGATGTTGGTCGATGACGGCAGGCTCAGCCTGAATGACCCGCTGTCGAAGTTCATCCCTGCCTTTGCCGAGACGACGGTCGAGGGGGCGCCGCTGGCGCGCCCGATCACCATTCTCGATCTGCTGCGTCACACCTCGGGCATCACCTACGGGTTCTATGGCGAGACGGCGGTGCGCCGACTCTATGCCAATGCGCATCTGTTCGATGGCGACATCGACAACGCCGCCTTCGTCGCACGCCTCGCCAGGCTGCCGCTCGCCGAACAGCCCGGCACGTTGTGGGACTACGGCCACTCGACCGACGTGCTCGGGCGGGTGATCGAAATCGTCTCCGGCCGCTCGCTGTTTCAGTTCGAGACCGAGCGGCTGCTCGGGCCGCTCGGCATGCGCGAGACCGCGTTCGTCCTCGCCGACCCGAGCCAGCGCAGCCGCGTTGCCGAGCCGTCGCCGCGCGATTGGTTCGATCGGCCGATTGCCGGCCTCGACGATCCCATTCGGCCGCGGCGCTGGGAGTCGGGTGGGGCGGGCATGATCGGCACCATCTCCGACTATGCGCGGTTTGCGCAGATGCTGCTGAATGGCGGCGCGCTCGACGGCAAGCTCTATCTGAAGCCCGAGACCGTCGCGTTGATGGCGCAGGATCATGTCCTGGCGGCGGGAATTCGTCGTGATGATCTTTACTTTCCGGGCGCGGAGAGCGGTTTCGGCCTGGGATTCTCGGTGCTTCTTGTTGAGAAGCCGCCGCGGCCGCGAGGCGAATATGGCTGGGACGGCGTCGGCGGAACGTTCTTCTTCATCGATCCCGCCGACGATCTGTTCGTCATCGTCATGATGCAGGCGCCGTCGCAGCGGGGCCGCATCGCCAACGAGGTGCGGCAGCTGGTCTACGAGGCTCTGACGTAGCCCAGGTGAGCGGAGCGTCCCCCGGGCTCCTTCATGCCCCGCGCACGATCTCCCTGACATGGCCGATCGTTTCCTCGATCATGCCGGCTGAGACGTCGAGATGGGTGCAGGCGCGGATGCGGCCGTCCATCATCGCGAGCAGCACGCCGCGCCGGCGCAAGTCACTCACCATCCTGTCGCCGGAGACGCCGGCGCCGTCGGGCCTGAAGAATACGAGATTGGTCTCGGGCTCCTGCACCTCGATGCCCTGGATCTGCGCCAGCCCGCGCGCCAGCGCGCGCGCATTGGCGTGATCCTCGGCCAGCCGGTCAACGTGATGATCGAGCGCGTGGATGCAGGCGGCTGCGATCACCCCGGCCTGGCGCATCGCGCCGCCGAGCCGCTGCTTCCAGCGCCAGACCTCGTCGATGAAGCCGGCGCTGCCGGCGAGCACGCCGCCGATGGGGGCGCCCAAACCCTTGGAGAAATCGATCCAGGCCGAATCCCAGCCTGCGGTCATCTCGGCCGCCGGAATGCCGGTGGCGACGGTGGCATTGAGCAGCCGCGCGCCATCCATATGCGTCGCCATGCCATTCGCCTTGGCGATCGCGACGATCTCGTCGAGTGCGGCCTTCTTCCAGATCGTCCCGCCGCCGATATTGGCGGTCTGCTCAACGCTGACCACGGTCTGCGGCGGCTGATAGCGCGAGCGCGGATGCAGCGCGGCGCGCAATGTCTCCGGCGTGAACTGGCCGTCCGGTCCTTTCAACTGCGTCACCTGGAAGCCGCCGAGCGCGGCATGCGCCCCGCCTTCGCGCGAGATGATATGAGCGGTCTCATGCGCCAGGATCTCGTCGCCGGGCCGGCAATGCACCAGCGTCGCGGCGACGTTGCACATGGTGCCCGACGGCATCAGCACCGCGGCCTCCTTGCCGAGTAGCGTGGCGACCCGCCCGCACAATTCATGCACGGTCGGATCGTCGCCGATCTGCTCATCGCCGACCTCGGCCCGCGCCATCGCCTCGCGCATCGCGGCGGTGGGGCGGGTCTGCGTGTCGGACAACAGGTTGACGCGCACGGGCGGCGCCTTGGGATCGCGCGGGGGCGGGGTGTAGTACATCGGCAGTCCTCGTTCGGCTTTCAGACTGCGACCTTACCCAACTCGTGCCCTCTCGGCAAAACGCGCCGCCATCCCGGTCATGCTGCGAGCCAGATATCCGGCCGCAGCGGCCTGGAGATATCGATGGGCTTGGTCACCAGCAGCGGCGCCTTCGCACAATCGAACACCCAGGACTCCAGCGGGCTGCGTCGGGACGGTGAAAGAAGCAGAGCGGCGCCCGGCCGCTGCCGCTTGATGTTCCAGCCCATGTTCACCGCGGCCCAGCCGACAAGCATGGTCTGCCAGTCGTCGGGCTGGTCGTGGGCCTCATCGAAACAATGGAGAAGCTCGAGCGCGAACGGATCATAGCCGAGTTGCGCGTCGGCAAAGGTGAGCCCGGTGCCGAGATGGCGGATCACATGGGCTGTCGCATCGGACTGGACGTGCCAGCAGGAGCGTTCAAGAATGTCGAAGACGGTCGAAGGATAGACGCCGTCGTTGAACCGGTAGCGGATCCCCGACGGCCGTGCGCGTAACGGTGGCGAACGCAACGGCGGAAGAGGCGGAGCGCCGACCGCATCGGTCGGCAATGCGCCGAAGATGATAGTGCGCCTGTTGAACTCCATGGCGAACGCCCCGCTACTTTACAACTGGCGACAGTGAATCACGGGACGGCGGAGCTGTCAGCCCAGGGTGAGGCGAATTCGTGGCAAGTGTGGCATTCGGGAATCTGTTCGCCTCATCCGAAATTCCAAAAGACAAAGGCCCCGGCGCGTGCCAGGGCCTTCGGAATATCAGATGTGATCGGACCTGGGTCCGGTCAAGATCAGCGCGAGTAGAACTCGACGATCAGATGCGGCTCCATCTGCACCGCGAACGGCACGTCCGACAGCGCCGGGATGCGGATGAACTTCGCTGTCATCTTGGAGTGATCGGCCTCGATATAGTCGGGCACGTCACGCTCGGCGAGCTGGGTGGCTTCGAGCACGATGGCGAGCTGCTTCGAGGCTTCCTTGACCTCGATCACGTCGCCCGGCTTGACTTGGTAGCTCGCGATGTTGACCTTGCGGCCGTTCACCTTGATGTGGCCGTGGTTGATGAACTGGCGCGCGGCGAACATGGTCGAGACGAACTTGGCGCGGAACACCACGGTGTCGAGACGGCGCTCGAGAATGCCGATCAGGTTCTCGCCGGTGTCACCCTTCAAGCGGCCGGCCTCGACATAGATGCCGTGGAACTGGCGCTCGGAGATGTTGGCGTAATAACCCTTCAGCTTCTGCTTGGCGCGCAGCTGCACGCCGAAATCGGAGAGCTTGCCCTTGCGGCGCTGGCCGTGCTGGCCGGGGCCGTATTCGCGGCGGTTCACGGGGCTCTTCGGGCGGCCCCAGATATTCTGGCCCATGCGGCGATCGATCTTGTACTTCGCCTCACTGCGCTTAGTCATCGCGTCCTCTTCAAGTCTTGCGTTCGGGTTTGAGGAAACGCGCCCTCCTGTGTGTCCGGGAAACCCGGTCCACCGACAGGCCGATCCCCAAAGCGTGAGGGGACGAGGCCACGGGTCGCGAAACGCAACGCGGGCCGAAAGCGGCCCGCGAGCAGGGCGGTTCTTAAGGGAGAAACCGCTGACTTGTCAAACCTTAACCGCCGCGCCGGCCGGTAAATCACCGCTCCGGCGCCTGCGGGACGGCGATTTTCTCCCGCGCGGCGGTGCAATTCCGGCCAGCGTCCGCTGCTCCGCGGCCGGCCGCCCTCAGCTCGGCCGCGAGCTCGCCGTTCAGCACCTGGGCGAGCCGGATGGCCGTCCTGGCGATCATGGCCCCATCGGTGACGCGGTGGTCCCAGCGGATCAGGAGGCGGATCGTCTGATCCGGCTGGACGAGGTCGAAATTGATGATGAACGGCCCCGGGCTCAGCGCCAGCAGCTCACCGCCGCCACAGGCGGCGACGCTGGTGACGGAGAAATTGCCGAACCAATTGGCCCGTTGCCGGCCGAAACTGAGCCCCACCCACCAGGCGAAGCGGCGCAGCGGCAGCGGTAACCGGGTCGCCCGCATGATCTTGCGGAACATCGGGACGTCGCCGAGCGGCGCCTCCTTGCCCTGCCGGATCATGGCGTCGATCTCGGCCAGGGTCATGTTTTCCGGTCCGGCGATGCGCTGCGGCAGCACGCAATCCTCGCCATTCTCGACCCGGGCGATGGTCACGGTCGCGACGCTGCGCGGCAGCTCGTAGAAGCAGGGCCACGGCCATTTGACATAGAGCGTGCGCAGCACCGGCTCGTCGCGGGCGACCAGCGCGAAGGCCTTGACGAACAGCGCGGCGAAGCCGGGCGGGCAGGCGGCCGCGGCCCGCGCGTCCAGCAGAGGGCCGATAGCAATCGAGCGGGACAGCGACACGAAGGGCACGTCGCGGGAGGCACGCATCAGATCGATGATCAGACGGCGGTGCAGGGAAATCGGCCTGGTTGTTCCGCGCATCCTGAACCCGTCACTCCCGATCCGTATTTTGTGGCCTGTCCGTCGCCCCGGCGGCGGCTGCTGTTAGCACCGAGCGACGGGGCAACGAAAGCCCTCGCCTATGGCGCGGGCGAGGCGAGCGGCCTGGTCTTGTCGACGACGTAAACACCGAGCACTTTCAGGCCCTTGTCGCCATGAACCTTGGCGTCATGGACCACGCCCGCGGGAATCTGGAACGAATCACCCGGTTTCAGGCGCCGGTCCGGCTGTCCCTCGACGATCAGATCCGCCTCGCCCTCCAGGATATAGGCGGTCTCGACGCCCGGATGGGTATGCCGGCCCGCGGCGCCGCCGGCCGCCACCTCGGCGATCGCCTGGACGATGGTATAACCGTCCGGAAAATCGGTCTTCTGCAGCAGCGTGCGCTTGATCGCCGGCTGCTGGGCCAGCGCCGCGCCAAGTCCGAGCACGGTCAGCGACAGGCCGAAAATCGTCTTTTTCATCATGGTCTTCTCCCCAAATGTTGTTTTTCGTTGGAAAGTTGAGGCGCGCCGCAGACGGCACCGAATCAGCGTTTGATCCCTTCGAAGCTTGCGGCAATGCCGCGCTGGAACAAGGACCAGTCGAAACCCAGCGCCAGCGCCACATAGCCGCGTTCGATCATCGCATTGGCCTGCTCGGCCGAGCGCGCCGCGCCGCCGATCGGCACGCCGGATTTGAGGATGCCGGCCTCGGCACGGGCGATCAGGGATGTCACTGCGGGATCATCGAGCTGGCCGCGCTTGTTGATCGAGGTGGCCAAGTCGCCGGGGCCGATCACCGCGATGTCGATGCCGGGCGTGGCCATGATCTCGTCGATGCGCTCGACGGCCTCGACATGCTCGATCGTCACCATGCAGACCATGTCGTCATCGGCGGTCGCCATGTACTCGGCCATCGACACGTTCCAGTGGAACGGCGCGTGGAACGGTCCCCACAGCCGGTCGCCGCGGGGCGGATAGCGCACGCTGCGCACCGCCTTCTCGGCCTCTGTGCGGCTGGAGATCATCGGGAAGTTGATGCCGAGGGCGCCGAGATCCATCGGCGCTTTCGCCAGATGCGGCTCGTTGGCCGCGATGCGCACCAGGGGGACGCAGGGTGTGCCCGATGTGGCCGTGATCATCGCATGCGCGGTGGAAAGATCGATCGGCCCGTGCTCGAGGTCGACGATGATCCAGTCGAGCTGCTGCGCCATGATGCGCACGGTCTGAATGCTCGGGATGGTGGCGATCGCGCCGAAGGTGGGTCTCTTGTCGCGCCAGGCCTGTTTGAGGCGGTTGAGCGGTTTGGGCGTCGCAGACATCGCAAGGTCTCCGTCAGGCCGGCACGCGGCCGCCGAAATAGGACGTCAGCGCCTGGCTGAGTTGATGCGGCTTTTGCGAGGTGAAGATCATGGTGGCGCCGCAATCGCCGGCGCTCGCGGTCGCCGGCCCCAGCAGATCCACGACACGGCGCGCGATGGCCGGTGCCGGGTCGATCCAGGCGATCGGCCATGGCGCCAGCCGTTCAAGGCGATCGAGCAGCAGCGGATAATGCGTGCAGGCGAGTACGACCGTGTCGGTGCGGCCTGCGGGATCGGTGGCATCGCCGACGAAGCAGGGCGCGATCTCGGCCGCGATGGCCGCGTCGCTGACGCTGGTTCCGCTGAGCGCCGCTTCGGCCAGCGAGGCCAGCTCCGGCGAGCCGACCAGGGTCACGGCGCAGCCTTGCGCAAAGTCGCGGATGAGGGCGTGGGTGTATTCGCGCTGCACGGTCGCCTTGGTGCCGAGCACCGACACGCGTTTGGTCCGCGACTGCGCGCAGGCCGGCTTGATCGCCGGCACGGTGCCGACGAACGGCGTGGCGTAAGCGGCGCGCAGCGGCGCCAGCGTCTGCACCGACGCGGTGTTGCAGGCGATCACGATCAGGTCCGGCCGATGTCCGGCGATCAACTCGCCCATCAGCGGCACCACGCGGGCGATCAGCGCCTCCTGGCTGTGATGGCCGTAGGGAAAGAACGCGTCGTCGGCGACATAGACGTAATGCGCATCGGGGCGGGCGCGCACCACCTCGCGCAGCACGGAAAGGCCGCCGAGGCCGGAGTCGAAGACGAGAATCGTAGGGCGGTTTGTCACGTCGCAAGTGTACCGGATCGGGGAGGCGGATTCAGTCGGTTTTTCTGCGGGATTTGGCGGGAGTGAGGCGCTTGGGTGTGTTCCGATGGCGGGAGTAAAGGTTCAAGCATACATCCGTGAGCCCCCCGCAGCCCCCAAACATTCGGTGTCATCCCGGCGCACGCCGGAATCCATAACCACCGTCTTGCATGGGGCGAAGGCTGCATGCTCCATCATGCCTCACACGACCGCCGCGGAGTCCGGGTCCCGGGTCGGCGCCGCGCCGCTGCGCGGCGTCGCGGCTTGCCGGGACGACGACAGTAGAGAGGGGCGCCATTGCGAGCGAAGCAATCCAGAGTCCCGCGACGACGCTGGATTGCTTCGTCGCTGCGCTCCTCGCAATGACGGTGGTGAAACATGCGTTCTCATCCTCGCACCCGCTTTCGCGTCCGAGTGTTGCTCATCTGATCGCCCTCTCGAGAATGAGGGCGCGGGGAAGGCCGGGTGCCGGTCGGCACCCATGGCCCGCCTGCAGCAGAAAAAGCAGGCGGCAGTCACCACAGGTACGGGCCGGATCATCCGGCCTTCCCCGCGCGATGGCTGGAACGGCTTATACGTGCTCTCCCCGGGGACCGGCGTTTTGCCCCCGTCGCCCGCGCGCTCGTCGAACGTGGCAGCGCGAACTTGGTCTCAGCACCGGGAGACCAGGACCACACGATTTCGCCGTGCGTATCGGATCGTTCGTCGGCATGATCGCTCACGCTGCAACCCGACACGCCCACCGCATCCCGCACCCCACGCTCGTGACGATCGCGATGCGCCCCTCAAGTGAGGCGGGATGGCGAGATCATAGCATTGATTTCCGAAAAACAGAAGGCGTATAATTCGGATTTTCGGTTGGGGTCTGCTGATCGCGCCGGCCCTGCGGGCGGCCCGTGCAGGGGACGGGCAATCGCATATGGCGATTCTTGGTTCGCGCTCGTCTGCTTCCCCGCCGTCATGGCCGGGCTTGTCCCGGCCATCCACGTCGGTTTGGCGTGGAAAGAAAGCGTGGATGCCCGGGTCAAGCCCGGGCATGACGCAGTAACTCATTGTCGGGCTCCCTCGGAGCGCGCCGATGTCTGCTCATATCCGACAGCCCTGCTGGAAGGGGTAGGCGGATCGCGAGGGGAGGTCGTCAGGGGGCCGTCGCTCCGATAACAATAGTATTAACTAATTAATTAGTGGCGGCTATTTATTCGGCATGATCCAGGTATTACGGTGACAGTGCATTTAATTTGACATCCGTCGCCCGAACGCGCAGGATGGCACATGGCCCGCCTTGCCCGTGTCGTCGTCCCCGGTCTGCCGCATCATGTCACCCAGCGCGGCAATGGTCGCGCACGCACCTTTTTCGGTGACGACGATTACGCGCTCTATCGTGACCTGCTTGCGACCCATTGCCAGGCGGCCGACGTTGCGGTGTGGGCGTGGTGCCTGATGCCGAACCATGTGCATCTGATCCTGGTGCCGTCGGATGCCGATGGCCTGCGTCGGGCGCTGTCGCGGGTGCATCGTGTCTATGCCGGAATCATCCAGGCGCGCCGCAAGCGCAGCGGGCATTTCTGGCAGGGGCGGTTCGGCGCGGTGGCGATGGACGAGGCGCATCTGGCGGCGGCGCTGCGCTATGTCAGCCTCAACCCGGTGCGGGCGCGGCTGGTGACACGCGCCCAGGACTGGGCGTGGTCGAGCACGCGCGCGCATCTGCGCGGGCGCGACGACGGCGTCACCGCGCGCGAGCCTGTCAAGACGATGTTTCCGGACATGGCCGGGCTCCTGAGCCGCGCGCCCGAGGATGAGGAGGAACTGTTCGCCCGCCTGCGCGCCGCCGAGAGCATCGGGCGTCCGATCGGCAGCGACCGTTTCCTCACCCGAATCGAGAAAATGACCGGGCGCGTGCTCAAGCCGGCCAAACGCGGGCCGAAGCCGGCAGCGGAGGATTGAGCGGAGACAGGCCGCGCAACGAGACTTGCGCAGTTCTGTGCACTGTCTCCGTAAACTTGCACCGTAACAACCCGTAATAGCGCCGAGATCAACACGATCCCGGGAGCACGCAGACCCAAACCGGTCCGCGAAACGTATCCGACTTAAGGGCTGAGATCGGCCGTTCCCGAAGGAGATCCGGATGGAGCCGGAGCGCGCGACGTCGACCGTTTATTATGACGGATCCTGCCCGCTGTGCAGGGCGGAGATCGGTTACTACAGCCGCACGGACCAGGACGGCGCGCTGTGCTTCGTCGACGTCTCCGCGGCGGGGGCCGCGCCTCCGGAGGGACTGACCCAGCGCGAGGCCATGGCGCGGTTCCATGTGCGCGCCGGTGACGGACGGCTGCTCTCGGGCGCGGAAGCATTCGTCGAGGTCTGGCGGCGGCTGCCGCGGTGGCGCTGGGCGGCGCGGCTGGCGTCGCTGCCGGGCGTGCTGGCGGTGCTGGAATTGGGCTACCGGCTGTTCCTTCCCGTGCGGCCGTTCATCTCCCGCGGCGTCGCGCGCCTCCAGCAGCGGGCCGCTGGCTCGGAACGCGGGTGACAGGGCGGGGGGAGGGGGCCAGCGCATGGAATGACACGCGCCGCTTGAATAAGTCTGAGGGACATCCATATGCCATCCATGCACCATCCAATGGGATGGCAAGATGGATGCCGTCACGATGCCCGATAACGTCCAGCCGCTCCGCGCCAAGGCGCCCGACACCGAGAAGATCACGGTCAATCTCGGCTATGTCGATCTCGGTCAGATCGACCTGATGGTGCAGGAGGGGTTCTATTCCAACCGCACCGATTTCATCCGTACCGCGATCCGCAACCAGCTCGACCGGCATGGCGACGTGGTCAAGCAGTCCACGCTGCGCCACAGCCTGGATCTCGGCCTGCGCAACTTCAGCCGCGCCGATCTCGAAGCGGCGCAGCGCGCGGGCCAGATGCTGCAGATCAACGTCCTGGGGCTCGCCACCATCGCCGCCGACGTCACGCCCGAACTGGCCCGCGCCACCATCGCCTCCGTCTCGGTGCTGGGCGCGCTCCATGCCACCCCCGCGGTCAAGGCCGCTCTCGCCGACAGAATGAGGTAGCGTCATGCTCGATCAGGGTATCATGCGCGAAGCGACGCGACTGACGCGGGCCGGCCAACTCATCGAGGCCACGGCGCTGCTGCAGCGGATGCTGCGCGGCGCCGGCACTCCGGCTGCGGCCTCGTCCGCGGCTGCGCGGCCGGCGCCAAGGCGGTTGTCGGCGCCGACCATCGACGGCGAGGCGACGCGTATCGGCGAGCGCGCGCGTTCTGCCGCGCCGGACGCGGCGGCGCAGGTGCGCACTGCGGAACGCACGGCAGCGCAAGACTCCGACATGCCATTGCGAGGCGCGTCCGCTTTGGCGCGCAAGCGCTTCGTCCGTCGTGACGGCCTTCGCGACCTCCCGGGCATCGGCTTGCGAGGTCCTGCTCTGCGCATGCCGGCCGCGCATGAGATCGCGCCGGAGGGCGCGCGCTTCATCCAACGCAGCTTCAGCAATGCGGCCGGGCACAGGTCCTACAAGCTGCTGATCCCGAGCAGGACGCACGGACATCCGTTGCCGCTGATCGTCATGCTGCATGGCTGCACGCAATCCCCCGACGATTTCGCCGCGGGCACGCGGATGAATTTTGCGGCCGAGGCGCAGGGCTGCTTCGTGGTCTATCCCGAGCAGCCGAGCGGCGCCAATCCGTCGAGATGCTGGAACTGGTTTCGTACCGGCGATCAGCAGCGCGACGGCGGCGAGCCGTCGCTGATCGCGGGCATCACGCGCCAGGTGATGCAGGACCACGCGATCGATCCCAAGCGCGTCTACGTCGCCGGCCTGTCGGCTGGAGGCGCTGCGGCTGCCATCATGGCCGCGACCTATCCCGACCTTTATGCAGCCGCCGGCATCCATTCGGGCCTCGCATGCGGCGCCGCGCGCGATCTGCCCTCGGCGCTGATGGCCATGCGTCAGGGCGGCGCCGCGCCGGCGGCCGCGCGCAGCGCGGTCGTGCCGACCATCGTCTTTCATGGCGACCGCGACACCACCGTGCATCCGGCCAATGGCGACCAGATCGCGCAATCCACCAATGGGCGCGGGACGGCGTCGGTCGCGCGCGGCCGCGTGCCCGGCGGCCATGCCTACACGCGCACGGTTCTGACCGACCGCGGACAGGTGACGTCGGAGCACTGGATCATCCATGGCGCCGCTCATGCCTGGTCCGGCGGCAGCCCGGCCGGCTCCTACACCGATCCGAACGGCCCGGACGCCACGCGCGAGATGCTCCGCTTCTTCCTCGCGCATGCGCGAGGCTGATGAAATCAGGGGCGCATGACGGTGATGCCGTACTGAATTGCGCCCGCCGCCAAGCAGCTCATTCACATCGAACGCCTGTGGTGCGATGCGCCGATTGCTGGATTGGTTGTTCCGAAATCGCCAGACCGGCGAGATCACGATCGCACAGATGCCGAACCCCGCGCTGTGGATCGTGCTGGTGGGAAGCGTCGTCAGCTGGGTCTGGCATCCGCCAGGGCGGATGGGTCTCAATCTGGACGGCCTGGTCAAGGCCAGCCTTGTCGTGTGGGCCGTCGACGAACTCTGTCGCGGCGTCAACCCGTGGCGACGCTGCCTCGGCGCGGCCTTGCTGGTCTATGTGATCGCAACCGTCGAATGGACATAGGGAGGCGTGAGTTCAAGCCTCGGCGCCGGGAATGCCGACCGCTTGACCTGCATCAACGGACATTGGCGCCTGCTGGCCGATGCTTGGTGATGTTGTCCGGTGTCACGGGAACATGCATGGGACGTTCGACGCGTGCCTTGCGGCAGGAACCACAGTTTGATGAGTCCCTCGATCATCAACGACATGAACGCTGCCGCGCGCTTCGAGGGGCCGGGCGTCTCGCCGGTGTTTCGCGCCCGCAAGCTCTCCAAGACCTACCGCATGGGCGAGGTCGAGGTGCATGCGTTGCGCGACGTTGATCTCGACATCATCGAGGGCGAATTCGTGGTGCTGCTCGGGCCCTCTGGTTCAGGCAAGTCGACGCTGCTGAACATCCTCGGTGGGCTCGACAGTCCGACGTCGGGCGACGCGCAATGGCGGGATCATCAGCTGGTCGGCGCCGGCGATGCCGAGCTGACGCGCTACCGGCGCGAGCATGTCGGCTTCGTGTTCCAGTTCTACAACCTGATCCCCAGCCTGACCGTGCTCGAAAATGTCCAGCTGGTCACCGAGATCGCCGACAGGCCGCTCGATCCGCTGGAGGTGTTGAAGCTCGTCGGCCTCGAGCGGCGGATCGACCATTTTCCCTCGCAACTGTCCGGCGGCGAGCAGCAACGGGTCGCGGTAGCCCGCGCCATCGTGAAGTCGCCTGACGTGCTGCTGTGTGACGAGCCGACCGGTGCGCTCGACTACGAGACCGGCAAAGTGGTGCTGGCCGCGATCGCGCGCGCCAACGAGCAACTCGGCACCACCACCATCGTCATCACCCACAATGCGGCGATCGCCGGGATGGCCGACCGCGTGCTGCGGCTCGGCGGCGGCCGCATCGTCGGCGAGACGCGCAATCCGCGGCGGCTCTCGGCCGAGGAGGTGACGTGGTGAGCCTGCTCAACCGCAAGCTCTGGCGCGATATCGGCGCCATGCGCGGGCAGGTGATCACCATCGCGCTGCTGGTTGCGGCGGGTGTCGCCGTGTTCGTCGGCTCGGTCTCCACCTATCAATCGCTGCGCGCCGGCTGCGAGCTGTTCTATGCAGAGGCGCGGTTTCCGCAGGTCTTCGTCACCTTGAAGCGCGCGCCGCTGACGCTGGTCGCCCGCCTCAACGCTGTCGCCGGCGTCCTGGCGGCTGAGCCGCGGATCGTGCGCGAGGTCATCGTTGACGCGCCCGCCGCGGCGCAGCCGGTGTCGGCGCGCCTCGTCTCGCTCAGCCGCGCCGGTGATGAGCCGCTGGCGCGGTTGCATCTGCGCCGCGGCACGGCGCCCGCGCCTGGCGACGCGCGCAGCGCCGCGGTCAACGAGGCCTTTGCGGATGCCAATGGCGTCAAGCCGGGCGACGAGATCCGCGTGCTGCTCAACGGCCGGCTGCAGGCGTTCCGGGTTTCCGGCATCGTGCTGTCGCCGGAATATGTCTATGCGGTGCGTCCGGGATTGCCGATCCCGGACGATCGCCTCTATGCGATCCTGTGGGTCGACCGCAGCGCGGCCGAGGCCGCCTTCGACATGAAGGGCGCGTTCAACGACGCGGTGGTCGCGCTGGCACCGGGGGCCGATGCACAGCCCGTCATCGAGGAGCTCGACCGGCTGCTCGAGCCCTATGGATCGATCGGCGCGATCGCGCGGCGCGACCAGCCGTCGAACCGGTTTCTCGAGGACGAGCTGAACCAGCAGAAGGTGATGTCGATCACCATTCCGATCATTTTCTTCGGCGTCGCCGCCTTCCTGCTCAACAGCGCGCTCGGGCGGCTGGTCGCCGCGCAGCGCGAGCAGATCGCAGCCCTGAAAGCGCTCGGCTTTCCGACCTCGGCCTTGACCCTGCATTACCTCGCGCTGATGCTGGTCATCGTGCTGATCGGATCGGCGCTCGGCATCGTCGGCGGCCTCGGCTTCGGCCAGGCCATGATCACGAGCTACCACGGCTTCTTTCGCCTGCCGGAGCTGCCGTTCCGGCTTGCGCCGTGGTCGATCCTTGCTGGCGTTGCGATCAGCACGGCGGCCGGGTCGCTCGGTGTCATCACGGCGCTGCAGGCGGTCGTCGGACTTGCGCCTGCGGAAGCGATGCGGCCGGCCGTCCCGATGGGGTTTCGCCGCTCCTGGATCGAGCGGATCATGCCCGGCGTGGCGCGCCGCGCACGGCGGATGATGATGCTGCGCAACGTCGCGGGGCGTCCGTTCCGCTCGCTGTTCACCGTCGTCGGTATCGCCTTCGCGGTGCCGATGATGGTGCTCGGAATCTTCTGGCGCGATGCGATCGGCGAGATGATCGAACTGCAGTTCAACCTGGTCGAGCGCGGCAACGCCTCCATCACCTTCCCGCATCCGGTGGATCGCGCGGTGTTGCGCGACCTGGCGCGACAGCCGGGCGTGCTCCTGGCCGAAGGTCAGCGTATCGTGCCGGTGCGGCTGCGCGCCGGCCAGCGCAGCTACCTGACCTCGGTGATCGGGTTGGCGGCGGCGGACGAGCTGCGCCGTCCGCATGATGCCGCGCGCCGCCCGATCGTGGCGGCGCCCGACGGCATCACGCTGACGCGGCGGCTCGCCGAGCGGCTGGCCTTGAGCGCGGGCGATCTCGTCACCGTGGAGGCGATGGAGGGCCGCCGGCGCCGCCGCGATGTGCCGGTGAGCGCCATCGTCGACGAGGCGATCGGGATGGCGTCCTACATGGACATCGACACGCTGAACCGCTTCACCGGTGAAGGCAAGGTCATCTCGGCCGCCAGCCTGCATGTCGATCCGGCGGCGCTGCCCGCGCTCGGCGCGCGGTTCAAGAATCTGCCGATGATCGAATCCGTCTCGATGAAGGCCTATGCCGTTGCATCCTTCATCGACAAGATCGCGGGCCTCGTCTTCGTCACCGCGGGAATCCTCACCGGCTTCGCTGCGATCATCACCGTCGGCGTGGTCTACAACAGCGCCCGCATCAGCCTGCAGGAGCGCGCCTGGGAGCTCGCCAGCCTGCGCGTGCTCGGCTTCACCCGCGGCGAGGTCGCCGGCATCCTGTTCGGTGAATTCGCGCTCGAGATCGCGCTGGGGATTCCGCTCGGCCTGTTGCTGTCACGCGGCATCATCGCGCTGATCGCGCGGCTGCATTCGAGCGAGAGCTTCCAGATTCCCGGCGTGATCGCGCCGCGGACGTACCTGATCGCGACAGCGGTGGTCTTGGCCAGCGCCGCGATCAGCGCCATCATCGTGCGCAGGAGGGTCGATCGGCTCGATCTGGTCGCCGCCCTCAAGACCAGGGAATGAGCATGCGTCCTGTGTTGCGCCGTGTCGTCATCGCGTCGATCGCTCTGGCGGTCGCTGCCGCCGTCGGCTGGATGGCGATGCCTGGTCCCATTCCGGTGGAGACGGCTGTGGTGACCAAAGGGCGGTTCGTCGCGACCGTGGAGGACGACGGCAAGACGCGGGTGCGCCAACGCTATGTCGTGGCCGCGCCGCTCGCCGGACGGCTGGGCCGTCTCCGCTTCAAGGCCGGCGATCAGGTCAAGGCCGACGACGTGGTCGCCACCATCACGCCGGCGCCGGCACCCTTGCTCGATCCGCGCGCCCGCCGCGAGGTCGAAGAGCGGCTCGGCGCGGCCGAGGCCAATGTCGAACGCGCCAAGGCGGTGGTGGCACGGGCGCAGGCGCAGAGCGCGCAGGCGGCGGCCGATCTCGCGCGCACCATGGCCCTGGCCGCAAGCGGGGCTGGGACGATTCAGGCGAAGGAGCGCGCCGAGCTCACGATGCGCGTCGCCGAACGCGACCTGCGCGCCGCCGAATATGTCGACCACGCCGCCCAGCACGAACTCGGACAGCTCCGGGCGATGCTGGCGCGTTACGGCAGCAACACCGATGCGGACGTGCCGGCGGACAGCTGGAACGTGACGGCGCCGGTCGGCGGGCTGGTGCTGAAGGTGACCCAGGAAAGCGAGACCATGGTGCAGCCGGGCACGGCGCTGCTCGATCTCGGCGATCCCCATGATCTCGAAGTGGTCGTCGACGTGCTGAGCACCGATGCAGTCGAGATCGCTCCCGGCGCTGACGTCACGATCGACCGTTGGGGCGGCGCGGGCCGCCTGTCGGGGCGGGTTCGCCGCGTCGAGCCGGCGGCCTTCACCAAGATCTCCACGCTCGGCGTCGAGGAGCAGCGCGTCAACGTGCTGATCGACATCGTCTCGCCGGCCGACCAATGGCAGCGGCTGGGCGATGCCTATCAGCTCGATGCGCAGATCGCCGTCTTCACCCAGGACGATGCGACCATCGTGCCGACCGGCGCGCTGTTCAAGCGTGGCGACGACTGGTCGGTGTTCGTGCTCGAGGACGGCCGCGCCGCGTTGCGCAAGTTGCGGATCATCCGCCGCTCGGGCCGGTTCGCGGCGGTGGCCGAGGGCGTGTCCAGCGGCGACGTCGTGATCATCTATCCCGGCGACCGGGTGGCGGATGGCGTCAAGGTCGCGCCGCGTTGACGTGACGCGCGCAGAAGCGTCCTCAGCGCTGTGACGCCAGCTGCCTCAGCCGCGCATGCCGCGCCAATGCGTGCGCGATCAGGGCGTCCATCAGCGCCGGCTGGGGCAGGCCGGTGGCCTCCCACATCTTTGGATACATGCTGATATTGGTGAAGCCGGGCAGGGTGTTCACCTCGTTGACGTAGACCTCCTCGCCGTGGACGAAGAAGTCGACGCGCGCGAGGCTCTCGCAGCAGAGCACGCCGAACACCTCGGTCGCCATCTTGCGGATGCGCTGCGCCAGGCCAGGCTCGACCTGCGCCGGGACGTGCAGCGAGGCCCCCGATGCATCGGTGTACTTCGCCGCGTAGGAATAGAAGCCGTGGCTGCTCGCGGGCACGATCTCGCCGAGCTCGGAGGCTTTGACCTCGCCATCGGCATGCTCCAGCACGGCGCATTCGATCTCGCGCACCGGGGAGATGCAACGTTCGATCAGGATCTTGCCGTCGAAGCGCAATGCGAGATCGCAGGCGGCGGCGAACTCCTGCGGGGTGCGCGCCTTGGAGATGCCGACCGATGAGCCGAGATTGGCCGGCTTGATGAACAGCTCAGAGCAGCCCACGGCATGGACGGCGTCCTCGTAGCTCACCGGTGCCGCTGCCGTCATCGTGACGAAGGGCACGATCGGCAGGCCGGCATCGCGCAGCAGGCGCTTGGCGACGTCCTTGTCCATCGCCGCCGCCGATCCCATCACCCGCGCGCCGACATAGGCGACATCGGCGAGTTCCAGCGCCCCCTGCATGGTGCCGTCCTCGCCGTTGGGACCATGCAGCACCGGGAAGATGACATCGAAGGTGAGTTCGCGCGGTGCGGCCGCGCCGTCGCCGAGCACCAGCGCGCGGCCCTGGCCGGCCGGCAGCAGCACGATCTGCGGACCGTCCGGCGGCACGGTCAAAGCCTGGGCTGTCCTGGCGTTGACGGCGTCGGCCAGCACCCAGCGCCCCTCCGGCGTGATGCCGATCAAGGTGACGGCGTATCGGCTCGCATCGAGCGACCGGAAGATGTTGGCGGCCGAGGCGCGGGACACGTCATGCTCGGCCGAGCGCCCGCCGAACAGGATCGCCACGCGCGTCGTGTTGTGTGCCATGACGTCAATCCATCCCACCAGCTTCAGCCTCTGCGCCGCAGCGTATCGCGGCTGACCCGAACGTGGCAATCACCGCGACGAGATCCGCGCTCGCAATGACGGATGATGCAGAGTTCGCTCTGATGGCGACGTCTCGCCCGCACTCATCGCCAGCCGGTCGCGCCTTCGGAGCAGACGGACCGCGTGCCGGCGGCGTGCATGCAGCTGCGATAGAGTGACGGCTCGACGAAGCGGCCGGACCACACGCCGCGCCCGGCACGGCGGGCTGCGACCTGATCGGCCGCGTAATGACCGTGGGAATATTGCGGCTCCTCCAATGCAAGCCCGCGCGACACCATGAACTGGCCGAGATCGACACCGCCGGCCGCGCAGCGCGCGACGACGCGGCCATAACGGTCGCCATCCACGGGCATGCAGCGGATGGTCTTGCCGCGGGTGAACGCGTCGAGCGTGTTGGCGGCGAGCGCGCCGCAGCGATATGGCTTGCGGTCGCGGCCGCGGCACAATTGCGCGCTCTCCGGCGCGTCGATGCCCCACAGACGAATGCGCTGATCGTGAAGATCCAGCGTATCGCCATCGACGATGCTGCCGCGGCCAACAAGGTCGCGCGCGACGGCAGAAGGCGCGGCAGCCAGCAGCAGAGCCCCGCAGACGAAGAGAAGTGAATATCGCAAGATCGGCACCGTGCACTGGGGCGTCAATTCGCCGAGCGGCGAATCAGATGCTGCCCGTGAGGTCTTATAGCGAATAGCTAAGCCGAGCAGCGCGATCCTATGGCTGCCGAGCGAGATCACGCCAAGATGCGCCACATCGCGCGCGTTCGCGGTGCGGACGTCATGGGGGGAGGCGACATGCGGCCGTGATGCCACATCGCCGTTGGGATCAGCTCGCCGGGGGGATCAACTCGCCGGCCTGCTGCTCCGCGCCGCATGCTCCACGTCGGCGGCCAGCGCGCTCAGATGCGCGGCGAGGCGCGCGAACAGCTCGCGCTTGTCGCGGTCGGTGGCGAGGTCACGAATGATGGCGCATTCTGCCGCGTCGGCCCGCAGCTTGTCGGGCTCGGTCATCAACTCTGACATAATTCGCTTCCCTGCCGCGCTGGCGAAATGTCGAAACGACGAGCAGGCGAGATTGTTCCGGGGCGCCGAGAAAGAATTTCGGGCCTCACTCGTTGTCGGATCTGAATACCGTCGCACGGCTATCGCTCTCCGGGCCACCATGTCGAGGCGGGATGGGCGGCCGAGATCTTGGTCTCGCGCAACGCCACCAACGCGCTGCGCTTGTAGGGATGACCGCGCAGCCGCGAGCAATCCTGGCACCGCATGTAGCGCTCCAGCTCGTGGATCGGCGTCGTCTTGGGCCGTCTGATGATGTCGAGCGCGACGGTCTGGTTGGTGTCGCAGCCGAGGCAGCGCACTTCGAGATAGAAGTAGCCGGCATTGAGGGCATCGCCGAGCAGCGGCGAGGGTTGCGCCGGCCCCTTGTAGCCGAGCATCCGCTTGTTCCAGGCCGCGCAGGCGAGGCGGTCCGCTTCCTTGCGCGCGCGGGCGGCCTGTTCCTGCGCGATCCTGATGCCGGCGCCGTAGAGTCTCTCGCGCGATCTGGTGGTCATGAGCGCCATGATCGATCCCGCGGCGTCGCGCAGCAAGCCGCTAGGTTTGGGGCTGCAGGAACCGTGGGACTACAAGCTCATCCACAGGGGAGCGTCATGATACCGCATTCATTGCCGCCACGCGTCGGATCGCGCGCGGGCTGCGCGTGAAGGCAGGTGACATTCTTAATGATCGGCGGTCACGATCGTCACTGCCGGCCGCACGCGGCGTCTTATTCTGCAACATGAGCGGTCGGTGAGATGCCTTGCGCGCGGCTGCAGGCCGCGGCCCGCAAGTTCCATGGCGCGCCTCGTAACGCAACTACTTAGGAAAAGTTCCAAAGTTTTTCTCGCGCATCGGCAGTTCCTTCAGCTTGTTCCCCTCGGCGCGGGACGATAGACGTGAATGCGGTGTCGAACGTGCGCGCGGGTCGGAGTTTGTCAGATTGGGTGTTGAGACGCAGGCCGTGGTCAGCGACCACGTTTCTGCTGACACTTCTTGCTGTCGCCCTATCGAGCGCCGCGCGCGTTGCGTTGGATCTGCTCGGTGCGAGCCTGCCTTACGCCACCTTCTACCCCGCGGTCGTGTTTTCGGCGTTGTTCGGTGGCATCCCCTCGGCGATTTTTGCCACGTGGTTGTCGGCGACGGTGGTGCTGGTCGCTTTCACCGACCGGCCGGGACATGGTGAAGCCGTCAATCTCGTCGCATTCCTCGGCACGGCTGCGCTGGTCATCTGGCTGGCCAATCTCTGCCGGAACGCGCTGCTCGAGCTCAAGCGTAGCGAGCATGCGCGCGAATTGCTGCTTGGCGAGCTCCGCCATCGCGTGAACAACCAGCTCGCGGTGTTTCAGTCGATCGTCCGGTCGAGCCTGTCGGGCGAGGATCATGACAAGGGCGAGGCGATCTCGCTCAGGCTCGAGGCTGTGGCGCGTGCCAACACGCTCGCCTGGTCCGACCACCGCATCATGACGCTGCGCATGCTGATCGAGATGGAGCTGCAGCCCTATCGGGTGCCGGGCGTGATCGCGGTGGAGGGAGCCGATGTGCAATTGGGGCCGGACGCGGTGCGCAATCTTGCGCTGGTGTTCCACGAACTCGCGACCAACGCCGTCAAATATGGTGCGCTGCGCGGCGATGGCGGCCGGCTCGAGGTGCAGCTGGCGCAAGACGGCGGTCGCACGGTCGTGACCTGGCGCGAGCTGTGTGCGCATGCGGTCGAGCCGCCGATGCGCGAGGGATTTGGCATGCGCATGATCCGGGCAAGCCTTGCCGCGATCGGCGGCAGTGTCGAGCAGGATTTTCGCGCCGACGGACTGCTCTGCCGGATCAGGTTCGAAGCGGGCGCGTGAGGCGCGGGCTGCGATCAGCTGCGACGGACGTGGCGGATTGAATGCGAGCAGCGATGTCGCCCGCGGATCATCCGGTAAGCCGATCGAGAGCCGCAGGCGCGGGTTCCAATGGTTGACGCCGCGAATCGATGCGGCCGGCCTGAAACGGCCGCAGCGCTGCCGCGTAGTTCTTCAATGAATCGACGCGACATGTTGCTCTTGGCCGCGCTGCTGCTGATCTCGCTGATCGTGACCTGGCTGGGCACGGACTATGTGCTCAACCATGTGGTGATCCCGCTGATCGAGGATCGGCAGCCTGGCCCTGACCTGCCCGCATCGTGACGAGTCGATGCGCGATCGACCGCCATTGCGCACTGCGCTTGCCGCATGTTTGTCCGCCGCGCGGAACGCGGCGCGGCTTGATCGCCGGAGCGAAACGCTCCACCATCCCGCGACGAAGCGCGAAACGCGCCGCGGGCAGGAGACGTCGGATGAAATGCTATGAGCTGCAGGGACCGGGCGGCATCGAGGCGCTGGCACTGGTCGACAAGCCCGTGCCCGCGCCGGGCCAAGGCGAGGTGCTGGTGCGGCTATCTGCCGCCAGCATCAACTATCGCGACCTGCTGACGGTGAAGGGGGGCTATGGCGCGCGGCAGAAATTTCCGCTGGTGCCGCTGTCCGACGGCGCCGGCGTGGTCGAGGCGGTCGGCGACGGCGTGGTGGGGGTCGCGCCCGGCGAGCGCGTGATCGGCAGCTTCTTCGAGAGCTGGAGTGCTGGTGAGCCGAGTGAAGCGAAGATGCGGGCCGCGCTCGGCGGCGCGGTCGACGGCACCTTGAGCGAATATCGGATCTTTCCCGCGCATGCGCTGGTGAGGACACCGGCGCATCTCGGCGATATCGAGGCGGCGACCTTGCCCTGCGCCGGCGTCACGGCCTGGAGCGCGGTGGTCAAGCTCGGCGGCATCCGGCCGGGCCAGACGGTGCTGACGCAAGGGACGGGCGGCGTTTCCATCTTCGCGCTGCAGATCGCCAAGATGGCCGGCGCGCGAGTGATCGCGACGTCCTCGAACGAGGCCAAGATCGCGCGGCTGCAGGCGCTCGGGGCCGACGTCACGCTGAACTACAAGGCGTCGCCGGATTGGGGCAAGAAGGCGCGGGAGATCACCGGGCAGGGCGTCGATCTCGTGGTCGAGGTCGGCGGTGTCGGCACGCTCAACGAATCGATCCGGGCCACCCGTATCGGCGGCACCATCGCCTTCATCGGCGTGCTCGCCGGCGCGCCGGCCGCCGAGCTGCGCCTGCCTTTGATGGTGATGCAGCAGCAGCGGCTGCAGGGTGTCACGGTCGGCTCGGTCGAGGATCTGCAGGCGCTGGCCAATGCGCTGGCGCTGCACCAGGTCAAGCCGGTGGTCGATCGTGTGTTTCCGTTCAGCGAGGCGCGCGCGGCGTTCCACTACATGTCGAGCGGCGCGCATCTCGGCAAGGTGGCGATCGCGATCGGGTGAGACTTGTTCGGTCGGCTCGCGTCGCCCGGGCGAGCGAGACGACCCCGGGGAGACCATCTCCGCACGTCGCTGCGCTTGTGCGCTCGACGTGCTTTCCGTCGCATCAGGCTAGCGGCGCGGTGGTGGCCGGTGCTGCTTGGGCAGCTTGAGTTGCCAGGCGCCGTTGACCCGTTCGATCGAGGCGGGGAAGGGCTTCATCTCTGCGCCGACCTTGAAGGTTGCGACGAGCTTGACCCGGTCGTCACCGTCCCAACCGGCGAACTCATAAAGCGTGTAATCGTCGTCGGGAACGAGATAGTTCCAGCCATGCATCTTGAGATCGAACGGCGCGGCGACGATGTCCATGCCGTTGCCGCAGCCGGACGGGCCGTCGCTGGAGCAGACCGAAAACAGCCAGCGATGGCTGGGCGAATAATGCGGCGGTGAATGGATCTTGGTCTCCGTGCCGCGGTCGAGCCGTAGCAGCATCCATTCGACGCCTTCCCAATAGCCGATCTCGATCAGCAGCAGTCCATGCTCCGGAAAATAGCCGACGAGCTTGTACTCGACCGAGTTGCCCTCGTGGCCCGGCAGATCGTCCGGCAGCCGTGTCACGTAGCTGCGGGTGAAGCCGTCTCTGAACGTGACCTCCAGCGCCTTGCCGTGGCGCCTGACGATATCCTTGAGCTGATCGAGGCACGCCTGCTCATCACGATCGAGATCAGCCTTGCCGGGATCGCCTTTGCAGCGCCCATCCTGCGATGGATGCTCCGACATCGCGTAGGGAATATCGGCCGATGCGGCAGCAGGAACGATCGCGGCCGCCAGCGCGACGAGAGCCATGACGAAGATGCATTGCATAGAGCGATCCAGCATTACCGTCCGATTCTAAGTGGCGCAGACGTCCGCGGTCAACCTTGGCTGGCTCGTTCCTCGCCGCCTTGCGCGCCGGCAGCGCCATCGCGACCACGCCGATGACGATGCAGGCGAGGCCGATCCAGGCGGTTGTCGCGAGGTGCTCGCCAAGGGCGGTCACGGCGACCGCCACGCCGATCGGCACGCGCAGATAGGATTGCGCGGTCGCGCCGATCGAGCCGAGGGTCTGCACCAGGCGGAAATAGATCACCATCGCGGCGGCGGTCGAGACGGTCGCCAGCGCGACCAGCGCCAGCACCGAGCGCAGCGACGGCGTCAGCGTCCAGGGATGGTCGATGACGAGCGCGAGTGGGATCAGGACCACGGCGCCCAACAGCAGCGATCCTGCAGCCGGTAGCATCGGGTCAAGCCCCTTGAAGCCTTTTCCGACGATCGCAGCACCGGCATAGCAGATCGTCGCGGCGACGATCGCAAGCTGCGCCAACCATTCGCGGCCGAGCCCGTGCAGTGCCTCGACGCCCACGATGAGGCAGGTGCCGGCGAGGCCGGTGGCGATGCCGCCGAGCTTGCGCCGCGTGACCGGCTCGTGGCGCGTGACCAGCGTCGTCAGCAGGAAGGCGAAGATCGGTGAGGTCGCGTTCAGGATCGTGGCGAGTCCGGCCTCGACGGTGCGCTCGGCCCAGGCGATCAGCGTGAACGGCACGACGCTGTTGAGGCCGGCCTGAATCAGAAAGCGGCGCCAGGTCGCGCGCTCGCGCGGCCAGCCGAGGCCGCGGCTGCGGATAATCGCGGCGAGCAGCAGTCCTGCGATCAAGGTCCGTGCAGCGATCAGGGTCAGCGGCGGGATGGTCTCCACGCCGATCTTGATGAAGGTGTAGGAGGCGCCCCACAAGGTGGACAGCACGAGCAGGAGGGCGAGCTCGCGGGTGAGATCGGAGCGGGTCTGCATGTGGCCTCGCGGGCGGGAGAAGGATCACCTTCTCCTAGCCGTGCGGCCGCGCTCGACGTTTCGATAGGGAACGAACCGTTCTGGCCATGCCGGTTCGTGCACTGGGCCCCTGGACCGCTTCGCTGACGCTCGCGATGACGGAGCTTGTGGGGCTTCCGGTGCCCGCCACGGCCGCCATTGCGAGCGCAGCGAAGCCATCCAGGCTGTCGATCGGATGACGATCCTGGATGGCTTCGTCGCCTGCGGCTCCTCGCAATGACGCTGCGGGGAACTGATGGGATTGCCCCCGATCAGTTCGCCGGCATGCTCTTCTCGACCAGCTTCACCCAATAAGAGGCGCCGGCGCTGAGGATGTTGTCGTTGAAGCGGTAGGCCGGGTGGTGACATTCATTGCCCGGACCCATGCCGATGAACACGAACGCGCCGGGGCGCGCTTCCAGCATGAAGGCGAAATCCTCGCCGCCCATCAAGGGCGTGGCGCGGTCATTCACGCGCTCATTGCCGGCGACGTCGCGGGCCACGTCGGCAGCGAAGGCGGCCTGCGCGGCATGGTTCATCGTCACGGGATATTTGCGCTCATAGATCGCCTCGGCCGAGCCGCCATAGGCCCGGGCAGTGGCCTCGGTGACCTCGATGATACGCTTCTCGACGAGGTCGCGGATGTCCGGATCGAGGGTGCGCACGGTGCCGAGCATCTCGACCGTCTCGGGGATGACGTTGAAGGTGGTGCCGCCATGGATCGAGCAGATCGAGATCACCGCCGATTTCAGCGGGTCGACATTGCGGGCGACGATCGACTGCAGCGCGTTGACGATCTGCGAGGCGATCAGGATGCTGTCGACCGCCCGGTGCGGACCGGCGCCGCCGTGGCCGCCCTTGCCGGTGACCTTGATGTGGATCGCGTCCGCCGACGCCAGCATCGCGCCGGGTGAAATCTCGAAATGGCCTTCGGGAATGCCGGGCATGTTGTGCATGCCATAGACCTCCTGGATGCCCCAGCGCGTCATCAGCCCGTCATCGACCATCGCCTTGCCGCCGGCGCCGCCTTCTTCCGCAGGCTGGAAGATGACGACCGCGGTGCCGTCGAAATTGCGCGTCTCGGCGAGATATTTTGCAGCGCCGAGCAGCATCGCGGTATGGCCGTCATGACCGCAGGCATGCATCAGGCCGGGCGTCTTCGAGGCGTAGGGAACGCCCGACGTCTCCTCGATCGGCAGCGCGTCCATGTCGGCGCGCAGGCCGATGGTCTTGCCGGAGGCCGATTTGCGGCCCCGGATCACGCCGACCACGCCGGTGCGGCCGATCCCGGTCACGACCTCGTCGCAGCCGAATTCGCGCAGGCGGTCCGCGACGATGCCGGCGGTGCGGTGCACCTCATAGAGCAGTTCGGGATGCTCGTGAAAATCGTGCCGCCAAGCGGCCATTTCATCTGACAATGCGGCGATGCTGTTGAGGATGGGCATGAGGAAGGAACTGCTCGCGATGTGGAATTTGGACGCTGCGGTCCACGCGGCCAGGGACGGCCGCGCGGGGCTCTCCGCACGATCGGACGACTATGACGTGGTCCAAAAATCCCGGCAAGCTGCTGCCCGCCATGGCGCCATGCAGAGATGCGCGGCAACGGGGCCACGTCGCATTGCGCGTTCCGGATTCCGGAACGAAGCTGTCAGGCGAAGCAGGACGGGGTCGGCACGCGCGGATATTTGTGCTCGGGCGGCACCACGAGCCGGAAGGCGCGCAGGCTCGGCTCCTCCCACGCGACCAGCAGCGTTCCACAAACGCCGCAATCGGCCTGGCCGGGGCTGCCCAGGGCGGATGTCGATTCGGCGATCTCGTAGGCCGCATGGCAATGCGGGCAGGTCACGCTGGATATCTTCATAAGTTCACACTGACACACATCGCGATCATGCGTCTTGAAGCAGATCAATGCGATCACAATGATGACTATGCCGGCGGCCCTGGCGCTACGCCTCCTCGGAGCCCCAGGGAGTCGGCGCTTTCGCGAATGCACGCCACGCCTCGCGTAGCGGTTGCTCGACGCCGGCCATCGCATGGGCGTGCCAGCCGGTGATTGCGGCCGCGGCGATCGCCGCATCGGTCGAGGTCGTGCCGAGATCGGCGATGACGCCGGCGGTCACCGCCATGTCGTTGTAATAGCCGAGCTGCTCCTGCAGGTCGGCGAGGGTCCTGGCATATTTCCTGGCCGGCTTGCTTGCGCCGTAGAGCGGCAGCAGGAAGTCGATGCTGTAGCGCAGCTTCTTCAGCGCCAGCCGCACCCGATGGCGGCGCTCGGCCGGCAGCTTCTTGAAACGTCGGCCGCGCTTGAGCACCGTCTGATGCCGCTCGGCCAGCACGTGTCCGGCAAAATCGAGCGCCGGCCCCGCGAGCCGCCCAAGCTCGTCTGGAGAGACGTCGTTGCGCCAGCCACGCGTCGCGATCAACGCGCCGAGACCGAGCACGAAGGCGGCGCAGCGGCGGTCGGCGACCGCCATGCGCAGCTTGCGATAAGCAAGCGCGCGCTGCCGCTCGGCCAGGCTCTGCAGCGTGTCGAAGCCGGCGACCGTCGGACAGGCTTCGGCGATCTCAGGCAATGTCTCGGTCAGGAAGACGTCGAGATCGCGCGCCGTGGACAGATTCTGTGCGAGCCAGCGTGCATCGGTCTCGAGGCTCTCCAGCGTCGCCGAAACCCCGAGCGGCCGCATCAGATGCAGCGCCGCGCGGAGCCGCCGCAGCGCCACCCGCATCTGATGAACGCCTTCCGGATCGCGGCCATCCTCGGCTGCCGGCAGCGCCTGCAGCAGATGATGGAAGCTGCCGCGCAGGATCACCGCGAAGGCCTCGTCCAGCGAGACCGCGGGATCCAGATGAAGCTTCTGCGGTTTCTCGGCGCCTGGCGCTACGCTTGCGGCGAGATCGAAACCGCGTGCCGACTTGCTGCGGATCGAGGGCCGCACCGGACCGTGCTCGGCGAGCCGCAGCGCCGCCTCGTAGATCGTCGCGGGGTTGCCGCTCTTGAGTTCCAGCTCAATCTCGCTGACCGTCTCGCTGTGCTCACCCGCCTTGATCACGCCGCTGTCGAAGGCGACCTCGAGGGTTGCGTTGGGCAGATCGAGCAGCCGCGCATGACGATGCACGTCTGCCGTGAACACCGGCTCGAGCGGCGAGTCGGTCACGGCTGCGCGCAGTTCCTCGGGCAGCAGTGCCGCCGCCAATGCCGTGTCCGGCGCGAGCGAGGTGACGCTCGCTTCCCATTCGCCGCGCTTCAGCGGGTCGTCGCTCTGCTGGGACTTGACGGTCTGCACGAAACGCGAGCCGCTCTGGCGCACCCGCAGCGTGAAGCCGTTCTTCCAGAGCTGTCGTCGCGGCGTATCGTAATAGACGGATGTGAGATGCTTGCGCGTGCCCTTGTTGCGCGCATGCGCTACGACGATCGGCGCATTGTTGAAATCGGCGAGCTGCTCGGGGACGACGAGCAGCTTCAGCTCGATCTCTTCGCCGGAGATTGCGGGATCGGGCAATGCGGGTCGCGCGGGATCGAGAGGCGCCGCGCCCGCATCTGCAGCTGCCGGATCCGCAGCCTCCGAATCCGCAGCCAAAGAGACCGGCTGGCCAGCAGTGTCGATCCGACGGGAAGGTGCAATCCCACTTGGAGGGTCCGCCGTGCAGTCTGCGTTGCTGCTCGTCGCATCTTGTACGCTTGATCCAGGCATAACGCGATCGCTGCCTTGGATCGACGCGGCGTTCGAATCCGGCATGTGTTGGTTCATTGACGGTTTGATGACTGTTGCCCCGAAACATAACCGAAATTAGCAGGATGAGACAGCAGGAATTGTTCAGCGTGATGACGGGCATTGGCATGCCATATGACATCAAGCTGATTTTCCCTCATTCCATCAATGCCAACGCCCTGCGGCCGGGCCGCGAGGCGCCTCACGAAAAAATGTTTGCGGCGCGAGAACCCCTGTGGCGGGACGTCGCGTCTGGCGGGGGACCGCTCAAATCCAGGCCGTCAGCATCAGGCGCGTGGCGATCAAGATCGCCGCCGCCCCCGTGGCGATGGTCGCGGCCGCGACCAGGCCTCGCCCGCGCCGCGCCATCGCGCGCGAGCGCTCCCGCGGGTCCTCCGTCGGATCGAACAGGCCGCGTCGGCCGCGCCGGTGACGCGCCGCCTGAACCCAGAAGGCCAGCGCGGTGAGCCCGGCCGCGATTGCGCACCCGGTCGCAACGCCGGCAGCGAGGCCGAGATCGACGCCCAGACTCTGCATCATGCTGCGCAGATGAAAGCCCAGATGCGCCAGCAGCGTGGCCGCGTAGTCGGCTGCGGCCGCGCCGGTGTAGAGCAGCACCGCCGTCCACACCACGGCGGCCATCGCGATCAGCATCGACACCAGCACGGCCAGGCCGTCGCCGGCCATGAAGCCGATCGAGGCGGCGATCAGCGCCAGAGCCGGCATTACATTGCCCATCGGGATGGGAAGAATGATCGTGACCGCCATCAACAGCAGCGGTAGCGCCAGGACCATGCGCGCGGTGCGGCCGGTCAGCCAGACCAGGCGGTCCTCGCGCAGGGCGCGCTCGGCAAAGCCGGCCCAGTCGAGCCCGGCCCGGATGACCTTGCGCAGCAGCCGCTGCGGGACTGGCCGGCGCCGCACCGTCTCCGGCAACCACAGTCGCTCGGCGCCGAACAGGATCTGCAGCGCTACCAGCGCGACGAAGGTGCCGAACACCATGCCGAACGGGCCGGGCAGCGGGATCAGCGCCGGGATCGTCAGCAGCAGCAAAGTGAGGCCGAGCCCTTCCGACTCCAGGCGGTCGAACAACTCGCCGACCGACGGCTCCTCCGATCGCACCGTGCGCGCGATCGCGAGCAGCCGCCGGCTGATCGGGCCATTGTGCCGGCGTGGCGCCGCCGAGACCTCATCATTGGATGCGCCATCGTTCATCGCCACGCCGTGACCTCGTGTCCTCTGCGCGTCCTTACTTCACCTGCTCGGCCGCGGGCCGCGTCTTCCACAATGAATAGCCGATGCCGGCGCCGAGCAGGCCGAAGGTGATGCCGAGCGACAGCGCCGGCGGAAACTTCTCCAGCCCGAGCAGGTCGGCGAGGAAGATCTTCGAGCCGATGAAGATCAGCACGGCCGCAAGCGCCAGCTTGAGATACTGGAAGCGATCGACCATCGCGGCCAGCGCGAAATAGAGCGCACGCAGACCCAGGATCGCGAAGATGTTCGAGGTGTAGACCACGAACGGGTCGGTCGAGATCGCGAAGATCGCGGGCACCGAGTCGACGGCGAAGATGACGTCGGCGAACTCGATCAGGATCAGCGCCAGGAACAGCGGCGTCATGAACCAGGTCATCTTGCCGCTGGCGTTGGGCTGACGCACGAAGAAGTGCTCGTCATGCAGCCGGTCGGTGACGTCGAAGCGGCGCCGCATCCAGGCCAGCGCCGGGTTGGAGCCGACGTCATGCGGCTTGTCCTTGAACACCAGCATCTTGACGCCGGTCGCGACCAGGAAGAGCGCGAACACGTAGAGCACCCAGCTCGCCTGGGCGACGATCGCGGCGCCAAGACCGATCATGATCGCGCGCAGCACGATGACGCCGACGATGCCCCAGAACAGCACGCGATGCTGATAGGCGCGGGGGATCGCGAAATAGCTGAAGATCATCGCGATGACGAAGACATTGTCCATCGCCAGCGCCTTCTCGATCGTGAACGCGGTCAGATAGGCCGTGCCGGCCTCGCCGCCGAGCTGCCACCACACCCAGCCGCCGAAGCCGAGGCCGAGCATGATGTAGATCGCGCTCATCACGAGGCTCTCGCGCACCGATATTTCGCGCGTCTTGCGATGCACGATGCCGAGGTCGAAAACGAGCAGGGCGAGCACGATTGCGAGAAAGGCAAGCCACATCCAGACAGGCTTGCCGGCAAACGCGATGAACAGGAAATCCACGACGGGTCCTCTTTGAGCCAGTGTGATTGATGTCGTCAGGTCCGACATCGTGAAAGCACCGGCAGCTTCACCAGAGGGGCCCGGACCAGGGTTACCACACCATGTATTCGCCTGCCGCGCGATTTCAAGGGGACGCGAGGCCGCGCCGCTGAATGTGACGCCACCGAATGCGACCTCACCGAATGCGACAGAGTGTCATGCGTCTTGCGGCGCTGAAAACCCGAACTAGGTGTGATGAACCGGAGATCCGGGCCCCTCTGATAGTCTGCACGGCTATGATGTCGGACTCTCTTTCGTAACAAATACCAATGACGGTATTTCGCTCTTCGGAGCGCAAATGGGAGTTTGATGAGATGCGGCCACACGTGTCGCTTGTGACCATGGACCTTTGCTGCTCTTGCTCTCCGTATGCTTCGACCAACGCATCTTGTAACGTCGCACGACCGTCGCCGGATCGGGGCACCAAGGCCGATCGTGATGGAACCCGAACGGCTGCTCGCCGCTTTGTGAGGCAATCGCGCCTGGATACCCGGGCGTGCTGGTATGTGGTGTACGGGAGCAGGTCGTGACGGCGGGGGATGAGAAGGTATTGGTTGCGACGGCGCCACCGTCCCGACCGCCGGTCGCAACGCGCCGACTGCTGGTGATCATCAACCGCGGCAGCCGCTCCGGCGGCACGGCGGCCGGAGTGGCCGTGTCGCGGCTGAGCGGGGCGGGCTACGATCTCGTGATCTCGGCGCCGCATAGTCCGCGCGAGGTCGCGCCGTGGATCGAAGCCCATGCCGACGGTGCGCACGCCGTCGTCATCGCCGGCGGTGATGGCAGCCTCAACGCCGCCGCACCCGCGCTGGTGAAGACCGGGCTGCCGCTCGGCATCATTCCCGCCGGCACCGCCAATGATCTCGCGCGCACGCTCGGCCTGCCCGAGGACATGGAAGCGGCGGCCGACGTGATCGCGGCCGGCCATCGCCGCAATATCGATCTCGGCGACGTCAACGGGCACCCGTTCTTCAACGTCGCGAGCCTCGGCCTCAGCGCCGATCTCGCGCGCCAGCTGACCAAGGAGACCAAGCGCCGGTTCGGACGGCTCGGCTACGCGATCACGGCGCTCAAGGTGCTCACCAATGCGCGGCCGTTTCGCGCCATGATCGTGTCCTCGGATGGCGCGGTGCGCGTGAAGACATTGCAGATCGCGGTCGGCAACGGCCGTTATTATGGCGGCGGCATGGCCGTCGAGCACAGTGCGGAGATCGACGATTCTCATCTCGATCTCTATTCGCTGGAGATCGGCCGCGTCTGGAAGCTGCTGGCCATGGCCTATGACTTCCGCAAGGGCCGCCACGGGCTGTGGCAGGAGGTGCGGGCCTCGCGTGACACCGCGTTCGAGATCCGCACCCGGCGGCCGCGTCCGATCAACGCCGATGGCGAACTCGTCACCTTCACTCCGGCACGCTTCAACGTGCTGCCGCGCGCGGTCACCGTGTTCGTGCCCGAGACGCCATCCCACGACCGCAACTGACCGCCGGCCAATCCGCAGCCTGCGGTCACGCGTTACTTATTCGTTCACTCCGTTGAGAGACCCATGACCAAGCAGACCCGCTTCAATCTCTGGTATGCGATCATTGCGATCTTCGTCGCGATGATGATCCACAATGCGTGGACGAGCTATCGCCAGGTCGCCGTGATTCCCTACAGCCAGTTCCAGGACCTCCTGGCCGCCGGCAAGGTGAAGGAGGTCGGCGTTTCCGAGAACTATCTCGAAGGGACGTTAAAGGAGCCGCTGCCCAGCGGGCAGACGCGCTTTGCGACAACGCGCGTGGACCAAGAGTTCGCCAAGGAGCTTGCCAAGGCCAACGTCACCTTCACCGGCCGGGTCGAGAGCAACATTCTCGGCGACATTCTCTCGCTGGTGATGCCGATCGCGCTGTTCTTCGGCGTCTGGTACTGGCTGTCGCGGCGGATGATGGGCGGCGCAGGTGGGCTCGGCGGCGGCCTGATGCAGATCGGCAAGAGCAAGGCCAAGGTCTATGTCGAGGCCAATACCGGTGTGCGCTTCGAGGACGTCGCCGGCGTCGACGAGGCCAAGGACGAGCTGCGCGAGATTGTCGCCTTCCTGAAGGATCCGAAATCCTATGGCCGTCTCGGCGGCCGCATGCCGAAGGGCGTGCTGCTGGTCGGCCCGCCCGGCACCGGCAAGACCTTGCTCGCCAAGGCGGTCGCGGGCGAGGCCGGTGTGCCGTTCTTCTCGATCTCGGGCTCGGAGTTCGTCGAGATGTTCGTCGGCGTCGGTGCGGCGCGCGTGCGCGACCTGTTCGAGCAGGCGCGCGCCAAGGCGCCCGCGATCATCTTCATCGACGAGCTCGATGCGTTGGGGCGCGCCCGCGGCATGGGCCCGTTCGCCGGCGGCCATGACGAGAAGGAGCAGACCCTGAACCAGCTGCTGGTCGAGCTCGACGGCTTCGACTCCTCGGTCGGCCTTGTGCTGCTGGCGGCGACCAACCGCCCTGAGATTCTCGATCCGGCGCTGCTGCGCGCCGGCCGCTTCGACCGCCAGGTGCTGGTCGATCGTCCGGACAAGCCGGGCCGCATCCAGATCCTCAACGTGCATCTGAAAAAGGCCAAGCTCGCCGCCGACGTCGATCCGGAGAAGGTGGCGGCGCTGACGCCGGGCTTCACCGGCGCCGATCTCGCCAATCTCGTCAACGAGGCGACCTTGCTGGCGACGCGGCGCGGCGCCGATGAGGTCACGCTCGACGACTTCAACAATGCGATCGAGCGCATCGTGGCCGGCCTGGAGAAGCGCAACCGGCTGCTCAATCCGAAGGAGCGCGAGATCGTCGCCTATCACGAGATGGGCCATGCCATCGTCGCGATGAGCTTGCCGGGCACCGATCCCGTGCACAAGGTCTCGATCATTCCGCGCGGCGTCGGCGCGCTCGGCTACACGATCCAGCGGCCGACCGAGGATCGCTTCCTGATGACGCGGGAGGAGTTGGAGAACAAGATGGCGGTGCTGCTCGGCGGCCGCGCCGCGGAGCTCGTGGTCTATGGCCATCTGTCGACGGGGGCGGCCGACGATCTGCGCCGCGTCACCGACATCGCGCGCTCGATGGTGACGCGCTACGGCATGTCGGAGCAACTCGGCTCGGTGGCCTATGAGCGCGACAACCAGTCGTTCCTGGCGCCCGGCACCTCGCGCAGCGCCGACTATGGCGAGGCCGCCGGCGACGCGATCGACGCCGAGGTGCGCGCGATCGTGACATCGGCGCTGGAGCGCACCCGCAAGCTGCTGCAGGACAAGCGCGACGTGCTCGAGCGCGCCGCCCGCCGCCTGCTGGTCAAGGAGACGCTCGACGAAAGCGAGCTCGCCGCGCTCCTGAAGCAGGACCAGCGCGCCGGCGACCTCGTCGCGGCGGCGCAGCCGGTGTAGGTTCGTCGTCTGCATGAGCGATAGCCGACGCCCGGAGGGCGTCGGCGACAGCGACATGCAGGGTCTCACGCGGTGCTGCGATGACCCCCGGATGTCGCTGCGCTCATCCGGGCTACAGCACCTCCTTTCACCGCCGCGGCCACATCCGGGCCAGTGTCTCGTCCTTGACGATGAACGCGTGCCAGAGCGTCGCCGCAATGTGCAGGCCGACCACGAGATAGACCAGATAGGCCAACGTATCATGCGCGATCTCGCCGGCATGGGCGATCGCCTTGTCGCCGGCGAACATGCGCGGCCAGCTGAAGGTCCAGAAATAGCGCAGCGAGTAGCCGCCGGCCGACGAGAACATGTAGCCGGTCACCGGCATGATCAGCAGCAGCGCATAGAGCGCCCAATGATTGAGCTGTGAGAGCGCCCGGACGAGCGGACCGAATGTGGCAGGCGCTGGCGGTGCCGTGGTTCTCGACCTCACGACCACGCGAAGCAGCGCCAGCAGAAACAGCGTGATGCCGAGCGATTTGTGGATCTCCAGCAATTCGCGGCGCGGCGACGTTCCTGCGGGCTGCAGGCCGCAATACAGCCCGATCAGCATGGCCATGATGAACAGCACGGCTGTGACCCAATGGATCCATCGTAGCAGGGGATCATAGGCTTTATTCGTTTCAGTCACGATTGCATCTCGCCTGGACAAAGCAGGCGCCTGGATAGAGCGACGCGTCCACGTTGTCGAAGGACCAGAGGTCGACGGCGCGCGGCGCGGCAACTGGATGAGGAGGTCTTGCGATCATTTTTGGGTGATGCGCCTGGCATGGGTCGTCTCGGCAGAGGGCTCGCATGATCCGCCCTTGCGGCGGGCGCGATTGGGAGGCGCGCCGGCGGTGGCCGCTCATGACGGTGTCGCCCCTCGCTCAATGATTGTGACTTGCTTTTCCTGCAATTGGGGACCAAGCTCGACACGACATTCTGGTCGGGGGGCCTCATGTCCAACGCTGCGCCGAGAAATATCGTGCTGCTGTCGGATGGGACCGGCAACAGCGCCAAGGCTGTGTTCAAGACCAATGTCTGGCGGCTGTTCCAGCTCCTGGACCTGCGTGATCCGGGCCGGCAGATTGCATTCTATGATGACGGCGTCGGTACGTCGTCGTTCAAGCTGTTCGCGGCGCTTGGCGGCATCTTCGGCTTCGGCCTGAAGCGCAACGTGATCGCGCTCTACAGCTTCTGCTGCCGCAACTACCGTCCCGGCGATCGCATCTACTGCTTCGGCTTCAGCCGCGGCGCCTTCACCATCCGCATCGTGGCGGCGATGATCGCGGGGCAGGGGCTTGTCGACTACAACAACAACGAGGCCGATCTGGCGCGCTTCGCCGGCGATGCCTATCGCCGCTACCGCCAACGCTACAACAGCGGCATCCTGAAATATCTCGGCAAGATCGGACTCGATCTGCGCGGCATTCGAGACTGGGGCATCCGGGAGCTCCGCAGCTGGCGCGGTCTGTTGCCCGAGCCGCCGCCGATCGAGGTGGAGAGCGTGCACTTCGTCGGCATCTGGGACACGGTCGATGCCTATGGCGGACCGATCGAGGAAATGATCCGGGCGATCGACTACTGGGTCTGGCCGCTCTCGATGCCCGACCGGTTCATGAGCGCCAAGATCCATCGGGCCTGCCATGCGCTCGCATTGGAGGAGGAGCGTGACGCGTTCCGGCCGGTGATCTGGGACGAGCGCTATGTGCGCGCCCGGGCCGTCGTTGACGGCAGGCCCGACAAGACCGACTGGCTGTTCGACATCGACCATGATCCGCGCAGCGCGGCGGCGAAGCTTGCCGAGCCGGCGCCGCGGCTGCGCACCGATTTGCCGCCGCGCGACCGCGAGCGCATCAGCCAGGTCTGGTTCACCGGCGTGCATTCCGACATCGGCGGCGGCTATCCGCAGGATGGGCTGTCCTATGTGACGCTCGACTGGATGCTCGACCGCGCCAAGGCGTATGGCCTGATCTATCTCGACGAACGACGCCGGGTGCTCTACGACCCCGAGATTGACGCCAACGACAAGCTCAACAATTCGCGCGAGGGGCTCGCGGCCTATTACCGCTATAAGCCGCGCAATCTTCTGGAGATCTATGCGGCGCCGCCGTACAAATTGTCGTTTCGTGCCGACGTCAAGCGCGTCTGGCGCCTGATCAGGAAACAGCCCGATCCGCAGGTCGAGATTCTCGCCGATCTGCATCCCAGCATGTCGCAGACGGTGCTGCCGCCGCCAAAGCCGACGATCCATCGCACCGTGTTCGAACGCATCGCAACGGGCACCGATCGCTACGTTCCGGTGGTGGTGCCGAAGACCTACCGCGTCACCGACGCGACCGACACGCCGGTCGATACATTGCACCCGGCGGACCCGGGCGCCGCGCGATCGAAGGTGCAGGACGACGTCTGGAACTGGGTCTGGCTGCGGCGCGTGGTCTATTTCTCGACGATGTTCGCGCTGCTGTTCGTAGCGGCGATTCCCCTGTTCGTGATCTATGCGCCACGCTTCGGCCACGACACCTTCGGTCCCTATGTGAATCCGATCGTCAATGCCGCGGCGTCGTTCCTGCCGAAGCTGCTTGATCCCTGGTTCGTGGCGTTCCGCGACGGCCCGGGGTTCGTTCTGATCGGTGTCATCGTGCTCGCCGTGCTGAGCCTGTGGGGCACGAGGCTGCAGCAATCGCTGCGCGACGTCGCGCGCATCGCCTGGCATGAGCCTCACACTTTTCCGGCGCTCAGCGGCTGGCACAGCGCGGTCTATCGCCTGCGACGGCTTGGCATCTACAAGGCGTTCTTCTACGTGCTCACGCATTGGATCTTTCCAACCGCGATCATGTGGTGGCTGTTCTGGTGGCTCGCATTCGGCACCGCCAACACGCTCGGCCTGTTCTGCAAGGGGACGGGCGAAGGCATTGAGGTCGGTGATACGCCGATCGAGGCCAGGAAGAGCGTGCGCTACAAGAATGGCTTCGAGACCAGCCAGCTCTGCTACGCGACCGGACTGAGCGTTGCCCAGGACGAGACTTATGTGATCACGCTGGATGTCGCGACGCCGTGGTCGGATGCCGAGATTCCGGCGTCACCCACCGGCTTCGGATACGGGACGCTGGCCCAGGTGCCGGGCATCCCGTTCAAGCGGCTGATCTGGTCGAACTGGTTCGCGCCGATCGTCCGGGTCGGCGGCACCGGGCTGGAGGAGCATCTGCCGGAATTCAAGCAGGATCCGGCGAACGCCAGTCGCTGGACCGCCGAGTTCATCGCCCGCAGCAACGGCGAGGTGTTCGTCTATGTCAACGACACCTCGATCTTCCTGCCGTGGTTCTGGCACGCGTTCTACGACAACAACCACGGCAGCGCTACGGTGTCGCTGCGCCGGAAGGCGACCGAGCAATAGGCTCTTCAGCCTTCGCCGAACACGCGGCGGAAGATCGTGTCGACGTGCTTGAGGTGGTAGCCGAGGTCGAACTGCTCGTCGATCTCGGCGTCCGTGAGATATTTCTTCACGTCGGCATCGGCCTTCAGCAAGGTCTTGAAGTCACCTTCGCCGCGCCACACCGGCATCGCGTTGCGCTGGACCAGCTTGTAGGAGTCCTCGCGGCTGGCGCCCTTTTGCGTCAGCGCGATCAAGAGGCGCTGCGAGTGGACCAGGCCGCCGAGCCTGTCGAGGTTCTTTGCCATGTTGGCGGGATAGACCAGGAGCTTCTCGACCAGGCCGGCGAGGCGCACCAGCGCGAAATCGAGCGTCACCGTGGCGTCGGGGCCGATCATGCGCTCGACCGAGGAATGCGAGATGTCGCGCTCGTGCCAGAGCACGACGTTCTCCATCGCCGGCGTCACATAGGCGCGCACCATGCGGGCGAGGCCGGTGAGATTCTCCGACAGCACCGGGTTGCGCTTGTGCGGCATCGCGGAGGAGCCCTTCTGCCCCTCGGAGAAGAACTCCTCGGCTTCCAGCACTTCCGTGCGCTGCAGGTGGCGGACCTCGGTGGCGAAGCGTTCGACCGAGGAGGCGATCACGCCGAGCGTGGCGAAGAACATCGCGTGGCGGTCGCGCGGGATGACCTGCGTCGAGATCGGCTCGGGGCTGAGGCCCATCGCCTTGGCGACGTGCTCCTCGACGCGCGGGTCAATCTGGGCGAAGGTGCCGACGGCGCCGGAAATGGCGCAGGTCGCGACCTCCTTGCGGGCCGCGACCAGGCGCTCGCGGGCGCGGCTGAACTCGGCATAGGCATAAGCGAGCTTGAGGCCGAAGGTGACCGGCTCGGCATGGATGCCGTGCGAGCGGCCGATGGTCGGCGTCATCTTGTGCTCGAAGGCGCGCGTCTTGAGCGCGGCCAGCACGCGGTCGAGATCGGCCAGCAGCAGGTCGGCGGCGCGCGTCAGCTGCACGTTCAGGCAGGTGTCGAGCACGTCCGACGACGTCATGCCCTGGTGCACGAAGCGCGCCTCAGGGCCGACGATCTCGGCGAGATGGGTGAGGAAGGCGATGACGTCGTGCTTGGTCTCGCGCTCGATCTCGTCGATGCGGGCGACGTCGAAAGTGGCGTCCTTGGCCTTGGCCCAGATCGTCTTGGCGGCGTCCTTCGGGATCACGCCGAACTCGGCCAGCGCGTCCGCCGCATGCGCCTCGATCTCGAACCAGATCTTGAACCGGGTCTGCGGCTCCCAGATCGAGGCCATTTCGGGGCGGGTATAGCGGGGGATCATCGATGGCGCTCCAGGCGGGAGGGAAGGCGGGCCGGAAGCGGCCAAAGCGGCCCCGGCAGCGTTTTACGCCGTGCCTTAGCAGAGGGATGTTCGCGACACAAACGGTGGGTGACGGCGGGGTGGGGTGGCTGAAAACGGGATTGTGATACCAATTTTTGAGAATCTCGCTGACAGATATTGAAATCTGTCAGCGAGACGGTGTATGTTGATCTCAGCGAAGGATTACTGTCTGACCATGGGTTCAGCGGTTTGAACTGCGAAGGACCGCTTCGATGAAGATTGAAAAGCGACTATTGCACACCCAATTCCAGGACTGGTTGAATCAGCAGATCGCCCGTCATCTGGAGGCCCAGGCGGCCCGGTTGGGGGCTGATCCGGCCACCGCGACGGCTAAGCCGATCCAGATCAAAGCGCATCCGGCGGATGCCGATATGGTGCACGCATGAATGAGGCCGTGGTTCTGACATCCGAGCGCATCCTCGAAGTCACCGAGGACGTGTTGCGCCGTTACGGGCTCGCCAAAGCGACGGTCGTCGACGTCGCAAGGGCGCTCGATGTCAGCCACGGCTCCGTCTACCGTCATTTTCCGAGCAAGGCGTCGCTGCGTGAGGCAGTGGCGAAACGCTGGCTCGAGCGCGTCAGCAAGCCGCTGGCGCAGATCGCCGCCGAGCCGGGGCCGGCCCCGGCCAAGCTGGAGCGCTGGCTGCGCGAGCTGTTCGGCGCCAAGCACAAGCGGGTCTGCGAAGACCCCGAGATGTTCGCCACCTATCTGACCCTGGCGCGCGAGGCGTGTTCGGTGGTCAAGGCGCACAAGCAGGATCTGATCGCCCAGGTCGAGGGCATCATTGCCGAAGGCGTCGCCCAGGGCGCGTTCGAGGTCGCCGATCCGAAAACTGCGGCCGCTGCGATCTTCGACGCGACCAGGAGCTTCCATCATCCGGCTCACGCCGACGAGTGGGGCGAATGCACCTGCTCGGCCCGGGTCGATGCCGTTCTGACCCTGTTGTTGCGCGGATTGCAGGCGCGATAGCCGACGGGCACGAGACCTGTCGGTGAGCGCTCGCTGCAGGCGTCCGATGTCCGTGTGGCGACACTCTCCTTACAACGTCATTGCGCGCGCAGCGACGCAATCCAAGGGGTGTCCAAGGGGTGGGCGTGACTCTCGATTGCTTGGCTGCGCCGCTGCGCTCGCAATGACGGGTTGAGAAACGTCGCCTGCCAACGACCGGCGTGCTAGGATGAACTCCGCTACAGATCCGTCAGGCCGCTGGTCACCGCCAGCCGCACGAGTTGCGCGTCGGTCTGCAGCCCGGTCTTGGCCTTCACCAGATAATGATAGTTCTGCACCGTCTTGACGCTGAGGTGCAGATTGGTGGCGATCTGTTCGGTGGTCAGCCCCGAGGCGAGCTGGCGCAGGATCTCGATCTCGCGCTCACCCAAGCGGTCGAGCACCGTCTGCATCGGATCGAGGCTGTCGGCTGCCAGGACATGAGCGACGTCGTCGCTGAGCGCGCGCTCGCCGCTGATCACCATGCGGATGGCGCGGACCAGGGCGGAGGGTTCGCTGCTCTTGGTCACGAAGCCGCTCGCGCCGGCCGCAAACGCCGCCTTCACCAGCGGCGCCTCGCCATGCATCGAGAACACCAGGATGCAGGCGCGGTTGTCGCGGGCGCGGATGTTGCGGATCGCCTCCAGCCCGCTGGCGCCCTTCATCGAGATGTCGAGCACGACCACGTCAGGCGCATGGACCTTGAACGCGGCATAGGCTGCGGCGGCGCTGTCGGCCTCGGCGATCACGCGAAAACCGTCCTGGCTTTCCAGCACACGGCGATAGCCCTGGCGCACCACCGGATGGTCGTCGACCAGCAGAATTGAAATTGCTGTCGGCTCGGCCATTCAGTGACCTCAGGCCGCGAGCGGGATGGTCGCCGACACGCTGAGCCCGCGGGCGGCCGGCGCGATCGACAGCGAGCCGCCGACGGCGGCGATACGCTCGCGAATGCCGGTGAGGCCGAAGCCGGAGGATTGCGCCAGCTGCGTGGCGTCGCCGCCGCCATCATCCTCGATCGAGATCAGCAGCGCGCTGTCAGGGCCGGGGCGCCGCTCGACCCGCAGCGACACCTCGCTGGCATCGGTGTGACGCAAGGCGTTGGTCAGGCATTCCTGCGCCATGCGATAGGCGGTCACCGCGACCGGACCCTGGATGTCGGCGAGATCGCCGTGCAGGTCGAGCCGGATCGCGGGGCGTGCCGCGTGCTGGTAGTTCTGCGTCAGCGCCACCAGGCCGGCTTCGAGGCCGAGCTCCTCGGCGAGCGGCCGGCGCAGCCGGCTCAAGGTGCCGCGCAGGCAGGCCATCAGATGGGTGACGGACTGCGTGATCATGCGCGCATCCTGCGCCATCTGGTCGTTGCGGTCCTTGCCGGCGCTTTCGATCGTCGAGGCGAAAGCGAGGATGGCGGTGAGGTTCTGGCCGAACTCGTCATGCAGCTCGCGGGCGAGCGCGCGCCGCTCCTCGTCGCGGATGTCGAGCAGGCGCTCGGTCAACGCCGCGCGCTGCTCATTGGCCTGCGCCAGCCGGTCGCCGAGCTCGCAGACCGCGCGGCCGATCATCGCGAGCTCCATCGAGCGGAAGCGCGGCAGCGCCGGGCGGTGCTCGCCCTCGGCCAGACGCCGCAACGCCTGCACGATGCTGCGCGCGGGCGCCAGCGCATGGGCGATCGCCAGCGACGCGAGCACACCGATGGCAACCGCCATCGCCAGCGCCACGCCGAAACTGTCCTGGATGCGCAGCCAGGCGAGCTGGATCGCGGCATCAGGATCGGCCACGGCCGACACGGTTCCCGCCGTCGTCGCCCGTGCGCTGATTGCTTGCGCCACCGCCGCGTGATCGCCGAGGATCGTCTCGACCAGCCCTGAGAACCAGCGCGGCGGCACCGCGCCGAGGCCCTTGCTCTGGCCACACAGCGGCTTTTCGAAGGCGGCTTCCGGCTTGAACTGCACGCAGATGCCGGGCGCGATCAGCTTCATCGTCTCGGTCGTGCGCCAGTCCGGCACCGGCAGCAGATGGTCGCGCGTCCGGTTGCTGCGCAGCAGCAGCTCGCGCCAATACAGCGCCTCCAGCGCCTGTGAGACGCGTTCGGCGGAGGCCGTGGTGGCGCGATCGACGCTGCGATAGGCGTCGACGGTGACCCAGATGGCTGCGGCCGCCAGGCAGAGCAGAACGATCAGCGCCAGGCGGGCGATGAGCTGGAGCACGAGACGCATGCGATCTCTCCACGGCTTCGGCCGCAGCGTAACAACGTGCCGCTGCGCCGCCAAGCAAATGCACTGCAGCAAGCGCAAGCTTGGGAAATTTTCCCAAGGGCAGCGAGGCAGATGTCTTTGGACGCTGTTCCGCCGCTCTGCTTAACTTCGCTGTCAAGGCGCCGGCCGTCACGGCGTGTCACCGGGGAGTTCATGCATGAGCGTGGTCAGCAGTGCCGACAGAGTGGAACCTGCGCGGGACGCAGCCGAGCGCGGTCCGCTGCTGCTCTGGATGATCTTTACCGGGCTCACCGTGTTCGCCGCCGTGGTGCTGGCGCGCTACGGCTATTTCCATCTGATGGTCGCCTCCGACCGTACCTACATCTCCAGCGTCGTCGCCGTGCTCTATCTCGTGACCTGCTGTCACTGCTTCTGGCGGACGAGGGCGATCGCGCGCGAGGCGGATGCGGCGCGGCGCTGCCGTGCGGTCTTGATCGGGGCCGATGCCGAGCGCGCGCTCGAACCCGATGCGCAATTGCTGCCCAAAGGGCTCGTCACCAACCACATTTACAGCCTCGTCACCAAGGCGCGGACGCAAGGGGCAGGGCGGCTCGACCAGACACTGCTGTTGCGCACGCTGGCCGACCGGCTGCGCGGCTCCAACGGCTTCGGCGGCTTCGCCTCGGATACTTTGATGAAGCTCGGCCTGCTCGGCACCATCATCGGCTTCATCATCATGCTGGCGCCGATCGCCGGCCTCGACGTCAACGACAAGCTGGCGATGAAATCGTCGATGGGGCTGATGAGCGACGGCATGGCGGTGGCGATGTACACGACGCTGGCCGGCCTCGTCGGCTCGATCCTGGTGCGTATCCAGTACTACATGCTGGACGCGGCGACGGGGCGCGTGTTCTCCGATGCCGTGATGCTGACGGAAACGCGGGTGACGCCGCGGCTCGAGCGCGCGATGGACCGCGCCGCGGAGCAGGGCGCATGATGGACGATTTCGGACTCTTTCCGCGCGAGGAGCAGTTCGACCCGTTCAGCGTGATGCTGTTCAAGGCGCTGCAGATCGTCGCGTTCTTCTTCTTCATCGCGGTGCTCGCGATCTCGCCCGACGCCAAGGACGGCAAGGTCGACTCGAAGGCCGAGTTCCTGATCACGATGGACTGGCCGGACAACCACCCCGACGATCTCGACCTGTTCGTGCAGGACCCTGTCGGCAACATCGCCTGGTACAGGCATCGCGAGGCCGGCTTTCTCACCCTCGACCGCGATGATCGCGGCGGCGCCAACGACTTCATCCTGGTCAACGGCCTCAAGATCCCGTCGCCGATCCGCGAGGAGATCGTGACGATCCGCGGCATCGTCGCCGGCGAATACACCGTCAACATCTCGCATTTCCAGAATGTCAGCGGCGCGCCGGTCGAGGCCAAGGTGAAGGTGCAGAAGCTCAACCCGACCGCGCAGGTGATCTTCGACGACAAGGTCGTGCTCGATCATTCCGGCGATGAGAAGACGGCGCTGCGCTTCAAGCTCGACGCGACCGGCAAGGTGATCGACGTGCAGCGCCGGCCGAAATCGCTCTTGGAGACGTTCCGCAATGTCCGCGCCAACGGCGCCGATATCGATCCCAAGACCGGCGTCAGGATGATCAGCCGATGATGAGCCATTTGCAGACCGTCATCGTCACGCTCTCCGTGTGCTATGCGCTGATCGGCGCGCTGCTGCTGCTGGTCTTGGTCTATGCGCGGCTGCCCTGGCAGGCCAAGGCGGCTGCGGTGATCGTCACCAGCGCGTTCTATGTCGGCAGCTTCGTCGGCGCCCGCGGCCTGCTCGGCTGGGCCAGCATCGACCGGCTGCCGAAGACCTTCAAGGTGCTGCAGGTGCGCATCGTCGATCCGCACACACTCGATGGCGATCCCGGCGCGGTCTATCTGTGGGTCGAGGCGCTCGACGCCGACAACCGGCCAAGCGGCGTGCCGCGCGCCTACAGGATTCCCTACAGCGATGCGCTCGCGGAGAAGGCCCAGCACGCCGCCGACCAGATCGCCGCCGGCCATCCGCAAGGCGGCCGTGCCGCCGATTTCGGCACCGGCGACGGCGGGGTCATCGATGCCGCGCGCGAATACATCCTGCCCAAGACCATCATCGAGACGGCCGGCGGCGATCCCTCGACCGGCGAGTTCAAGGCCGCGCTGAAGGCCGGCGACGGCGTCTCCTTCACGCCATTGCTGCCGCCGCGCATGCCGCCGAAGGATGAGCAGTGATGCGGCCGGCGCGGTGGTCTCCCGCGTTTGCGCGCGTCACTCCGTTCGGCGCGAACGACGCCAAGCCGCTATTGCAACATCAACGTGCGCTTTTGGGCCATTGGCTGAGCGCGATCGCCGCGACGCGGCGCAGCTCCGCGTGGCTGGCGCCGCCGACGGACTGCACCGCCATGCCGTAGATCACCACCGAGAGATAGCGCGCAAGATCTGACGGACTTGCATTGGGCGGCAGGTCGCCCTCGGCCTTGGCCCGCGTCAGACGCCGGCGGATGGCCGCCTCCCCGGCGATGCGATGCGCGCTCATGTCGCGGCGGATCATGGCGGCCTCGTCGCTGCAGGCCAGCGCGCCGTGCACGCCGAGGCAACCGACCGGATTTGCCTTGTCGCCGTGGAGCTCCGCTGCGCCTTCCAGGAGTTGCCGCGCGACCTCAAGGGCCGTCGGCGCCTTGAGCGCCTTGGTGCGGTAGGCGCCTGCCTTCGCCTCGTAGCGTTGCAGTACCAGGCGGAACAAGGCTTCCTTGTTGCCGAAGGCGGCGTAGAGGCTCGGCCGCGTGATGCCCAGCGTCTCGGTCAGATCGGAGAGCGATGTTCCTTCGTAGCCCTTTTGCCAGAACAGCGAGGTCGCCAGTTCAAGGGCCCTTTCAGTGTCGAATTCGCGCGGCCGTCCGGTCGGCATGGAGAAGGTTCCTCATCGATATTCAGCTTGACTTCGCCCGTCCACTGCGGAGACTAATATACCGATCGATATAGAACGATGCGAGGGTCGAACATGAGCTGTATTAGCATATCCGGGACCCGCAAGTGGGCCACGGAATTGGCGTATGTCCTGCTGACGTCCCTCGCGGCGATGCTCGGCGCGTCGCCGGCGTTTGCCATCGAGCCGTTTCCAGCGGAGTTCAAGACCCAGAGCATCGCGGTGAACGGCGCCACACTGCATGTCCGCGTCGGCGGCAAGGGCCCCGCCGTGGTGCTGCTGCACGGCTTCGCCGACACCGGCGATATGTGGGCGCCGCTCGCCAGGGCGCTCGACAAGGACCACACCGTCATCGTTCCCGACCTGCGCGGGATGGGTCTGTCGTCGCAGCCGGCCGGCGGCTACGACAAGAAGACGCAAGGCGTCGACATCGCCATGGTGATGGACAAGCTCAACGTCCAGAAGGCCGATCTGGTGACGCACGACATCGGCAACATGGTCGGCTACGCGCTCGCTGCGCAATATCCCGATCGTATCACCAAATGGGTGGTGATCGATGCGCCACTGCCCGGTATCGGTCCGTGGGACGAGATCCTGAAGAGCCCGTTGCTGTGGCATTTCAATTTCCGCGGGCCCGATGTCGACCGGCTCGTCAAAGGCCGTGAGCGGATCTATCTCGATCGCTTCTACAATGAGCTGTCGGCGGACCCGAAGAAGATCGACGAGGCGACGCGCAGGCATTATGCAAAGCTCTATGCGCGGCCGGGCAACATGCATTATGCCTTCGAGCAGTTCGCCGCGTTCGGTCAGGATGCCAAGGACAACAAGGTCTTTGCCGAGAAGAAGCTGCCGATGCCGATCCTGGCCCTCGGCGCCGAGAAATCGTTCGGCGATCAGGAGGCGGCGGTCATTCGCAACGTCGGCAGCAACGTCCAGGGCGGCATCATCACCGGCTCAGGGCATTGGATCATGGAAGAACAACCGGCGCAGACCGTGGAGAAGGTGCGCGCCTTTCTCGAGGGCAAATGAGCGGCCGTCGCCAGGACGCCGATCCATGAGGATCATACGTCGACGCCCGGTTGCGGCTGTTCCGTGGAGTTGTCAATTATCCCAGAACGCCGTCACCCAGCGGGAGACATCGCCTCCGGCTATGCGGACTGGCAATGGCGCGCCACCGCGCTGAATGCGGCCGACCGGTGAGCGATCGGCAGGCGAGGGCGCGGCGCGGCATGTGACCCGGTGACCACGTTCAGCCTCTCGTACGGCGAAATTGCCAAGTGCCCCCGTTCGCGTTAGCCTGCGGATCATTTGCTGATTGCATGAAATTCGTTGTTCGTTTGATTGGATAGTGAGGGAGCGTTGCGATGCGCAGGCTGACGATCGCATTGGCCGCTGCGTTGCTGTGGCCGGCCGGACAGGCGCTCGCCTGGTGGGACGAAGGCCATATGCAGATTGCCTATGTGGCCTACAAGAAGCTGACACCCGCGGCGCGGGACAGGGCGGATGCGCTGCTCAAGCTCAACCCCGACTATTCCAGCTGGATCGCTGGCGCGCCGGCGGGCCAGGAGAAGCTGTACGCCTTCGTCCACGCGGCGACCTGGCCCGACGACATCAAGATGAAGACGGACTATTATGACGATCAGGTGACGGATTCGACGGCCAGGCAGCTGGTTCCCTATGGCCACCTCAAGCACGCTTATTGGCACTACAAGGATACGCTGTTGTCGGCGGACGAGACGCCGCTGCCGCGCCCGGATCCGGTCGACGCGGTGTCGCAGCTCAAGCTGATGATCGCCAAGCTGCCCGCGAACAGCGACGCCTCCGATGCCCTGCGCTCATATAGTCTGAGCTGGATGATCCACCTGGTCGGGGATCTGCACCAGCCGCTGCACGCCATCGCCCGCTATTCGGCCGCCTTGCCGGACAAGGGCGGCGACCGCGGCGGCAACGAAGTGCAGGTCGTCGCCGCCAACGGCGAGAAGCTACCGCTACACTTTTATTGGGACAGGATCTTTGGCGGCTATTCCTCCGTGTTCGGCGCGATCCGTGACGCCGACCAGGACAGCGGCCTGTCCGCGGTCGCGCCGGATGCCGGAAAGGCCCAGATCGTCGATCCCGCGACATGGGCGCAGGAGAGTTTTGAGCTCGCCAAGACCGTCGCCTACGCCCCGCCTGTGCGCGCCGACAAGCAGCCGGCCGAGCTGACCCGCGAGTACGAGACCAACGCCCGCGAGACGGCGCGCAAGCAGGCCGCGCTCGCCGCCGCACGGCTTGCCAATCTGCTCGAGGCGTTGCTGCGGTAGGCGGGCGAGGGGGCCGAAGAGAAGTATGACGGCTTGAGGAGATCTGTTCGTCTCCGTCCGTCGGCAGCGTGACCGGCTGATGCCGTCGGCTTGGCGCCTAGTCTGATCTGCCGGGCGGCGCTCCGATCAATGTGATCGCCAGTCCGCACGACCGCATGCGATCGATGCTCATCGAATTCACCCAACAACGCTCGATTTGATCCGCGCGTCTCGTGACAAACAAACCAAATCGATGCCGTGGTGTTGTTATTCGATTTCGGTGACAGTGCGTTCCACTTCAAACGCCGAGCAGGTGGCTGCCACACGGGTCAATTGCACGATCACCGAAATCCTGAATCCGGCTGCTGCGGCGTGTCCGCGCGCAGCCAAGGCGAGGGCCGGGTTAGTTCGGACGCTTTGATCGCCTGGCTTCGGCGACCTTGACCTGGAACTTGTTGCCGGCCGAGAGGCTGCTGCAGATCCAGTAGGCTCGGTTGCTGTACTCGCCCAGGAACACCTTGGTCTCGACGCAATCCACGTAGGATTTGTAGGTGAGGCTGTCCCGGCACGTCGGCGAGAACGGTGCATTTGTCTGTCCGCCGCCGGACTCGCTGCAGCCGACCCAGGGATCCTTGCCGTGTGGCATGCTGGATTCGCAGCCGCCGTTGCAATTGCTCGCGACTTTCTCGTACTTCGCAATCCTGCCCAACACGGTGTCTGGCGCCGGCGACGCTGTCCGCGCGGCTGACGACGACATGCGCGTGGTCGACGACGTCCGGCGGGACGTCCGTGTGTCTGTGCCACGCTCCACCCGGTGTGGCCTTGCCGCCGGCTTCGGTGCATCGACCGTGACCGGGGGCAGCGTGGCAGCGGAGCCTGTTGGAACTTGCGATACGGCTGGGCTGCTGAGCAACACGGCAGACACGACAACGATGGCGGACGACGCGACAAAGCTCGACGACAATCTCATGCGCCGTGTCCTCCCAAGGCCGGAACGGTGGTCCCGGCCGATGAACGATAACAGACATCCATGGACGAACAACCTTCGATTGCGGCAGTGCCCGGCGCATGACACGTCGTCGTCGAGCTGTCAGCTCAGCGATGTACGAGCTGTCGTCACGACATATGGGGCGGGTTGATGGACCAAGCGCAGCCGTGACAGCCTTCATTGTCGTCGTCTAACATGTGGCGATGATCCAGCAGGCGATACGAACCGCCACGACGAGTGCCGAACATGTTCGCCGCTTCGCCAAGGGGCGCACTCATCAAGCCTTGCGATCATTGCCTTGTAGACCCCTCCTGATTATTGAAAGAGTTCCGGGGGAACGAGGATTGGGGGGGCGTGATGTTCAGGCTTTGGGCGGGGCTGTGTTTGACCGCAGTGCTGTTATCAGGATGCGCGACCGACAAGGTCGTGACGGATGTTGCGGCCACGATGCAGCGAGTTGGACAGCCGGCGGCGGGAAAATCCCGTGTCGTCGTGCTAGCCGCACAGAAAAGGGGCCTTCTTTTCCAGGGGACCGTCTGTGATGTGACGCTTGATGGGGCGCCGCTTGGGGAGCTCAAGATCGGCACTTATATGCACATTGATGTTCCCGCCGGACGTCATCAACTCGGAGCGACGCAGACCCTGTTTGCGGGGCAGACTCAGACCGACCTGACAACCCAGGCTGGTCGAGCCTATTACTTCCGTGTCCAGCCCAGCCAGCGCTCCAAGGCCATTTCGGCAGGCGCGATGGTTGGTGGTGTTGCCGGTGCGCTGGTCACCTCGGCGGCCTCATCCGGAAGCGACAACCCCGGACCCGTCGATTTTGTGCCGCTGGACGAAGCGGCGGCCCGGGCCATGATCGAAGAATTCCAATTGGTGGATGCAGAAGGCAGGGGCGGGTGAGCCAGAGGCGGGCTGCCCCGTCGGGCCCCGCTTGAGTCACGGGTCTCGCCTATTCGCGCGTGAACGATCAAACGCCCGCGACAGGGCGAATAGCGTCGCGCCTGCTTCTTCCCCCGCAGCACCCAAGCAGCCTGTCCGGCGATACGGCCTGCAGGCGCTGGTGTACGGCGCGCACGGGCAAAGGCGGTCGACGCTGACGGGACGCTTCACGTCGGCTCTTTCACTCCTCGTCGTGCCTGCCCGCAAAAACCGCTTGCTCCGGCGCGTCCGGTTTGATGTTGCTCAAATTCCGTGCGAAGCCGGCTTGTACGGTGCAACCGGGAGGACAGGGTGCTGCTGGCGATATTCACCGACATCCATGCCAACCGGCAGGCCTTTGCGGCCTGCCTGGAGGCGGCGCGCGCCCGGGGCGCCGACCGCCTGATCTGCCTCGGGGATATCGTCGGCTATGGCGCCGATCCGGAATGGTCTGTCGACACCGTGATGGAGATGGTCGCCGCTGGCGGGCTCGCCGTGCGCGGCAACCATGACAACGCCGTCTCCACCGCGAGCGAGACCATGAATGCCGAGGCACAGGCGGCGATGGAGTGGACGCGCGGCCGGCTCAGCGCGGAGCAGCGGCGCTTTCTCGCCGAGCTGCCGATGAGCATCGGTGACGACGACCGGCTGTTCGTGCACGCGGAGGCGTCGAGCCCGCCGCGCTGGCGCTATGTGCAGAGCTCGGCCGATGCCGCGCGCAGCATGATCGCGACCGAGGCGCAGGTGACGTTCTGCGGCCACATCCACCGTCCTGCGCTGTACTCGATGTCTGCCACCGCCAAGATGACGAGCTTCACGCCGACGGCCAACATGCCGATCCAGCTCTTGCGCGGCCGGCAATGGCTGGCCGTGGTCGGTTCGGTCGGCCAGCCGCGCGACGGCGATCCGGCGGCGTCCTTCGTGACGTTCGACACGAAAAGCCGCGAGCTGACCTATTGCCGCGTGCCCTATGACGTCGAGGCGGCGGCGCAGCGCATCCGCGACAACGGCCTGCCGCCCTGGCTGGCGCAGCGGCTGTCGATGGGGCGCTAGCGCATGCCGAGATCAAAGCTCCAGCCGGGCGTTGTCATCGACGGTTTCACGGTCGGCGAATGCGTCCATTCCGGCGGCATGGCGACGTTGTGGAGCGTCACCCGGCCGGACATCGACCGCCCCGTCCTGATGAAGGTGCCGCGCGTCTCCGAGGGCGAGGATCCCGCGGCGATCGTCAGCTTCGAGATGGAGCAGATGATCCTGCCAAAACTGTCCGGCCCGCATGTGCCGGCCTGTTTCGGCACCGGCGATTTCGCCACGCAAGCCTATGTCGTGATCGAGCAGATTCCGGGCGAGACGCTGTACAAGCGGCTGCCCGAGCTGCCGCTGGGTTATGAGGAGGCGCGGGGGCTGGTCGCGAAGATCGCCACCGCGCTCGCCGACATTCACCGGCAGCATGTCATCCATCACGACATCAAGCCGTCGAGCATCATGTTCCGTCCCACGGGCGAGGCGGTGCTGATCGACTACGGCCTGTCCTGCCACAAGCATCTGCCGGACCTGCTGCAGGAGGAGTTCCGCCTGCCTTATGGCACCGCGCCCTATATGGCGCCGGAGCGCATGATGGGCACGCGCAGCGATCCGCGCAGCGATCTGTTTTCACTCGGCGTGCTCTTGTACTTCTTCACGACCGGGGTGCGGCCGTTCGGCGAGACCGAAACCCTGCGCGGCATGCGCCGGCGTCTCTGGCGCGATCCTTATCCGCCGCGCCAGTTGAAGCCGGACTATCCACCATGGCTGCAGGAGATCGTGCTGCGTTGCCTGGAGATCGAGCCGGTCTGGCGCTATCCGACCGCGGCGCAACTCGCCTTCGATCTCGGCCATCCCGACCAGGTCAAGCTCACCGCGCGCGCCGAGAAGGTCAATCGTGATCCGATCACGACCGTCTGGCGCCGCCGCTTCAATCGTGGCCTGGTACAGCCGGAGCAGAAGACATCGGACGTCGCGCTGCAGATCGCCTCGAGCCCGATCGTGGCGGTGGCGATCGACACCTCGGAAGGCGGTGAGGAGCTCAACGGCGCGCTGCGTCTGACCGCCCAGCGTATTCTCGCCACGCTCCCCGCGGCCCGGCTCGCCTGCGTCAACGTGCTGAAGCTCGGCCGCCTGACCATCGACCGGACCCTGGACGAGGAGGGCAACAACAAGCATATCGACCGCATGGTGGCGCTGAAGCACTGGGCGACGCCGCTCAAGCTCGACGCCGGCCGGCTGACGGTGCACGTGCTCGAAGCCGTCGATCCGGCCGCCGCCATCATCGAATTCGCCGAGGTCAACCAGATCGATCACATCATCATCGGCGCCCGCCGCGACTCGGTGCTGCGCTCGCTGCTCGGCAGCGTGTCGGCGAAGGTGGCCGCCGAAGCCGGCTGCACGGTGACCGTGGTGCGCACGCGCCACGCGGCGCGCGAGGCGGAAGACGACGATGATGACGTGCCGGCGAAGGTCGTGTCGGGCGAATGAAGGAGACGACTTGTCCTCTCCATGAGGGGCAAAAGCCGAGGCACTGCTCACCTCGTGGTTTGTATGCAGCGCCAGTTGGCGCACGCGACTCATGGTGAGGAGCGCCGCTGGCACGTCTCGAACCATCAGGCCGATCCTGGCCGCGCCTTCCGAGACGCCCGCCTTCATCGGATCGATTCTTTCACCTTTCAACCATGACGTCCGAAGCGGCATCTCCCGCATGAATTTGAGGCGCAGCTGCGATTGCCTTTCCCAAGTTCCGCCGCCACAGTGACATTGTGACGCGCGTCGGGCGCGCCGTTTCTGTTTGACGAGGGGGAGATCGATGGCGGCAACGGATGTGAGCATGGCGGGGACAGCTGCGCCGAAGCGAGGCCTGTTCGGCTCGCTGTTCTTCCAGGTCGTGGCTGCGCTTGTGCTCGGCATCCTGATCGGCGTCTTGGCACCCGAGACTGCACAGAGTCTCAGATTCTTCAGCGACGCGTTCCTGCGCCTGATCGCCATGGTGGTGGCGCCGATCGTGTTCTGCGTCGTCGTGCACGGCATTGCGAGCGCCGGCGATCTCAGGAAAGTCGGCCGCGTCGGCGTCAAGTCGCTGGTCTATTTCGAGGGCATGACCACGATCGCGCTGGCCTTCGGCCTGGTGCTGGCGCTGGTCTTCGGCCCCGGCCACGGCATGGACATCGACGTCGCCAAGCTCGACGCCAAGCAGCTCGCGAGCTTCGCCGACAACGCCCACAAGCTGCAGGGCGGCGGCTTCGGCGGCTTCATCCTCAACATCATTCCGCCGACGGCGTTCGACGCCTTCGCCCGCAACGACGTGCTGCAGGTGCTGTTCTTCGCGGTGATCTTCGGCGTCAGCCTGGCGCTGGTCGGCGAGCCCGGCAAGCCCGTGGTCGACCTGATCGAGTCCATCGCCAAGGTGCTGTTCAAGGCGATGGGGCTGATCGTGCGCGTGGCGCCGCTCGGCGTGCTCGGCGCCATCGGCTTCACTGTCGGCAAATACGGCGTCGGCTCGCTCAAGCAGCTTCTGGCGCTGGTCGTGCTGTTCTACGTCGCGGTGGCGCTGTTCGTGGTCATCGCGCTCGGCCTCGTGATGCGCATGGCCGGGCTCAGCCTGTTCAAGTTCCTGCGCTACTTGAAGGAGGAGCTGCTGATCGTGCTGGCGACGGCGTCGTCCGACTCCGTGCTGCCGCAGATCATGCGCAAGCTCGAGGCGATGGGCGTCAAGCAGGAGGTCGTCGGCCTGGTCATCCCGACCGGCTATTCCTTCAACCTCGATGCGTTCTCGATCTACCTGACGCTCGCCGTCGTCTTCATCGCCCAGGCGACCAACACGCCGCTGTCGGTCAGCGACCTCTTGCTGGTGCTCGGCGTGTCGCTGGTCACGTCGAAGGGCGCGCATGGCGTGCCGGGCTCGGCCATCGTCATCCTCGCCGCGACCCTCGGCGCGGTGCCGGCGATCCCCGCCATCGGTCTCGTGCTGGTGCTGTCGGTCGACTGGTTCGTCGGCATCGCGCGCGCTGTCGGCAATCTGATCGGCAATTGCGTCGCCACCGTCGTGGTGGCCGCGTGGGAGGACGATCTCGACCTCGCCAAGGCCAAGGTCGTGCTCGACCGCGGCACGGCGGAAGAGGTGGAGTATCAGGGAGCGTGATTGCTCCACGCGTCATTGCGAGCGAAGCGGAAGCAATCCAGAGCTACGCCAGACGACTCTGGATTGCTTCGTCGCTACGCTTCTCGCAATGACGGAGCAACAGGACCGCCCCGCTTCTCATCTCACCGGAACGGCCGCAGCTTCATGTGGCGGTTGGAGTCCTTGTAGAGCAGGTAGCGGAAGCGGCCGGGGCCGCCGGCGTAGCAGGCCTGCGGGCAGAAGGCGCGCAGCCACATGAAGTCGCCGGCCTCCACCTCGACCCAGTCGCGGTTGAGCTTGTAGACCGCCTTGCCTTCGAGCACGTAGAGGCCGTGCTCCATCACATGGGTCTCCAGGAACGGGATGACAGCACCCGGCTCGAAGGTGACGATGTTGACATGCATGTCGTGGCGGACGTCGAGCGGATCGACGAAGCGGGTGGTGGCCCAGCGGCCATCGGTGCCCGGCATCCCGACAGGCGCGATCGCCGCCTCGTTGGTGACGAAGGCGTCCGGCGCGGGGATGCCGGGGATGGCTTCATAGGCCTTGCGGATCCAGTGGAAGGTCGCGGGCGCCGCGCCGTCGTTCGTCAGCGTCCATTTGCAGCCCGGCGGCAGGAAGGCGTAGCCGCCTTTGCCAAGGCGATGCGCGGTGCCGGCGATGGTCAGCGCGATCTCGCCTGACACCACGAACAGCACGCCTTCGGCCTCCGGATCGGGCTCGGGCTCGGTGCTGCCGCCGCCGGGCGAGACCTCGACGATGTATTGCGAGAACGTCTCGGCGAAGCCCGATAGGGGACGCGCGATCACCCAGGTCCGGGTCTTGTCCCAGAACGGCAGCACCGACGTCACGATGTCGCGCATCACGCCCTTGGGAATGACGGCATAGGCCTCGGTGAACACGGCGCGCCCGGTGAGCAGATCGGTCTGCGGCGGATGGCCGCCCTGCGGCACGAAGTAGTTCGGCTTGTCCATCATCGTCTCTCCAAAACGCGCGCGAATCGTTCCATCGGGCGCGCCGTCAGTCGTCAGGGAATGCTCAAGACCAGCGGTCGCTCGAGCCACACTTCCTCAAGATTGTCGGAGGTCATGCGATCGACGACCATGAAGCGCGAGGCCTCGTCGAACACCAGCAGCGGATGGTGCCAGACGTTGCGGGCGTAGTTCACGCCCTGTCGCCCGGTGGCCGTGAAAGCCTGATAGCTCGCGGCATCGCGCGGATCGTGGCAGACGAGCACCAGCCAGGGCCGGTCCTGCAGCGGCATGAACAGCTGGCTGCCGAGCGGGTGCCGCTCCATCAGCTTGATCTCGATCGGCAGCGGGCGGGGCTTCGCCTCGAATAGGCTGATGTTCACAGCGGCGCCGCCCGAGGTCACGTCGATATTGGCGAGGCCGTTGCAGCGGCGGGCAAAACCCTGGTTGATCTCGATCGGCGCGGCGCCGTCGGTTTCGACAACGTCGCCGAAGGCAGCGAAGGCTGCCTTCGTCAGCGGTTGCGGCGTGAGGGAGGGCATCCGTCGTCGCGCGTCTCAGATCGCTTCGCCGCGCGCCGACGCCGCGGCGCTGCGGATGGCGGAAATGTTGCCGCGATAGGCCTCCATCGTGCCACCCTTGAACACGGCGGAGCCGGCGACGAAGGCATTGGCGCCAGCCGCGGCGAGCGCGCCGGCATTGTCGCGGCCGACGCCGCCATCGACCTCGATATCGATCGGCCGGCCCGCGGTCATCGCGCGCAGATCCTGGATCTTGCCGATTGCCGAGGGGATGAAGGCCTGGCCGCCGAAGCCGGGGTTGACCGACATGATCAGCACGAGGTCGACCAGGTCGAGCACATACTCGATCACGTTGAGCGGGGTCGACGGGTTGAGCGACACGCCGGCCTTCTTGCCGAGCGCGCGGATCGCCTGCAGCGAGCGATGCAGATGCGGGCCGGCCTCGGCATGCACCGTGATGTGGTCGCAGCCGGCCTTGGCGAAGGCTTCGAGGTAGGGATCGCACGGCGTGATCATCAGATGTGCGTCGAAGATCTTCGTGGTGTGCGGGCGCAGCGCCTTGATCACATCGGGGCCGTAGGAAATGTTCGGCACGAAATGGCCGTCCATCACATCGAGATGGATCCAGTCGGCGCCGGCGGCATCGACGGCGCGCACCTCCTCGCCAAGCTTGGAAAAATCGGACGCCAGGATCGATGGCGCGATGACGAGCGGACGCGGCGTGAAGGACTGGGTCATGGGCAAGCTGTTCCAGTGCGATCGGGTCTGTCGCCGTATCATGCAGGGGCGGCTGCGGCAACGCGAGCGGGAAAAATCTGCCGGGCGCGGCATGAATTGCCCGGCTCTTGCGACCGCAACATCGCGAAATATCCGGACATATCAGCACGTTGGTGCTGGCACGGCGATTGCGAGCGTCGTGGGGAGAAGGTTTGCCGCGCAAGTTGCGGCATTGCAGGAGTTTCGCCATGTGGTTTGCGCTGGGGGCCGCCTCGTCGGTCCTGGATGGCCTGCAGTCGTTGGGATCGACCAAGTCGGGATCCGGCAAGTCGGGAACCGGCGGAGGCCTGTTCGGCCTGAATGCCGGCGGCTCCGGCAGCTCGGGCCAGGTCAGTCCGTGGTCGAGCTCGTCGAGCAGCGGTTCCGGACAGATTGCGCCGGAGACGATGAATGCGCTGCTCGCGGCGCAGAGCCAGTCCGGTACGTCATCCAGTGCAGGCGCGGCCGATCCGCTGCAGGACCTGTTCTCGCTGATCGACGGAGATGGTGATGGCAAGATCACCAAGTCCGAATTCGAGTCTGCCCTCGGCGCCGGCGGCACCAATCTGGCCAATGCCGACAAGGTGTTCGGAAAGCTGGACCGCGACGGCGACGGCAATGTCAGCTTCAACGAGCTGGGGTCGGCGCTGAAGGGCGGCCATCACGGCCGCCGTCACCAGGCGGGCAATGCGGGTGCGGGCACCGGCGCGAGTTCGTCCGTGGGCGGGTCCAGCAGTGCGGGCGCCGATGCGCTGATGCAAGCGCTCTCGGGCGCATCAAGCTCGTCGTCCACCAACAGCGACGGCTCGACAACCACCACCATCACCTATGCCGATGGGTCCAAGACGACGCTGATTACGCCTGCGGCAACCACCGGGTCGAATGCCGCGATCTCGTCGTACAATATGATCGAGCAGCTGATGCAGCGGCAGCCCAAGCTGCGGGGCTCCGCCACATCGACGACGTCGGTGACCGCGTAACGTTCAGCCGCCGAAGCGGTCCTGCCAGGAGGGCAGGGCGTCTGCGAACGGCAGCCGCTTGGCGTGATAGACACCGCGCGCGATCGCCCGCGCCAGCACGTTGGCCGCCACCATACCGAGTTCGCTCAGCTCGACCAGCGGCTCGATCGGCCTGGCGCAGGTCGCCGCCGCGAACACGATATCGCCGTCGAGCGGCAGATGGACCGGATAGATGGCGCGCGCCATGCCGGTCTGCGCCATCATCGCGAGCCGCTTGGCCTGAGCCTTGGTCAGGACGGCATCGGTCACGACCAGGCTGATCGTCGTATTCTCCGCGCTCGATGCGGCCGGACCGCCCTTGATGCGCATCGCCAGCATGTCCGGCGTGAACGCCGCCGGCAGGCCGCGGCCACCGAACTCGCCATCCACCTCATAGGGCGCGGCCCAGAACCACGGACCATCGCCGACGGTGACGCTGCCGACCGCATTGACCACGGCGATCGCCGCGACCTTGACGCCTTTGGTGGTCGTGGCCGATGCCGAGCCGAGGCCGCCCTGCAGGCTGGCGGTGGTGGCGCCGAGCCCGGCGCCGACGCTGCCCAGCGCGAAGCTGGGGCCGGCGGCGGCCGCCGCCCGATAGCCGAGCTCGCGATACGGCGCATAGCGGCCCCAGGCCTTGTTGCCGCCATTGAGCAGGTCGAACACGATCGCGCCGGGCACGATCGGGATCAGCGCATCGCGCACCGCAAAGCCGCGGCCCTGCTCGGCAAGCCAGGCCTGGATGCCGCTCGCGGCCTCCAGCCCGAATGCCGAGCCGCCTGACAGCGCAATGGCGTCGATCCGCTCCACCGTGTTGGCGGGATCGAGCAGGGCATCCTCGCGCACGCCCGGCCCGCCACCGCGAATGTCGATCGCGGCCACCGCGGGCTGATCGAACAGGATGGCGGTCACGCCGGAGGCAAGCGCGGCATCATCGGCGTGGCCGACGCGGACGCCTGCGATATCGGTGAGGAGGTTCTGCACGGTCGACCTCGGCAGCAGATGATGATGCCGAATGGATAGCGCGGCCGGCGCAGCGTCTCAATGCCGCGCGCACGCGATGGCCAGCCTGGTGCAGCTGTGGGGAGTGCCGCGCGAGCCTCCGCCGCCCCTGCGGCCTCACGCGTCCAGGGCGATGCGGATCATGCGGGCGAGTTCCGGCTTGCGATAGGGCTTGGCGAGCAGCAGCACGCCGGCGTCGAGGCGGCCGTGATGCACGATCGCATTCTCGGTATAGCCGGACGTGAAGAGCGTTTTCAGGCTGCGCCGCTGCTTCTGGGCCGCCTCGGCGAGCTGCCGCCCGTTCATGGCGCCGGGCATGATGACGTCCGTGAACAACAGGTCGATCTCCGGATGGCGCTCCAGCACGTCGAGCGCCTCGGCCGCGTTGCCTGCCGCCAGGGTGCGGTAGCCGAGGCTCGTGACCTGGGCGATGACGTGTTGCCGGACCAGCGGGTCATCCTCGACCACCAGGACCGTTTCGTCGCCGCCGCGATAATCCGGCGTGTCATGACGGGCAGTGGCGGCCGTTGAGGACGCGGCCGAGCGCGGCAGATAGAGCTTGATCGACGTGCCGTGGCCGACCTCGCTGTAGATCTTGATATGGCCGCCGGATTGCTTGACGAAGCCGAACACCATGCTGAGGCCGAGTCCGGTGCCCTTGCCGACGCCCTTGGTCGAGAAGAACGGATCGAACACCTTGTCGAGATAGGCCGGCGGAATGCCGCAGCCGGTGTCGCTGACCGCGATCATGACGTAGTCGCCGATCGCGACCTCGCTATTGGCATTGGCGTAATCCTGATCGAGCGCGACACTGGCGGTCTCCAGGGTGAGCTTGCCGCCTTGCGGCATCGCGTCGCGGGCATTGAGCGCAAGATTGACGATCGCCGTGGCAAGCTGGTCCGGATCGGCCAGCGCCGTGCACGGATCGTCCGCTAGGATGCGTTCGATCTCGATCTGCTCGCCGAGTGTCGGTCGCAGCAAATCGGCCGTCTCGACCAGAAGCGCATTCACGTCGATATCTGCTGGCTGCAGCGGCTGCTTGCGTGCGAAGGCCAGCAATTGCTGCGTGAGGCGGGCGCCGCGGTCGGCGGAGTCGTCGATCAGCTTCGCCAGCGACGCCAGCTCCGGGCGATCGGCGACGGACTCGGCAAGGATGCCGATACTGCCGGTGATCACGGTCAGGATGTTGTTGAAGTCGTGGGCGACGCCGCCGGTGAGTTGACCCACCGCTTCCATCTTCTGGGCCTGGCGAAACTGCGCTTCGGCGGCCCGCTTCTCCGTGAGGTCGCGCCCGATGAAGAAATGGCGTTGCACCGGCTCGGACCAGCTCGCCATCCAATTCAGGATGACCGCACGGCCTTCCTTGTGCAGGAACTGGGCCTCGAAATTGTGGATGTCGTGTCCGCCCCGACAGGCAAGCATCTGGCTGCGAAACGACTCCAGCTCGGGCGGATAGACGAAGTCGCCGGCGTCGCGACCGACCATCTCCTCGGGCCGATAGCCAAGGATGGCGTTCGCGCTCGGGCTCACCTGGATCAATGTACCCTGCGCATCGGCAATCAGGATGAGATCCTGCGACGTCTCGAAGATGCGCCGTCGTTCCTCGGTTTCGCGGCTCAGCGCGTGACGAGTCCGCTTGCTCTCGGTGATATCACGGGCAACCTTGGAGGCGCCGATCACGGTGCCCCGTGCGTCGAGAACAGGAGAGACGCTCAACGACACGTCGAGCTCGTGGCCATCCTTGTGACTGCGCATGGTCTCGTGATGCTCGATCTTCTCGCCCCGGCCAATGCGTTCGAGGAGTCGATCGACCTCGCCGCGCCGCTCGGTAGGCACGATCAGCCCGATGTCGCTGCCCAGCGCCTCGCTGCCGTCATATCCGAACAGCTGCTCCGCGGCGCGATTCCACGACGTGATCTTGCCGTGCAGGGTCAGCGTGATGATCGCGTCGTTGGACGATTCGACGACGGCGCTGAGCAGCCTTTCGCGGGCGATGAAATGCGCCCGCTCGTTCTGGCTTTGTCGGTGCTGCTGCTGCAAGAGGCGGGTGAGCTTCGACTGCAGTCCGACATTGTCGGCGAGCAGAACGCCCAGCACGAAGCTCGCTGCCAGCAGCCCATAGAGCCGGCCGGCATAATAGCCGAGATCGAACCGCGCGGCGTTGAGCAGCGAGGACTGCGCGAGATCGAACAGCCAGGCGCAGAGCACGACCATCACCCAGAGATCGAGGATGGTGTAGGGCCGTCGCTGAGCGAGCAGCAGCAGCGCGGCCAGGGTCACGCACCAGGTCGCGCCGACCACGACCTTCAAGGCAAAATTGGCGGTTCCGCCGCTGATGAGCGCGGGAAGCGCGGCCTCATAGGTGATCACGAACCAGACCAGGGTCGTCAGCGCGATCGAGACCCCGACAATCGCGAGCAGCAGCGATCTCGACACCGACGCGACTTGGAACGAGCGCTTGATCGAGTCTTGGACCGACTCGTGGATCGAGCGGTGGCTGTGCAGCGCATAGGCGGCGACGAACAAGGGAAAGCCGCCGTGCCAGATCATGTAGATCCACACCGCCGTCTGCGGTCCGGAGCCCATCAGGCCGGTCGGCGAAAACAGTCCAGGAAATGCCAGCGTGTGCAGAAACGCAGCCGGCGCGGTGAACAGATAGCCGCTGGCGAGCCAGAGAAGGGCCCGCGAGCGCAGCAGGACGAATTGAGAGAACAGCAGAAGCGCCGTGATCAGATCGTTCAGCGCCAGCGCCGATTGATAGCTCGCCACGAATGCAGGCATCGCCGCGAGCTGCACCTTGGCAAAGGGAGCGGCGGCAACGAACAGGCTTGCGGAAATCGCGACAGCGGCGAGGGCAACGAATTGGTCACGGCGCGTCGCAGGGCTTGCTGATAGAAAAATCTCCCGCGTATCTTCGACGTTCTGCATCTACAGGGCCCCGCGCGACAGGCATCAACGTGCGAGCCGTAGCTCTGACGCAGCGCTTGCGCGAAAAAAGATTATTCAAATAGAGGTTGCATAATACCCCGCATGGAACCGCGGTGGTCCGACTCGAAAACTGAAGTAACTGTACCTTTACTGCAAAAGGGATAAATATACCGGTAGTTGTAGCTGATTTCTTTTTATGTTGTAGGCTGTCCAACGAGAAAGTTTTGGAGAAGTTGATGTCGCGGATTCTGGTGGTCGACGATCAGAAGGATGTGCGGGCCATGATCAGCATGGTGCTCCGCGTCAATCAGTTCGAGGTGGTCGAGGCGGGAACCGCGACCGCTGGGTTGCAGCTGTTCCGCGACCAGGCCTTCGATGCCGTGATCGTCGACATTTACCTCGATGATTCGAATGGTCTCGATCTGGTCAGCGGGATGCGGGCCCTGGTTCCCGATGTGCCGGTCGTGGCCGTCTCCGGCATGAGTGCATTCGATGGGGCGGCAATGTCGGAGGAACTGACCCGTGTGGTCTATCTGCAGAAGCCATTCCGGCCGAACGAACTGATGCGCGCTGTCGAGACGGCGCGCAAAGCGGTGCGGGACAGGCCTGCAGCGACGCTCGCTGCCTGCGCGGGCTGATCACGCTGGCGCCAAGCAGGCGATCGCGATCCAACTCATCTCAGCAGAACGCCCCGGTCGATGACCGGGGCGTTTGCATTTGCGTGGGTGACCGGGCAACAATCAGGGATCAGGAGCCCTTGCTGCCGAGCTCGGCGTAGCCGCCCTTGGCGTCCCACTTGTAGACGACGTAGTCGATCTGCTTGATGTCGCCCTTGGCGTCGAAGCCGAGCTTGCCGAGCACCGTGTCCCACTCGCCGGCCTTGATGGTGTCCATCACCTTCTTGGCGTCGGTGGTGTTGGCCTTCTTCACGGCCTGCGACCAGACCTGGATGGCGGCGTAGGTGTAGAGCGTGTAGCCCTCGGGGTCGATGTTCTTGGCCTTGAACTTGTCGACGATCGCCTTCGCGGTCGGCTTGTTGCGCGGTTCGGGGCCGAAGGTGAACAGCGTGCCTTCGGCGGCCGGGCCGGTGATCGACGCGAATTCCTTGTCGTTCATCGCATCGCCCGCCATCAGGATGGTCTTGAGGCCCTGATCGCGCATCTGGCGCAGGATCAAGCCGGCTTCCTGATGATAGCCGCCGACATAGACGAGGTCGATGTTCTCACGCTTCAGGCGCGACACGATCGCGTTGAAGTCCTTGTCGCCCTTGTTGTACGACTCGAACATCTTCTCGGTGACGCCGGCCTTGTTGAGCGCCTTCTTGGTCTCGTCGGCGAGACCCTTGCCGTAGGTGGTCTTGTCGTTGAGGATCGCGATGTTCTTGCCCTTGAAGTTCTTCGCGATGTAGTTGGCGGCGACGAGGCCCTGCTGATCGTCACGGCCGCAGACGCGCGCCACGTTCCACAGCTTGCGCTCGGTGAACAGCGGGTTGGTCGAAGCCGGGGTGATCTGCAGCACGTTGCTGTCGGCATAGGCCTCGGAGGCCGGGATCGACGACGACGAGCAGAAATGGCCGGCGACGAACGGAATGCCGGAGCCGGCGAGCTTCTCGGCGACCGAGCGGGCCTGCTTCGGATCGCAGGCGTCGTCACCCACCTGCAAAGCGAGCTTCTTGCCGAGCACGCCGCCTGCAGCATTGAGATCGGCGATCGCCATCTCGGCGCCGTTCTGCATCTGGCGGCCGAAGGCCGACTCGCCGCCGGTCATCGGGCCGGCCACGGCGATGGTGATGTCTTCGGCGTAGGCGGCGGTCGAGAGCGCAAGCGACGCGCCCAGCGCCAGACCAATGAGTTTGAGTGGTTTCATGAGAAATCCTCGCGGGGGTAGGTCGACACGGAACGGCCCGAACGGCGGGCCGCAGACCGCGCGCATTGTGGCTGATTTTCCGCCGAAGTCACCGGCATTTTTCGGGCAGATCGACGAAGGGCTAAGGCCATTTCGGCCGGAATGCGAGGGCCCGCCTCAGTGGCGGCCGCCCTCGAGATAGGCGGCGCGGATCTCCGGGCGCTGCAGCAGCTCGGCGCCGCTGCCCGACAGCGTGATCAGTCCGTTGACCAGCACATAGCCGCGATGGGCGAGCTTCAGCGCGTGATTGGCGTTCTGCTCGACGATCAGCACCGTCAATCCATCCTGCCGATTGAGCGTCCGAATGGCGTCAAAAATCTGTCGCGCGATCAGCGGCGCGAGCCCGAGCGAGGGCTCGTCGAGCAGCAGGAGCCGCGGCCGGCTCATCAGGGCCCGCCCGATCGCCAGCATCTGCTGCTCGCCGCCGGACAGCGTGCCGCCGCGCTGCTCGAAACGCTCCTTCAACCGCGGGAACAGCGCGAACACGCGCTCCAGCGTCTCGGCGCGCTGCGCTTCGGTGGTGGCGCCGGCGTCCGCGCCCATCTGCAGATTTTCCGCAACGCTCATGCGCGGGAAGATGCGGCGGCCCTCCGGCGATTGCGCGATCCTGAGCCGGGCGATCTGATGCGTCGGCACCTGCGTGATGTCGCTGCCATCATAGACGATGTGTCCGGAGCTGGCGCGCGGCCGGCCGAAGATCGACATCATCAAGGTCGATTTGCCGGCGCCGTTGGCGCCGATCAGCGCGACGATTTCCCCGGCCTTGATGTCGAGATCAACGCCCTTGAGCGCTTCGATCTTGCCGTAGGAGGCGCGCAGATTGCGAATCTGGAGCAGGGACGCGCTCACGCCTCGGCCTCCAGGACGGCTGCGGCCTCTTCCTCGTCGGTGCCGAGATAGGCGGCAATGACCTTGGGATCATCACGGATGTCGCGCGGCGTGCCTTCGGCGATCTTGACGCCGTAATCCATCACCACGATGCGGTCGGAGATTTCCATCACGACGCTCATGTCATGCTCGATCAGGAGGATCGACGTGCCGTGATCGCTGCGGATCGACAGCAGCAGCTCGCTCAGCGCGGCGCTCTCGCGCGCGTTCAGGCCGGCGGCGGGCTCGTCGAGGCAGAGCAGGGCGGGTCCGGTGCACATCGCGCGTGCGATCTCCAGCCGCCGCTGATCGCCGTAAGCAAGATTGCCGGCGGCATCGTCGGCGCGGTCGAGCAGGCCGACGCGCTTCAGCCAGAACACAGCATTGTCGATCGCGCTCTGCTCGGCCGTGCGCCACGAGGGGACGCCGAGCAGTCCGAGCAGCGTCAGGCCGGAAGCGCGCATCAGCGCGTTGTGCTGCGCCACCATCAGGTTCTCCAGCGCCGTCATGCCGGGAAACAGCCGGATGTTCTGGAAGGTGCGCGCCACCTTGGCCTGCTTGGAGATGTTGAAGTCCTTCAGCTTCTGCATCTCGTATTGCGTGCCGTCATCGTGCGTCAGGCGGATCACACCCGACGTCGGCTTGTAGAAGCCGGTGATGCAGTTGAATACGGTGGTCTTGCCGGCGCCGTTGGGGCCGATCAGCGCCGTGATCTGCTTGCGCTGGGCGGAAAACGACAGCGCATTGACGGCGACGATGCCGCCGAAGCGCATGGTGAGGTTCTCGAGCGCGAGAATGGGAGCGGAGCTCATCCGTGGCCTTCCTTGACGAGGTCCGAAGAGATGCTCTTGGATTTTTCGAGGAACACGGTCGGCGAGCGATGGCCGACGATGCCGCGCGGACGCCAGATCATCACCAGCACCATGGCCAGACCGAACACCAGCATGCGGTAGACCTCGAGGCTTCGGAACAGTTCGAAGCCGCCGATCATGGCGAGCGCCGCCAGCGCCACGCCGAGCTGCGACCCCATGCCGCCGAGCACGACGATCGCGAGCACCAGCGCCGATTCCTGGAAGGTGAAGGACTCGGGACTGATGAAGCCCTGGCGGGTGGCGAAGAAGGCGCCGGCGAAGCCGCCGAACATGGCGCCGGTGGCGAACGCCGTCAGCTTGGTGGTGGTGATGTTGATGCCGAGCGCGCGGCAGGCAACCTCGTCCTCGCGCAGCGCTTCCCAGGCGCGGCCGATCGGCAGCCGGCGCAGCCGGATCGTGACCCAGTTGGTGAGCAGCGCCAGCGCCAGGATCAGATAGAACAGGAACACGATGCGATGCGTCGGCGAGAACGGAATGCCGAGCATCGCGGCGAGTCCATCGGGGCCGGGCGTCAGCGGAATGCCGAACAGGCTCGGGCGCGGAATGCCGGAGATGCCGTTGGGGCCGCCGGTGACGTCCTGCCAGTTGATCAGCACCAGGCGGATGATTTCGCCGAATGCGAGGGTGACGATCGCCAGATAGTCACCGCGCAGGCGCAGCACGGGGAAGCCGAGCAGCACGCCCCAGAACGCGGCGAGGATGCCGGCGAGCGGCAGGCAGATCCAGAACGACAGGCCGAACGTGGTCGAGAGCAGCCCGTAGGAATAGGCACCGACCGCGTAGAACGCGACATAACCGAGGTCGAGCAGGCCGGCGAGGCCGACCACGACATTGAGGCCCCAGCCCAGCATCACATAGGTCAGGACAAGGATGCCGAGGTCGAGAATGTAGCGCTGATTGTAGAAGATCACCGGCACTAGCAAGGTGAAGATCAGCAGCGCCGGGGCGAGGTAGCGGCCGGCGACCGACAGGCCGCTCTGCACGGAGGCGGGCACAAAACTGCCGAGGCCGCCGCGCGGGCCGAGCCACAGCCGCAGCAGCTCGACCACGATCGAGCCGACGAAGACAGCGCCGACCAGGCTCGCGAGCTCGCCGAAGCGGGTCCAATATTCGAGCTGCCCGCTCTGGCCGGCCTCGGTACGGACGCCGACCATCAGCGAGAACAGGCCGAGCGCGACGAGCGCGCTGAGGACGGCCTTTTTGAGGATGAAGCCGGCTCCGACCGGTTCGGAGCCATTCGAGGCGGGGGGCGAAGAGGCTGGAAGGGACGCGCTCACACGGGCTCCGTCGTCAGACTTTTTCGACTTCGGGACGGCCCAAGAGGCCGGTCGGCATGAAGATCAGCACCACGATGAGGATCGAGAACGCCGCCACGTCCTTGTACTCGACCGAGAAATAGGCCGACCAGAACGTCTCGATCAGGCCGATCGCGAGACCACCGAGCATCGCGCCGGGCAGCGAGCCGATGCCGCCGAGCACGGCGGCTGTGAAGGCCTTGATGCCGGCGACGAAGCCCATGAAGAAATCGACCAGGCCATAATATAACAGGTACATCATGCCGGCGACGGCGGCGAGCGCCGCACCGATCACGAAGGTCATCGAGATGGTGCGGTCGACGTCGACGCCGAGCAGTGCCGCCATCGTCTGGTCCTGCTCGCAGGCGCGCATGTCGCGGCCGAGCCGGGTGCGCGACACCAGCCAGGTGAACAGGCCGAGCAGCACGATCGTAGTGATCACCACGACGATCTGGATGTTGGACAGCTGGACGACAAAGCCGCTCTCGCCCTCGTGCAGCGTGTAGCCGCCTGTGACGATCGGCGGGACCGGCTTGACGCGCGCGCCCTGCGACACCTGCGAGAAATTCGTCAGCACGAACGACATGCCGATCGCCGACAGCATCGGCGCCAGCCGGAAGGAGTGGCGCAGCGGACGATAGGCGATGCGCTCGATGGTCCAGCCATAGAGCGCGGTGATCGCCATCGAGACCAGCAGCACGATCAGCAGAATGACCGGCACTGCGGTGAGCCCGACCGACACCAGGACCAGGAACGAGATCAGCGCGATGAAGCCGCCGATCATGAACACGTCGCCATGGGCGAAATTGATCATGCCGACGATGCCGTAAACCATGGTGTAGCCGATGGCGATCAGGCCGTAGATCGAGCCGAGGACGAGGCCGTTGATGAGCTGCTGGGCGAAATAATCCATGAACTGCCGTGACTGAGAAGAGCTGGAACGTCCGAGACTGGTTCGCAACGCGGCGGGGGCCTTCCGGTCGAGTGCTGGCTGGCCATACACCCGCGACGGGAGGCGACGCGTCTTGCAGTACTAACAGCTAGGAACCGGGTGCCGCAACAGCGTGCAGTGCCGCAATTGCGGGCTTATCCCGCCTGCTTTGATGGCGTGGTTCCATTGCCATGATTGAGGCAGACGACCGCGAGCGAATCCAGGCCGAGCGTGCGCGGCCCTGCAACACCGCACCCTGTTCCCGCATTGGTTGTGACTGCGATCACCCAGGGAGCCTCGCATGAGCAGCCTTACCGACAAGAATCAGGGTCACCAAAATCCGGGACAGAATCAGCAGGGCCAGACCCAGGGCAAGGCGATCCGCCAGGACGAGGGTCAGGCGCCTGATCCACAGCGGCACGATCCACAAGGCGGGGAGTGTGGCAGCACGTCGCGCGGTTGAGCCGCTGCCGGCGCGGGCAGGGCGCAAAGCGGCGGCGACGTCGGGGTGCATCGCGGCGGGGCATGAGACCCCGCATGTCGCGTTCGCCTTCGCCCTTTCGGGCTGCGGCTGTCGCTCATGCGGGCTGCGGGCTTCGGCTCCGGAACCACCGGCGCGTCACGGCCGCCCATTAAGGTAAACAAAGGGTTTAAATTGCCCGGTGCGTTTGCCGCGCGTTAGCTCGTCAGGAACCAGCCCGAGGGGCGGGAGCGTGACGCGGGGCGTGACATGATCAAGATCGACGCGATCAGGAACTGGCGGCTGAGCTGCGTCAACGGTGTGCTGCTGGCGCTCTATTTCATTCCGGTCTGGACCATCATTGCCTTCCACATCATGGTCGCGCCGGTCCAGGGATTGTTCGAGCGGCCCAACATCGCGGTCGCTCTGTTCATCAGCGATCACCTGCATCTATCGGCCATCGACACGGTCCGTGCCGCCTGGTTGCTGGCGCTGGCGCGGCTGACGGTCGCAGGCTTCTTCGCGATGTTCCTGGTTCTGATCCTTGTGCCGCAGGTGCGAAGGGTGGCGGGCTATGTCGAGGCGCTGTCGATCGGGCTTGGTCTGGGCAGCGCGCTGAGCTTCTTCAGCATGATCATGGCGGCACAGATCGGGGAGGCACAGGCGTTGCGCCTGCATGCCACCGAGCTCCTGATGCTGTTGGGCACGGCCATCGTCCTCTTGGTGGAGAAGCCGGTCAGTCAGTCCATGCCGGCCTCTGCAATCGTCCCCGCGAAGTCGCTGCAGCCGACCGCGGCGCATGGCACCGCCGGCGCCAAGGCCTGATCCCGGCAGCGCTCAGCGCTGCGTCAGAAAGCCCAGCACGGCGTCGTTGAACGGACCTGCCGCCTCGACATTGGAAATATGCGCGGCGTCGACGATCGTCATGCTGGCGCCGGGGATCCGACTGCGAATCGCTTCGGCCATCGCGATCGGCGTCGATTTGTCGTAGCGGCCGGCGACGACGAGCGTCGGGCTTTTGATCCCAGGCAGGTCCTCCCGCAGATCGAGCGCCCGCAACGCCTCGCAGCAGGCGAGGTAACCTTCCACCGGTGTCGCCACCAGCATCGCTTTCATGCGATCGGCAACGTCCGGATTACGGTCGCGGAACTCTTGGGTCAGCCAGCCTGCGATCACCATGTCGGCGATGCCGGCGAGCCCTGTCTCCTGAACAGCCTTGATGCGCGCACCCCAGATCGCCGGATCCGGGTAGTAGCAGGTGGTGTTGGCCAGCACGAGCTTGCCGATCCGCCCGGGGGCGTGGGCCGCGAGCCATTGCCCGACCATGCCGCCCATCGAGACGCCGCACCAATGCACCTTCTCGATGTTGAGATCGTCCAGAATGGCCAGCGCATCGCGGCCGAATCGTTCGATGGAGTAGGGGCCGGGCGGCACCTGCGATTTGCCATGGCCGCGCCGATCATAGCGGATGACGCGAAACACCTGGGTGAAGGCGCGCATCTGCGGCTCCCACATCTGCAGGGTCGAGCCGAGTGAGTTCGACAGCATCAGGGTCGGCCCGCCGTCGCGGCCCTCGACGGTGACATTCAGCAGGCAACCGTCGGCATCGATCATCGGCATGGGCGTGATCCTTCGTCGCAGGCGGCCGCGCCGCCGGAGGAATCGTGCAGATTTGAGGGCGAACTAACCACTGCCGCAGCCGTCTGCCAATCAAAACCCTGGGGCGACGGACCCGCAATGCTGCGGTGCTCCTGCGAATCTGCAACGCTTCCTGGCGCTGCTTGCCCTTCCTTTTGGGCCCCCGGTGCTTTACTTGAATGCCTCTAACCGCGCCAATCGGGGGGAGATGCACATGGCAATGACGATGACGGGCGAGGTCCAGCTGGCGGCTCCGCGAGAGTCGGTCTGGGCCAAGCTGAACGACCCGGAGGTGCTCAAGGCCTGCATTCCCGGCTGTGAGGAACTGGAAAAGACCGAAGACGGCGGCTTCCGCGCCGTCGCCAAGATGAAGGTCGGGCCGGTGTCCGCGCGCTTCAAGGGCAAGGTCACCTTGAGCGATCTCGATCCGCCGAACGGCTACAAGATCTCCGGCGAGGGCGAGGGCGGCGTGGCCGGATTCGCCAAGGGCGGCGCAGTCGTCGCGCTGGCGGAGAAGGACGGCGGCACGCTTCTGACCTACAATGTCGAGGCCCAGATCGGCGGCAAGCTCGCGCAGCTCGGCCAGCGCCTGATCAACGGCACCGCCAAAAAGCTCGCCGACGAGTTCTTTGCGAACTTCGCCAAGGCCGTCCAGGGCTGACCGCAGACCTCAGGCGCGTCCGGTGGCCAGGTTGCCGGCTGCCGGGAGCGCCCATATGATGGTTTTCGAATGATTTTGCTGGGCTGCGCTGCAGTGCAACGCTGTGGCGCGGATAATAGAGAGTCCTGAATGGCCAAGATTTCCATGATTGTGAACGGTAATCCCGTCACGGCGAATGTCGATCCGCGGACGCTGCTCGTGCAGTTCTTGCGCGAGAATCTGCGCCTCACCGGCACGCATGTCGGCTGCGACACGTCGCAATGCGGCGCCTGTGTCGTGCATCTCGACGGCAAGGCGGTGAAGTCCTGCACCACCCTCGCGGTGATGGCCGATGGTCATGAGGTCAGGACCATCGAAGGGCTGGCAGCCGACGGCGCGCCGCTGCATCCGATGCAGGAGGCCTTCCGCGAGCACCACGGCCTGCAATGCGGTTTCTGCACGCCGGGCATGATCATGACGGCAGTCGACCTCGTTCACCGCAAGGGTCACGATCTCAGCGAAGAGGTCATCCGCGAAGAGCTCGAGGGTAATCTCTGCCGCTGCACCGGGTATCAGAACATCGTGCAATCGATCGCCGCCGGCGCCAAGGCCATGGCGAAGTCGGACCTCGCCTAAGCCGCCCGCCGCGCACAGGACATCCCCATGTACGAATTCAAATATCACCGGCCGGCCACCGTGCGCCAGGCCGCCAATCTCCTGACCAAGAACGAGGATGCCAAGCTGGTCGCGGGCGGCCACACGCTGGTGCCGGTCATGAAGCAGCGGCTCGCCAGCCCGCCGCATCTGGTCGATCTGTCGCATATCGAGGGGCTCGATACGATCGAGCTGAAGGGGCGCAACCTGGTGATCGGCGCGATGGCGCGTCACGCCGATGTGGCGAACTCCGCCACGGTCGGCGAGGCGATCCCCGCGCTCGCGCATCTGGCGGGCCTGATCGGCGATCCTGCCGTGCGCCATCGCGGCACCATCGGCGGCTCGATCGCCAACAATGATCCGACGGCGGACTATCCGGCGGCCTGCCTCGCGCTCGGTGCCACCATCGTCACCAACAAGCGCAAGCTGAAAGCCGAGGAGTTCTTTCTCGGCCTGTTCACCACCGCGCTGGAGCCGGACGAGATCATCACCAAGGTCAGCTTCCCGCTGGCGAAGAAGGCGGCCTATGTGAAGTTCCGCAACCAGGCCTCGCGCTACGCGCTGGTCGGCGTATTCGTGGCGCGCCGCCCGTCGGATGTGCGCGTCGCCGTGACCGGCGCCGGCGGCAATGGCGTGTTCCGCGTCACCGCCTTCGAGGAGGCGCTGCAGAAGCGCTTCTCGCCGAAGGTGCTGGAAGGCATCCACGTCTCGCCGGAAGGTCTCAACAGCGACATCCACGGCAGCGCCGAATATCGCGCCCATCTGATCGGCGTGCTTGCGCGTCGCGCTGTCGATGCGGCCAATGCCGAAGCCAAGGCCTCGACCGGATCGGACGCCACCGAATCCGATTCGGCTGCGCCCGAGGCTCCGGCGTCGTGACGGGCGAGGGCGGTCAAGGAAGGCGGTCTCGCTCATGAGTGCTGCAGCGCTGCCGGCATCGGTCGATGCGATGCTCGAATTGTTGTCGTCGCGCGGCTATCTGGCCGAGCGATCGCTGGCGACGGTGACCTATCTGTCGCTGCGGATGGGCCGGCCGCTGTTTCTCGAAGGCGAGGCCGGCGTCGGCAAGACCGAGATCGCCAAGGTGCTGTCGGCGGCGCTTGGCCGCAAGCTGATCCGGCTGCAATGCTATGAGGGCCTCGACGTCGCCTCCGCGGTGTATGAGTGGAACTCGGCGGCGCAGATGATCGCGATCCGGCTGGCGGAAGCCGGCGGCGAGGTCGACCGCGACCAGTTGTCGTCTGACATTTTCGCCGACCGTTATCTGATCAAGCGTCCGCTGCTGCAGGCGTTGGAGCCGGATGTCGCGGGCGCCCCCGTGCTGCTGATCGACGAGCTCGACCGCGCCGATGAGGCGTTCGAGGCCTATCTGCTCGAAATTCTCTCCGACTTCCAGGTCACGATCCCCGAGTTCGGCACCGTCAAGGCGCCGCATCCGCCGATCGTCATCATCACCTCGAACCGCACCCGCGAGATTCACGACGCGCTGAAGCGGCGCTGTCTGTATCACTGGGTCGACTACCCATCGGCCGAGCGCGAGCTCGCCATCGTCAAGACGCGGCTGCCCGGCATCTCGCAGCGGCTCTCGCAGCAGATCGTGCGCTTCGTCCAGGCGCTGCGCAGCCAGGACTTCTACAAGTCGCCGGGCGTCGCCGAGACGCTCGACTGGGCCACCGCGCTGACCGAGCTCGACGCGCGCTCGCTGAATGCCGAGGTGGTCGGCGACACGCTCGGCGCATTGCTGAAGTATCAGGACGACATCGCGCGCATGCAGGGCGATGCGTTGCAGAAGGTGATCAAGGACGCGACCAGCGAAACGTAGGTCACGCTGGTGCCCATAGGGGGGCGTGTTGCCGGGGCACAGCGAGGTCGGCCCGTCTTACGCCCTAACAAAAGTCGTCATTGCGGGATGCGCCGCAGGCGCAGGCCCGGAATCCATAGCCACGATCGTGAGTATGGATTCCGGGCTCGCCCTCCGGGCACCCCGGAATGACGAACTCAATTTGAGGCGTGTGCGAAGCGACGAGGGATCAGAACGTGCCCACCAGCATCAATCACCTCGCGCCACCCACCGGCGGCATTGCCGACAACATTGCAGGCTTTGCGCGGGCGCTGCGTGCAGCAGGTCTTCCGGTCGGGCCGGGCGCTGTGATCGATGCCATGACCGCGCTCGAGGTCATCGACATCGGCAAGCGCGCGGACGTCTTCACCACGCTGGAATCGATCTTCGTCAAGCGCCATGAGCACGCGCTGATCTTCGCCCAGGCCTTCGACCTGTTCTTCCGACCCGCCGAGGAGTGGAAGTCGATGCTCGATTCCGTGCCGCTGCCGGATCACGCCAAGAAGAAGCCGCCGCCGGCGTCGCGCCGGGTGCAGGAGGCGATGGCCCAGCCGCAGATGCATGAGGAGCCGAAGGCGCAGGAGCAGGATCTGCGGCTGTCGGTGTCCGACCGCGAGGTGCTGCAGAAGAAGGATTTTGCCCAGATGAGCGCGGCCGAGATCGCCGAGGTCGCGCGTGCCATTGCCAAGATGCGGCTGCCGCAGGCCGAGCTGAAGACGCGCCGCCACACCACAGATCCCCGCGGCCACCGCATCGACATGCGCAAGACCTTGCGGCAGGCGCTGCGCACCGAGGGCGAGATCATCAACTTCCATCGCCTGGGACGGATCGAGAAACCGGCGCCGATCGTGGCGCTGCTCGATATCTCCGGCTCGATGAGCGAATACACCCGCCTGTTTCTGCATTTCCTGCACGCCATCACCGACGCCCGCAAGCGCGTGTCGGTGTTCCTGTTCGGCACCAGGCTGACCAACGTGACGCGGGCGCTGCGGCAGCGCGATCCGGACGAGGCGCTGGCGAGTTGCTCGGCCAATGTCGAGGACTGGGCCGGCGGCACCAGGATCGCCACCTCGCTGCAGACCTTCAACAAGCAATGGGCGCGGCGCGTGCTCGGGCAGGGCGCGATCGTGCTCCTGATCTCTGACGGGCTCGAGCGCGAGGCCGACAGCAAGCTCGCCTTCGAGATGGACCGCCTGCACCGCTCCTGCCGCCGCCTGATCTGGCTCAACCCGCTGCTGCGCTATTCCGGCTTCGAGGCCAAGGCGCAGGGCATCAAAACCATGCTGCCCCACGTTGACGAATTCCGCCCCGTACATAACTTGACCTCGATCGAGACGCTGATCTCGGCGCTGTCATCGCCGCTCCCGCCGCACATCAGCCGCGTGATCCGGCCCGCCGCCTGAGACCCGTCTTTCCGAAGGAGACAGCCATGCTGAACCGCGACGAAGACATCCTCAAGGCCGCCGAGGACTGGCGCACATCCGGCCATGGCGTGGCGCTCGCCACCGTGGTCGAGACCTGGGGCTCGGCGCCGCGGCCAGTCGGCTCCAATCTGGTTATCAATGACGATGGCACGTTCCTGGGCTCGGTATCTGGCGGCTGCGTCGAGGGCGCCGTCGTCACCGAGGCGCTCGACGTGATCTCCAGCGGCCAGCCGAAGATGCTGGAGTTCGGCGTCGCCGACGAGACTGCCTGGAATGTCGGACTGTCCTGCGGCGGCACCATCCGCGTGTTCGTCGAGAAGGTGGGCTGAGAGATGCAGCTTTCAACGCTCGCCGAACTCAACGCCGAGCGCGCCGCGCGCCGCCCGGCCATCCTCGTGACCGACATCGCCTCCGGCGAGCAGCGCCTGGTCAAGGCCGCCGACATCGCGGCTGATCCCCTGCGCAACGAGCTCGCCACGCATCTGCGCATGGGCAAGAGCGGCATGGTCGAGGCCCAGGGCAAGCGGCTGTTCCTGAACGTCTACGCACCGACGGCGAAGCTCGTCATCGTTGGCGCGGTCCATATCAGCCAGGCCTTGGCGCCGATCGCCAAATCGCTCGGCTATGACGTCACGGTCGTCGATCCGCGCACCGCCTTCGCCAGTCCCGAGCGCTTTCCCGATGTGCCGCTGATTGCCGAATGGCCCGACGTGGCGCTGCCGCCGCTGAATGTCGATCACTACACGGCGTTCGTGGCGCTGACGCATGATCCGAAGATCGACGATCCGGCGCTGCTGCACGCCTTCTCGCGCGACTGCTTCTATATTGGCGCGCTCGGCTCGCGGAAGACCCATGCCAAGCGCGGCGACCGGCTGCGGGCGCAGGGCGCCAGCGACGCCGACATCGCCCGCATCCATGCGCCGATCGGGCTGGCCATCGGCGCGGTGTCGCCGTCGGAGATCGCGGTGTCGATCATGGCCGAGATCACCGCCACGTTGCGGCTGCCGGCCAAGGAAAAAGAGCAGGCGGCATGAAATTCGGTCCTGCCAGTCCGGCTGAGGCGATCGGCGGGGTGACCGTGCACACCCTGCGCAAGGGATCATTGGTGCTCAAGAAGGGCACCTTGATCGGCCCCACCGAGGTCGAGGCGCTGGTCAGGGAAGGCGTCAAGGAGATCGTCGTCGTGAGGCTCGAGGCTGGCGACGTCTCAGAGGACGAGGCCGCCGCTGACGTCGCCAAGGTGGTGGCGGGCGAGGGCATTCATGTCGATCGCGCCTTCACCGGGCGCGCCAATCTGTTTGCGGCGCAGGCCGGCGTGCTGGTCGTCGACCGCGCCGCCGTCGATCGCATCAACGAGGTCGATGAGGCGATCACCTTCGCGACCCTGCCGGCGTTCAAGCCGGTGGTCGAAGGCGAGATGGTCGGCACCGTCAAGCTCATTCCATTCGGCGTCGAGGGCCGCCTGCGCGATGCCGCCGTGGCGGCGGCCGGAAAGGGTGCGCTGAGGGTCGCGCCCTATGTCGTCAAGCGCGTCGGCGTCGTGTCGACCATCTTGCCCGGGCTGGCTCCGAAGGTCATCGACAAGACGCTGCGGGTCACCGCTGAGCGTCTGGCGCCGGCGGGCGCGGCCATCATCGCCGAGCGCCGCGTGCCGCATGAGCAGGCCCCGCTGGCCGCTGCCATCAAGGACCTGCTCGGCCTTGGCGCCGAGCTCGTCATCGTGTTCGGCGCCTCGGCGATCGCCGACCGCCGCGACGTGATCCCGGCGGCCATCACCGGCATCGGGGGGGCCATCGCGCATTTCGGCATGCCGGTCGATCCCGGCAATCTGCTGCTGATTGGCAGCGCCGCTGGCGTGCCGGTGCTGGGCGCCCCCGGCTGCGCCCGCTCACCAGCCGAGAACGGCTTCGATTGGGTGCTGATGCGGCTGCTCGCCGGGATCAAGGTGACGCGGGCGGAGCTGACGGCGATGGGCGTCGGCGGCCTGCTGATGGAGATTGTGACGCGGCCGCAGCCGCGCGCCAAGCCGGAGGTCGAGGGCGAGCGCAAGGTCGCCGCCATCGTGCTCGCGGCCGGGCGCTCGACCCGAATGGGCGGACCGAACAAGCTTCTGGCCGAGCTCGACGGCAAGAAGCTGGTGCGGATCGTCACCGAGCAGGCGCTGGCCTCGAAGGCCTGCGAGGTCATCGTCGTCACCGGGCATCAGGCCGAGCTGGTCGAGCAGGCGCTGTCGGATCTCGACGTCCGCTTCGTCCGCAATCCCGATTTTGCCGGCGGTCTTGCCAGCTCGGTGAAAGCCGGCATCGCCGCGGTGCCCGATACGGTTGATGGCGCGGTGGTCTGTCTCGGCGACATGCCGATGGTGTCGTCGGGCCTGCTCGACCGCCTGATAGCCGCCTTTGCACCGGATCGCGGCAATTTGATCGTCGTGCCCGTGTCCGAGGGGCGTCGCGGCAATCCCGTATTGTGGTCGCGACGCTTCTTCGCCGAACTGATGACCCTCGATGGCGATGTCGGCGCGCGGCATCTGATCGCCAAGCACACCGAGGCCGTCGCCGAGGTGCCCGTCGACGGCGACAGCGCCTTCCTCGACATCGACACGCCGCAGGCCCTGGAAGCCGCGCGACGCGGCTGAATCGTGTAGCCCGGATGAGCCGCGGCCGGCGCCCGCTAGGGCGCAAGGCTGTGGCGAATCCGGGTTTACACGAGGAACTCGTGAGACCCCGCATGTCGCTTTCGCCGGCGCTCTGTTGAGCGCCGGCTGACGCTCATGCGGGCTACGGACCTCGTCACCGAGACTCGCGCTCGCCCCTCAACCTCTCATTCACCAAGTCTCAACGACCCCCGGCTAGATTTGCCGACATTGGGCCTCGGGGGAGGAGAGAGTGATCGTTTCGACGGCCGCGCGACGTTTCGCGCTGTTTGCATTTGGATTGACCGTGATCGTCGGTGCCGCACGCATTGTGAGCGACGCCGCCATCAGCCCGGCGCATGCCGCCGGCGCCTTTGCCATCGGCCGCTGTGCCGCCTTTGGCCAGGCCTTCGACTATCCGGCCGAGCATCTCGCCAAGGCCGCGGCGCTCAAGCAATGCAAGGGCGAATGCACCGCCGTGACGATGAAGAAGGCCTGTGCGGCGTTCGCCGTCGACCTGACCAATCCCTGCGGTCCACACGGCTATGCGGTCCGGCCGAAGATCTCGGCCTCGCTCAACGACGCGACGCGCGAATGCTACAAATATGGTGGCAAGGAATGCGTGATCCGCGCCTGGGTCTGCGACGCCAAGGGCTGATCCAGGCGCTGCCGGCCGGGGACTATCAAGTTCCACGGCCATCGCTTGCATTGTCGATGCTTCACGCCCGGAATCGCTCGGCTATTCTGGGCGTTTGCGCATATCGAACCCTTGGAAGTGACATGCAATTCGATACGAAGATCGCACTCATCATCCGCAACGACCTTGCGGCCTGGCAGAAGTTGAACGTGGCGGCGTTCCTCGCCAGCGGCATCGCCGCTGCCTTTCCCTAGTGTATCGGCGCGCCCTATGAAGATGGCTCTGCGACGAACTATCACGCGCTGATCGGACAGCCGATTCTCATCTATGGCGCGCCTGATCGCGCGGCGTTGGCGCGAGCTCTGGATCGCGCATTGGCGCGCGAGGTGAAGCCGGCGCTCTACACCGAAGACATGTTCACGACCACGCATGATGAGGCCAACCGGGCTGCCGTGAAGGCGGTGGCGCGGATGGATCTCAACCTGGTGGGACTGGCATTCCGCGCCGAGCGCAAGGTGGTGGACAAGATCGTCGACGGGCTGAAATTTCACGCCTGAGATCGCCGGCCGCACGGTGGCGCTGTCATGAGATTGTTACATGCTGCGCATCAAAGCAGCACCGTCTTTTGATACCGATCAAGACCGCGACAGGTCGGCTTGGATAGTTTGCGCCTCAACATGAGGAGCAGACAGATGCAGACCATGAAAGCCGCCGTCGTCAAAGCCTTCGGCAAGCCGCTCGTCATCGAGGACGTCCCCGTTCCTGTGCCGGGGCCGGGCGAGTTGCTGGTGAAGCTGAAAGCCTGCGGCGTGTGTCATACCGATCTTCACGCGGCCTCCGGCGATTGGCCGGTCAAGCCGGTGCCGCCGTTCATTCCTGGCCATGAGGCCGCCGGCGTGGTGGCAGCACTTGGCCCGGGCGTGACTGATTTCAAGATCGGCGACGCCGTCGGCGTGGCGTGGCTGCACGATGCCTGCCTGCGCTGCGAATATTGCGAGACCGGCTGGGAAACGCTGTGCGAGCATCAGCACAACACCGGCTACAGCGTGAATGGCGGCTTTGCGGAATATGTCATCGCCTCGGCGGCCTTCGCGGCGCGCCTGCCGGCGAATGTGAACTTCGCCAAGATCGCGCCGATCCTCTGCGCCGGCGTCACCACCTACAAGGGCCTGAAGGAGACGGATACCCGTCCGGGCGAATGGGTGGTGATTTCCGGCGTCGGCGGTCTTGGTCACGTCGCGATCCAATATGCAAAGGCGATGGGGCTGAAAGCGATCGGTCTCGACATTGCCGAGGACAAGCTGAAGCTGGCGCTGGAGGCAGGCGCCGATCACGCCGTCAACGCGCTGGACAAGGATGCCGTCGAGCGGGTCATCGCCTTCACCGGCGGCGGAGCCCATGGCGTGCTGGTGACGGCGGTGTCGACGCCCGCTTTCGCGCAGGCGCTGAAGATGGTCCGTCGCAAAGGCACGGTCAGTCTGGTGGGGCTGCCGCCGGGTGAGTTCCCGACGCCGATCTTCGATGTCGTGCTCAAGCGCATCACCGTGCGCGGCTCGATCGTCGGCACGCGACGCGATCTCGATGAGGCCGTGGCCTTCGCCGCAGAAGGCAAGGTGAAGGCCGAAATCACGACAGCGCCGCTGTCGGAGATCAACACCATCTTCGATCGCATGAAGGCCGGCAAGATCGACGGGCGCGTGGTGCTGGATTTCACCTGAGACGAGGTGCGTGGCCCGGTTGCGCCGGCGCCTGCGAAGGCGGAAGTGCATCCGGGCCACTGCCACAGCAGCGTCCTCGTTGACGGGCTCTCGCGACGCGTCATGCGAGCGCCGTGACGCAATCCAGCTATTGCCGATGTGGAATTGCCGATGGCTTCGCTGCGATCGTGACCCCGCATGGAGGCAAAGTAGCGATCGTCGTCGGCCGTGTGGGCGGCGCGCGTGCAATTGCGCTCGGAGCCAAAGCCGGACCGATCGTGGACATGCCCGATCCGAGGAGGGAGTCCCGCAGCGTTCCAAGCTTCCTTGACAATGACTGACTAGTCAGTCATATTTTTTTCATGTCGGACTCCTCACCATCAATCAAGCGGCGGGGGCGCGCTGCGGCTGGCTCCGCCGCCTCGCGCGCCGATCGCGCGGCCGAGCGACGCGCGGCGATCGTCCAGGCGGCGATGGACGAGTTCATCGCCCGCGGCTTTGCGGCGACACGGCTCGACGACATCGCCAGGCGCGCCGGCGTCGCCAAGGGCACGATCTACCTGCACTTCAAGGACAAGGAATCGATGTTCGAGGAATTGATCCGGACCGCGATCGTGCCCTTCGTCAGCCGTCTCACCACACCGCCGGCGCCGGGCGGCTCGGTGCGCGACATGGTCGAGGCGCTGGCGAAGATGTTCCTTCAGGAGGTCGCGGGCACGCGGCGCGCCGATCTCGTCCGGCTGATCATCGCGGAGGGGCCGCGCTTCCAGGCGATTGCCGACTTCTACTATCGTGAGGTCGTCTCGCGCGGTCTCGCCGCGATGCGCGCGCTGATCCAACTCGCGATCACGCGCGGGGAAATCCGCGAGCCAAACCTCGTCGCGTATCCGCAATTGATGATCGCACCGATGATGGTCGCGGTGCTCTGGAAGAGTCTGTTCGAGCGCCATGCGCCGCTCGATGCGGAAGCGATGCTGCAGACCCATCTCGATCTGATCTTTGGCGCAAGGAGGCCGCAATGAGCCTGCTGCACTGCCTCGCCGTGCTTGTCACGGCCTTCACCTTCAACGGCTGCAAGGAGACGCGCGACCCTGGTTATCAGGGCTGGGTCGAGGCTGACATGATCTTCGTCAGTCCTGACGAGGCGGGGCGCGTGACCAGGCTGAACGTCCGCGAGGGCGACGAGGTCAAGGTCGGCGATCCCCTGTATGCGGTCGACGACGATCTGCAGCAGGCCGATCTCAACCAGACCAAGGCCACGCTCGCCAACGCGCAGCAGACCTATGATCGCGCCGCCGCCTTGAGCAAGACGGGAGCCGGCACGCAGGCCACGCTGGATTCCGCGGTCTCGGCCCTGCGCGTGGCCGAGGCTCATGTCGTGACCTCGCAGACGCGACTGGCGCGGCGCAAGGGCGTTGCGCCCGTCGCCGGGACCATCCAGCAGATCTATTTCCGCGAAGGCGAGATGGTCGCGGCGCAGCGCCCCGTGCTGTCGATCATGCCGCCCGGCAACATGAAGCTGCGCTTCTACGTGCCGGAGACGGAGCTGCCGAAATTCGCCATCGGCGACGAGGTCCGCGTCACCTGCGACAATTGCGCCGCCGATCTCACCGCGCGGGTCTATTTCCTGGCGACGACGGCGGAGTATACGCCGCCGGTCATCTACAGCCTCGATGAGCGCAACAAGCTCGTCTATCTGATCCAGGCCCGGCCATCGCGGCCGGATGCGCTGCGCGTCGGCCAGCCGGTCAGTATCTATCCCAATCCGAAGACCCCGGTGGCGGACCAGCGATGACCGAAGCGGCGGCCGAGATCGCGATCGACGTCAAGGGACTGAGCAAGTCCTTCGACGGTCGCGAGGTCGTGCATGATCTGTCGATGCAGGTGAAGCGGGGATCGATCTATGGCTTCCTCGGTCCGAACGGCTCGGGCAAGACGACAACGATCCGGATGCTGTGCGGGCTGCTGACCCCCGATAGCGGCGAGGGCACCTGTCTCGGCTTCGACATCCGCCGCGATGCCGACAAGATCAAGCGCCGCGTCGGTTACATGACGCAACGTTTCAGCCTCTACCAGGATCTCTCGGTGCGGGAGAATCTCGAATTCGTCGCGCGTCTCTACGGAATGCCGAATCCGCATCAGGTGGCGCGCGACATGGTACAGCGGCTTGGCCTCGGCGGACGCGAGCGGCAGCTCGCCGGCGAATTGTCGGGCGGCTGGAAGCAGCGGCTCGCGCTCGGCGCCTGCACCTTGCCGAATCCGCAATTGCTGTTGCTGGACGAGCCCACCGCCGGCGTCGATCCCAAGGCGCGGCGCGACTTCTGGAACGAGATCCATGCGCTGGCGGGCGAGGGGCTGACGGTGCTGGTCTCGACCCACTACATGGACGAGGCCGAACGCTGTCACGAGATCGCCTACATCGCCTATGGCCATCTGTTGGCGCATGGCACGGTCCCCGAGGTGATCGCGCAATCGGCGCTGGCGACATACACGGTCAGCGGCAATGACCTGCGCGACCTCGCGGCCGATCTCGCCGGCAAGCCGGGCATCGACATGGTGGCGCCGTTCGGCACCAGCCTGCATGTCTCCGGGCGCGACCATTCGGCGCTGGAGGCTTCGATCGCGCCCTGGCGCGAGAAGCCGGGATTGCACTGGCAGTCCGCCGCGCCCTCGCTCGAGGACGTCTTCATCGATCTGATGAACCGCTCGCGGGACAATTTCCGATGAAGGGCGCGTCCGTCCAGCATCGCTTCTCCGAGCCGCGCTTCGGCTTCTGGCGCCGGACCTATGCGATGCTGGTCAAGGAGTTCATCCAGCTCAGGCGCGACCGGGTGTCGTTCGCCATGATCGTGATGCTGCCGGTGATGCAGCTGATGCTGTTCGGCTACGCGATCAACACCACGCCGCACCATCTTCCCGCGGCAGTGCTTCTGCAGGAGGACAGCGATCTCGGCCGTTCGATCCTCAAGGCCATGGAGAACACCGCCTATTTCCGCTTCACCCGCGAGGTGCATGACGTTGCCGAGTTCGACGATCTGCTGCTCTCGGGCAAGGTGCTGTTCGGCGTCGAGATCCCGCGCGGCTTCGAGCGCGCGGTCCGCCGCGGCGATCGTCCGGCGCTGCTGGTGGCGGCCGATGCCACCGATCCCGTCGCCGCATCCTCGGCGCTGTCCTCACTCGGCATGATCGTGCAGACCGCGCTGGCGCATGATCTCTACACCGGGGACCCGGTCTCGGCGCCGTTCGAGATCCGGGCTCATGCCCGCTACAACCCAGCCGCGTCGTCGCGGCTCAACATTGTGCCGGGCCTGGTCGGCACCATCCTGACCATGACCATGCTGATCTTCACCGCGCTCTCGGTGACGCGGGAGATCGAGCGCGGCACGATGGAGAGTCTGTTGTCGATGCCGATCACGCCGGTCGAGGTGATGCTGGGTAAGATCATCCCCTACGTGCTGGTCGGCTTCCTGCAGGCCTCGATCATCATCGGCATCGGCGTGTTCCTGTTCGGCGTGCCGGTGATGGGCAGTCTGCTGCTGCTCGCGCTGCTGTCCACGCTGTTCATCGCGACCAATCTCTCGATCGGCTACACGTTCTCCACCTTGGCGCAGAACCAACTGCAGGCGATGCAACTGTCGATGATGTTCTTCCTGCCAAGCATTCTGCTGTCCGGCTTCATGTTCCCGTTTCTGGGCATGCCGCAATGGGCGCAGATCGTCGGTGAATGCCTGCCGCTGACGCACTACCTGCGGATCGTCCGCGCCATCATGCTGAAGGGCTCGACTCTGGCGAACCTGCAGCACGATACGATCGCCCTGTTCGGCCTCATGCTGTTCGCCATGACCGTGGCCGTCCTGCGCTTCCGCCGCACCCTCGATTGAGGCACTATGCCCCGGAGGAGCAGGGGGCGCCGGGGGCATGATTCGGATCCGAGGAATGGCAGAGGCCGCAGGGCCTGCGGACGCGTCGGCCGAGTTCAACGCTGCGCTGATGCGCCAGACGTTGAACACCGAGCTGTTGCGGGTGAAGGCCCTGATCGCGACGGCGCTGATCTTCCTGGCGATATCGGCCGTCACGGACGTCTTCGAGCCGCGGATCGTACAATGGATCTGGCCGAGCACCGTCGGCGTGCTCGCCGTCTACGGGATCATTGCGGCGTTCGTCGCGTTCGAGACGCTCGTCCTGTTCAGGATCAAATCCGACATCCGTCATGGCCGCGACGTGCCGATCGTCTGGCGCTATGTCAGCGTGCTGGTCGAGACGTCGCTGCCGACCTTGGTCCTGATGATGCAGATCGAGGGGATCGGACCGGACAAGGCGCTCGGATTCGGTGCGCCGCTGGTCTACTTCATCTTCATCATTCTTTCGACGCTTCGCCTGGATTTCTGGCTGTCGAGCTTCACGGGCCTGGTCGCGGCGGCGGAATTGCTGACGGTGGCGCTTTTGGACCGGCCGTCGATCGATGTCAGCCAGAATCCCGAGATCTATTATCATGGCGAGCGCAGCTTCATCATTTTCCTGGGTGGCATCCTGGCGGGAGCCGTCGGCGTGCAACTGCGGCGCCAGTTCGCGGCGAGCATCGCGGCCGCCTCGGCGCGCGACCGCGTGACCGATCTGTTTGGTCAGCACGTCTCGCCCCAGGTCGTCGAACGACTGATGAAGGAGGGGACCGCGGAAGCGCGCGACATCCGCGAGGTCGCGGTCATGTTCGTCGATTTCCGCGGCTTCACCGCGGCCTCGCGCTCGAAGACGCCGCAGGAGATCGTCGAGCGGCTCGACGGCGCCTTCGCCGTGCTGGTCGACATCCTCGAGCGCCATGGCGGCATCGTGAACAAGTTTCTCGGCGACGGGTTCCTGGCGCTGTTCGGTGCACCGTTCGAGACCCGCGATGCGGCGCCGCAGGCGGTCGCCGCTGCGCGCGAGATGGTCGAGGCGATGGATCGCGTGAACGTCACATCGTCCTGGCCGCTGCGGATCGGGATCGGCATTCATCTTGGCGAGGTGGTGGCCGGCAGCGTCGGCTCGCCGCGGCGCAAGGAATACACCGTGATCGGCGACACCGTGAACTTCGCCTCGCGGCTGGAAGCGCTCAACAAGGAGTTCGGCTCGCATCTCCTGATCTCGCGCGAGGTGCGGGACGCGGCCGGCGATGGCGCGCGCGATGCGGTCTTCCACGGCGAGGTGGCGGTGCGCGGCTACGACCGCAGGTTCGAGGTCTGGCAATTGCAATGATGAAATAGCTTTCTGGAAAAATCGGGCAACAGAACAGGCGGCCGAGCGAGCGTGAAGCGGACCAGCGGAGATCGATTCCAGCGAACCATCACGATTCCTGTCCGCGGCGCGCGGTCGATCCGGGCGGGCGCGTGTCATGCCTGTTCGCCGATTTACATCGTCGCGGCTTCGGGCTTAATTGCCGGCAACGAACAGGAAGGACAGGGGGAGACGGCATGATCCGAACTGGGGCGTGGGTGTTGGCGGGATTGAGCCTGATCGGCACTGCGACGACGGCTCGGGCCGAGGAGGGCGGCTGCAGCAAGGTGACTGCGGAAGCGCTCAACATGCCCGGCCTGACCTTGACCGGATCGAAGCTGCAGGAGGCGGGCGACGGCCTGCCGCGGCACTGCATCCTCTCCGGCAAGGTCAACGAGCGCACGGGTCTCGACGGCCATGCTTATGCGATCCAATTCGAGATCCGCCTGCCCGAAAGCTGGAACGGTCGCTTCCTGCATCAGGTCAATGGCGGCAATGACGGCGTCGTGCTGCCGGCTCTCGGCGACAAGGCGGACGGCTTGGTGAGCGGTGGCGTGACGCCGCTCGCCCGCGGCTTCGCCGTGCTATCCTCCGACAGCGGTCATTCCGGCAACGATCCCGCCAACAAGCCGCGCGGGCTCGCAGCCGGCTCGGCCTTCGGGCTCGATCCGCAGGCGCGGCGCGACTATGGCTATGCCGCCGACATGACGCTTGCCCCGATCGCCAAGGCGATCATCGCCGCGCATTACGGCAAGAAGCCCGATTATTCCTACATCGCGGGATGCTCCAATGGCGGGCGTCACACGATGGTGGCGGCCGAGCGCATGCCCGAACAATATGACGGTTTCCTGGTCGGCAATCCCGGCTTCAACCTGCCGCGTGCGGCCGTGCAGCACGCCTGGGACGTGCAGGCGCTGACCAAGGTCGATGCCGACATCCGCAAATCGATCACCCGCGAGGACGCCAAGCTGATCTCGTCCAAGATCATCGAGGCCTGCGACGGGCTCGACGGCGCCAGGGACGGGCTCACGGCAAACCTGAAGGCGTGCCAGAAGACGTTCAGTTTCGACAGCCTGCGCTGTGTGGCCGGCAGCACCGAAGCGTGCCTGCCGTCCGCCAAGGTCGATGCCTTGAAGAAGGTCTTCGCCGGGCCGCAAAATTCGAAGGGCGAGGCGCTCTATTCGGATTGGCCGGTCGATGGCGGCGTCGGCACCGGCAATTGGCGCGCCTGGAAGGTCGAGAGCCCGGTCGCGCCTTGGAACAATCTGCCGATCATCGCCACCATGGGCGGGGCCTCGCTCAACTACATCTTCTCGACGCCGCCGGTCGAGGTCGAAGGCTCGCCCGACAAGCTCGTAGAGAAGCTGCAGAGCTACGACTTCGACAAGGATGCGCCGAAGATCTTCGCGAAGGAAGGGCCGTTCACGGAGTCGGCGATGGAGTTCATGGCGCCGCCTGCGGTCGACAATCCGACCCTGCCGGCGTTCCAGGGCGGTGCGCGCAAGATGCTGATCTATCACGGCCAGGCCGATCCGGTGTTCTCGGTCAACGACACGATTCGCTGGTATGAAAAGCTGAATGCCAATGTGGCGGGCAAGGCCGACGGCTTCGCCCGCTTGTTTGCATTGCCGGGCGAGACGCATTGTGGTGGCGGCGTCACCTTGGAAAAGTTCGACGCGCTCGGCGCGTTGATGGACTGGGTCGAGAAGGGCAAGGCGCCAGAGGCGATCACGGCCTCGGTCAGTGCCGCCAACAAGGAGCTGCCTGCGGGCTGGAGCCCGCAGCGGACGCGGCCTCTGTGCCCGTGGCCGAAATTCGCCAAATATACGGGCGGTGATGTCGAGCAGGCGTCGTCCTTCACCTGCGCCATGGAGTAGGGCGGTGGCGCATCAAACCTGCGGCGCGACCAGATTCTCGACCCGGACCTGATCGCGGTCCTCGATGATCTCCGCAATCCATTGCCGGTGGCAATGGGCATGGTCGCGCTCATAGCACAGCAGGCACACCGGGCCCGCGCTCTTCACAAGCGCGGCCAGCTCGTCCATCTGCTCCCTGGCCTGTGGCGTCTTCAGATGCGCGCTGTAGATCTTGTGCAGCGTGTCGTATTGGCCGCTGCGGGCGGCCTCGCGGCCTTCCTTCGGCGTGCCGAGCCCGCGCAGATGGACATAGGCGATGCCGCGCTCGTCGAGCCCCGCGGCCAGTTGGCTCTTGGAGAAGCCCGGCCGGCGCGACGCCGCCACCGCGCGCACATCGACCAGCAGCTTGACGCCGGCCGCCTGCAACTCGTCCAGCACGGCCTTGGCGGGGGTGTGCTCATAGCCGATCGTGAAGAGAGTTTTGGCCGCGCTCTTGGTCGCCGTCCTGGTCGCAGCCTTGGCCTTGGTCATCATGGTGCACCTCAGCTGACACGTTCGATCAATTCCATCGCGCCGGCCGGCGCGCGCACCTTTCCTTCGTGAATGACATAGGCGAAGACATCGCGCGGCGTCTTCTTCGCCGGCGTGTCGTCGACCCGCGGCAGATCGTCCGGCTCGCCACCCTCGGCCCACATCTGCAGGCGCTTGGCCCAGGCGTCGAGCTGCTTCGGCGGGTAGCACGTCTTCAACTCGTCATTGCCCTTCTGCAGCCTGACATAGACGAAGTCCCCGGCGACATCCGCGATCGCGGGATATTTGCCGTGCTCGGCGAACACGACCGGCGTTGCAAACTCGCGCAACAATTTCACGAAGCCGGGCACGCAGAAACTGTCGTGCCGGACCTCGACGACATGGCGCAGCTGACGGCCGTCGAGCTCACGCGGCAGGAGCTCCAGAAACTTGCCGAAATCGGCCTCGTCGAACTTCTTGGTCGGCGCGAACTGCCACAACACCGGGCCGAGCCGGTCGCCGAGTTCGAGCACGCCGGTGTCGTAGAAGCGCTTCACGGAATCGCCGGCCTCGGCGAGCACGCGGCGGTTGGTGGCGAAGCGCGGCCCCTTGAGCGAGAAAATGAAGCCGTCGGGCACCTCGCGCGCCCATTTGCGAAAGCTCTCCGGCTTCTGCGAGCCGTAATAGGTGCCGTTGATCTCGATCGATGTCAGTTGCGACGCCGCATACTCCAGCTCCTTCGATTGCGGCAACCTGTCCGGATAGAACACGCCGCGCCAGGGCGCGAAGGTCCAGCCGCCGATGCCGATATAGATGTGGCTTTTGGGATGCGCTGCGCGTGCAGGGGCTTTGCTCACGACCGGTTCCAATGCTGATGCGAAGGGGACGACTGCGACACTAGTCAAGCCGATCGGTTCTGGCCAGTTCGACGCCGCGCGCTGGCACTCTTCCAGCCGCCGAAAGGCTCGTGTATCCAGGGAACAGGGCCGGGTGAGGAGATCAGCACATGAGAGCAGAATCGGTTGGTGGCGCGCTGGGCGCGATTGTTGCAGCCGCCGTGCTTGCGGCCGCGTTCTATTATGTTCCCGTTGGGCCGATGGCGCGCCCGGTCCAGCCCACCAGGGTCGAGGTGCCGCCGACGCAGGTGCAGACGGTTCCGGTGGCGCCGGCGCCGCGTGGACCTGTCGTCCGCGAGGTTCCGAACTAGGGCGTGGACTCATAAACCCTGGTCCAGAGGCGGGTTGAGCCGAGTGCGACTGCCGCGAGAAAGTTGCGAGCGAGCTTGTCGAAGCGGGTCGCGATGCGCCTGAAATGCTTGAGCTTGCAGAA
>Ga0265338_10000064_pt1 | contig 190219 bp, 160 predicted proteins | sample 42126metaG_FD_193579 | JGI IMG/M metagenome (GOLD analysis project Ga0265338, IMG submission 193579) | Rhizosphere microbial communities from Carex aquatilis grown in University of Washington, Seatle, WA, United States - 4-21-26 metaG | ecosystem: Host-associated > Plants > Roots >... | reverse complement strand
TTTCTTTCATTGATGAATCAGGCGCTTAACACGCCTCTTTCTTGGCGGATAGGTCGGCACACACCGATAACCCGCGTATCCAAATCAAACACCCGCTCTTTCACTTTGTTAAGCCATAGGGTCTAGGACTGACTGCCCGACTTCGCGATTTTTGGTGAGCACCGAATGGTTAATGATGGTCGAACCCGATAGCCGTAGGAAAAAGCGCGAAGTCGGGCGGTAGCCGACGACACGTGGGGAACACGTCACGGCTCAATTGAGCCAAGAAGCGGAGACGCGCAAGACATTTACCCCTACATATCATGTATGTAGGGGTAAATGTTGGCCTTGGCTAAAGGACAACGGCCTGAAATTTGACCGGATTTCATCCGTCATGGTAGGATGCGAATATGGAATCAAGGGTTTACACAGTCGTTATTGAGCCAGCCAAAGAAGGCGGCTATTGGGCACATGTTCCTGCGTTGCCAGGCTGTTTTACTCAGGGCGAAACGATGGCGGAAGTGGTTATGATGGCAAGAGAGGCCATTGAAGGGTTTGTTGAAATGCTGGCCAAATTAGGCAAGCCAATCCCGGTTGAAAAGGCTCGCCATCGGTTTTCCACACTTAATATTGAGATTAAGGCCCCGGCACGGGCATGACCCGTCTGCCGATGCTAAGTGCCCGCAAAGTCGTTGCGGCGCTCAAAAAAGCCGGGTTTGAGGAAACGCACTATCGAGGTAGCCATTTATATTTTCATCATCCGATCAAGGATTTGGAAACGTGTGTGCCGATGCACAGCGGCGACATTGGCCGCGATCTGTTACGGGCCATTCTTGGGCAGGCACAATTGACGGCAGAAGAATTTCGCGAACTTTTGTAAACGGCAGGGAATGGCTCAACAGAGCCGTATTTTCAAGTCGCACAATCTAACTTTTGCGACATGCCTTCAAAAAATGGCTCAACAAAGCCATGGTTTTCTTGTTCAGCGATGAACGCATGTTTATTTAAAAAGATCGTTTAAAAATTGCGTGGCCAGCAACAAGCCGCCTTGGGCGTCGGCAGGATTTAAAAGCCTCTGCTTTTCCGGATGCGAGGATGAGTTTCGCAAATTGCGCACGGCATCCCATTGGATCTTCTCGATATGAGGGGCAGTTCCCTGTTTTATTAAAGCATCAATGTTTTCAGAAAAATATGTTGGCCGCTCCTTACCCTTTTTCATTTTTACCGTAAGTGGCAGGCCAAGTTGGCCACACCGAATCCGCGTCCCGGTGTCAAGCAGCCGGTAGGTCTGTTCGGCTCCAAGCGTTAAAAGTGGGTAGTAGAACAAGCCGTAAATCATCGAGCCGCGTGCCACCTCCAGCATTTCGCCAATTTCGGGCGGAACGTTGGCTGAAATTTGAGGAGCGTTGAAGAAAGCAACCCATTGTTCAGCCGTCTTGGCCACCGCCGTCATGGTGCACCAGATTTTTGCCGCTTCATCAATTTCGTGCCAATTTGCCGTGCTGATCTTTTTCACACGACCGATATTGAGCCTTGGAACTATTGACACAAATAAAAAATTGTGGCGCGGTGCGATTCACTTTAATGGCTGCGATTTGTGATGGGTGTGGATAATTTTAAAACCTGCCCGGCTAACTGCATATTCTTAATCTGTATATTCTTATATAGAGTGAAGTCCGTCGGCTGACGACTAGAGGTTAACTGGCCGACCACTAGATGTCGGCCCGCCGACTTCTGGGGGTTTTATCCCCAGCCTGCTTCACCGGGAAATGGATCGTGTACATGTTGGTTTTGCCCTGTCCACGCCGTTCAATCGTCACCAGACCGGCCCGTTGCAACTCCCCTACAAATTCGGTCACTCGTGATCGACTCATGCCCATGTCCTCGGCCAGCCGATCCTGCCCCGGAAAGCAGAAATCATTGTCCCAGGCATAGCTCAAAAACATGGCGTAGGCCACTTTTGCACCCACTGAAAGATTGGAATCTCTGAGAATGAAATTGGGGACTTGGGTGAAGCCTCCCTGCAACACCTGATTATTGGTGTCCAGTTGCAGGTTCTTCTCCTTGAGCACTTCCCCGATGGATTTCATGTGTGGTATGATTATCGCACGAGCGAGGAAAAAACTCCTAATGTGGACAACCTCGGCTTCCCTTCCTTCAATTCAAAGCTTCCATGGAACATCACCAGTCGAACCACGTTCCCTCTCCTTCCGATCCAGTCGGAAGTGTTCCGAATGATTCCGCATCGTTCCGAACCATTCCGCACAGTTCGGAATCGTTCCGACCTGTTCCGAACGGTTCCGAACCCTTCCGAAGCGTTCCGAATCATGCGGAAAGGACGGAGAACCATACGTTAACGGTGCGAGAGGTGGCGCGGTTGTTTGAAACTGCCGGGGTGGCTCGGACGGAACGGAGTATCGTCAAATGGTGCCAGCCGAACAAAACGGGCGGAGCGAAGCTGGACGCTTATTTCGATCCGAACGAGCGGAAATACTATATCACCCCGCAAAGCGTTGATTTGGCCATTGGCGAGGAAAAAGCGAAAGCCGCCCGGAACAACGAACCTTCCGAACCGTTCCGAACGGTTCCGCAGCCTTCGGAAGCCCCGGCCCAGTCCGTTCCGAAGCGTTCCGAACCGGCAGACACGGATGAGGACGCCGACACGGTGAAGGAATTGAAGCAGGAAGTGATGGATTTGAAGATCACCAACAAGGCGAAGGATTACTTTATTGAGCAGCTTCAAAAAGAGCGCGGTGGCATGTTAGATCAATTGCTGGCGGCCAATCATCGTGTCGGGGAGCTTGAAACTGAAAACAAGGTGTTGCGGTTGGGGCCTGCTAATTCTGAACCTAAAAGCTGACTCCGCGCAGCGGGCGAAACTGGCGTGGCTGATGGCTGCTGCATGAGCCATGACAGGGGCGCATTCTCTGGCCTGTCTCCTGACTGAATTGCGCCGGAAACGGAGTGGAGCGTTCCGCGAAGTCGGCGAAGCGGATGTGTAGCGGAGTGGGGCGCGGATTCAGGTCGGGAGTCAGGCAGCTTCCCGGCAACAGTCTGCGATTTTGAGGGCGTAGGCGAGTCAGAGAGCCGGAGCGTTCAAAGGTCGCAGTCTGTTGCCGCTCGCTGTAGTTAGCTAGAGTTCGCGAACAATGTCCCGCAAGTGCACCTTCATGGCTTTTGCAATTCGTAGAAGAACATCCACTGTGGGAACCCTGAAGCCGCGCTCGATCTGACCCATGTAAACAGGGTTAATGTCAATTTTCTCGGCCAGTTTTTCTTGCGTCAAACGGGCCGCTTTGCGGTATTTGCGGATGCCTGCACCCAGCAATTTGCGATCTTTCTTGGTAACCACGACTAGCCAATAAGCCAATCATGGGGAAGGCAATCCGCACAGATGCTATTAGCTATCATTTTTATGTCTTGCATTTGTGCGAACGAGTGATAAAAACAAAACAGAATTTCGGGAAACTTCTGCGCGATCAATGAAACCGTATAATCTTCGGACTAATCGTTGTCACACTGCTTGTTTTGTCTTTGCCGCTGCCATTGTGCTGCTACTGCTTGGCGTCACGCGTTCGCGTGGCCTGACGACCGAACAAACTCTCTCGGTCGATTTCGGCAGTCTGCGTTCGCTTCCTGACGAAGAATTGTCCCGTTTTGTTGCGCTTTTAGGTGATACCCCAACCCTCTCCGCCGATGCTTTACCCCGGTTCAGCAGCGGCGGATTCTTTTCCCTGCAAAATCCGTCGTGGCCACCCATGCCCGCTGACGTGAACGCCCTGCCAAGTTGGGATTTAGGCAATGGTCAATATCTGTTGAACGACCTCGACTTTGATTACGGCGGTTCCAGCAGTATGCGAATGATGTCACTTGATCCGCCGATTCCGGGAGGCGGTGGCGGAACAAATGATTCCGGTGGCGGTTTTGGATTCAGCGGGTTGGGCGGCCCGATTTTCGGCACGAATGATTTGTATCTTAACATTATCACTTTATCACCGGGCCGTGATTTGACCTACTTGGTCATCTTTCCGCCTTGGAATGAAACCAACGGCGTTTGGGACGTGTTTGGCACAACTAATTTGGCTTACGCCGTCGGTGGATTAAATGTGACGAATTGGATTTGGATATACCGAACGGGATATTGGCAAACTAATGTGACGGCGACCAATTTCTCCATCACGGATCAAAGCTATTTCCGACTGGGTACGATGTTGGACAGCGATGGCGACGGCCTGACTGACGCGTACGAGAGACTGGTCAGCCATACCGATCCGAATAATACAGACACGGATGGAGATGGGATTTCAGATGGTGATGAAATTGCGTTGGGCCTTAACCCGACGATGAATGACATCGGTAGCGGCAACCGGTTGAACTTTACATATGATCACGCGGGCCAATTACAGTCCGTTTGGGGTATCCGCTCAGAAACGACGACGGTCAATGCCCCAGGGAATTTAACCCAAAACTCACCATAGAAAGGGATCATGAGAATCAGAGTATGGCTCATTTTAATCGCATCAGTACTGTTTTTTGTCGTAGTCAAGGCGCAGGATTCCATCGATCCCGGCTGGTATTTGGCCGGGGATGACTACACGAACGACATTTCGGGTGTTACTGATCTTACCAGCGCTGGGGAGGAAGTGAATGGGGACGGGCCGGGAATTTTATCACTCGGTGGTGGTTCTAGCGCGATTGCGGATGCGATTACGCCTGAGATTCAAGCATTAGCTCGCGGCCTGCAAAATGACCCCAAGCGAATTTATGACTACGTCCACGATCACATTCAATTTGAGCTTTATTTTGGCTCGAAAAAAGGTGCTCAACTCACCCTTTTAGAGCGAAGCGGCAATGATTTCGACCAGTGCGCTCTTTTGGTGGCGTTGCTTCGGGCAGCGGGTTATTCACCGTCTTATCAATTCGGAACAACATATATGCCATACGAGAGGGCCGATCACCGAGATTTTCAACATTGGGTGGGGGTGACGAAGCCTAATACGAATTGGTCATCAACGGTTGATTTCGGCAAGGGGTTGATGGCTACGCGCGGCTTTCCGTATTTTAACTTCGGCAGTGACACAAATGTATTCATCTTCCATCGGATATGGGTGAAGTTGACAACCAGCCAAACTTACTTGCTTGACCCCGCCTTTAAAATCTCAGAGCCAATACCTGGCCTTACGAACCTGACGGCGGCGATGGGGTTGGATACAAACCAACTTTTGAGCATTGCCGGAGGCACTACCACTTCCATTTCTGTCCAGAATCTAGCAGAACCGGCATTGAGGAACAAACTTCGAGATTATACGACGAACCTAGTTGCGTATTTGCAAAGCAATTACCCAAATGCAAGCGTCGAGGAAATTATTAGCGGCAACTCAATCGTGTCTTCGTCAACCGATGCTTTAGGTAGTCCGCTTGCTTTCGTCATTTTTGATTTCAGCGGTACGTTGCCGACAATCAATTGGAGCCAAATTCCGACTGCGGTAATGAGCACATTGACAATAACGGTCGATGGAGCAAATCAAACGTACAATATGCCGTCATTGCAGGGAAAACGGTTATCCCTCACCTTTGACAACACAGGACTTGGTGAATTGTGGCTGGATGACAGCCGGGCCATGCAAAAGCAAACGAGTCCCAGCAGTGGAACCATTAATGTCACTCTGGCGGTGGACCATCCTCATGGGGTATGGGATACCGTCAACAACACGCTCATTAATACTTCTTCGCATGATCAAGCCATGACGCAGCCGTACCAATGTACTAACGCTGTCTATGATTTGCTTTATGCGTTTGAACCAAACCAAAAATGGTTGCGGGAACGTCAAGACCAACTGGATTCGTATATTGATCAAGGTCTAACCAACTCCACTAGGGAGGTCATAAGCGAAACCTTGAACATTATGGGAATTAGCTGGCTGCTCCAGTCATGGCAGGCGGAAAAAATTATTGCCATTCAAACGGGCACGATTCCCCAATATCACCATCGGCTTGGCCGCATGGCGCAAGAATTGGGGCGTGGCTATTACGTTGACGTGTACGAACAATTAAGCGGCTTATATGCGTCCAGCGGGACAAATTTTCCTCTGGTCAGTAAGACTTATGATGTGGTGTCGTTCTTCGGAAGCGCATTTGAACACGGAATAATCGAACAGATGCAGTCAAGCAATCTGGTCGCCTCATCAACGGTGAAGATGTTGCAATTGGCCAATACCAATGGAACAAAAGTGTACTTGGCCAACAGCGGCAATTGGTCAAGCGTGAAAGGAAATCTCAGCAACTATGACAAAACATGGGTCCAGACCAATTATATCGACCAGGGATTCAATCTGTTGTTGCCAGCCAATGGGGCTATTCAAGTCGATGGGGCGGGTACTTGGAAAGGATATGGGATGGCTGCATTCCAAGCCGCCAACCCTACAAGTCATGTCGCAAAAATGTTAATCAGTGGCGGCTACAATGGGGGGTACTCCGGTTCATCAAGCGCAGGCGTCGATGCGCACTTCACTCTTGTTTACAATTCATCCCAACCTCAATATTTCCTGACACCTCAAGTGACGCCAGCAGCCGATCCGGTCAACATGGCGGATGCTTCTTTCCGGGTTGTGAACACGGATTTATCTTTCGGGCAAAGCGAGCCCCGTGGAATCACTTTTTCTCGATATTACAGCCCGACCAGGAGGCACTCCAATTTGACGGGAATGGCTAATGGCTGGGTTCATAATTATTTCTTCAATCTCGACGAAATCAGTGCCCCATATCCCGCGTTGGGCGACACGACCCCAGCTCAAGTGGCATCGATGCTCGTTGCTACACGCAGTGTGGTCAATCTTTACGACCCCGCCCAACCCGATCCGAAAAAGTGGGAAACGACGGCCCTTATTGCCAAATGGGGAATTGACCAACTGATACGAAACGGCGTTTCGGTAAGCATGGGAGAGGACACAATTGAATTCGTTAAACAGCCTGACGGAACTTTTACGCCTCCCGCCGGAAGCACGATGACTTTGTTAAGAACCAATGGATCATATTGGGTGCAGGAGCGGCACGACAATACATATAAGTTCAACACCAATGGAAATTTGACGGACATAGTGAATCAGTATGGGCAAGATTTAGTCCTCACTTATAATCCGAGCAATTGGGTGGCCACCGCCAAGGATTCAAAAAACCGCACCCTGACGTTCAATTATTCGGGAACGCCTCAAAGGCTCTCTTCAATATCTGATGGGAGCCGCTCGGTGTCCTACGGATATAGTGGGCAGGGTGATTTGGCCACCGTGACCGACCCGGAGAGCAAAACGACCACGTTCACCTATGATACTAGCCACCAAATCAAATCTGTGATCGATGCCGCTGGTCAGCTCGTAGTTTCAAATTTTTATGACAACTTTGGACACATTACCACTCAATACACACAGGGCGATACGAACAAGGCGTGGCAAATCTATTGGTCTGGATGGCAGAATGTGGAGCAAAATCCCGCCGGCAATCAGCGGACGTTTTTTTACGATGACAAAAGCCGTTGGATCGGCATTCAAGATGCATTACAGGGCCGGACTCTGGCGTTTTACGATGGACAAGATCACGTTACGAAGACGGTTTCACCGATGTTTGAGACAAACCAGTTCGTCTATGACGGCAATCACAACCTGCTTTTCTCAGTTGATGCATTGAACAACACAAATCGATTTTTCTACGATTCACAAAACAACTTAGCCCGCATCATCGATGCGCGAGGGAACACCAATTCTTTTGGCTATAATGCGAAATTTCAGCTTACCGGTGAAACCAATGGAGCGGGAGATTTTATCAATTACGTCTACGATTCCGTGGCCGGGACTCTGTCTAGCCAAACAGATGGTGGTGGCACCACATCGTTTGACTACGACACATACGGCGAATTAAATCTTATCACTTATCCCGGCACAGTCGGAACTGAGCATTTTGTAAATAATTCTTTGGGGGATGTGACAAGCCATACGGATGGACGTGGTTTTGCGACGACCTTTGAATATAATCTGCGTCGCGATCTCACAAACATTATTGCGCCAACCAACCTTACTGTTCATGTTGCGTATGACTCAGTTGGTAATCTTTCAAAAATTACAGATGCTCGTGGGTCTGCCACTGCCTTTTCATGGAGTGCCACGCGTAACATGACGGGAACCACACTGCCTCCCGTCGCTGGCGGTATTCCTGTGTGGACCAATTTTTATGATAGGTCTGATTGGCTTTTCAGTTCTCGCAACCCCCTTCTCAAAACAACGTCATATACGAACAACCAGGTTGGATTGCTTAGTGTCATTATCGATCCGTTATCCCGATCAACGCGGCTCGGCTATGATGCGGACGGACGAATCACGACGGCAACTAACGGGGCGCAGGAAGTCAATCGGCAGATTTGGAACAAAAACAGCGATCTAGTTTCTTTCACGGACGGAGCGGGATATACGGTGTTGGCGTCTTACGACGAAAATGAGAATAGAATCTCTCTGACGAATCAAAATCAAAAGAAGTGGCAGTTCCGATTTGATCAGGCGAATCGACTGACAAACACCATAACACCAATTGGGCGGCAGACACAGATCACATATAACAATCGAGGATTAATAAAATCGATTCAAGAGCCTTCGACGCAAACATCGACATTCATTTATGACGCAAAGGGCCGATTAACCAATCGGACGGACAATGTGGGGGCTACTTCTTATAGTTATGATCCCAACGACAATCTGACGAACATCACCGAAGGCAATTTTACGAATTCCTGGACGTTTGACGCTTACAATCGCGTTTCGACATATCGGGATGTGTACGGGAATTTGATTCAATATGGTTTTGATGGAAATGGGAATTTGACGAAATTAATTTACCCTGGAAACAAGACTGTAAACTATCAATATGACGCTCTAAACCGGCTGACGAACGTCACGGATTGGAGCAATCGTATAACGACCTTTTCTTACGATCTCGCCGGGCATCTGACCGCAATTAAACGACCCAACGGCACACGTCGAACGATTGACTATGACGATGCTGGACAAACTACGAATATTGTTGAAAGAGACGGAAGTGGGCGTCCTATCACATACATTCGTTTGGGGTGGGATGACGCCGTAAGAGTTTCCAGCGAGTTCACCGCTCCGTTGCCTCATTCGAGCACCATTCCTACTCGCACCATGAGCTATGACGATGACAATCGGCTCCAGACGGTGAACGGAACAAGTGTGTCCTACGATGCAGATGGCAACTTGACGAATGGACCTATTGGTACGGGGGTGTTCACGAATTTTACCTACGATTCGAGAAATCGTTTATTGACCGTAAACGGAGCGGTAAACTCGTATGACCCGCTCGGCAGTCGGATAGGCCTTACCGAGGGCGCAACCTCAACAAAATTCGTTGTAGACCCAAACGCTGTGCTGTCGCAAGTGTTAATGCGGATAAAAAATGGCGTCACCAATTATTATATTTATGGCGCCGGATTGCTTTATCAGATCACTGAGTCCGCGACGACAAATAGCACCGTCACGTATCATTACGACTACCGGGGTTCAACTGTCGCGATGACCGACGACGGCGGGAATGTGACCGACCGCATCGAATACTCGACGTACGGCCTCATATTGTTCCGCGCTGGTGTTACTGATACCCCTTTTCTTTTCAACGGTCGGTACGGGGTTCAAACAGATGGAAGCGGCCTACTGTACATGCGGGAACGATTTTACAATCCGTACATTTGCCGTTTTCTAAACGCCGACCCGTCAGGCTTCAGCGGGGGGTTGAATTTTTATGCTTTCGTGGACGGCGATCCAGTTAGCCTTATTGACCCGTTCGGCTTGGGTGCGGCGGAAGTGGCTGCGCAAATTTCATGGCTACGAACAGGTGCATCGCTCGGAGTCGGCCTGATTCCTGTCGCTGGGACGGTGCAATCCGGCGTGGAGCTTATCACAGGAAAAGATTATATTACCGGTCAGCCAGTCAGCAGGGTTGCAGCGGGTATTGGCCTCGTCGCAGGGCTCCTTCCTGGTGGCAAAACTGCGGTTAAAGCGACAAGCAAATGGATTGCAAAGATTCTGGGGCGCGAGGCCCCAGCCATTGTTAAGGAGACCGTTGAGGTTAGCACAAAAGAAATTGCTCAGGTAGCTAGCAAGGGCAGAACTATCAAGCTTGCAGATGATCTTGAAGGAGGCACTGCCGGCCTGTTCAATCCAAATACGGGCGAAACGTTGATCAGTCGTCAGGGGGTTAGGGAGTTTGCTGCTGAAACTGGAAATACAGTCAAAACAGAACTTTATAGGACAGCTTACCACGAGGCGTTTCATAGAGGATTTGATCCGATTGCCCAGTGGGCAAACAGGATTGCTGGCCGCGATTTGTATGCAACATCCCAAGCTTGGCACGCCGCCGAGGAAACGCTGGCAGAAAATTATGGAAAAGCGCGCGCATTCTTGCGCGAAACTTTTGGGATTAAATGACAATGGTTTTAGAAAAATACAGATTCGAATATCGAAAGCCTGATGCGTTGCTCCATAAGCGAATAGAGCAAGTCGTTGGAAAAATGACGCTCGAAGCAAGTCAAACGTTGTATCCTATCCATTCGACATTCGGGAAAACGCTCTTTTGTCGCATTGGGGATATTATTTTGCTACCGATGGTCACAGGGACAAAACCGCGGGGACGAAGAATGATAGGGTTCCGCGAAACTGATTTGCAGACATTTGATCCAAAGAAATCAGAAGAATATCGTGCACTTGCCACCATCCTCGAAGTCTCCACCGCAGTAGAAGCAGTTACATTTCATCAGGCAATGGAATGCGATTTTGCTGTGGTTGAAAAGCGCTCCTTCCCATCACCAATTGAAAGCAACGATGATGCCGTGAGACATTCTTTTACGCTTACCATTTCCGAACAAAATTTTTTGAACGAGCATCAGTCGTTATGGTGGCAATTGTGGGGAGGGGTTCTAACGAGGTATACCTTCACATCGAAAAGACCAATGATTGTCGAAACGAGTGAAATCCTTCGCCGAAGTTTGGGACAATTTAAGGCCAGACCGAGTTCCCTCGTTAGGTAGATGGCATGCAATTAAATATTTGGCATTATTCAGCGGTTTTGTTAAAAAACAAATGTTATGCGAGACAAATTGGGAGCTTTCGTTTATTTGGCGGCTCTTTTAGCCCTTTATTCCTTTGGATCGGCGTTACCGGCTGGCGCTGAGGAAAGGGCTTCGTTTGTCCAAACCGCCACTTCTGGCATGACGATCAGCGGATATGTTGATACCTCCATGGAATGGCCGGTAGAATCGACTGGTTTAATATGGAACGGGGCCGAGGGAAGTGTGGAAAATTCTGACGGCACAGCAATCGGACCAGCCGATGGCATCACCATCTTCTCTGATATGACTGTTCCCACCGGAATGCTTGATGTCCAAACGGTTCCTGAACCTTCTCCACTTGCGCTGGGCCTTCTGGCCTGCGCCCTGTTCGTCGTGTCGCAATCGAGCAAACGAGGTTTTAGGTCGTGTTGAGTGGTACTCGTTGCGATGCCAAAAAGACCCGTTAAAAATGAACTTGTCGCCTCCGATGTCGATGCGGACATTAACGTTCAAATTGAGGAAATCCTTAGGAAGGTTGGAAGCGTAAGCTGCGAGTGGCTTTTGATCACCCAACAGTTGATTTTCCCCTGCGAGGCTCATCGGCATGACAGCAGGCAATCATTGATTGGCGACATGGCGGATGCCCTTGCGTGCCATTGCTTCATTGCCGCCGTTTACCATCATGGCCGACGGCTATCGGACGATGAGATCGCCCCGCTACGAGCCGAGGCCTTGGACGGCCTTGGGCCTATCTCACGGGCACGGGCCGATGGTTTGTTCTGAGACTGGAACGGGGCAATAATAGGCTTGGCGCACCTATTTCAAGGAGGCATTGTTAAATGAAACCTTCAACGAAAAGGAATTGTCCCTGTGACCATCATTGTTGCAATTGTTTCAGAATATGAAATCGTCGTGGCGAGCGACAGCCAAACCACCTTCGGAACTTCCAAGCGTTCCGACGTGGACAAAATCAGCAAAGTGGAGTTTGCGGACGGGGCAGTGGCTTTAGTGGCTGAATCCGGCTCTGCCCAGCTATCAGGAAAGGCGATCGAACTTTTACAGAGAAAAGCCAAAGGTCGAAAGCTCGACGACTATCGACTGGTGGCGGAGCTCGCGGAGGAATCGTTGAGAGAGGTCAGAAATTCACAAATACAGATAAATGTCGGATGCGATTTTACGGGCGACAAATGGGAACGATATTTTCGTGACGAATACCCTGTGGAATTGCTGCTCGCCTATTATTTCGAGGACAAGCCATACATCTTCACTGTTGATTTGAACACCTGCACATCGAACAAAACGACTTTGCATTATGAGGCAGTTGGTTGTGGGGCGAATCTTGGCGGATATTTGCTGGGCGAGCTTTCCTATCAGAACATGGACCCTGAATTGGCAACCGCGATAGCGGTGTATGTTGTCGAATCGGTAAAGAAACATGACGCCTATTGCGGAGGGGCAACCAAGGTTGCCGTTGTGCGTAGAAAGCCGAAGACTTGGGCTGGTTTTCCAAGCGCAGCCGATGTTCCTCTCTCCAAAATATATTCCCGTCGGGAGGTCGAAAAGATGGTTGAAATCGTCTCCGAGATGGACAAGAAAACAAAGAAGCAACGTCACACTATAATTCAGAAGGCTCTCACAAAGGAAAATACACGGCAGATGAGGGGAATGCTTTTAACCGAAGCATTAAGCAGGTATTCAAACCCAAGACAATTGCGAATTGACGCGGCACGCCGAAGGGTGCGCGGCTCTGTGATCCCCCCGCAGAACCCTGAGAGCAAATAACAACATTATCAAACTTCCAGCCCTTAACGATGAGAATTAAAGGTCAGGTGAGTGAACAATGCTATTCCCTAATCAGCCTATGGGGAAATATTTGCCGTCTCCTTGCGTTGAAGGTATCTGGTCAGGTTCCGTTCGTTTTTTGCTCGTTTTGGCGTAAATTTGGCCCGAATTGACCGATGTGTAATACCCAACAGGGCTACTCTCCCCCGGGGAGAGGGGACAGCGATGGGTCGTCTCCTTTTTGCCGATGATCGTGCAGCACACTCAGACGCAGGCACTTCGACGAGACGTCGGATGATTCTCCTTCTCCCAGGGGGAGAAGGCCGGGATGAGGGCGAGCGTTAAATCTGTTTAACAGTTCCGGAATAGTCTTACTTCCCAAGAAATTCTTTCAACTTCGGCTCAATCGCCGCGGCCCAGATTTTGTAGCCTTGTTCGCGGGGATGCAGGGCATCGGGCATCATGGCTTTGGAGATGGTGCCGTCGCTTTCGATGAGCTGTGGGCCGATATCGATGTAGAAGATGTTGGTGTTGTCATCCAGTTTGGCGAGGGCTTCGTTCACCTGGAGGATTTTGCCGCGTTGGGCGCTGAAGTTGGCGCTGCGCGGGAAGATGCCCATGAGGATGATTTTGGTGTCCGGCAGGCGTTCACGAGTCTGTTTCACGATCATCTGCACGCCTTCCAGAATGTCGGCTTCGGTGCATTCTTCGGTGCCATCTTTATTTTTATTGGAGTTGTTGGTGCCGATCATGATGACGGCGACCTTGGGCTTGAGGCCAGCGAGCTGGCCTTGTTCGTAACGCCAGAGGACGTGCTGGGTCTTGTCGCCGCCCACGCCGAAATTCAGGCAATTGCGATTGGTGTAATATTCCGCCCAGACCGCTTTGCCGGGGCCTTCCCAGTTTTGCGTGATGCTATCGCCGATGAACACGACGTCACAATCGCCGGGATGGTCCTTGGCGCGCTGGAGAACGACCATGGTGCGTTTCATGGCATTGGTTTCGGGACGCGGGATGGGAATGATGGCGGTGTTGATGTGCGCCGGGGCGGCGTTGGTCACGATAGCCATCGCATTCGTCATAGCGGGCGCGTTGGTCTGGGCGAGCGCGGTGTTCGCAAGGAAGAACGCGACGATAAGGAGGCGGAAATGGTTCAATGTTTTCATGGCTGGACAAATGAGAATGGATTTGGGGGGAGACGGCAAGCCTCAGATGTAGTGATTGGTTAAATTGGTGATTGGTTAAATGAGGCATGTCGGAATGACGAATTCACGAATGACGAATGGGGGTGCACAAGCTGTGCAGGGGATTTTTCCGTTTTTGGAGTGGTTGAGCGCCATATGAGCCCCGTCTTCATTGAGTTTTTTGCTTCGAAAACTTTTTTCAATAAAAATGCGTTTTGCGTGACCATCACAGTTACAAAACGCAGGAGGTGTGGTATAACTGAATCGTTTTGCCGGGAAACCGGCACTGATCTTTGAAAATAGGTTTACCCGTTAAATGAGTGATTGGTTAAATCAGTTAAATGGTCCGGCGTAGAGGGCGCACTATTAACCACGGTCCAGGTGGCCGTGCGCGCCGTGCATGACGGGAACCGATGGTCACCTCACTACGCTCGCTGCGGGTAGAGGCCTCCCGCCCTACCGGATATCTGACCAGTTCCGACTGTTTTAAGATGTTTTAAGAAAAAACATGGGGGTGGGCTGCAAGGTGCTTTGTAGAAAAGATCTGAGACGGCAGGTGAGAGAAGGCCCCTTGAGAGTTCAGTGCCACCTCGCCCCGGCCCTCTCCCCAAACATTCGTTTGGCGGAGAGGGGGAAACGAGGTGAGTCGCAGCTAGTTTGGACATTGGATTTGCTGGCGACATGCCTGACATCATGAAGGTTTCTACGGAGCAGCTGGAAAGCCTGCGCTACTGGGACTCGACTGATTCCGACCAATTCCGACCACTTTGTGGGGGGTGTGCTTCGTACTTTGCGTAATCCGGAAAATCAAAAAAACGCGTTTTTCCACGCAAAATGCCCGAAATCATGTGTCGAACAGGTTACATCGGTTAAGACTCTGTGACGGAAGGGGTTTCTCATTGCCAGTTCACCATGAAGTATAGGACGGTGAATAAGTCGGTGAATAACTAACATTATGAACTATCGCGCGATATGGATCTCTGATGTGCATCTGGGAATGAAGCATGCCCAGGTGTCGAAACTACTCGCCTTTCTCCGGGATACGGAGTGCGACTACCTGTACATCGTCGGTGATTTCATCGACGGCTGGCAACTGCGCCGTAAATGGTATTGGACGGATGAATACAATGTGCTCATCCAAAAACTCCTGCGGAAGAACCGGAAGAATACCAAGGTCATCTTCATCACGGGCAACCATGACGAGTTTCTGGAACGGTTCTTCGGCATCGCTTTCGGCAGCGTTAAGCTGGTGGAACGGGCCATCCACGTGGGGGCGGACGGCAAGCGCTACCTGGTCATCCATGGTCATCAATTCGATGGCGTGATGCACTTTAACCGGTTGCTGGACCGCGTGGGCTCAGTGCTTTACGACCGCATCCTGGACATGAATGTGTGGGTGAACCGGGTGCGGCGGATATTTGGTTTCGGTTATTGGTCTTTCGCCGGGTACATCAAGATGAAGGCCAAGGCGGCCGTAAAATATGTGACCGATTATGAAACGGCGATGATCCAGTACGGCCGGAAGACCGGCATGGCTGGGGTTATTTGCGGCCATATCCATCGCCCGGAGATCCGTCCGCTGGGCGACCTGGTTTATATGAATTGCGGCGATTGGATAGAGAATTGCACGGCGTTGGCGGAGGATCACGAAGGTAAATTCACAATCATTAAATATCATGAAGATAATGCTCTGCATACTGGGCGAGGGCCGGGGTCACATGACTCAGGCGATGGCGGTGAAGGAGATAGTGGAGAGGGCTGGGCATCAGGTAGTGAGCATCGTAATGGGAATCGGGCCGAACCGGCAGGTGCCCCCGTTCTTTGCTTCGGCGATGAAGATGCCGATCACGAGGATTCCAACCCTCGATTTCACATTTAGCAGCAACCGCAAGGTCAACCTGCCCGCCACGCTGGTGTCCGTCGTGCGGCGGATACCAGCGTATCGGCGCGCCCTGCAGACCATCAAGGCGACCGTGCGCGAGACGGAGCCGGATGTCATCCTCAACTTTTTTGAAGCGGTCACCGGCCTCTATGCGCTGACCACGCGTAAACGCCCGCCGGTAGTGGCGGTGGCGCATCAATTCATGACGGGCCATCCGGATTACGTGCGTGCGCCGGGCCTGCGCCTACAGCAATGGTGCATGAAAAGGCTAGTGCGCCTGGTCGGTTCACGTTCGGCGCGCGTGGCGCTGTCGTTGTATCCTGCGCAGGATTTGCCGCATAGAAATACCAAGATCTGTCCGCCGATCCTGCGCCGGCAGCTTTTTGAGATGCAGCCGAACCCGAAAGGCAATTTCGTCCTCGCGTATCTGCTGAATCACGGTTACGCCGAGCAGATCATCGAATGGCACAAGCGCAATCCGCAGACGGTCTTGCACTGTTTTTACGACAAACCAGATGCGCCGCCGGAATTTAAGTTTGATGACACGTTGACGTTCCATCGGTTGGATGGCGAAAAGTTTTTGCGCATGATGGCAGAGTGCAAATACGTCGCGTGCACGGCGGGCTTTGAATCGCTCGGTGAGGCGGCCTATCTCGGCAAGCCGTTGTTCCTCGTGCCGGTGGAAAATCACGTGGAGCAAACCGTGAACGCCGTGGATGCGGTGAAGATCGGCCTGGGTGTGGCGGACACGAGCTTCAACCTGGATCGCATCTCGGAATTGCCGGACACGCTGGCCAATGACGGTTATCGCGCGTGGCTGGCCAAGGCTGATTCCATTTTGCTGCAGACGCTCGAGCACGCGGTCAATCCGGTCATGGCCGAAGACCATTATTGGGACGCGGAGGAGCCGGATGCGGTTTCCGTGGATGGGTTTTGATGCGCGCATCGCCCGCTATGGAATTGTCTTCAACTGTTGATGCGTTGCAAACTCCCGCAATGCCGCAGGCGATGACAAACCGAGAGCTGCTGAAATTCCCTCCTGATTTTCTGTGGGGCACCGCCACGTCCACGACGCAGATCGAAGGACACATCAACAACGAGTGGACGGATTTCGTGGCGCGCGACGGGAAGACATGCGAGCGGGCCTGTGATAGTTATCATCGTTACCCGGAAGACATCGAGTGGATGGGCAAGCTCGGCGTGAACGCCTATCGCTTTGGCATCGAGTGGTCGCGATTGCAAACCGCGCCGTACACTGCGCTCAATGAAAAAGAACTGGCGCGTTACTGCGACCAACTGGACCGGTTGAACGCCGCAAATATCCAGCCGATGGTCGTGTTGCATCATTTTTCCAATCCGCCGTGGGTCAATGCCAGCGGCGGATGGACCAATCGCGCCACGGTGTTGGAGTTCTGTGATTACGTCGGCAAACTGGCACACGCGTTGCGCGGCCACGTGCGCGTCTGGAACACATTCAACGAGCCGGACACGTATGTTGCCTGCGGTTATTTCACCGGGGATTTTCCGCCGATGAAAAAAGGCCGCTGGAATCAATGCCGCAAGATCATCAAGCACATGGCATGGGCGCACCAGGAGGCCTGCAAGATCATCCGGGACATGGGCAGCGCGCTCGGGCCGGTGGAAGTGGGCTTCTCAAAGAACTGGACGCATTTTGAGCCGTATTGGAAATGGTCGCCGTGGGACTCGATGGTCGCGTCGTGGGCGCATTCCCAGTTCAACGAATTTGTGCTGGAGGAATTTCTCTCCGGCAAGGGCAGCGATGCCCCGACCTACCAGGGCGTGAATTACTACGGGCGAGTGCGTTTCAAAAACCTCCGCGCGCTGGTGCCGGCCTTCGGCGTCTCGTGCGAGGAACTCGCCAAGATGGGCGTGATGTGTGACGACATGCTGGAGCGTCATCCCATCGGGTTGGAATCCGCATTGAACAAGATCTATCAGCGGACGAAGTTGCCCATCTATCTTACGGAACATGGCTCTGCATCGGAGAATGAAATTTTTCGTGAACAGGATTTGTTCGAGAATCTCACGGCACTGCACCGGGCCATCGTGGGCGGAGTGGATGTGCGCGGTTTTTATTACTGGTCGTTGCTGGATAATTTCGAGTGGCAGTTCGGTTACGAAAAGAAATTTGGGCTAATCGGCGTGGACTTTTCCGACGAGAAGTTGACGCGGAAAATGAAACCGCTGGGCGAGGTGTATCGCGATGTTTGTTTCAACAACGGCATCGAGGCGAGCCGGAGTTAAACATCGCTGGGTTGGATCGGCTCAGGTGTTTTTGGCGCAGGAGTTTTTCTGAGCCGGCGCAACGTGTAGTACACGACCGGCGTCGCCACGAGCGATAGTAATACCGAGATGCACAAAGCGCCGATGACCGCGATGGCGAGCGGTCGTAGCATGTCCGCGCCGGAACCGATCCCCCACGCCAGCGGCAACATCCCCAGCGCGGCGGCAAGCGAAGTCATCAGCACCGGACGCAACCGGCGATGGCCGGAACGCACCAACGCTTCAACCAGCTCTACGCCGTCCGCCTCCAGGTGTTGTACGAAGTCGAGCATGAGAATTCCGTTTTTGGCGACGATGCCGACGCCGATGATGGCACCCAGGAAGGAAACGATGTTCAACGTGACGCCGGTGATCCATAGCGCGGCAACAGTTCCGAACATGGCAAGGATGGCGCCAAAGACGATGGCGATGGGTTCGTAAAATGAGCGGAATTCGATCAGCAGCACCGTGAAGACCAACAGAATGGCCGTGAGCAAAACCATCACGAGGTTGTGGAAGGATTCCTGTTGTTGCTGGTAAAGGCCGCCGTATTCCACGGTGCCGGGCGGCAGCCATTTGAGCTGGCTCAACTTCGTCTGGATATCTTTCATCGCACTTCCCAAGTCGCGACCTTCAAGTCGCGCGGAAACGCTAATGTCTTGCCGCAAGTCGTCGCGGACCAATTCCACTTCGCTCGGTACCTGTGACACGGTGGCGACCTGGGAAAGCCGGATGACCGCGCCGCTGGCGGTGCGAAGTGGTAATTCGGACAAAGCATCAGCGCGATTGACGCCCGCCGGATTGGCCAGGACGCGGATGTTCACGATGCGGTCGCCTTCCAACACGTACGATGCGGTCTGGCCCAATAGGGCAGTGTCCACGGCGGTGGCGATGTCCTGGACACTCAAGCCGAACCGCGCAGCATCGGCGGGTCGGACGTGGAAATTGATGGAAGGTCCGGTCTCCGTGAGGCCGTCAAATGTGTCCACGATGCCGGGAATCTTTTTGATCTCTTCCTCCACGCGTGGCGCGACTTGTTGCAGCCATTTCAAGTCGGGTGAGAATAATTTGATTTCTATCGGGTCAGGCGTCATCTGCAGGTCGCCGACGACATCCGTGAGGATGCCGGGGAAATCCCAGCGGATGGCGGGGAATTGTTCGTTAAAAGTATGGCGCAGATCGGCGATGACATCATCGGTCGAATGCTTCCGGTTGGTTTTCAATTTGACGGCGAAGTCGCCCCGATACGGTTCGGTGACAAACATGCCCATTTCCGCGCCGAGACGACGCGAATAGCTTTCGACATCTGGATTGTTCCGGATGATGCGCTCCACTTCCGCGAGCTGGCGCGAAGTTTCTGTCAGGCTTGTGCCTGGTGGCGCCCAGAAATCGATGACAAAGCCGCCTTCGTCAAAATCAGGCAGGAAACCCGAATCCAATTGCTTGTAAATGAGGACGGATGAGGCCAGTACCACGCCGCAGCCGAGTAATGTGATCCAGCGATGCCGTAGCGTCCATCGCACCGCCCGTTCGTAGATGCGGATGACGCGCGTGAGCAAAAATCCACCCTCTGGAGCGCCGGGCGTCGTGCCGTGCTTATGATCACGGATGAACCATGCAGCCAACGACGGTGTGAGCGTGAGCGCCAAAACCAGCGAAGTCAGGAGCGACACCACCATCGTCAACGCCAGTGCGCGGAAAAACACTCCCGCGATGCCGGACAAAAAGGCCAAGGGGATGAACACCACTACCGGAGTTAGCGTTGACCCGACCAAAGCATGGATCAGTTCGCCAATCGCTTCCTGGATGCCCTGCAGGCGCGGACGTCCGGCTGCGATCTTCGCGCACATGGCTTCCACCACAACGATAGCATCGTCGATCACCAGCCCGATGGATGCCGCAATACCGCCCAGTGTCATCATGTTGAAACTCATGTGCAGCAATTTCATTGCGCCGAACGTGATCAAAACCGTGATGGGAATGGTGAGGATGGCCGTCCACACACTGCCCCAGTTTTTAAGGAAGCAATAAAGTATCACCACGGAAAGAATCAGCCCGAAGATGATCGCGTCCCAGACGCTGCCCACGGAATCACGCACGAATTGTGATTGGTCATAGTAAAACGCCAGGTGCATGTCTGGCGGCAATTCCTGACGGAACTGCTGCAATTGTTTTTTCAGGGCGCGGGCGATGTCCAGCGTGCTGCCGTCTGCCTGGCTTTGGACATTCAGCAATACAGCGTCACGTCCTTGTGCGGTCACGGATTTGAAGTCCGGCTCGGCTCCCCGTTCCACCCGTGCCACGTTTTTGACCTGTACCGGATGATTGCCGTGGACCGCCACCACTAGGTTTTCAATTTCCTCAACCGAATGGACGCGTCCATCCACGGTCGTTAGATAAAGGTGATAATTTTCCTCCATCATGCCGGCAGGCGCGAAGAGGTTGTTTTTGGTCAACGCGTCGCTCACGTCTGACAAGCCAAGGCCGGCAGCCTGCAATTTCAGCGGGTCAACGATGACGTGATATTCCGGCTCGCGACCGCCGACGATCTCCACGCGAGCGACGCCGGGAATCTGGAGGAAACGCGGCTTCAATTCATAATTGGCCGTCTCCCAAAGCGAAGTGATGTCGCGATTGGAACTGGTCAGGCTGATGCCGATGATGGGAAAGGCCGAAAAAGTGACGCGCTCAATCTCTGTTTCGGTGGCCGCCGGCAGGTCGGCGCGGATCTGCGAGATGCGTCCGAGGACATACAATTCTGACTGCGACATATCTGTCTGCCAGTCAAAAAAGACATTGATTTGGGCTGAACCGCGCTTAGTGGCTGAGCGCACCGTGATGGCGCCGGGGATGTCCTTCAACGCCTCTTCGATGGGGCGCGTGATGGTTGCCATCATTTCATCGGCGGGCATGATGCCATTGTTCGCGATGATGACGACGCGCGGGAAATTCGTCTGGGGAAACACCGAGGACGGCATCTGCAGCGCGCAAAAAATACCGGCCAGGCACAATGCCGCCGCGATGAACATGATGGACAGCGCGTGAACGGTGATAAACCTGCCCAAACGTGATTGGGAATCTGGCTTCATTTGGCAGCGGACGAATTCGTAGACGTTTCGTCGCCCGAAGAATTTTGGAGCGTGATCTTGGTTTTCTCCGGCAGGCCGTATGCGCCGACGGTCACGACGGTGTCGCCTGCCTTGAGTTCCGGCGCGCTGACCTCGATCCAGCCGTTTTCGCGCAAGCCGGTTTGCACGACCATCTGGGTTGCCTCATCGCCCTTAACCAAAGCTACAACGCTTTTTCCATCATCATCCGTCACGACGCTCTCACTGGGAGCGGCCAATGCGTTTGTGTGAGTTAGCGTCACAATGCGTAGCGGGACAAATTGCCCGGGTCGCAGCGTACCGCCCGCCGGTAACAACGCGCGCACCAGCACTGCATCATTGTCTTTGCTCACGTCCGGGCTGACGAACGAAAGCTCGGTGGTCACGAGCGGATCGGTCAGCACTTCGACCGGTTCGCCGACGCTCAAATCACTGGCTTCGGCCGCCGGAATCTCCGCGACCACGGCCAGCCGGTTCAGGTCCATGACATCAGCCACCACGGTGGTCGAATCCACCGCCTGGCCTGCTTTCACATTCACCCGCGCAACAGTGCCGGACACGGGAGCCGTGACCCGCAGCAGGGCGAGTTGCGCCTGGGCGTTCTGCAAATTTTTCTGCGACGTGTTCTGCTGGGCGTACAATTGTTCCTGCCGCGCCACTTCCTGGGCCGCATTTTCGGCCGTCTCCGTGCCAGAATTCAATTCCATCAATACGTCACCGCGCTCCACGTGCTGGCCTTCAAGGACATCGACTTTAGCCACGATACCGGCCGAAGGTGCGGCGAGTCGTGCTCCGGCAGCAGGCAGGTTCGTCGTCGCGGGTGCGGTTTCGACCGTGCCATAACCGCCAACATAACGATGCAGCGTGGCCAGTTTGAGTGCGCCAGTCTGCACGCTCACCACTGAGGGTATGTCTTCTGACGCTGCTGGTGCGTCATCATCATCATCGTGGTGTGCTTTACCGCAGCCGGTCAGGGCAAGGGCCGCAGTTAGAAATAAAAAAGTTCGTTTCATTTGGTCTTCTCCTGTTTGACTGGAGACTCTTCAGCGGAAAAAATGCTGCCCGCCAAGGGGCGTTGCACGGCGTCTTCGAGCGCGGCTGCGGCCTGCTGCAGTTTTAATCGTCCTTCAAGGAACACGAGTTTCGATGTGACCGCTTCCAGTTGCGCGTTCAAAAAATCCAATTTATCCAGCTCGCCGGCTTTAAATTGAGACTCGGCTGACGCGCGTTGTTTCTCCGAATCAGTCACCAGTGCCCGTAATGCAGACAGGCTCTCTCCGCTGACATCACAGCCGGCGAGGGCGCGGTCGATCTCTGCCAGCACACCGGCCTGCACCGCGTTGAACTTCCCGGCGGCTTCTTCGCGGTTGGCCTTTGCCTCGGCGACGGGGCCTTGGTTGTGGTTGAGCATCGGCAATTCGACGCTGATGCCCAGCGACCACTTGTGCTCGCCTTCGTCATACTGATAACCGGGGTTGAGATGAACGTCGGGATATTGCCGGGCGATTTCCAGGCGCAACGCATCTTCGCTCGCAGCATATTCAGCAAGAGCGCTCAAGACATCCGTGCGGCTGCGCAATGCCAAGTCCCGCACTTCGTCTGTGACCAGGTTCGTCAGAGATTGATAATCTTTCAACGGATCGAACGAGAGGTCGGCATCGTCCAACGCTTTGAGAGGAATACCGATCGCTTCGGCGAGACGCGCGCGGGCATCGGCCAAATCGCCTTGGGCATTGATGAGGTCGAGCTGCGCTTTTTGCTGGGCGACGCGCATGGAGGCAAGTTCAGAATGCGCAATCGCCCCTACTTCAGCCTGTTGTTCAAAGACTTTAGAGATTTCTTTCTGCAGGTCAGCTTGTTGTTGCAATAGCTGGACCCGCTCGCGAGCGGCAGCGGATTCGATCAGTGTCGAGCGAACACCCGTGCGAACCTGCCACGCGGCGGTGGCGACATTCAACCGTGCCGCCTCAGAAAGATGTTCGGCCTGGTCGAGGCGTTTGCCGCGTTTGCCGGCGGTCTCGATGGGGATATCCAAATTAATAGCGGGGAACCACGGCGTGGTCATCGCGGCCGGGTTCGCACTGTAACCCGGCATGACAGTCAGCGTTGGATTGGGACGTTGCCCGGCGGTTTTGATGCCGGCCTGGGCGCTATGCCATTGGGCGCGGGCCAGTTCCAGGCTGGGTTGATAATAGAACGCCGCAAGTGTGAGCATGTCGAAATCCCATTGCGAATGAGGCCAGTCGGCCAGTTCGCGATGAAGATTCTGCTCGAGAAAAATTTTGAGCGCGGTGTTGGTGAGCGACCGGGTCTCCAATTGGGCCGCGTTCTTATCAGGCGCGAGGGGTTGTGCATGGAAACGCGCGCAACCCGCGAGAAAAGCGATTCCCAGGATGGCAACGCATTTTTTCATCCAGCACACGGCGTCGACTTTACTTGGCCGCCGGATTTTTTTCCACACAGTAAAAAGTCCTGGATATGTGATGGGCCAACGACTCTTTGCACCATTGTTCTTTTCCGGGGAAGGAACATAAGAAGGGACTGGAGCGCTTTTGCATAAAAAGTTTGTCGACTGGACTACACGATAGAGTCCGCCGTTAAGAGTCCTCAAGGGATTCTTCGTTACAATTTTGTCATCCTGGAGCGACCGGCAGCCGGAATGTGGCCAGGGTTTCTTGTCCGGGCGTTGATTGGAGGGTAAGTTCTCCTTTATGCGCAACGGCAATCCACCGGGCAATGCTCAATCCAAGGCCGCAACCGTCGGTGTCCGAGTTATGCGACGGATCGCTTCGAAAGAAACGATCGAACACATGCGGCAGTGCCTCCGGCGGGATACCCGCGCCGGTATTCGCGATGGAAAATTCGGCCGTGCCGTCCACGCGCTGCAGTTTGATGGTCACATGTCCTTGTGCCCGGTTGTATTTCACCGCGTTGTCGGCGAGGTTCAACAACAACTGGCGAAGGCGATGTTTGTCACCGCGCACAGAAATTTCTTCACAGGCAGCCAGTTCCACGCGGATGTTTTTCGGCTCAGCCAGGATTTGCGTGTCGGCGTAGTTGTCGCGCACCAGTTCGTCCAGCCGCACCGTCTCAAAAGACAGTTTCACTTGTCCGGCGTCCGCCTTTGCCAGCAGGGTGAGGCCGTCCACGATACGCGCCAGACGTTGCAGTTCGTCAAGCTGGCTGGCCAGTCGGTCGCGTTCCTGGGGCGAAAGGGATTCTTCGCGCAGGGCGATTTCTGTTTCACCGCACAATATCGTGAGCGGCGTTTTGAGCTCGTGCGAGGCGCGGAGGGTGAATTCGTGGATGCGCACGAAGGAATTGCTCAGCCGGGTGTTCACGTCATTGAGGACGGCGGCAAGCTTGTCCAGTTCATCGCCGTTGCGTGTGCGGGGGAGCGGTTCGCTCAGGTTTTCTTCCGTGATGCGCTGGGCTGTTTTGGTGAGAGCCGCCACCGGCGCCAGTGCGCGGCGGGTCAACCACCAGCCACCCGCCAAACCCAATATCACGGACGGCAAACCGACCAGGAAAATCAGCTCTTCCGTTTCCTCCATCGGCGGGTCAACCGGCTTTCCATGCCGCTCGTTACGGGCCTGTTCTCTGATCTCGTGATACGTTCCGAGGCTGATCAGAAAAAGCGACAAGGTCAGGATAGCCGCATACCATCCGACCAGCTTCGTGCGGATGGTCATGACCGGCCCTTTAACATGTATCCGGAGCCGCGCACCGTATGGAGCAGTTTGGGCTCAAAATTCGCGTCAATCTTTTCACGCAAACGCCGGATGTACACATCCACCAGGTTCGTGCCGGGATCAAAATGATAATCCCACACCTTTTCCAAAATCATCATACGGCCGCATGGCCTGCCTGCGGAACGCATCAGAAATTCCAGCAAACGATACTCGCGCGCGGTCAGTTCGATGTCTGTGTTGCAGCGTTGAGCGCGGTGGGTGACGGTATCCAGCGTGAGGTCGCCGACGCTCATTACCGTGGATTTGTTTTCACCGCTGCGACGGGTCAATGCGCGCACGCGGGCGATGAGCTCTGTGAGTTCAAACGGCTTTGGCAGATAATCATCCGCGCCGGCGTTCAGGCCTTCCACACGTTCGTTCACATTGCCGCGGGCTGAGAGGAGAAGCACCGGCGTAGGATTTTTTTGCCCGCGCAACTGGCCCAGGACACTCAGGCCATCGCGGCCCGGCAACATGATATCGAGGACCAGCGCATCAAAAGGCGTGGCGCGCGCAGCCGCCAGCGCGTCGTCCCCATTATGGCAGACGTCCACGGCAAAGCCTTCGTCCCGCAGCGCCTTGCAGATGAATGAAGCGGTTTTTTTTTCGTCTTCAACTACCAATATGCGCATGTGAACAGGTTAAATGATTTCAGGTGAAATCCAACGAAGATTCTCAGTGGCTGGTTGATCGTTATCAAAGTGTGGAGTGTGATCTCAATGGCAGATCGCCGTCGGTTTCCATTTCTTCGATACAGCCGACCCCGGGCGCATAATATTTATATTCAACGCCGTCAGAGGTGCTTTCCCTGATCTTCACGCAATTTTGGTACGTGCCCGCCGTAACGGTAACGGTTTCGGAGACGGCCACGACTTCATCTTTCTCCCAGGTTATTTTCGGCACATTCTCAAACATGAACTTGTCCCCGTGTTTTGGATGCGCGGGCATGATGACCCCAGGTGTCTCAGTATCCTTGCCCAGCAACCAGCCGCCACTATGCCCGGAAATGGCCCCGTTTTTGTATTCATCAACGTCTTCACCGAGGTAGTAGACCGTGCCGTCGTCACTCTGTGCGAAATAATCCAAAGTAACTTCCGACAGGCCGCCCTTGGAAAATTCCCGGTCTTCGACCGCCAGGGCTTCAACCGTTTGGCCGCCGATACTGAATGTTTTGTGAATATCACGTTTGGCCGTGCGCTCCACGCGTTCATTTTTGTTTTCAAGGATATCCTGGTTCAGCGAAGCCAGAGGCAGGTAAGGATTGGTAATATCGCGCGGGTGACTGAATTTCGTCGGCACAGGCACGCTGCCTGTGGAATTTAAAGATGAACAACCAACCAGTGCTGCACATGCGACTATCGCGGGCAAAAATAAGAATGGGGGTCTTTTCATCGGGCGGCTTTTAACATGTTTCATCACATCGCGCAAATGTATGTCCAGCGGCGAGCGCATTTTCGCGTGCAGCAATTGAACCAGAGAAGTAAGCAACAAATCATGAAGCGGCCATGACAAAACCGTCATTTATGTATGTCAGCGTGCGGAGAGATTTCAGCCGTGGAGCCATGAGATAAAGGTTTTGCCTTTGCCAAATCCATCTCGCTGCTAACATTTGACAAGCGACTTTGACCCAATTGGAATGGTGGCTGAGTGGTTAAAGGCACCTAACCCGAAATTTGGTTTAGAGTTGGCAATTTGCATGGAACCATTTGGACTTCAATGGACTCACTTCCCCAACTCAAAAATCAAAAAGGACTCATCTGGACAAATTTGGCCTCATTTTTATGCCCGCGGGATACAAAAAGGGATACAAAATTTATAACTTAGGATTAAACGGTCGCTGTCCGATCAAGGAGAAAGTTTTGAATGATTGAGGTGCTAAACGCCCAGAAGCGGAGATTGAAAAGCCCCATCAAATCATTTTTTTAGGTTCAAAGAACTGGCTGAATGGCAATCGTAAGCCAAACTTGATGTACGAAGTTACTTGCACCCAATTTCCCAACGTTAGCAGTCATACTCGATTCTTTTCGCTATTCGCAAAGTAAAAGCAAATTGAGTTGCCTCTGTTGGCAAATGGCTAAAGCAGAACATTTTGCATTAATCAAAAAGCTACAAAAGGAATGAACATAAAAATACTACACAATTCCTATTGACTAACTAGGCATTTAGTTTAATCTCACATCCATTGTTAAGAATGAGCAGTAAACAACAGGGTGATGAGGGTAAGGCACAGCAGCCGGTGGAAAATATTCCGTCCTGGTTGCAGTTGGTCCGCGACCACGTCGCGTCGCTGAAATTCGGGACGGTGCAGATCACCGTCCATGATTCGCGGGTGACGCAAGTGGAGCGCTCCGAAAAGGTGCGGCTGGATAACAAAACGAATCAGTAAGAAATCGATAAAACAAATTAAGGTATTCAAAAGGCTGACCGGACCACCGGAAGTTCCCATGAAAACGTACAAAGTTTATGCGGAACAATTTTATTGTGGTCAACCACGTCGGCGCTCTCGCTAAGAGAATTTTCGTCGGTATCATTTTTCTTCTCATCGGGGTCGGTTCCCTGCCGGCGGCGAACACCACGCTGCTGAACGCTTCGTTCGACGTTTCCCGCCATCTTTATGACCAGATTAATCCCGCGTTTGTCCAGCGCTGGAAGGCGCAGACTGGCGAAACCCTCGTCATCAATCAATCTCACGTTGGTTCCACCAAACAGGCGCGGTCGGTCATCGAGGGTCTTGAGGCGGATGTCGTCACGTTGAACCAGGCAACGGACATCGACGCCATCGCCGCACAGAGTAATCTGCTTCCGGCCAATTGGAGCACGCTGCTTCCCAATCACAGCTCGCCCTACACATCCGCCATCATTTTCCTGGTCCGAAAAGGGAATCCCAAAGGCATCAAAGACTGGGACGACCTCGTGAAGGACAATGTGTCCGTCGTCGTTCCCAATCCCAAAACTTCCGGGAATGGCCGTTACAGTTATCTCTCGGCTTATGCTTTCGCGCTGCAGAAGTTCACTAACAACGACGCCAAGGCGCGGGAGTTCGTCGCCGCGCTCTTCAAAAATGTTCCGGTCCTGGACACTGGAGGGCGCGGCGCGACTACCACCTTCACCCAACGGGACATCGGCGACGTGCTGCTCACGTTTGAATCCGAAGTCTTGTTGACCACCAACGAACTCGGCGCGGACAAATTTGATGTGGTTGTGCCTTCGCAAAGCGTCCTGGCCGAAATGCCAGTTGCCGTGGTGCAACGGGTCGCCAGCAAGCACGACACAGAAAGGGTGGCGCGCGCCTATCTTGAATTCCTCTACACCGAAGAGGGGCAGGAGATCATCGCCAAAAATTTCTACCGTCCCCGTTCCGCCGCCGTTGCCAAACGATATGAAAAGCAATTCGCTCCATTGAAACTCGTTTCGGTGGATGACGTTTTTGGCGGCTGGGCCAAAGCCCAAAAAGTCCACTTCGCCGAAGGCGGCGTGTTTGACCAGATCCAGCAACTTAACCGGTAATTAAAACAAACGAGCCGACCGGTCCTCTGGAGGTTCACAAAACGACGCGAGAACATCTCCATCCAGAACTGAACCAAAACAAAAATGAAAACATGAAAATGAAACGAACTTTGAAAATCCTCCCCGACCTGGCGCTGGCGGCCGGCAGCCTGGCGCTGCTGGTTTCCACCGCGCAAGGCGCAACCTTTGTGTACACTCCCGGCGACCTCCTGCTGGGTTTTCGCCAGACCGGCGCCTCGGCTGACTACATCGTCGACCTCGGCCCCGCGTCCACATACACCAATCTTTCGATTGGCAGCCACCTCACCAACGCCAACACACGCCTCCTCGCGGAAGCGGTTCCTAGTCCGGATGGTTTGCGCTGGTCGGTATCCGGTTATATCCGCCCAAACATCAGCACCGCGACTTTGTGGGTTACGCGTGCGCGTTCCGATACCAATGTGCAAAGCACGCCGTGGAATAACCAGAGCGCGTTCACCGAAGGCTCCACGGGCGGCCAGATCGCCGGCATCGGTTACGGCGCCAACGGCAACAGCGGCAATCACGGCACCGTGAATGACACCACCAACACGTATGTCTCCCCCTACTACGACTATACGACCCAGGTGGAATCGCGGCAGGCACCGAACGACCCGCGCGGCACGTTCCAAAGCACATTCCAGGGCGATGCCGAGACCGTCACGGCGGATGATTTCGACAGCGATCCTGGCAATATCTCCCGCGCAGATCTATACGTGCTGAATTCCGGCTCCGGCTCCGCGCAATATCTTGGTTACTTTGACCTGAAGCCAAGCGGCCAGATCGTCTACACCGCCGGGCCGTCATCCACCGCGTTGCCCACGCAGCCGGTCATCACCGGCATCGTGCGCCAGGGCAATGTCACCACTGTCTCATTCACCACCGGGAGCAGCGGCACCTATAGCCTGCTCTTCACGAACTCCGTTGGATTGTTGACGCCGGCATCGTCCTGGCCGGTCGGTGGCTCAACCGTATCCGGCAACGGCTCGGTCCAATCGCTCCAGGATACCACCACGGCGACCAATCGTTATTACAAAGTCCAGGCCAACTGACCTTAACCAAATCCCCAAACGAAAAACTGAAATTGAACCTGACCCGGTCCCGCATCGCGGATCGGAATTACAACAGAAAATAAAATATGAAAATCATAAAACTCAAACTGACCCTGCTGGCGGGCGCGTCGCTCGCCGCTACAGCCGCGCGCGCGGATGTTGACATCCACATCGTGGGCGCCAACGCCTTCCGCAACAACGTTTACAACGCTGTCACCAATCTCTATGGCGGCATTTATTCGCAGAACACCACCAACGTGACGGGCATCCCCAATTCGCTGCTCGTCTCGTGGTCGGGATTCATTCCCAGTGTCGCCGGCGCCACCCGCGTTAATATTTTCGCGAACTGGAATGGCGCGGTGGCCGGCATCCAAGACCTGACGGCGAACCTGAACGTCTCGTTCCTCGTCACCAACACCGGCAGCTTCAGTACCCTGTCGGCCCCGGCGGATATCGCATTCTCGTCCGCATATCAGGCTGGCACGCCATACACTACGCCAGTGTTGAATGACGACACCTTCGGCGCCTCACCCGTGGTTTGGATTAAAAGCACCAATTCTCCCGCGGGCCTTACCAACGTCACCATCCAGCAGATCCGTGCGCTAATACCCAATGGCGGATTGCCCGCGTATTTCTTCACGGGCAACACCAATAACGCCAACTACGTTTACTTCATCAATCGCGACACTTCAGCCGGCCAACGGGTGATCATTCTGGATGAAGCAAACGTCACCGCTTCACCTACCCAGTACAAATGGGACACTGTCAGCGGCAGCTACATCGTTGATTCCACCGGCCAGAGCTCCGGGCCGAATGTAGCGAGCCAGCTCAACTCATTCCCTCCGAACACGACTTCAGGGTCAGCCATCGGATACACGACGTTGGTGGACGCCGTCAATGTGAACGGCGGCAGCAACATCCTTTCCTACAACGGCGTTTTCCCGTGGAATGGCACTTTCCAGAAGGCCGGTCCCAGCGACTGGACGCCCACCATCACCGGCCAATACAGCTTGTGGGGTTATGAACACGTCCTCACCAAATCATCGCTCTCCGGCACGGTCTTTTCCTTCAAGACCAACCTCCTGAGCAAGCTGGTCAGTTCGTTGACCAATTCATTCTCGTCCATCCCGCTGAACGCCCTGCGAGTATCGCGCTCTGAGGACGGCGGTTTGATCACACCCTGACCAATAACTGATGCCGACCGCGTGGTTCAACGACAACGACCGGCGCAGGTAACTAATCCTGCGCCGGTCTCCGGCGCGGAGAGGGAACACTCCCATCCAATGCTAAAAATTAATTTCAAACCCGGAGTAACGACGTGGCGCAATATTCTCCTTCTTGCGTTCACCTGTTATTTGCCAATAACCCTGAACGCACAACCGGGCGCTGAGCCCGCTTTGCCCACCGCGCCAAAGCCCAACGTCCCCAGCACACCGACCTTTGAGGTGCAGCATTATAACGTCGTCGGCAACACCATCCTGCCGCCTCGCGTCATTGATAATATTTTTACCAATGCCACCGGCAAGGCCGTATCGCTCGACCTGATCCGTAAGGCAGTCGGTGACCTGCAACTCGCCTATCGTGAACGCGGCTTCGCCACCGTCGGCGTGGTATTGCCCCAGCAACAACTCACCAACGCCACCATCCAGGTCAACGTCATCGAGGGAAAACTCACGGACATCACCGTGACCGGCAACAAGTTCACCAGTGACGGCAATGTGCGGCGCGCGCTGCCCAGCCTGCACACGAACATGCTCATCAACAGCCGCGTCTTTCAGCGCGAGCTGGACCTCGCCAACGCAAATCGTGACCGGCAGATCTATCCCGTCGTCAGCCCCGGGCCGGACCCTGGCACCAGCGCGCTCGAATTGCGCGTCAAAGACCGTTTCCCCCTGCATGCCCATGGCGAAGTGGATAACTATAATACGCCCGGCACGCCGCCCTGGCGCGTGAACCTGACCGCGCAATACAACAACCTGTGGCAGTTTGAGCATCAGGCCGGGATTTTCTATTCCTTCTCACCGCAGGATTCCAAATCCGCCGGGCTGGTGCCGGATTATTTTTTCAACCAACCGCTCATATCATCTTATGGCGCATACTATCGGCTTCCCATCGGCGGCGCGCGGTCGGTCCAAGACCAGATCGATTCCTCGGCCAATCTGGGTTACAAGGAATCCACTCATCATTTTATCCTCCCGCCCGTCGGGCCGCGTCCGGATTTCACCATTTACGCCAGCGAATCCTCCAGCGATACCGGCACCAAACTGGGAAAACTTACGGGCATCGTTACCAATTCTTCGTTGCTCACCATCAATTCCCAGGATTCCGGTCAAAATCTCACCATCAACCAGGGCATCGGTGGCCGGTTCACGTTCCCCGTGGTCCAGAGTGACAACGTGCGCTGGAGTTTCTCCGCCGGCGCGGACTGGAAGCGGTTTCAACTGACCAGTTTCAACACCAATAATTTTTTCTTTTTCCTCACGCACACCAACGAACAGGGCGATCCCGTCACCAATGAGACCAGCAGCTTTTCCGCGCAGCCGGTCCACCAGATAAACATCGATTATATCCCCATCAATTTCGGCGTTGATTATTTGGAGACCGACAAGCGCGGTACGACCACGGCCCATTTCGGGGTCAGTTACAACTTCACTGGTGATGCCGTGGCCAGCGCGAGCAACACCAACCTGACGGCGAAAACCAAAATGGATTACGCCAAATTTGACGCCTCATTCACCCGCGACCTAAAATTCTACAAGGATTGGTCGCTGTTCCTGCACGTCGAGGGCCAGACCGCGACCGACCCGCTCATCAGCAACGAACAGATCGCCATCGGTGGCATCAACAGCGTGCGCGGATATTACGAAGGCGACGAATACGGCGATGCCGGCTGGTTCGGCAATTTCGAGGCGCGCACACCTTATTTCAAAACGCGCGCGGGGTCCATCGACGGTTTCGTGCCCGTGTGGCTGCGCGCCACCGCCTTTGTCGATTACGGCCAGCGGTTCCTGTTCAAATCATCGCCCGGCACCAGGCAGGAGCTATCGTTGTTCGGCACCGGCTTCGGGCTCCAGGCAAATGTGAACAATCATTTTGATGCGCGCATCACCGTCGGTGTGCCGTTGCTGAAATCCGACAACACGCGCGCCGATGACCCACACGTTTATTTCAGCATCGGCGGACAATTTTAAATCCCATGCACTCTAAACAGAAAAAATTCTGGCGGCGCGTCATCACGGCATTGTTGGGCGTGCTGGCTGTGCCCGAAGCGCGTGCCAACCCCCACGGCCTGACCGTCCAAAGCGGTACCGTCTCCGCAGCCGTCAATGGTTCACAACTGACCTTGACGGTGTCCGACAATGCCTTTCTCAACTGGCAGAGTTTCAACATCGGCGCAGGCGAGACGACTACGTTCCTGCAACCTTCGTCCACCTCGATTGTCTGGAACCGCATCAACGACCAGAACCCGTCACAGATTTACGGCAATCTGAGCGCCAACGGCATCGTGGTGTTGATGAACCAGGCAGGATTTTATTTCGGACCGAACGCATTCGTCAAAGCCGCCGGGTTTGTTGTTTCCACGGCGCCCGTCGGTCCGGTTGAATCCGGCGGTGGCATGTTCTGGCAGTTCAACGGCCTGCCGCCCGAGGCGAGCATCATCAATAACGGTTTCATTACCGTCGCGCCTGGCGGCCCGGTTTTCTTTGTCGCCCAACGCATTGAAAACCATGGCAGCATCATCACGCCCGAAGGCAGCATCGGGCTTTACGCCGGCAAAGACGTGACGATTTCCGAACGCCCGGACGGTCGTGGTTTGAGTGCCACGGTGAATCTTCCCGCCGGTTCAGTGGATAACACCGGACAACTCATCGCTGACGCGGGCACCATTGCTCTCAATGCCAGGGTCGTGAATCAAAATGGTCTTGTGCAGGCTGATTCCGTTCGCGAACAAAATGGCGTCATCGAACTGGTCGCCAGTGACGCGGTCAATCTCGGCGACAATTCCGTCATCGCTGCCAACGGTGACGCCACCGCCATCAGCAGTGGGGGGCAGATCACCATCAAGTCCGATAATTCATTCACGGATTCCGGCTCTTCAAAGATTTCCGTCACCGGCGGCGGCCTCGGCGGCAATGGCGGCGTTGCGGAAATCTCCGCCAACGACATGCCCGCCATCAATTCACAGATCGATGGTCACGCCAATGCCGGCGCGGTGGGTGGACACCTGCTCATCGATCCATTGAACATCACCATCGGCAACAGCGGCAGTGGCAGCGCTGGTTCTGGCACTGTCTCCTCGGGCGGCGCGCCTGCGTCCGGCACGCTTAGCCTGAATGTGAATTCCGCGTTCACCGGATTTTCGCAGATCGACCTTCAAGCCAAAAACAACATCACAGTTTCCGCACCCTTGGACCTTGACGCTAGCACCGGCCTGAACCTGCCGGGCAGCCTGTTGAAACTAGAAGCAGGCAACAATATCACCATTGGCGGCTCGGCTAACATTGTCGCAGGTGCTAACTGGTCTGTCACGTTGGAGGCCGGGCGCGACTTCACCTTGCCGGGCGATGCCGTGACCGCCGGCTTGGGCAATATCACTTTTTCAGGCAGTTCATTTCTTCAGACACAGGATGGAAACATCAACCTGCTCGCCGGCAACAATGTTACGGTTGGGACCGGTGGCATCCGCACGATGAACGGTGGCAGCATCAACGTGACAGCGGTGTCTGGCACCGTGAATACCGGCACCTCCACTGCTGGTTATGACTTTCACCCCGGCTTTTATGCCGTGGATGCCAGCCTCGGCGGCATCAGCACCCGCAATGGCGGCGATGTGACCATCAATGCCGGCCAGGACATCATCAGTTACCTGCCAAACCAGGTCGGCGGCGTGCAGACCGATGCGGGTACAGGCGCATTCGGCACCGCTCCCGGCAATGTCACGCTAAACGCCGGCGGCAATGTGGAAGGACATTACGTCGTCGCCAACGGCACGGGCATCATCAACGCCGGGGTTAACGCGGGCATCAGCACCAAATTGCTCGCGTTGAGCTTGATTGATGGCGGTTGGACGGTGAACGCCGCGCAGGACATTTTGTTGCAGGAAGTCCGCAACCCCAACGGAATTTTCAACAACCTTGGCCTGAGCACGTCACCGACGAAGCATCTCTTCGATTACGCGCCGGACGCCTACACTATTTTGAACGCGGGCAATGCCGTCGAATTGCGTGGTAACGCGCTCCCACGCAACGGTGGAACATTTGAGACCGGCATCACGCCCATCTACTCGCCCATCCTGGAGATAACTGCCGGGGCGGGCGGCGTGACGCTGTTCAATGATGTGACGCTCTTTCCCTCGGCGGTCGGGCAACTGGAGATCACTACTACCGACGGCGGGTCGTTGACCGGTGCGAAGGCGGGCGACCTCACGCAACTCATCGTCTCGGATAGCAGCAAGACCCAATACAAACTCGCCGGCGATTTCGGCATCAGCGACCACGCCGAGGTTCCCTTGCATCTCGATGATTACAACCCGGTGCTGCTCAACATATCCGGCGATATGACGAGCATTCTCCTCGGTGTGCCCAAGGCGGCGAACATCACGGTTGGCGGTAACATGGTCAACAGCCGGTTCGATGGCCAAAACCTTCACAGCGGCGACGTCACGAGCATCAATGTGACCGGCGACATCATCAACCGGAATGAATTCACCAGCGTCACGGTGGACAGCGCGCCGGATTTCACCGCATTCAACAATGTCTATCCGCCGTTGACCGGCACGCTCTCCGGTCTCGCGAATAATTTCTCATACGATACGTCCACCAAAACGCTGACGTTTGTAGGGCGTATGAACAACGACCAGTTGCAGGCGCTGTTGAATCTGCAAGTGCAGGTCTATGACCAGTTCGGCCAGCCGGTGCTGGACGCGCAGGGAAATCCCGTCACGAAACCAGTTCAATTCGCCAGCCCGGACGCACTCCAGCAGTTGTATGCGAACAGTCAGGACATTCCGTCCGATCCAGATACGGGCTATCGCATCGGCGGTGGCGGACAGTTCGACATCTCCGCGCACAACCTCGACCTGGGCGCCACGGTCGGCATCGTTTCGCAGGGCCCGCGGGGGAATCCCACGCTCGCCAATTACTTCGATCACGGCGCGAACATTAACGTGAACCTCACCGGCGATCTCGACATGTTTTCCACCACCATGTCATCGCTGAACGGCGGGAACATTTTTGTATCCGCCGCCGGCAATGTGAACGTGGGTTCTACCATATTCACCGGCGACGACGCGCAGGCGCGCGGCATTTTCACCGCGCAAAAAAGCGATGTGACCCTGATCGCAGGCGGCAACATCGACTTGAACGGCTCGCGCGTCGCCGCCTATGACGGCGGCAACGTCTTTGTGGAATCACTGCATGGCAACGTGGATGCTGGCACGGGCGGCAATGGCTCCGTCACCGTCGAGGAGATAAACGTAGACTCCCTCTCACACGCGGTCACCACTTCCACTGAAACGATTCCCGGCAGCGGGATCCTGGCGACCACTTTTCCTGATTCCCCCAACAGTGTTGGCAACATCCTCGTGGAAACGCCGCAGGGCAACATCAACGCCAGTTCGGGTGGCGTCGTGCAGATTCCTTTGAACAATAATAACAACAACTCCGGCACCGTCACCCTGCTGGCCGGTTCGCGGAATCCTGATGGCAGCGTGCAGTATGTCGGCAATATTGATGCGAGCGGTTCTGGTGTCATCGGCAGTAATGTGAAGCTGGATGCCACTGGCGATATCATCGGCGTGGTGTTTGCCCGGAACAATATCAACATCAATGCGTTGCAAATTGTGAACGTCAACGCTTTTGCGCAAAATAACGCAGACGTTGTTGGCGGAATTGGTATTATTGGAATAGTTGTTGGTATCGGCAGTGTTACGGCTACCGGTCCTACCATTACCGCTTCGCTGCTTTCCCAAAACGTGACGGCCACTGGTAATTTGACTTCTTCGCAGGTCGGTTTTGCACAAGGTACCGCCGCGAATTCCACCAGCCAGAGTCTGTCGAATGATGATACTGATAAGAAAGCCATCGCCACCGACACAGACACTGAAGAAGAGAATTTGAAGAAGAAGGGCGGCAATGGCCCTCTCCTGGCCAAAAGCACTGGCCGCGTCACCGTGATTCTCCCATTGAAAACAAACTGAAGAAAATGACAACCCTACCATTCACACCCATATTCGCCTCTGGCGCACTCCAGTTCGCCTTCAAAAATGCGACCACAGAAGGCAAGGTCACGGTCGGCGTCCTCGCGCTCGTCTCGCTTTTCAGCTGGTCCGTCATCATCACCAAGGTCATCCAGTTGTGGCGCGCGACGCGGGCAACCAAAAAGTTTTTCGCCGCCTATCACGAGACGCACGAGCCGCTCGATCTGCATCGCAAACAGATCAATTTTGACGGCGCGCCCGCCTACGAACTCTACGAAGCGGGCATCAAAGAATTGCAATTCCAGCTGGCGAAAAATCCCGTCATCGTGAAAGGCGAAGGCAAGATCACCCAGGCAGGTTTCGACCTGGTGCGGGTCGCCCTCGAGGAGGCGGCCATGCGCGAAGCGCTCTTCCTGGAAAAGGGGATGATTGTGCTCACGACGGCGGTGGCCGGCGGGCCTTTCATCGGTTTGCTTGGGACTGTTTGGGGCGTGATGGAAACCTTCTCCGGCATCGCGCGGGCGAATTCAGCGAGCCTCACCGCAATGGCTCCCGGTGTGGCCGGCGCATTGATTGCAACGGTCATCGGCCTGCTGGTCGCCATCCCGGCGATGTTCGCCTACAACTTTATGGTCACCCGCATCCGCGCCTTCACGCAGGAACTCGATGCGTTTGCGATACGTTATGCGACACAGATCGAGCATACGCATGTGGATTCGCGCCCCATCGGCGAAGAAGTTTCTGAAGCCATCACGAAAGCCATCCGTCGGGAAAATTACGATGCGAATGCGGTGATCCAGGCGGCACATATATGAGGAAGTGTTCCAAAACCGTCCATCATTCGCTGAGCGAGTTGAACATCACACCGCTGCTGGACCTGGCGTTCGTGTTACTGGTGATCTTCATCATCACCACAACGCCCATCGTGAACGACCTGTCGCTGAGCCTGCCCACGGCCTCGCGCAAACAGAAGGAGTCGCCCAGTAAAGCGAACTACGTGACCGTGGATACTGCGGGAAAAATCTTCCTCAACCGCAAGGAAGTGACGATGGATGAACTGCTGCAACAACTCATCCAATTGCGCGTGGATGACCCGGACCTCAACGTCATCGTGCGCGGTGACAGCAAAACAAAATATAGCAAAATTCTTGGTGTGATGGACGCGTTGCAACAGGCGAACATCGTGAAGGTAGACCTCGCGACCGAGCCGAACGCAAAAAATTAGCGGTGTGACATGGCAGATATCCTAAAATCCAAACCTACGTCGCGGTTAAGCATCGCCATCTCGGTGGTGTTGCATTCAGTGATTGTGGGTGTGCTGCTGTTCTTTGCGGCGCGCGAGGGCATGTTGGGCTCCCAGTTAAAAAAGATCGCGGTGACGATGGTGCCCAAAGAGAAGCCGCTGGAAGAAAAGCCCAAGGAAAAGCCACCTGAACCCAAACCGGAAGTCGAACCGCCCAAAACGGAGACTCCACGGATTCCACCTCCACAGGCCGAGTCGGCCAAGGCCCCGGTTGCTCCGGATACGGTTGTCCCGGCCATTGCACCGCCGGCAGCAGCCATCCCGTCATTTGATTTTGAAGGCGGGAAAGCCGTCGAAACGAGTTCCGATCCCCAAGTGCTGTACAAAGGTTTCGTGGAATATTCGTTGCGCTCGCATTGGAAACGCCCGGACGGCATCGCGGATGATAACTTTATGGCTGAAGTGGAACTGACCATTGATGCCGATGGGCGAATACTGAATTATGCATTGGTAAAAAAATCGGGTAACACGGGGTGGGATGAATCGGTGAAGAAGGCCATCGCGCAGACCGAGACAGTCGGGAGAATGCCACCGAAGGGTTTCCCGGAAAAAATCCTGGTACGTTTCGACGTGCAGGCACCGACGGAGATTTCACTCCAATGAAACGTGCCTATCGAAAAATCCGCCGGGAAGCCCACGGCTCGCTTACCGAGCTGAACATCACGCCATTACTGGACCTGGTGTTCGTGTTGCTGGTCATCTTCATCATCACCACGCCGCAGTTGACCAACAGCCTGGAGATCAACCTCCCGTCCGGCAAACCACCCATACCCAAACCCGACCAGCCCAAGCCAAAGATCAATCGCATCTACGTGGACGACAAAGGACAGATTTTTCTGAATCAGGAATCATTCACGGTCGTTGCATTGCGGGAAAAATTGCGCGTGATGAAGGCCGGCGACCCTGAATTGGGAGTGGTGGTCGAAGGCTCGGAAGATGTGGACTACCAGAATATGATCAATGTGCTGGATGTGTTACAACAGTTGGAAATCACGAAGGTGGGACTAGCAACGGAAACCATGATCCGGTAACCATCAACCTGAACCTGGCGCTTGGCGCGGCGCGCAACATCTCGACCGCAGCGGGCGGCGGCGACATCACCTTGGGCGGCAACCTCAGCGGGGCGTTTGCGCTGACCAATAATGGCGCGGGCACGCTGACGCTTTCGGGTGCCAACACCTACACCGGCAACACGGTGGTCAACGGCGGCAAGGTGAATTATAGCGGCTCGCTCAATGCGACGACGGCGCCGTTCACGGTGAATTCGCGGTTGAATGTTTCCGGCACGCTCAATATCAGCCAGTTCCTGATCGGTGATCTGATCGGTGGCGCGGGCGCGGTTTACCAGACCGGCGGCGCAGTGACGCTGAACCAGGTGGCCGGCACGGATAACTTCCGCCTCGGTTCCGGCACCAATGGCTATGGCTATTACGGTTTTTCCGGCGGCACGTTTAATGTCGCGCAGGCCAACGTGACTTCCGCTGGCACGCGCGGCGACAAGACGATCGGCGTACTGGAAATTTCAGGGGGTTCATTCACCAGCTCGGACCGGTTTGTGGTGGGCACCGGCAGTGCCGGCGGTCGCGGCGTGGCGAATGTGACGGGCGGCACGGTGACCTTTTCGACCGGGGCCAACGCGCTTTATTTGATCGCGAACGGAGCCAACGGGGCGGCGGGATCCGGCGTGACTGGCATTCTCAATATCGGCGGTGGTCCGGGAGCGGCCCAGGTGGTTGGTCCCAGCACCACCACGGCAAGCCGGGGGTTGGTGTTTGCGAATGTGAACATCACCAATTCACTGGCGGTCGCCAATCTGCTGCCCAACGGCATACTCACCGTGAGCGGGGTGACGGCGGTACAGGCGAGTCCAACGAACCTGTTGAACTTCAATGGCGGCACGTTGAAGGCGACCGCTTTGAACGTGGGCGCGAGTTTTCTCACCAGCGCCAGCATTTCCGGTGTGTATGTTTACGGCAACGGCGGCACGATCGATAACAACGGCACGGCCATCACCATCGGCAACAAGTTGCTTGCGCCGGCGGGCAACGGCATCAATGGCATAGCGTCATTCACCGGTGGGGCCGGGTATATCGGTGCGCCCTTTGTGGCGGTCAGCCGGGGCGCGGGCGACACGACAGGCTTTGGCGCGACGGCGATTGCCCAGATCGATTCTTCGACGGGCGGTGCGACGAGCGGTCAGGTCACGAATGTGGTCATCACCAATCCGGGCAACGGTTACACGGCAGCGCCGACCTTTACTTTGGCGGGCGGCGGCGCGACGACCCCAGCGACCATCACCGGTGCAGCTCCGACGGCCAATGTCAGCGGCGGTCTGACGTTTGTTGGTTCCGGCAAGACAACCTTGAGTGGTGCCAGCACTTACACGGGCGCGACGACTGTCAGCGCGGGCACACTGGCGTTGAGCGGTTCGGGTTCGGTCAGTTCATCCGCCATCAATCTTGCGGGCGGCACGACGTTTGATGTTTCGGGCTTGTCCTCCGGATTCACGCTGGGTACGGGCCAAACCTTGAGCAATGGTCTTACGACCGTCACGCTCAACGGTAATCTCAAGACGGCGGCGGGCACGGTTTCACTGACTTTTGCTGTTGGCACCACTCCGTTCGTCATCACCAACGGCACGCTAACATTGTCCGCCGGCACGGTGTTCAACATCGACAACGCGGGCGCGGCCCTCACGCCGGGCAGCTACCCAATCGTTTCCAAAACGAACGCCGGCTTGGTCGCGGGAACGGTGCCGGCCGCCGTCGTGGTTTCAGATGGCGGCACGACTTCGTTCGCCTACCTTGAGATCATCGGCGGTCAATTATTTTTGACCGTGAGCCCGGTTGGCGAAGTGAGCACGCTGGCTTCCACGGAAAATCCGGCGGGTTATCTCGATACGGTGGCTTTCAATTCCAGCATCAAGACCAATGGCGTCACTGACGGCACGGCTGTTGGCAGTGTGACTTATTACGCCAACGGAAATGCGTTCAGCACCAACCCGCTCAGCAGCGGCGCCACGACCAGCGCGGGTATCAACACCCTGCCGCGCGGCACCAACGTCATCACCGCCATCTATTCGGGCGGCGGGAATTATCCGTCATCGACCAACACGCTGTTGCAAGTCGTCTTGGATCATCCGCCTGTCGCGAGCAATGCCAATTACTCACGCGTGGCGGGCCAGGATACCGTGAGCATTCGGGTCAGCGACCTGCTGAACGGAGCGAGCGACGTGGATGGCGACAGCCTTTCGATCACCAGTGTCGGCACCAGCACGCGCGGCATCACGCCGTCGAACGACGGCATATTCATCCAGTATATCAACCCGAACAATGTGAACGACCAGTTCACCTTCACGGTATCGGATGGATTTGGCGGCACGGCCACGGGAACGATCAACATCGCGCGGGCGCTGGCGTCGTGGCAGACGAAGCGGCACAACATCCTGCTGCTGATCGCCGACGATTTCGGCATCGCTGCCCTCCCTGCCGAACATCACGGCGCTGGGCCAGAGCGGCATCGCGTTCACGCACTTCTACGCGCGGCCTTCGTGCTCGCAATCGCGCGCCGCCATCATCACGGGGCGCGATTCGTTCCGCAACGACGTCGGCGTCGCGCTCGGCTCAATCCCTCTGCGCACGAATGAATACACCCTGCCGCGCGCGTTCACGACGAATGCGCCAGAGTATGCGCTGGCTTCCTTCGGCAAATATCACCTGTCGCTCACGACCGACCTGAACTCGCCGTGGACGACCGCCGGTTGGACAAACTTCCAGGGATATTTCAGCCCGCAAGTGTCGAGCTATTTCAACTGGACGAAGATCTCGAACGGCGTTTCGTTCAACACCACGCAGTATTCGACGAGCGACCAGGTGAACGACGCGACGAACTTCATCACGGGGCAGGGCACGAACCGCTGGTTTGTGTGGCTGGCCTTCAACGCACCGCACGCGCCCCGGCACCTGCCGCCGACGAACCTGCTGAGTTCGCCGCAGTACCTGGCCCTGAGCAGCACTTACTCCGCGGCCAACGCCCGCCTCTATTACGAGGCGATGGCGCAATCGCTGGATACTGAGATCGGGCGGTTGCTCAAGTCAGTAGACACGAGCGACACGGACATCATCTTTATCGGTGACAATGGGACGGAAATCGACGTGCAGCAGTTGCCGTTCAAGAACGCGGCAGTGCCCGCGACGACCACCGGCAACGGCCATGCGAAGTTCACGATCTACGAAGGTGGCGCACGCACGCCGCTCTTCATCACCGGGCCGGACGTGGTGAGTCCGGGCCGCTTCAACGATACGCTGGTGAATGAACCGGACCTGTGGGCGACCATCCAGGAACTGGCCGGCATCGATGTAGAAGCGACGAAAGTTACGAATGTGGTCATCGATTCCGTCAGCCTGCTGCCCGCGATCCGCGCGGACGTGATCCGGTCGACCCCGTTCGTGATTGAAGAACAGTTCAATGAAGGCGCGACCGCCGACGGTGTGACGTTACGCAACGACCGGTTCAAACTAGTCCACTTCTACAATCATGTGGAGCAATTCTACGACCTGGCGAACGATCCCTATGAATACACCAACCTGCTCGCTTCGCTGCCGCTCTCCGATGTGGCGCAGGCCAACTTCAACGCAATCAAGTTGAAGCTCGGCGAATACCAGACCTTCGCCAATACGGCCAGCACGCGCAATCTGCTGGATTATCCGAAGATCAACAGTTACGGCTACAGCAACGGAACTTTCACGATCAACGCGCAGTACACGCAGTTGAGCACGAATGGATTCTTTGCGAATCCGAACCAGCCGAATCCCGTGCGCCTGGCGCTCGGGGGCACGAACCTGAACTATCAAGTCATACTCTGGCGGAACCCGGATGCGCTCAACCCGCTGGGCTGGACGCCGGTGTTGACCAATCTGGTCTCTGGCATCACGAACAACTTCCTGTTGTCGACCAACGGCCTGTTGACCGATGTGAATGCGAACGCGGACCATTATTACTACCGCGTGTCGCCTTATATTCCGTAAAGCGCAAATCCGTTCCCGCGTCCGGCGGATCTGTTCCGCCGGACGCCGGGGACGGAATTTTTAAAAATCACTCTATGAAAATCGTCATCAATAAGATCATCCCCACGGTTTTTAGCCTGGCATTCGTTGGCTTGGTCATCGCATCCGCCTGGACTGGCCGCGCCCAGGACAAGGATGCACCGGTCGCGCCATACATCGTGAAGGACACCGATAATGATTCGCCCGGGACGAATATCGTGACGCGCATTGTGACGCTCACGGCGGAAGTCGGCGGCACACCCCCGATCGCCTTGCAATGGAAAGTGGATCGAGGCAATGGCTTTGAGGAGATCGCCGGGGCGACCAATGCCACTTATCGGATCGGCAACGCACAGGTCGTGGATTCGGGACTCTATACTTTGTTCGCAACGAATTCTGCGGGAGCCATCCAAACAACGCCCGTGCCGCTCATAGTGACTGAGGGAGAAGACTAGGGAAATGCGGGCCATTTTGCAGCGCGCGATCCGCCTCGCTCTGGGGGCGTGGGTGATCGCCGCCCTGCCCGGGCCGGTGGCATTGATGGCCGGTCCTAATACCAACGCGGTCGAGTCGTCGTATGGCGGCTCGCAAAGTTGCAAGGATTGCCATGAAGAGGAATTCCAACTTTGGAAAAAATCGAACCATGGCCAAGCGGAACGGCTGGTACAGCCGGAGCGTGATCGGGCTGATTTTGACCCGGCGCAAACTTTCAAGCACGGCACGCAAGCATCAACGGCGGGCTGGAGCAATGGCGTAGCTTTCCTAACGGCCATCGGCCTCTCTGGTAAACCGGAGACACATACCATCGCGCGGGTCATCGGCAATGACCCGTTGCTCCAGTATCTCGTGGCGTTTCCCGGCGGGCGGCTGCAAACGCTGGAGGCTTCGTACGACCCGCATTCCAACCAGTGGTTCAATGTTTATGGTGACGAGGACCGTAAACCCGGCGAGTGGGGACATTGGACCGGCCGGGGCATGAACTGGAATTCCATGTGTGCCGCCTGCCACAACACACGGCTGCAAAAAAATTACGACGCAGCGTCGGATACATTCAATACGACGATGGCCGAAAGGTCAGTGGGTTGCGAAGCGTGCCATGGGCCATTACAAAAACATAACGACTGGCAGAAACAGTACGGTGCAACCGGAAACCATGACCCGACGTTGAAGAAGCTTTCGCGCGACCAGACGGTGGACAATTGCGGGTTCTGCCATTCGCTGCGGACGGACCTGACGGGCGACTTCAAGCCGGGCGATAATTTTTCCGACCAGTGCGAGTTTTTGATGGTGGATGCGGGCGAACGATATTATGCGGACGGGCAGATTCGTGGTGAGGATTACGAGTATGGTTCATTCTTGAGCAGCCGGATGCACGGGCGCGGCGTGGTGTGTGTGGACTGTCACAATCCGCATTCCGGCAAAACCATTTTGCCTGGGAATTGGCTGTGCCTGCGCTGTCATGGCGGAGGCAACCCGGCAGCGCCCATCATCAATCCCGTGACGCACAGTCATCACCAGGTCCGTGGCTTTGACACCAACGGGGTACCGGTCAATTTGGACCTGTTGTCTTACAATCCCAGGACAGTCAAGGAAACCGGCGGTGAATGCGTGAACTGTCACATGCCACAGACAGTCTACATGCAGCGGCATTGGCGGCATGACCATGGGTTCACCAGTCCTGATCCGCTGTTGACGAAACAATTTGGAATCCCGAACGCGTGCAACCGGTGCCATCAGGACAAGGACGTGGACTGGTCATTGAAGTTTTGTTCTGACTGGTATGGCGCAAAAATGGAGCGTCCGGCGCGGCAACGCGCACAAATAATCGCTCAGGCGCAGCTGGGTGCGTTGCCGTCGGCGGATGGGCTGTTGTCGCTGTTAAAAAAAGAGGACTCGCCGTATTGGCGGGCGGTGATCATGGATCTGCTGTCGGCGTGGTCGACGGAGCCGGAAGTGACCGGGGTTTTATCCGGTGGTTTGCGCGACACCAACGCGCTGGTGCGGGCGGCGGCGGCCCGGGCGCTGGAACCGGCGCTGGCGGTGGGAGTTTCCGGAGTGGCCGAAGCTGAGGAAGAACGGCTGGCGGATGTGTCGCGCAATGTTCGCATTGCGGCGGCGTGGTCGTTGCGGGCCAAGGTGGATGAAGGCTCGGGAGTGGGAGTGGAGTTGCGTCGTTATCTGGATTTCAACGCTGATGAACCCATCGGCCAGTTGAATGAGGGGAATTATTTCTTTGCGCGGGATGATTTGCAAACTGCCGTGCAACATTATCGAAAGGCGGTGGAGTGGGATGCCCGCTCGGCGCCGTTTCACCAGGCGTTGGCAGTGGCGTTGAGCGCGCTCAAACGTCCCCGGGATGCAGAGGCAACCCTGGAAGAAGCGATCCGTTATTCACCCAACGATGCGGGATTACATTATGAGCTTGGCCTGGCGTGGAATGAAGCGGGCAATCGGACGAATGCGCTGGCGCAACTGGCACAGGCGACCCGGCTGGAACCCGGACACGTGGCGGCATGGTATAACCTGGGACTGCTGCAAAATACTTTGGGCCTGTTAGATGATGCCATCAGTTCCTTATCCCGGGCGGAGTCGTTGGCCCCAAGGGATGCGCGAATTCCCTATGCGCGAGCAACGATTCTCGTGCGGCAAGGAAGGAAAAGTGAAGCAGTTCTGGCGCTAAAGCGTGCGCTGGATATTGATGGAACCGATGCTGAAGCACTGAATGTGCTCAGAACCTTGATCAAAGGCGGCGATTTTTCAAAGTAGAACGGATTTCCGGTTTGAAACCGGGCGCACGCATCTGCGAAGTGCGGGAATGGCAAAGGGTTGATTGACAGAAATGCCGGCCTTTGTAACATACCGCAGTGTTATTGGGAGTATGATCAATGTGATCACAATCCTAAAAACGCATTAGCTGGCTGACCAGTCAACTGGAGGCTCGCATGAAATCGAATTGAATTCATGACGGGTAAAAATAGTGGACTGGCCGCGCCAGAAAATGCAGGCGATCCTTCGCTTCTTTTTCCTGGAACCCCATCGTCATTTTTTACCGGCTACGCGGCTATTCGCACCGTTTTTATCCCCTCAACCTTTTTTAACATCCGATCACCAAAATTATGAGCAAAGAATCGCACGCCCCACAATTGAGCTTGAGCGCCACCGCCGCACGCAATCTCGCCACCGCAACAGTAACAGTTCCCCAGTTTGAAGAGATCACACCGCGCTGGTTGCGCAAGTTGCTGCCGTGGGTTGATGTCGATGGAGGTGTTTATCGCGTCAACCGCGTCGCCCGGGCGGCCAAGGGCGAACCGGCCAATGAATACGGCGAAAGCAAAGTTGAATTACTAACGGTGGACGGCGGCGAGCCGAAGTTGCCGACCACGTTTGTGGATTACGAGACAGAGCCGCGCGAATATCACCTGAGCACCATCCAGACAGTGTTGCGCACACACACGCGTGTGACAGACCTTTATAGCAACAAGATTGACCAGCTGCGCGAACAGATCCGGCTCACCGTCGAGGCCGTCAAAGAAAAAGAGGAATGGGAGATCATCAATAACCCTGACTTCGGCCTGCTGAGAGAGATTGAGGCTTCGCAAACCATCAAGACCCGCAAAGGCGCGCCGACACCCGATGACCTGGATGAACTCCTGGGCCTCGTCTGGAAAAAGCCTGCATTCTTTCTCGCGCATCCCAAAGCGATTGTGGCGTTCGGCCGTGAAGCGACCCGGCGCGGAGTGCCGCCGCCGACGGTGCATCTGTTTGGTTCGCCGTTCATCACATGGCGCGGGGTGCCGTTGATCCCCAGCAATAAGTTGGAGGTCAAATCAAACACTACGAGCATCCTGCTGCTGCGCGTGGGTGAAGCGGAGCAAGGGGTCGTGGGTCTGCAAAAAACCGGAGTGACGGGTGAAGTGGAACCCGGCCTGTCCGTCCGTTACATGGGCACGAACGAGCACTCCATCGCCTCGCACCTGGTCACGCGCTATTTCTCGGCGAGCGTACTGACGCCCGATGCGATCGCGCGTTTGGACGGTGTGGTAGTGAATCAATACCATGACTACAAATAGCACAGCGCCGGGCGCCATCGCGGCAACGGAGAGCGGGCCTGCGCATACCGACCTGGTTTCCAGGCTGGTAGCGGAAGCGTTCTCGGAGTTCAGCCGTTCCGGACGGCCCGCTCCGGAACCGGTCGTGCCTAAAGAAATACCCGGGACCGAAAAATTGCCGGGATTCCCAGGGGCTGAAGCCAATACAGGAGTCCCGCCCGTACACCCCAGTTCGCAGCCCTCAGCGCCGAAATTGGAGAAGCCGCCGGAAAAATCATCAGAAAAAACCCCTTCGGGCGGTCATGCGCCCGAGTCGGGCGAGACGTATCCTTTTGGCGAACCGCGTTGCAACGGCAGCCAGGCATTGCAAAGCCGCAAACCGGAGAACAAGAATGCGAACACCAATCCCACTTTGGGATTTCCGCAAACCGAGCCGGAAGTGTCGCCGGAATTTTATTTTTTGCGCGGCAGTGAGGCTTCCGGCAAATCCCCGGTGGCCTGCCAGTCGTATCCGAAGAACGCGGCGCCGATACCGAAGTTCGACCTGGACGGTGTCCGGCGGGATTTTCCCGCGCTGCACCAAGTGGTGAACGGCCAGCCGCTCATCTGGCTGGATAATGCTGCCACGACCCACAAGCCGCAGGCGGTCCTCGACGCAACCGCGCAATTTTATGGGCGGGACAATTCCAACATCCATCGCGCAGCACACGCACTGGCCACACGTTCAACAGAATTGTTCGAGGCTGGACGTGAGAAAGTGCGCAAATTCCTGGGCGCAGCCGATGCGAAGGAGATTGTTTTTTTAAGGGGCACCACGGAAGGAATAAATCTCGTTGCGCAGAGTTATGGGCGCAAACACATCGGCGCGGGAGACGAGATCATCGTCAGTGAACTAGAACATCACGCAAACATCGTGCCGTGGCAATTGCTGGCGGAGCAGGTCGGCGCCGTCGTGCGGGTGATCCCCATCAATGACCGGGGCGAATTGATTTTGGAGGAATTCGTGAAGCTGCTGGGCGGGCGGACAAAATTTGTTTCCGTGGCGCATGTTTCCAACTCGCTCGGCACGGTGAATCCCGTGGAACAGATCATCGCGCTGGCCCATGCCCGCGGTGTTCCCGTGCTGGTGGACGGCGCGCAATCCACGCCGCATCTGCCGGTGAACGTGACGGCGCTGGACGCCGACTTCTATGTGTTTTCCGGCCACAAGGTTTTTGGCCCGACCGGCATCGGGGCGCTTTACGGCAAGGCACCGCTGTTGGAAGCCATGCCGCCGTGGCAGGGTGGCGGCCACATGATCAAGGACGTGCGTTTTGAGAAGACGACGTATCAGCACGCCCCGGAAAAGTTTGAGGCGGGCACGCCGGACATCGCCGGTGTGGTGGGCCTTGGCGCGGCGATCGATTATCTGTTCAAGACCGGCATACCGGCCATTGCCGCCTACGAACACGCGCTGTTGGAATACGCGACCCAGGCACTGGCGACGATTCCCGGGTTGCGCCCCATCGGCACGGCGGCGAACAAAGCGAGCGTGCTGGCCTTCGTGATTCCGGGAGTGCCGAACGAAGGCATTGCGCGGCACTTGGACAAACAAGGGATCGCCGTGCGGGCGGGACATCATTGTGCACAACCGGCTATCCGGCATTTCGGATTTGAGAGCAGCGTCCGGCCTTCGCTGGCATTTTACAATACACGGGAAGAAGTGGATGCGCTGGTGCGTTCATTGCGCTCGCTGAAACGGAGTTGATTTATGAAGACCATTTCACCTCTTGAGCTGCAAAAACTTTTGGCCTCGCAATCGGACCTGCCGTTGTTTGACGTACGGACGCCCGTGGAATTTGCGGAAGTCCATGTGCCGCAGGCGCGCAACTATCCGTTGGATGAGCTCGATCCCCAATCGTTCGTGCAAAACGGCCGCGTCCGCAAAGACCAACCGCTCTACCTGCTATGCCGGACTGACCAGCGCGCCAGCCGTGCGGCGGAGAAATTTGCCAAGGCAGGCTTTGCGCAACCCGTCGTGGTTGAAGGCGGGACACTGGCATGGATGGATTCCAACCTGCCAGTGACGCTCGGCAAATCCCGGGTGATCAGTCTGGAACGCCAGGTACGCATCGCCGCCGGTTCATTCGTATTCATAGGTGTATTGCTGGGCTGGTTTGTTCATCGCGCGTTCTTCGGACTGCCGGCGTTCGTGGGGGCGGGACTGGTTTTTGCCGGCATCACTGATTTTTGCGGGATGGGTTTATTGCTGGCGAAATTGCCATGGAACAAACGGGTGTCATCATGAGCGAAACAAAATCAACCATACCGGAAGCGGATAGCACAGGCACCGCACCCCGCCGCGACGCAGTCTGGATGGCGGAACTCGTCGATGAATCCGTGACGGAGTTGCTCCGTTCGTATGCGCGCGCAGGCGGTTTGAACAATCGCGACGCGCATAACATGCCGTCCAAACGCGCGGTGGGACAGATCTGCGAGGATTTGCTGCAAATCCTTTTCCCCGGATTTCACGATGAAGACGCGGTGCAGCACAATTCGCTCGAAGAAATCACGGCGGCCCGGCTGGCGGGTGTCATCAAGCGGCTGACAGAACAGGTGCGCAAGGCCGTGCGCATCGGCGACCCACATAAGGTTACCGGGCGCACACCGCCGATCATCCGGAAATTCTGCCAGGCATTGCCGGAGGTGCGGGCGTTATTGCGCACGGACATCGAGGCGGCCTTTGATGGCGACCCGGCCACGCTGCATCGGGAGGAGGTCATCCTTTCGTATCCGTTCGTCGAGGCGATCACTATCCAACGTCTGGCGCACCGGTTGTATCACTATGGCGCGCCCGTGGTGCCGCGCATGATGACGGAGTGGGCGCACAGTCGCACGGGGATAGATATCCATCCCGGTGCATCCATCGGGACGCATTTTTTCATCGACCACGGCACAGGCGTGGTGATCGGCGAGACATGCAACCTGGGCAATCACGTGAAGCTTTATCACGGCGTGACGCTGGGTGCGCGCAGCTTTGTGAAGGACGAGACCGGACACATCATGAAGGGCGGCAAGCGCCATCCCGATGTGGAAGATAATGTGACGATATATCCGAATTCAACCATCCTGGGGGGCGAAACTGTTATCGGCGCGAATTCCACGATCGGCGCGAATGTGTTTCTTATGCAAAGCGTGCCGGCGGATTCACTCGTGGTGTATGAGGAGAAGCAACTCGTCATACGCGATAAAAAAGCGCGGCGGATCGCGGAGGTATTTGATTGGACGATTTGAGTTCCGGTCTATGGGGAAAATGGGTGATAAATGAGTGCTTCACGGTATTACGGAGTTGGGTCGCATGTGGGAAACACGCCCTTGATCCGGCTGCGACGGCTTTCTGACCTGACGGGGTGCGAAATTCTTGGCAAGGCAGAGTTCATGAATCCGGGCGGATCGGTGAAAGACCGGGCAGCGCTCGGCATCATCACGGACGCCGAGGAGAAAGGGTTGCTCAAGCCGGGAGATACCATTGTGGAAGGCACGGCGGGGAATACCGGAATCGGGCTGGCGGTGATCGGTCACGCCAAGGGTTACCGGATTGTTATCGTCATTGCCGATAACCAGTCACCGGAAAAGATTTCGCTGCTGCGCACGCTGGGCGCGGAGGTCATCACAGTCCCCGAGAAACCCTACAGCGACCCCGGCAATTACAACCGTGTGGCGCAACGGCTGGCCGAGGAAAAGGGTTGGTTTTGGGCTAACCAGTTTGACAACGTGGCCAATCGCCTGGCGCATTACCGCACTACGGGTCCGGAAATATGGGCGCAAACCAATGGCGAAGTTACGGCGTTTGTTTCCGCCGTCGGCACAGGCGGCACACTGACTGGAACTACGCTCGCGCTGAAGGAACGCAATCCAAACCTGGCGGCGATTTGTGCTGATCCATATGGCGCGGCGATGTGGTCGTGGTTCACGCACGGCAATACCGACACGCGTGATGGCGATTCGATTGCGGAAGGGATCGGCCAATGCCGGGTCACAAAAAATATCGAAGGCGTGAAGATTGACCGCGCGTATCGGATCGAAGACCAGCCGGCGCTTTCGGTCATCTATCAGCTTTTGCGCGAGGAAGGATTATTCCTGGGGCTTTCATCCGGTATCAACATTGCCGGCGCGGTGCGTTTTGCGCGGGAGCGCGGGCCGGGACAAACGATCGTGACGATACTTTGTGATTCGGGTTTGAAGTATCAATCGAAGCTTTTCAATCCCGTTTGGCTGAAGGAACAACAACTGGATCCGGAGCGGGCGATTGAATCCGTGTTCGCTTGAATCAATGACCACATAATTGGATTAACATCCTCATTCCGCCGGCATAAAATCCAGATTGTCTTTCGGGGAAATAAGCTGCGGGTGCTTGGAAAATCTTATGAATGAAAACGACATCGTTGCGTTGGAAAACGCATTGAGGCTGGAAGCGAAGTCGGCTCCCACCGATGAAACCAAACGCACCCGCGTTCTCATGGGGGGTTATACGCTGCGGGGCCAGCCCGGCCGTTACATTGTTCGCGTCCGCCTTCCCGCCGGTATCATTTCCGAAGAACAGTTGCGCACCGTGGCTGATCTGGCGGAAGAATCCGGATGGGCGTTCGGCGCGCACCTGACGACCCGGCAGGGCATTGAGATTGCCGGGGTTCCGGCGGAGCAGGTGCCCATTCTTATGTGGCGGCTCGCTGACGTGGGGCTCACGACGTCGCACACTGGCGGGCCGGTGGTGCGTGGCGTGGTGGCTTGTCCTTTGTCTGGCGTGGTGGCGGACGGAGTTTTTGATGTCACCCCGTTCGCGTTGGCCGCTGATCGTTATTTTCGCGAACACGCGGGTTTTCAAAAGCTGCCGCGCAAGATCAAGATGGCGTTTGAAGGCTGTCCGCACGATCACGTCCGGACCCGCGTTTCCGACATCGGGATTGAGGCCGTCCGCCGCGACGGCCAAAGCGGATTTAAAATTGTCGTGGGAGGTGGATTGGGAGCCTCGCCAAAGGTAGCCGCCACTCTGGAGGAATTCATTGCCCGGGAGCAGCTGTTTGCCACGCTGGAAGCGGTCCTCCGGGTTTTCAACCGGCACGGCTACCGGGAAAACCGCTCGCGCGCCCGCTTGAAATGGCTGCTGGCTGATTGGGGGATTGAAAAATTTCGGGCCGAAGTGCGAAACGAATTGGCCGGGCTTGGTTCGGAATGGAAAATGGCCGAGGTGTTGTTGCCAGAGATCGTTGAAACCCAACCCCCGCTGGTTGCGCCAAACAATCAGGAAATTCCTGTGGGAGAGGCTGGCGACTTCGCGGTCTGGCGCCGATCCAACGTCCATCCACAAACACAGGCTGGTTGGGTGGCGGTTTGCATCCGTTGTCCCCAAGGCGACCTGTCACCACACCAGCTTCGCCAACTGGCCGAAGCCGGGAAACAATTTGCGGGCGGCATACGCACATCGATCGACCAAAACCTGGTCTTATGATGGGTGCGAGAGGAGTCGCTACCAGACCTTTATGAAGTGCTCCGGCACATCAAGCTCGCGGGTGCTGGTGTAGAGGAACTGCCGGATGTCACCCGTTGTGTTGGCACCACGGCCTGCCTGTCCGCCATCACCAATCCCCGCTCTGCCGCAGAGGCGATCACCGCGAGCCTTACCACTGATTTTTCGTCCGACCCGATGCTGCGACATCTGCGGATTCGCATTTCCGGATGCCCCAATGCATGTGGTCACCATCACGCGGCGGACATCGGGCTGTATGGAATATCCAGGCGCGTAAACGGGCGGGCGGTACCGCATTATGCGGTGCTGTTAGGCGGTTCCAATGCGGGCGAAGCCTTTGGTGCCCGCGCCATCGACGTTCCCGCTTATCGCCTGCCACAAGCGATTGAGGAAACGCTTAAATTCTATCGCGATCACCACGCAAAGGACGAGAGATTCCCGGGCTTTGTCGGGAGGGTTGGATTGTCAGCCATCCGCCAACATCTAGATTTTTTGACTCACATACCTGGTAGGGAAGCTGAGCCAGCCGCCTATCGTGATCTGGGTTCCGCCCAGGATTTTTCAGTGGGAGTACGCGGTGGCGAATGCGCGGTGTGAACGGAAAGGCCATCCTATAGTTGAATTTCTGGTAGAAGAAATGGTTCTTCCGCTTTATAAAGGCACCTGACTTCTGGTTATTGCCTTGATGTTTGAACCGGGAGGAACATAATGAAATCAACGGTTTGCGTCGGCGAATTGTACTAGATTGGCTAGTTTTCGCTTTTACGGTATACAAAAGCGGTATACAAAACAGACAAGGTGGATGCGAATATTCGCAAATCATTGATTATCAAGTGGAAGGGTGGCAGAGTGGTTGAATGTACCTGACTCGAAATTTGGTGGCGAGTTGGCGATTTGCATGGAACCAATTGGACTTCAATGGACTCACTTCCCCAACTAAAAAGTTGAAGAGGACTCATTTGGACAAATATGGCCCTGATTTCAATGCTGCGGGATACAAAAAGGGATACAAAAAATCCGAGAACGCGATTCTGAAGACGCATGTTGTTCCGCATATTTGAGATCTGCTTGAAAGCTTTGGCCTGCTCTTTCATCGCTTGGCTCGTTTCATTGAATTTCTTCGTTTGTAAGTTAACGTCGCTCATTCAACCTGCGTCTCACTTTACGTTTCCCTTTGATAGCGCCTCGAAGCCTGAGATTACATCGAACAGTTCCTCATCTATGCCCGCCTGACGTGTTCGGTGGAAGGTGCCGTGGAGCGTCTCCAGCAATTCATCAATGTTCTTATCGGCCCGTTCCATCGCGGCCAGACGGCTCGCGTTCTCACTCGCGAGGGATTCGGCACAAGCGCGGAATAGCGAGATGAAGAGGTATTCGCGAATAAGCGCACGCAGAGTAGTGGTGCTGCCACTCATGACCTCGGGCAAGAGCTTGGTCGGCCAAAGAACTTTGGCCAGACCTTGCTGCCATGACGCATCGAGCGGCAGCAGCCGCTGGCTGACTGGTTCGTAAAGCGCGCCAGTCTTGGGACGGTTGTGGAAGATGTAAAGGCGCGCATATTCGCCTTTGGCCCGACGCGCTTCGCTTTCGATTTGAATCTCTCCGACGAGCGGCGTGATGGATTGAACTGAATTCGGCACGGCAAAGAGTCCCAACAGCGGTACGCCTGCGTCCGCCAAACGTGCATGAACGCGTTCACCGACAGCCCAGACTTCGGGTTTTCCGGGCAGAGCGGCGAGTGTCTTGAACGCATAATCGGCAACTACGTCATTAAATTGGCCGACCAATCCCTGATCAGAGCCGAACACGACTGCGCCAATCGTACCGATGTCGGTTTGTGCTTTCCGCTTTACGACCGGAGCGGCAGGCTGGTTTTCCCGAAAGCACGCCCCCAATCCTAATTCCACGGTGCGATAGTAGTCGCCCAGTGCGCGCACCGACTTGTCGTATTGTCCAATGCTCGAAGCAGCCAGGACTTTCATTGTACGGACGACAGATTGGAGATCGGCAGCACTGCTAATTTTTCGGGTCAAGCTCGTTGTGGATTCGCTCACGACTTCTCCTTGAGTTCAACTTTCTCTGGGGGTTTAGCTTCCGCTTGAGGCTCCGGCTTGGATTCGACTTTAGGTTTCGTCTCTGACTTAACATCCGGGCCAGGTTCAGCTTTGGCCGCTGGCTGGGGTCCAGCTTCGACTTTGCCCTTGTCCTTAGTCACAGTTTTAGACTCGACCTTAACTGTAGATTTCTCTTCCGGTTTAGCTTCCGGCTTGGGCTGGAAAGGTGCTAGCGCTTTGCGGGCGATTTCTACGATTGCGTTTTTATCCTCGTCATTTAATTTTTCAGCGGTTTCAAAGCGCGCACTTATTTCCGCCGGGATGGAAGCCGCCGCCTCGCGCACGGCACGGCCAGCGTCCGTCATCCGGTCAAGCGGGATGCGGTCAAACAGGTTGGCGGTCAACGCCAGTAGGACGGTAATTTGTGCGGGCACATCCACCGGGGCGAATTCCGGCTGCTTCAGGCAAGCGCGGATTCGCCGCCCATGTTCAATGATCTTCCGGGTGTCGTCGTCAAGACGCGCGCCGAACCGCGCAAAAGTTTCAAGTTCTTCAAATTGCGCATAGGCGAGTTTCAAGTCGCCCGCGACAGCGCGGTAAGCCGCCCATTGCGCCTCGCCGCCAACGCGCGAAACGGATTTACCAACATCCACTGCGGGTAACACGCCCAATTCGAACAGCGTAGGCGAAAGATAAATTTGCCCATCGGTGATGGAGATCAGATTGGTCGGAATATAGGCGGAAATATCCTGTGCTTCGGTCTCGATGATGGGGAGCGCCGTGAGCGAGCCACCACCGCGCTCTTTGCTCAAATGTGTTGAGCGTTCTAGCATCCGTGAATGGATATAGAAAATGTCGCCGGGAAAGGCTTCACGGCCAGGCGGCCGGCGCAGCAAAAGCGATAACTCGCGATAGGCTTCGGCGTGCTTCGTGAGATTGTCATATACGATCAGAACATCACGGCCCTTTTCCATGAAATATTCCGCAATGCTGGTGGCGGCGTAAGGTGTGATATAAGTAAGTCCCGGCGAGTCGTTGCCTTCGGCGACCACCACCACCGTATAATCCATGGCGGCTTTTTCGCGGAGGTTTGCCACTGCCTTGGCGACGGCGGAAGCGCGCTGGCCGATGGCACAATACACGCAGATCACATTTTTCCCGCGTTGGTTTAAAATACTGTCGATGGCAATGGCCGTCTTCCCGGTCTGGCGATCACCCAAAATCAATTCGCGCTGGCCGCGACCAATGGGAATCAGCGCATCCACAACCATTAGGCCGGTCTGAAGCGGTACGGTGACTGGCGCGCGATCCATGATAGCCGCAGCCGGTCGTTCGATGGGAAGGCGTTGGGCGGCATTCACCGGCCCATGACCATCCAGAGGCCGACCGAGCGGGTCAATGACGCGTCCCAGCAATTCCTCACCCACCGCCACGTCCATGACGCGCCCGGTGCGTTCAACTTCGTCGCCCGCGTGCAGGTCTTGATATGCGCCAAGCAGCACGACACCGACTTCGTCCTCGTCCACGTTGAAGGCGATGCCGAGCACATCGCCAGGGAACTTTACCAACTCCTCAAAGCCCACGCCGGGCAGGCCGGAAACCATGGCGATGCCGGTGGCAACGCTAATGACCGTGCCCACCTCGCGTGGCGTCAATTGCGGCGCAAAGTTGCCCAATCCCTGGCTGATTCCAGCGAACGTGCGATCGAAGACGCTCTGTAATTTTTCAGGGGCAACGTTCATGCGCTCGTTATTCCGGGCTTAGTTTTTTCAGGTATGGTTTCGGTTTTGGATTCAGGCTTGGGCTCAACTTTGGTTTCCGGTTTCAACTCGACCTTGGCCTCAGGCTTGGGCACAGCTTCAACTTCGGGTTTAGCTTCGACTTTGACTTCTGTTTTGGGCACAGGCTTAGCCTCTGCCTTCGGCTCGGACTCGGCTTTAGGTTTGCTCTCAGCGTTGGCTTCAGTTTTAGACTCCGACGCAGGTTCGGGTTTGGGTTCAGGCTTAACTTCTGCCTTGGTCGTTAGCTCTTCGGGCTTGGGGGCTTCGGGTTTAGGCTCAACTTTGACTTCAAGCTTGGGTAAGGGTGTGGCGTTTTCCTTTAGAAGTTCCCCGACGCCCTTTTCGAGTGACATCAAATAATCCGCGATGCTCCAACCCATTTTTTGCCCATTCGTGGAGATTTCGATTCCACTGACCAGGTCCGGCGAGGTTTCAAAACGCAAATGTATATCAGCCGAAAAGGTTTCGTTAAGCGCATTTTGGATCGCTGCGCGTTGCGGCGCTGGCAAATCAAAAGTGCTGCGGACCAGGGCAGGCTCGTGATTTTTCTTAAGCGCTTCGCCCAACACGGCTTTCGCCTTGTCGTCCAACTCTCGTAAGCGGCGGGTGAACACTTCTCCCATCCGCTCTTCCAGACTCGTGGTGGCCAGATCCGTCAACGCCTTGCGCGTGATGGCGAAAACTTCTTTTTGCGTCAAACGACTGATGGCTTGATTTAGGTTGCGGGCGTCGTTGCTCAATGATTCCTGTCGCTTGGCGCTCAAGGCATCGGCAGCCTTCCGCGCTTCGTCGAGAAGTCGTTGACGTTCGGTTTTCGCCTCCTCTGCGGCTTTGGCCAGAAGGGCTGCCCGCTGCTGGTCGAAGTCCTCGTTCTTCTTCTCGAACTCGTCACGCTCCTTTTGGGCTTCGGTCTTTTTCGCGTCCGCTTCCGCAAGTTCCCTGGCAATCAACTTTTCCCGCGCGTCAATGGCGTTAAGGATGGGTTTGTAGAGGAAATGCTTCAACAACCACACGAGGATGAGGAAGTTCAGCGCCTGCGCACCGATGGTGAACCAGTCGATCAACATAGGTTCACTTTCCTGCGGCTTGGGCTGCCCCGGCAATGGCGTGATTCCAAAATGGATTAGCGAAAATCAAGATCATTGAGACCACAAAGCAGTAGATGGCCGTAGACTCGATCATCGCCAAGCCGACGAACAGCGTTCGTGTGATGGTGGCGGAGGCATCGGGTTGCTGTGCCAGCGCGGTCAGTGCCGTGGCGACCGAGCGCCCTTCGCCCAGTGCTGGTGCCATACAGCCGATGCCCGTGGTAATGCCGGCGGTGACGATTGATGCCACCGCGATAATTGTCATGCTATCCATAATTTTTCCTTTGTTTTTGTTGTTTCAAGTTTTGGCTTTTGGGGAGGGCTTATGCTTGCGCGTGGCGGCCGCGATATAAACGGTGGCCAGGATGAAGAAAATGTAGGCCTGCACCATGCCGGTGAGCAGACCGAGCGCCGTCATGATAACCGGGAAAATGAACGGCGTGATGGTGAGTAGAATCCCGATGATCATCGCGCCACTCATCATGTTGCCGAACAAGCGAACGGCCAGGGCGAGCGTGCGCGAAAGCTCGCTGATGATATTAAACGGCAGCATGATGAAAGTCGGCTTGGTGTAGGATTTGAGGTAATCGCCCAGGCCCTGCTCCTCGATGCCGAACAACGGTACAGCCACAAACACGGATAGTGCGAGCGCCGCGGTGGTCGAGAGCGAAGCCGTTGGAGGCTCGTAGCCTGGAATGATCGTGCAAAGCGCCGCCAAGGCGACGAACAAAAACAGCGTGCCCAGAAAGCCGATATATTTTTCGGGGTGCTTCAGGCCAACTTCTTCGATTTGTTTCTCGATGCTGGTGATGACGATTTCCAAAAGATTTTGCCAGCGGGAACGTTTTAACTCTGTGGACAGCTTGCGCGTGATGAGTTTCGAGCCCACACCCAGCACGAGCATCAGACACCAGGTGAACACAATCGTGCCGTTGAGTTTGAAAAACCCATACTGCCAGAAAATCATCTGGTCGGGACTAAGGTGCATGACTGACCTCCTTCACCACAGGGTGATGATATTCGACCAGCGTGCGTGTCAGCCGCACCACAATGAATCGTGCTATGATAAATCCAACCAGACATGCCACCAACCGCTGCCAATCCCGGCGACCCATAAAATAAAATCCAAGAAGGACAACGATCATCCGCAGCAGCAAACTGCCGAGAAACAAAAGCGCGGGATGTTTGGACGAAACACCCTTGTAAACCGTCCACCAAAGACCGCCAAAGAAAATCGTGCCGAACAAAAGACCCGCGATCAAAGCGAACGCCAAAATTAATAAATTACTCATCGTTATCCTCCGGTTCGTCCCGCATTGCTTTTTCCTCTTTGGCCACCCAGAACCACGCATTCAAACAGCCAAGTGCCAACCCGGCCACCAATAACGCCAGTGTCCAGGCGTGTTTGCCCGGATAATGTTTGTCCAGCCAGATACCAAGCGCCGCACCGAGCAGAGTCGGCACGACCACCGACCAACCGACCAGACCCATCATGCCCAGGCCCAGCCAGACGCCTTGCGTGGATTTGCGCGCCTTGATCTTTCGCGTCGCCTTCGCGCCGATTTCTCCGGCGAACGTTGATTCGTTTTTCGAGGCTTTGTTCGGTTCGTTAATCATGTTGCAGGTTTGCGAAGCGTCGCAGAAATCCGGTTTCTAATTTCGCCGTAGCCTGACGCACGCTTTGCTCGGTTTCGTCCAGGGTCAGAAACTCCTTCTCCACAACAGCGTGCAATTGGCTAAGGTCCTTTCCTCCGGTCGCACGGCGAACTGACACCAACACATCCATGCCGATCTTGACCAGCACGCCTTGATCCACGGCCACGAATACTTCTCCGGCGGATTGGGTCTGATAAATCAAAATTCCTGGCACGAGCGCCGCCACGCAATCCAGCCGGTGCGGCAGAAGTCCAAACGAGCCTTCGCGCGTCTCCGCGATAATGCGCGACACATCGGTTTTCTCGGCGAAAACCTGGAAGGGCAGAAGAACCTTAAGGTGTATGAGCGACGTCGGCATGTTCGACCTTTGGTTGAGGTTTTGATCCAGGTTCTTTTGGAGGTTCGGGCGGAGTTTTGGCCGGCGTCGCAGCGATGGGTTTTGGGTCTGCCTTTGATTTGGCCTCCGAATCGGATTTTGGTTTCGGCTCTTCCTTCGCATGAGCTTTGTTTTCCGGTTTGGCAGGAGTTGTTGGTGAAACGGGTTTCGGTTTTCCCGTCGCTTCGCTGATGGGTCCGATCATGTAGAGACCGCGCTCCGGGTAATCCTTGAATTCGTCGTGCAGGATTCGCTCGCAGCCGTCGAGCGCATCTTTGAGGCTGACGAGCTTTCCTTTAAGGCCGGTGAATTGTTCGGTCGTGAAAAACGGTTGCGTGAGAAACCGCTCCAGCAGGCGGGCGCGCACGACCACCGTCCGGTCCTCCGGCGAGAGTTGCTCCAGCCCGAGCATGGCGATGATATCTTTGAGTTGGCCGTATTGCGCGAGTGTCCGACGGATTTCCTGCGCCAGGGCGTAATGCCGTTCGCCGATGATGCCTGGTGTGGCCATCTTGGAACTTGATTGCAACGGATCAATGGCCGGGAACAGCCCCTCGCTCGCCCGCTTGCGCGAAAGCACAATGGAAGCAGAGAGATGCGAAAAGGTATGGACCGCCGCCGGATCGGTGAAATCGTCCGCAGGCACATACACTGCCTGAATCGAGGTAATCGCGCCTGTATCCGTGTTGGCGATGCGTTCCTCCAGCCCCGACAGCTCCGTGCCCATCGTTGGCTGATAACCCAGACGAGACGGCATTTGCCCCATCAAACCGGATACCTCCATGCCGGCCTGGATGAATCGGAATATATTATCAACGAGCAGCAGGACATCGCGATGCTCGTCGTCCCGGAAATATTCGGCCATCGTCAAGGCCGTATGGCCGACGCGAAACCGGCTGCCAGGCGGCTCATTCATCTGGCCGAAAATCATCACCATGTTCGACAACACGCCAGCTTTCTTCATGTCGCGGTATAGCTCCTCGCCTTCGCGGCAGCGTTCACCGATTCCACAAAAAATGCTGACGCCCTGCTGATGACCGATCATGTTGTGAATCATTTCGGTGAGCAACACGGTCTTGCCCACGCCCGCCCCGCCGAACAGTCCCGCCTTGCCACCGCGTTCCAGCGGCACGAGCACATCAATGACCTTGATGCCCGTCTCAAAAATTTCTGACTTGGTGGAACGTCGCGCCAGCGGCGGCGGGGCGCGATGCACCGAACGCCATTGAACATCTGACGGTGCCGGCTGTCGGTCGATCGCGTGGCCAAAAACGTCAAACATCCTCGAAAGAATCGCTTTGCCCACCGGCGCTTTTAACGGCCCACCCGTATCTTCCACGGCCATGCCGCGGGCGAGACCTTGCGTAGGCGTCAAAGCGATCCCGCGGACGTGATGCGCATCGCGCTGTGCAAGCACTTCGATGACAATTTTTTGCTCTGCTCCTGCTCTCAACACCGAATAGATCGGAGGCAAATTCGTATCGAACCGCACATCCACGACGCTGCCGCGCACCGAGGCGACTGCACCGAGATTCGGTGAATTTGCCTTATCTTTCATACTTTTGAACCCCATCCAAACATGCGACGATAGCTTCAATCACCCTTTTCGACTCGTTGGGGTCTCTGACGCGGATGGAAACGACGCCTGCTTGTTCAGCCGGATAATCGTTACCACCGGGGAACAAGGCATCTCCGATAAAAATCATTTCTTCAATGGCAACGCCAAGGATGTCCCGGAGTTTTCGTATCCCGTAGGCTTTATCAATGCCGGGCTTGGTGACATCAACGGATGTCGTGCCACCCAGCCGCACGGAAAACTCGGGGATCAATTCATCAAGGAGCGCCTTGATCTTTTTCCGCCTGGTGAAGTCAGGGTCCCATTTTTTCTTTTCTTCGATGGGCGCCTGCTGCCCTAATGCGGAAAATGTAATCTGGCTTCCTCGGTCTTCAATGGTTTCTCCCCAGACCTTTTCAACTTTGAAACCCGCTGCTTCGAGTGTCTGCTTTAGCGAACTGATAATTTTCTTTTTTTCATCCGCCGTGAAATCTTCTGAATAGATCTTTTTCCAACTTCCTGCGTATTGGTAGAACTTTGTTCCACAGGTGGGTAGGAGAGACAGATTCTTCAGGTGTTCGTCGTGGGGAAGATTGGAGAGCACTTGCTTCTCAAACTGAGGCCAATCGCCGCCAGAAATCACCGCCACTTTCGTAATCCCCAGCAGAGCGGTGAGCAGTTTGGCCATCTCGGCATCGAGCGATGCTTTGCTTTCGGCAAGCGTGCCATCCAAATCGAAAACAATGAGTTTTTTCATGGATTTTGTTCCTGACATTCTCATTTAATCACAAGCTCTGCTGTTGTTCGCGGCCATATCAGCCCACAGAAACTCCGAGGATTCGACCTATTAAAGCCGTCACGACCATGGCGAGGGCACCGCCAATGGTCACTCGTAACGCTGCCCTTCCCAGTGACGCACCGCCGAGGTGACCACCAAACGCACCGAGAACCGCGAGACTCACCAGCGAGAGCATCGCGATCATCGGAATGCGCAAAGCTGCGGGCGCAATGAGCAGAGCCAAAATTGGGACGACCGCGAAGGATGCAAAACTCATGGCGGATATCCATGCTGCTTGCAGCGGACGCGCAAGGGATTCCTGGTCAATCCCAAGTTCATCGCGCATGTGTGCGCCGAGTCGGTCATGCGCGCTGAGTTGCTCTGCAACTTTCATTGCGAGATCGTTCTCAAGACCTCGTTTCACATAGATCATCGCCAATTCCTTCAATTCGGCTTCCGGCTCTAATGCCAGTTCGTGTGTTTCAAGCCCAATGTCCGCCTGTTCAGTGTCGCGTTGGGAACTGACCGACACATATTCGCCCACGGCCATAGACATCGCACCGGCAACCAGGCCAGCCACGCCAGTGACCAAAATCGTACCTTTCGGCGCAGAGGCCGCTGCGACACCGATCATGAGACTCGCGGTTGAGACAATGGCATCGTCCGCTCCGAGCACGGCGGCGCGCAACCAACCAACGCGTCCGCTTCGGTGCATTTCAACTCCGTTCGCAAGAATGATAGGTTTCGTCTTCATGACGTGATACAATTCATGGCCAGTTACCTTCAAAGCGAAGCGGATAAAGAGGTGTTTGATCCGCGACATGTCTCTTCCTCGTCACGCGGAGTGCCTTTCCATCACGGCAGTATATTCGCCACGCCGTGCGGCACGATTACACCTGGCACGATGAAGCAAAGCCTGCTGAGCCGCTTTCACATTGGCTTCCTTGCCTTGCCAGATTTCCAAAGCCGGTTGCTGGATGGCACGGGCAAACGAAAATGACAACGCCCATGGAAGTTGCGACTTGAAGCGAAGATTCATGGAATTCAAGCGGGCCGAGGCCAGGTCGGCAGATTGGCCTCCGGACAAAAAGGCGATTCCCGGGACCGCAGCGGGAACAGTTCGCCATAAACTCTTAATCGTGATGTTGGCCACTTGGTTGATATCTTGTTCCTCGTCTGGCTGACGGTCGGCTAGTCTCACTTGATACTGCTGTTCGCCGACGCCCACTTCTTTGACTTCCTGGTGCGGGGGACAGCTCAATCCCGGCAACACCATGTTTGGCTTAAGAATCATGCCTTCCAGCATCACGCGTTGGCAATTGAGCTGGATGAAAACATTTCTGAGGACTTCCTCCGTCACTGCGCGGCAACGTTCCAAGGTGTGTCCACCGTCCATGAGCACTTCAGGTTCGACGATGGGAACCAGTCCGGCTTCCTGACACAATGCGGCGTAGCGTGCCAGCGCATGCGCGTTGGCTTCGAGGCAGCTCCGGGTTGGAAGACCATCGCCAATGGTGATCACCGCTCGCCACTTGGCAAAACGCGCGCCCATTTGAAAATACTCTTTGAGACGATCTCGCAATCCATCCAAACCTTCGGTGATTTTTTCGCCAGGATGCGCAGCCAGATTTTTTGCACCGGTGTCTACCTTGATGCCGGGAATGATGCCTGCATCCGCAAGGACCTTGAGAAAAGGTGTGCCGTCTTTCTTCTGCTGACGGATGGTCTCATCGTAAAGAATCACGCCGCTGATGGACTCGCCGAGACCGGGCGTGGTCACAATCAACTCCCGATAAGCGCGCCGGGCCTCCACGGTTTGCGAAATGTTGAGCCTTGCGAATCGTTTGTCGCAGGTGGGATTGCTTTCATCCATCGCGAGCAAGCCCTTGTCAGCTGCCATCAAAGCCTTCGCCGTGTTTATTAGTTCCTGTGTATTCATCTGTTCGTGTTCTCGGCAACTTGTCGTGCCACCGTTAATTTCCTATCGGGATGGACATAGGCTGCCGCGATTTGCCGTGATTCCATCCTGCAAGTCCACCGGTCGTCACATAAACAACCATGGCCGCCAGCATTAAAAAAACTGCGATCCAGAAACTCAAACTACGATGTGCGCGTTTCCAGTAAGGACGATGGGTTTGAAGATTGCCGCTGTTATCGGGGCGGTCGTTTGGATTATGGTTATGCATTATTTCACTCAGATTCTTGTGGTTTGTGTCAGCCTGTTATGCTTTCCATTTTTACTCCGTACGAGCCGTGACAACTTTAGTGCCGGAACGCGCGGCTTTTCGGCCAATGATTTTGTTTTCTGTGTTTCGTTCTGACCCCACTTCCAATTCCGAATCTCCGGCAAATCCTGGCCGTGCTGGTCAATGTAATGTTTATGTTCAATGAGCTTGTCCTTCATCTGTTGTTTCAAGTAGGCACCCTTGGAACCTAAATTCGGAACCCGATCCACCACGTCTTGCACCAGATGAAAGCGGTCCAGGTCATTCTGCACCCGCATGTCGAAAGCCGTAGTGATGGTGCCCTCTTCCTTGTAACCCCGGACGTGCAGGTTGCGATTGGTCCGGTGATAGGTAAGCCGGTGAACCAGCCATGGATAACCGTGGAAGCCAAAAACGATGTGCTTGTCTCTGGTGAAAAGTGAATCGTAGTCCACTTCGCTCAATCCGTGCGGATGCTCGCTCGCAGACTGTAGCTTCATGAGATCAACGACATTGACGACGCGGATTTTCAGATCGGGCAGATGTTCGCGGAGAATGGAAACGGCGGCCAAAATTTCAAGCGTGGGAGTATCGCCACAGCAGGCCATCACCACGTCCGGCTCGGTGCCTTGGTCGTTGCTGGCCCACTGCCAGATACCAATGCCTTCGGTGCAATGCACGACAGCGGCATCCATCGTCAGCCATTGCGGCAGGGGGTGCTTTCCCGCGACCACCACGTTGACGTAATGCCGGCTCCGCAGGCAATGATCGAAGACTGACAACAAGCAGTTTGCATCGGGCGGCAGGTAAACACGCACGATGTCAGCTTTCTTGTTGATGACATGGTCGAGGAAACCGGGGTCTTGATGCGTAAACCCATTGTGATCCTGCTGCCAGACATGGGAGGCGAGCAGGTAGTTCAATGACGCAATTTTCCGCCGCCACGGAAGCTCCAAAGTCACCTTCAACCACTTGGCGTGCTGGCTGAACATGGAATCCACGATGCGGATGAAAGCCTCGTAGCTATTGAAAAGCCCGTGACGCCCGGTTAGCAAATAACCTTCCAGCCAACCTTCGCACTGATGTTCGCTCAGCATCGAATCCAACACTCGTCCGTCAGGTGCGAGGAATTCATCGATTTTTACTTCACGCGCGTCCCACTGGCGGTTGGTGACTTCAAAGACCGCGCCCAGTAGATTCGAGAGGGTCTCGTCGGGACCGAAGACGCGGAAATTGCGTTGGTCCTGATTCAGCTTGGCCACGTCACGAAGGAACTTGCCCAACACCAGCGTATCTTGCCCATCAACGGAACCAGGCGAAGGCACCGTTACCGCGTGGGTGTGGAAATCAGGCATGCGCAGGTCGCGCAGCAAAGCGCCACCATTGGTGTGTGGATTGGCACCCATACGCCGGTTGCCTTTCGGTGCAAGTTCAGCCAATTCCGGAAAGAGCCGCCCATCTTCGTCGAACAATTCCTCGGCCTTATAACTTTTCATCCAGCGTTCAAGCTGCTTCAAGTGCTGGGGATGTTTGGCATCTACCAGCAGCGGCACTTGGTGTGCGCGGAACGTGCCTTCGACTTTCAGCCCGTCCACTTCCTTCGGCCCTGTCCAGCCTTTCGGCGACTTGAGGATAATGATTGGCCAGCGTGGACGTGTGGTGTCCTTTTTGTCCCGCGCATTCTTTTGGATTTGTTGGATGTCTTTTATGGCTTTCTCCAAGATTGTGGCCATGAGCTCATGCATCTTTTCCGGCTCATCGCCTTCCACAAAGTAAGGCGTCCAGCCGCAGCCACGGAAAAACTGCTCTAATTCCTCATGCTCAATACGGGCCAGGACAGTCGGGTTGGAAATCTTGTAACCATTGAGATGCAAGATGGGCAACACGGCTCCGTCAGTTATCGGGTCGAGAAGCTTGTTGGACTGCCAGGCGGTGGCCAATGGGCCGGTCTCCGCTTCACCGTCGCCGACGATACACGCCACAATTAGATCGGGATTGTCGAAGGCGGCTCCGAAAGCATGGCTGAGCGAATAGCCCAACTCGCCGCCTTCGTGAATTGACCCGGGCGTCGTCGGTGCAACGTGGCTGGAAATTCCGCCAGGGAACGAGAATTGTTTGAACAACATTTTTAGCCCGGCTTCGTCCTGGGTGACATTCGGATACACTTCGCTCCAAGTGCCTTCGAGGTAAACGTTGCCGACGATCGCGGGGCCGCCGTGACCAGGTCCGGCGATGTAAAACATATCCAGGTCATACTTCTTGATCACCCGATTCAGGTGGACATAGATGAAGTTTTGGCCTGGCGTCGTACCCCAATGCCCAACCACCAACGGCTTCACGTCCGAAAGTTTAAGCGGCCGCTTCAGCAGCGGGTTGTCGTAAAGATAAATCTGGCCGACCGACAGATAGTTGGCCGCACGCCAGTAGGCGTCCATCTTGTGGAGCAGTTCCGGGGTGAGCGTATTTGAATTTGTTTTCATATTTCGCAATTAAGTCACGGTCTAATCCTCCGTATCCGCAGTGGTTGCCAAAGCGTTTCATCACCGCCAGCGTCCTGGCTGACACGGGTATGAGAAATTAGTCGCGCCGCGATCGGCGCGGATGCCAACCCTAAGTTTGCGCCAGCAGGGCGGATTCGCTATGGGGTGTTCACCCCATGCGAGATTTAATCCAATCAACGTGCTGCCGCTTCCTGCATGATTTTAACAATTGTGTCTTCTACCTCCTGCGCCACCTCTTTCAGTTGGGGCGTGTTGAACAGCGCCAGTAGAGTGGTCGGCTTTAAGGTGGCCAGTAGGGTTTTGCCGCCCTCCTCGTAAATAGAGATACGGCATGGCAGTGCAGTGGAGACGCTCATGTTTTGATCGAGCGCCTTTTTCGCTTGTTGCGGCTGACAGACCTCGAAGATCAGACATTCATGGGCGAACTCCACGCCCTTCTTCGTCATGGTCTCTTTGAGGTTGTGAATCTGCATGACCCCGAAATGATTGGCCGTAACTGCGGCTTGCAGGGCAGTCGCCGTTTCGCTCACCGTTTTGCCCGTGGATAATTTGACCAGCATAGTTTTCCTTTGATTGAATTCACCAGCGGGTTCCGAACGCGCAATTATTTCTTGGATGGCTTGCCAATCACAACGACCAGCAGGACCACCACCGCCACGCCGATTACCGCCCAAATCCACATTCCTCCACCTGTCCATCCACTCAACCATCCATTTGTATGATTCATCATTGAGCTCCTTTCGTTGCGCCGCGACCAGCCACTACTGGACAGTCCAGACCGTGAGCGGAGGCAATAGGTCAATCGGAATGCTACACGGCCGCCAATTCATCCACCCAGTATCCTTTGCGATTATAATGACGATGCAGGCCGATCTCATAATCCCGGCTCAGCAGAGACTCCTCCGTGTATTCCGGTGACTGCTTGATGGTTTCGCGATCAAGATTGACGAAGACTTTCGACTCGTTCCAACTTACGCGCTCGATCCATTGTGGCGAGACCAGCACTTTTTTTCCCGGCCACCAGTTCCGGGTGCCCACCACCAGATAACGAATCGCCCACGTCTCATCATCAATGATAAAATCCTCAATGTGGCCGATTTCGCCATCCAGGGCTTGGATGTGATAACCGCTCACCGCGTGCGTGCTGCGCAAATGGCGGTCCCACGCTTTCTCACCGCGGTTGAATTTCCCCCATTTTTCACGATCGCGCTCAATGAAGGGATATGCTCCCCACATATTTGGACCGCTCCAATACATCGGCCATCCAAAATACGCATAGTAGGAATCCTCGAATTGGCTCGATACGGGCTTGTTGCTATTTAAGGAAGGACTGTCCTTGATCTGCTTTTTGGTTAAATCGACAGAAAGATGCTTTTCGCTCTTAATCACGCTATTTAGCGCATAAGGGGAAATCAGCACCTGCCTGCCCGTGAGCCAGTTTCCCGTGTCGGCGACCAGATAGCGAACGGTCCAATGCCGGTCGTCAAAGTAGAATTCTTCGACCCTCCCGATTTCTCCGTCGAGGGTGTCCAGCTTGTAACCCTTTAGCGTTTTGGCTTTGCTTAGCATGATGTTTCTTTCGTGTTTTGCGTTCGTTATTATTCGCTGCTGGCATCCGCGCTGACATGGAATACAAAGGATGGCCCCTGTCCCGTGATCAATCACACGAACAAACTTGTCTGTCTGCGCCAGTCCGTTTTGTTCAGCGACTCATGGCCGCCTGGGCCGGCGTTTTAAACTCCTCTTCAGCCTGCAGCCAATCCTGAAGGTCACAACCCGGGGTGCTGCCGCGCTCCACGAAGAGTTCATAAGCGCGGTGCTCAATCCTTTTCGGATCAGTCATGGTTTCACTCGAGGAACTTTGCTGGCTTTGATGTTTGTGATGTTTCATATTTTTACTTTTTTTATGCTTGGGCGACCGGTTGATCGACCCAATATTCGAATCGACCGTAATGCCGATACAATTTTAATTCATATTCCCGGCTGAGTGCCGCGGGCGTGGCTGGTCTTAACATATTGTTCGTCCCTCGCTTTGTATTTTTCTGGCCATTTTGATGGACAATGCTTCTATCCGTCTTTGAATGATATTCTGCCAGCGCCGCCAGTGGTGCTATGGGGTAAAACCCTAACCAAGACCGCGTACGCGACTGACTGAGCGCGCAATCATCAGTTCTTCGTCTGTGTGAATGACGCGAGTGGTGACGTGGCTGGAATTCTTAGAAATAACCGCCGCAGTTTTTGCATTGCGCGACTTGTCCAGTTCGATGCCAAGGAAGTTGAGTTCTTCACAGATACGGGCGCGGACGACTGACGCGTTTTCACCGATGCCTCCGGCGAAAACGAGCGTGTCCAATCCGCCGAGTGCAGCGGCATATGAGCCGATCCATTTTTTCGCCTGATAACAAAACAGCGCCACGGCTTCCGTCGCCCGCACGTCCTGTTTTTCATGGTCGAGCAAATCCCGCATATCAGAACTGGTCCCCGAGACGCCGAGCAGCCCGGACTGGTGGTTGACCATATAATAAAATTGTTTGTTGGTCATCCGTTCGGTTCGCGCCAGATACGGCGCCAGGCCAGGATCCAAATCGCCCGAGCGGGTGCTCATCACCAACCCCGCCGTCGGCGTGAAGCACATGCTCGTGTCTATGCTTTTACCGTCGCGCACGGCAGCCATGCTTGCGCCGTTGCCAAGATGGGCGAGGATTACACGGCCCTTCGTGGCCGCAGGATCGCCGAGCCGCTTGAGTTCTTCCATCAGATAGGAGTAGGACAAGCCGTGAAAACCATAGCGCTGAATTCCCTTGGCATCGAAGCGTCGCGGGATCGGCAGCAGCTTGGCCACGCGTGGCATGGATTGGTGAAACGCCGTATCGAAACAGGTCACTTGCCGCAGTTTCGGATAACGTTGGCGAATCATTTCAATGAGTTCAATCTCGCGCGGCAAATGATCCGGGTCGTTTGGGCTGATACGGCGCAATTCATCCAACAACTTTTTTGTGACGATCTCAGGCTCGGTATGTTTCATGCCGTGGACTACCCGGTGCCCGACGGCTTTGACCGATTTGAAATCAATTTGCTTTTCGAGCCAGTCAATCAATGCATTCGCCGCTGATTTATGATCGGCGGCAGCGAGTTTGTGGCGTTCCGGCTTTTTCTCCGTCGGTTCAGTGAACGTCAGATTCGTCCCGCTCAAACCAATGCGGTCAACCTTTCCATACAGCCCTCGTATCAGTGGCTTGTCGGCATGGTAGAGTGCGAACTTGATGCTCGAAGAGCCCCCGTTAATTGTCAGGATGGATAATTTTTCACTCATCTTGGGATTTTCAATCCAAACGAAGCTAGTTTCGCGCAGGTCGATTTGAAATCCGTATGTAAAATTCCACGAATCCCAAAACTTTCTGCTATCTGGACGAAGAGCGGAGTGTTCTCGATATACACAATCTGCCGCGCGGGTATCTGGGCTATGTCCAGCGCCAGACGAAAGATGTCCGCGTCGGGCTTATGAAGCCGGACGAAACAGGAGGAAATAAAAGCATCCACAAATCCGGCAAGTTTAAACTTATGGATCCGAAAGGCGTTTAAGCACCTCGCTTCGTTACTGAGCACGAAAATCTTCAACCCATACTTTGTCTTTAGCTTGCGGACCAACCCGATCATGTCCGGATGCGGCTGCGACTGAGCGCACACAAAACGCCAAAACTGAGCCCGAGTGAAAGATCGCTTTTTGTAAAAGACTACCCTGTCCAAATATCCCTGAAGGGTAAGTTTGTCCGTTTCATAAATGTTAAAGTTCAGGTTATGCCGTTCCTCCAGCTCAGCCCACTCCAACTTGAAACGCCTCGCTGCCCGTTTGCGGGCATGGTGATCCCATCCGTCGTTAAGCAGCACTCCGCCGATGTCCACAAACAGGGCCGAGATCGGCGCGCCCTTTTTCATAGGGACGCAGTTTGGGCGATTGGCTTGGTCATGGCTTGATACATCATTTCCTCGCTGAAGAACGGTGAGCAATAAAGTTCGTACCCGCTAATTATTTTCTCGTTCACTTTTCGCGCCAACTCGTCATGGGTTGCGGCGTCGGCGTGAAAAGGGACGGCAACAATAATGTATTCAATCGGGGGTTTCATGTTATTGGCTTCAAAAAGGATCAGCGTTGCCACAGGATTCGTGGATTTTCCAAGGGAATTGCCGCCCCGTCGAAGTGTGGCATCAATCGCGCCGTATAGTCCGCCGATGGGCGGTCCGCAGCAACCGTGGCAGAATAAACTTGGCCGCCTGATTCGTCTGCCTGCGGATGAAGGTGGGTCATTTCCTGTCGTACGGGCGGACTTCCTTTAATCCCGTCGGCATAAAGCTCCACTCGTACAGCCTTGGGGTCGAGGCGATGAAGATTTACTTGAACTTCGACGATGTGTTTCCCGTCACGCGTCGCCACCTGCACTGTGCCGAAATGCAGAGCGGCCCAGTTCTGTTCCACGACATGATGCCAGTCACACATTTGTTTTCCGAGGGCACCTTTGTCGGCGGCCCGCAAATGATAGGATTTTGCCGCCGGGAGATAATATTGTTCGGTGTATTCACACACGGCGCGGTTGGCGGAGAAGCGGGGGGTCAGCCGCGCCATGCTTTCCCGCATCCGCGCGACCCAAGCCGCAGGAACACCTTTTTCATTGCGATTGTAGAACTCGGGAATCACTTCGCGTTCGAGCCGTTCGTAGAGCGCCTCCGCTTCGGCGGCGTCCCAGGATGGATTACTGCCATGCTCCTGACCGTCGCCCAGTGCCCAGCCGACTTCTGGGCTGTATGCTTCCGCCCACCAACCATCCAACTCCGAAAGATTGATGCCGCCGTTGACGAGCACCTTCATGCCGCTCGTGCCACACGCCTCCCAAGGTCGCTGGGGCGTGTTGAGCCATACATCTACGCCCTGCACCAAACGGCTGGTCAAATGCATGTCATAGTCGCTCAAGAAAATTGCATGAGGCCGGACATCGGCTCGGCGAATGAACTGGATCCATTTCTGAATCAGCGTTTGACCCGCCAAATCCGCCGGGTGGGCCTTTCCCGCAATCATGAGTTGCACCGGTCGCTCTGGATTGGATAGCAGCCGCAGCAGTCGTTCCGGATCGTGCAGCAACAGATCCGGTCGTTTGTAGGTCGCAAAGCGCCGCGCAAAACCCAGTGTCAACGCGTTGGGGTCGAACAGATGTTTCGCCTCTTCAACCACGTCGGACGATGCTCCGGCGGCGGCATAGTGCCGGGCCAGGCGATCGCGGGCGTATTCCACCAGCGATTTGCTGGTCGCAAGGCGGAATTGCCAAAGGTTTTCGTCAGAGACACGGCGAATCTCCTGCGCCAACGTTTCTGCCTTCCCCAGCCAGCGGTCTTTGCCACATGCCTTCGTCCAGAGATCATCGGCCGCCGCCGAGTCCCAAGTCGGCATGTGAACTCCATTGGTCACATAGCCGATAGGCATCTCGTCTGCCGGCCAGTTGGGGAATAGGGGTTCGAAAAGATGTCGGCTGACTTTTCCGTGCAAGCGACTTACACCATTTACCGAGCCACTGCCGCGGATAGCCAGATAGGCCATATTAAAACTTTCCGTTGCGTCGGTCGGATTTTGGCGGCCCAAGGCCTGCAAGTCGTGGAGTGAGATGCAGAGTTTTTCGGTGGCATAATGGCCGAGGTATTGTTCGATAAGTGCCGGCGGGTACCGGTCAAAGCCGGCGGACACGGCCGTGTGCGTCGTGAAAAGGTTTCCTGCGCGTGTGGCAGCCAGTGCGATTTCAAATGGCTGCTTAATTTCCTGCATGAAACTCCGGGCGCGTTCCAATACAGCAAAGGCCGCATGACCTTCATTCAAATGACAGACATCGGGCTGGATGCCTAATGCCGCGAGCAATCGCCAACCACCGATGCCCAGCAATATTTCCTGCTTGAGCCGCAACTCCGGTCCGCCGCCATACAGCTCGCTGGTAATGCCGCGATGCGCGGGGAAATTTGCCGCGTCGTTGCTATCCAGCAGGTAAAGTTTCACCCGACCTACTTGCACCTCCCAAGCGCGCAACCAGACGGAGTAGCCGGGCAAGGCTATCTCCAAACGCAACCACTCACCGTTCGCCTGGCGCAACGGCGTGATCGGCAACTGACCTGGGTCGTTATAGGGGTAAAGAGCTTGTTGCGCCCCGTCCTTGTCTATTACCTGGCGAAAATAACCCTGCTGGTAAAGCAAACCCACGCCAACCACTGGCACACCCAGATCACTGGCGGCTTTGAGTTGATCGCCGGCCACATTGCCCAGCCCGCCGGAGTAAATCGGCAGAGCCTCGCTCAACATATATTCCATGCTGAAATACGCGACGCACTTCAAACGCGACTGAGGATGGTTTTTCTGAAACCAGGCAGGCGTCTCCGCCGACTGTCGGCTAGCTTGCAACTGATCGTCCACTTGCTTGCGAAAGGCTGGATCGGCCAGCACGGTTTTGAGTTTGTCCTTGGAGACCGTTTGCAAAACCACCCAGGGGTTTTGTGTTAACTCCCAAAGCTCGGGATCAAGTTTCCGCCACACTCCGTCGGTGGAATGGTTCCACGACCAACGCAGATCCAGCGCCAATTCCGCCAGGGAGTCGAATCCCTCCACATCCGCCGCTAATGGGTTATTGACGAGCTTCCTTACAGATGCTTCCTTCTTCATTTTTTACACTAACGCTTTTTTTACAGTTCCGCGAACTTGGCCAGAATAGCCCTTACCAAGACAGGCCTCCAATGGGGTGTTTACCGTAGTCGGCCTCAAATGAGCGAAGTGAATAGTAAAAGTGGGGATGCACAAATAATTGATTTTCGCGCCGATAAATTGCGGCTATCTTAGGATTGTGGTTTTGTTAATAAAACTTTTGATTGCGGTAGGTGCAGGTTTCGTGATTATGGCCTTGCTATGACTTGGTCTGGGTTTTGGGAGGATTCATTGTTGCTGATACGCTCACGAGCCTTGATTCTTCTTTCCCAGTCGTTCCTCTTCCGCCATCTCCAACGCCGCCCAAAGACCGGAGCGGGAAATCAATCCAATCGGGCAATCTGGATTTTCGGGCATGACATCCGCCACGCATGAGTCTGGACAATCGTTCTTTCAAGGTGCATCGCAAACTACCTGGCATAATTGGGGGGACTGGTTGGCAGCATGGTGCAGCATAAAAATCATAATGCTCGGCCTCGGTGTGATCGGCATCATGATCTCCTTTTGCTTGCTGCTGTTATTGTTGGTACCTAAAAGCCCGGACTGGTTGATTCTGCCGACGATTGCCATACCTGGCCTATGTTTCTTCGCAGGTCTTTATTATCTAGCTAAGTCGGTGTTCTAACCCGCCTCGCGGAATGGAAACAATAAAAGTTCGCGACCGTTGAAATGATCTTGTCGGTGTGAATACCCGTCAAGCTGAACGCCTATTCTGAAAGACTATCCTGGCGAGGATGAGGAGAAAGGCTGCAAGCCGGATAAAGGCACCTGATTTTTGGTTATTGCCTTGATGTTTAGTTCGAGGCGAACATAATGAAATCAGCCGTTTGCGTACGCTTTGGAATGGCGAAAAGTAATTTTTTGAGGGTTCCAGTATACAAACATGGTATACAAAAAAGAATTCTCGGTTTTGTTTATTCGCAAACTGTTAATTATCAAGTGGAAGGGTGGCTGAGTGGTTAAAGGCACCTGACTCGAAATCAGGAGTAGGAGCAATCCTACCGTGGGTTCGAATCCCACCCCTTCCGCCATTTTGGCAGGCTTTCCAATCAATCGTCGTCATCTTTGACGTGGCCGAAGACGAAGGCCGCGTGGGTCGGGGCCGGCATGTTACTGCCGGAACCACGAACGGCACGCCAGACCATTTCACTCAGCAGCAGGTCGTCCACGGCATCTTCCTTAGCAAAATTTAATCCCTTGAAACCGGCTCCCCAGGCGGTGGCCGGATTCTTCTGGTTCATATCCACATTGACGTTCAAGGCCTGGTAAGGGCTCAGGTCGGGGGTGGATTGGAATGTGTTGAACATGGGCGTGGCGGCGGCATCGAACTGTGACATGGGCTGGAAGCCAAGTATCAATTCAATCGTGCGCAACATGCTGCTGGTGGAATACATGGTGGAATCCACTGCGGCGTGCTTCGTGTAAGGGCTGATGACGAGGGCCACCGTGCGATGGGCATCCACATGGTCTGGGCCGTTTTGCGCGTCGTCTTCCACGACAAAAATGGCGGTCTGCGGCCAGAACTGCGAATGACTGACGGCATCGACGACGCGGCCCAGGGCGAGATCGTTGTCGGCGACATACACGGTCGGAGTCCCGAATCCCTTGGTGGAACCGTGAGTGTGATCGCTTGGCAACCGGATGATCTGGAGCTGCGGCATGTCGCCGCCTGCCTCGTAATTCGTCAAATCGTCGATAAAGCGGTCGGCGCGCAAAGAGTCAGGATATTTCAAGTCAAACCCGCGATACCATTCATCGAAATGTCCCTTGAGCGCATTGACCTTGGTGTAGACCGGTTCGTTGGTGGAAGTCGGGTTGATGATGAACTCGCCGTAACTGCGATAGCTGATGCCAGCGGCCTGTGCGCGGTCCCACAAGTATCCGCCTGCGGGAGAAGCCACCGGGAAATTTCCTTCGGCCGGATAAGCAAATTTGCCGCTCTTGTTGTGGTTATAATTCATGGGCCACATTTTTTCCACGAAGTCGCTCGAGTAGGCGCCCATGCTCCATTCATGTCCCTGCGCGCTGATCTCGGCCTCGGCGTAAAAATTATCGAGCAACACAAATTGGCGGGCCAACTGGTGATGATTGGGAGTCACGGCTTCCGGAAAGAGGCAGAGTGTCGGGTCGCCATTGCCCTGGGGAAGATCGCCGAAGACCTGGTCGTAGGTGCGGTTCTCTTTGATGATGTAGAGACAATATTTGATGGGACTGGACCCGCCGGGTTGTTGCGGAATGGGATTATCTTTCGGCTGCTGCGCGGTAACGGTAGCTTCGGCATTCAATGGGCTGCAACGATAAGCTGCTGCCGTCCACACGGGCATATTTTGTTGAAGATGCTTCAGGCTGATGATGCTCAAGGTTCCCCGGAACAAGCGGCCGCTGTACTGCACAGTAGGATCTTTCGATTCATGGATACCTGGCACCGGCCCAAGCGGATTGGCTTTGGGTATCACGCCTTTGCGGTTGGCGACCAGGAGATGTTTGCCGTCCGGCGTCACCCGGACCGAGGCGGGATACCAGCCTACGGGAATGAATCCCAAAGAGCGGCTCTGGCCGGGTTTACTCACATCGAAGACGGCCACGACGTTGATGTTGGCATTGGCGATGAACAGCAACTGGTCATCCGGCGACAGTGCCAGGCTGTTGGGCGTGGAACCGGGCGGCGACTGCGGATAAAGCGCGGCCCAGATATTTTCAACCGTCTTGCCCGTGTCTGCATCGATGACGGTGACGGTGTTTTGATTGGCATTGGCCACGAAGAGATATTTGCCTGACTGGGTGAGGGCCATTTCACAGGGGTGCTCCTGGGTGGGCCAGCGGTCAACGACCTGGTTTGATTTCAAATCCACTACGGCCACGGATGCCTGCGCCCAGAGGCTCACATACAGGCGGTCGCGCTTTTCATCGAACACACAGGTGTAAGGAAAGGGCGCGTCCGGGTTTGATTTGTAGTGTGGCGCTGGTTTTTTTTCATCGGCTGAGTTGTCAGGATCGTCTGAAACATTTTTTCCCGGACCGGTGTCAAAGATGTTTGTTGTCAGCGGAATCTCCGAAACTTTTTGTTCGTCGGCCAGATCCACGCGGGTGACCCCCGGCCCCCAGACATTGGCGGCAAAGAGGTGCTGGCCTTTTTGGTCGATGGTCAACCCAGCCGGGACGTCGCGTTGTTTGGGATCGCGCAATTTGATCTCCCGGTGGCCGGAAAGCAGGCCGTCGTTAAAATTGAATACATGGATGACTTCGTCGCCGGCACCGCTGCAATACAACTGCTTGCCGTCCTTTGAAAATTGGATGCCGTAGAATGTTTCGTGCAGGTTGGTCCTTGAAGCAATCTTTTGTGTGCCGATGTCCACGATGATGATCTCATGTTGGCTGTAGCCGGAATGCAGGATGGCGGCAAAATGTCCGCGGGGATGCACGGCGATATTGACCGGATCATCGCCTAATTCGACCTGATTGCCCACCGGACGGAGTGACCACAGATTGGGCAGCAGTACTGAACCATCGGCCTGTTTGCCAGGCAGTCCGGCTCGCGCTGTTGGGTATTGGCTTAGAGTACTATTAGCTGTCGTATCCGGCGCAGTGGTGCAGCCGTTGATGGTCAGCAGCCCGGTCACGGTCAGGAAAAAAAACGTATTGCGCATAACTTTGTTGATAGGTGGCTCCCACAATTGGCCTGCGTCCCTTCCTCAGACTGGGGCGAAGTGTAATGGCAAAGATGGCTTTGTAAATCCGGCTGCAGCAAATCTTTCCTGATTGTCACATTCATCCGGACGCGGCCTGATAATCAATTCGGGCCAAAATCTCGCCAAAGATTCTTAAAAAAATTTAAAAATGAGCCGCCATTAGTCTGAAGCCCGCAGTGTGATTATTGTCATTATCGTCACGACCGTCATTGGCTGCGACGGAGATTTTTTTTATTCCTTAAAATTTCTTAAATAACTCCGTTTAACTCCTTTTCCCAACCCGAAACCAGAAACTCGGAACCCGAAACTTCCCCAATGGTCGGGCAAGTCTCCTGACGCGCCGTCGGAGCGCCGAGTCCCGATATATCGCGGACTCGGCATCCCACCTCGCGCAGAAAAAACGTACCTTAAATAGGCTTAGATAGCCTTAGGTCTTGCTTTATCCCGATCCGATTTCAAGTGTCTTTATCGGTCTTTTCGGGGTCATTTCTACCGCGCCGCCCTTGCCACTTGGTTTCTTGCATTCCTCCTTCGGGCCTTCCCGATTGATTCATCCTGGATTTGGTAGGATTTGGTTGGAATTTCCCGCCGCATTTTTTCATAACCTGTTATCAATGTGTAAGTTATAAAAATGTCGCGCTTAGGCTGCATTTGCTCTTTGAGCGCATTTAACTGACATTAACCAATCACCAATTTAACGGATTACTGATTTAACCCATTTCACGAGTCACTGATTTAACTCATTTAACCACTCCCTTTCTTCAATTTGTCAAAGAACAATGCCGATTTATCGGCAAAACAATTTACTTATGACACAATAGTCAAAGTTTGTCAAATAATATTTCCACCTTTAGCCAACGCGAAACCCGAGACTAAAAACCCGAAACTTTATCTCGCCCTCATTTCCTCGCCGACATTGCCGGCCGGACACCACAAAAACACTTTGATCTCATCTTCCATCCTCAATCCTCTATTTCTCCTTCCCATGTCCCCGGTCCTCCTTCAGACGCAGAACTTGAGCGTGAAGGTCCAGGGCGAGCTGTTTGCGATCCGCGCTTTTTTCCTGGGCTGGTGCGAACGTGATCCTTACTGAAAGCTGGCGTTTGCTCAGGAGGTTCAGGAGATGCGGAAACAAGGTCATGTCGCGCCAATAGTAAACCTCCTCGACGACATCGCCATCGGCGAGCGAGTAATTGATATAACCGACGTGCAGCAGATGGGTGGATTTGGCCGCGGGTTCGAGCAATGATGATCTGAAGGGCAGAACCGTTTCGCCGCTGGAGCTGGTGCCTTCGGGAAACAAGACCAGCAACAGGCCGGCATCCAGCGCGGCTTGCATCTCATTCGTGGTGCGGGCGACGTCGCCGCGTTTTTCGCGCTGGACGAAGATGGTACCGGCGATGCGGGCAAACCATCCGAACACCGGCCAGCGTTTCACTTCACTCTTGGATACGAACACCGCCGGCGTGATGGCGGCGATGACGAGAATATCGAGGTAGCTCAAATGATTACACACGAGCAATCCACTTTTGGGAATGGGGCCGGTCACGTGCAGTTCAGTGTGAACGGGGCGGAGGACGCGGCGGGAATTTCGTTGCAACCACAATCCGCAGGCGACGTTGCGGGAAGTTTTTTTGCAAAGGGCGACTGTGGCGGCGTAATCCAGGGCCGCGAACAGGAACGCCCCGCCCAGCCAGAGCCCGCGCCCGAGGACGCGCAGGGGGTGTTTGCAGAAATTTCTGACCAGCACGCGTGTGGTATCGGGCAAAAGGGAGCGTCAGCCAAGAAATTTCGCGCGCGCCAGGGCCGGCATCGCCTGCAGGTCCACCAGGGTGAGGAAATCAATGGTCTTGAATTGGCGGTCAAGCGCGGGCGGCCCACAAATCTTTCCTCCCAGCGAAAGATAGGCCCGCAGAAGCTTGGGAACCTTCGGCGGGTTTTCCGCAAGTTGGATAAGCGAACATTCAAACTCCGGTTGCGGTTGGGTGCGCCATTCAACGGGCGCCAGATGTTTGCGGCAAAAATCCGAGTAAGCCGATGCTCCCACGGCAGGATTCTGGGAGGTGAGCGAACTGCAACCTATCAAATAACGCCCTCCACGGGCCTGCGCGTATTCAGCGATCCCCTTCCATAACATTCCCAGCACGACAAGGTTCCGGTGGCTTTGATGCACGCAGGCGCGGCCCAGTTCGATCAATTCCGCGCGGATCGGCTCGAAAACGCCGAATTCGAATTCCTGCTCGCAATAGTAACCCAGATGCGCCGCCGCATTGCGTCCCGTCTGGAGACGATACGTTCCAACAATTTCGTTGCTCGGCAAATGTTCGACGATCAGATGGTCGCAAACGGAATCAAATCGATCCATGTCCCGGCCGGTGGCCTGGGACGATGGGAGTCCTTCTTTGAGTTCCACGTTAAAAACCTGGAAGCGCAATCTCTGGGCCGCCTCTATGTCATCCATGCTGCCGGCGAGACGCGCGCGGTAGGTTTGCGGTGCGCCGACCAGCAGGCGAACGGCTTCAAGGGTGTTATTCACGGCTTCAGGGTGCCGGTCGATTGCGTCAAACGCATGTCAACTGGGTTACTTCCATGCTGACCTTTCGCTGCCGGAAATCGCGTGGGGTAGAAAAAAATATTGCGATTTGGATTTGCTCGAACGACTTCCTGAAACTAACGTCTAAATGGAGGTAGACGAACCAGCATTGCAGGAATTGGCCGCGTTGCCTCGTGAACTGAAATCTTTATATCAAACCGAACCATGAGCACGACACCGGACACCCCTCGCGCATTAAAATCGAACATCATGGATCCCGCCTGGCACGACCTCATGCAGCAACATCTGCGCGACGAGAACCTGCCGGCTGCGGTCATGCCCTGCATACCGATCAACAAGGTGCTGAAAGGCCAGAAGGCCATCGTGACGGGGGCGAATTCTGGCATCGGCGAAGCCGTGGCTATCTCGCTGGCGCGTGCGGGCGCAGAGGTGGTGGTGAATTATGTCACGCATCCGGAAGCCGCCGATGCGGTGGTGAACCAGATCATCGCCGAAGGCAGTGATGCATTCGCGTTTCAATGTGATGTCAGCAAGGAAGACCAGGTGCAGGCGATGTTCAAAAAGGCCATCGCTAAATTTGGGACGGTGGACATTTTGGTCAATAACGCCGGGCTGCAAAAGGATTCCCCCTTCGACACGATGACGCTGGCGGATTGGCAACTGGTGTTGGACGTGAATCTCACCGGGCAGTTTTTGTGTGCGCGGGAAGCGGTGCGCGAATTCAAGCGGCGCGGCATCCAAAAGGATATTTCATGCGCGGCGGGCAAGATCATCTGCATGAGCAGCGTGCATGACATCATCCCGTGGGCGGGGCACGTGAATTATGCGTCGAGCAAGGGCGGGGTGGAGATGATGATGAAGAGCATCGCGCAGGAGGTAGCGCCGTATCGCATCCGGGTGAACAGTGTTTCGCCGGGTGCCATCCGCACGCCTATTAACACGGAGGCGTGGAGCACGCCGGAGGCTTATCGCAAATTAATGAAGCTCATCCCCTACAAACGCATCGGCGAGCCGGAGGACATCGGGCGCGCTGTGGTGTGGCTGGCCAGCGATGATTCGGATTATGTGCACGGCACGACCATCTATATCGATGGTGGGATGACACTGTATCCGGGGTTTGAGACCGGCGGTTAAACTTTCCGTAACGACTCGCGCCATCTATAACTGTCTCCGTTATCACCATGATTCCTGAAAAACAACGTCTGGCCGACGACCATGCCGGCAAAAAAGATTGGAAATTCTTCGGCCCGTATCTTTCGGAGCGGCAATGGGGCACGGTGCGGGAGGATTATTCGGCAAACGGTGAGCCGTGGACTTATTTTCCGCACGACCATGCGCGGAGCCGGGCGTATCGCTGGGGTGAGGATGGCATTGCGGGATTCAGCGATGACCATGCGCGGCTGTGTCTTTCGGTGGCGATGTGGAACGGCAAAGATCCGATTTTGAAGGAGCGGTTATTCGGCCTCACGAACCCGGAGGGCAACCACGGTGAGGATGTGAAGGAGCTTTATTATTACCTCGATGCGACGCCGACGCATTCGTACCTGAAGATGCTCTACAAGTATCCGCAGCGGGAATTTCCCTACGCGGCATTGCGCGAGGAAAATGCGCGGCGTAAAGCGGACCTCACCCAGCCCGAGTTTGAATTGCTCGACACCGGTATCTTTGACGACAACCGCTATTTCGATGTGTTCGTGGAATATGCGAAAGCGGACGCGGAGAACATATTGATGCGCATCACGGTACACAATCGCGGCCCGGAGGAGGCGACGATCCATCTGCTGCCGCAACTGTGGTTCCGCAACACGTGGTCGTGGAACAATTTGGCGAAACCAGTCATTTCACTCACCAACGATGATGTGTTGACGGCGACGCATGAGGAGCTGGGCACTTACTATCTGCATGACGATGGCCAGCCCACGATGTTGTTTTGCGATAATGAGACCAATGTGCGCACTCTTTACGGCCAGAATGACGCACAGGGTTTTTTTAAGGACGCGTTCCACGAATATATTGTTCACGGCAACCAAGCCGCGGTGAATCCCACCTCCGGCGGCACGAAAGCCGGGTTGCTCTACAAACTGACGATCGCGGCAGGCGGTTCAACCACGGTGCGATTGCGCCTGGCTAAATCAGTCGGGGCAAAACCGTTCGTGGATTTTGAAGCCGTTTTCAAACAGCGGATCGCGGAGGCGGATGAGTTTTACGCTGCATTGCAGAAGGGCATCACGGATGCCGATGAACGCAATGTGCAGCGGCAGGCGTTCGCGGGAATGATCTGGTCGAAACAATTTTTTTATTACGACATCCGCGAATGGTTGAAGGGTGACCCCGCGCAACCGCCGCCACCGCCCGAGCGCAAGCAGGGACGCAACAGCGATTGGAAGCACCTGAATAACTCCAGCATCATCTCGATGCCGGACAAATGGGAATTCCCGTGGTACGCCGCGTGGGACCTGGGGTTCCATACGATTCCGCTGGCCTTGTTGGATCCGGAATTCGCGAAGCACCAACTCATTGTGCTCACGCATGAGTGGTACATGCATCCCAACGGGAAATTCCCGGCGTATGAATGGAGTTTTGACAATGTGAATCCGCCGGTGCACGCGTGGGCGACGTGGCGCGTGTTCCAGATCGACCGCAAAAAGCGCCAAATGGCGAATGCCGGCGACGAGGGTGATGTGGAATTTCTTGAGCGCGTCTATCACAAGCTGCTGTTGAACTTCACGTGGTGGGTGAACCGCAAGGACGTGCAGGGGCGAAATATTTTCCAGGGCGGCTTTCTCGGGCTCGATAACATCGGCGTCTTTGACCGCAACGAGGAGCAGGTGACCGGTGGACGCATCAACCAGGCGGATGGCACGAGCTGGATGGCGATGTATTGCCTGAACATGCTGCGCATCGCCCTGGAGCTGGCGCAGCACAACAAGGCGTACGAGGACATCGCGACGAAATTTTTTGAACATTTTCTCGCCATCGCCGAGGCGATCAACTCCAGGGATGAGGGACTGGGCCTGTGGGATGAGACGGACGAATTTTATTACGACCAATTGCTCACGCCTGATGGGCGGGAGATCACGCTGAAGGTGCGTTCAATGGTCGGTCTTATCCCGTTGTTTGCGGTAGAAGTTCTGGATCCCGCGATGTTGAAAAAACTGCCGGACTTCAACCGGCGCCTGGAGTGGTTCCTGGATCATCGACCGGAACTGGCCGCGCTCGTCTCGCGCTGGCAGGAATGCGGCAAAGGCGAACGGCGATTGCTCTCGCTCTTGCGCGGGCATCGCATGAAATGCCTGTTGCGCCGGATGCTGGATGAGACGGAGTTTTTATCCGGGCACGGCGTGCGCGCGTTGTCGAAAGTGCACCAGCAGCATCCGTTCAGCCTCAACTGCAGCGGGACGACCCATGAAGTCGCCTATTGGCCGGGTGAATCGCAGAGCGGGATGTTCGGCGGCAACTCGAACTGGCGCGGGCCGGTCTGGATGCCGATGAATTATCTCATCATCGAGTCGCTGCAAAAATTCCATCATTACTACGGCGACGATTTCAAGATCGAATGCCCGACAGGCTCGGGAAAATTCATGACCATCAACGACGTGGCCAATGAATTATCGCACCGGCTGGCGAAATTGTTCCTGAAGGGCGCGGACGGGCAGCGGCCGGTGTTGAAATATCATCCCAAGCTGGCGACGGACCCGCATTTCAAGGATTACATATTGTTCCACGAATATTTTCACGGCGACACGGGCCGCGGCGCGGGGGCATCGCACCAGACGGGCTGGACGGGATTGGTGGCGAAACTGTTGCAGCCGCGGAGTGTTTAGTGGCCGCTTATTTCAATGTGCTTAGCACGTATCGAATATCCAGACCAATGTTAGCACCACCGGTGCCGGGCCCGGCAATGGCTTGCCATAAGGTCGGATCGAAAGTATTTGGGTTTCCCCGTGCACTCTGCCAATTGACGTGTCCATCAGGAAAAACGGCATTGAGCCCTGTCGGATTACTGCCATCACCATGAGAAAGGTTGTTCAGACCACTAATGAAGATGTCAGTCACCATGCTCTTGGAAACATCCATATCTGACAGTTTGAAGGGCGGGACACAAATCCAGGTGGTGTATGGAATCGTGTTGGCGGGATCGTTGAATGCCGGCCAAAAGGGAATAATCGGGTTACGTACGGGCGCATCACTCCCCGGCTCACCTTTCGCCGTTTTTGATTGCGGATAATAATAATAGCCGGAGCGGACGAACCCCGGGTTATTAATGGTGAAAGGATTACCCCCGAATGGCCAGTTGGTTACTTGGTTGTAATACTGGTAAGTGAACGTATTGTCGGTCGAATCCGGGCGACTGGGGCAATAAAAAACGTGTCCGTCCTTCAGGATGCCAGAACTCCAAAGCATCCCGAGGTTGTACGGACCGCCATTCGGCTCATAGGTGGGTGGGATCACATTTGGGACGCTGCACCGAAACATTTCGTAGGGGTAGCTTGGATTTGTATCACGCCATTTGAGAGCGGGCATGATTTCGTTATATTCACCCGTGTAGGAGACCAGGCCAACGGCGATTTGCCGCATGTTATTAGCGCATTCGACGCGTCTGGTGTGGTCAGTCGTGCTGGCCAGGGCTGGGAGCAGCGTCGCGGCCAAGAGGGCTACGATGGCGATGACCGCCAGGAGTTCAACCAGGGTGAATCCTTTTTTGAAGTCATGTGCCTTTGACGTCATATATAGATAACTCGGGTGAAGTGATTGTATTCTTTCAAAATTCGTTCTAGAAGGCCAAGATAAAAACGGGCTTTTACCTGCCTGAAAAAATCCGGTTGTGCCCTTGGCCACGATGGCCTAATAAAGACTTATGATTGTCATCATCAGTGGAACGAACCGGCCCGGCAGCAACACGCGCAAAGTGACCACGCATGTGGACTCAATCTACACTTCCCACGGCGTGCCGCATGAGGTGCTGGACCTGGCGACGTTGCCGCCGGAAATCTATTCGCCGACGTCCTACGCGGAGAAGCCGGAATCGTTCAAACGATTTACCGATGCGATTTTGGCCTCGGACGGATTGGTCGTGGTGACGCCGGAATACAATGGGGGCATTCCAGGTATCCTGAAATATTTCATCGATATGCTGCCGTTCCCCGCAAGCTTTGAGAATCGGCCGGTGTGTTTCGTGGGCGTGTCGATGGGGATGTGGGGCGCGCTGCGGCCCATCGAGCAATTGCAGGCCATCTTCGGCTATCGCAACGCGTACCTCTTCCCGGAGCGCGTCTTCATGCCGGGCATCGGCAAAGCGATCGATGCCGCGGGCAAGTTCAGTCATCCGGAATATGACAACCGGTTGAACGACCAGGCGGTGAAGTTTGTGGCGTTTGTGGAGAAGCTGCGGGAGAAGAAGTTGAGGTAATTTTTTAACCACGGATTCACGCGGATGGACACGGATTTGGAAAATGCGGAAATAACGAATGCCGAATGACGAATGGTGGTCATGATTGGTAAAATCCTGCAGAACGATGAAGCGCGAGTCTGCCTTTCCCATCCGTGCTAATCCGGGTCCATCCGTGGTTAAATTATTTCTTCTGGCAGTGCGCACACTTTTTGTTTGAGGAAAGGGGCGTGTGGGCGTAGGAATAACGGCATGAAAATCACCTTTCCGTTACTGTTCGCCTGTTTGGTTTCGATTCCTGTATTGGCGGATGATGCCAAGACCAACTCCGCGCCGGATGCGACTGCGGCGATGGCTTCCACGAACAGCGTGGGCGTAAAGGCTGTCGCGCCGGTGTTCACGGCGCCGGTGACGGCAGCCACGGTGAGTGCGCCGTTTGTGCTGACGAACGGGATGGTTTCGGTGACCGAGCAGTCGGATGATCTGAGCAAGAGCGGCAAGGCGGTCTTTTCCTTCACCATCGCGACGGCGGGAAATTATCTGGTGAAGGCCATCGTGAATGCGCCGGGCGAAGATTCCAATTCGTTCTATGTGAACATGGATGCGCAGCCGGAAGATCCTTTGATGATCTGGGACATGGAGGTGACGAGCAATTTTGAGGAGCGCACGGTGAGCTGGCGCGGCAATGGCGACGCGGGCAGCGATGAGATTTCCCCCAAAGTCTTCACCCTCACGGAAGGGCCGCATAAGCTGATCATCCTGGCCCGCGAAGCGGGGACGGAATTGAAGTCGGTCTCGATCGTGCCGCAGGCGGGGAAGTGAGAAGGTCTTAACGCAAAGACGCGAAGGGGCAAAGGCGCAAGGATTCTGACAACGTCGAGAAGCACTGGGAGTGCGGACGCTTCAATGCCGCTTTTTTAACCTGAGCTCGATTCATTTAATAGCTCGATGTGGTCTAACATCCAGGGCTTAGGTACGCGAGCGCCGTGGCTGCGGCGATTTGTTGGTCAGCGGGTGCTTCATTTTTTTGAATTCACTGGTGAATTATGAACTGATGGCACAAAAAATAGAGCTGCTACAATAAAGCCCATCCCAGCCTTGGGGATAGCGGAAAAGCCATCCGTATAAATGTTGGCAGCCAGAAAAACCGCAAATCCAATGATGTATGGGAGAAAGGCTTTCTCGTGCCGGCGAATAACCAAAATAGCAGAAACTATCGAACAACCGACAAAGACAAAAGGTGGTATTTTGACTGCCAGCGATACATCTAGATTTAGAATTGGAATCGTCGACACCGTTGTCGCGATGGCGAATAGAAAAAGAAATGCAGCAAGGAGAACTCTCATTTGGATTTTCGGTGTAGTTTGTTATCTGGTCAATAACGCCCAACAGGTATTAAACTAAAACTTTGCGACCCATCCTGGTCGCACGGTTTCGGATGGTTTAGGGCCGGAAGTGTGTGTTGTCGAGTTGATTAAAACAAGGTGGGCGGCTTTTCGCATATCCATAGCAGTGCGTCGGCAGACCGCCGCAAATCTTCAGGCGGGAAGGGGGTCGGAATTGAAGTCGGTCTGGATTGTGCCGCAGGCGGGGAAGTGAGTGTTTGCCCTCGCGACGCTAGTTCAAGCTCAAGGACAACTTAACCATCGTGATCCGGCCATCCTTTACGCTGACCGTAACAGATGGGCCGTACATGACGAAATTGGGTCGCGGATTACCGGAAGGAACATAATACGGACTCAGAACATAAGTTCCGGCGTTAAGAGTCAGCGCGAACAGTCCATCCTCAGAGCTTTCCACTGTTGTGAGATATTCACCAGACTCCGTCTCTACATCGATGAAACACTGGACTGGTTCCCCTTTCGCTTTCGTTGTCACCGTGACGCCGATGATGCCAGACGCGTGACGGCTGGCATCCATCATGGCGGTGTGCTGAGACCCCGCTGCAAAGGCACTGCTTTGTGCCAGGCAAAACATGGAAACCGCAACCCACAGGATGATTTTCAGTCCGAAGGTTTTCATGGCGATCCTTTGATTAGGTTCAAGTTCTTGATGAGGGCAACGGTGATACTAACAAAGAGAAGGAGCCCGCAGCGTGACAATCCCGTGACAATTTTGCCCTCTGGCTAAGGTGTGCAGGCAGGTGAAGTCAAACGATCCAAAACGTCTCAACAATCAGCGCTGGCCTCTTCTTGCATACTTCGCCCACTCATCATCAGTGGCGTCATCCCAGGCATGGAGATCCCAGCGGAGTCGTGCTGAACAATGGGGGCATACATAAAAAGCAACTGCTCCGCCGGTGCGATGTCCCTGATCGGCACGCCCCGACCATTTGAAACCACCAACCCATTTTAGGCCACGTCGGCTGCATCGTGGGCACTGGCTGCGATAATAGGAAACCGCCATCAGTACGATGAAACACAGTATCGCGGGACTCAATACTAAAAGGATGGCCCAAAATATGCGCATAGGCGTCGTAGCCTCGCAGGCATAATGCCGAAATATTTCGTCCTGTTCCAGCTGCTAGTTACCACTCCACTTGTAATCGTAGTTTGGTGGTGGGTCATATTGCCAGGCCTCGCCAGCGCCGCTCCAGTACATCCTGACGTATTGCACGTGGCCATCCACGAAACTCAACATGTTCTGGGAGTCTTTGAACCGATAGTCTGAACTCTGCTTCTTCGGGTTGTGCCAGGAAAACGGCGTAAAGGCGGCAGCCTCGCAAACCAAGACCGTCTTGGAGGGCTCGTGGATGCCGGCGAGGCTCTGGCCGGAAATCCCCGGATAGCCATTGGTACCGATGAGGTTGCCGGCGTTGAAAATATAGCTGGTATAGCCGGTCTGCGGAGTTTCGTGGAATCCGGTCGAGTGATAACCGCTCGCGGAATAATAAAATGTATCGGCTGGGCAGGCGAACAATGCATCTGACGGAGTCGGGGCACCGGAACGTCCCACGTACGATTTCACGAGTTCCTTGTATCGGTACCATGTCTCAATGGATGTCGCAAATCCCGGAGGCGCAACCACCTTGTCTTTGAAATCGTCGGCATACGTGCGCACGGCCAGATTGATCTGCCGCAGATTATTTAAGCAGGGTATTCGCCTGGCCCTGGCTTTGGCGCTGGCCAATACGGGAAACAGCAGCGCGGCAAGGATTGCGATAATAGCGATGACCACCAGAAGCTCCAGGAGGGTGAAGGCACCCGATGAATTATTGCGTCTGCGCATGTCCTTTCGACAAGGTGCGTTGCGATTCCTCACGATTCAAAAAGCAGTGCGTAAATCGATCGCATCCTTCTGCGCAAATCTCCGGTCTCACTCAAAGGTCAGCGGGAGACACTTCTATCACAGTAACTGATTCGCCTGCCTTATCTTTATACTGGAAACGCACCGTGACGTGTTTGTCCCGGAACAATGCCATGTCCGGGCTCGTCTTGTAAGCCTCCAGAAGTTTGGGCTTCATCCGCAGGGTGATTTCGTTCGGGTCAACCTCGCTTTTGGATAGATTCACCAGCGTGTAGCAATAGGTCAGGCAGGTTCCCGGGCCCGCGAACGTGGAATCCCAACGCGTTTCGCTGTCCACATTCACCGGCAGGCGCGCATTTAAGTTCTTGGAAGTCTCCACGAGCTTTTGCTCGATGGAATCATTGGTCAGCCCATGAATAAAGACTGACGCGCCAACGGAGATGCCAATGACCAACGCCAAGATGAGCCGTAACCGATTTTGATTCATATCATTTATGCCTTTCACCCCGTCATCCGGAGGCTGACGCCTCGCTGAGGCCTGACGGTAACTATCTCCTCGAAAATAGCCGAGCAGTTATTGTTTAACCCTCGGCCTAATACTATTTGACAAAGCTTGACTTTTGTGATAAATGAGTGGGCAGTTCTTTGAAATGTAAATTATTGTAACCCGTTAAAATGGGTAATTGGTGAAATTGTAGGGAAAAGGGCCGAATTCTGGTAAAAACGAAACTCAGGCTTTTTCTGCGGAACATGCATAAAATCAATTAGTTACGCCAAAACAGGCTTAGGCAACTCCAGCCAGCTAAAGGATGAATTCCCGACTGCATCGGGATTTCGGCTATCGCCTCAACATATCAAGTGGTCGAGAGATGAGAGTCGAGGGCTGACCGTCCGTTTAGGATGCATGGATACCTGGCAGAACCAGACACTGCGTGTCTGGCTAATTTCCTTGGGTCGCCGCGTGACACGCGGTGAACTTTGCGACCGGGATGGAAGGTGGTAAGCACCCGGTAAATTTGGGTGTTTACCTGGTAATTGGCTTCCCAAGCCCCACATATTAGTTGCCCCGCAAGAGCTGATCGCTGTCGCGAATTGTGGTCCGACCGTTACCGGCCAATACCGACCAAAATAAACGATCTTTTTGGTTGGGGAGAATGCCCAACAAAGTTCGCTACACTCACCTCCACAGTAACCCGTAGCCAAAGTTGTAACCCATGCGCCGAGGATGAGGAGGCGTCGAATCCCGCCCCACCGTCATTGGGAGTGATTCCGACTGGTTTAAGATATTTTAAGAAAAAATGGGGGGGGCAGACATTTTTCCCAGTGCTAAAGCGTGAATGAATTCAGCCAGAGATTCAGCCGCGAATGGGCAAAGACGCAAAATAACGCACGAAAGCCTGCTTCAAACTGTCCTCTGCCTCTTTTGGGTTTGGGACACGCTTATCGGCGGTGGAGAAGAGGTTCATGGTGGCGTTGGCTTCGTAAAAAACGACTCGCCCATCGGCGGCCACGTCGAAATCGATGCCGAAGATCTCCAGGGGCACCCGCTCGCGAATAGTCTTGAGCGCTTTGAGGGCTGGCCGGCCCAGGGTTGCTTCGGGATCCGCGCAGATCCGCTTTTCTTCTTCGAGAATATGCGGGCGTTCCAGATAAAAATCCGCGCGCTTGGAGTTCACGCTGCGGCCACTCACGATCCAGTTTGGGGAGCGATCAACCCGGACGATAATGATCTGGTCCTGAACAACCGCCGCCCGGATCTTGCGGTGAAACTCGTGGTTGCCTCTGCTATCCACAATCTGTGTCACAAAGAACGTCTCTTCCACGGCAGAAGCAAGTGCCTGGGCGAGCGTTTCCCGCGAATCCACGCGGGTGGCTCCATATCCCATCTGGTTGATCAGGGAGCGCGTGAAGAATGGGTATTCAAATTGCGCCTCGATGTCCTTCATCAATTCCTCAGGAGTTTTTCCCGTCGAGGAAAAGCGCAGGGTCTTGGGGACCACGAGATCGGGAATGTTTTCGAGCAGCTTTGCCTGGGTATCCCGGATGGTCTGGACAGCTTTCTTCGGATGATTGACGACGGGCACATTAAAACCATCGACCAGCTCGCTGAGAGCCAGCAGGTTGCCGGCAGCGACGAGGGCTTCGCCGTTCGCATGATTGTTGAGCACAAAATCCGGCTGGGGAATCTGTTTGCGCGATGATTCCCGGGCGGCCTCGCCCACGAAAGCGTAAGTGAAATGGATATCGTTGCTGATATGATTGGCGAACTGGCCGGGATAGTTCTGGCAAAACATCAGCAATTCTTCGAATGACAGCAGGTGTTCATCGAAGGTGGGATTTTGGCTGAGGATGAGCCCGCTCGCTTTTTGGGTGGCGCGCCGTTCGGCGATGTACACCGGTGATAAAGCCGCCCTCGCCTGGAACGACTGCGCGTAAACCTTTTGCGCCTCATCCACGCGCTTCAGCTCTTTCAAGACCTGGCTTTTTGCGTATAAAGCATCGTAATTATCGGGAGCCTTTTTAAGCGCGTCGTCGCAAGCCTGCAGCGCATCGTCCAGTCGTTTGAGCTGGAGCAAGGTGCTCGCTTTGGCAACGCGGGCCTTGGTGAAAGTGGGATCGCAGGCCAGGGCGCGGTCACAGGCCAGCAGTGCTTCCTCATGGCGTTCCGAGCCGATGAGCGCGATGGCCAGGTTTGACCATGCTTCGGGGGATTTGTCATCCACGGCGATGGCCTTGATGGCGAACTTTTTGGCTTCGGCGAATTGCTTGAGCTTAACTTTGATGGCGGAAAGGTTGTTCAGCGTGGAAACGCGGTTAGGAACGAGCTCCAGGGAGCGGGCAAACTCAGTTTCAGCAGCGTGAAAATCATTTTTTTCAAGAAACTGCAAACCTCCAATGAAGTGTTGTTTGGCTGTTTCAAAGTTATCCATACGTGTACTGGTCGTGTAGAAATATTGCCGTGTCGGGATGCCCGGGGCGAATTAAAACTGGATTGGTGTGGGTGGCAAGAAATTACCAGGGACCTGCGGGATGCTGCGCAACCGCAAATCTCTTTTTGCGAACCGTGTGGTGAGCTATCTTTGTCCTATGTTTAAGCGCGAATGCTTGAATAAATGGTCGTGCGCAACGTCGATTCAATGGGAATGAATTCATCCAGGGAGTCAGCGGTGGTCGGAGTATCGGCGACTCCTGTGTTCAAAGCGGGAGGCGGCGCGGCGTTGCGCCCTGTCGTGCGGGGAAAATTTATCTTCGTGGGGGACGAGAAATTTTACGTGCGCGGCGTGACTTACGGGACTTTCCGGCCTGATTCGGAGGACATGCGTTTCCCGGATCGTGACACGGTGAGGCGGGATTTCACGCTGATGGCGGCGAACGGAGTGAATGCCTTGCGGACGTACACGGTGCCGCCGCGTTGGTTGCTGGACCTGGCGCGCGAACAGGGGTTGTACGTGATGGTGGGATTGCCATGGGAACAACGCACGGCGTTTCTCTCCGATGAGCGTGAGGTGCGCGCGATCGAGCAACGGGTGCGTGAGATGGTGTGGACTTGCGGGGCGCATCCGGCGATATTGTGTTACGTGGTGGGGAATGAGATTCCGGCGCATATCGTCCGCTGGCATGGGCGGCGGGCGATAGAGAAATTTCTTAAAACGCTTGTGCGCATCGTGAAGAGCGAAGACCGGCTGGCGCTGGTCACGTATGTGAATTTTCCCTCCACTGAATATCTGAACCTGCCGTTCGTGGATATCTTTTGCTTCAACGTCTTTCTCGAGACGCAATCAGCTTTTGCCGCGTATCTGGCGCGGTTGCAAAACCTCGCGGGTAGCCGGCCGCTGGTGATGGCGGAGATGGGCCTGGATAGCCAGCGCAACGGCCTGGCGCGACAAGCGGAGACGCTGGACTGGTTGATACGCACGACGTTTGCGGCTGGTTGCGCGGGGTCGTTCGTGTTCGCGTGGACGGATGAGTGGTATTGCGACGCGCACGACGTGGATGATTGGGATTTTGGGGTGGTACAGCGTGACCGGAGCGCGAAACCTGCGCTGGCGGCGATGCGCAAGGCGTATGCCGAGGTGCCGTTTCCAGAGGTGGAAACTGTGCCGCGCATTTCGGTGATCGTTTGCACGTACAACGGTTCGCGAACGTTGCGCGAGAGCCTCAGCCGTTTGCGCGAGGTGTGCTATGTGAATTTTGAGATCATCGTTATTAACGATGGTTCGCGGGATGACTCGGCGAACATCGCGAAGGAATTTGGGGTAACACTTGTCACTACCGAAAATCGCGGGTTGAGTTCGGCGCGCAACACGGGAATGCAGGCGGCCACGGGTGAGATCGTGGTTTATCTGGATGATGATGCCTATCCGGACCGCGATTGGCTGACGTATCTGGCGGAGGCGTTCCGGGTCTCGAATCATGCAGTGATCGGCGGGCCGAACATCGCGCCGGCGGGTGATGGTGATATGGCCGAGTGCGTGATGAATGCGCCGGGCGGCCCCATCCATGTTTTGATTTCGGACAGCACGGCGGAGCACGTGCCGGGCTGCAACATGGCGTTCCGAAAAAGTTGTTTGAAAGAGCTCGGTGGTTTTGATGCGCGCTTTCGCACGGCGGGTGATGACGTGGACATCTGCTGGCGCGTGCAGCAAAGCGGCTGGACCATCGGATTTTGCCCAGGCGCGGTGGTGTGGCATCACCGGCGTAATTCAATCTTCACGTATTGGAAACAACAAAAGGGCTACGGCGCGGCGGAGGCGTTGCTCGAACGCAAATGGCCGGAGAAATATAATGCGCTGGGTCACATCAAGTGGACGGGCCGGATATACGGGAAAGGACTCACGCGAGCGTTGCTCCAGCGGCAGCATATCTATCATGGCTTTTGGGGCAATGCACCGTTCCAGACGCTGGAGGAATCGCATCCGACGTTGCTGGGCGTGTTGCCGATGATACCGGAATGGTATCTGGTGATCCTGGCGCTGGGCGGACTATCGGCGCTGGCGTTCCTGTGGCCGAAAATGGTTTTCGCCCTGCCACTATTCGTGCTCGCACTCGGCGTAACGGTCTGGCAGGCGATCCGAAGCGCGGCTCAGGCGACGTTTTCTGATGGAAACAACTCCACGATACATCGAGCCAAACTGTATTCGCTCACGGCGGGATTATATGTGCTGCAACCGCTGGCACGGCTGTGGGGGCGAGCGCGACATGGGTTGACGGCGTTTCGCGGAAGCGGCGCGAACCGGTTTACGCTGCCCTTCACGAGGCGGACCACAGTGTGGTCGGAGACAAGGCGCTCCCGCGAGGAAGCTTTGTCGCAACTGGTGAAAATCGTTCGCGAGGAACGGGCGGTTTTGCTGGGCAGTGATCGCGACCGGTGGGACCTGGAAACGCGCGCGGGACTCTTCGGCGCGGCAAGGATGTCACTGATCATCGAGGAATATTCGGCGACGAAACAATTGCTGCGCATCCGGTACTGGCCAAGGTTCAGCGTGGAAGCCGTGACGACGACGTTGATTTTGTTGGCGCTGACGGTGGGGGCAACTTTAGACCATTCATGGACGGCAGGGGCAGTGTTGGCGGTCGTGACGCTGATGATTCTGGCCCGAAGCCTTCTCGAAGTGATGCGTTCAATGTCGGCCATCCGCGTGGGTGTGGCGCGCGGATTTGGTGAAAGCAAACCACTGGCATAAAACCGGATCGCGTTCTATGCCGGCGTTGAATCGAAGTTCAATGTGCCAGGCGCGAGACCATGGCGTAGATGATGAGCAGCAGCAGCAACAGGCCCAGGCCGAAGAAGAAATAGCCGAACGAGCGCGCAATGCTCTTCCAGCCTTCCCAATCGTCTTTAACGCGATGTTGGTCGAGCTTGCCAGACGCCACGAGCCGGTCGTACCAGCGTTTGCGCTCGTGCAGCATCTCGGTCTTGGAGACACGGCCGGAGAAGATGACGGTGTCCATCGGGAATTTCTCGATGCGGAAATGCGTATTGAAAAAGTGGATGGAGAAAATGAATCCTGCAGCGAGCAGGGCCTCATCCGAATGGATGACGAGCGCGATGTTGATGACCCAGCCGGGCAGGAACTTGGTGAAGAACACTGGGAACCACATGATAAGGCCCGAGGTGCCGATGATGAGCACACCCCAGAACACCGCGAAATAATCGAACTTTTCCCAATACGTCCAACGGTCGAATTGCGGCTTCTCGCCCTTGCCGAAGAACCATTTGTTATGCGCCACAAAGTCGGTCCAATCCTTCCACGATGGCACCATGGAGTCCGGTCCGAAGAGAATGCCCCACAGGCGGGTGATTTGGATCTTGCCGGTCTCGGGATTGCGCAGGTTGGCCCGGCCTTTCCAGGAGCGGCTGATGAGCGAGAAGACGTGCAGGCCGAAGTAGATGAACGTGACGACGGCGCCAAACCGATGCAGGGTGCGGGCGGTTTCCGCACCGCCAATAAAACTGAAGATCACCTTGGCCCAGGCGGTATAATAGAATTTCAGCGGCATGCCCGTGATCACGAGGAGCAGGAAGCTCGTGACGACGAGGAAATGCAGGAAGCGTTCGAACGGCACAAAGCGGGTGAACATCTCGTCATCGGTCTGTGATTTGGTCTTGGCCTCGTAGAATTTTTTGGTGTCGTGCAGGTAGAGATAGATCACGCGCCACAACCACACGATGGTGTGCAGGCCGAAGAACGTGAACACGCCGATAAGCAGGCCGGTCATGCCGAGAAACACCGCATGGAGCAGGGGATAGTTCTTTCCATCCATCGGATTGGCGTGCGGCTTATACTCAGCGAATTTGGCATTGGCGCCCGGATGACATTGCTGGCAGGTGGCGACGATGTTCGTCACGTAGAGATGCGAGCGCGGGTCGGAGATGGGATACACGTCATGATGGCCATGGCAGTCGTAGCAGGCAGCGACATCGGAGGCGACGTTGGGCTTGCCGAGGGCCATTGCCTTGCCGTGATACGTTTCGCGATAATGTTCGAGGCGATCGGCATGGCATTTACCGCAACTCACGTCGCTGGCCATCTTGAAGTGGCCGTTCTGCGGAGTCTCAATCTCATGCGCGCTATGGCAATCAGTGCAGACAGGGCCGCGCGGGTCGCCCTTGGCGAGGAGTTGGCCGTGAATACTCTTGTTGTAGGTCTCTTCGATGCCGACATGGCATTTGCCACAGGTCCTGGCAACGTTCGCATGATTGATGGGCGATTCGCGGTCAACAGCGCGTTTGATGTCATGTACGCCGTGGCAATCATTGCACGACGGTGCCACGATCAGACCCATCTTCAGCAGAGCGCGACCGTGGATGCTATCGAGGTAATTCGCCGCGGCGTCGGCGTTCTTGATCTTATATTCGGTCGTGAGCTTCGCATTGTTATGACATTTGGCACAGGTCTGCGGCAGGTTGAGTTTGAAAGTGGGAGACGCCGGGTCTTTCGCAGAGAGAATACCATGCGTGCCGTGGCAATCGATGCAGTCCGCCGCGCCAGATGCGCCGAGCGAATGGCTCGCACCATGGATGCTGGTGGCGTATTCGTGCCCTTGTTTCTCGTGGCACGAGGCGCAATTCACTGGCAACGCCTTCACGTTGTCATCCGGATGTTTCGAGGTGAGGTCGGAATGGCAACTGGAACAAGCAGTAGAACTGTGGACGGAGGCCTGGTGGATCTTATCATCCACGAAATACGAAGTCACTTTGCCGGCGGCATTCGTTTCGATGAGCGTCTGGTCGGAATGGCAATCGAGGCAGTAGGAGTTGGCGAACTTCGCGATGTTGGTCTTGATGACCACAGAAATGTCGGAATCAGCAGCGAATGCCGGGGTTTCAATCCCCGCGAACCACACACACCCTATCACCAGCAAACTGGCAATCGATATTTTCCCTTTTACCATTGGTTTAAATCTTGCAATCGAAACGCAAGAAAGGCTCTACGGTATTTGTCCATTGCTTCGCTTTTTTTGCGAAGACTTCTGGTGTTGCGCGGGCGCAATTTTGAGCCGACCGGGATTATTCAAGTGACCTTGTATGCGTTTTTTTCTAATGTCGCCGCTGCATGGATCGTGAGATATTGGATGAATGGTCTGAGCGTGGCATTTTGTGCCTGGTGCTCGCGGCCCTTATCTATGCCCCGCTGATGACGGGCGCAGTGCTGGCGGGCGATTTTCTGGTGGTGCAGGGATTGACCATCGGCGCAATGCTGTTGTGGGGTGTGCGCCTGTGGATTCATGGCCGGGTAAAACTTCTGTGGCCGCCGGTTTGCTGGGCGGTGCTGGCATTCGTGATATACGCCGTGGGGCGCTACCTGGCGGCGGATATCGAATACGCGGCGCGGCAGGAAATGATCCGGGTATTGGTGTACGCGGCGGTTTTTTTTCTCACCGTCAACAACCTGCATGGCAAGGACAAGGTGCAGACCATCGTGTTCGTTTTGATTTTTTTTGGGATGCTGGTGGCGGGATACGCGGTGGTCCAATTTGTCACCAATTCGAACCGGGTGCTGTGGACGACGACGCCCTATACGCATCGCGGTACGGGAACATTCATTTCGCCGAATAACCTGGCAGGCTTTTTGGAACTGCTGATCCCACTGGGACTCGCCTACACGCTCACGAGCCGGTCGAAACTGCTGACCAAAATTTTGCTGGGGTATGCTTCGCTGGTGATGCTTGCGGGACTGGTGGTGACGGTGTCGCGGGGCGGTTGGGCGGCGTGCGGGGTGAGCCTGCTGGTTTTCTTTTTTGTGCTGGCGCTTCGCCGGAGTTATCGGCTGCCGGCGTTGTTTTTCCTGCTGTTGATCATCGGCGCAGGAATCTATTTCATTCCCCATAATTATGTCTTTGTCTCGCGCTTGCAGGAAACCTCTAAAGATGCGCCGCAGGAAAATTATTCGCGATTTGATATCTGGCGGGCGGCGGTGGAGATGTGGCAGGAGAACAAGGTATGGGGCGTGGGGCCGGCGCATTTTGATTATCGGTTCCGGCAATTCCGTCCGCAAACGCTCCAGGCGCGGCCCCATTGGACGCACAATGATTATCTGAACGCGCTGGCGGATTGGGGCATCGTGGGAGCGGGAATCATCGCGTGTGCTTTGGTATTGCTGGCGGGGGGTATCGTGAAAACCTGGCGCGAAGCGATCCGCTCGGAGGGTGACCTGGGCGGCAGGCCAAGCAACAAATTTGCGCTGTTGTTGGGCGCAATGGTGGCGTTGATCGCGATCGCGGTGCATTCGCTGGTGGATTTTAACATGCATATCCCCGCGAACGCGCTGGTGGTGGTGACGTTGATGGCCCTGTTGAGCGCGCACCTGCGGTTCGCCACCTCACGTTATTGGTTTCGTGGCGGGCTGTGGGCGAAATCGCTTGTGACAATAGTGCTATTGGGTGGTGTGACTTACCTGGGCAGCCAGGAGTTGCGTGGTGTTCAGGAACAATTCTGGTTGCGGCTGGCGGCCAGGGCGCCGGAGCAAACCGAGAAACGCATCGCGATGTTGAAAAGCGCGTACGCGTTCGAGCCGCAAAATCCCGAGACGCCTTACAACATCGGTGAGACATACCGGTTGTTGAGCTGGACGGGAGGGGGCGATTACCAGGCGGTGGCGCAGGAAGCGGAGCCGTGGTTCGAGCGTGTGATGAAGTTGAACAAATTTGATCCATACGGTTATTTGGGTTACGGCCTGTGCGAGGATTGGATTGGGCATCATGCGGAAGCGTGGCCGTTCTATTTGAAGGCACTGGAGTGCGATCCCAACAGCTATTACGTGACGGAATGGGTGGCGTGGCATTATGTACAGGTGCGGGATTTTCCGGCGGCACGCATCTGGTTCGAGCGGTCCGAAAGATTGGAATGGTCATCGAACACGATGGCAGCGACTTATATACCAATATTGGAGGCCCGGATGAAGGAAGCGGCGACGAATAGCGATCCTTTCAGGATGATGATGCAGCAATAAATCAAATGGGGTTTTTTGGTTAGTTCTTCAGGCTTCTCCCACCAAAATAGAGCAAATCAATGGCAATAAATGGTGAGCGATTATTGCCATCGGACGTATCTAATAGTCTACATGGATGCACCTGACTCCGAAGACGGGATTAAAATCGCCGGTGAGGCGAAAGGCTGGCCGCGCACGTATTTGAATAACAAGTATGTCTATCTGGTGGTTTCACAACGGGCCAAAGGATTGTCTGTCGGCATCAATCTGAATCCGGATAAGTACTGCAATTTCAAATGTGTTTACTGCGAAGTGAATCGTGATGTGCCGGGAATAGCCGGGCCTGTGCATGTGCCTACGATGGCAAATGAGCTGGTCACGATGCTCCAGCAGGTGCGTGAAAAGAAGGTTCATGAATTGAGCGGTTTTAAGCAATTGCCCCGGGAATTGCTCGAACTGAAAGAGATCGCTTTGAGCGGAGATGGCGAGCCGACACTTTCACCGCAGTTCGGAGACATCATCACCGAGGTGGTCGGCCTGCGTTCACGCGGGGCTTTTTTTAAGATCGTAGTGATAACTAATACGGCGGGGCTGCCGTTGCCGGGGGTGCGCACTGGCTTGCGGTTGTTGAAACGAGAGGACGAGATTTGGGTGAAACTGGATGCCGGTTCGCAGGAGTACATGGATAAAGTGAACAAGCCGGACATCAAATTGAGCGATGTGATGGGCAACATCCTTACCATTGCCAAAGAACGTCCGGTGGTGGTGCAAAGCCTGTTTCCTTTGATCCTGGGGCAGGAACCGCCGGAGTCTGAGATATTCCAATACGTGCATCGGTTGCAGGAATTGTCTGCCGCAGGGGCGCAGATTTCGATGGTGCAGATCTATTCGGCGCATCGCCCGCCACACCTGCCGGATTGCGGTCATCTGGCGCTACGCACACTTTCGCGTATTGCCAGCAGAGTGAGGAAAGAAACCGGGCTGCGGGCGGAAGTGTTTTGAATTGGTCTGGTTTCACCTGCCGTTTCGTTCAAGGTGTCGATTTCTCCTGAATCTCGTCACGCAAGTCCTGCGTGAGGCTCAGTCCGGGTGGTGGATTTTTCAGGAAAACAATGCCGGGAATCTGGCCAAGTTCCGGCAACACCGTATCCAGGTCGAGCCAATCAAATTCACGCTGGAGGTCTTCGTAGGGCACTTTCTTTCCCCGCGTAAGCGCCAGCCAGAGAACGGCGGCGGCGCTGTGCGTGTCCATGCGCTTCGCCCGTCGCATCTGGCGAAAAGAGCTGAGGGCCCAATCCACCAGGCGCGGGCCGGTGAACACGATCCAGAGGAAGGTCAACAGCAGCACTTCCCGGCGCTCCACAGCATCGCCGGCAAATGAATCAGGTGCCCCTTCGTGCATCCGCTCTTCCATGAGGTCGCGGCGCGGTGTGAAGCGGTTGGCGATAAAAAGGCAGGGCAGGATTCCCAACGTGATCCACAGGCAGGTCTTGGGATTTCCGGGATGGTGGTACTGGTCGTGAAGTGAAATCCAGAGGACGAAAAAAATGAGCGTACCACCTGTTCCTAACGCCAGGGGTGTGAGCACGAGCCCGAAAATGCCTTTCCACCGGCAGTGTGTTGCCTGCCGTTCCGTCCAGCGTGTGAGCCACGATTTGACGGATTCGAAATCCATTGTTAGAACAAACCCGGTTGGCCGCTTCGCGTGGGTTTCAACCCCAGCTTCTTGTAACTCAACTCCGTCGCCGCTCGGCCTTGCGGCGTGCGGCGCAGATAACCTTCCATGATGAGATAAGGCTCGTACACTTCTTCGATGGTATCCGGCTCTTCGCCGACGGCCACGGCCAGTGAATTCACACCCACCGGTCCGCCGCCAAATTTCGTGATGATCGTTTCCAGGATCCGTTTATCCATCTCATCGAGGCCGTTTTGGTCGATCTCCAGCATGGCGAGCGCTTTGTCGGCGACTTCGGCGGTGATGCGGCCGTCGTGGCGCACTTCGGCGTAATCGCGCACACGGCGGAGCAGGTTGTTCGCGATGCGTGGCGTGCCGCGACTGCGCCTCGCGATCTCATGCGCGCCCGCTTTCTCGATCTCCACTTTGAGCAATTTCGCCGAACGCAAAATGATATGTTCCAGATCCTCCGCCACGTAATAATCCAACCGCTCACGCACGGCGAAGCGCGTGAGCAACGGCGCCGTGAGCAACCCGCTGCGCGTCGTGGCGCCGATGAGCGTGAAGCGCGGCAGGTTGAGCCGTACACTGCGCGCGTTCGGACCCTGGTCGATGATGATATCCAGTTTGTAATCCTCCATCGCCGGGTAAAGATATTCCTCGATGGTCTTTTGCAGGCGATGGATCTCGTCGATGAAGAGCACGTCGCCTTCTTCGAGATTCGTGAGCAGGCCCGCGAGGTCGGCGGCTTTCTCGATGGTCGGGCCGCTCGTGCTTTTGAAATTCGCGCCCATCGCCTTGGCCAGGATGCTCGCGAGCGTCGTCTTGCCGAGACCTGGCGGCCCGCTGAGCAGGATGTGATCGAGCGACTCCTTGCGTTTCTTGGCGGCGGCGATGGCGATCTCCAGGCGTTCCTTCACCTTCGGCTGGCCGGTGAATTCGGAAAACAGCGACGGCCGCAGCGTCATTTCCAACGCAACGTCCGGCTTGTTCAAAGTGGAAACGGGCCGTTCAGACATTGTTTTGAGAGGATGGGGAAATCAGGGAAAAGAGTCGAGGGTCGAATGTCGAGAGTCGCGGGCCAGCCATCATGTGGAGTGCGATGGCATGACATCCACCACGTTTTACGTGGCCGCTTTAGCACTGAGCGAAATGGCTGCACCCCCTATCTTTTTCTGAAAATATCTTAAACCAGTCGGAATCACTCCCAATGACGGTGGGGCGAGACTCTGTCGAGCCCAAACTAAATTCCATCCTCCTTCGCGATTCCCAACCCAAAACCGGAAAATCAAAACCATCCAGGCCTGTCTCTTTTTAATCATTTTTTCGCTCCAAAAAGTGAATATAAAAAAACACCTTAATTATCCTTAATTCGTGCTCAGCTCCGATTCGCTTTCAAGTGTGATTATCGTTATTATTGTTTCGGCCTGATTTTTACAGAAGGTAACGGAGGTAACGGAACAAAACGTTTCCAAGGTAGGGTAAGCACTCCTTGCGCGCCGCGCTGACTTCCTGCCCTCGACTCTCGTCTCTCGACCATCGACCAATTAACGCTTCCTTTAGCTGGCTGGAGCTGGCTGGGGTTGCCTAGGCCAGTTTTTCGCGTAACTCATTGATTTTACGATTGTTCCGCAAAAACGGCCACGTTTGGCTGTTTGAGCAAAAATCAGCGGGATTTCACGCCTTTTTCGGCTCTCGACCCCTCGACCGTCGGCTATCGACAGCTTTATTCAATTTTCAAAGAACTGCCCATCAATCTACACAAAAGTCAAAGTTTGTCAAACATAAAATCACCAGTAGATTATAAAAACAGGTCTCTTTTTGCGCTTAGATTCATGCCTGCTTTTCGCTTGGAGCACCCTGTGTTTCGGCCTAGAGTCGGGTCGTCCTCAAAATCACAACTAAAGGGATATCATGGAAAGCAAGGTGATCTTCAATGCGCGTCTGGTTTCGTTCTCCGCCGTGGTTGAGTATCGCGTTTACGCCAGCGATAACGATCTGTTCTTCATTGAAATACCCGGGCTCAGCAAAACCTCCGAGGCCATGACCATCCATTTCGGGCTCATCGGTCTTTTGATCCGTAATTCGATGAGGGAAAAAGCCAAAGCCAAAGCCGACCTCCTCTTTCAAAGTGAAGGGAATCAGGACCCGCAACAATTGGTGGGAAAAAGCAAAAACAATTTTCAGGTACATCTCCCGGAAATCCGCGATTCAGCCATCCTGCCCGCCGACCTTTCTCGCTTTTCACGGCAACCAGGTGGGCCGTTGGGAATTCGTCATGCGTGACGGCAAAAAGCGGAGATTTGAGATCGAGAGCCTGGATGACATGAAGTCGGCCGTGAATACCCTGCCGCGCTTGCTGAGCGGAACCTTGCGGGTGGATGTGGAATGGAACGAAACGAAAAAGAAATTTCGCAAGACAGCCACCCATCATTGACCGCTCATCTGCACCGATTTACACAGGAGCGCGGACAGCCTTGTCCGCCCGAATCTTTGGCGTCTTCAAACTCGCGGACAAAGCTGTAGCTTTGTAGAAATCATACCTCTCCAGCCTCGCAGGAACGCCGCATGACATTCCTTGACGTTCCCTCGCCCCGCCCAAGCGGGGAGAGGGAAAGGGTGAGGGGTTCAACTGCTCGTTTTTTTCTGTTCTTATTCACACTGATGCGATCTTTTCAGATCAACAAAGCTGTCCGCGACCCTTATTTTTCTGCGAAACTATTGGAGAATTTTGGGGCAGTTTCAGGCGTTTCAGAAACAGCGGGGGAATCTAACCACAGATCAGGCGATCAGCGGTCATCGGGAATATCTTCCACCTAAACCAAACACACCCTGAAATTTTTCGATTTCCGCTGTCACATTCTCACTGCCAACCACCGCTGAAATAGCGCAAACGCAATCCGCCCCAGCGCACCTCGCTTCCGCCGCATTCGCCAGCGTGATGCCGCCGATGGCCACGATTGGCAGTTTCACAACAGATTTGATCTGCCGGATGAGCTCAATCCCGACCGGTGGACCGGCATCCAGTTTTGTTTGCGTTGAAAATATCGGCCCGACGCCCAGGTAATCCGCACCTAACGCTTCCGCCTGTATCGCGCCCGCCGCGGAATGAACGCTCAAGCCGATGGTCTTCCCCGGTCCCAGTAGTTTTCTGGCGACCGGCAAGGGCAGGTCATCCTGGCCCAGATGCACGCCGTCGGCCTCCACGGCCAGGGCGATATCCACCCGGTCATTGACGATGAACAGCGCGCCCCGACAGATTTTTTTCAGGGCCAGCGCCTCAGCATAAAATTCCGCCGACGAACCGTCCTTGCAACGGTACTGGATCACCTCCACACCGGCAGCCACGGCCTGTTGCACATCGTTGACAGTCCCGGCGCGGCTCAACTCGGCATCGGTGATGAAATAATAACCTTTCACGATTCGATGCGCTGGAGTCGTTGCACCGTCGGCCGGTCCAGGTTGTAAAGACTATCGAACAACATCTCCTTGAATGAAGCGGGCCCCTGCGATTTCGCCACGGCCAATTCCGCAGCGATCTCGTAACAAGCCAGTCCGGCGGCTGCCGCCCGGCGATAGTCCGGTTCCACCGCGGCAAACGTGCCAATTACCGAAGCCGCCATGCAACCCGTCCCCACGACCCGCGCCATCATGGCGTCGCCGTTCTTGACCAGCGTCACGCCCGCTGCATCCGCCACCACATCCACTTTGCCGGTGATCACTACAGTGGCGTGGCGTTGCGCCGCCAGGGATTGCGCCAGTTGCTTCAGATCACCTGCTACCTCAGTGCTATCTACACCCTGGGTGTGAACGTTTTTGCCGCTCACGCGGGCGATTTCCGAAGCGTTGCCCTTGATGATGTTGATTTTGGCCTGGTCAAGCAGCTCAAACACTTTGGCATCCCGCAAAGACGTGGCGCCCGCGCCGCAAACATCGAGAATGACCGGAATCCCTTTCTGGTTGGCCGCCCGCGCCGCCAGTTTCATCGCTTCAATAAAATCAACCGTCAACGTGCCGATGTTCAAAACCAGTGCCGATGCGATTTTGGTCATCTCAGCGGCTTCTTCCGGCGCATGGGCCATCACCGGCGATGCGCCGAGCGTTTTTACGATTTGGGCGCAGTCATAGATCGTCACCCAATTGGTCAGGTGATGCACCACCGGATTTTTCTGGCGCACCCGTTCCAACAATTCAAAGGCATCAAAGGTTGTTTTCAATCGCTATTTCGGCGGGCAAGCGCAGGCGAAGGCGCAACCCACCGGGATAATAATGGAAACCGCCTCACGTGCCCAGTCATGTTGACAACGGAGCTGGCAGGGGTCTTTTCAAAACTGACAAACCTCCATCACGGAGAGTGGCCGTCCCCGGCCACAGCAAGGTTGAGCGGACCAAATTATCTGAATTTTCTTGAGAGCTTGTGCGTAGGGACGTTGCTGAGCCCGAGGACGGGCGCCCTCCTTTTTTGAAAACTCGCCCTAATTTCATCCAATCATGGGCCGGAGACATCGTCAAATACTTGACGCAAAACGGACACGTACTCCAGCCCATATATGGAATGTTCCCCCGACCGGTAAGATATGGTCGCTTGATCAATCCCGCTGCAACCCAGCACGTTTATGACCGTTTTCCACCCAAACTGAGCAGAATTAAAAACGGTGCTGATTTGCCGCTATGCCCTCACCCGCTTGCAGGAGAGGGTGCTGCGCAGCAGCGGATGAGGGCTGTCTCCCGCGCTGGCAGGACTGATCAAGAAGGCAAATTAGAGGCATTATCGGGGAACTTCATATGACAATAACCGGATGTTTGTTTGACAAAATACGGTTGGCGACGTCCTTTAGGTAAAGGCACCTTTTCAGCACCTTAGATTAAGTTCTTTTTATGGCTATGAAAAATATTCGACGCGGGGTTGCAATTCTTTTTGCAACCGTAGGAATGGTGGCCGGCGCTCACGCCAGTGATGCCGACATCAACATTCCGGACCTTCAAAGTGTTCAATTTCACGGCTTGGGCGGCGTGAGTGGCACGACTTTGATGATGCTTGGCATCGTGGTGTGTGCCATTGGTGCGCTGTTTGGCATTATCCAATACTTCCAGACCAAGGCGCTGCCAGTGCATGAAAGCATGGCCAACGTCTCCAACAGCATCTACGAAACCTGCAAAACCTATCTCCTTACGCAGGGCAAACTGCTGGCCATCCTCTGGGTGTTGATCGGCGCTTGCATGATCGTCTATTTCAAGTTTCTTCAGGGCAACACCATGGGGCACGTGCTGGTGATTTTGCTCGCGTCCATCCTGGGTATCCTCGGTTCCTACGGTGTGGCGTGGTTCGGCATCCGCATCAATACCATCTCCAACTCCCGCGCGGCGTTCTCGGCGCTCCGGGGTAATCCGTTCGCCACATTGTGCATCCCTCTGCGCTCCGGTATGAGCATCGGCCTGTTGCTGGTGGCGGTGGAATTGTTCTTCATGATCTGCATTCTGGTGTTTTTGCCCCGTGATCTCGTAGGCGCGTGCTTCATCGGTTTCGCCATCGGCGAATCGCTCGGGGCTTCCGTGCTGCGTATCTGCGGCGGTATCTTCACGAAGATCGCCGACATCGGCTCGGACTTGATGAAGATCGTCTTCAAGCTGCCGGAAGATGATCCGAAGAATCCCGGTGTCATCGCGGATTGTACCGGTGATAACGCGGGCGACTCGGTCGGCCCCACCGCGGACGGTTTTGAGACCTACGGCGTGACCGGTGTGGCGCTGATCTCCTTCCTGGCCATCTCATTGGCCGCCAGCCCCACGGTTTGTGCGACGCTCATCATCTGGTTGTTCGTCATGCGTGCGTTGATGATCTTGACCTCGCTCGGTTCCTACATGGTCAATGAAGTCATCAGCAAAGCGCTCTACGGCAGCAAGAAAGACTTCGACTTTGAAGCTCCGTTGACACACCTGGTGTGGCTCACCTCGGCGGTATCCATCATCGTCACCTTTGTCGCAAGCAAAGTGCTTTTGGGCGACTTCACCATGAACAGTGTGGCCCAGCCCAACCTCTGGTGGGTGCTTTCATGTATCATCAGTTGCGGCACGATCGCTGGCGCGGTGATCCCGGAATTCACCAAGATCTTCGTGAGCACAAATTCACGGCATGTCCGCGAAGTGACGAACTGTTCCAAACACGGCGGTGCCTCGCTGAACATCCTTTCAGGCTTCGTCGCGGGTAACTTCTCCGCGTTCTGGATGGGTCTTTGCATCATGGTCCTCATGTTCGCCGCGTGGCAGTTCTCCACCAATCCGGCCTTGATGGCCATCATGCCGGCGCAGTTTGCGTTCGCGACTCCCATCTTTGCCTTCGGCCTCGTGGCCTTTGGCTTCCTCGGCATGGGTCCCGTGACCATCGCGGTAGACAGCTACGGCCCCGTTACTGACAACGCCCAATCCGTCTATGAATTGAGCCAGATTGAAGCCCGTCCCAACATCAAGGCCGAGATCAAGAGCCAGTTCGGTTTCGAGGCGGATTTCGAGAACGCCAAGTATCAATTGGAAAAGGGCGACGGCGCAGGCAACACCTTCAAGGCCACGGCCAAGCCGGTGCTCATCGGTACGGCCGTCGTCGGTGCGACTACGATGGTGTTCGGCATCATCATGCTCCTCGAAAATGTGTTCGGCGGTGTGGTGGGTAAATTATCCATCGTGCAACCCGAAATCATTCTCGGCATCGTCATGGGTGGCTCCGTCATCTATTGGTTCACGGGCGCATCCTGCCAGGCGGTTGTGACCGGCGCTTATCGCGCTGTGGTTTACATCAAAGAGAACATGAAACTCGATTCCACCACGGCGAGCGACAAGGACAGCAAGGAAGTCGTCCGTATCTGCACCGAGTACGCGCAGAAGGGCATGTGGAACATCTTCATCGTCGTGTTCTGCTTCGCGCTCGCGTTGCCGTTCTTCAATCCTTATTTCTTTATCGGTTACCTCATCGGTATCGCGTTCTTCGGTCTGTTCCAGGCCATCTTCATGGCCAACGCGGGTGGCGCGTGGGACAACGCCAAGAAAATTGTGGAAGTTGACCTTCGTCAAAAAGGCACGGAACTCCACGCGGCGACTGTCGTCGGTGACACGGTCGGCGACCCGTTCAAAGACACTTCATCCGTCGCGATGAACCCGGTGATCAAATTCACCACGCTGTTCGGCCTGCTCGCCGTCGAAATCGCGGTTTCGATGACCCAGAGCCATAACAAGGAATTGCTGACCAACCCGAATGCGATGAACTGGAGCCCGTGGATCGGTGGCTTCTTCTTCCTCGTCGCGCTGGTCTTCGTCTATCGCTCGTTCTACGGAATGCGCATCCCTGAAGAGAAGTAAGCGGATCCTTTTCATAAAACGCCGGGAAGTTTTCTTCCCGGCGTTTTTTTTGCTTTTAATCTGCTGGAACCGCATTTATTTAAACGGCGGATGAATCACTGGTAACTGTTATTTGTTCACGTGTGACCAATATTTGTGCGTCAAAGTGCGTGCGTCGACCTCATGATTCAGCTAAAGGAACGTCTGAAAACCCCGGAATAAGAGCTTTTAAAGGAATGAAAACGTGTCGATTTCTATTAGTTGTTTTGGTCACAACCCTCGGAATGACGGGCCTTGCCCACGCCAGTGATGCGGATATCAATATCCCCGACCTGTCCCATGTCCAGTTCAACGGGCTGGCCGGAATGAGCGGGCGGACTCTGATGATCGCTGGCCTGGCCGTCTGCCTCGTCGGTGCGTTCTTTGGCATCTGGCAGTATATCCAGACCAAGGCGTTGCCCGTCCACGACAGCATGGCCAAGGTGTCGAACACCATCTACGAGACCTGCAAAACCTACCTGCAAACGCAGGGCAAACTGCTGGCCATCCTGTGGCTCCTCGTCGCGGCCTGCATCATCTTTTATTTTAAGATCCTGCAGGATGATCCCATGGCGCACGTGTTGGTGATTTTGCTGGCATCCATTTTTGGCGTCCTGGGTTCGTACGGCGTGGCGTGGTTCGGCATCCGCATCAATACTTTCTCCAATTCGCGCGCGGCCTTTTCGGCGCTGCAGGGCAACCCCTTCGCCACGCTCTGCATCCCGTTGCGTTCGGGCATGAGCATCGGCCTGCTGCTGGTATCGGTAGAATTGTTTTTTCTCATTTGCATCCTCTCATTTTTGGACCGCGACCTCGTCGGCCCCTGTTTCTTCGGGTTCGCCATGGGCGCATCGCTCGGGGCTTCCGTGCTGCGCATCTGTGGTGGCATCTTCACGAAGATCGCCGACATTGGCTCCGACTTGATGAAGATCGTCTTCAAACTTCCGGAAGATGACCCAAAAAATCCTGGCGTCATCGCGGATTGCACCGGTGATAACGCGGGCGATTCCGTCGGCCCCACCGCGGACGGTTTTGAGACTTACGGTGTCACGGCGGTGGCGCTCATCGCATTTCTCACGCTCGCGCTTGCCAGCAACCCGGCGGTGTGCGCGTCCCTCATCGTCTGGTTGTTCGTCATGGGCGCGCTGATGATCGTGACTTCGTTATGTTCCTATTTTGTCAATGAATTCATCAGTAAGGCGATGTACGGCAACGAAAAACATTTCGACCTGGAAGCGCCGTTGACCCATCTCATCTGGTCCACCTCGCTCGTCTCCATCGGCACCATCTTCCTGGCGACCAAACTATTGCTGGGCAACTTCATGATCGACGGCGTGGTGCAACCGAACCTCTGGTGGGTGCTTTCGAGCATCATCTGTTGCGGCACCGTGGCTGGGGCGTTGATTCCGGAATTCACCAAGGTTTTCGTCAGCACCCACTCGCGGCATGTCCGTGAAGTGACCAATTGCTCGGAACACGGCGGCGCGTCGTTGAACATCCTCTCCGGCCTGGTCGCGGGCAACTATTCCGCGTTCTGGATGGGCCTCGTCATCATGGCGCTCATGTTCATTGCGTGGCAATTCTCCACGAACAGCGCGTTCGTGGCGATCTTGCCACAGCAGTACGCCTTTGCCGCGCCCATCTTCGCGTTCGGCCTCGTCGCCTTCGGCTTTCTCGGCATGGCGCCGGTGACGATCGCCGTGGACAGCTTCGGCCCCGTCACTGACAACGCCCAATCCGTTTACGAGTTGAGCCAGATCGAAGCCCGCCCCAACATCAAGGCTGAGATCAAGGAGCAGTTCGGCTTTGAGCCGGATTTTGAACACGCAAAAATTCAGTTGGAGCAGGGCGACGGTGCCGGCAACACGTTCAAGGCAACGGCCAAGCCCGTGCTCATCGGTACCGCCGTCGTCGGCGCGACCACAATGGTCTTCGGCATCATCATGCTGCTGGAAAATACGTTCGGCGAGGTGAAGGGGAAATTATCCATCGTGCAGCCCCAGGTCATTCTCGGCCTCCTGATGGGCGGTTCGGTCATCTATTGGTTCACCGGCGCCTCCTGCCAGGCCGTCGTGACCGGCGCCTACCGCGCGGTCGTCTACATCAAGGCGCACATGAGGTTAGATGCCAATACCGCGAGCGATAAGGACAGCAAGGAAGTCGTCCGCATCTGCACCGAGTACGCGCAGAAAGGCATGTGGAATATCTTCATCGTCATCTTTTGCTTTGCGCTCTCACTGCCGTTCTTTGACCCCTATTTCTTCATCGGCTATCTCATCGGCATCGCGTTCTTTGGTTTATTCCAGGCCATCTTCATGGCCAACGCGGGCGGCGCGTGGGACAACGCCAAGAAAATCGTGGAAGTGGATCTGCGCCAGAAAGGCACCGAGCTACACGCGGCAACCGTCGTTGGTGACACGGTCGGTGATCCGTTCAAAGACACGTCATCGGTGGCGATGAATCCCGTGATCAAGTTCACAACGCTCTTCGGTTTGCTGGCAGTGGAGATCGCCGTGACGATGACCAAGGCTCATACCAGGGCGCTATTGACCGACTCGAATGCGATGAACTGGAGTCCGTGGATCGGCAGCATGTTTTTCCTCATCGCGTTGGTCTTCGTCTACCGCTCCTTCTACGGCATGCGCATCCCGGAAGAGAAGTAAGCGAACTTTTTCAATATTCAGGAACATCGAAGCGACACGCATCGGCGTTTGGAGAATATTTCAGGAATATATAAATCATCCAATCGCTCTCTCCTCTCCCCGGGGGAGAGGGTCAGGGTGAGGGGAAGCGCAAACGATCGAGCACTGTCTCTCAGACTTTGTTTATTAGTCCAAAAACGACCGGAGCCGTTGCGAGAGGTCCACAAAATCGATCGGTTTTTGGCAGACCGCCCGGTGTGCGGCAAACCGTGAACCCGTGAATTCCGGTGGCTGGTTCAAGCCAGTCACGAGAATGACCGGCACGTTCGCGCGGATTTCTCCCAGCTTTTCGGCGAGTTCTGCGCCCTGCAACCCCGGCATCGTGTGATCGGTGATCACCAGTGCGAATTTTTCCGGTTCGGCCCGGAACGTTTCCAGCGCATCCAGGCTGTCGGCCCGCGTCACAACGCGATAGCCAAAATCCCGCAGCCGCTGCTGCAACATGCTTAACACCGGCACCTCATCATCCACCACGAGGATGTGCTCGCGACGACCGCGCAGGCATTCATCGGTGGCCGGCTTGAGCGGCGCGGGCGCGTGCGGCGACCTCGGCAAATAAACGTGGAAGGTCGTGCCGTGGCCTTCCTCGCTCTCCACGCGAATCTGCCCGCCGCTGCGCGAGATGATCTTTTGCACCAGGGTTAAGCCAAGGCCTGTGCCGCGGTTCACCGCTTTCGTGGTGAAGAACGGTTCAAAGATGCGTTCCATGATCTCACGGCTCATGCCGTGGCCGGTATCGTGCGCGGCCAGGTGAACATACACGCCGGCGGGCACGCTGGATGCGTTGTTCGCTTCCAGCTCGACGACATCCAGTTCAAATTCCAATCGTCCACCCTTCGGCCGCATGGCGTGGCCGGCGTTCGTGCCGAGATTCATGATGACCTGGTGCATCTCCGTGCCATCGGCCACCACCACATCCTCTTCCGTGCGGATATCCACCATGATCTCGATGGACGAGGGCAGAGTAGCGTTGAGCATCTTGGCGCATTCCTTGAGCACGCCGCTCAAGCGCAGCGGGCGCCGTTCCGGGTCGTTGGGCCGGCTGAACGTGAGGATGCGTTTGATGAGTTCCTTGCCACGCTCGGCGGAACGCAGCACGGCGGTAAGGTTGTCCCGCGTGACGCCCTTCATCTGTTTGTCATTCAGCGCCAGTTCCGTGTAACCAAGGATCGCGCAGAGGATATTGTTGAAATCATGCGCAATCCCGCCGGCCAAGGTCCCGATGGCATCCATCTTCTGCGCGTGCAACATCTGCTTCTCCAACCGTGCGCGTTCCGCTTCCGCATCTTTGCGCGCCGTGATGTCCGCGATGAATCCTTCGTAATAAAGCGTCTGGCCTGTGTCATCGCGCACCGCCCGCGCGCTTTCGGATATCCAGATGACCCGTCCGTCACGGCGGCGCACGGCGTATTCCATCCCATGGACAAACCCCACGCGCTCGATCTCCTGGATGAACCGCTCGCGTAACGGCGGGTTCACATAGATCTGTTTTTGTATGTCCCGGACCTCCGCCAGCAGATCCGCGGGCCGCTCATAGCCGTACATCTTCGCCAGAGCAATATTAACGATGAGGTAGCGCCCATCCGCCGTGCTTTGATAGATGCCCTCCAGGGCATTATCGAACATGCCCCGGTAAATGGCCTCTGTGGCACGCAGCTTTTCTATCGTCTCAGTGTTCATCCCAACCCGCCAGAAAAGCAGATTGTCCGCCAAGCCGCGCTCGACCGTTCTTATGAATAAAATTGGTTAAATGAATGAATCCAATTGTTGAAATGGCGGCCATTAAGAAAATATCGACGCACGCCTGCCGCGTAATTCACAGGTTTGTTTCAAGTCCGGCTCCATTTTAAAGCTCGCCGGTCTGATCAGAAGTCTGTCTAGCCAAGCCGGAAGTGAGTCGTTTAGTGTCCAGAATTTGTGCGGGTAAGCGTTTATTTTACCTGACCAGCCGCCCGCGTCGCGCTCGTCGCCGCCCGGAATATCCGCAACCGGCCATAGTCGACATTGCCACCCAACGATTCAAACACCGCACCGAGATTCCCAAATCCGTTATGGTTGAACGCCGTCGCCACGCGCGCCAGTTCTTCAATCGTGAACAGCCGCCGCAGGTCAACGCTTTCGCCCGATTCGATCGCTTCCACGATGTGCCCGCAGATCGTGGTCGCTACCAGCTTCCGCTGCGCGCAGATGTCCTCGATGGATTCACCAGCGCGAAAATGCCGCATCGTTTCCCGCGCCGAATCACCCAGCGCACGCGGCGGGGTGGGCGCCACAAAAGAGTCGTCCGCAAACATCTGCCGCGCATTCGTCTGGAGATACGCGGAGATTTCCGCGAGGAATACCGTGCCGAATTCGCGCAATTTCTTTTCACCCACCCCGCTGATGCGCGCGAACTCGCGCTCGTCCGTGGGATAGATGCGCGCCATTTGCCGTAATGCCACGTCGGAGAACACGATGTACGCCGGCACATCGCGTTCGTCGGCCAACCGCTTGCGCAATTCCCGCAAGCGCTCGAACAATGCTTCGTCGCATGCGATTTCGCCGATGCGCGGAGTCTTCGCCGTCGGGATAGTCACTGGCCTGGTGAGCGTCACCGGCTTTCGCGCCTTCAAGACCGCGCGGCCTTCGTTCGTCAATTCCAGTACGCTGAATTTTTCCGCCGTCTGCCGCACATAGCCGAGCCGCACCAGTTCGCGCCCGATGGCCTGCCATTCCGGACGGCTGTGCTCCTTGCCGATGCCGTAGGTGGACAATGATTCGTGGTCCCATTTGCGGATCTTCTCCGTCGCGGCCCCAGTCAGTACTTCCACGACATGATTCAAACCCACGCCGAACTGCTGCTTCTCGCGGATGCGATAGACGCACGAGAGAAATTTTTGCGCCGCAATCGTCCCATCAAACGTCGCGCGTGGTGATAGGCAATTATCGCATGCCCTGCAATTTTCATCCGGCGTGGTCTCGCCAAAGTACGCCAGCAATTCGCGCCGGCGGCAGCTCCCGCTTTCGGCGTAATGCACCATCAACTGCAATTGTTTCCGGGCGACCTCCTGCTCATGCGGGTCCGGCTTTTCATCGATGAATTGTGTTTGTTTCACCACGTCGCCCGGGCTGAACAGCAGAACGCATTCGCCCGGCAGACCATCGCGTCCCGCGCGCCCGGTCTCCTGGTAATAGCCCTCGATGTTCTTCGGCAGATCGTAATGCACCACAAACCGCACGTTCGGCTTATTGATGCCCATGCCGAAAGCGATGGTCGCGCAGATGACGCGGACATTGTCCCGCAAAAAAAGTTCCTGGTGTTCGCTGCGTTCCTTCGGCGTCAGTCCGGCATGATACGGCCGCGCCTTCACGCCGTCCTCGGTGAGATTCGCTGCCGTGCGCTCCGCCGTTTTGCGCGACTGGCAATAAACAATGCCACTCTCTTTTGGGCGCGCTTTGAGATATTGCAACAACTGGTCGTAAGGTTTGTTTTTGCCGATGACGCGATACGTGAGGTTGGGCCGGTTGAAACTCGCGACATATACACGCGGTTCATGCAATTTCAGATGCGTGACGATGTCCGCCCGCACGCGCTCGGTGGCCGTGGCCGTGAGCGCCATGAACGGCACGTTGGGGAACAACTCGCGAAGTTGCGAAATCTGGCGGTATTCCGGGCGAAAATCGTGCCCCCATTCGCTGATGCAATGCGCCTCATCCACGGCGATGAGCTTCACGTTCCACCGCTGCAAATCCTCGAGGAAGCCCGATAACATCAACCGTTCCGGCGCGGCGTAGAGCAGGCGATACTCGCCGTTGTGCAGGCCGCGCAACCGCTTGCGTGATTCTTCCGCCGCTAGCGATGAATTTAAAAACGTCGCCGCGATGCCGCTCGCCTGTAACGCGTCCACCTGGTCTTTCATCAACGCAATAAGTGGTGACACCACGACCGTCAACCCGTCACGCGCCAGCGCCGGTAACTGGAAGCACAGGGATTTACCACCACCGGTCGGCAGCAGCGCGAAAACGTCCTTGCCCGCGAGCGAATCGCGGATGATCTCTTCCTGCAGCGGACGGAAAGAGGTGAAACCAAAATATTGCTTCAGCAGCGGCAGCAATTCTGGTGAAGGAGATTTCAGGCAGTATCCTAATTTGGATTCAGTGAGTTGTTAGGCGTCGTTTGTCACAGGCAGTATTTCTCCAAGTGCTGCTTGTAGTGTTCAAGTGAACGTGGAATGCTTGGGTTCTTGTAAATATCAAACACACCAAAATCGGGAAGAATTTCATAACCGCAGAATTTATAGTTAGAAGTGATATTTAGGAACAGGTCAGCCGTTCCCTTGCCACCGTATAATACGCTATCGGGGTTATCAAAGGCTTCCTTCGGAGCATTCCATGTCGCAGAGATCATGAACTTATTCCCCTGCATTTTACCGCCCGTGCCGTACTGACAACTGGGGTTTTGGCGCGTGCGCCCATCGCCGTCAAGCAAAGCCTTCGTGGATAAACCGAAATTAAAAACCTCATCCACATATTTTTTGTAAATCCACGGCGCACCAAACCAGTTCACCGGCGTCTGGAGGATGACAAGATTGGCAGCCACATGCTTTTCCACCTCTTCTTCCGGCTTATAACCCCGCTCAACAAAAGTCTTGGCGACTTGATGGCCGCGCTCCGTGAAAAATGCATTTGCCGCATCCATAAAGGTGAGGTTCAGCTTGCCTTCAGACCATCCGGGATAGGCGAGGTGCGTGTTGATGATAAGTATTTTCATTTTCCCATCGCTTTAACGTCTTTTGCCAAGGCCGCATCCTTGTTCAGCCCTAAATTCCAAATCAGGACACTGCTTCCTTTTACCACCGCCGGAACACAGAATCGATTCAGTGATACTCCTGCACCGTCTTGACTGAGTAGCCGCTCTTCTTGAGCGCGGTGATGCCGAGCGCAGCTGCCTTTGCGCCGCTGAGCGTCGTCATGATGGGTGTGTTGGTATAAACCGCCGTCGTGCGGATTTTCACCTCATCTTCGCGCGGCGATTGGCCAGCCGGCGTGTTGATGACGAGCTGGATCTCTTTGTTCTTGAGCCGGTCGATGACGTTCGGGCGGCCTTCGTTCAATTTGAGCGTCCGCTTCACTTTAAGCCCGGCTTTTTCCAGCACTGACGCGGTCCCGGCCGTGGCGCACAATTCAAAACCCAGGTCGGCAAATTGTTTGGCCACCGCCGCCACTTCTTTTTTGTGCGCGTCACTGACACTGATGAAAACCGTCCCATGCGTGGGCAGGGGAGCGTTCGCAGCCATCTGCGATTTCGCGTAGGCCACACCCAGGTCGGCATCCAGCCCCATCACTTCGCCGGTGGAACGCATTTCCGGCGAGAGCAGAATATCCTGCCCGTGGAAACGGTTGAACGGGAACACGGATTCTTTCACGGCCCAATATTTCGTCCAGATCTCCTCGGTGAACTTGAGTTCCGTCAACGTTTTTCCGGCCATCACTTTCGCGGCCAGCTTAGCCAGCGGCACGCCGATGGCCTTGGACACGAACGGCACTGTGCGCGACGCGCGCGGGTTCACTTCCAGCACATAGACCGTGTCGCCCTTTACTGCGTATTGCACGTTCATCAATCCGATGACCTTCAATTCGCGCGCCATTGCGTACGTGTACTCCCGGATGGTCTTGATGACGTGTTCCGAAAGCGTGTGCGGCGGCAGCACCATTGCGGCGTCACCGGAATGTACGCCCGCAAATTCGATATGCTCCAGCATCCCGCCGATGACGATGGTCCCGCCGTTGGGCAGGCCGATGTCCGTGATGCAATCCACATCCACTTCGGTCGCGTCTTCGAGAAATTTATCCACCAGCACCGGCCGCTCCGGTGAAGCCTCCACGGCGAACCGCATGTAATGTTGCAGTTCTGCGTCCGAATAAACGATCTGCATCGCGCGTCCGCCCAGCACGAAGCTTGGCCGCACCAGCACCGGGTAACCCAGCCGTTTCGATGCCACCAGCGCCTCGGCTTCATTCGTGGCCAATCCGTTCGGCGGTTGCGGGATGTTTAACTTGTTCAGCATTGCCGCGAACAACTTGCGGTCTTCCGCGATCTCGATGCTCTGCGGTGAGGTGCCGATGATGTTCACGCCATTCTTCTGCAGGCCGAGCGCGAGGTTGAGCGGCGTCTGCCCGCCGAACTGTGCGATGGCGCCCCAACACTTCTCGCGTTCGTAGATATGCAGCACATCTTCCAGTGTGAGGGGCTCGAAGAACAATTTGTCGCTCGTGTCGTAATCGGTGGAGACGGTTTCCGGGTTCGAATTGACCATAATGGTCTCGAAGCCATCTTCCTTCAGCGCGAAGGCCGCATGCACGCAGCAATAATCAAATTCAATGCCCTGGCCGATGCGGTTGGGCCCGCCGCCCAAAATCATCACCTTCTTGGCCGTGTTGCCCTTCACCTCGTCATCGCCGCGATCATAGGTGGAATAGTAATAGGGCGTGTACGCCTCAAATTCCGCCGCGCACGTATCCACCAGGCGATAGCTGGGCACGAGACCGATTTTTTTCCGGTGGGCGCGGATGGCGTCTTCGGTGGTCCCGGTCAAATGCGCGATCTGCCGGTCGGAAAAACCGAGCGATTTGGCTTTGGCAAGTTGTTCTGCGTTCATCAACGAATCAAAATTCGACAAAGTAAGCCGCAGGGCGCGCTTGATGTCGAGTTTCGAATTGCTTTCCGCAAGACGACCGACGTCTTTGCGCCATATTTTGATTTGCCAAAGCTCGTGAATGATCCGTCACGGCGGGTCGATCGAGCGCACGCGATAGAACCGTTTGGGCGCATCCGGCGAGGGATCCACCGCGCTGCGCGCGTCGCCATCGCCCTCCACGGTCTCCAGCGGAGTCCAGTCCGGCGACGTCAGGTCTTCCGTGTATTCGACCACGTAGCTGACCCCCAGCTGGGTGGGGAACGAGAATTGGAACGAACCGTTCCCGGAATCCTGTCCGGCGATGATCGGCGACACAACAGTGTAAACCGACAAGTCGGCCGGCGCCGAGGTACCGATGCCGCAGGCGTTGCTGGCGACGACACTGTATTCGCCGAGATTTTCCGTTTCGACCGACAGGATCGTGAGGATATTGCTGCTGCCGCCAATCACGTTCGTGTTGTCCACCACGGGCGAGCCATTGAGATACCACTGGTATGTCAACGGCCCGGTGCCGGCGGCACTGGCACTGAGCGTGATGTTGGTGCCGGGCGTGACCACCTGTGATTCCGGATAATCGGTGAATACCGGCATCACGCAGCTTTCCACTTCATCCGGTATGCCGTCCTGGTCGAGGTCGAGGCTGGTGCCATCGAGGATGTCGATGGCGTCATCCACGTCATTGCTGTTGTAGTCGTGACCAGAAAGCTCCAACTCATACATCTGCGGGTTGAAGACGCAGGGGCCTAACGGTCCCAACTGCGAGTTGTAAGGAACAACACATTGATTTTGTTCCGGCGTGCCAACACCGCCCACGCGGAACACCCAATTGTTACAACTACAACAAACGCGGAAACGGCCGGGGAAGCCTCCGGAAAACGCGGTCTGGGCGTGCAGGCCGGGACAATTCAAGCCATTGATGCTGGCGACAAACGCCGTGGCCAGCTGGGAGGCGGTGCCGAGTACGCCAGGCACGTTGGTGACCTGGATATTGGCGCAGCACGGAGCCTGGATGGACCATGACCACGGAATGTTATTTCCATTTCCCACTACTGTGAAATAACGCCACGTACACGGGCCGGCTGGCGGGCACGTTCCCACGGCCGGATAAGGTCCGTTCACCGTCAGGAAGCCGGAGCCAGTATCGTTGAGGACTGCGCTGCCCACGCGGATCAGGTAAGTCTGCCCGTTAACGGCGTTGAATTGCACAAAAGAGCTATTGCCGCCGGCGCATCGGCCTAGCGTGGCCTGCGCGTTACACGCAACCAGGCTCAGGTTGCTGCAACTGCCGGTGTAGACCGAGAGCACCGTGCTGATACAACTGTTACAGGTCTCAACCCACACCTGGCCGCTGCAATTCGCGGTGTAACGGAACCAGACATCGTTGAAGCTCGGGCAATTTGTTCCGGTGTTGGGGCCATCGGTGTCTGCGCCGCAATTGCGGAACGAGTAAGTGCCATTGACGACGACCGTGGCGTTCGCACAATGGTCGTTCGGCGGTGGCGTCACCGTCTCGGTGGCTCGCAGGCGGAAGTTGCCGATAGCATTGTTGTGTCCTGCCACGCGGATATAATACGTGGTGCAGGGAGTGAGATTGTTCAGGGTAACCCTGGATTGCGCATTGCAGGCGTCATCATTGCAGGAAGGCCCGGGCACCTGGGTGAGACTGCCGCAGATGCCAGAGTAAACCGAGAGCACAGTATTGAAGTTGGGCGTGCCGTCGCAATTGGTCTGGCAGGTGTCAAACGTCACGGTCCCGCCACAGCCCGAGGTATAGGAATACCAGACATCCGGCGAATTGATGGAAGTTCCGCATGGAGCCGGTGCGAGAGTGCCGGCCGCTGACGGCGTGGCGCAGAGCGTGGAGCCGCATTGGTCGATGCCGGCGATCAATGGGATGGCGCCGGAACAATCATCATTAGGCGGCGGATTCTGCGACATGGTTATCGTTTCGGTGAAACTGTTGGTGAGGCCACAGCAGTTTGTCGCTGTCCATGTCCGCGCGACGATGAGCGGATTGAAAGAATTGGTTACGGTGCGCAAAACCTTGACGGTCAGATTGGTGCTGCAACACGGGTCGACTGCCAGCGGCGTGGTCCAGTTCAAAGCCGTCCCGCAAGGGTTGGTCCGGGCGATGGTGCCGGAAAGTAACGGTGGCGGATGTGTGACTGTCACACTCTGGTGGCAGATGTTCGTGGCACAACCATCTGTGATCCGCCAGTAGCGCGTAAAGACATTGGTGCAGGGGCCGATGATGGTGGTCAGGTTGCTGATGACCGTGATCGCATTGGTGCGGCAGGAGACAGCCACTTGCGGCAGGTCAAAAAACACATTGCTGTTGCAGGGAATGATCTTGTCCGTCGGACAAATGACGACCATCGGCGTATTCGTCACCGTGATCTTCTGCTGGCAGAAATTGGTGCTGCAACAATCCACGATGCGCCAGTTCCGGGTGACGGAATAAGAGCAGGGGCCAAGGAGGTTCGTCACGTCGACGCCGAAGATGCTGACGAAAACATTCGTGCAACAGCCATTGGTGAGGCCCGGTGGATTGAAGACCAGGTTGGTGGTGCAGGGAATCGTTTTATCCGGATTACACGTGATGGTCGGTCCTGTGTTTGTCACGGTGATGGTCTGCTCGCAGAAGTTGGTATCGCCGCAGCAGTCGGTGATCAGCCAGGTCCGCGTGGTGGCATGCGCACAGGGCCCAAGGTTGGTGACCACGTCGCTGCCAAAGATGCTGATGGAAATATTGGTGCAGCAGGTGTTGGTGACCGAAGGCGGGTCGAAGACCAGGGCGCTTGTGCAGGGGATGGTCTTATTGGGACTACAGCGGATGATCGGGGCCGAGTTGGTCACGGTGATGGTCTGGCTGCAAGCATTGGTGCTGCAGCAATCCATGATGAGCCAGCTCCGTGTGACGGTATAGGCGCACGTCCCGAGATGGTTCGTCACATCATTGCCAAAGATGCTGATGACGATGTTCGTACAACAGCCATTGGTGACGGTCGGCGGGTCAAAGACCAGGGTGGCAGTGCAGGGGATGGTCTTATTGGTACTGCAGTTAATGGTTGGGGCTGTATTCGTCACTGTGATCGTCTGCTGACAGAAGTTGCTGTAGCAGCAATCCGTGATAAGCCAGGTGCGGGTCACCGTATGTGAACACGACCCGAAGTTATTGGTCACGTCACTGCCAAAGATGCTGATGAATATGTTGGTGCAGCAGGTGTTGGTGACCGTCGGCGGGTTGAAGACCAGGCCGCTGGTGCAGGGGATGGTCTTATTAGGATTGCAGAGGATGACCGGGGGGACGTTGGAGACGGTGATGGTCTGCTGACAGAAGTTGCTGTAGCAACAATCCGTGATGAGCCAGGTGCGGGTCACCGTATGTGAACACGACCCGAAGTTATTAGTCACGTCACTGCCGAAGATGCTGATGGAAATGTTGGTGCAGCAGGCATTGGTGACCGTCGGCGGATCAAAGACCAGGGCGCTGGTGCAAGGAATGGTCTTATTGGGACTACAGTTGACGGTCGGGGCTGTATTCGTCACCGTGATGGTCTGCTGGCAGAAGTTACTATTGCCGCAACAGTCGGTGATCAGCCAGGTCCGCGTGGTGGCCTGTGCGCAAGGCCCGACATTGGTGACCACATCGCTGCCATAGATACTGATCAGAATATTGGTGCAGCAGGCATTCGTGACCGTCGGCGGGTTGAAGACCAGGCCGCTGGTGCAGGGAATCGTTTTATTGGGGCTGCAGTTGATGACCGGCGTGCTCGATACGGTCACAGTCTGGCTGCAGGAGTTACTGTTGCCACAAGTATCGACGACCCACCAGGTGCGAGTGACCACCAACGGACAGTTGAAGCTGTTGGTGGTTGTGGTGAAGGTGAGGCTGAAGTTAGAGCAACAATTATCCACGATGTTCGAAGGCGCATCGAAACTCCAAAATGTTCCGCAGGGAACTGTTTTATCCCCTACGCAGGTCATATCGATGCAGTTGGTGCAGGGTATCACACGGACGAAGGCTGATTGACCGAGGCCCAACACCGGGTCCTGTGGTGTCCAACTGCCATTCAAATATTCATCGGTTGAAAAACTCTGGGTGACCGGGTTCCATATCATGACCTCGGTGCCGCACTCGGGCGGGCAGCTCGAAAGATTGGTCCATGTCGCATTGCCCAGGTAGAAGTCCCCGACCAGGACAAAACCATTTGTCGGGGTCAGGCAGGGTAGCGGACAATCTGCCTCGCACCCGCAATTGGTTAGCACGAACTGCGGGCCGGGATTATCCAGTATGAAAGGCTCGCCAGGCAGGAGCGTCGCGCTGGAGGGATTAAACGTATTTGCATCCAGCCAGCCGCCCGACCCGGAATCATAGATTGCGATCTGGTCATAGCTTTCTGTGTTCGTGTTCCATTCAAGTAGTTCCGTGCCATCGGGCACGCTATGTAATATGTCGTCCAAAGTGTTGTTCGTGCCATGGCAAAGCAGATTCGCCAGGAAGTTAAATCCAACGTAAACGGTGTTCGTGTAACAGATGGGATAAGGAGGATTGCAGTTATCACAGCAGCAGTTGGTGGACGTCGACGGATTTACAGTCACCGTGAAGTCACAACTGGTGCTGTTGCTGCAACAATCGGTGGCTACGCAATGTACGGTAGTAACTGTCCCCGGCCCGAACGGGCTGCCGGAGGGCGGTGTGAAGGTCACCGTCACGTTGGTGCAACAATCATCCACAGCAGTGGCGCTATAAAACACCGGTATAGTGGAGCAGGATGAGACCACAATATTAGTCGGGCATTGGAGGGCCGGCGCGTTCGTATCCACGATTGTCACAACCTGCTGGCAGAAGTTGCTGAAGCCACAGCAGTCGGTGACCAGCCAGGTGCGGGTGACCGTATAGGAGCAAAGTCCGAGGTGGTTGGTCACATCGCTGCCAAAATGGCTGATAAGAATATTGGTGCAGCAGGTGTTGGTGACGGTCGGCGGGTCAAATACCAGGCTGCTGGCGCAGGAGATGGTTTTAGCCGGGCTGCAGTTGATGACTGGCGGCACATTCGTCACGGTGATGGTCTGCTGGCAAAAGTTGCTGTAACAACAATCCACGATGAGCCAGGTGCGGGTGACGGAATGCGCACAGGGTCCAAGGTTGGTGACCACGTCAGCACCAAAAATGCCGATGGAGATATTGGTGCAGCAACCGTTGGTGACGGATGGCGGATCAAAGACCAGGGCGCTGGTGCAGGGAATCGTTTTATTGGGGCTGCAGAGGATGAGCGGCGGCACGTTGGAGACAGTCACGGTCTGGCTGCAGGAATTGCTGTTCCCGCAAGTGTCGACGACCCACCAGGTGCGGGTGGCGGTCAGCGAGCAGTTGAAGCTGTTGGTGATCGTGCTAATGGTGACGCTGTAGTTCGAGCAACAATTATCCACGATGTTCGAAGGCGCATCGAAACTCCAAAATGTTCCGCAGGGAACTGTTTTATCCCCTACGCAGGTCATGTCGATGCAGTTGGTGCAGGGTATCAAACGAACAAAGGCTGATTGGCCGACGCCCAACACCGGGTCCTGGGGTGTCCAACCGCCATTCAAATATTCATCGGTTGAAAAACTCTGGGTGACCGGGTTCCATATCATGACCTCGGTGCCGCACTGGGGCGGGCAGCTCGAAAGATTGGTCCAGGCGGCGGTGCCCACATCAAAGCGCCCGACCAGGACCATGCCGTTGGTCGGAGGCAGGCACGGCAACGGGCAGTTTGCATCGCAACCGCAGATGGTCAGGTCGAACTGCGGGCCGGGATTATCCAGCACAAACGTTTCGCCGGCTTTTAGAGTGGCGGTTGAAGGATTGAAGGTGATCGCGTCATACCAAGTGCTCGACCCGGCATCATAGAACGCGATGTCGGTATAGCTTTGTGAAGCGACATTCCACTTGAGCAGTTCCGTGCCATCACCCACGCCATGCAATACATCACTTAGCGTATCGTTCGTGCCCTGGCAGAGATGGTTGACGAGGTAGTTGAACCCGATGTAGATGATGTTTGTGTAACAGATGGGATAGGGCGGATTACAGTCATCACAACAACAGTTGGTGGACGTGGACAGGTTCACGGTGACCGTGAAATCACAGCTGGTGCTGTTGCTACAACAATCGGTGGCCACGCAATGCACCGTGGTGACCGTTCCCGGCCCGAACGGGCTGCCGGAGGGCGGTGTGAAGGTCACCGTCACGTTGGTGCAACAATTGGCCACGGCGGTGGCGCTGTAATAGACCGGAATGGTGGTGCACGAAGAGAGCACAATATTGGTCGGGCATTGGAGCGCCGGCGCATTGGTATTCACCACCGTCACGGTCTGGTGGCAGAAATTAGTCAGGCTGCAGCAATCGGTGACCAGCCAGGTCCGTGTCACCGAATATGAACAAAGTCCGAGATTGTTCGTCACGTCATTGCCAAAGGGGGTGATTGTGATGTTGCTGCAGCAGAACGGCGTGACGTGGGGCGGGTTGAAGATCAACACGCTGGAACAGGGGATGGTTTTGTCCGGTATACAACTGATGATCGGCGGTTTGTTCGTCACGGTGATGGTTTGATGGCAGAAATTAGTGTCGCCGCAGCAGTCGGTGATCTGCCAGGTCCGCGTCGTGGCGTATGAACAGGTGCCGAAATTAGTGACCACATCGCTGCCATAGATGCTGACGATAATATTAGTGCCGCAGCAGGCGTTGGTGATGATGATCGGCGGGTTAAAGATGACGCTGGCGGTACAGGGAATGGTTTTGTTCGGGGGACAATTGATGGTCGGCGCGCTGCTCACGGTCACCGTTTGGCTGCATGAGTTGGTGTGGCCGCAAACGTCGGAGATTGTCCACGTCCGGACCACCACCAGCGGACAGCCAAAGCTGTTGGTCACGGTGGTGAAGTCGACTGTATAATTCGTGCAGCAACTGTCCACAATGTTTGTGGGTGCATCGAAATTCCAAATAGTTCCGCAGGGAACTGTTTTATCCCCGGTGCACGACATGGTGATGCACGGATTAGTGGCGCAGGGGACATAATAAAAGGCCGCCTCTGCATTGGTGGTCGGCAAGGTGGGGTCGCCCGGTGACCATACCCCGCTGTGAAAGGTGTAGATGGTATAATTTGGCGGTGTGAAAGGAGAACCCGACTGGCCGGGAATGTGACGGTATACCTGTGCGCCATCGACCGGCGCCATGCCGGTGATGTCTTGATAAGTGGTTGAAGACGGGTTCTGGGGGCCGATCAGGGAATATTGATCGCAGCCGCAATAATTGGTCGGCGGCACGCTGGGAGTCGCAACCGGTGTTCCAAACAAAGTCACTGCGATCGGCGCGCCAATGGGAACTTCCAGGATCATCCCGCGACCCGGATTCCAGATCACATTGGCGGGTGTGCCGCTGGCATCATACCAGCCGTCGGGTGAGCCGCTGAATCCGAAATAGTTATCCGCGTCCGGCCCGGTGAAGTAGTAGTAAACGCTAAATCCCGAGCAGTTCCAGACAAAGATCTCGGCGTTATGGTTGCCGTTTGGATCGGAAAGCGATGGCGGCATCGGGAGAAAAGAAGTGTTGTTGATGTTGTTGCCACCGGTCCCATCCACCTCGCAGGATACAAGGTCGACCCCGTGAAGTGTTACCGTCTCGTCAGCGCGGCTGCTCAACGCGCTGGTGAGTAGTAAGATGGCGCTGGCCAGAGCCAGCAGGGGACTATGGATGGCGATGTTCTCTGCCGTAACACAAACGTAACAAAAGAACCTTAATAGAATTGTTTTCATCGCATAGCCTCATCTGGCGTTGGTTTGATCGGGAATCCCGAAATCGGGAAACAGGGTTGCAAGCTCAGTACGGCAGCTACTGCTAGCCAGTAACACCAAACTACGGGAAGACGACAATTTATAGTCACCTGTATTAGTTCATTGCAAATGATTTTTAAAAAAACTTAATAACAGGTTGTTGACATAAATCTCTTGAGCCAGGAAAAACTCGACCGGTAAGCCGCCGCGCAGGCTGGATATCGAGTTTCGGATTGATTAGGCGGGGTCTTAAATTGGTTCTGCGTGCAGCGCAGCGCCATTTTTCGTGGAGGGAGGGCGGCCCCCGCCCGCAGCACTTCGGCAAGCGGGTTGACCTCAGGATTTCAAGAAATCTTACACCGGCAACGTGCTGCGAACCGGGACGGTTCGCGGTCCAAAAACGCCCTGCACAAGCTGTGCGTCGAGTTTTGGGGTTTTTGGCGGGTAGGAACGTGATGAAAGGCTTGTTATTATTGGGTTTTCTGTTCCTGAAATATTTTTTCAAGAAAATGCTATTAGCGTGACCATCACAGTTACAAATCAGGGAAGATGTGGTAAAAGGGAGCCGTATGCTGAAAAGCAGAAATGGGTCGAGGGTCGAAAAGCGAGAGTCGAGGGCTGGAAGTCAGCGCCGACTGACGTCGGCGACTACTCAGCGAGGAGACGGCTCGTCGGTAACCTTGCCCCACCAAGTCGGCAATCCTTTCAAAGCATCCATACCTTTTCGCCAAACACGAGAAATCGAGGATTCCCGTGAAAAATCCCGATTCATCGTGTTTAAATCGTGTTTCGCATCGTGTTATTTTTCGAAGGAATCGTGCATTATCGTGTCATATCGTGTTGAAAATAAGGAATCCTTTTTTTGTCTCGTTCGAATTGGCGCAAAAGTCACTAAAAGTCACTTGCGGATGGCTTCGCTCGCTCGACAGTCCTCTCCCTGCGTTTTATGTTGCCGCATGGCAACGATTGCGAATCCGGAGGTCAGGCCGGATATCGATACCGGCAAGCAGACGGACCCGCGTGATACGCAGGAGCCGGGTTATTTTGTCATCTGTTGGAACGACCCCATCAACCTGATGGTGTATGTCACGCACGTTTTCCAGGTCGTCTTCGGCTGGGAGAAACAAAAAGCGGAGAAGCACATGCTGGAGGTCCACCAGAATGGCAAAAGTGTGCTGGCGCGCGAATCCATGGAGAAGGCCGAGTTTTACGTTCATGAACTCCAGAAGTACCATCTGCATGCCACCATGGAACGCGGCTGATGAAACTCTTCCAGTCACATGACGATGTGTTCGTCCTCGGGTTTGATCCCGCTGAAAAGCAGGCGTTGCTGGATACGCTGAAAGGTTTTCCGTCGGTTCCTCCGTCGCACCATCGGCTCAGCAAATCCTCGCTGCTCGCGACAACGGAAAACCAGGAGTTGCTGGATGAATCGCTGGCGGCCCAGCGGGCGCAAAACATCAAACAGATCTCCGTATTGCTGACGAAACCGGGGCGCTTGAAACGCGTCGCCAACCAATGGCAGTTCACCGTGACCCGTCCGGAGATAGAACTTTTGTTGCAGGTGATCAACGACGTGCGGGTGGGCAGTTGGATCGCGCTGGGCAGTCCCGACCTCGAACAGGAAAATGGCATGGTCTTCGATGAGAAAACCCTGCCGCTGATCCTGCGGATGGAATTGTCGGGATACCTGGAAGAATTTTTTATCGGGGTGGTGAGCGGCGAAATTCCTCCGGCATGACATGAAAACCGTCACCGAGTTTCCGGACCCGCGCAAGGCTGATGCCGAAGGGTTGGTGGCGGTCGGGGGCGATTTCAGCCGCGCGCGGTTGCTGGATGCTTATCGCAAGGGGATTTTTCCATGGACGGTCAATCCCATCACGTGGTGGTCGCCGGACCCGCGCGGAATCATCGAGTTGGACCAGCTGCATATTTCTGAAAGCCTCGCGAAAACCATCCGGCGCAAAAAATTCGCAGTGACCATTGACCGGGCTTTCCGAGAGGTCATGGAAGGCTGCGCCGCGGCGGCTCCTGGCCGGGAGGAGACGTGGATATCGTCGGAATTTATCGAAGCCTACACCGCACTGCACCAGGCTGGTCACGCGCACAGTGTTGAATGCTGGCACAAAGATGAATTGGCGGGCGGCATTTACGGTGTGTCCGTGGGCGGATTCTTTGCTGGTGAATCCATGTTCCATCGCGTGAGTGATGCATCGAAGGTCGCCTTGGTCCATCTCGTGGAGCATCTCAATAAACGGGGATTTGTTTTATTTGATATCCAGACCATTACGCCAACGACGAAAGGTTTGGGAGCGCTCGAAATTTCGCGCGACGATTATCTGCGCCGTCTCGCCGTGGCCGTGACGATGGATTGTTCTTTTTGAAGTGTTAACATCATAAGCCCTCCTTTTGTGCAGTAGTCAGTATTGGCCATATCATTCAGCGGCAGGGTTAGAGTACAACTCTTCGCGATTCCCAGATTCACCCGGCGCAGGCGATGCGCGATCTCTTTGTCCGTGTCCGGATTCCAGGAATCACCACAACACACAACACACAACAAAATAATGAAACCACAAATCCACAATAAACCCCGACTGCGGCTGTTTGCGCGGACGGCCACACTAACCATCACCCTGGCCGCCAGCCTGTTGCTGGCCAGCTCCGCTGCGTTTGCGGCGGCCATCGGTGTGACGGACAACGGCACCACCATCGTCGTGGATACCCATGCGGGCCTGGTCTATACCGTAGTCAAAGCCAGCGGTGACATGACCTCCATCAAATGGAATGGCGTTGAACTTAACGATGCATCAAAACATTCGGAGATAAGTTCCGGCCTCGGTTCGGCCACGACGACCTGGGTCACTTCGCCCTCCGGCAGCACGGTGACCATCACCATCGCGACCAGTACGTTGACGCATTACCTCGTGTCACGAAACGCAGAGAACACCATCTACATGGCCACGTGGATCTCTGCCGAGCCATCGGTGGGTGAGTTGCGTTGGATCACGCGGCTCAAAGGCAATGTCCTCACCGGCGTGCCTGCGGAATCGAACAATTCCGGCAACACCGGCGCAATCGAGAGCTCAGACGTCTTCGGTCATTCAGGCGGAACAACGACCTCCAAGTATTACGGCAATCAACAGGCCAAGGACCTCACCATTCGCGGCGTGACGGGCAGCGGCGTCGGCGTGTTCATGGCGTACGGCAATCGCGAGAGCAGCTCCGGCGGACCGTTCTTCCGGGATATCCAGAACCAGAGCGATACCAGCGCGGATTCTGAGCTCTACAACTATATGAACTCCGGCCATAACCAGACCGAAGCGGACCGCGTCAATGTGTTGAACGGCCCTTACGCGCTGCTCTTCACCACCGGTTCTACACCCGCTGTGCCGGACTTCAGTTGGATGTCCAGCCTCGGATTGAAAGGTTGGGTTTCCGGTCGTGGCACGGTGCACGGCACGGCCTCGGGTATCGATAGCGGCATCAACGGCATGGTCGGTTTTGCCAACAGCACGGCGCAATACTGGACGACGGTCAGCGGCGGTTCTTACACGTGCAGCAACATGAAACCCGGCAGTTACACCGCGACGCTCTATCAAGGCGAACTCGGCGTGGCCACGGGCAGCGCCTCCGTCACTAGTGGCGGCAACACGACGCTAAACCTCTCGTCGGCCCTCGCGCATCCCACCACCATCTGGAAGATCGGTATCTGGGACGGAACTCCGAACGAACTCTTGAACGGCCAGACCATTCCGATCCGCCATCCGTCGGATAGCCGCAACCCGAGCTGGGGTCCGGTGACCTTCGCCACGGGCAGCGCCAATAATAAATTCCCGGCGGTGCAATTCCGTGGTGACAACAGTCCCACGACCATCACGTTCTCACTGACCTCCGGCCAGGTGGCCGCGCACACGCTGAAGATCGGCATTTGCAGCGCTTACATCGGGGGGCGCCCCTCGGTCGTCGTGAATGGGCATGCGACCACGAATCCCGGCGCCTCCAGCCAGCCGGACTCCCGCAGCGTGACCATCGGCACTTATCGTGGCAACAACACCACGTTCAGCTATAGCATTCCCGCCGCAGATTTTGTCAGCGGTGCGAATACCATCACCGTCACGCCTATCAGCGGCTCGAGCGACCTGAGCGCGTGGCTCAGCGCCGGCTGGTCCTACGACTGTGTCGAGTTGGATAATTAAAGCCTGAACCAGGCCGCCGCGGGCCTCATGCTCGCGGCGGCCATCCAATTCGTTTCATGACCCGGATGTTGAAATCGATTTTTGCGCGATGGGCAACTGTCGCTTGCCTCGTCGCCGCTGTCGGCTGGTTGATGTCGCGCAGCAAGAACGTGCCGGCCAACCCCGTGGTTCAAAATATTACGCAGTCATTTCCCGTTGAAAATACGTTGGCGCCTGTAGCGCAACTGCCAGAAGAAATTTTTGCGCAACCGGTTGATTCCGATTCCAATGAACAACTCCTTGAATTTGCCCGTGCGATCGTCGCGCATTCGCCGCAGGCAGCGTTGAAATGGGCGCAGTCACAAAGCGATGCCGCGTTGCGCGAGCGGATGCTATTTGCTGTGGTGCAGGCGTGGGGCGAAGTGGACCCGCGCGCTGCCGTGGCCTGGGCGCAAACGGAGAACGAAGACGAACGCCAGTTACGCGTCGAAGCTGCATTGACCGGCGCGGCCGCGCAGCCTGATGTGGCGCTGCAGGTCGGTCGTGAATTGCTCGCGACAGTGGATGATGAAACTGGCGATGCCTACGGCACGACACTAGTTGGCGCTTTGAGTCGTGCGGGAAAATTTGACGCCGCACTGGAATTTTTGAAGGAATGCCCGGCGGATTCGCGCGCGGGCTGGGCAACGGTGGCTTTCAATCTCTGGGCGCAAAGCAAACCGGAGGATGCCGCCAAAGCCGTCGCCGCCATCACCGATGACGATGTGCATGATGCTGCATTCGCGGCAATGGTCACCGGCTGGGCCGCGAGCAAACCAGATACGCTGGCCGATTATGGGGTGCAATTGCCTTTGGAAAAAGATCGCACGCTCGCACTCAACGCCGCCATGGAGCAATGGTTTTTGCAGGATCCCGTGGCGATGAGCGATTGGATGAATTCACGCCCGCCCGGCCCGGCGTTGGATGCCGCGACCGCGCTGATGGTCACGCGCACCGACAGCGTTGAACGCGATCCGGCGATAGCCATGACGTGGGTCGCCAACATCACGGACGCCAAACTGCGCGAGGAATCATTATTGCATGTCGCCAATGAATGGGCGCAGGCCGACCCTGCGGCGGCGCAAAAATACCTGGAAAACGCTTCCTGGATTGGTGCGAACCAACGCGAGGAAGTTCTGAAAAACCTCCAGGTTTCTCACTAAGCCTAAGGAGCCGGTGGTGGTAGGACGAGGATTTGGCCAGCCATTGCGGGTTGATGCATGGCGCAGATGAAGCTGTACAGACCTTCCTTGTGGAAGGTGAAGAGAAAGGACGTCTCTTTCAACGGCGGCAGCAACGCTTTCATCAACACCGTCGTGTTGGGCTCGATCAACATGAAGTCGTGGTTGTCATCCGTTTGCAGGTTCCAAAAGCGGATCAACGTCGGTTCGTCACGATGCACGGCGATGAACGCCGGAGAAAACGCATAAACTTCGCCAAAACGCGCGACGGTTTCTTTGGGACCGGTTTCTTTGACGGCCACTGCGTGCGTTTGCACCAGAATATTAGCGCCGACGGGGGTGTTGGTTTCTGTGCTGACGCTCACGATTTTTGACGCCTCGGCTCCGGGCATGAAGTAGGACTCCATTTGCTCTTGCGACATCGGCTTTGGACCTTCAGGTTCCGTGCCCGCACAGCCAGCCAGGAGGGCGGCTATACCAAGGACTGGAATATATTTGATCAAATTCATCGGTTGAAAAAATTCACCCCGGAACCAGTGTTATCACTGGATTTCCGGGGTGTCAAATCGCTCTCGGATCCGCCTACGCGCGCGCAGGCAATTTCTTCTCGACGCGAACTTTATCGAACTGGGCAAACCTGGGCAGGCCGCCTTCCATGGGCACTTTCACTTCGCCTTCGATGAGCGGTCGGGCGTATTCCATGAATTTTTCGTTCGGGAGAAATCCATCTTCCGTCATCCAGGTGCGCGGGACGAAATGTTCCACGTTGGCGATGTCGCCGAGCGGTTGGAGGCCGGTGCTCCATTGGACGGAGCCGTTGTTGCCGCTGCGGACAATCTTCACCATGTAACCACTTTTGCCTTCGATAGCCGCGCGTACGGCGGCTTCGCCGCAGGCCACGGCGTTTTTGGAATCGGTCAGGCTGGCGAAATGTTCCGCGGCACGCTGGGCGTAACCGAGCTTCACCGTGCGGGTCTTCGTATCGAGCTTGCCCTGGATGATTTCACCAAGCGCGTCGGCTGCGCCCGAAAGCACGGGATGGCCAAAGGCATCAAGGCGGGTCTTGTCCGCGCCAAGTTCTTCACCGGCGGCGTTCTTCAAACCTTCGCCCACGACGACGATGCAGTAATGATAGGCATCGACGGTTTCTTTGACCTTGGCGAGGAACTTGTCTTCTTCGAACGGAATTTCGGGCATCAAGGTGATGTGTGGGGCGTCGGCGGCGGAACGCTTGGCCAGCGCGGTTCCGGCAGTGATCCAGCCGGCAGAGCGGCCCATCACTTCAATGATACAGCACGAGCCTTCTTCCGTGGCCATGCTGCTGACGTCGGTGGCCACTTCCATCACTGTGGCGGCGCAATATTTGATGACCGAACCATAACCGGGACAACTGTCCGTATGGGGCAGATCGTTATCGATGGTCTTGGGCACGCCGATAACGCGCATCTCATAACCGCGTTTGATAGCTTCCTCGTGGATCTTGTGCGAGGTGTCCTGCGAATCGTTGCCGCCGGCGTAAAAAAAGTAACGGATGTTGTGCGCGGCGAAGACTTCGAATAGGCGGTCCATGTCCTTGGCGGCCTTTTCGGGCTTCTTTTTGAAATCGACCTTGTAGCGGCACGTGCCAAGCGCGGCGGCGGGCGTATGCTTCAAACCTTCGATGGTGCTGCGCTTCTCATCGTTGATATCGATGAGGTCTTCATTAAGCATGCCGAGAATGCCGTTCAGGCCGCCATAAATCTCTTCGATGCATTCATGTTTACCGGCTTCCTGGATCACGCCCGCGAGGCTCGCGTTGATGACCGCGGTGGGTCCGCCTGATTGTCCAACCAATAGATTTCCAACAAGTTCTGCCATAATTGCTCCGATTTCGTTTCCAGCTGTACGGGTTGCGCCTAATTCAGATCGAAATCTGAAACTGATTTAAAATTCTGCCAGTCGCGACCAATTGTGTCAAAATCATTTGGCCCGCATTTCTTGGTGTTTTGTGATGAAAAATTGGCATCCAGGATTGAGAATTGGGCATTGGTCATAAGGTGAAAAATGTGATTTTGATTTCAGCAAAGCTGGTTTTCTGAAAGGGTATTCCCATGCGCATATTGGCTTTGGACCACGGAACGAAACGCATCGGCGTTGCGGTGAGCGATGAGTTGAAGATGATCGCCCAGCCGTTGGAATTCATTCCTGCGGAGCCGTTCACGGATTTTTTGAAACGGCTCAAGGAAATCATCAAGGAGAAGGAAGTGGATGTCATCCTCCTCGGCATGCCGCGGAACATGGATGGCAGTTTCGGCGAGGCGTCGATGAAGGTGGAAGCGTTCGTGGGCGTGTTGCGCAACGCCGTCACGGTGCCCATCCAGACCTGGGACGAGCGGTTGACCTCCGCCCAGGCGAACCGGGTGCTGTTGCTGGGTGGTGTGCGACGCGATAAGCGGAAGGAAAAGGTGGACAAAATGGCGGCGGCGATTTTGTTGCAGAGTTATCTCGATAGCCTGCCATGAAGTTCAAACTCACCATCGCCTACGACGGTTCAGGGTATGAAGGCTGGCAGACGCAGAAGACCGGGACCGGGGTTCAGCAGAAGATCGAGGAAGCGCTGGCCAAACTATTTCCCAGCACACCCGTCGTCCATAGTTCCAGTCGCACCGATACCGGTGTGCATGCGCTCGGCATGGTGGCGCATTTTGAGGTGCCAGCGGCGGAATTCAAGATGCCAGTCCGTCGGCTCGCGCTCGCCCTCAATGCATGGCTACCAGAGGACATCCGCGTCTTTTCGGCGACGCGTGTGCCGGATAAATTTCATGCGCGTTTCCATGCGAAAGGCAAACAATACCGTTACACGGTTTGGAACCATCACGCGATGAATCCATTGTTGCAGAAGACCGCGTGGCACGTTCCGCGTGCGCTGGACATCAAGGCGATGCGCACTGCGGCAAAATATTTCATCGGCAAGCACGATTTCCAATCGTTCTCGGCCAATTCGGATTACGCCAAAGATTCCACCAAGCGCACCATCACGCGTTGCGACGTCAAGAAATCCGGCAACCAGATCACCATCATCATCGAGGGCGATGGGTTCCTCTATCGCATGTGCCGGGGCATTGCGGGGACGCTGGTGCAGGTGGGCTTCGGAAGATTTCCCGCAAGCCAGGTCAAGACGATGCTCTCCAAACGGGATCGCCGGGTGGCGGGGATGACAGCACCGGCGCACGGACTGGTTTTGTGGAAAGTGTTTTACAAATGAACATCGTCCTCGTCGAACCGGAGATTCCGCCGAACACCGGCAACGTAGCGCGGCTATGCGCGGCTACGCGGACAACCTTGCACCTCGTCGAACCTCTCGGGTTCAAGCTCGACGACACACAACTGAAGCGCGCGGGGATGGATTATTGGCAGCATGTGAACTGGCATCGTTGGGGGAATTGGGTCGCGTTTGAGAAAAGTTTGTCCACCGGTGCAAGGCTGTGGCTTGTCGAATCCGGTGGGCCCAAACTTTATACCGAGGCAATATTTTCGGCGGATGATTATCTCGTATTTGGCCGCGAAACGGCAGGCTTGCCTAAACAATTATTGGAGCAGCATCAGGAGCGCTGGCTGCGCATTCCGATGTTCAATCCGCAGGCGCGTTCATTGAATCTTTCGAACTGTGCGGCGCTGGTCTTGTTCGAGGCCTTGCGGCAGCAGGGATTTGCCGGTGAGATTTGAAGTTTGTCAAAGCACCTGCGGGTGGCTAACTTGCGCGCTGGTGGGGCGCTTGGCGCAGTGGTAGCGCAGCAGCTTTACACGCTGTGGGTCGGGGGTTCGAATCCCTCAGCGCCCACCATTTTTCCATGCGCCGCCGGAAAGAACAGTGAACATGTTGACCGACGACGCCATTGTATTCTCAAACAAACACGCCACCCCTGAAAGAGCCATTATGCCTGGCTCTAGCTATTTTCATCGTCGCTGAAATCATCTGGGTGGCTTGAGAATTGGTAAGTAGCTGGTTTTCTAAGTGATTCGTGCGAAATGCCTGCTTGAATTCCCCGGCTTTACCTTTATTCTTCGTTTAACAGGATGGATTGATAAGGCGTGGACAAACTATTCATTCATCCGGTCGTTTATCATGCGTAGTAATCGTCGCACATGGCAGTCGTTCGAAGAAATGCGCAAGGCCGCAGAAGATGGTGACGCGCAGGCGCAATGCTACCTCGGCATCTGCTACCAGACTGGCCAGGGCCTTCCCCAGGACCAGGAAGAAGCGGTGAAATGGATCCGGCGTGGGGCCGAAGGCGGCGATTCCGTGGCGCAATGTTATCTTGGCGTGTGTTATCAGACCGGCACCGGTGTTCCCCAGGAATATGGCGAGGCGGCCAAATGGTTCCGCGAAGCGGCGGAGCAGGGCGACCCGGCGGCGCAATTCAATCTCGGCGTGCTTTACGAGACCGGCCAGGGCGTCACGCAAAATTACGCGGAAGCTTTCAAGTGGTACCAAGAGGCGGCGGAGCAGGGCTATCCTGCGGCGCAATTCAACCTGGGAGTATTTTTTGAGACCGGGCAGGTCGTTCCGCAGAATTACGAACGCGCCGCGCAATGGTATCTCCGCGCGGCTGAACAGGAGTGCGCGCCTGCCCAATGCAATCTCGGCCTCTGTTATGAGACCGGACGCGGTGTGCCGCTGGATATGCACGAGGCGGTGAAATGGTTCATCCGCGCCGCGCGCCAGGGAGACAAGACCGCGCAGCATAACCTGGGTGTGCATTACGCCGCGCTTGATGCCGTGGAACGCGCCGCCGTGGATGAAGCGGGCATCACTGAAGCTGTCGAAGATGAGGCTGCCGAAGAAGCACAATGATTCTTCGCCACCGCATCATTTTAAATTTCCAATCGTGATTGGGTTGTTTAAGGTTGTACCGGAATAAGCCACCGCTCAATGAAGACCGTTCTCATAATTGACGACGACCCGGCATTCCGGAAGTTGACTGGTGAAATCCTCAAGCACCACGGCTGGAGCGTTTCCGAAGCCGAGCAGGGCGAAGCGGGCATCGAGATGGCCCGGCAACTGCACCCCCAAGTGGTCCTCTGCGACCTGTTGATGCCCCGCAGCAATGGCTTTCAGGTTTGCCGTGCCTTGCGCGCGGACCCATCGCTTCGCGGCATCCGCATCATCATCGCCACCGGTCGCAATTTTGAAACCGACAAACGCGCCGCGTTGGAAGCCGGCGCTGATGAATACCTCCCCAAACCAATCGCCATCAATCAACTCATGGATGTTCTTGGACGCTTGATCAAAGACGGCAACGGCAACGGCAAGGACGGGTTCGCGCGGCCATCCGGCCCGGCCCAATTCAAATTTTGGGGCGTGCGCGGCTCGATCCCCACGCCCGGCCCGGGCACGGTGAAATTTGGCGGCAACACTTCCTGCATCGAGGTGCGCGTCGGTGGCGAGATCATCATTTTGGATGCCGGCACGGGACTGCGCCCGCTTGGCATCTCCTTGTTGAACGAGTTCAAGGAACAGCCGCTGAACCTCACGCTGCTGCTCACGCACACGCATTGGGACCATATTCAGGGCCTGCCGTTTTTCCCGCCGATCTACCGCCCGCAAAACCGCCTGCGCATCCTCGGCTATGAGGGTGCGCGCACCAGCCTGCACACGGTGCTCTCGGGCCAGATGGAGAGTCCTTATTTCCCGGTGACCTTTGGCGAGCTGCCGGGCAATGTCGAGATCGAGGAATTGCGGGACATGAAATTCAACGTCGGCAATGTGCGCGTGGAGGCGTTCTTTGCGAACCATCCGGGCATCTGCGTGGGTTACCGTATTTTTTCCGAGGAAGGCTCGCTCGCGTTTTTTCCGGATAACGAATTGCATTATCCGCACCGGCATTCCACCGGCCACGCGGACAAGCCACAATCACTGGATTTTGCGCGCGCGGAGGACACCAAGATGGTGGAATTCCTGCACGGCGTGGACGCGCTCATCATGGATTCGCAATACGATTCGCACGAATACAAGGACCACGTAGGTTGGGGACACGGGTGCGTGGATGACGTGGTCGAGCTAGCGATGCGCGCGGAAGCCAAAAAACTTTTTCTATTTCACCATGATCCCGACCACGACGATGCGCGCGTTGAGGCGATCATACACTCTGCCAAGCAGATCGTAGCCCGCGCGAAAAGCCCGATGCAGGTGGACGGTGCACGAGAGCGCGAGGTGGTGCAACTCGCCTCACTGAAGCGCGCAAAATAAGAGCAGCCTGCTTACCGCTGGAAGAACCGCCGGTTCTCTTCCTGGAATGCTTCGAATTGCTTCTGCTGTTCCGGATTCAGCACCGCGCTGATCTGGGTGCGGGCGTCCTGGATGATGTTCGTGAATTGTGGCTGGAACTGTTCGCGCAAAGCCTTCAATTTTTCGTGGGCCTGCTTGAGTGCGGCGGCGGTCGCGATGCGCTGTTCGCGGTCGAGGTTCAATTTGCGCGCCAACTGGCGCTCGATGCGTTCACGGACGGTGTCAGGATTAGCGATGGCGCGGGCGACAAAATGCCGCACGGCCACGCGCGTGGCGACGACACCGCCGGCGGCTCCCGCCAGGAAGACCAGCGCCAACACCAGCACAACTTTAAACGTTTTCATTTTAGAATCCTTTCCCGGTGAACATCCACTGGTCGGAGAGTTCCGCGACGCCATCGCCGAGGCTCGGCGAATTCAGCGAGGACACGATCTCGCTGGCGACACAAAAGCAGATGACGAAGATGGCAGCCCAGGCGATCTTGGGGAACCACATGCTCAACTGATCGGAGATGGAAATGTCTCTGCGCGCCCCGGGCGCTTCCTGGCGGACCGCGCGCATGACGTCGGCGTCAAAGCCGGCCGGCGGCGCGGGCGGGGTCTCTTTGCGCGCCGCGTTAAACAGTTGGTTGAGTTTTTCGTTGTTCATCTTTTTGCTCCAGTTCTTCCAAAGCTTTTTTCAATTTGGCCCGCGCCCGCATGGCCCGCACGCGCACGGCCACGCTGGAGGAGCCGGTGAGCGCGGATATCTCTTTCACGCTCCGGCCCTCGATCTCCTGCAAGGTGATGACGACGCGCTCGGCGGGCGAGAGTTCGCGCATGGCGACCTCCAAAATCTCTCGCGCCTGGTTCGTTTGCAGTTCATTTTTGTCATCGTCCATGTGCAGCCATTCGAGCGCGTCATCGCCGAGTTCAGGCAGGGCGATCTCGTTCCGGTGGCGTTGCTGCCGCCGCACATGGTCCAGCGCGGCGCGCACCGCGATCTTGCTGAGCCAATGCTGGAACGGCGCCCGTCCGTCGAATTGCCCGAGGCCGCGCCAGGCCTTAAGGAAGGTTTCCTGCGCGAGATCCTCAAGCCGCTGGTGGTCGCGCTCATAGCGATACAGGATGGCAAAAACATGCGACTGGTGGCGCCAGACGAGTTCAGCGAAGTCGTCCGACGCGCCGCCGCGAATGCGTTCCACCAATTCGGCATCGTCATTCACCATTCGTCAAATACCAATCGCGCACCGCCGTGTCCATCGCGTTGATCATTGCGCGAGCCGGTTGCCGATGCGGTTGATGACCGCGTCCACGAATTGGTCGGCATTCGCTTCCATATCCTGCAGTTTCTTTTGCTGGTCGTTGGTGAGCAGCGGGGCGATCTTGTTATGCAGTTTCAGGCGTTCCACAGCCATATCCGCTTCCACGGCGGCGACCTTGGCGGACGCGGCGCGCACAGTTGATTCGTTGGCATCGGCCGTTTGGATAGCGTGGCGCAGATCGATGCGCGAATCATGCATGCGTGTGAGGATCGAAGTGATGTTTTCCTTCTCAGATTTGAACTGCGCCTTGATCTGCGCGGCCTGTTCGTCCGTGACGCCGAGCTTTGCTTTGGCGCGTTCGAGCAGTTTTCCGCCGCGCATCATCGGGCGTTGGGAGTCCGTGCTGGTGCTGCTGTTGTCAGCGGCATGGGAGTAAAAGACTGTTAACCCGCCGGCAAGGAGCGCGACGGCCAGTGAACCGACCAGAAAAGTTGTTTTCATATTGAATTCCTATACGCACGCGGGGGTGGGAATGTTACTGGAAAACAAAAAGGGACGGCCTTTCAGCCGTCCCTGTGGGGTCAAAATGTGCTGCGGATTATTGCTTGGCCGGGGCATTGGTACCGGCACCGCCCATCCCAAGAGCGCCAGGAGCACCAGGTCCGCCGGGGCCGCGGCGTCCACCGGGAGCAGGTAATTTGGTGAATTTGTCGTACTGGTCTGGCGTGAGGATGTCTTTCATCTTCGTGTTCATGTCGTCACGAATGGCCAGCATCTTGGCGCGACGGTCTTCCGGGGACAGGCTCGTGTCTGACCTCAGATCCTGGCCCTTCTTAAATTGATCTTCCAAAAGGGCTTTCACTTTGGGCTTTTGGTCATCGGTCAAGGTGAGCTGTTCGGAGAGTTGGGCCAAGCGGTTATCCACGCTCATGCGGGGTGCGCGCATCCCGGGAGGTGCACCGGCGGGCGGAGCTTTAGGAGCGGTGGGAGCATTGGTGTCAGCTGCCTGCGCGGGGATGCTAAGCGCCAGCAATCCAGCGGCAGCCAAAACAGCGAAACTGAGCTTGTTGATTTTCATATCTTCTACGGTCTTTTTTGTTTTTGAACGGTTTTGCCGCGCGGACTTTAAATGGCGGGGCAATCAGATAATGAGACGTTCCGGAAATGGAATGGTTACACCGTCCGGCTGAAATTCTGCGCGTGACTTCGCGGCTGGCCCGTGGAACATTGGCGCGCCTATGAAATCGCTGAAATTACTTTTTGGCCTCGCCGCTGTGTGTTCCCTGGCGATGGTTTCCTGTGTTAATGCTGCCGGCACCAACGCTCCCGGCATGACCAATGCGTTGGATAAAATGGTCCTGCCACCTCCGACGCCGCCCCAGCCAGCGGCCACGAATGAGGTCGCGGTCATCAAGACTTCCGAGGGCGATATGGTCCTGGAATTTTATCCGGATGTGGCGCCCAACCACGTCGCGAATTTCAAGAAACTGGCCCGCAGCGGTTTTTATGACGGCCAATGTTTTCATCGGGTCATCGCTGGTTTCATGATCCAGGGCGGCGACCCGAATACGAAGGATGATAACAAGAAGGACCAATGGGGCGTGGGCGGCCCGGGCTATTCCATCAATGCGGAATTCAATTCCAAGCACCATGCGCGCGGCGTGCTTTCCATGGCGCGCACCGCGGACCCGAATTCCGCCGGTAGTCAGTTCTTCATCTGCCACGGCGATTGTGGCCAGCTTGACGGGCAGTACACCGTCTTTGGCAAACTCATCAAGGGTTACGATGTGCTGGACAAGATTGCCACGACACCGACCGAGGGGCCGAACCGTCCCATCAAGCGGATGGATATCGTAAGCGTCAAAATCGTTCCTGCTGATTCCGTCAAATAAACCTCTAACGTATAATCATATGAGCGAAGTTGCTGTGCTTAAAACCAGTGAAGGCGAAATGGTCCTCGAATTCTGGCCAGACGTCGCGCCGTTGCATGTCGAAAATTTCAAGAAGCTCGCGAAGGCGGGATTCTATGACGGCACATGCTTCCACCGCGTCATCCGCGATTTCATGATCCAGGGCGGCGACCCGTTGACGAAGGACGCCACGAAGGAACGCATGTGGGGCACCGGCGGCCCGGGCCACACGGTAAAGGCGGAGTTCAACACCAAGCCGCACACGCGCGGCGTGCTTTCTATGGCGCGCTCGAACGATCCCAATTCCGCCGGCAGCCAGTTCTTCATCTGCCACGGCGACCCGCGTTTCCTTGACCGCCAGTACACGGCCTTCGGCAAATTGATCAAGGGCGATGACGTCCTTGAAAAGATCGCCACCACGGCGACGCATCCCGGCGACCGCCCGGTGAAGCGCATGAACGTGGAGAGCGTGAAAATCGTCCCGGCTGATTCGGTGAAATGAACCAGGCCGAACTCGCGTCGTTCCTCGTCACGCTGGGTTGTCCGCCGGAGAAATCCGGTGAAATGGCGGCGCAACTGGACAAGCGCGCGAAGCAATTGGCCGGACAGAAAGGCCGCAGTTATGAAGAGGCATTGGCTCATCTGTTGAGCCTGATGAAGCAGGGCTGGGCCGCGCCGAAAGTGTGACCATGATCAAACCATGGAAAATCATCGGTTCAAAAGCGCGCGGCAACTTCCGCATCTTCAGCATCCGTGAAGACAAAAAGATTTCGCCGCTCACCGGCAAAGAACTGGATTTTGTGGTCATCGACAGTGTCGGCTGGGTCAATGTCATCGCGGTGACGCCGGACGACCAGTTGGTGATGGTGGAACAATTCCGCCACGGCTCGAACACGGTGGAATTGGAGATTCCCGGCGGCATGATGGACACGGGTGAAAAGGATCCCGTCGTAACCGGCGTGCGCGAATTGAGCGAGGAAACGGGTTACGCGGGCGAGAATCCGCGCCTGCTCAGCAAGGTGTGGGCTAATCCCGCGATCTTCAGCAACATCTGCTACACCGTCATCGTGGAGAACTGCAAGTTGCAGCACGCGCTGAAATTTGACCCCGGTGAAGACCTCGTCACGCGGCTGATTCCCGCGGCGGAAATCCCCAAGCTCGTCGCGGAAGAAAAGATTTTACACCCGCTCGTGGTGGCGGCGTTGTACCGGTATGAGCTGTATCGGCGGGGGAAGGTGTAGCGCGCTCGTGATTTGCCGCGAAGCGTCCTGGAGTGCGGTAGTCCTCTACCGCTTTTCCTAGGCATGCATTTTGACTTCGATGCTGTCCTCCTCTTACCATGCCATACATGCTCGAACGTAAGATGCCATGGCCACACGCGCCCACGCATCTTCTTTCCAGCCGCAGCACCTATTTTGTCACGTCAGCCACGTATCACCACGCCCGCCACTTCGCCGGCGCAGCGCGTTTAAAAGTCCTGCAGCGAGGCTTGCTCACTGTTGCGGAAGAATTTAACTGGCAAATTGAAGCGTGGGCCATTTTCTCCAACCACTATCACTTCGTCGCCAAGTCGCCTCGCGATCAGGACGATGCTTCAACATTGAGCGGCATGTTAAGCACACTGCATGTCAAAACCGCCGGATGGGTCAATAAGCTGGATAAAACTCCTGCGCGACAAGTCTGGCATAATTTTCGGGACACAAAACTGACCCACCAGCGCTCCTATCTCGCAAGGTTAAATTACGTCCACCAAAACGCGGTGAAGCGTAAATTAGTGCCTGTTGCATCCCAATATCCATGGTGTTCCGCTGCATGGTTTGAACGAGTCGCCTCCACTGCAAAAGTAAAATCTATTTATCGGTTTAAGACGGATGTGATTTCCATTGCTGATGATTTTGAGGTCAGCGGGGATTGGTGATCCAAAGCGGTAGAGGACTACCGCATTCCAGGACGCGTGGCGAGATACGGTGAGACTTGTTGAGTCGTCGCTTGGGGTGTTCCCGAGTTTCCAGTGCTCACTTAGAAAAGCTCCAGAGGACTGGAGCACTCCAGGACGCTTCGCGATTTACTTGGAGGAGTGACGCACGGCTTCTTTTTTGTCTTCCAGCTCCGCCTGTAGTTTTTTTCGGTCGAGGATGAGTTGCTGTTGCAACTGCTCAACCTTTTCCCGTTCGCCGGCCAGGCGCGCACTGGTGATCTCATCTTTCGCGGCGATTTCGCGCTCGGCGATCTTGGCTTTGTAACGTGAATCGAGGTCGGCCAGAGCTGCTTTTTGTTTGGTGGAAAGTTTGGCGGACGGCGCGGATTTGTTGAGCCGTTCCATCGCGAGTTCATAGGAGGATTTCATTTTTATTAAATTATTCGTTTCTAAACTGTTTTACAATTTCGACATCCTGTTCCCCCTCACCCTGACCCTCTCCCCTGGGGAGAGGGAACAGCGGTGGTTTGTTGTGCCTAATTCTACATCAATTTGCGGTCGCCGACATATGACATCGGGTGTTCCTAATTCTAATGATTCGGATGTTCAGGTTTCTTCTTCCACGGCATGTCAGGGAATTTATCCGGGACTTTTTTGGCACTGATGACGCTGGCTTGTGGCGTAGGCTTGGCCATCTCCAGCTCCGAATCGCTTGCGGGCTTCGCATCCGGATTAGGTTTGCCTTCCTCACGCCATCCGGCGATGCGGGCCTGCAGGCCGTGATGCTCGGCGGTCTGTTTATCGCCGGCCTTCATGTAGAAAAGCGAGAGATTGGTGTGGACGAGTTGTTCCTTCGGACGCAGGGCTTCGGCCTTTTTGCCTTCGGCGATGGCGGTGGCGTAGTCGCCCTTGCGATAATACGCCATGCCGAGCGCGAGTTGGGCATCGAAGTGCACGGGTTCCTGCGCGAGGATGGCTTTCAATTTCGTCACAGCGCTATCGTAGTCGCCGGTGCTGAAATCGAACATCGCGTCGTCGTATTGTTCCTGGAGCGTCATTTGTTGCGTGCGCTGCGTCGCGTCAGGTATGCTGTGCGCGGTCCCTGCTGGACGCAACACACAAAAGTAACACAACTGAATGTCTCTCCCCATCAAATTGATTTCCACGGATTTCGACGGCACGCTGTTCGCGGAATTTGACACGCCGCCCATCCCGCTGGAATTGCAGGAACTTATCGGTGACTTGCAAGCGAAGGGCGCCAAGTGGGTCATCAACACCGGCCGGGAGATGACGAGCCTTATCCTCGCCTTGAACGCGGCGAAATTGAGCGTGCAGCCGGATTATCTGGTGCTGGTGGAGCGGGAGATCCATGTGCGCACCGGGACGCATTACACGGGCCTGGAGGATTGGAACGCCAACTGCCTGAAGTCGCACGCGGAACTGTTCGAGCGGGTACAGGAAGACGTGCCAAGGCTGGCGGAGTGGGTGAGGGCGCGGTTCTCGGCCACGGTCTATTCGGATGTCTATTCGCCGTTCTGCTTTATCGCGGGCGATAACAAAGAGGCGGATATTATCCATAATTTCCTGAACGAATATTGCGTGAGCATCCCGAACCTGGTCGTGGTGCGGAACGATATCTATGCGCGGTTCAGCCATGCGGACTACAACAAAGGGACCGCGTTGATGGAGCTGGCGCGGCGGTTGAAGATCAGTCCGGATGAGATTTTCGCGGCGGGCGACCATTTGAACGACCTGCCGATGCTCTCCCGGAAATGTGCCCGCTGGGTGGCGGCGCCGTCCAACGCGGTAGAGGAAGTGAAGAAGGCGGTGCGCCGGGAAAATGGCTTCGTGAGCGAACTATCGCATGGTCGCGGGGTGGCGGATGCCCTCCGCTTTTCGCTGGCCAACGGCAAATAATAAGAGGGGGGACGAACATCTTGAACCCCTCACCCTTTCCCCCGCTTGGGCGAGGCGAGGGGACGGCAAGGAATATCATGCGACTTCCCCTGAGGCTTGGAGCGTCAGTTCAATAAAGTTCGTCAAAAGCTGAATACCTGCGGTTATCCGGGGGAGGCACTGGATTAACACAACTAATAAACATCTTTTGCCCCCTCCGCAGCAATCTTGAAAATTGACGTAATATGCTGTAATTCAGCAATATACAATTTACATTAGGTAATTGACACAACAGGCCAGCGTGTTAGGTTTATCGGGCCGTCGTTTTCTGTCGATACGACGGCGGTGTCGTCACGACAGGCGATATTAAAAATAGATAAATTTCATGAGTGATACAATTACAGCGCCCCAAACTTCGGGCGGTTCGCCGAAGGTTTTAAAGATTTCGGAAGCGGTCATCCGCATTGCGGGCAATTCGCAGGACGGTATTCAGGCCATCGGCGGGTTTCTAGCCCGTCTGGCTGGCCGCAGCGAGCAGGAAGTCATGACTTTCATGACGATTCCGGCCACAATTTCCGGAGGCCCCTCCATCTTTCAAGTGCGTATCGGGTCGGGCGAAGTGTTGAGTTCCGGCGACGACGCGGACGTGTTACTGGCGTTCTACCAGCATTCCTACGAAGGCCATATCAATTCCCTAAAAAAGGGCGGCATCGTGCTTTATGATTCCGACCACGTGGAGCCGAAGGAAGAGTGGAAGAAGGATTATCACCATGTCGGCATCCCGATCTCCAGCCTGACGGTGGAAGCCATCGGCGGTACGGCCAAGGACAAGGGCAAAAACATTTATTCGCTGGGTTTGATCGCGAAGATGTTCGACCTGAATGTGACGAAGCTGGAAAAACTCATCGGCGAGCGTTTTACCGGCAAGGACACGAGCATTTTGAACAACGCGCTGGCGGCGTTCCATTCGGGCTACAAACATCCATTGGAGAATCTTTTCGAAACGTTCAAGTTCGTGGACAGCCAGAAGAAAGACGGCCAGCAGGTCGTCATGAACGGCAACGAAGCGCTGGGCTACGGGCTGATCGCGGCGGGTGTGCGTTTCGGCGCGGGTTATCCCATCACCCCCTGGTCGGACATCATGGAATTGCTGCGGCGCGAACTGCCGAAATACGGCGGCTCGTTCATCCAATGCGAAGACGAAATCGCCTCCATCTCGATGGCCATCGGCGGCAGTTATGCCGGGCGCGTCTCGGTGACGGGTTCGAGCGGCCCGGGAATCTCTTTGAAGACGGAAGCGCTGGGCTGGGCGGTGATGGCGGAAATGCCATTGATCGTCGTGGACGTGCAACGCGGCGGTCCCTCGACGGGCATGCCGACGAACGTGGAGCAGTCCGACCTGAACATCGCGTGTTTCGGTGGTCATGGTGATTCTCCGCGCGTCGTCATTGCGCCGGCGAACGTGGAAGATTGTTTTTACATGGCCATCGAAGCCGTGAACATCGCGCGCAAATACAGCGTGCCGGTCATCATCGTGACCGACCAGGCCATCGCGACGCGCATCGAGGCGTTCACGGAACCGAACCTGGAAAAAGTTTGCCAGGATATTTCTCCCGACCTCACGCCGGTGGCAGACCATGTGCCGTATGCGCTGAACACGCCGGATGGCCTCACGCACCACATCGCACCGGGCACGAAGGTGTTGAGCGGAAAATATCCCATTGCGACCGGCCTGGAGCACGATGAACTGGGTCATCCGAGCGGCTCCCCGAAATTGCACCTGCAGATGACGGCCAAACGCCGCAACAAACTGCGCAAGCTGGCGAAGGAATTGCCGGTGCCGAAAGTTTTTGGCGCGGTGGAGGGCAATGTTTTGCTGGTGGGCTGGGGTTCAACCGAAGGTCCCATCCGTGAAGCGGTGGAAAAATCGCGCGCGGCGGGCGACAGCGTTTCCTCAATCCATATCCGCTGCCTGAATCCGCTGCCGGAAGGCCTGGAAAACATTTTCTCCGGGTTCAACCATGTCATCGTTGTGGAGATGAACGACGAAGGAATCTACGGCTACGGCCAGCTGGCGACCATCCTGCGTGGAAAATATTGCGACCCGAAGATTCGTGGCGTCAACAAGGGGGACGGGCTCACGTGGAAGGTGAAAGAAATCCTGGCGGCCGTGAAGGCGAAATTGTCTTCGAACGGTGTGGCTGCGAAACCCGTCTAATCTTACACATTTATGAGTGAAGCTATTGCTGAAGTGCCCGCTCGCGGGGGAAATATCGCGGTGGTTCCGTCATCCGTTACGCCCACTAGTGAAGAGCGCAAGGGGCTGACGAAAAAAGAGATCGCGGCCGACCATCCGACGTGGTGCCCGGGTTGCGGAGATTTCTCCGTACTCGCGCTGTATTTCAAACTGATCGAGAAGCGCAAGATGTGGCATGAGAAGATCACGACAGTGGCAGGCATCGGTTGCTCCAGCCGCTTTCCGTATTTCGTGCAGGCGCACGGCGTGCATTACATCCACGGTCGCGCATTGCCGTTCGCGAGCGGTATTTCGCTTTCGCGTCCGGACCTGCATGTGTTCGTCTTCGGCGGAGACGGCGACGCCTTCTCCATCGGCGGCAACCATTTCAATCATACAGCGCGCAAGAACGTCAAGATGACCTATTGCGTGATGGACAATTGGGTGTACGGCCTGACGAAGAAGCAGACCTCGCCCACTTCGCCGCTCGGGTTCAAGAGCAAGACGGACCAATGGGGCGCGGTGGATTATCCCATCAATCCCATGAAGCAGGCGATCGCCGCCGGGGCGACATTTGTGGCGCGCACGACGCACACGAATCCCAACCATGTTTTGCAGATGATGGAAGCTGCCATGGACCATGATGGTTTCAGCTTCATCGAATGTTTAAGCGAATGCGTGGAATTTTACGAAGGCGCATTCGATGCGAGCAACCCGCGCAAAGGCGGCGTGTTCAACGAAGTGCCCAAGAGCCATGACGTGACCGATGAGATGGCCGCTTACAAGCTGGCCGGTGAATCGTTCCCCGGCTCGTTCGGGATCTTCTACAAGGTGACCAAGCCGACGAAGAACGCCAAGGAAGCGGAGATCAGCCAGAACATGAAGTCCAAGCTGACCGGCTTGAAAGACTGGCAGATTTTAGCGAAGAATTTCGAGAAGATGAAATAAGCCCCGGATTTACGATAATCAAAGCCCCGGTGAACAGCCGGGTTTTTTTTGTTTTTCGTATTGCGTGGTCCGTGTTGCGTCAAGCATATGGCTGCGACGCAAAACTTGACGCAACACGCAACACGTAACAGGCTTCCGGGCGTGCCTATCTACGAATTTGCCTGCCCGAAGTGCCGGAGGATCTACAGCTTCCTATCGAAGCGGGTGAATCCGGACCGGCTGCCGGTGTGCCCGAAGTGCGGCAATAAGAAGTTGTCCAAGCAGGTGAGCCGATTTGCGATGTCGCGCAAGGTGGCTGAACCGTCGGCGAATCCCATGGACGATGACGCGGCAATGCCGGATATGGACGACCCGCGCGTGGAGCGGGCGATGATGGAAATGGAGCGCGACCTGGAACATATGGATGACAACAACCCGCGTCACATGGCGCACATGATGCGCAAGATGAAGGAGTTGATGCCGGCTGGTTCCACGCCGAAGGAATTGGATATCGCCATCAAACGGCTGGAAGCGGGTGAAGACCCGGAGAAGATCGAGGCGGACATGGGCGATGTGCTGGGCGAGATGATGGGTGGGCCGAAGGATGGCAGCGGGGGAGGCGGTTATACGAAGGACAGCGGATTGTATGATTATTAAAATCCAAATCCCAAGCACCAAACTCCAAAGAAGCATCAATCCCACAGGGAGGGGACTCAGAAGCAGGCTCCAAGCTCCAATGAAATTGCTGCGTTGGAACATCGCCGGTGCGCTCCTGTTTTTGGTGGTGATTTTGACGAGATTTGTCCAAGGCGCGCAGATAAACCGGGCGGGCACCGCGGGGACAAATTCCATGGACGCCGCTTACCAGTGGACGGGAAAAGAATGGCCCAATGGTGACGGTTCCACGCTGACGAATGTTCCCATCTACACATACAACGTCGTCAATGCGTGGCCGCACGATTACACGGCGTTCACGGAGGGATTGACGTTCTGCAACGGAATCCTGCTGGAAGGTACGGGACTGGTCGGGCAGTCCAGCCTGCGCAAAGTGGACCTGCAGACCGGGCAGGTCATCAAGCAGGTGAATCTTTCGCCGCAAATTTTTGGCGAGGGCGTGACTGTGCTGGACAACAAAATTTATGAGCTGACCTGGCAACAGCACGTGGGATTCGTGTATGACTACGACCGGCTCAGCAAGGAAACGAATTTTTTCTATGCTAACGAAGGGTGGGGGCTGACGACGGATGGCCAATCGCTCGTCATGAGTGATGGGACGTCCCTGATACGCTTCCTCGATCCCAAAACTTTTGCGGTGACCAGGACGATAACGGTCTCGAGCCATGGCCGCGCGGTCAAGTGCTTGAACGAATTGGAATATGTGGATGGAAAAATCTTTGCGAATATCTGGCCGACGGATTACATCGCGCGCATCGATCCGGCGACGGGAGAAGTGCTGGGGCTCATCGACCTCAGCGGATTGTTATCGGCGCAGGACCGTACGGTGAACACAGATGTGCTCAACGGCATCGCCTACGATCCGGCGGGGCAACGGTTGTTCGTGACGGGCAAACGCTGGCCGAAAATCTTCGAAGTGCAGCTGCAGTTGAAGCTTCCTCAGTAGAAAAATCAAGTCAACGTGAATCAAACCAGAAAAGACGAACGGTTGAACCCCTCACCCTTTCCCTCCCCGTTTGGGCGGGGCGAGGGGACGGCAAGGTGTCTCGAACGACGCTCCTATGAATTCTGCTGATGAAATACTAGTTGAGTTTCGGCTCGGAGCATTGAGAAATGCGCCGACATCCGCTGTTTCGATTGACGAGATGAAGATCCGTCTTCGAAGGCGCTACGGCAAATGAACTTGTGTTTCGTATTGCTACTGTGAAACCACGCGATAGAAGCGCGTGCTGTATTTATTCGCGTTCAGGTCCTTGAACAGATATTCGCCGGGGTCTCCGGAGCCCAGGGGTGTCCCGATGGTCGTCCAGTTGATGAGGTTGGTGGAGGCCTGGACGACGTAGCTGTTCACCGGGTCGGCGGAAAATTGCAGTTGCGGGATATGGTTCGCTTCACTCATGGACAGGCAGGCGACCGGTGCGACCGGATGAGGGTAGAGGTCGGGGATGCGAATGGCGCGATAACAGAAATATCCGAGATTGGCCGGGCTGTTGTTCCCATAATTCCAGAACGAAAGGTCAAAAACCACCTGTGGAATAGGGTCGTGCGTGTATTCTTCGATCCGGACCATGGTGGCATCGGCGTTGTTCGTGTTTGGGGGGATATAGTTGACGTTGTGGATGTAGCCGTAGGTGACGAGGATGTCCCTGGCCTGCGGAAGCCACTGGGCTTTGCCGACGATGGGGGTCATGAGCCGGTCCTGGTTCGTCTGCCAGGCGGAATTCCAGACTTCAGAGACCAGCTTGTTGGTTTCATCGATCTTGTATTCCACGGCGCTGCTGTAATTGGTCGGGTCAGGAGTTATCGGGGCCCAGGGCATGGCTCTATCGGCGCCGTTATTGTAGAGCACGATGGTGCCCTCGGTGGTGAGCGAGGGCCCGTGCTGGCCATAATTCCAATCGAACAAATTCGTATCGCCCACGGGCGTCAGTAGATATTGCTGCCAGGCGTCGCCCCAGCCTTCGTGCGGCCCCAAGATCCATTTCAATTGTCCGGACCGGTCGAATTTGTAGATCGCATTCTGGTCCCGCGAGGAAGCGATGACGCAATCGTCATTGGTATCTTCAATGACAGCATTGCCGTGGATGTTATCTACGCCGAACGAAGTGGGGAAATCGCCGGACAAATAGGAAACGCGCGTGGGGTCCAATAATTGCACCACCGGCGACCAGGTTCCAAGCAAAGCACCGTTGGTCGCTGAAATCTCCACGATCGGGTTGTCGTCGATTTTCTGCGTGATCAAGGTCGGGTTTTGATTGGTGTTGTTCACGGGAAGGGTGCTGGGGAAGTTCGGGACAAACTCGCTGACGTCACTGATATACAAAATGGTGCCATGACTGGTGGGATATCCTTCGTGTGAGTTGACCGGGAAGCCGGGGGCTGCCGGCACGGTGTTCACTATTTGTCCCAGTAGGTTCATCTCGACGAAGCGATTGCCCGTGGTGTCTTCTTCGATCAAAAAGTTGCCGTTATCGAGCTGGTGGACATCGGTGGCGCTGAACTGCGGGGAGTTCGCATACCAGACCACGTTCGCATCATTATCCATGACGATGACATACTCCGCGTTATTGGAGCGATTGCGGATAATGGTCAATGTATAGCCAGGCTCCATCTTGTCGGGCTGATTGGTCAATAGGACGCTCGTCGGAAAATTCCCCGGCAGGTGAGGCGTGATGAAGGTCAGCAATTGCGGGGCGTCGTATTCGTTTTGGTCCTCGTCGTAAACACTGACGAGCATCAGGTTGGTCTCGCCGGGTTTGAAGCCGGCCAGCGGGATGGAATGGTTGTTGGTGAAATCGTAGAAATCTCTTTCCCAGAAATCGTTCCCGTCACTGACAAAAATTCCGACCCTGGAATTGGAGTCTGTGGTCAGCTGGAGTGTGCCGGCGAGCGGGGCGTTGGTGGCGGGGGTGAAAGTGGGCCCGGAGAGGATGGTAAGAGCGCGCGAGCTGAAACAAAACATCAGCATGGCGGCGGACAGCGCGGCCAAAAAAACTCCGTGGCGGAGTGACTTGAGAAACATAAATAAATGGCAACCTTTAGAAACGACGACGTAAGTAACTGAATTGTTACAAATTGTTGCGAGACAAATGTTTGGTTGTTTTTAGATAACATTTTTGAAGGTTCAAAGTGGTGCGTATGGATGAACGCCGCGATAAGGCCGGAATGCAGGTCGTTGCAATTCTCCGGTTCTTCAGGCAGATTGGCAACATGAGCGATAAACAACTGGCCTTGGAATCCATCCAGCGGTTGCCCGCTGATGCGACCCTTGAAGCTATCGCAGAGCGGCTGGAATTTCTTGCCGGCATCCGCAAGGGGCTTGACCAGATTGAGCGTGGCGAAACTGTGCCCCACGACGAAGTCAAACGGCAACTCGCGACATGGCTGGCAAAATAATCTGGTCGTTGCAGGCGCGTGACGACCTGCGCGATATCGTGTCTTTCATCGCTGCTGATAATCCTGTCGCCGCCCAGTCCTTTGGTTTCCGGCTTATGTCCAAAGTGGATGTGCTAGCACAGTTCCCAGAACCAGGGCGGGTGGTGTCTGAGGAAAATGACGAGGCTATCCGCGAAATTATTCTCCGTCCCTATCGCATCATTTATCAAGTGCTGGCTGACAAGCAAACAGTCGCAATCGTGCGGATCTGGCATGGTGCGCGGGGTGAGCCCGAAATTCCACAAAGCCTTAAATTCTAATTCACATGCCGCAAGTGCTCGATATAGACGGCAAGAAATTTGAACAGCCTGATGGCGAGACAATCGTCCGGGAACTTAATTCCATCGGGGGTGGGGGGATATCATTGGTGATCCTTGAACGCGATCAAAACAGTTCGATATATACGAGTGGACTCCCGTCGGAAGGCTGGATGTCGTTATTTAATGTGATAGAGGGCAAAATATATTGTGCGGATATTTCAGCACCGCTAAGTCAGGAAAAGATAATTCAAATATTTCAGAGTTATGCGCGCGGTGAGGAGGAGTGGAAAAAGGAGTTTAAATGGGAACTCTTTGACGACGGAAAGCGGTCTATCAAATGGTTTGGGATGCTGGCTGCGGTGCTTTTGATTATTGTGTTTTTTATATGCAAGTTTTCCAAATAGGTCTGCTGGTTGATTCGAATCTTTGAAATTATGGCGCATATCCACGAAAAAATTGATTTCACGGTCGCAATCTTTGTCGTTCATGACGGGAAAATCCTGCTCATCCATCATCGCAAGCTGAATAAGTGGCTGCCGTTGGGCGGGCATATTGAGCTGGATGAAGACCCGGAGATCGCCGCGTTGCGCGAGGCGAAGGAAGAGAGCGGGCTGGAGGTGGAATTGCTCGGCGAACGGCCGCCCACGACGGAGCCCGGCACGCGCGCACTGATTGCGCCACGGTTCCTGGACATCCATCGCATCAATGCCACGCATGAGCATATCGGGATGATTTATTGGGCGCGGCCGAAGGCGGGGGCGGTGCAGTTGGCGCAGGAGGAGCATCATGACATTCGCTGGTGTTCAAGCGGCGATTTGGACACACTGCAACCTGCGATGTCTAATGCGGTCAAATGGTATTGCCGGAAGGCGCTCTTGGAAATTTCGAATGACGAATGACGAATGGCGCTTGATAAGGGGATCGCGCATGGAAGCTCATTCTGTAATCGGAAATTGGAAATTCGGATGACTCACCGACAACTCAAGGCGGGATATTTTGTCCTGGCGGGATTGAACACGATAGCGACGAGCTATTTTCTCAACTACCTGTTTTTCTTCATGCGCGATCACTTCGCGTTCGGCAATCGCGAGAACCTGCTCGTCTCGGGGTTGCACGGATTCATCTACACGTTCGCGGCGTGGCAATGCGGCAAGTTTGCGCAGCGGCGCGGTTGTCTCCTGAGTTTGAAGCTGGGTTTCCTGGGATTGACGGTGGTGATGGTCGTCGCGGCGTTCCTGAACACGTGGTATCTGATGATGGCGGGGCTGGTGTGTTACACCACAGTCTTGCTGCTCACCTGGCCGGCGCTGGAATCGCTGGTGAGCGAACGCGAGAATCAGCGGGGCGTGCAGAAGATGGTGGGCATCTACAATTGCACGTGGGCGGGCGGGGCGGCGTTCGCGTATTTCACCGGCGGAAAATTGTATGACGCGTTTGGTCGCGGCGCGGTGTTCTGGCTGCCGGCGGGGATGTTCTTCACGCAATTTCTCCTGACGCTGTGGCTGGCGCAATATCACGACGCCGTGCTGGCGCGGACTCCGGAACCGGAACGGGAACCGGTGCAGGCGCCGGACGCGGCGGCGATGAAGTCGCCGGTGAAGCCGGAGGCGTTCCTGAAAATGGCTTGGCTGGCGAGTCCGTTCGGGTACGTGGCCATCAACACGCTGCTGGCCGTGATGCCGGGCATCGCAAACAAGTTGGCGTTATCGCCGACACGTGTGGGGTTGTTCTGCTCCATCTGGCTTTTCGGACGGGTGGGCGCGTTCGCGTTGTTGTGGCAATGGAACGGGTGGCATTACAAGTTCCGTTACATGTGCGTGGCGTTCGTGATGCTCATCGGGAGTTTCACCGCCATCCTGCTGGCGCATGTGTTGTGGATCGTGGTGGCGGCGCAACTGTTCTTCGGGCTGGCGACGGGGCTGATCTATTATTCGTCGCTGTTCTATTCGATGGATGTGGGCGAGGCGAGCAGCGAGCATGGCGGCTTGCATGAAGCGTTCATCGGGATGGGAATTTGCATCGGGCCGGGACTGGGCGCGCTGGCGTTGTATCTGATGCCGACGCATCCGGATGCGGGGGCGTGGGCGGTGAGCGGGTTGTTGGTGTGTGGGTTGGCGGGGTTGATTTGGTTGAGGATGAAGGGAAGAGAAAGGGTGGGAACATCCAACAACCAACAACCAACATCGAACATCCAATGATTGGGAAAGCGGTGGAGGGCCCCGCAGTCCCCCGGCAGGTCGGGACATCTGGCGGTCCGATTCTGACGCTCCTGCCGGAGCTTGGGTTGATGGAATGACGTTTTCCCATAGCTGTCGCTATGGGCTACTACCGTGCGCTGCTCCGCAGCTGAGCTTTTGGCGGGAGAGCTGATTAAACTTTCCGGTGGCGGTTGAGCTGGCGATATGCTGCGGCTGGGGACAGCCGCGCTCCGGGGAATGGCGAGGGGCGTGCTGATCTGTTCACGCGGACATGGCTGTCCGCGCTCCGGAAAGGTCGTGGAAGTGAACTTGATATAGGGGGGGATTATCGGCATGCTTTTGGACGGATTAACGACTGTAGCGAACAACAACCCGGATTAATCATGTCTTTACTCGCAGGAAAACTCGGAATCGTCTTCGGTGTGGCCAACAAACGTTCCATCGCCTGGGCCATTGCGCAGGCGTGGCATCGCGAGGGCGCGAAGCTGGCGTTCACTTACCAGGGCGAACGGCTCAAGGAAAACGTGGAGGAACTGGCTGGCACGTTCGGCAGTGACACGCTGTTGATGCCCTGTGATGTGACGAAGGACGCGGACATCGATCATGTTTTTAAAACGGTGGGCGAAAAATTTGGGAAGCTGCATCTGTTGCTGCATTCGGTGGCGTTCGCGCCGAAGGAGGCGTTGGAAGGGGAATTTGTGAACACGACCCGTGAGGCGTATCGGATCGCGCATGATGTGAGCGCATATTCGCTGGTGGCGCTGGCGCGCGGAGCGGCGCCGTTGATGACCGAAGGCGGCAGCATTGTGGCGATGAGTTATTACGGCGCGGAGAAAGTCATTCCGCATTACAACGTGATGGGTGTGGCCAAGGCATCGCTGGAGGCGAGCGCGCGTTATCTGGCGTATGATTTGGGTCCCAAGAAGGTGCGCGTGAACTGCATCAGCGCCGGTCCGGTGAACACACTGGCCGCGCGCGGTATCGCGGGGTTCACGGAGATGTTGAAATTTTACGAAGCCCACGCGCCGCTCAAGCGCAATGTGTTGCCGGAAGAGCTGGGCAACACAGGTGTGTTCCTTGCCAGCGACGGCGGGGCGGCGATCACGGGCCAGACGATCTACGTGGATTGCGGGTATCAGATCATGGGGATGTAGGCGGAAGAAAGTTTCGGGTTTCGAGTTTTTGGTTTCGAGTTGCCCTCACCCCGTCCCTCTCCCATCGGATGGGAGAGGGAGAGCGGTTGGTTGATGATATGACTTGATTGATTCGGTGTTGTGGACGTGCATCAGAAAGCAGGGGCCGGGGAGAATCCAAAGTTCAAAATCCAATCTCACGGAGACGGGACTCAGGAGCAGATTTCAAAGAAGCGCCAAGCTCCAATCGGGGGCTGCGGATTTACAAATCAGTCCCGCTGAGGCGGGAGAGTTTTGCTCGCCCTCATCCCTGCCTTCTCCCCCTGGGAGAGGGAGAATGACAGGGCCGTGTAACAGCGAAGGGACAACTAACGTTCCCGAAAAAGCGGCAGGGGGCTGCCGCCACGTGGAACCACCGCGTGGAACGCGGTAAACGTGAGACATGGCAAGCGTGGTAAACACTCCAGGACACTTCGCTAGTTTTGGATGACAGGTTGTTTTCGTTGATTCTGCCGCCTGAAGGCGGCGTTCCTTGCGTTATTCATGGGCTTCATGAAGCGTTGATGAGCGTGGAATTTACAATATCATCCCAGTCATGAGCTTTTACGACGAGGTGGGGGTTCGTCCGTTCATCAATGCGGGCGGGTGGATGTATACGCGTTATGGCGGGACAATCATGCCGGATGCGGTGGTGGCGGCGATGGTTGAGGCTTCTAAACATTTCATCAATCTTTTCGAACTGCAGGATCAGGTTGGGCGAGCTATCGCCAAACTTACCCAGAATGAAGCGGCGTTCATTTCGTGCGGTGCGGCGTCGGGGATGTTGCTGTGCGCGGCGGCGGCCATCGCGGGGACGGATGCGGAAAAAGCCGAGCGTCTGCCGGACGCGAGCGGGTTACGCAATCAGTTCATCATGCGCTACTGTGAGCGCGGAACGGAGGTTGATTCGGTCATCCGCGCAGCGGGAGGACGCATCGTGCATGTGGGCCCGGAGGATAGGAGCGCGACGCTGGATGAGGTTTTCGCCGCGGTCAACGAACGGACGGCGGCCATTGTGCTGGTGTTGTTAGAACCGGAAGTCCAAGGCGATGCCGCAGCCATCATTGCTGGCGCGCGCGAGCGGAAAATTCCAGTCATCATCGATGGCGCGTGTGCCGTGCCGCCGAAGAAAAATCTCTGGCATTTCACGCGTGACCTGGGCGCAGATGCATTTGTGACAAGTGGCGGCAAAGCCATTCATGGGCCGCAATCCACGGGATTGGTGCTGGGCAAGTCATGGATTGTGGAAGCGTGTAAATTCCATGCGTCGCCGAACCTGCGGATCGGGCGGGGAATGAAAGTAGGCAAGGAGGAATTCGCGGGCATTTACACCGCGGTGAAGTGGTTCCTGGACCTGGATGAGGAGGCTGCGGCTTCCCGTGAACGGGATATCCTGGCCGCGATAGCAGTGCGACTCAATGGCCTGCCCGGGGTGCGTATTTCTTTGGCCCGCGGTCCCAAACTCCACCTCAAGCTGGATCCCGCCGTCTTCTCACTGACTACGGAACAGGTCGCGGCTGCACTGCTTCGCACGGATCCGGCCATCCTGTTATCCGGACGGAACGACATGATCACCATTCGCGCGAATCTGCTTCAGCATGGGGAAGGGGAGATTGTGGCAGAAAGGTTGAGCGAGGTTATCGGTGGAAGCCGGAGAGGGTGATTTTAGGGCGAAGGATTTCTCAGTTTCGAGCTGCCCTCACCCCTCGCTGCTCGACTGAGCCAAACCGCGCTACGGATTTTATCGGTGTCAATACGGCCACAAAATGGCTTTTCGCACTAAGAGCCACGGCAGCTTCCTGATCTTGTTACGCCAATCTGTACCAGCTAACACCATTGCTCCAGGACGCTTTGCTGGTGCGATGGAGGGCGCGTGTGAATGAGAAAGCCGTTGAAACGGCTGGTGTATTCTTTTCACGATCATACACCGGGCTGAAGCCACGGTGTTAATGAGACCGATGCAAAAAAGCGGCGCTAAAGCGACCGTACTCTTCCGACAAGTCGGGATTTAGCGCGGTGTTGTCGATCTAGGCGAGTTTGTTTCGCGTTCGAACGGTGTTGGTATTTAGTCGTGGCATCAGCCAGTGAAGCGCGCGGCGCGTCAGGCCGGGCACTAACACCGTAGTGATGTGGCCCTGCGGCAATCGCCAGATTTCCGGTCGTCCCCACTTTTGCCAGAGTTCCTCATTATTTTCCGGTTCCAAAAACAAATCGTAGCGTGCCTGGAGCAATAAAATATTTTCTTTGGGAATGACCGGCTGGCTCACCGTCAAATTGATCCGTGTCTGGTCCAACGCTTCGTGCGCGGTCTTTTGTCTTTCGAATGCTTTGCGCACGGGCGGCCAAAGGAATCCTTCGCCGCGGGTCGTGCGACAGTTCGTGCGGACATTCGGCACCACCATGACAACGGCATTGAATCGCGGGTCACGCGTTGCGGCCAACCCGGCGAGCCAGCCGCCGAGGGAAACGCCAAATAATGCCACGGAAGGACAACCCTGGCCGAGCAGCCAGCCGGTCAAAGCGCGGATCTCCGCGATGGCTTGCGCAAAGGCTTCGGCCAACCGCAGATGGTCAAATGATTCCATCCGACGGACGCGGCGTTGAAAGTGGTAAGGCAATTGCAGAGTCGCTACGTTGAGTCCTGCCCGGTGGCAATGGCGGGCGAGCCATTGAAATCTAAGCTGATGACCGGGAAAGTTACCGCCACCGTGCAGCAGGATGAGCCCGGGCTTTTCCTGCCAGGCATCCGCGCAACGATAGAGGCGGCCGTGGACGACATTATTTTCCGAAAATTCGCACCGTCGCGGTGACGGGAATTTGAAATTGAGGTCCGAGGTGAATTCCAACTGGGCGGGTTTGCTTTCGGCGGAAAGGAAATCCGGCCCGTTGAGAAACGCAACGGCTTCCGCGAGCCTGGAATTGCTGCGGTCACATTCACGGGCCGAGATAAGAAACACCGAGGCGGCCTGCAGGCCGCACCAGTCGATGAATTTTGCGAGGGGAGCAATCATACTGGTGTGGCTACGGCTTCATAAATTTCTCATATTTTGACAGCTGGCCGGTGACGACATCGGCTTTGCCGATGCCTGCCACCCAATCCGCCTGGTCGCGCGAGACGATAGCGATGGCTGCGCCCGGCGTCCGGGTTTCTTTTAGAACTGTTTCGATCGCTGCCTGTAATTGTGGAATGGTCTGTGGCCGGTCCTCGCTGGTCGCCGCAGCACGTGAGGAGGATGCCGTCAGCAGCAGCAGGAACCAAATGACGCGAAGAGCGACTTTTGGGATTATGTCTTTGCCAAGCAAGCGATTCATGATGTGCGGTGGGTTGTCATTGGACGCTGGCTTCCCCCTCACCCCAGCCCTCTCCCTTGGGGAGAGGGAGAACTGTTCGCCGATTCATGGAATGTTGCTGGACGGTGCCTGCCGGAAGATGCACGGCAACCACTAGTTGCCTAATCGCTTTTCCCTCTCCCCGGGGGAGTGGGTCAGGGTGAGGGGGAGCGCCTCGCTGGTTGGCGTGGATTACATGATGGTTTGTCAAAGGCATAATTCCCGCGACTTTGGGTTGATTTTTTCAATAGAACAGCGGCATGAATTGACCGATGCAATAGCCCGCAAAGATGGCCATGGCGATGTCTCCATCGCGTCTCGTGCCTCCGCGCGCGGCGATGCGGCTGACGAGCAAGCCCGGCAATAACAACAACGTGCTGATGGCTAACGTGCACATGAGTGTGGCAAAAAGCCAGATAACCACCGGGCCGGTGACTTCTAGGTGACCCGCATGAATGACGACGAGCAGCGGTTTCTCCGCATAAGCAACCTGAAGTGCCCGGCAGCCCAGCGCCAGTAGCGCGGTAATCATCGGCAGGGCCCATTTTGGCCATCGCAGTCGGCTGAGGCCAGCAAGCGCGAGCCAGATGACAACCATGAGAAACAATTGTTGCGGAATGCGGTGTAATTGTGGCGTCATGCCCTTCCACGTATCCGTCGTCAGGGCGGCCGTGATCAGCAGAAGGGCGGGAACAATAAATTTTCGATTACAGGCCAGCCGGGGATGCAGTTCCGGCAGGCGAAACATCAGGACGAGCGCGCCCGTTATTCCCAACAACAATCCGGCGAATCGCCATCGCCACGCAGTGGGAGCAGGGGGAACGGATTGGCCAACCGCAGTGCAGGCGGCTTGGACAGCGGCCCTCACGAGGACTGGATCGTAAGCTTCAAGGATGTGGTCGCACCAAGGGGAAATGACGACCTGCGCATTCGTATGTGCGTATAACTGGGCTGGTCGATGCAATTCCTCGAATAGACCTCCCAGCAAGAGCTCGGGCGGCCCTTGTGCGCCCAAATCAACAGGCGCGCCGACTCCCACAAAGAGTTTAGGGCGAAAGCCCGCTTCACGCACGCTCCAGGCGCCCACGCCACCACCCATCGAATGGCCGATGAAGACGTCCACCGCTCCGAGTGTCCGCTCAACTTCCTGAAAATTGAGCAGGATATTGGTGAGGGACCAGCGCTGTGACGATTCACCATAGCTCGCCTGGTCCACGGAATAGCAATCAAAACCGGCGGCGGCGAGCGCTTCGCCATAGCGAAAGAGCGTTTCTTTGGAGCCGCCGTTTCCATGGGCGAGGAGCGCAATAGGATGTGGCCCAGGCGAAGCGGGGAAAATCCGCAGCGCGGGTGTGTTGGCGGCCAGCATCAGTTTTTCAACGTGAACGCCCGGCTCGATCACATGGGAGAGAGCGATTCCCGCGATACAGCAGGCGGCGGCTCCAGCGATGAACCAGTTTCTTTGGGTACTCATGGAGTGTATGGGTAGACCAATTCCGACAGATTATGTCCTGCTAGAGCTATAATCCGACGACTAATTATGGGCGGGCAGTAGAAGGTCGTGCTCCGGGAAAGCGGCGTCGCGCATTGCTTGCGCCGCAGTCCAAGACGCGTAGCGAGTCGGGGTTGATGAGCGCGGTTCCGGGGATTTAGTGTCCCGCCATAGGGAAGGTTTGAGTGATTAGTAATTCTTGTGAGCCCAGACGCACTCTTCTACGGCTTTGGCCAGCTCTTCGGTCGAATTAAAGCGTCCTGGCCAAGCGGTGATCTGGACGGATTTTGGATGTTTTAATAAATCCTCTTTGTTTTGCTGCAAAGTTGGCCGCTCTTTATGGCGAATTACGGCAATTATTGTTCCTCCCTCATCGACGGCAATGGTGGACCATTGGGGGGAGAATTTCCGCAACGCTTCGCGAGTATCGAGGTTGTTCACCAAATTTAATGCCTCTTCAAGGGACATAGCTTTTTCTGAAATCAGCATACCTGGTAATTCTTACCACACCTATAGGAGAATAAATCTGAGGATAGACGATTCAAGAAATACCAAGCATACGGATGATTAATGAACAAAGATGGGTAAAATCGATTTATTTTTAATTAATAAATTAATTATTTGACAAATAAAACAAATTGGGGTATGAATGGGGTAGTTCTTTGACAATTGTAAATAGTAAGATCGGGAAACGGCTCGTCAGTAGTCACGTGGAACGTGATAAACCTCGTCCCGCCGCGAATTGTATAAAAACGGGGTTATCCGGGGTTATTTAAGATATTTTAAGGAATAAAAAATTTCTTCAGCAATGGCCATAACATTAATAACGATATTTACGATAATCACACAGAGGTTTTTCGGGCTAATTGCGATAAATTTTTTAAAATTTTTGCCGATTTTTTTCGAAGGCGGAGGGGAAAATCAGTTGTGGTTATGCGAGGGGCGAAAAAAAGGGTGTAAAGGCCCGTAAAGGAGCATGGAATCAGTGGCGGAACAAACCAGTTCGAGGGTGAATAACTTTGCGTCTGGGCGCAACTTTCTCTAGGTTTTCGTGTTTCAATAGCGAACAGTCGCAGCCCTATGGCTTTTACAACGTTAAAAAGTTTTTTTGCCGAGATCGGAGTGGCCACGCCGCAACAGTTTGATGACTGGAGCAAGGCGTGGCGCGCGGCGACAGATGCGGGCGGGCAGGAGACGTTGCTGGCGTTCATGTGCCGGGAGCGTGGCATCACGGAGGAGGCTTTCCTGCAACTGGTGAGCAAGGCGATGAACTGGCCGTACCTGGAATTGCCCAAGACAGAGATCACGACGGAGGCCCGCGGTAAAATTTCGACGAAGGTGGCTTTCCAACATTCGGTCATCCCGGTGCGCTCGGACAATGGCACGCTGGTGGTCGCGGTGAGCAATCCGTTCGATTCGGCGATGATGAACGCGGTGCGGTTCGACGCGCGCGGCCCGGTGAAGTTTTCGCTGGCGACGCGACCAGAGATCGAGAAGGCGCTGAAGAAGTATTACGGCGTCGGCGCCGAAACGCTCGAAGAGATGGGCGAGGATGAGCCGATGGAATTGGAGCTGACGAGCGACAAGGAGATCACTGAGAGCGACCAGGAGGCGAGCGTCATCAAGTTCGTGAACCAGGTCATCTGGGAAGCATACAAGGACCGCGCCACGGACATTCACCTGGAACCGCAGGAGGATGAGCTGCGCATCCGTTATCGCATCGACGGCATCCTGCACCAGACGCCGATGCCGCCGCAATTGAAGCGCTACCAGGCGGCCATCATCTCGCGTATCAAGGTGATGAGCGGGATGAACATCTCCGAAAAACGGTTGCCGCAGGACGGACGCATCAACGTGCGCATCAAGGGCGAGGAAATCGATATCCGCGTCTCGACCGTGCCGACGGTTTATGGCGAGAGCGTTTCGCTGCGGTTACTGTCGCGCGGGAAGATTTTCCTAAGCATGGACAAGCTCGGGTTTTCGCCGAAGGACGAAGTGGCGATGCGCGAACTGATCGTGAAGCCGCACGGGATTTTTCTGGTGACGGGCCCGACAGGTTCCGGCAAGTCCACGTCGCTCTACGCGATGCTTTCCACGATCAATTCGGTGCAGAAACGCATCATCACGGTCGAGGAGCCGGTGGAATATGAACTGAAGGGCATCAACCAGATCGCGGTGCGGCCCGAGATCGGGCTGACTTTCGCGATGGGATTGCGGCATATCTTGCGGCAGGACCCGAACGTCATCATGATCGGGGAAATCCGCGATCTGGAGACGGCCGAAATCGCCATTCGCGCCGCGCTTACGGGTCACTTGGTCTTCAGCACGCTGCATACGAACGATGCGCCGAGCGCGTTCACGCGATTGATCGACATGGGCATCGAGCCGTTTCTCGTGGCGTCTTCCGTGGAAGCTATCATGGCACAGCGCCTGGTGCGGACAATCTGCCCGCATTGCAAGACGGAGAAGAAAGTGGACCGGAATTACCTGAAACGCATCGGCTTCCCGGAAGAAGAGATTGATTCCACGAAATTTTACGTCGGTGCGGGTTGTGAAGAATGCCGGCAGTTGGGTTATCAAGGCCGCCTGGCCATCTACGAATTGCTGGTGTTGAACGAATCGTTGCGGCCGTTGATCCTGAGCCGCGCATCGTCCACGACGATCGCCACACAGGCGATGAGCGAAGGCATGCGCACGTTGCGGATGGACGGCTGGAACAAAGTGAAGAACGGCGTGACCACCATCGAAGAAATCCTGCGCGTCACCCAGGTGGAAGAACATCTGGATTCGCTGGTCGGTGGAGAAAAGCCGGACCTGTTGGCGAAAGGGACGGTTCCCAAATGAAGCACACGAATCAGAGCCACCGCTGCTTACCTAAAACTATTTGATATGGCCCGCTGGAATTCCTGCAACGTTCTTGATGCGAACCCCGATGCCCGCCGGGTGTGGCAGTTTGACGCCGGCAAATTTGCGCTGAAAGGCGACCAGACCAAGTATCCCGGCGAGCCGCTGCCGGCCAAGATGGTGGGCAAAGACTGGTCGTCGTTGTTCCAGCACAAGATGAACATCGCGCTGTTGCCGCCCGGCGACGTGTTCCTGCGCGTGCTCCACCTGCCCAAGGCCAGCTTCGAAGAAACGATTTCGATGGTGGAATTGCAGCTGGAAAAGATTTCCCCGGCGCCGGTGACGCAGATCGTCTGGACACTGCACGTGCTGCCCCATGCATTGGAAGGGATGCAGACAGTGCTGGTGGTCATCGCGCCGCGCAACGCGGTGGAGGCTTTTCTCGGCAAGCTTGAAGAACAGGGCTACATCGCTGACCGGCTGGAGATTTCGTTCCTGGAACAACTTCTTTCGACGAAGATCGCTGAAGACGGCGCGTGGGTCTATCCGGATGGCCGGGGAGCGAAAAACACGGCGGTGGTTGCGTGGTGGTACGGCGGCATTTTGCGCAGCGTGAATTTCATCGTGTTGCCGGTGGATGGCGTGAATGCCGAACACCTGCGGGACCAATTGCGGCAGATGACTTGGGCTGGTGAATTGGACGGCTGGCTGACCTCGCCGCCCATCTGGCATTTGGTGGGAGATGCGAGCAGCCTGGGATCCTGGGAAACGATCTTGCGCGAAGCAGAGGATGCACCGATCCAGGTCGTGGCTCCCATAAGTGTGCAGGAGATTGCGGCATTAACGGCGCGCCGGGCGGTGGCGAATCCGGCCAAAGTCGTCCTGTTGCCGCACGAATACTCGGTGCGTTACCGGCAGCAATTCGTGGATCGGTTGTGGATACGCGGCGCGCTCGCCATAGCGTTGATCTATTGCGTGGGGGTGGTGTTCTACTTCGCCGGTTTGCAGATCCAGAACATGCGCGCGAACCGGGTGGAGAGCGAGTTGGCTGGTATCAGTAACGATTACACCAACACCATCGAATTAAAGGCGCGTTACGACGTGCTGAAAGACCGGTCGGAGTTGAAGTTTGCCGCGTTGGATTGCTGGCAGTATGTGGCGAATACGCTGCCTGATACGATGACTGTCGATTCGATGAATTTTAACGAAGGCCAAAAACTGCTGATGAGCGGTACATGGTCCGGCGATGCGAATACTGTGCTTGATTTTGGCGAAAGCCTGCGAAAGACCACCAACGGTGGCCAACCGTTCTTTAATCTACAGAACAGCGATCCATTTCCGACCATGCGCGGGAATACGTGGGTCTTTAATCTGGAACTGAAACGGACGGAGGTGACGCCATGAGCAGCGCATTTGCCACCTTGCGTCCGTCAGAACGCCGGTTGATCGGCGTGGTGGGCGCGGTTTTGTTCATCGTCATCAACTGGATGTGGGTGGTGCCGCATTTTTCGGATTGGAGCGCGACCACCAGGCGGATGCAGGATGCGCAGGACACGATCGATAAATACCAGAAAGTCATCGCCAAGCGCGGTGTCTATGAAGCCATGGTCCGCGATTTGGAAGGCCAGGGGACATCGGTGCCGCCGGAAGACCAGGCGATCCAGTTTGCCCGCACCATCACATCACAGGAGGCGCAAAGCCGTGTCAGCCCGTTGGGAAATTCACGTCCGAGCGTGCGGACAAACCAGTTTTTTATCGAGCAGATCCAGACCATCAGCCTGCAGGGTGAGGAAAAGAATCTCGTGGATTTCCTTTATAATCTGGGAGCCGGCAATTCGCTGGTGCGCGTACGGGGCATGTCATTGCATCCTGACGCGCCGCGCCAGCTTCTCGCCGCGAACGTGACGCTCGTCGCCAGCTTTCAGAAGAATCCGTCCGCTCCGAGATCGACGTCAGCACCTGCTGCTGCAGCGGCGACTCCGGCGCCAGCAACACCGGCAACACCGGCAACACCGGCTGCGCCGACGGCACCGGCGCCCATGAAGATGCGCACGCTGGCGCCAGACAATTTAAATACCAACCAGTCGAAAACCGCGACCAACCGAGTCGCGCCTGTCAAAAAATGAAAACAAAACTTCTCATAACGTCGCTGCTGCTGCTTGCCTTCGGTCTATTGGCGCAGAACGTTTCGACCAATCGCAGTGAACAGTTGTTACGCGCGTTGCGCAAGCAATACACCAACACAACGGGTGACGCGGCTGCTGTGCCGGCACCTGTCGCGCCCGCGGATTCGACGGCCGTCCAATCCGCGCCTCCAGCACCGGCAATGCCGTCGCCGATGTTCCCGGCTTTTCCGGCGCCGCAGACCCCGCCGCCACGCGTGCGGACCGCAGTGCCGGTGCATGCCGCAGCCCAAAATGATGCGTCTGATCTGGACAAACCTTTTGAAGGCATGATCGACTTTGCGGGAGCGGACTTGAACACCGTTTTGCAGATCTATGCAAAACTGGTCAACCGGACATTGTTGCGGGCGGCGAATCTTCCCTCACCGCCGATCACGTTGAAGACGCAAACGGCGTTGACCAAACGCGAAGCCATCCAGGCGCTGGATGTGATCCTGGGGCTGAACGGCATAGGCGTCATCAATGAGGGAGAGAAATTCGCCAAGGTGGTCCCGGTGAGCCAGGTGAACCAGGAAGGCGCGCCGTTTAGTTACGTGGATGCCGCGGATTTGCCGGACATGGGGCAATACGTCACGCACGTGGTGCAGTTGCAATTTGCGAAGCCGAGTGAAGTGGTGCAAGTACTGGCACCGTTCCAAAAAATGCCGAATGCGGCCATCGCCATCGATAGCAGCGGTATCATCGTGTTGCGGGATTACACGGAAAACGTGAAGCGCATGTTAGAGATGATCGCGAAAGTGGATGTGAGCATGCCGGCGGAGATTGAATCCGAGGTCATCCCCATCAAGTATGCGCTGGCGGGTGATATCGCGTCCGCTTTGAACAGTGTGAGTTCCGGCACGCAGACCACGACGGTGGGTTCAGGTGCCGGCGGCAGTTCAGGCTCGGGGTCAGGCAGTCGTTCCACCGGTCTTAATGGAGCGCGCCAGACGACCACTTACGGCGGCGTGGGAACTTCGCAGGGAACCTCAAGCCGCTTTGGCGGGGCAGGGAACGCAAATCCGAATATGGGTGGAACGAGCGGCGCTCTGAATACCGGAACACTCGGCAGTGGTGGCGCAGCGGGCAGTGGGGGCACATTTGGTGACCGTATCCGGGCAATCGTTCAGCGCGCAGCCGGCGGTGGCGGTGGAGCGGGAGATTTTCAGATCATGGGCCAGACGAAGGTCATTGCGGATGAACGCACTAATTCGCTGCTCGTTTTCGCAACCCACGATGACATGCTCATGATCAAGAGCATCGTCGCCAAGCTGGATGTGGTGCTGGCGCAGGTGTTGATCGAGGCCATCATCGTGGATGTGACGCTGGGGAGTGGTCGGTCTGTCGGTGTTTCAGCTGCCCAGGAGCCTGCCCAGATGGGGCCGCTGGCTGGCGGTGGCGGATTCGCGAACGGGCCTGCGTTCTTAAAAATGGCGCAGACTAAGACGGTGACCGGGAGTGGAACTAATCTGGTGAAAACGTTTTCAGGCTTATCCGGATTCACAACTAATATATTTAACAGTCTTGGCAGCGGCTTCTCTTATTTCGGCACATTGGATCAGGGTTGGGATTTCACTGTGACGGCGTTGCAGACCGATAACAGAGTGAACATTCTCTCACGTCCACGCATCCAGACATCCCATGCGGTTCCGGCCACACTGTTCATCGGACAGACCATCCCGTATATCGATGGAACGACGACGGACATCAACGGCGGCAACCGGTCGACTTATGAGCAGCGCGATGTGGGTATCAATCTGAGTGTCCTGCCGCTGATCAACCCGGATGGGTTGGTTGTCATGGATATCCAAGAAGACATCGAGCAATTGGGCCAGAACGTAATCATTGACGGAAACCCAATTCCGCAGACGATCCGGCGTTCTGCCAGCGCCAAGGTCGCGGTGCGTGACGGCGATACCATCATTCTCGGCGGATTTATTAGCACGACCAAGAGCAAAAGCAAATCGGGTGTTCCATTTCTTTCCAGCTTACCTTTATTGGGTTATTTGTTCCGGCAAACAACTGATACGACTGAGCGTGACGAACTAGCAGTCTTGTTGCATCCCAAAGTATTACCCACACCAGGAATCGCTGCGATCGCTTCCGATGAGGATCAGAGGCAGATGCCTGGTGTGATGCGCGCCAAGGATGAGATCGGCAGAGAAGAGCGCAAGGCCATCAATAGCGAAGAAAAGCGCGAGCTCCAGCAGGATAATACGATCAAACCCTGAGCAAGCCGCACCAGTTGACCTGCGGATAAATGATCAAACGATCTGAGGGAAGACCTTCTCCGGGTCTACATCGAGATCTTTGATTGCCTGGGCGACCAATGCCTTGTCGACTTCACCTTTTTTCGCCAGGGCATGCAGCGTGGCGATGACGGTGGATTGAGTGTCCACTTCAAAGAACCGGCGCAGGCGTTCGCGGGTGTCACTGCGGCCAAAGCCGTCTGTGCCCAGCGTGGTCAGACCACCGGGGACCCAGGGCGCGATCTGGTCGGGAATGATCTTCATATTGTCGGACACAGCGATGAAGGGGCCTTTTTCGTTTTCCAAAATCGTCTCGACTTGCGTCTTACGCGGTTTAGCGGTGGGATGCATCATGTTCCAGCGTTGCGCATTCAAAGCATCGTTACGCAAGGATTTGTAATTCGTCGCGCTCCACACATCGGCGGAAACGCCGTAGCGTTCCGCGAGGATCTCCTGCGCCTGCAACGCGGAACGGATGATGGGCCCGCTGCCGAAGATGTGCGCCTTGTGCTTCAATTTGTCGGGTCCGCTCTTGAAGCGGTACAATCCGCGCAAGATGCCCTCCTCCACGCCTTCGGGCATGGCGGGCATCGGCATGTTTTCGTTGTAGAGCGAGAGGTAATAGAAAACATCCTCGCCGTTCGTGTACATGCGCCTCATTCCATCGGCCACGATGATCGCGACTTCGTAAGCGAAGGCGGGGTCGTACGTAATCATCGTTGGGATGGTGCTGGTCAGCAGGAAGCTGTGGCCGTCCTGGTGTTGCAAGCCCTCGCCGTTGAGTGTGGTGCGCCCGGCGGTGGCGCCGAGCAAGAAGCCCTTTGCTTTGATATCGCCTGCAAGCCACATGAGGTCGCCCACGCGTTGCGGGCCGAACATCGAGTAATAGATGTAAAACGGGATCGTATATTTGCCGTGCGTGGCGTAGCTGGTGCCTGCGGCGATGAACGACGACATGGAACCGGCTTCGGTAATGCCTTCTTCGAGGATTTGTCCGTCCTTGGCTTCGTGATAATAAAGCAGGGATTTCAGGTCCACCGGCTCGTAGAGCTGGCCCTTCGAGGAATAAATGCCGATCTCACGGAACAAGGCATCCAGGCCGAAGGTGCGCGCTTCATCGGGAATGATAGGCACGATCTGGCGACCGATGGTTTTGTGGCGGATCAACATGCTGAGCATCCGTACGAAAGCCATCGTGGTCGAAGCTTCCATATTTCCTGAGCCTTTGAAGAATTCCGCGAAGAAATCCCGCTTGGGCACGTCGAGCGATTCGACGGATACCTTGCGCGCGGGGAGGAAACCGCCAAGTGCCTTGCGGCGTTCGAGGAGATACTGGGTCTCTTTGCTTTCCAGCGGCGGACGATAGAACGGTGTTTCCGCAATGACGTCATCGCTGATGGGAATGCCGAAGCGCGCGCGGAATTCGCGCAGCTCTTTTTCATTCAGCTTCTTCTGCTGGTGCGAGATGTTGCGGCCTTCGCCGGCTTCGCCGAGGCCGTAGCCTTTGACGGTCTTCGCGAGGATGACGGTGGGCTGGCCTTTGTGTTCGGTCGCGGCTTTGTAAGCGGCGTACACTTTGCGCGTGTCATGACCGCCACGCAGCAGCTTGCGGATCTGGTCGTCCGTCAAATGGCTGACGAGCTTGAGCAGTTCGGGATATTTGCCGAAGAAATGTTTGCGGGTGTAGCTGCCGGGTTCGACGGTGTATTTCTGGTAATCGCCGTCCACGGCTTCTTCCATGCGCTTGAGCAGCAGGCCGCTGGTATCGCGGGCGAGCAGGTCATCCCAATCGGCGCCCCAGATAACTTTGATGACATTCCAGCCGGCGCCATTGAACAACGCTTCCAGTTCCTGGATGATCTTGCCGTTGCCGCGCACGGGGCCGTCGAGCCGCTGCAGGTTGCAGTTGATGACCCAGATGAGGTTGTCCAGGTTTTCGCGAGCGGCGAGCGTGATGGAACCGAGCGTCTCGGGTTCATCGCTTTCGCCGTCGCCGATGAACGCCCATACCTTGGGGGCTTCGCCGCTGATGATCTTGCGTGCTTTCAGGTAACGGTTAAACCGCGCCTGATAGATGGACATGATGGGGCCAAGACCCATCGAAACGGTGGGGAATTGCCAGAAATCCGGCATCAGGTACGGATGCGGATAGGACGAGAGGCCTCCGTTCTCGGCGAGCTCCTGGCGGAAATTGTGCAAGTGCCGTTCTTCGAGGCGGCGTTCCAAAAATGCGCGCGCGTAGATGCCCGGCGTGGCATGGCCCTGGATATACACTTCGTCGCCGGTGAAATCCTTGTTGCGACCGCGCAGGAAATGGTTGAAGGCCACTTCGTAGAGCGTCGCGCAGGAAGCATAGGTGGAGATATGGCCGCCGAGACCGCTGTGCTTGCGATTGGCGTTCACGACCATCGCCATGGCGTTCCAACGCATGAAACTCTTCAGCTTCACTTCCGTCTGCCAGTCGCCGGGATACGCGGGCTGCTCCTCGACGGGAATCGTGTTGAGATAGGGCGTGCTGACCACGCGCGGGGCGTCGACCCCGGCGGCACGCAGGCGGTCGGTCATGCGGTTCAAGAACAATTTGGCTTCTTCCGGTTCGCCGTCGCGGAGGGCGACTTCGAGCATGGATTCGAGGGGGTGCAGCCACTTCGCATCACCATTTCCCGGTCGGGAAGCGGTGGCGGACGATGAATTTTTGGTTTTCGTGTTCGGTTTCACTTTTCAGTCTGCGCCGGGCGGTTATCCTCGTGGAGCGCGGCCCGGCATTCAAAATGCGCCGCGCATTAGACAATATGCTCATTCAAAAGCCAGCCAAATGTTCGGCGCGATAAAACATATCACGCTTACCCTGCCGACGCCCGCCGAAAATCTCGCGTGCGATGAGGCGCTTTTGGATGCCTGCGAGGCCGGTGGCGATCGGACGGGTATCCTGCGTTTTTGGGAATCACCTGAATATTTCGTGGTGGTGGGCTACGGAAACAAGGTCGCGGCCGAGGTGAATGAAGCGGTCTGCCAGCAGATGAACGTGCCCATCCTGCGCCGGTGTAGTGGCGGCGGCACTGTGGTGCAGGGGCCGGGTTGCCTGAATTACTCGCTCATCCTGCCTTTTGATGAGACTGGTCCGCTGCGCACCATCACGGCGGCCAACTGGTTTATCATGGAGAGGAATCGTGAAGCTATCCAGTTGGCCATGGGCAACTCGCAATCCACAATTTCAGTTCGCGGCCATACAGATTTGGCCATCGGCAACGTCAAGTTTTCGGGAAATGCACAAAGGCGGCGCAAAAGTTTTTTGCTCTTTCATGGCACTTTCCTCCTGAATTTCGACCTGTCACTGATAGAAAAACTTCTGCGGATGCCGACGAAAGAACCGGATTATCGGGCGCATCGTGCCCATTCGGAATTTGTGACGAATCTAAATGTATCGGCGGATGCGGTGAATCAGGTGATGCGATCGGCGTGGGAAGCGAAAGCGGCTCTCAAAGAAATCCCGCATGAACAAATCACTAAACTTGCGCGCGGGAAGTATTCGACGGCGGAGTGGAATTTGAGGTTTTGAAATCGTTTACCTTGGTGAAGCGTGGATAGTTGAAGTTCAATCTGGCCGCGCTACCAATTTCCACCAAGAAACAATTTTGATGGTCGAGGAAACCATAAATCCAAAGTTGGGCGATTTGAAGTGGCGGAATTGTTAATTTTTTAAAATTAATACTTGAGCCTCGATTGCAAAAAATGGCGACAGCCAGCATTTCTTCGCCAGCCTGCGCGGTATATTTGACCAAGCTGTTGATAAGATCCTGCAAAGAAACTTGAGGGTTCACAACGTCGGGTGGTAGCTCCTTTAGCTGAACCGGTTTTACAACAACTCCACCATCCTCTTGGGGGAGTTCACATCGGATAGCACAGTCGAATTCACGATTCTGTGATTCTCCATAAGAATATTCCCAATGATACGAAATCGCTCCTTGGCTCAAGCCATATGTAAAAAGTGCAGACTGATATTCCTCAAAATATTTTTTGAATTGCCCTTTTCTCCAATTTCGACTTCCGCCGATTTCGGGGAGAGTTTGTGAAATAAAGCCAAGCGTTTGCAAACGTTGCAGTCCAGCAGAAGGAGTCATCCATTTGCGACCCTTCAGCTCTCTCAATTTCATTTTATTTGTGATGGCCAAGTAAAGAATTAGGTGACAAAGCGGTGAGCAGCTTTTATTTTGAGAGTTTGTATCGCACAACAACTAAGATGTCGCCCTATTGGTGCTCCGACTGCTGAGACCGGTGGGGGCTTTGAGAGGTATGCGTGGTTCGGTCGCATCATTGGCCGCGCAGATTTTTTCAAGGCGGCGTTTCATTTCCTCGTTAGAGATAACGCGACCTTGTTTGACATCATTCTCTCCTTCTCGGATTGCAACCAGAAATGTGACTTGCTTCGCAGTCATGTTGTAAAATGTATCATTCACTTAAATGGTCGCAAGGCCGCGAATAGATGTTCTTGGTTGATGAGAGTTTACGCTCGCCCTCACCCTGACCCTCTCCCCCGGGGAGAGGGAACAGCGGGTGGCCGATTTCCTTTTTCTTCGGCTGTTCGGCAAATACCGTTGCACGAGGTGTCGAAGTTCCTGGTACGTAAAATCGCGCCACGCAAACTTAGGTGTAATCCAACCGGAGAACCCAATTCACGTCGTTTTAACTGCTCCACCAAACAACAGCCTCAAGCTGTTCATCACAACCACGACGGTACTGCCCTCGTGGCCGACGACGCCGATGGTTAGGGGGATTTTTCCGGCGAGCGCAAAGCAGACGAGCACGACGACGGTGCCCAGCGAGATGAAGAGGTTCCAGCGGATGACGCTCCGGGCGCGCTGGCTCAGGCGGAAGGCGGCGAGGAAATTTTCCAGACGGTCGTTCATCAGCACTACGTCGGCCTGCTCCAGCGCGGCATCAGAGCCGCGAGCGCCCATGGCCACGCCGATGTGCGCGGCGGCGAGGCTGGGGGCGTCATTCACGCCGTCGCCGATCATGGCGACGTGTTTGCCTTCATCGTTCAATGCGCGGATGGCCTCTACTTTTTGTTCGGGCTTCAGTTCGGCGCGGACGTCGTCCAATTTGAGTTCGGTGCGCAGAAATTCGGCGGTAGCTTTGCGGTCGCCGGTTAGGACGATGGAGCGCAGGCCTTCGTGGCGCAGTTCTTCGATGACTTGCTTCGATTGGGGGCGGATGTCATCGCGCAGGACAATGCGGCCCAGCAGATCGCCGTAGGCGAGCCAGACTTCAGAGGAGCCGGCGTCTGTTGCGGGGATTTCCCTCACCCCGGCCCTCTCCCATCCGATGGGAGAGAGGGAATTATCGGACGGTTGTGCGGTTGCTGGATGACGAGCAACATCGGAAGGCTTGCCCGGATCCAAAGCGGCGTGGCGCTGCGCTTCCCGCCGCACTCCAAAATCGGCGGTAACCCATTCCCGTTTGCCGAGGAGGACGGGCGTGCCTTTCCAATTGCCGCGCAGGCCCTGGCCGGTGATGGATTCAAAATGGTCGAGGTTGATGACGGTAAGCTGTTCGTGTTTGCCGTGGAGCGTGATGGCGCGGGCGAGGGGATGCGTGGAAAGTTTTTCCAGTGAGTAAGCCAGTTGCGCGATCTCGGTTTCACGACCAGGCGGGAAGCTTTCGACTTTCTCCACGCGTAATTCTCCGGTGGTGAGCGTGCCGGTTTTGTCGAGCGCCACAGTGTCCACGTCGGCAAGTTTTTCGACGGCAGCGCCGCCGCGGAACAGGATTCCATGCCGTGCCCCCCAGGCGATGGCCGCGAGGACTGCCGACGGAATGGATAATACCAGCGCGCACGGTGACGAAACGACGAGCAAGGTCATCGTGCGATAAAACGCGCTGTATTGGTCAGCGGTGGATGTGAACGGCTTCAAACCCACGAGCTTCCACCAGACAAAAAACATCGTGAGCGAGAGGGCGAGCGCAAAATACGTGTAATAAGTGCTGACTTTATCGGTGAATTGTTGGGCGGGCGCTTTGCGTTGCTGCGCTTCCTTGATGAGAGTGATGATGCGTTGCAGCGAACTTTCGGCGGCGGGTTTGGTGACGACGACTTCGACCGCGCCCCAGAGATTGATGGTGCCGGATAAAACAGTGTCACCGAGGGTTTTTTCCACCGGCACAGCCTCGCCGGTGAGGTTGGATTCATCGGCGGCGGTGCTGCCTTTGGCGATATCCGCATCCACGGGAAATTGCGCGCCGGGCTTGATGAGCAAGCGCATGCCGCGCGCGAGCTGCTCGACCTTCACTTCACGCTCGCGGCCCTGGTCATCGAGAACCGTGGCAACTTTGGGGGCATCGCGGAAAAGCGAACGGATCTCTTTTTGCGTGCGGCCGAGGGCGAAATGTTCGAGCGCACCGGAGAACGAAAACAGAAAGAGCAAGGTGGCGCCTTCGGCCCACGCGCCGATGCACGCCGCGCCGGCGGCGACGGCGAGCATGAGAAAATGCACGTCGATGGCGCGTTCTTCGAGGCGTTCCCAGACTTCGCCCACGGTGAACCACGCGCCCGTGATGTACGCGGCGACATAGGCGGCGACGGAAAATTGAGGCAAACCGAATTTGCCGAGCGCGAAGCCGGTGAGCCCGAACACACCGCACAAAACGGCAGTGACGAGTTGCATCTTCCATTCGTTGATGTGCGCATCGTCATCGTGCAACTCAATCTCGCGCGGCTTGAGCTTGGGCAGCGGAATATCGCGCCAGCGCCAGAATTTTGGTGCGGTGGGGCAGGTGACGCGCGCGATGGTGGTGCTTTGGGCGTCCTGCCGGATGGTGATCTTCAGCAGTTCCTGCGGCGAGAGGGGTGTGCCACACCGGCTGCAATTACCGCCGCCATCGAGCAAGCCGCAGGGCGCATCGGGATCGGATTGCTGGGCGAGTTCGATCTGTTCCGTGAGGCGGGTCGTGAGGCGTGAGACGTCGGCGGGACCGAGAGTGGCGAGGGAAATTTTGTGTTCGGCGCGATTAATGGTGACGGCCTCGAGGCCCGGCTCTTTGGACAAGACATCCACGACCGACCTTGTTACGCATTTCGAAGTGTCGGTTTGGCTGGGCTTGGTTTTTCCCGGGGCATCCATCTAACATAACAAGGATAACCCTGTTTGGCGTAATAGCACAAGGGCGGGTATGACCTGAGGAGTCGTAGGCAACGCTGTGGCTTTGTAGTGTAGATAAGACTGCATCAATGTGAATAAAACAGAAAGACACGAGCAGTTGAACCCTCCCCCTAGCCCTCCCATGAGCCTGCCGAAAGCTATTGCGATTGGGCGTAATGGCTTCCCCCTCACCCCGGCCTTCTCCCTGTAGGAGAGGGAGAATCGTTGGCCAATGATTTGGCCTTGGGAAGAGCAAGTCTGGTTCAGGGGTTCAAAACGTGAAATTTGTTCAGTAAATCTCTCCTCGATTGGGCGGGACGAGGGGACGGCGAAAGGTATCATAGGGACTTCCTGTGAAGTTGCACCGGCCCGGGTGGGCAGTCAAATAATATTTGACAAGTTAAAGTTTTTATGGAAATGTATGAGTAGTTCTTTGATAATTGAATGAAAGTAGTCGTTAAATAGGTGTTTGGTTAAATGAGTTGAAGCGGTCACCGGGGGGCAAAAAGTCCACATGGCTATTTTTTTTGGAATATCCTCAAAGTCATGTGTTTATGCAAAAATTGGTTCAGGCCGCTCCGGCCAGCTCCAGCCAACTAAAGGAAGCGTTAGCTGGCGAGGGTCGATGGACGAGAGTCGAGAGCGGTAAAGTCAGGGCGGCGCGCACGGAGTGCACGCCCTACCTTTAATGCCGGTGATCACGATAATCACGAAAATAACAAGAATCACACCTGAAAATCGGATTCGGGCAAAAAACTGATGGGGCGAGTCCTAAGGTTATTTGAGGCTATCTAAGGTAGGTTTTTTAACATCCACTTTTTGGAGCGGAAAATGGTTAAAAATAGGCAGTCACTGCCAAGCGGGAATCTGCTACTTGCCAGCACCGTTATCCCGGGCTTCATGGATGGTCTCGTGGATGAAGCGGAGTTTCTCAATCGCGGGTGCGGATAGAACGAAGGGATACAGGTCTGGCAGGCCCATTCCGCGATTCAGGCAATTCAACGCAGCCGTCAGCGGAAGCCAGTTTTTCAGGATGCGATCGAAGCTGGATTCGGTGTCAGAAACTTTTTTGGCATCGACAGCCATCGTTTTTGCATCTGGATGGTTGGGTGCGAGCGACATGCCGAAGCCGGACGCCGTCTCGATAGTGTCCACCATGTGCAGGTAGTGCGCCCAGGTTTCCGCCCAATCCTCCCAGGGATGCGAACTGGCGTAAGCACTGACGGAACGCGACTGCCAATCGGCGGGCGGTCCTTGCTGGTAGTGGTTTTGCAACGCGACGGCGTAGTCCAGCATTTCATTGCCAAACAATTCGCGGAAGCGCCACAATCTCCGGTTGTTGGCGATGAGTTGGTCCCAGTAATAATGCGCGCTTTCGTGCCGGAAATGGCCGAGGAGAGTCCGGTAGGGCTCGTGAAAGCTGATGCGCCGTTTTTCGCGCTCGGCATCGTCGGCTTCGATGATGTTCAAAGTTATCAAGCCATTTTCGTGACCAGTCAATATTTGGTGCGTATCCGTGTTGCCGAGAAAGTCGAACTGCAAGGGCGGCCGGTTTTCCTGCGGGTTGCCGTCCAATGACAAGCCAAGATGCAACAGCGTGTAGATCAACCTGCGTTTGGCGAGCTCCATTTTGTGCCAGCGTTCCAGGTTCCCAACGATGTTCAGGTCAGGGATGGTTTTGTTCATCCGGCACGAGATGCAGAGTGGATTTGTGTCTTCGATCGGCACATACCAGTTGCAGACCTGATGGTCCCGGCCATTTTGGCATTGGCGATATTGCCGGTCGTGAGCGGCCTTGCTCATTGCCCGCCAGGTGTTTGGCTGGTTGGGGACAGGTTCCAAAGCGCTCAAATCCAATATATCCGGGAGGAAGCCGAGCGCGTGGTTGCACTTGATGCACTGAAAGTTTTCAAAAAAAACCAGTCCTCCACACGCGTCACAATAAAAAGTTTTCATTTCCAAATGGTTGCCCGCTGAATCCCCTTGAGGTACGGACGATCTCTCCTTGTCGAAAGATGTTAGCACACCTTGACGACATTCCAAAACGAAACATGGACTTTCCGGATTTATCAGCGATAATAACTTACGTCCCGGCCTGATGAGCCCTCCCGAGCAGATTCCTCCATCGAAGATTTTTATGCTTAAAAAACCAGAAACAGATGTTTTGATGGCCGATGAGCCAATCGTTAAGGAGACCGTAGAGCAGCGTTTTGAACGCATTTTGCTGCGGCCTCAATTTAAACAATTGAAAGCGGTATTCGACAATCTCGGCATTACCGTCACGCTGATGCAGGCCGCAATCGTCACCACGAATTGCTACCAAAATTTTTTGAGCAAGCTGGCCTATCGTGTTGTGGTCGTGAAGCATATCCATGAGAACGATTGTTACACGCGCCTCGGGCCGGCGGGCGGCATCCGGGCCGTATTGCCGATCCACGACACCAAGACTTACAGCACGATGGTGACGCTGGTGAATTACGATGCCACGGTGACCACGACGGCCAATGCAGTGGACCACTACGACCACCTGTTGGCTGACTTCAAGACTTTGCTGATGAACCGCTCCGGCGACGTGGCTTAATCAAACGGTTTTAGCCATTGATCTACCGGCGATCCAACCCGTGGTCCACGCGGCCTGGAAATTGAATCCGCCGGTGATGCCGTCGATGTCCAACAGTTCCCCGGCGAAATACAAGCCGGGGCAAAGTTTGCTCTCCATCGTCTTGAAATCCACTTCCGGCAGGCGCACGCCACCGCAGGTGACGAACTCATCCTTGTTCAGGCTTTTTCCAGTGACGGGAAATTCTGTGTGAAGCAACTGTCGAACAAGCTGATGCTGCGCTGCGCGCGACAGTGCCGCCCAACGGGTGTCGCGCGGAACGCCGGCGGTGAGGACGAGTTTCTCCCACAAACGCGCGGATAATGGCGTAATGGGTACGTTCACGACAAGCCGTGCTGGTTGTGAAGCCCGCCGCGCCTGCAATTCCTTGTTCAGATTTTCTTCTGAGAGATGAGGCAGCCAATTGACGTGGATTGAGAAGCGATAATCCTTTTCATGCAGCGCGCGAGCGCCCCAGGCGGATAGACGTAGGACAGCAGGGCCGCTCAGACCCCAATGCGTGACGAGCAAGGCACCCTGCTCGCGAAGTTTTGTTTCCGCAACTGAGACCTCAACGGTCTCCACTGAAATGCCAGCCAGTTCCCGCAGCCAGGGCACGGCGATGTGGAAGGTGAATAGCGATGGCACAGGCGGTTCGAGCGTATGCCCAAGCGATTCGGCGATCGCGCCCAGCGCAGGTGTCCGGCAGCCGCCGGTCGCCAGAAGCAGTTTGTTGCACTCCAGAGTTTCGCCGGTTGAGAGAGTGAGTTCAAAGCTGCCGTCGGGCTTTTTTGTGACTCGCTCGAGGCCGTGGTTGGTTTTCAATATCACACCGGCCCGGCGAGTCGCATTGAGGAGGCAATCGATGATGGTCTGCGAGGAGTCGGTGATGGGGAACATCCGGCCATCTTTCTCGGTCTTGAGTTTCACGCCTCGTTCCGTGAACCATTTCACGGTATCGAGAGCCTGATATTGTTTGAAGGGCGAAATCAAGGCGCGTTCGCCGCGAGGGTAGCGGGTGGTGAATTCGCGCGCGTTGAACAGCGCGTGGGTGACATTACAGCGTCCGCCGCCGGAAATCTTCACCTTGGAGAGAAACTGTGAGGTCTTTTCGAGAATAATTATCTCACCCGTGAAACCCGCTTCAGTGCAGGCAATCGCAGCAAAAAAGCCTGCTGCTCCGCCACCGACAATCACGATGCGCCCTGAATTCATATCAAGTCACTCCAACTTTGCGTGCCCAGCGGAGTTTGGCGGAGGTGGAACGGGGATTGTCGTGGCGTTCTTCTGGTGAGGGACGGACGACTTCATGTGCGACGTCTGCATAGACGCTGTCGCGCAAGCCGGCGGAGAAAGCTTTTTTCACGCGTCGGTCTTCGCCGGAATGGAAGGTGAGGATGGCCACGCGCCCGCCGGGATTCAGGCACATCGGCAGATATCGTAGCAACATATCGAGCGCGGAAAACTCGTCGTTCACGGCGATGCGCAGAGCCTGGAAAACGCGGCGTACGGTGAGGTCAACGTCCTCTTTGTTCAGGTGCGGCGTGGCGACGCGAATGGCCGAAGTAAGCGCCCTGGTAGTGGTGAAATTTTTACTGGCGAGCGCATCGGCGAGTTCGCGGGCGCGCGGTTCGTCAGCATTTTCCTGGAACAATTCGGCAAGCGTATCGGGCGAAGCTTTGGCGAGAAACGCGGAGGCGGGCAGGCCGCGTTGCGGATTCATGCGCATATCGAGCGGACCATCGAGCTTTACGGAGAAACCGCGCGCAGGGTCATCCAATTGCATGGAGGAGACGCCGAGGTCGGCCAGGATGCAATCGGCCCCCGCGAGTCCGGCAGTGGCAAGCGCCTGGGGCAGGCCGGCGAAATTGCTGCGGATGGCGGTAAAGAGTTCGGGGCCAAAACCGGCGGCGCGCAGGCGGACTTCGGTCCTGGGCAATTCGACCGGGTCGGCGTCCAGGCCAAGGAGGCGCCCATCGGGTTGGAGACGGACAAGGATTTCGCGCGCATGACCGCCGTAGCCGAGCGTGCAATCCACTGCGATTTCGCCGGGTTTGGGTGCGAGCGTTTCCAGGATCTCCGCGACCATGATAGGCCGGTGCATCCCGGCAGGGGTTTTGCCGGCGGCGAGCACTTTGGCGACGGTATTCGCGTAACGCACAGGGTCATGCTCTTTATATTTTTCCTCGAAACGGCGCGGATTTTTGCCGGAGTAACGCGGGCGACGACGATGCGGTACATCGGACTTCGGATTGTCCGGCAAGGGAGAAGTGGCGTCGCTCATGTTGCGTCGAGGATAAAATAAAATGACGGGGAATGACAGACTTAACGCTTAGACGCAAAAGGCCGAAGCCTGTTTTCAGGCTTCGGCCAGATTGAATCCGCTTAATTTTTTAAGCAGTGACGTTGAGTATGGAGCTGCTTTCCGTTGAGGAAGCACTGTCGCTGGTAGAATCAGTATTCGTCGTGGCGTTTGTTGTGCTGTTATCGGTGTCACCGTCGTTATCGACTTTGTGATGATGATGTCCACCGTGGGTTTTGCGCACATCCTGCTTCAATGCGGTAAACGCATCCTGGGCGCCCTTCAAATCGCCCGATTTAAGAGCGTTCTGGAGGGTCTGAAAATCTTTTCCTGCGGCAGTGGTTGGATCGAGAAGTTGGGAGGTTTTGCTGTTTCCCTGGGTGCCCTGCAGGTCGGTTTGCAGGGTGGTCATCGCGGCTTGGGCAGAGGTAAGGTCTCCTGATTGCAGGGCGCTGGATAGGCTTTTGAAGTCCGACATGGGCTGGCTAGAGCCATTGTAAGCACTTGTCTGGTAGTGGCTTGTCGTTTGAGTTGAGTTATCTATAGTCATAGTTATTTAATTTTTTATTTGGCTTTGTATGGGCACATACATCTCGAGCACACTCCTTTGTCGGCAAGGCAAACCTGCCCTTTAGGGAATAACGACACTATTTGCGCCACATCCTGAGGCGCGGGGCCAGAATTCAGAGCTTTGAAGGTATATTATTCGCCACCTTCCATGTGATAATACATGGATTGCAAAGCAATCTTGCCGGGGCCGGTGAAACGATTCCAGCAGAGTTGTCCGGCGCTGGCAAAGATGCCGGTCGAAAGCCTTTGCAACATGGTCTGCATTTGCACAGTGCGTTCCTTGTAGATCCAGCCGCCGGGTTCGATATCAATCTGCTCCCCCGGCGCAAGTGTGACTTCAAACACATTCCCAAAGCCGTGCAGCCACAAGATGCCTTCGCTCGCAGGAGATGAAAATGTATCGATGAAAAAGCCTGTCCCTCCTAATAGCATGTTCGCCGCACCCTTAACACGCTGGAAGGTGTATTCCACCTTGTCAGTTGCGGCCAGCCATTGATGTTCACGGACATCCACACTCATGCCGGGTTTCAGGTGCAGGCCAAAGACATGACCCGCGGCATCGCGACTGAACGCGATCCGTCCAGGACCGGTTGCGCCGGTGAGGAGGAACGGCATCCCCGCGAGCATCCGCTTGAATGCGCCTTTCATCGGGCGTAACGCGACGGCAACGGCGGGATCTTTCCAAAGCAGAATATGGTGCTCGAAATAAACACTGGTGTTACTTAATTCGATCTGTAGCGCGGGGACCAATTCGCCCTCGATGTGGTAAGTGACGCCGCCAAAGGTTTCATCCTGGACGTTAGTTGTAAGTTGGACCGGAATAGCCATAATTTTTATTTGGTTGATTGTTGAAAGGTGGAAGGATTTGAACGCGGTGGTGCCATGTCGTCAAGACTATCCTGAAAGGCGTCCACGGATACCGAATCGAACCAATTCAACTCACCATGGGCGGGGACTTTTCATGCGCTTTTTGTCGCGCGAGTTTTTCTCCCGCCCCTCATTTCCGGAGAGGATTCGCATACTGAAGGGTGGTTCGACTTCTGGAGGCAATGGCTCAACGGGCGCTGCTGTTCCTTCGGGAGCGGGGCCGGCTTTGAGAATCTCGTCAATGACACCGAGCAATTCGCCACGGCCGGCGCCAGTCTTTGAGGAGCAGAGGAAAATTTCCGGCGGTTTCTCGAACCACACGGAGATGGCTTTCTTGAACGCCTCGATGTTCGCCTGCACTTCTTCGGGTGTCTTGCGGTCGGTCTTGTTGAAAACGAGGACGAACGGGACAGAGTTGCGCGCGAGCCATTCCACGAAATCAAGGTCGATCGGTTGCGGGGCGAGGCCGGAATCCAGCAGCAGGAAAACGACGCAGAGATTGGGACGGCTTCGCAAATACTCGTTCACCGAGTGGTTGAACAGTACCTTATCCTTGCGCGCGACCTGCGCAAAACCATAACCCGGCAGATCCACGAGCCGCCACGTTTTGTTGATGGTGAAAATATTGATGAGTTTCGTGAAACCCGGCGTAGGTGAAACTCTAGCCAACAGACCTTTGCCCGCGAGCATGTTCAGCAACGACGATTTGCCGACGTTCGAGCGCCCGATGAAGGCAAACTCTGGCAGCGATTCGTCGGGACATGCCGCGAGGTCTGGCGCGCTGCGATCAAAAATGGCGGATGCGATGTTCACGAATAATACCCAGAGCAAAGTATCGCAGCAAACGCGATGAAAGGACAGCGTTAACGGACACGCATCTCAAAGACGGTGCGTGAGGCGGAATTTGCCGGAGGCAGCGGGAACGAGGGTTGGCATCGATTCGGTGGAGATTTTTGCCTGTAGCAAAGCTTCGAGACGCATGGTGACGTCGCGCAAATCCGGAGCAGTTGATGCATTTGAATCCGGGATGACGCGCAGAGCGTATTGGCCGCCTTCCGCCTGGCGTAATTCGTAATGGGCGACACCGTCGGTCTTGGAAAAACATTGGTCTACTTGCCATGTGGTCACGCGCGAGCTGTCGCTACTGGTCAAAGCATCACGGATGCGGCCATGAACGGTAAAATCATTGCCGCCGGCGTTGAGATGTTTTTGTGCGAGGTCGCCAATGCGATAACGCAAGAGCGGCATGTAATGGTTGGTTAGCGTGGTGACGACGAGGTCGCCGATGCCGTGCGAGTCAGCGTTGATGATCTCGAGGAACGCCGTGTCATAACTCGGCTTCATCTGGCCGTGTTCGTTTTCCATGAGCAGATGGCCGGTTTCTGTCGAACCGTAGAGATTGAAGACGGGCACGCTGAAAACGCGCGTGAGAATCTTCTTATGCACTACGCTTACGAATTCATAACTGCACAGGATGAATTTCAGCGATGGGAATTTTATTCCGTGTCGTTCGCAATACAGCCCGAACCAAGCGCCGTGCACGGGGTCAACGTCCAGAAATTGCGGCGCCCAGCCGGCTGTCTCGCGAGCCATCCGGGCCAGCTCAGATTCGCTCACCAGAAAAGGGATGCGCGCGAGATTGACGAAAAGTGCATTGCCGATCTGGCGTTGCTCGTGCGACATCCAGGCGGTGGGGCACGTCAGGCCGTTGCACGAAGGCGAGGTGATGGTCACGCGGCGGGCGTTGGGAAATTCGTCCAGCACGCTTGCCACAAAACTGTTCAGGCGGAGGACCTGTCGTTCCTGGGTATTCCACCAATCGCGGCCAAACATCACGGGCAGGCGGTCTTCCGACGTGCCCGAGGTATGCTCGAGTTCGATGAGGTTCTGTTCAACCAGGGATTCGAGCGTATGGTCGGGCGGAAGAAAATTGCGCGGGAAATCTTTGCGCATGGCCTGCTTGGTGAGCAAAGGGAGCTGCGCGAAACATTGCAGGTCCAGGCGCTCGCACTGCGGACCTGAGAGCGCATCGCGATATAGTGGGATCTTGCGCCAATGTGGCAGAAGTTCCGCCAACTGTTGGAGCTGGTTTGATTCGTGAATCAGTTCAGGGGTCGCAAGCACGCGCTCAATATAATCGCGATTTGTAAAACACAAGGGACCTCCGGATGCACCCCACAAGGCGGTTCATTGCACCGCCAATCGCAGGGCTTCAATCATCACGGCGTATTTGTAGCCAGCGCCGAAATCCTGATTGACGGCCACCCTGCCAGTGACCAACACCGTGTCACCCACTTTCGTTTCGGTGGTAGAAGTGATCAATAAGTCATTACCGGGTGCGGTGCCGGTGCCGTCCTGGATGTGCAGCCAGTTCTTGCCCATGATATTTGCGTTATACTTGACCACTTTGCCGCGAATCGTGACGGTCTCGCCCGCGAGCTTGGCGCTGTCGGCGTAGATTTCGGCAACCGTCTTGCCGCCTTTGGCGGGCTGAAAACCGGTGAAGTCGATTTTAGGCGCAGCGGTTCCAGGCAACGCCGGGTGGCCGGGAGGAAGATCACCGGTCGTGGTGGAACCATTGCCGATGGCGGGATGACCCGGCGGCAATTTGGGCTGGTTGGGGTCGCTGCCGTTCACCGTGAGACCGCCGACGAAATAAATGGCCGGGAAATCGCGGTCCAAAGCCTTGCTGTGGAAGTCAGACATCAGCATGGCATCGGTCGTGGCCACGGTATCGCCAGTCTTCACCGGGAACTGGTTGGCAGCGGCCCAGAGCTGGTTTGTGCCAGTGTTGACCAGGACATAGGTGTAACCTCCGCCATTGGTGGTCTCAATCACCTTGCCGGAAAATGCAGTTTGTGCGTGGGCGCCCCCGCAGAAGAGCAGGGAAGCAGCGAAGATGATGGCAGCGACAGTCGAGGCGATTGTTTTCATAATAAAAATGAGCGACTTCCTGTAATTTGGACCGATTCAAGCTGAACATCAATCACGGACCAATGGAATGCTGATATTAGCTGATATTGCGCCCGCCACGTTGTGCGTGAACGCAACGCGCTGATATCATTATGACATAAACAATGTAAACCTGATTGAGCTATGCGCCTCTTCGACTTCATAAAAACCACGCTTTTCTGTGGCATTACGGCTTGGCTGGCCGTCAATTTCCCCGCTTTCAGCCAGGTCATCATCGTTGCCGCCCTCAGCATCCTTTGGCTTACCTACCTGCACAGCACCTTCACCCGGTGGCGCCAGCATTGATACTTCTTTGCCCCATGCGGTAGGTATTTCCCCTGTAGCCATAAGGGCTGCTTGTAATTTCCCGATTTCAGACGTTCGTCCTTCTCGTTTATTCAAAGTGGATTGTCTGTCAATAACTTGTGCTGTTGCGTTGATGCACATCAGGCTTATATTTGGGTAGAAAACAAAACAACGATTTGTGTTATGCGTATGATTGATTTTATTAAAACCACGCTTTTTTGTGGGATTACCGCGTTTTTAGCCTTTAATTTCCCCGCTCTCAGCCAGGGCATCATAATCGCCGCGCTCAGCGCACTGTGGCTCACTTACCTCCACAGTACTGTCACGCATATGCGTTTACGCTGAGTCCGTTCATTCTGCGCCGCTCGCGTAGCGGATGTGGAAGGCCGCCCCCGGCTGCTCCACCGGTGTAAATCCCACCTTCACCAGGTACGCGCCAAATTCCTTCGTCCGCGGTGAGATGACGATCTCCTTCACGCCGCGACTCTTGAAAAACTCCGCCTGTTCCACAAAAAGAAATCGTCCGATCTTCACATCGCGAAATTGTGGGATGACAAAATCCAGCACCACGCGCAACACCCCGTCCGGTTTTTGGTCCGCGATGAACACCCCCACCGGGCTGCAATCCCGCAGGATGAACAACGCCAGTCGTGCCGGCGACGGCTGATGTACAAAGTCCGGCAGGATGCGCTGGATGTCCGCCCGATAAAAATCCAGGAAGTACGGCAGGTAAACGGAATCCGGGCGCAAAACCATCAGCCGGAAATATTGTTTCGCCCGCAGGATGCGCACGAGGAACACCACGTTCACCACCACGATGAACCCGTTCAGCAACGCCACCGGATACGCCCCGATCAAAATCCCATACACCACGAACGCCGCCGACCCAAGCATGTTGATCACCCGCAATCGCACGATGGAACTCATCATCATGGATACCGCCACGACGATGGAAGCCGCGTACCCGATCACTTCCAGAATGAGGTGTTTGTCCACGCTACTAACCTATACAAAATCCGGTTGCCGGTGGAGACAAAACGGCCACACAGACGCAGTCCCCGGGTACGTGTCCCGGACGCTTCATCAGTGCTCGGTTTTTTTGCGGAGAATATTGCTGCCTTCCTTGTTCTGCCCCTTTTGGATGAAGACGAGGTTGTGATAGAAATGCATGCCGACGATATGCTCGTCGTAGTAGCTCGGCTGGTAACCCGGCTTCATGAATTCCTCGTAGTTGATCCCATCCGTGAGCTTCTTCAGGAAACACAGGCTCGTCGGCGCATTGATGAGATCCTCACTCGTGCCGCCGTACTCCGGCCAATAAGCCGTTTGCGTATCCTCCACCACGTAGATCCCATCGTCCTTCAGCAGCGGAAACAACACCTCAAAACTTTTGAGCACATGCGCGTTCTGATGACTGCCGTCATCGATGATGATATCGAACGGACCGGACTCCTTCACGATCCGCCGGAGCAACGCCTCATCCGACTGGTCACCCCGATAGATCTTGATCCGTTCTTCCGCATGCGGACTCTTATCGAAGTAATCCAGGCCCACGATCTGTGCATTGGGAAAATATCGCCGCCACATCCGCAACGAGCCGCCGCCCTTCGGGTCTTCATAACCGCCGATGCCGATCTCCAAAAACTTGAGCGGCCTTTTGCGCAGATGGTGAAAATGTTTGGCATAATGTTGCGTGTACCAATGCCCGCCCCATTTATCGCTGCCATACACGCGCGCCAGCCGGTTCAAATCGCCGCTGAACCAGAACCCCATCGGTTCCCGCAGCTTCCCGCGAAACCGGTCGTAACGTTCGGGCGACAATTTACGGCGCAACCAACTGTTGATTTTAAGTAATGGCTCATCGGAGATATCCCTTGGAGGCTTACCCTAGCGGTTCCTTTAGCCCGCCCCAAGCCAGAAATCTTATCGAACCGGGTCAATGGGTCGCAATTATCCTGTAATTTTTTGTATTCAAAAAAATCGTGTATTTTATGTATTTCGTGTATTACGGCCTTTTTTAAGGAGTGAATCGTGTATTTCGTGTATTGGATACAAGGTTGGCTCGCATCTCTCACCACCCTGAATAGGTCGGATTCGGTCGGAATCACCGTTTTTCCCACCCTCCCTTGGCCCTAAAAATAAAATATACCTAAATTTATCTAAATTTACTTAAATTCCCGCTTGGGTGGGCTTGCCTGTTTCACGTGGTTAAGCCCTCGGCTCTCGTCCATCGACTCCCGACAAATTTTCAAAGATCAGCTTGCCGCGCCATAGCGTAACGACGGCGGGCGCCGGACTTCCCGGCCAAACGGTTCCATACTATCATACCCACCTCCCATTGTCGCTGTGCTGGTCACACAAAACGCATTTTGTTGAAAAAATATTTTGCCGTTGCAAGAAACTGAAACAAGCGGACTTACAAATCGTCACATTACCAAAAACGAGAAAAACGAGTGCACAGCTTGTGCAGGGTGTTTTTGGAGCGCAAAAGACGCCAAATACGCGAACGGGAAACCGGTTCAAATTTTCGCGCGGTTCGTATGGTTCGCCGTCGCCGCGTTTTACCTCAATGCAATTGGTCCGCCGGCGGGAGTTGATCGAAGCGGCGCTGGATGTCGAACTGGCGAAGTTTCTGGTCGGCGAAATCCAGGACTGCCGCCCAGTCTAAGACAGTCATTCCATGTTTGCCGGGCCGGAAATTGATGCCGAGGTGGTCCGGCACACCCAAAAGGTCATAGACCGGTTTAGCCCCCAGATAAGTCTGGGCGGCGGCATTACCGTTGACGTATTGATCGTCGAGGCCGTTGCAAAGGATGTAGAAACGTGGTGCGGTCAGTGCCGGCAGCCAGTGATAGTCGAAAGGCAGTTTTTCCACCTGCCCGCGAAATTCCGGCAACCTGGGACCAAACCAATAGGGTTTCACATCCACAATCTCATCCAAACCCTGCTTGCCGTGGCCTTTCCCGCTGAACCGGAACGCCGAGCCGCCGCCCACTTGCGCCACCAATGCGATGCGTTCATCCAGCGCGCCCGCCAGCGCCGCCGACTGGCCCAAACGCGACAGGCCGAGCACCATCAGCCTGGATTTGTCCGTCGCCGGATCGGTCTCCAGAAAATCAACGCACCGGGAAATGCCCCACGCCCACGCGGCGAAATCATTCCAGTCATAGCCGGGATACGCTGGAAAAAATCCGGTCGTCCGATAGTTCGATTCGTCCGCACCCAGTGGCTGGTAGAAAATGTCGGCCACCGCATAGCCGCGCCGGAAAGCTTCGGTGTATTCCTTGCCTTGATTTTCGCCGCTGAAATACGCGGGATGAATAATGGTGGGGAAGGGCGCTTTGCTGCCGTTGGTCGGCAGCGGAGAAAAGATGCAGATGTCGAATCCCAGTCGGTTGCTCTCGCCAAAGGTCAGGTGCACGAGCCGGTAGGAGGCTGCGCAGTTGGTCAGCCGGCCGGAGCGGATCCCGTGGCCGGTGACATTGCCCGGCGGCGGCGGCATATGCCCATACACAAATTCTTCCATGAGCCGCTTCATCTCTTCGCGGCGGTGCTGCCACTGTTCGGGGGTGGTGACTTTTTCCCCGGCTTGCGTCATGAGCGGGTCGGGCATCTCCGGGTGAGCTGGCAGGTCTTTGACTGCGGGAAGCGAACCCGCCGCGAATGAAGTTGTCGCAACTGCCACCGTCAAAAGCAGGACCAGTCCACCGGAAATGAATCGCTTCATGAACTTTGGAATCATACCGAGACGGTAAGGAAGCATGCCAGAAAGGAATTCTCAAAACGATTGGCCGAAAAGATTGGCAGTGACCTGATTTGCCTTTTGAAATAGCGTTTCCCCGTGAAAGTCCTTCTCACGCTCATCGGCGCGCTCTTTTTTCTGACCGGCGATCTGTCGGCCGCCGACTGGAAGCTGGTCTGGGCCGACGAATTCAATTATCAGGGTTTGCCCGACACGAACAAATGGGATTACGAAGTCGGGTTCATCCGCAACCACGAGCAGCAATACTACACCCGCGCCCGTTTGGAAAATGCCCGTGTGGAGAACGGCCGGCTCATCGTCGAATGCCGCAAGGAGCATTTCACGCCGCCCGGTCATGCGCCGGTGGAATACACCGCCGCCGCCCTGGTCACTAAAGACAAGGCCGACTGGCAATACGGACGCATCGAAGTGCGCGCCAAACTGCCGCAGGGCAAAGGCGTTTGGCCCGCCATCTGGACCCTCGGCACCAATGTCACCCAGGTCGGCTGGCCGCGCTGCGGCGAGATCGATATCATGGAATTCGTCGGCAAAGCCCCCGACGCCATCCATGGCACCCTCCACTATTTTGCCGATGGCAAACACCAGTCCAACTCCAAAAGCCTGAAGACCGACCGGCCCTTCGACGATTTTCACACGTACGCCATCGAATGGACGCCGCAGCGCATCGATTTCTATTTTGACGATCAGAAATATCAATCCGCCGGCCTCAGCCCGGCGGATCAACCCGGCGGCAATCCGTTCCGCGCGCCGCATTACCTCCTGCTCAACTTCGCCCTCGGCGGCACCTGGGGCGGCCCGGTTGATGACGCCATGCTCCCGCAGCAATTCGTCATTGATTACGTCCGCGTCTATCAGGCCCGGCCTTCTGCGCCGTGAAGTTGCAAGGGCCGCACGGATTCGCAGGCTGGTCGCGACAGCGTTTGGAGTGCGGGGGCTTTAGTAACTGATTTCCTTCATGATTGATGAATTTTGGGGATGGCATAGGCATTTGGAAATTGATTAGCAAACCCCTAACGGCCGCTTAAAATCAAACCAATGAAAGTCCCCATTACCTACCTCAGTTCAGCTGACCGTTCACCTTGGGCTGAAAATGTAGCAAAGTCTGATGGCCTTCCGGCACGCCCGAGCGGTCCGTGGATTGAGACCAAACATAAATTGCTCTCTTACTACGCCGATTTGTTCGCTACTGGCATGAAAAACAAATGGGCAAGCCGTGTTTATCTCGAACTTTTTTCAGGCCCCGGAAAATGTTTCATGCGGGACACCGGAAAAGAAGACTTGGGATCACCTCTCAAGGTCATCGAACACGAGTTCACAAAGTTCATTTTCACAGAGATGAGTGCACCAGCAAGTGAGGCTCTTTCACAACGGCTTGAATCGTTTGCAAACTCTGCTCAAGCAGAAATTTGGTGCGGTGATTGTGCCGAGGCAATCAAGCACATTCAAATCCCCGACCGTTCCCTGACGTTTGCATTCATTGACCCGACTGGAATAGCTCACGCACCATTTTCTTTGATTGAAGCGTTGCGGAAAAAATCTCGGAACTGTGATTTGCTTATCAATATCCAACATGGGATGGGCATAAAAATGAATGTTCACCAATACACCCCTGATGCGGGCGAAGAATCCGCTTTGACACAGTTTTTAGGTCACGATGGCTGGAAGAAATTACCACGGCACAATGCCAAAGAATTCTTTATTGGAGTCCTCGACCTCTATAAGCAACAACTGGAAAAATTGGGATTCAGCTTTACTGGGCGGGAGGTGCTTATATCCAATCAACAAGGAACGGGGCTTTATTTGCTGCTATTCGCCAGCGGCCATCCACGCGGGAAAGAATTCTGGGAGAAATCGCTAAAAGGAGTGATGCATCCAGAACTGGACTTGGGTCTCTAGGCAAACGATGATTCAGCAGGTGCAATTATGAACCTCACCTTGGACAGGCCAATTCAGCGGCAACAGCCGACGTTGCCGCCATTGCCCCGGCGTTCCGATAACCGCGTCGGGATGTGGTCTTCCCCTGCGGTCATCGCTCCGAACAACTTTGTATATAAAAGCCTTTCTGATTGGGCTTTCAATGTTGCGGTTGGTTGTTCGCATGCATGCCGGTTTTGCTATGTGCCGAGCGCAGCTACTATTAAACAGGGTCCGAAACTCGCCGAATACGGTGTGAATGACCCTGACGCGGAATGGGGTGAATACGTTTTACTGCGTCCATGGGAAGAAGATAAATTTTTGTCGTCGCTTCGCACAGCGGAAGACACGCCGCGCTCACGGCTTAAACCTGACGGCAATCGTGCAGTGATGTATTGCAGTACCACTGATCCTTACCAGGTCATACATCATCAAGACCCTGAGCGGCAGCGGATGTTGGGTCAGCATGCACGTCATCTTGTCCGGCGTTCTCTCGAACTCATTCGCGACCGCTCAACATTGAATGTCCGCATTCTCACCCGCAGCCCACTAGCACGGGCAGATTTCGATTTATTCAAGAGCTTTGGTCCGCGTCTGTTGTTCGGCATGAGTTTGCCAACTTTGCGAAATGATTTGTCGAAGATTTACGAGCCAAAAGCTCCTGCGCCCTCACAACGCCTCGCCACACTCCGGGCCGCGCATGAAGCGGGTCTGAATGTTTATGTGGCAGTCGCCCCAACGTATCCAGAGTGCGACGAAGCGGATTTACGCGCAACGCTTCAAGCCATTGCCGAAGTCAAGCCAGTCACCATTTTCCACGAACCAATAAACATTCGTGCTGAAAACGTGGAGCGAATTCAATCGCATGCAAATGAGCTTGGCGTGAATTTGAAGACCGATGTATTTGAATCGCGTGAGCTGTGGCAGGATTATGCTGTGAATGCGTTGCAAACCGTGGAGCGCCTGGCCAAGGAAATTGGTGTGGCAGGCCAGCTTCATCTTTGGCCAGATAAATCGCTGGGTAATGTTGGTGTGGCGAATCGAATGCCAAAGCCTCGAGATTATACGCGTTGGCTGAGAAAATCTTGGTCGCGAATCAGTGAATGGCCAACTTAACATGCAGCAAGTTTTTGGGTCAGGTACTATCACATCGCGCGCTAATCACGGAATCTTGATTTGCGATCCTTTGAGGCTTCGTGAGTTTCTCAAGGGGAAAGACAGGCAGCGCGACTTAACAAAAATCTTTTTCACTGATGAAAAAGAAGATGTTTATAGTGAAGGAATTGCCGTCCCATTTTTTGATTATAGCCGAGAAACTTGCGCAGTGACAGTCCGTGATTCGCGAGCAAAATCCGGCCTGAAGGGTAAATGTAATAAGCTTTCTGACGGATGGATTCTGGGAACAAAAACTGGTGAGCTCGTGATGTGTGGTGTGGATTCATTGTTGTTTTGGGATCCATATGAGGTCAACGAAGATCCGCAAAGATACTACCAGTTCTCCGTTCCGCCTGGCTGGTACGAAGTGGCTGTTTATTTAGCAGATGATTGCGATGGCAAAGATTTCTGGGAGGATTGAGCTTGTCCCCATTTTCAAACCACTGAGCGCAGAAAATAAGCTATGACTTTCTGGGTCTGCCGGACGGTTTGGTTGACCGTCAGTTCTCTGGTCCCTGAGATATTTGGAAAGGAGAAAGGATGCC